>VFQU01000017.1_pt1 | contig 400243 bp, 330 predicted proteins | sample 3512311 | NCBI WGS metagenome assembly VFQU01 (sample SAMN10412377, study PRJNA504923) | tailings metagenome | isolation source: Relicate 3 Philex TSF3 active mining site | place: Philippines: Tuba, Benguet | collected 2017-08-29 | reverse complement strand
AATTCATTCGACTGGTAACTCTAATTCTTGTGGCCGGAGTTCGGGGAAGCTGACAGCCTAACCAGGGAACGACATCTTGTAATCCACGTTCACCCTGCCCCTGGAGATATCATTCAGCTTCCCTTTCATCAGCTTGCGCTTGAAGGAAGAAAGATGATCGATGAATAATTTGCCATCGATATGATCATATTCGTGCAGGATCACCCTCGCCGTAAGCCCATGAAAGGTCTCGCGGTGAGGCTCAAAGTTCTCATCCACATAGTCAAGGGTTACTGTCTCATGGCGGGAAATATCCTCCCTTATCTTCGGGATGCTCAGGCAGCCTTCATTATAGGCCCATTTATCGCCGGCCAACTCTGCGATATGCGCATTTATGAACGCGCGCTTCAGCCCGGGGTTATCAGGATAGTCCAGCTTCTCCTCTTCGTCCATGCCCTCGAACATTTGGGCCGTATCTATCACAAAAAGCCTGATAGACCGGCTGATCTGCGGGGCGGCCAGGCCAACTCCATTGCTGGCATACATGGTCTCCCACATATCTTCCAGCAGCTTTGCCAGCCCGGGATAATCAGGATCGATATCTTCAGCCACTTTTCTTAATACAGGATCTCCGTAGGCTACAATAGGTAATGTCATTTCTTGCGCGTATTATAAATCCGGCAAATTTACGAAAAAACCGGCTTTGATCGCTTATGGCAGCAGTGCCATTAAAGCGGGAAGAAAAGAAGGAAGCTGATTACCAATCATCTTTTTTCAGGATCTCGTAAAGCCCGGCATATAACGATAACCTTAGCTGATGGACCGGAGGTATTCCTGCAACAGGATAGTGGCGGCGATCTCGTCTACCAGGGCCTTGTCCCGGCGCTGCTTTTTCCGCAGCCCCATTTCCAGCATGGCAGCCTTTGCCATCTTGGAAGTGAACCGCTCATCCGCTTTTTTTAGGGGGATATGCGGGAAGTTCTTCTCCAGCTCCTTCACGCAGGCAGCTACCAGAGGCGTGGCATGCGTGTCAGTATCGTCCCAGTTCCTGGGCTCCCCGATAATGATCAGCTCTACGGCCTCCCTGCTGAAATAATCCTTCAGAAATGGGATCAGTTGCCTGGAGTCTACCGTGGTAAGCCCGGTGGCAATGATCTGCAACGGGTCCGTTACCGCAAGACCGGTGCGCTTTAATCCATAATCAATAGCGATGATGCGGGCCATACGGGTTTATTTTAAGTTCAGCGAAGCAGCAGATCGGCAATGACGAATAATGAGAATATCACGGAGGCGATCCCGTTGGCGGTCATGAACGCGAGGTTGACGCGGCGAAGATCATCAGGCTTTACAATAGAATGCTGGTAAACCAGCATGCCGGCAAAGACTATCACCCCTATCCAGTACAGCCAGCCAAAGCCACCGTACCATCCTGCTATGATCACGCAGGCCGCGCTCAATAAATGCAGCAGCTCCGAGACGCGCAATGCCTTTGCCTTGCCCAGCCACGACGGGATGGAATAAAGCTGCTGCGTGCGGTCAAACTCCTCATCCTGCAGGGCATAAATGATATCGAAGCCGCTGACCCAGCATATTACGGCGAAGGAAAAAAGCAGGGGCAGCCAGGCAAACTGCCCGGTCACTGCCAGGTAAGCGCCTATCGGCGCCAGCGACAGGCCCACGCCCAATACCAGGTGGCAGAGAGGAGTAAACCGCTTGGTATAGCTATATCCCAATACTACGGCCAGCGCAACGGGAGAAAGGTAAAAGCAGGTCTTATTGATAAAAAAGGTACATCCGATGAACAGCAGGCTGTTAACGAGCGTGAACAATAACACGCTATTGGCCTGCAGCACGCCGGCAGGTATTTCACGGATGGCCGTCCTGGGGTTAAGGGCATCAAAATGGCGGTCGAGATAACGGTTGAATGCCATGGCTGCGCTGCGCGCAAAGACCATGCAGAGCAATACCAGCACAAATTTTACCGGGAAGGATTGCAGCCGGCCGGCGGGCCCTGCGCCTTCATTGGTATTCCACCATTCGGCAGTAGCCTTAACGGCAAGAAAAAAACCGATCATCGCAAATGGCATGGCGAAGATGGTATGGGAAAACTTAACGAGGCTCAGGTACTTTCTGGCGGTAGACATGCCTGCAAATTTACGGACAAACCGGCGTTGGTCAATGCTCAGCCCCTAACCCTTGTTCTTACTATTTCCCAAAGCACCACTCCTGCCGCGGTAGCGATGTTCAGAGAGTGCTTCATGCCCAGCTGGGGTATTTCGATGCAGCCGTTGCAGGCAGCGATCGTAGCCTGCTCCACGCCGGTCACCTCATTCCCGAATATCACCGCTATTTTCTCGCCATCCCCAACAACAAGCTCCTGTAATGGGAGGCTGTTCTCCGCCTGCTCTACCGCATAGATAGTGAAGCCCATCGACCGCAGCTCGGCAATGGCTTCGCCGGTATGAGCAAAATGCTTCCAGGCAACTGTTTCTTCTGCACCAAGCGCTGTTTTCCTTATTTCCTTGTGCGGGGGGCGGGCTGAATAGCCGATAATGTATATGGCTTCAATAAGAAAAGCATCGCCGGTCCTGAATACGCTGCCAACATTATAGGCGCTGCGGATATTTTCCAGCACCGCTATCACCGGTATTTTTTCGGACGCCTTGAACTCATCTACCGTTTTTCGCCCCAGCTCTTCCATGCTCAGTTTTCGCATAGCGGCAAAGGTGAGAAGAATTTTCAAAAAAGCATCCTCCGGCTTAAGATTGAACAGGACATATTATTTCTGGCATAAGTCCTGCCGGAAAAATGTTCCATCCTGGCCGGCATAAAACGAATGCCGGGAACAGGGGCAGGCCCCATTCCCGGCATCGGCTTTCTATTTAAGGTTTACGATCTTTTTATCTTTTGGATATTTTACCGTGTAAGAGAACCTGAGCTTTTTGCTTTCGCCCGGCTTCAGGTCTATTTTCCAGGTAAGCACGCCTGTTTCGTCGTTTACGATGGCCCCACCGGTGTCGTCCAGCTTTACTTCCACCTCTTTTATCGTGCTCAGCGGGTACTGATCCTTAAGCAGCAGGTTAACATCGGTGAGCTTGTTATTCTTAACGATGATCTCGTAGGTAAATACCTGGCGGCTTTCCTTACCGCTGGTCTTCAGGCTGCTCTGCTCTTTTATAAGCGACCGTTTTATGGCTACCCGCTTATCTTTCCCCAGCGAAAGGTTAAGGGTATCGGCCGTTATATTGGGGTCGATGCTTGACTTGCCGGTATAGGTGTCATCCATGATGATATTAGCATCGCCCGGCAGCAGGTCGAGGCTCTGCCAGTCAGCGATCTCTGCCAGCAGGTAAGCTTCCTTATCCATCTTCGGCACCGCGTAGTTCTTCAGCACGCAGGCCACTTCTTCATCCTTGATGGTTACGCTGTGCAGCTGGCCATCACTTTCAATATCGTATGGAAGGTCTATTTCAAAATTGGTATTGAGCTGGCCTTCCGTAAGCGTGGTATACTCCTGCAGGGTGCTTGGATCTACCGTGGCGTCTTTCCTTACCTGGTATTCGGTTCCATAACCAGTGACCACTTCCTGCAGGCTCTTGTCGTCATGATACGACTGCACCATATTCCGCTGGGCATTGCCAACAGCGGCCCGGCGCTGCAGGTCGGTGTACAGGCCGGGTACATACAGTTGCAGGTACCAGGGCATCAACACAGGCGCTGTTACGCCAAAATTGGGCGTACCGGTGCTCAGGGTAAGCTTTGTTTTTTTCCAGTTGATGCCCGTGGTCTGGGTCAGCGAAGCCTTGTAAACCAGCTTTACCCTGTTCGTTTTGCTATTGACCCGGATATCATATACCGGCATCCAGCCCGCATTATTGGTATAATAGGAAAGCGCAACAGGTATCTCACCTGCTTTGCGGCTCATTACCTGCAGGATGAGCTGTCCGTAGGGACGAAGATTCTTCTGGCCATCCCTTTGCCGTGCGCTGATCCTTTCATTAAGGCCCTTTATTTTTTCACCGATCTCTTTCTGGGCCTGCTGGTAGTTATAGATATTGGTCTTTGCCTTTTCTATCTTGGCAGTATAATACTCTACCAGCTTCAGCAGGTCGGCCGAGCTGCCCGACTTTACAGAACCGCTGCTGGTGGCCGTTTCGATCAGCTTACCGGTCTTGTCCAATGTTTCCTGCTCGATGTTGATGAGGTTGGTTATCCGCCCGGTCTCACGTTGCAGGGCATTGATGCTGTCCTGCCAGCGCCTTATGTCACGGTCTTCCGTAGCCGGGGGCGCAAACACCCGGTACTGGTGCGATAGCAGCGTTACTTCTTCCGGGCAGCTGATCTGGAGGCTGCTGATATCAACGCTGGTGCTGAGCCCATTGATCACGATGATGCGGGTATTGCCGGCAACCGTCACTTTGGATTGGTGGGTAAGCTCGGCGCCGTACCCAAAGTATACGGTCGCCGTCGATACGGGGGCTTCGGCCTTGGCGGTATCCTGCGCCCGGGTCTGCATCACCCCGCAAAGCGCTACTATAAGCATGATTTTCTGCATATACTTTTTTTTAGCTGATGCAGGAAAAAAATGGCTTACATAAACGCCCCGCCGGTATAATTGTGAAAGAAAGAATAAAATGCCGGCAAAATGACCCGGAATAAGTTATCTGTACCGTTCGCACGGCCAGGATGAAAATCGGGCAGCTTCCATTATTTTTGTCGCCATGGCAAAGACCAAGACTGAGGATACGCCGATGATGCAGCAGCACCGGGCGATCAAGCAAAAATATCCCGACGCGATACTGCTGTTCCGGGTAGGCGATTTTTATGAAACTTTCGGTCAGGATGCCGTAATAGCATCCCAGGTGCTGGGCATTACCCTTACCAAACGGAACAATGGCGCTGCTTCCTCGCTGGAGCTGTCGGGTTTTCCTCATCATGCCCTGGACACTTATCTGCACAAGCTGGTCAAAGCCGGCTATCGTGTAGCTATCTGCGATCAGCTGGAAGATCCCAAGCAGGTAAAAGGCCTGGTGCGCCGCGGGGTCACCGATATGATCACACCCGGTACGGCTATCAACGATAAGCTGCTCGAGCATCATTCCAATAATTTCCTGGCGGCCATACATTTTGAGAATGACGACCGTTACGGGCTTTCCTTCCTGGACATCTCTACCGGTGAATTCTTTATCGCCGGGGGCGACCGGGAATATGCCGACAAGCTTTTACAGAGCTTTAAGCCTTCTGAAGTTATTTTCCAGCGGCAGCAGCAGAAAAAGTTCAAGGAATTCTTTGGCGGGAAAATGTACACCTATGCGCTCGATGAATGGATCTTCCACGGCAACTATGCAGAAGAGACCCTTCTTAAGCATTTCCAGACCCATTCCCTGAAAGGATTTGGCGTGGAGGGCCATATCAACGGGCTGATCGCTGCCGGCGCCATCATCCATTACCTGCGCGACACAGAGCATCCCAACCTGCAGCATATTACCTCGCTGCAGCTCATCAGCCGTGAAGACTTCTTATGGATGGACAGGTTTACCATCCGTAACCTGGAGCTGGTGCACGGCACGGCCGAAGGGAACCACACCCTGCTCAGCGTGCTCGACAATACCGTTTCACCCATGGGCGCCCGCCTGCTGAAAAGATGGATCGTTTTCCCGCTCCGCGATATTCATAAGATCAATGAGCGGCTTGACCTGGTAGAGTTCCTGGTCAGGGAAACCGAGCTGCGCAACCGGCTCAGCCAGTCTGTGAGGCAATGCGGCGATATCGAAAGGCTGGTGGCCAAGATACCCGTAAAAAAGATCAATCCCCGCGAAGTGCTGCAGCTGGCCAGGGGCTTGCGGGAGATCGGGACCATACAGCAGCTCTGCCGGCCGGCCGGCGATGCTTACCTGCAGCAATTGGGCAAAAGCCTTGATCCCTGCCCGTCGGTGGCAGACCGTATCTTCCGGCAGATCGTCGACAACCCGCCTGCCGTGGCGGCCAAAGGCGGCATGATCGGCAAAGGCATAAGCCCTGAATTAGACGAGCTGCGGCAGATATCGCACAGCGGCAAGGAATACCTCGCGCAATTGCAGCAGAAGGAAGCCGAACGGACCGGCATCAGCTCACTTAAGATCGGCTTCAATAACGTGTTCGGCTACTACCTCGAAGTAACGAACTCGCACAAAAGCAAGGTGCCGCCGGAATGGATACGCAAGCAGACCCTGGCCAATGCCGAACGGTATATTACGCCTGAGCTGAAAGACTATGAAGAGAAGATCACAGGCGCCGAAGAAAAGATCCTGCAGATCGAAATACGGCTGTATGAAGAGCTGGTGGAAGAGCTGGCCGGATCTCTTGCTCCCATGCAGACCAATGGCAGCGTGACCGCCATACTGGACTGTATTTGCTGCTTTGCCGTAAATGCCATCCAGTACCAGTACAAAAAGCCCGTTTTGCATGAAGGCGATGACTGGTCGCTGAAAGAGAGCCGTCACCCTGTTATAGAGCGGAACCTGCCCATAGGCGAAAGCTATATCAGCAATGATATCGAGCTGAACAAGACCAGCCAGCAGATCATAATCCTCACCGGCCCGAACATGAGCGGTAAATCTGCGCTGCTGCGCCAGACCGCCCTTATTACGCTGATGGCGCATATAGGCTCGTTTGTGCCGGCCCGCGAAGCAAGGATATCACTTACCGACAAGATATTTACCAGGGTTGGCGCCTCCGACAACCTGAGCGGCGGTGAGTCGACCTTTATGGTGGAAATGAATGAAACGGCCAGCATCATCAATAATATCACCCCGCGCAGCCTGATCCTGCTCGATGAGATCGGCAGGGGCACTTCTACCTACGATGGCATTTCCATTGCCTGGAGCATTGCTGAGCACTTGCACAATTCACCTCATCAGCCCAAAACCCTGTTTGCGACCCACTACCATGAGCTCAACGAGCTGGAAGAAAGGCTGGAACGGGTAAAAAACTACCATATAACGAATAAGGAAGCCGGCAACAAGATCATTTTCCTCCGCAAGCTGGCCAGGGGTGGCAGCACGCACAGCTTTGGCATCCATGTAGCTAAAATGGCCGGCATGCCTGCTTCGCTGATCGCAAGGGCCAACGAGATCCTCCGGCACCTTGAAAGCCAGCATGTGAGCGACGATCAGCCTCCCGGGGTCGATCCCGGCCAGCAGACCCTGCCCTCCCTGGAGCAGAAAGTAAAGCAGCTTTCCCTGCCAAAGGTGCAGCTCTCCATTTTTGACGCCCACAGCGAAACCTTCGAGGAAATAAGGACCCTGCTGCAAAACCTTGACATCAACCGGCTAACCCCAGTAGAGGCGCTGCTTAAGCTGCAGGAGATACGCGAGAAGGTAAAATAGCCTCATGGACGGCCGTGGGCTGTTCCTTTTTTAAAATATTGTGCCGGTTTCATTTGCAATGCAAAAAGTTCTTATTTTTACCTCAAACCATGTTAACATGAAGTTGCTCAAACTAACTGCTCTGCCTGTATTGTTCTTTTCCGTGTTATTCATTACCTCCTGCGAAAAGGGTGAAAATCACAATAAACCCTTTGAATACGTAAAAGGCGATATTCCTATCACGGGCGCCCAGGTGGCACCTACTCCTTCGCCTTCATCCGCCACCGGGAAGCTGAACGTGTCTTACAGCAAAAAAACAAAAGTATTGACCTATAGCCTCTCCTGGAGCGGGCTGTCCGATAGCGTAATGGCCATCCGGATCAGCGGTCCGGCCCCTGCTGGCTATGGCAGCTTTAAATCCGGTTACTCACCGGCCGCCGCTACTGCCGATACAACCACTCCTTATAATGTATTGCAGCAGGTCGCCGGCTCGGTATTGAGCTCTGCCAATTCCACCCTGGTCACTTCTACGAGAAAGCTGCCGGCTACCGGCTCTTACAACGGCTCCGTGCTGATCGATGGCGTAAAGCTGAAAGAGCAGGACCTGCTCAATAATCTTTATTATATCACGGTACATCCTAAAACGGTTCTGCCGGGCACAGCGCCTGCCTCTCTCTTCTACCGCTGGTATGGCGAGATCAGGGCCCAGATACATTTTTAATAAGCCAAACCCAACTGATTAACAAAACCCGTCCAGGCAGGACGGGTTTTGTTATCTGGCTTCAAACCAAAGCGGCTTGCTATCGTTCCAGTCCCCGTTGTAATTGATAAAAAGCTCTTCCCCTGCCTTTATATGCCGCACCGTCCGGATGCTGATCGACCTGTGGTCCGTATCCATTTCGTATTCGCAGTTGGAAGCGTAAGAGTGATTATATAAAGGCACCCAGCCCAGCGCCATGCAGCATTCTCCCTTATCGCCAGCCCATTCAAAAATATAATCATGCAGCCTGGTAAGATCGAGCAGCTTCCGCTCAGCCGCATTCATGACAATAACAGGCGATATTTCCACCATGGTGTCCGGCTCGATGTCTTCGGCAGTATAAACGCCGCGGCCCATTGTTTCTGTCTGCGCTATATACAAGAAAGGAAGTATCATGCCCGCAAATTAGCAACTGGAACATAAAAAATCGCGTAATCAGGCCTTTCTTTGATCTTCAATAATCGAACTTCGTAAATTTGATACATGCCGGAAGAATTAGAAACACGACCTTCCCTGAAAGAGCAGTTTGAAGCTATTATCCAGACAGAAGATAAGCTGCTTATAAGGGATTTCCTGGATCACCAGAATATCAGCGACGTAGCGGAGCTTGTTTACGAGTTCCCGGACTACGAAAGCAGCATTATTGCCAATATGTCCGTGCATCGTGCTTCCAGCGTATTCAAGATCCTCGAATTCCCGACGCAAAAAAGGATCATCCAGACCCTGCCGCCCAATACCATTGCTTCGCTGCTGAACGAGCTCCCTGCCGACGACCGTACCGACTTTCTCGAAGAGCTGCCCAGCACTGCGGTTCGTGAGCTGCTCAAGCTGATGGACCCTGAAGAAAGGAAGATCACTCTCTCGCTGCTGGGATACCCGGAAAACAGTATCGGCCGTCTGATGACGCCTGACTATGTATATGTGTACCCCGACAACACCATTGAAGAAGTATTTGCCACTATCCGTAAATATGGAAAGGACAGCGAAACGATCAACGTGATCTACGTGATCAATAAGAAAGGAGAACTGCTCGACGACCTTCGCATCCATGAGTTCATTCTCAACCCGCCGGATAAAAAAGTATCGGACCTGATGGATGAGCGCTTTATTGCCCTGCATCCTGAAGACGACCAGGAAACCGCCAGCGAGGTATTCAAGATGAATAACCGGGTGGCCCTGCCGGTGGTAAGCTCCAGCAATAAACTATTAGGAATAGTTACCATCGACGACGTGCTGTGGGTAGCCAGCGAAGAGTTTAGCGAAGACATGCAGAAGATGGGTGGTACGGCTGCCCTGGAACAGCCCTATCTTGAAATGCCGATCTTCCAGCTTTTCAAAAAAAGGGCGATCTGGCTGGTCATCCTGTTCCTGGGTGAAATGCTGACGGCTACGGCCATGGCATTTTTTGAGGACGAGATACAGCGGGCCGTAGTGCTGGCCCTCTTTGTGCCGCTGATCATCTCCAGCGGCGGTAACAGCGGCTCGCAGGCCTCTACCCTTATTATACAGGCGATGGCTGTAGGCGAAATTACGCTGCGCGACTGGTGGCGCGTCTTGCGCCGTGAGATCATCTCGGGCATACTTCTCGGCACCCTGCTTGGCATTATCGGGTTTTTACGCATATTTATATGGCACTCCTTTGCTCCCAACCTGTACGGCGAGCACTGGATGCTGATCGGTCTTACCGTGTCTGTAACCCTGATCGGGGTTGTGCTATGGGGCACCCTTTCGGGCAGCATGCTGCCGGTGATCCTGAAAAAGCTGGGCGCCGACCCGGCTGTCAGCTCTGCACCCTTTGTAGCTACCCTGGTAGACGTTACCGGTCTTATCATCTACTTCTCGGTAGCCTACATGATACTTAGCGGAAGCCTTCTTTAGCAGGCTGCGCCTATATGCTCATGCCCGCTTTGAGGCCCGGGGCAAGGCCTTATTCCGGGTATATGATCCTTTATTACTGTAAGGGAAACAGAAATCATTAGCCGCCTGCACAAAACCGCAACAAGGCTGAATTACTTATCTTTACATTTATCAAAATTTAATTTACATGTGTGGAATAGTTGGATATACCGGGCCCAGGGAAGCGTACCCCGTTATCATCAAAGGGCTGAAGCGCCTTGAATACAGGGGGTACGACAGCGCAGGGGTAGCGTTGCAGAACGGGGGCCTGAACGTGTACAAGAAAAAAGGGAAAGTGGCCGATCTTGAAGAAGCCGTGGCCGGCAAGAATGTACATGCCCATGTAGGGATAGGCCATACCCGCTGGGCCACTCATGGCGAGCCTAACGACCGCAACGCTCACCCGCACCGATCGGCCAGCGGCAAGCTGGCAATGATCCACAACGGTATCATTGAAAATTATGCACAGCTGAAGAACGAGCTGGTGAAAAAAGGATACACCTTCAAAAGCGATACGGATACGGAAGTATTGCTCAATTTTATTGAAGAGATCAAGACCAATAATGACTGCTCGCTGGAAGAAGCCATCCGCGTAGCCCTCAAAAGAGTGGTGGGCGCTTATGTGATATTGCTGCTGGATGCCGATAATCCTGATACCATTATTGCGGCCCGCAAAGGAAGCCCGCTCGTGATCGGGGTAGGCAAAGGCGAGCATTTTCTCGGTTCGGACGCATCGCCTATGCTGGAATACACCAAGGAAGTAGTGTATGTAAATGACTATGAGCTGGCCATTATCAAGCCTGACGAGCTGATCCTGAAAAACCTGGGTAACGAAAAGCTGACGCCTTACGTGCAAAAGCTGGATATTGAGCTGGCCTCCATTGAAAAAGGCGGCTATGACCATTTTATGCTCAAGGAAATATTCGAGCAGCCGCAAACCATTTATGATTGCCTGCGCGGGCGTCTCGATGCTGCTGCAGGCACTATCACCATGAGCGGCATCCAGCAGTACGCAGAGCAGATCGTGAATGCCAACCGTATTGTTATGATCGCCTGCGGCACCAGCTGGCATGCAGGCCTGGTGGCAGAATATATCTTTGAAGAGCTTTGCCGCATTAACGTGGAAGTGGAATACGCCTCCGAGTTCCGCTACCGGAATCCAGTGATCAATAAAGGCGATGTGATCATCGCCATCTCGCAGAGCGGTGAAACAGCCGATACCCTGGTAGCCATAGAGACCGCTAAGGAAAAAGGCGCCGTTATCCTGGGAGTAGTGAACGTGGTAGGCTCGTCGATTGCCCGTGCTTCGCATGGCGGCGCATATACCCATGCAGGCCCGGAAATAGGAGTAGCAAGCACCAAGGCCTTTACGGCCCAGCTGGCGGTGCTGACCATGATAGCCCTGAAGGTGGGCTACATGAAAGGGGCCATTCCCCAGAAAAGATATATCCGCCTGCTCAATGAGCTGAACGAGATACCGGAGAAAGTAGCCTGGATACTCAACCATCATGAGCATATAAAAAAGATCGCGGAAAAATACAAGGACGCAAGGGACTTCCTGTACCTGGGCCGTGGCTACAATTTTGCAGTGGCCCTGGAAGGAGCGCTGAAGCTGAAAGAAATATCCTATATACATGCCGAAGGCTACCCGGCTGCCGAAATGAAGCACGGCCCGATAGCGCTGGTAGATGAAAGCCTGCCCGTTGTATTTATTGCCACCAAAGATCCTTACCACGAAAAGGTGATCAGCAACATGCAGGAGATCAGGGCCCGCAAAGGCCAGGTGGTTTCGGTGATCACCGAGGGAGATGAGCTCTCCGCCTCCCTTTCGCAGGACGTAATGATCATTCCTGAAGCCGACGAGATAGTGGCGCCTATGCTGAGCGTAGTGCCGCTCCAGCTTCTCGCTTATTATATAGGCGTAGCCAAAGGCCTTGACGTGGATAAGCCCAGGAACCTGGCGAAATCCGTGACCGTTGAATAACCCTTTCCCTGTTGCCGTTTCCTTTACCTGCAAGCGCATTGTTCCGGAAAACGAACGGCTGCCGGCTTAAAACCTGTTCGATGAATAATATTGTCAAAAAGCCTATCGCCTCGCTTGGTTATGATTTCATTCCCAAAGAATATCTTCCCAAGGGAAAGGACGAATACTATCTCCGGTTCCGGCAGAACCCGCGCAACGATTACCGCCCGCTGAAAGCTAAAGAGATCAGGGAGCTTACTGCTGCCGGCAATAAATCAGACAACTGGAAGAACGTATATATCACCGACGAGACCAATGTATCGCTGATCAGGAACTGCACTTTTTTCGGGCTGATCCGCATCGGTAAGCTGCAACCTTATTTTGTTGACTTCAGCAATTTTCGCCTGCCGGTAGGGCTCTATAACAGCACGATCATCAGCTCCGATACCGGCGACAACGTGGCTATTGACAATGTTTCCTTCCTGAGCCATTATATCATTGGCAACGACGTGATACTGGCCAACATAAACGAGATGGCCTGCACCTCGCACAGCAAATATGGGAATGGCGTCATAAAAAAGGGCGAGTCGGAATCCATACGCATATGGCTGGAGCTGTGCAATGAAAATGGCGGCAGAAGCGTATTGCCGTTCGACGGCATGGAACCGGGCGATGCCTGGCTCTGGACCCGCAACCGGGCCGACGAAGAGCTGATGCAGCAGCTAAAGCTGTTCACTGAAAAAAAGTTCGATAATGTACGCGGGTATTATGGCACCATCGGCGACCGTACAGTGATCAAGAACACGCGTATCATCAAGGATGCCAGGATCGGCAGCGATGCCTATATCAAGGGAGCCAATAAGCTGAAGAACCTTACCATCAATTCATCGGCCGCTGCCCGCTCGCAGATCGGCGAGGGCTCCGAAATGGTAAATGGCATTATCGGCCATGGCTGCCGCGCGTTCTACGGAGTAAAGGCAGTGCGCTTTATAATGGGCCCTTATTCCCAACTGAAGTATGGCGCCCGTCTAATCAACTCGTACCTGGGCGACAATTCTACCATTTCCTGCTGCGAGGTGCTCAACTCGCTTATTTTCCCGGCGCATGAACAACACCATAATAACTCTTTTCTCTGCGCTTCCCTGCTGATGGGCCAGAGCAATATGGCGGCCGGCGCCACTATCGGCTCCAACCACAATTCAAGAGGGGCCGACGGGGAGATCATTGCCGGGCGGGGCTTCTGGCCAGGCCTTTGCGTCAGCCTCAAGCATAATTCCAGGTTTGCCTCCTTTACCCTGATCGCTAAAGGCGATTTCCCGGCCGAGCTCGATATACCGATCCCTTTTTCGCTGATCAGCCATGATATATCGCGCGACCGGCTTGTTATTATGCCCGCTTACTGGTTTATGTACAATATGTATGCCCTGGCAAGAAATGAGGGTAAGTACCTCAGCCGCGATAAAAGGGCCGTCAAAGTGCAATTACCGGAATACGATTTCCTGGCGCCCGACAGCATCAACGAGATATTTGACGCCCTGCAGCTATTCCGGAAATTTACCGGAAAAGCCTTTTATGCCAGGAGCGGGAAAAAAGCTATCGAAGCGGAATGGATAGCCAAAGGTGAAGAGCTGCTGAGCCTGCATCCCGAACAGGCAGCCGGGCTCGAGATCATTGCTGAAGGATTCGAGAACGCAAAAAGACCTGCCGTGCTGGTCAAAACTGCAGAAGCCTATGCAATTTTCAAGAACCTGGTCATATATTATGGAACAGCCCAGCTGATAAATTGTATCGAGCAGGAGAATATAAGCAGCTTCGAGCAGCTTCACCGGCTGGTTTTTTCCCAGCCCAAGCGCGTAGCCTGGCAGAATGCAGGCGGGCAGCTGATCCCGGCGCCGGCAATCAAAAAGCTGATCAGGGATATCAAGCATGACAAGATAAAAAGCTGGGACGAAGTGCACGATTTTTACCGGCAGCAGGGCGCCGGCTACCAGAAGCAAAAGCAGCAGCACGCATTTGCCTCGCTGATCGAGCTTATACAGCTGCAACCCGCCGACCTTGCTCCTGCCCTGCTGGATACTCTGCTGCAGCAGGCCATAAAGACGCGCGCGTGGATGGTGGAGAACATCTATGCTTCCAGGGCCAAAGATTACGAGAATAGTTTCCGCAAGATGGTATACGAGTCAGGCAAGGAAATGGAAAAAGTGATCGGCCGGCTTAAGGACAATAGCTTCATCCTGCAGCAAAAAGAAGAGCTGGAGCAATTCAGGCAGCGGGTGAACGCCATCCGGAAAAAGCTGGCCGCCGCCCTCAAGGCATCAGCATAAAAAAAATCCCTGCCGAAGCAGGGACCCGTTGTTTTTGATCCTGTATTATCTGTTTCTCAGGCTATCGTCAAGAGCGTTTACCCCTCCGCCCAGCGTATCGTTTGCAAGCCTCTGGGCGTTGGCGATGCTGTCTGCCAGCCATACCTGTTTCAGGGAGTCAGCCCTCCGGATAGAATCCTGGGTAGCGCGCGTTCTTTCAGCGTCATTATTACAGGCAGCGAAAGCACCAGCCAATAATACAAAGAAGAATACTTTTTTCATGTTGGTTGTAGTTTTGAACCGCAAAATTAGTCGACGTTTTCGTTTTTGCAAATAACTGGCGCAATTTACTTTTTCCGGAAGAAAAGCCGTACCGGCACTCCAGCCAGGTCAAAATGCTGGCGCAGCTGGTTTTCCAGGTAGTTTTTGTATGGCTGCTTTATATCGTCGGGAAAATTGCAGAAAAAAGCAAAGGATGGAACGGCAGTAGGAAGCTGCGTCACAAACTTGATCTTGATGGCATGCCCCCTTACCACCGGGGCATGGTAGCTTTCCACGGCTTTCAGCATCACTTCGTTGAGCTGTGAAGTAGGAACTCGCCGACGACGGTTCTCCACCACGTCCAATGCTACCTCGATGGCCTTAAATATCCTTGTTTTCTCCTTGGCCGAGATAAACAATACAGGCACATCGTTGAAAGGGGCCAGCTTGGCCTTCAATGTTCTTTCATACTCCTTAGCCGTATTGGTCTCCTTGTTGCGGATAAGATCCCACTTGTTCACCAATACCACCAGGCCTTTTCCTTTCCGTGCAGCAAGGCTGTAGATGTTCAGGTCCTGCGCAGTGATGCCCTTCTCTGCATCCAGGAGCAGCAGGCAAACATCTGCTTCGTCCACGGCTTTAATAGCTCTTATCACCGAGTAGAACTCCAGGTCTTCATGCACTTTGTTCTTGCGACGGATACCAGCCGTATCGATCAGGACAAATTCTTTCTGGAAAAGATTATAATGCGTATGGATGGTATCACGGGTAGTGCCGGCTATATCGCTTACGATGGTGCGTTCCTGCCCTATCAGCGCATTGAGCAGCGATGATTTGCCCACGTTGGGCTGCCCGATAATAGCGAACTTGGGAACAGGAGGGGCTTCGGGCGTTGCTTCACCGGAAACAATATTCCCATCCTCGTCGTATTCATATTCTGCCGCTGTTGCCGCCTCTTCCTTTTCCGAAGCAGGGATCAGCGCGCTGATGGCATCAAGCAGCTCCCCGCTGCCGCTGCCGCTGGCTGCGGCAATAAAAAACACCTGGTCGAAGCCCAGGCTGTAGAACTCGGAAGCTTCCAGCAGCCGTTCATTATTGTCCACTTTATTTACAGCCAGGAAGATAGGCTTGGTGCTGCGTCGCAGCACATGCGCCATTGCCTCGTCGAGGTCCGTAAGACCAGTATGGGCATCTACCATAAAAATGATGGCGCTGGCTTCCTCTACGGCCACCAGCACCTGCTTGGCGATCTCTTTTTCAAACACGTCCTCGCTGCCTGAAACAAAACCGCCGGTATCGATCACGTTAAAGGTTTTGCCATTCCAATCCGATACGCCATACTGCCGGTCGCGCGTTACGCCGCTAACGTCGTCAACGATGGCTTTGCGCTGCTCCAGCAGGCGGTTGAAAAAAGTGCTTTTCCCTACATTGGGTCTTCCGACGATTGCTACTGTAAAGCTCATACATTGTATTTAAAAGGCCGCTGCGGCATGCTTCCCGCTGCTTTCCTAATATCCATATTCTTTTAGCTGAAGCTCATTTTCACGCCACTTTGGCTTCACCTTTACAAACAGCTCAAGAAATACCTTTTGCTGCAGGAAGGCTTCTATATCTTTCCGGGCCTGCGTGCCCAGTTTCTTGATCATGCTTCCTTTATCGCCGATGATGATCGCTTTCTGGGTCTCGCGATGAACGATAATATCGGCCACGATCTTGACCAGCGTTTGCTTTTCCTTGAACTCCCTTACCAGCACGGCCGTGTGATAGGGCAGCTCATCTGAAAAAAGCTCGTACACTTTTTCGCGGATCAGCTCGCTCACAAAAAACCTGGTAGGCAGGTCGCTGATATCATCGTCTGTATAAAAGGGCTCGCCTTCAGGCAGCAGGTCCAGGATCGGCTGCATGAATTCCTGGATATTGACGCCAACGGCGGCGGCAATAGCAATGGTTGCCCGGCAGTATTTTTTTTCCCTGAAATAAGCTTCGGCCTCTTTTATCTTTAGCTGGCTGGCCTTATCGATCTTGTTGATCACAACGATTGCCGGCACGCGCAGACGAAGGGCTCCGAATAGGGCGTTGGCTTCGTCCCAGCTTTCATTTATATCTACGATCAGCAAGGCCACATCGGCATCTTCCAAGGCGCTTTTGACCGCCTGCATCATTTTTTCGTGCAGCCTATATTTCGGCTCGATGATGCCCGGCGTATCCGACAGGATCACCTGGTAGTCTTTTTCGGTCATGATCGCTTTGATGCGATGCCGGGTTGTCTGCACCTTGGGCGATACGATCGCCAGCTTTTCTCCCATGAGGGCATTGAGCAAAGTGCTTTTCCCGGCATTAGGGCGACCAAATATGTTGACAAATCCTGTTTTCATAATTGATGTCAAGGGCCATCTGCAGCAAAAATAAGACCTGACAGGTTTATAAACCTGCCAGGCTAAAAAACGAAAAAGCCGGGCTTCAACCCGGCTACCTGTTGCGAGGGGGAGGATCGAACTCCCGACCTTCGGGTTATGAGCCCGACGAGCTACCGCTGCTCTACCTCGCGATGTGGGTGCAAAGGTAAGGGCATTAAAGTTACCAGCCAAACTACTTCACAAAAAAACCGGCAAAGCACAGAACTATCTCACTGCGCTTTGCCGGTCCTTATTTTTCAATGGCTACTTGTAAACCACTACCCGTCTTTACGGGAAATGTTGCTGGCACCGCTCGATCTCACACTACGGATCACTCCCTTGCCTTTGTAGCGTATATCGCTGGCGCCGCTTGCCTCGGCCGACAATTCCTTGTTCACCGTGATCTTAACATCGCTGGCGCCCGATACATTTACATCGCAGTAATCCACCGACAGGTCATATCCTTTGAAATTGCTGGCGCCGCTTGCTTTGATATCGATCTGGCCGGCAGCACCGGAAAGCGTGATATCCGAAGCCCCGCTCATATCCAGCATAAGCTTATTGGAAATATTGACCGCACCCTTAATGTTGGTAGCGCCGCTGATATTTACTTTCAGGTTCTCTGCCTTCCAGGTTCCCACAATATATATATCGCAGGCACCGCTGGCCTTGATGCGGTTCAATTGCTTGAACGATACATACGCTTTCAGCTTTTGGCTGCCGGAGGTCCATTTTTCTTTATTTTCATACCTTATCATCAGCACCCCGTCCTTTACTTCCACTTTTATATTGTCCTTAAACCTGCTGTTGGTAGTGCTGACCGCTACCGTTTCTTCATTGCTCTGCGTAAGGTACACGTCGAAAGCGCTGGACAGCTCAATGGCCTGGAAGTTTTTAGCCGGCCGGATTTCGGCATTGGGGTCATTAATGGTTTTTTGGGCCGCCACGGTCATCACCGAACCGGCAAAAAGCAGTATAAGCAAGTTGATTTTTTTCATAAATAACAATCTTTAAAGGTAGAACGGGAGTAGTCCCAAAAAAGTTACAGCCATCCTGGGCAATTTTATAGTACTTTTGTGCCGGTTTGTATAGTGCACGATATAAACTAATGTTTTTCAGCGTTCCCGGGGTGTTCCCCGATCCTGGATCGGGGGGCTGAGATAATACCCGTAAGACCTGATCAGGGTAATGCCTGCGCAGGGAAGGAGGTTCGACAGAATAGTCCCCTTTCTACTACAGCATTTCCCTCTCATTATTTTTTAAACAGTAAAAATTAAAAAAAATGAAGAGGATTGTAATCACCGGCTGCCTGGCAATGGCAGCATTTTCATCCTTTGCCCAACAACCAACGCCTCCCGACAGCTTCGACCTGCTGACGCCTGTAGAAGTAAAAGCCGTACGGGCCGGCGAAAAAGCGCCGTTCACCAAATCCAACCTGAACAAAAAAGAGATCAGCCGGCTCAACCTGGGGCAGGATATCCCTTTTTTGCTCAACCAGACCCCTTCGGTGGTCGTTAATTCCGATGCAGGTACCGGTGTCGGCTATACAGGCCTGCGGATCAGGGGTACCGACGCTACCCGTATCAATATCACGCTCAATGGCATTCCTTACAATGATGCGGAAAGCCAGGGCACTTTTTTCGTCAACCTGCCCGATTTTGCCTCTTCGGTCAGCTCTATCCAGGTACAGCGCGGCGTGGGCACTTCTTCCAACGGCACCGGCGCCTTCGGGGCTACGGTCAGCCTTTCTACCAACGAGGTCATCAGCCAACCTTATGGCGAGATCAATAACAGCTTCGGCTCTTTCAACACCTGGAAAAATACCGTCAAGGCCGGGACCGGCCTTATCGACGATCATTTTACCCTTGATGCCAGGCTCAGCCGTATCAGCAGCGATGGATTTATTGACAGGGCCAGCAGCAACCTGCAATCATTCTACCTCTCCGGTGCCTGGCTCTCCGGCCGGTCATCCCTGCGGATGAATATCTTTTCAGGCAAAGAAAAAACCTACCAGGCCTGGAATGGAGTGCCCGAAGCATTGAAAAAAACCAACAGGACCTACAACTCAAGCGGCACCGAAAGACCGGGCGAACCTTACAACAACGAGACCGACAATTATACCCAGACCCATTACCAGCTGTTCTTTAACCATAAGCTCAACAAAGGGTGGCAGCTTAATACGGCCGCCTTCCTGACCAGGGGAAAAGGCTATTACGAGAACTATAAAGCCAGGCAGCGGTTCTCAGCCTATGGGCTTCCTAACCTTGTTCTCGGCGATACCGTTATCCAGCGAACAGACCTGGTAAGGCAAAAATGGCTCGATAACTATTTTTACGGGCAAACAGCCTCCGCGCAGTACCGCGATGACAGGAACGATATCATGATCGGCGGCGGCTGGAGCGTGTACGACGGGGTGCATCATGGCGATATAATCTGGGCCAAGTTCGGCTTCGACCAGGGCTACCGCTACTATGATGTAGATGCCCTGAAATCGGATATTAACGTGTACGCCAAATGGCAGCGTCAGCTAACCGGCTACTGGAGCCTTTTTGCAGATCTTCAATACCGGCATGTAAAACATACCATGAACGGCTTTTCCAATAATCCCACTTTGTATATCAGCAGGCAGTTTGATTTTATCAATCCCAAGGCCGGCATATCGTATGCCCGCAACGGCTGGCAGGGATATTTCAGCTATGCGGCTGCCAACAAAGAGCCTAACCGTGACGATTTTGAGGCCAGCCTTACCAACCAGCCTTCAAGGGAAACCCTGCACGATTTTGAAGCAGGCATTGAAAAAAAGAACACCCGTTTCAGCGCAGGCATCACCCTTTATTATATGCTGTACAAGGACCAACTGGTGCAAACAGGCATGATCAATGATGTGGGCGCCTATACCCGCGTCAATGTTCCTGACAGCTACCGGGCCGGCATAGAGCTGCAGGGCGGCTACGCTTTTGCTACCTGGTTCCGCGCTTCCGGCAATCTCACGCTCAGCCGCAATAAGATCAGGGAGCTTAACGAATTCCTCGATGATTATGATGCATCCTTTGAATGGGTAGGCCAGCAGCAGGTTACGCACCGCAATAAAGACATATCGTTCTCACCGGCCGTTACCGGCAGCGCCCTGCTCGATTTTACGCCTGTCAAAGATCTCGGCATTAGCTTTATCGAAAAATATGTAGGCCGCCAGTACCTCGACAATACGCAAAACAGGGAGCGTATGCTCGATGCTTTCTTTACCCAGGACCTGCGGGTAAGCTATACCCTGCATGGCAGGTTGTTCCGGGAATGGAATATCATAGCACAGGTGAATAATCTTTTCAACCGCAAATACGAGCCTAACGGGTACACTTACAGCTATGTGTATAACGGCGCAGTTATGGCTGACAATTATTATTTCCCGATGGCAGGCACCAATTTTATGATAGGGCTGAATCTCAAGCTATAGTTCCTCTAAAATCAAGCAGCGATACTAAAAGGTATCGCTGCTTGATCTATATGATCACTCTCACCCGGAAAATAGCGAGCAGGCTGTATATGCCTAAAATAATATCATAAGGCCTCAGTTGCCTACCGGACCTGCATAAGAAGTCAGGAAGGCAGGGAATGACCGGCAAAAAGATGGTTATTCAAAACAGGATCACCTGCCGAAACGCTCCTGCCAGGCAAGCATGCCGCCAACCAGGTTCTTTGTATCCTTGAATCCCAGCGTATCCAGGATCAGGCAGGCCTGGCCGCTCCGGTTGCCGCTACGGCAATACACAATAAGCTCTTCATCTTTGAAAGGCTCCAGCTCATCTACCTGCATGGTCTGTACCTGCCCGAGCGGATAAAGCGTACCCCCGATATTAAAATCGGCATGCTCATGCGGCTCACGCACATCCACGATATTTATCTTTTCGCCCGCATCGAGGCGCTTCTTTAATTCCTCTACTGTTATTGTTTGCATAGTATATAATTATTCTTATGGTTCAGGAAATGTATAGAAGCCAGCGCTATCCGTTACCGGTCTTTCGGCCTGCAGCCACAGGTCAATGGTCTGCCCCGAGCGGATATAACGGAAACGTTTATCCTCGTTAAAGCGTTCCGGGTTCTGCTTATAGATATACGCGTTAGCAGTGTCCTGCACGCCGGCAGCTATTACGGCTCCTATTGAAAGCCCGTTGGCTTCAAGCAGCATCCTGGCTTCAGCAAATGTTTTTCCGATCAGCGAAGGCACCACAAATTCTTTATTGCCGACACCATCGCCCAGCACCAGGCTGATGGCGCTGCCCATCCTGATCTTGGTGCCTGCCGGCACGTCTGCCCCCTGGAATTTCTGCTCCAGCACCGAGTTCTTGGCAAAATCAGGCTTGAAAGTCGTATCCCCGACCCGGAGGCCCGCATTCTTCAGCACCATCTCCGCGCTCCGGAAGCTATATCCTACCACGTTGGGCATTTCGATCAGGGGCGGTACAGCACGGTTGATGGTAAGGTACACCGTACGGTTCACCTTTACCAGTTCATCTCCTTCCGGCACCTGCTTCAGCACAGCCAAAGGCCTGGTGGTATCGGTATAAATAGAGTCCTGTATCACCACTTCAAACCCGGCGCTTTGGAGTATTTTTTCTGCCTCATCGTATGATTTTCCCAGCACATAAGGAACCGTCTTCGATTCATCGTGGTTGGTAAGCCATCTCAGCGATAAAATAAACAGGAAGAAAAGCAGTATCGCCAACAGGCCACCTGCCAGGATATTGAGCCACAGCGGGCGATGCGTGATGAATTTAAACATGTATGTTACTATTCTTTAAAAAGCCGTTAGCGCGCCAGGCACTCGTTCACTAATTTAGTATAAAATTCTTTAAGGCTCCAGCCCATTCCCCTTACCTGCTGGGGCACTACGCTTGCATCGCTCTGCCCTGGTATGGTGTTTACTTCCAGCATATAAGGCAACCCTTTTTCTTCTTCATAGATGAAATCGATACGGACCACTCCCCGGCAGTTGAGCACTGCGTATATCTTTTTTGCAGCCTCCCTTATCTTATTGGCAATGCTTTCATCTACCTCGGCCGGCGTTATTTCCGAGGATTTCCCTTCGTATTTCGCCTCGAAATCAAAGAATTCCTTTCCTTCATGCGCCCACACTTCCGTCAGCGGCAGCACGATGATATTCCCTTCCGTTTTCAATATACCTACGGTAAATTCCCTGCCTTTCACCATCTGCTCTACCAGCACCTGGTCGTCTTCCTTAAAGGCCTTCCCGATAGCAGCGTCAAGGTCTTCTGCCCTGCTTACCTTGCTCATGCCGATGCTGGAACCGCCATTGGCCGGCTTCACGAACACCGGCAGCTGCAGCTGCTGCAATACTTCTGCGCCGGTCAGCGGTGAATGGCGAAAAATATGCACCGAATCGGCCACAGCTATGCCGGACATGCGGGCAATGGCTACGGCAAAGCGCTTATTGAAGGTTATGGCTGAAGTAGTAGCGTTGCAGCTGGTATAAGGGATGCCTAAAATGTCGAAATAGCCCTGCAGCTTGCCATCTTCGCCGGGAGTGCCGTGCATCCCGATGAACACGGCATCGAACCTGACATGATGATTGTCAAGATGGAGCGTAAAATCGTTCCGATCCACGGTTATTTTGCGGCCGTCCGATACCTGGTAGGTCCAGCTCTCAGGAGTTATATCGATCTTATATACATTAAAAAGCTCCCTGTCGAGATTTTTATCAATAGTAGCAGCACTTTGGTAAGAGATAACGGCTTCGCCCGAATACCCGCCGGTAACAAGTGCAATATTTTTTTTCATCAGCGTATTTGGTTTATTACGATAAGCCTGCCATGACCGCCTGCTTCTTTTAAGCGTTCTGCCCACGGCAATGGTAAATAGCCCGGTTTACAGAACGCAAATATTGTGGAAAAAAAGGGTAACCTGAAATCATAACTGCTAAAAAAGATTTATTTGACGGCCAGTGACCGGCAGAAAGCAGCAGCTTTTCCTTAACGCCCGGCTGGCGGCAAAAAGTATATGCAGGCATCTTATCGTGAAAGATATGGTCAGGAAAAAAGTTAAAAGACCCGGCGGGGAAAATAAGAAAGGTGAAGTCCGTTTGGCCCTTCACCTTTTTACGACGGGAAATATCACCCGCCTCAATTGTTGCAGCTTTCACTGCAGTATTCATTAACTGAATTCACCTTAAAGATAGTTTTTTTATCTCAAAAAAACTACTCTGATACGCAGATTTTATTCACATATTCACCCTGCTCAGATATGCAGCTTTGCCTTCTTTTCCATCAGTTGCTCTACGGTTTCCTCGTACATTTCATCGGGTACGCAGCAATCTACCGGGCAAACCGCGGCGCATTGGGGCTCTTCATGAAAACCCTGGCATTCGGTGCATTTATTGGGTGAGATATAATAGGTATCAACGCTTAAGGGTGCATTTTTCTGATCAGCATCTATCACCGTGCCGTCCACCAGGGTAAAAGATCCCTTTACGGAGGTACCGTCCGAAATGGCCCATTCTACCCCACCTTCATAAATTGCGTTATTAGGACATTCCGGCTCGCAGGCACCGCAATTGATACACTCGTCTGTTATCTTGATCGCCATATTCGTATTATGTTTAGCTGGTTGAGGTTATTTTTGCTGTTCAACAATAACATAGCAAAATTAAACATTTGGAAATGAATTTACAAGAACGCATTGAGGTAATGGCAAAGCTGGGAGAGTATATGCTTTCTGCAGAACCGGCCTGGGAAGCGGCTAAAGAGAAAGCCGGGCTTGCCAACAACTGGTTCACCCCTGAATTCATCAACTGTGCGGTAAACAATATAGCCCGTTCCTTCCTGCAAAAAGAGCTGCTGACAAGCTGGGTAGCCCGCTACCAGCTGCCGGAGGTCAACCCGCACCCTGTCAGCGTGGGCATCGTAATGGCCGGCAATATACCCCTGGTCGGCTTCCACGACCTGCTATGCGTTTTTATCAGCGGGCACCAGGCTGTTGTAAAAGCATCTTCCAAAGATGAAGTGCTTGTCCGGCATATCGTGGATAAGCTGATCGAATGGCATCCTGCGATCACCGGGCTTATCAGCTTTGCATCGCTGCTTAAAGGCTGTGATGCTTATATAGCAACGGGCAGCAACAATGCCGCCGGTTATTTCGATTATTATTTTGGCAGATACCCCCATCTTATCCGTCGCAACAGGACCTCGGTAGCCTTGCTCACCGGCCAGGAAGGGCCGGGAGAGCTGGAGCTGCTGGCAGATGACGTATACCTTTACTTCGGTCTTGGCTGCCGTAACGTGACAAAGCTTTATGTGCCCGAAGCCTACGATTTTATGCCCCTGCTCCGCGCTTTCGACAAATACAATTACCTGGCCGAGCACCATAAATACAAGAACAATTACGATTACAATCTTGCTTTACGGCTGCTCAACAAGGATATTTATATGAGCAACCCATCGCTGCTGCTGGTTGAGGCGGACCCCGTTTTCTCCCCTATCAGCCAGCTACATTATTCCTATTATGCCGATGCCGCAGCCACGGTCGATAAATTAAGGCAGGACAGCTCTATACAGTGCATCGTGGGCAGGGAACATATTCCCTTCGGGCAGGCCCAGACCCCTTCTCTCACCGATTATGCCGACGGGGAAGATACCATGGCATTCCTGAAAGAGCTGGGCCGGGTGCCGGCATAGGCAACCCTTCCGGATATGAGGGTATTGTGGTAAATTTGTAAGAAACTACGAAGGGCTTAGTAAATGTATTGTTAAACTGACCCAGTGGTGCTGAAAACGCCCTGTCAGTTTGTTACTTTGTATAGCAAAGGCATGTAATTTGAAATGCTTATTGTCGGACCACGAAAATTCTCAATTTTATTAAATCAGCAAGGAATATGAAATGGAAACAACTTTTACTGGTGATTGCGGTCAGCGCAACATCGGCTGTTGGCAGCGTGTGGATTTATGGTAAAGTAAGAAACAGCCCCGGCTCGGCGGTCTTTATCCAGGGCGCAAGCGGAAAGCTGCCTGTCAACTATGCAGGCTATTTTGACAATGTGGCTAATAGCCCCGAGATGACGGATTTTACCAAGGCCGCTTCCACTGCTGTGCCGGCGGTAGTACATATCAAGACCAAGATACCGGCGCGCAAGGTCAGCAACGACCTGCCCAACAGCCGTGGGAATAGCATGGACGATTTTTTTGACCAGTTCTTCAATTTCGGTCCCCGCATCCTGCCAGAGCAAAGAGCTTCCGGTAGCGGCGTCATCATCAGCGAAGACGGCTATATCGTTACCAATAACCACGTAGTATCGGATGGAGGAAATGGCGTGGCCGATGAGATCACCGTTACGCTCAATGAAAATAAAAAGACCTATAAAGCCCGCGTGATCGGCCGTGACCCCAGCAGCGACCTGGCCGTGCTGAAGATTGATGGAAAAGGCCTGCCCTATATGCTTTACGGCAATTCCGATAATGCCAAGCTCGGGCAATGGGTGCTGGCAATAGGCTACCCGCTGACACTGGAAGCTACGGTAACCGCCGGCATCATCAGCGCCAAAGGAAGGGCCATCGGCATCAACAGCCGCCAGAGCAATTCGCCGGTAGAGTCGTTTATCCAGACAGATGCTGCCGTAAACCAGGGCAATAGCGGTGGCGCCCTTATCAATACAGACGGGCAGCTGATCGGCATCAACTCGGCCATCCTGGCCCCCAGCGGTACCTATGCCGGTTATTCGTTTGCCATTCCTGTCAACATCGTCAAAAAGATCGTGAACGACCTGATCGAGTTCGGTGACGTAAAACGCGGTTACCTGGGCATCTCCTATCCTACCTCCGATAATGAAGGCTGGCTGAAAAGGGCCGGCATAAAGGATGGCAGCGGCGTATATGCCCTGGCTGTTCCTTCAGACGGAGCTGCTGCCAAAGCAGGCCTGAAAAAAGGGGACGTGATCACCCGCGTCGATGGAGTGCCTGTAGCCTCAGGTCTTGAAATGAGCGGCCAGATTGCCAGCTACAAGCCAGGCGATAAGGTGAAGATCACCTATATCCGTGAAGGAAAAGAATACAACGCGGATGTAGTGCTCAAAGGCGAGGTCAGCAAAGTGGATATCGCTTCCGTCGATATCATCAGCGACAAGCTGGGCGCCGTGCTGGAAAATCTCGACAGCAAAAAAGCAGCCCAGTATGATATCAACGGCGGCGTAGTGGTCAAAAAGATCAAGGAGAACGGCCTGCTCAGCAAAACGCGCATGGACGATGGGTTCATCATCACTTCCATTAACCGTACAGAAATAAGGAATGTCGACGCCCTGGCCAATTTCCTGGCCAACAGCACCGGCACTGTTCAGATCGAAGGTTTTTACCCGGGTTCCGGCCTGTACCGTTACCCGCTGAACCTTAACGAAGAAGATTAATAAGCACTGATAAAAGAAAAGGTGATCCTGTCCGGGTCACCTTTTTTCATTATAGCATAATAAGCCTCTCTATTACCTTTTCTTCTTCCTGCGCCCTCAGCGCTTTTCCAGCACGCGGTAGCCCCACGCCTCCAGGGTAATATTCTTTTCCCGCGTCAGGTCAACGGTCTCTCCTGTGAACACATCCCTGAACTGCCCGCCGACACGACCGTCTGTAAGTGCAAAATCCAGCGAAGGCGTATAGGAAAGATTGAGGATCACCAGCACTTCCTTCTCCCCATTCTTACGCAGGTACGCCAGCGCATGGGCGCTATCGGTGGTCGCGATCCGCCAGGTCTGCACAGCAGGGTCTCCTCCGCGCAGGGCCGGGTTGGTGGCATGCAGGGCCAGGAGGGTTTTATAAAAATCGTGAAGCTCATTTTTTCCTGTCCAGGGTATAGGATCTTTTTCAAAAAAGGCCAGGCGCTTGGCAAGCATCGGCATTTCCTGCCCGCTGTACAGCAGCGGCACGCCATTCCAGGTGCAGCTGAACACCGCCAGGGCATGCGTCATATTCCCGTATTTCTCATATTCAGTACCATTCCAGCTGTTCTCATCATGGTTGCTGGTAAACCAGGCACGCATGCAGGTATCGCCCAGGGCGCTATATTGTTCCAGCAGCGATAGCAGCGTATCGAGCGCCAGGTGGTCCTGGTAAAAATCCTTGGTACGGTGCATCCATTTCCAGCTATAGCTGGCATCAAATACCTTTCCGTATGCCGGCGCTTCCAGCTCATCAAATTCACCCAGCCAGAAAAGAGGCTTCAGCATATCTACCTGCGGGCGCGCTTCCTGCCAGAAGTCCACTTCTACCCAGGCTGCCAGGTCGCAGCGAAACCCGTCTATATCACATTCCTTTACCCAGAATTGCATGGCTTCGATCATAGCTTTGCGCAGGGCAGGCTTGCTGTAATCCAGCTCGATGATATCGTCCATGCCTGAAGCCGTCTTAAAGTCGTTGGTAGCGGTATCGTGGAGATAATATTCCGGGTGCTCCCGGGTCCATACATGATCCCAGCCGGTATGATTAGCCACCCAGTCGATGATCACCCTGAAGCCCAGCCGGTGCGCCTCTGTTACCAAGGCCTTAAAATCCTGAAGGGTCCCGAATTCAGGGTTCACCGAAGTATAATCAGAGCAGGCATAAGGGCTACCCAGGCTGCCTTTCTTATTTTTTTGGGCGATAGGAGTTATAGGCATGAACCATAGCACCTGCACCCCCATGTCACGCAGCCTCGGCATTTCCTTTGCAAAAGCGTTAAATGTACCTTCCTGCGTGTACTGCCGCAGGTTCACTTCATAGATATTGGTTTGATGGCGCCAGTCGACCCTGCGTATTTCCTTCATATTAATTCCTTTATCGGTTTGTTGATCATCTTTCTTCGGCATGAGCTTACAGGCAACAAATAACATGCAAACGGGCAAGGCAGGCAAAAGATATTTCATTCCGAAAGTTTGGGTGGAAGATAAGAAGAAGCCTTCAAAGCAGGAAGACAGGCCTACCGGTAAAAGCTTTCTGCAGGCAGCGCTGCACGGCATCGCAACTTTTGAGCTATTTTTGCAGGATGAAACAGTTCGAGGTCCCTATCATTTATCGCAGCCCCCTGATCTCCGCTATCAAGAAAAAGCGGAAGGCGCTCGACAAAATGAAGAAGGACTTCACGCCTACCCTGCTCGACCTGGGCCCTTTGCAGATCTACCTGGCGCGTCATTTCGGGTTTTGCTATGGAGTGGAAAATGCCATCGAAATCGCGTTCCGTACCGTGGAGCAAAACCCGGGCAAGCGTATATTCCTGCTGAGCGAAATGATCCATAACCCCCAGGTGAATACAGACCTCCAAAGCCACGGCGTAAGGTTCCTGCAGGATACTTATGGCCGCCAGCTGATCCCCTTCTCCGAGCTCACAGCCGAAGATATTGTGCTGATACCCGCTTTCGGCACCACCCTCGAGATCGAGAAAAAGCTGAAGGATATCGGTATACAGGCTGAAAAATACGATACCACCTGTCCTTTTGTAGAAAAAGTGTGGAACCGCAGCGAAGTCATTGCCAGGAAAAATTATACTATCGTGATCCACGGCAAGCCCAGGCATGAAGAAACCAGGGCCACCTTCTCCCATGCAGCGCATTCGGCGCCGGCCGTCATAGTGGAAGACATGGCGCAGGCCCGGGAACTGGCCGGCTATATTACCGGTGAAAAAGAAGCCGCCAGGTTCTACGAAGAGTTCAGGGATCAATATTCAGCAGGCTTTGACGTAGTGCGCGACCTGCAGCGGATCGGCGTGGTCAACCAGACCACCATGCTGGCCAGCGACACCCAGGCCATTGCCGACTTCCTGCGGCAGACCATGATCGATCGTTACCAGCTGTCCGGCTCCCAGGTCAGCGAAAGAGTAGCCGATACAAGAGATACGCTTTGCTATGCCACCAATGATAACCAGAGCGCCGTTACCGGCCTGCTGCAGACGGAGGCAGATATCGCCATCGTAGTAGGAGGCTATAACTCTTCCAATACTTCGCACCTCGTAGAGCTCTGTGAAGAAAAGCTGCCTACCTACTTTATCAGCAGCCATGACAAGCTGATCTCATCCCGCGAGATACAGCATTATAATTTTCATACCCGCGAAGAGCTGCTGACCAGCGGCTACCTGCCTGCGCACCAGCCCGCGCGCATCCTCATTACCAGCGGCGCTTCATGCCCCGATGCTATAGTGGAAGCTGTCATCAACCGGCTGATCAGCTTTTATCCCGGCGCTACCCAGCCAACAGAGCTGCTGCCGGCTTTTGAGACAGCTTAGGCGAATATTATAAAAGGCGAACCTGTCAGGTCCGCCTTTCAGGCTGATTTAGCTGTCATTTCTTCAGGCGGTCAACAGGCTATTTATACAGTAATTCATAATATTCGTGGGCCATCCGGTTGCTGTCGAACTGGAAACGTACATCCTGCATGCCATTCTTCATGATCTGCCGCCAGGTATCGTAACCATCGTAATATAAAGGCAGTATTTCCTTTTCCAGTATATCATAGAGCTGGTGAAGGTCATACTCGTCCTGCTCATGTACGGCCATGTTCTCGTAATCCGCCTTGGGTATCACAAAGCCGTTATGCCCGTGGTTGATGAACTCGGGTATCCATCCATCATCGGTAGAGAAATTTACAGCACCGTTCATAGCAGCGGTCATGCCGCTCGTGCCCGATGCCTCCCGCGGCACCCTCGGGTTGTTGAGCCAGCAATCGGCGGCCTGCTTCAGGCGCTTCGATAAGGTGAGCTCATAACCCGTCAGCACAGCTACATTCTTATATTGCTTGCTCAGGTAAACCAGCTGGTTGAACTCGCTGATGGCCGGGTGATCCATGGGATAGGGCTTGCCTGCCCAGATCACCTGCACCGGGTAACGGGTGCTGGACAGCAGGCGCTCAAAACGGGACTCATCGGAAGTGATAAGCCCGGCCCGCTTGTAGCCGGCAAAACGCCGGGCCCACACGATGGTGAACACATCGGGGTTGAATATTTTTCCTGTCTGGTCGGCCACGATCTCGAAAGCCCTTTTCTTCAAATGCTTCTTACGATCGTCGATGCCATAATTATCGCTTGCTTCTGAAAACCGGTACAGCTGCTTATCAGCCCAGTAACGCCAGTTCTGGGCATTGGTGATGGAAATGATCGGGCAGATATTCTCATATTTTCCCCACATGGCCCTCGACACTTCACCATGCAGCCTGGAAACGCCATTGGCGATATGCGCAAAGCGAAGCGCTGCCAGGGAATGATTGAAGGCATCACTGGAATTACCGGTCAGCTTTTTCACCTCCTCTACGCTCAGGCCGCAGAAATAGCTCATCTTGTGGCAGAGATAGATGTCATGCTTCTCGTTGCCGGCTTCCTCGGGAGTGTGCGTGGTAAAAACAAGCCGCTTCCTGACCTCGTCGATATTATTGCTGAATTTCTTGTACAGGTAGAAAGCCGCTGAAATGGCATGGGCTTCGTTAAGATGGTATAGCTCGGGGTTGAAGCCAAGAATGTCCAGCAGCTTGGCGCCGCCTACGCCCAGCAGGATAAACTGGGCTACCTTGGTGGCCACGTTGGCATCGTACAGGCGATGTGAAATGGTCTGCGACACATAATCGTTTTCCGGCACATCAGTGCTCAGCAGGAAGAGAGGGGCCGTTTTGAATGTCTCGGGGTTCAGGTAAAGAACCTTTATCCATACCGGGTGCTCGTGCACGTTGATCTGGAACCGGATGCCGGTATCTTCAAGAAAGCTGTATTGCTTTTCATTCCAGGCAGCTTCAAGAGTCTGGTCCTGGTGGCGCTCCTGGTCGTAGTAACCGTATTTCCAAAGGATGCCGATGGCGATCATGTTCTGCTTCAGCTCGTAAGCGCTGCGTAAATGCGATCCTGCCAGGAACCCCAGTCCACCGCTATATATTTTTAAAGGCTGGTGCACGGCAAACTCCATGGAAAAATATGCAACCCGCTTCGAATAGTTCTGCTCAACAGGGTAAGGAACCGAGAAATTGGTAAAGCTCATAATGTGTAATTTAAACACGAAGCCGCAAAATAAAGGAAAAAATATTAAAGCGTATTCATGTGAACGGCGATGTGGAGAACAAAGAGCGGCTGCTTATTTTTTTGTCCTGGATTTGATATCTTTTTTGCGTGGATACACGCCATTAAAAGAGCACCGCAAGCCTCTCCTGGCGCCACAACCTTCGATCTCTTTAAGCGTGACCGAGGAGCTGCCGAACCTGAACTGCAATACACAGGGATCGCCGCCCTGGCGATATTCCGCCGTGTTGGCATTGATCATTACCGCCTCGCCTTTCAGCTCCCCGGTGCATTCACCATTGTTCTGCTCAAAATGAACGAAGAAGCTGATCCTGTCGCCTCTCCTGCCATCGCGTATGGATACCAGGTTCGATTTGCCGCTGCTATAATCGGCTGTATGTTTTTGCCTGCGCGGCAGCGAATCTATCGGGTTGATAAGCTCCGGGGCGCGTTTATCAAGCGCTTCCGTCATCACCAGTGAAAAGGCTTTGGCAGATGGGTCCAGGGCATATACTTCCTGCCCCTGGCTAACCGATTCATCCTTGTTCTTTCGCGTAATAAGAAGGGAAATGGCGCTGTTTCTCCCAAAGCTGACCGCTTGCTGCGTTGCGGCAGACTGATCGGGCTTAAGCACCGGCATCGCATTGATAAAACTATTTCCCTTGTCAAAAACGGCAAGGAAGACCTGCTTGCCCGATGCGCCTTCCGCTATCGTGAACAGGTAATTGTCCTTCGAGGTATTTTCCACCCTTGCAAGCGGGTAGAACCGGGCAGGTGCTTGGGAAACATTTTTCCCGGCCACTTTCGCGAGGATGGAATCGGGGATAAACTGGCTGATCACCTTGTAGCTGATACGGGATGAATCAGGCCGCCTGGCCAGCAATACGGTATCACCGAAAGCGTAAGGGATTGAGCTGGGCGGATACAGGCCGATAAAATCAGCCACATCGACTACATCGTCACCCGTTATTGGCCTTTTCTTTTCCCCGCTGCAGGCCGCTGTTGCCATTACCAGCGCGATAAGATACAGGTAAAGAGAGAGTTTTCTCATACAAAACCGGTTGAAGCAACAAAATAAGCCATTCCCTGCTTTTGCTGCACATTATTTTGAAATCTAACCTCGATTATTTAGATTCGCCTAAACATAAATTTAGATATGTTGAATTTTTCGGTCAGCGAGGAAAATTATATCAAGGCCATCTTCCATTTGCAGCAGGGAGAGACCCCGGTCACTACCAATGAGCTCTCTGCCGAGCTCAGCACCAAGCCGGCATCGGTAACCGATATGATGAAAAAGCTGAAGTTAAAGAAGCTTGTCCATTACGAAGCATACAAGGGTTTCAGGCTGACTGCCGAAGGCAGGAAGGCCGGCCTTATGATCATCCGTCGTCACCGGCTCTGGGAATTCTTCCTGTCGGAAAAGCTGAAGTTCTCCTGGGATGAGGTGCACGAGGTAGCTGAAGAGCTGGAGCATGTGAGCAACAAGAAGCTCATCGATAAGCTGGATGAGTACCTGGGCTTTCCGCGGTTCGATCCGCATGGGGATCCTATTCCTGATGCCAATGGAAAAATAGAGGCAAGCAAGCAGGTAGGGCTTGCCGAGCTGCCTTTGCATAAGCAGGCGACGGTTTGCCATGTCAGCGATCAGTCAACCGGCATGCTGGAGCTGCTGGGCCATAAAAAGATCGCGATCGGTACCCGTATAGAGATCCGGAGGCGCTTTGATTTTGACGGATCGATGGAAGTAAGGATCGGCCGGCAGCCGGCGATCAATATAAGCAAACAATTAGCCCAGAATATTTTTGTCAGGTACGATGCATAAAAAAAATTCCGATGTATCACTGAGCGAAGTGCATGAATCCGTAGATACTACTGCTGCAGGACGCCCGCTGTGGCGTCGTCTCTTCGCTTTTTTTGGACCGGCCTATCTTGTCAGCGTAGGATATATGGACCCGGGCAACTGGGCCACCGACCTGGCAGGCGGCAGCCAGTTCGGCTACCGGCTGATCTGGGTATTGCTGATGAGCAATTTGATGGCCCTGGTGCTGCAAAGCCTGTCGGCGCGGCTGGGCATCGTCCGCCGCCGCGACCTGGCGCAGGCCAACCGGGAAACCTACCCCCGACCGGTCAACTTTGCGCTCTATATTCTTGCCGAAGTTGCTATTGCCGCCACTGACCTGGCAGAGGTATTGGGAATGGCCATCGGCATCCAGTTGCTTACCGGGCTCCCGCTCATCTGGGGCGTGCTGATCACGGTGCTGGATACGTTCCTCATCCTTGTGCTGCAGCGGCTTGGCATGCGGAAAATGGAAGCCTTTATCGTGGCGCTGGTAATAGTGATAGGCGGCTCCTTCCTGGCAGAGCTGTTCCTGGCCCGTCCCAAGCTCAGCGAAATCGCTGCAGGGTTTATCCCGGGCATACCCGGCTATGCAGCGCTTTATATTGCCATCAGCATCATCGGCGCCACGGTTATGCCGCACAACCTGTACCTGCATTCAGCCCTCGTGCAGACCCGGAAGATCGAGCGCACAAAAAATGGCATCAAAAAAGCCCTGCGGATGAACTTCATCGACACTGCCGTAGCGCTCAACCTCGCTTTTTTTGTGAATGCCGGCATCCTGGTGCTGGCAGCCGCTGTTTTCTTTAAGACAGGCCGCACCGACGTAGGCGATATACGCCAGGCTTATGAGCTGCTGCCTCACGGTCTTGGCAGCGACTTTGCCGCCAAGCTGTTTGCCGTAGCGCTGATCGCCGCCGGTCAAAGCTCTACCATCACCGGCACGCTGGCCGGCCAGATAGTGATGGAAGGCTATCTCCGGCTACGGATCAATCCTATGATGCGGAGGCTGCTCACACGGATGATCGCCATTATTCCGGCTGTGATCGTGATACTGGTCTATGGCGAAGACGACGTGGAAGACCTGCTTATCTTCAGCCAGGTGATCCTTAGCCTGCAGCTGGGCTTTGCCATCATCCCGCTCATACATTTTGTAAGCGACAAAAAAACCATGGGCGACTTCGTGATCAAGCCGGTAGTGCAGGTAACAGCCTGGCTTATCACCGCTATCCTCATAGCGCTTAACCTGGTAATGGTAAGTGAAGGCTCGTACAGCTATTTTTCCGAGCCAGGGCATGCATTCGGCAAGCTTATGATCATCCTGGCAGGCATCGTATTTATCGGGCTGCTGCTTGTAACCATAATATACCCGTTGCGCAGGAAAAGACAGGCCCTGAGAGAGACCAGCCTGCACCGCGAAGCCGGCCCGCTGGTGCTGGAGGAGGTGCCTGCTTATAAGCGTATCGCCATTGCCCTCGACTTCAGCAGCAATGACCAGCATATTATTTCCCATGCCCTGTCGCAGGGCAGGCCCGGAACGATCTATATACTGGTGCATATTGTAGAAAGCGTGCCGGCCAGGATATATGAGCAGGACAGCGATGACGTGGAAACGCAAAAAGATAAGGAGCATATTGCCGCTTATGCCCGGCAGCTGCGGGAAAAAGGCTATGCTTCCGAAGCGAGGATCGGTTTTGGAAAAAGGGCAAGAGAGATCGTGAGGATCGTGCAGGAATCGGAAGCCCAACTGCTCGTCATCGGGGCGCATGGCCATAGCGGCATAAAAGATCTTTTCTACGGTGAAACGATCAACACGGTACGGCATGAGCTGAAAATACCTTTGCTTGTGGTCAATCTCTAAGCATTCTCTTATCCTACATGCCGGTCGGACCTGTCCCTGGCCTGGGTCCTGATAAGATGCTTGAAACGGCTAAAGGTTTCCGGCTTGATATGCAGGTAAGAGGCCAGGAACTTCTGAGGCACCCGCTGCATAAGCTCGGGGTTGCGCGATACGAAGTACAGGAAACGCTCCCTGGGCGTCATCTTTACCATCTGCATCTGCCAGCGGTCCTTGATTACCATGGAGTAGGTAATGACAAGCCGGCCGAGATGCTCCATATTACGGGAAGAAGAATATACGCGTTCCAGGTCGTCATAAGTGATGGAAACAAAAATGCTGGGCTCTATCGTTTCGATAAAATATTCCGAAGGCGTTCGGCCGTGAAATGATTCCTGGCAGAGGATAAGGTGCCCTTCCTTTGATATCTGCGTATTTATTTCCTGGTTGCCCTTGCGGTAGTATTTGCGTGCCAGGCCTTTTACGATAAAATTGAAATAGTTCTCGATGTCGCCGGCCCTGGTAACAATTTCTTTTTTATGGAAACGCCTTACCCTGACCGCAGGTAAGAGATATTCATTCAGCTCTTCGTCCGGTATAGGAGTAAACCGCCGCAGGAAACTCACGAATGGTTGTATCACTTCCATATCTTGATAAGTCACCTAAAAAGTTACAACTAATATCTTGATCGAGATCAACTGTGAAAAAATAATTCCTCTCTCCTTCCGCGCCGATTACCCTGCAAAAAGCTTTACTTTTGCAACCTATTGAATTTTAACCAACTAAAATCACTACACTTATGGCGCAAAAGATCAAAGTTGCAAACCCTGTGGTAGAGCTGGATGGGGATGAAATGACAAGGATCATCTGGAAATTTATCAAAGACAAGCTGATATTGCCTTATGTAGAGCTTGATATTAAATATTTCGATCTTGGCATCGAGCATCGCGACGCAACCAATGACCAGGTAACGGTAGATGCGGCCAATGCCATCAGGGAGCATGGTGTAGGCATTAAATGCGCAACGATCACGCCTGACGAAGCAAGAGTAAAAGAATTTAACCTGAAGCAGATGTGGAAGAGCCCCAACGGCACTATCCGCAATATACTCGACGGCACCGTGTTCCGGGAGCCGATCGTGATCAGCAATATCCCTCGCCTTGTAACCAACTGGACGGCCCCGATCATTGTAGGCCGTCATGCTTTTGGCGACCAATACCGGGCTACTGATACCGTGATAAAAGGCAAGGGCAAGCTGACCATGACCTTTACCCCTGAAGACGGTGGTGAAGCACAGACCTTCGAGGTCTTCAACTTCAAAGGCGACGGCGTGGCGCTGACCATGTACAACACCGATGAAAGCATCAAAGGATTTGCCAGGAGCTGCTTCAATATGGCGCTCAGCAAAAAATGGCCGCTCTATCTGTCCACCAAGAATACCATCCTCAAAAAATATGATGGCCGCTTCAAGGATATCTTTGAAGAAATTTACCAGCAGGAATTCAAGGCCCAGTTTGATGCAGCCGGTATTGTGTACGAGCACCGTCTGATCGACGATATGGTGGCCAGCGCGCTGAAATGGCATGGTAACTTTGTATGGGCCTGCAAGAACTATGATGGCGACGTGCAAAGCGATACCGTAGCACAGGGATTCGGCTCCCTGGGATTAATGACCTCTGTGCTTATCACACCCGACGGCAAGACAATGGAAGCCGAAGCCGCGCACGGCACCGTTACCCGTCACTACCGCGAGCACCAGGCCGGCAAGCCCACCAGCACCAACCCTATTGCTTCCATCTTTGCCTGGACAAGAGGCCTGGCCTTCCGTGGCAAGCTCGACGGCAACCAGCCGCTCATCGACTTCAGCAATGCCCTGGAAGCAGTGTGCATCGAGACGGTAGAGCAGGGTAAAATGACAAAGGACCTGGCCGTTTGCATCCATGGCAATAAAGTAAGCCACGGTGAGCATTATCTTTATACCGAGGAATTCCTGGACGCTATCGACAGCAACCTGAAGAAAAAAATGGGTCTTTAATACGTCCCTATACCGATAAGATAAAGAGCGTTCCGTTTAGCGGGACGCTCTTTTGGCAAAAGGCATAGCGTATCTTAGGTGCCGGCATTGCTATTATATAACCTGATAACATGAATACCCGTAAGGCTTATCCTGACGACATCCCGCTGATCAGGCAACTGGCCCTCAGCATCTGGCCTGCCACTTATGCCAGCATCCTTAGCCGGGAGCAAAGCCACTATATGCTGGAAAGAATGTACAGCGAGGAAGCTTTGCTGGCCGACATGAGCGGCGGAAAGGATTATATGCTCATATATGACGGGGAGCAGGCCATTGGCTTTACTTCACATGGGTGGAGCGCGCCCGGCACCTGCAAGCTACACCGCATCTATATGCTGCCTGCCGTACAGGGAAGGGGATTTGGCCGTTTTGCCATAGAGCAGGTCATGGCGGCTGCCCGCAAAGCCGGCGCATCCAGGCTCGAGCTCAATGTGAACCGGCACAATAAGGCCCGGGGCTTCTACGAAAAATTAGGGTTCACCGTTGCCAGGGAAGAAGACATCGATATCGGCAACGGCTTTTATATGAACGACTATGTAATGGAGATTCCTTTACCAGGCTAAGCTACTGCCCGACTTTGCTGCTATGTATGCATGGCATATATTTTTTTGGATCGAGCGGTGTTTCAAAATCGTATATCCTTATCTCGATCTTATCGCCTGCTGCTACATAGCCCAGCTTATCGCCCTTGGCCACCCGCTGGTTCTGCCTTACATCTGCCCGTGTGATGCCTGATACCCAAAACCAGTAATCATCATGATGGTAGATGATCTCCGTTTTTCCTTCATCATCCCGCTGCACTTTGCTGATCACCCCGTCGATGCTGGCCCTGGCCACGGTATCGGCCTGGCTGCTGATCACAAGCTTCAGCTCCGTCATTCCAGGATCATAAGGCAGCTTCTCGGCCGGCGCTTCAGTGGCCTGCTGCACTACGCAGATCAAGGCATCCAGCGAGTCTTTTTTTACTTTACGGCGTATTCCCTGCGCGGAGGCAGAGGCGGTCAGCGCCAATGCCAGCACTATCAATAAGCTTTTGGAGAAAGGCATAGATCAGTCTTTATGTATTTGAAGTTTTTTGATCATTTCCGCGCTCATTCCTTCGGCAGATATCCCGTAGCCAGTGACGAGGGTGCCTTTATGGCCTTTATGGCTTTCGATGCCATATACCACGGCCTCGTCGGCAGGGTCGCTGGCGCCTTCAAAGCGGTACACTTCGGTCACTTCAAACTCTTCGGCATTGAATTTCCCGCGGTGGCACACAAGGCAGTTCTCCTCTGTATTGAAGTCCAGCGTGTACCCTCTTTCGCGCAGGCCGTTCACCGCTGCCGTAACCGTGTCGTATGCATACATGATCAACCGTTTTAGGTGTCACTAAGGTAGGAAAGAACGTCCAGATTTACCAGCGCCGTGAAGAACCGTATTGTTTGTCCGGGAGCTTTCATGGCGGCTGCAACAGGGCGCCGGGGCTCATCTTCCAAAGCAAAAAGAGCCCTTGCCAAAACCCGGAATAACGGATAATAATGCTACCTTTGCCGCCGAAATAAATAATCAAATATGTCTACAGTTACCAAATCGATTGACTTTTCCCTTCCTTATAAAGTGGCCGATATTTCGTTGGCCGGATGGGGTCGTAAAGAGATCCGCCTGGCAGAAGCGGAAATGCCCGGCCTGATGAGCATCCGTAAAGAATACGGCCCTTCGCAGCCCCTGAAAGGCGCCCGTATCGCTGGTTGCCTGCACATGACCATCCAGACGGCCGTGCTGATCGAAACGCTGGTTGCCCTTGGCGCAGAAGTAAAATGGAGCTCCTGCAACATCTTCTCTACCCAGGATCATGCGGCAGCCGCTATTGCTGCGGCCGGTATCGGCGTATTTGCCTGGAAGGGCCAGACCCAGGAAGAAGCTGACTGGTGCATAGAGCAGACCCTTTTCTTCGGCTCACAGGACAGGCCTCTCAATATGATCCTCGACGATGGCGGGGACCTGACCAATATGGTGCTGGATACTTACCCTGAGCTGGTGCAGCATGTAAAAGGCATTTCCGAAGAAACCACCACCGGCGTTCACCGCCTGTATGAGCGCGTTGCCAAAGGCACCCTGCCTATGCCCGCTATCAACGTGAACGACTCGGTGACCAAATCGAAGTTTGACAATAAATACGGCTGTAAGGAATCGCTGGTCGATGCTATCCGTCGCGCTACCGATGTAATGCTGGCTGGCAAAATAGCCGTTGTAGGCGGGTATGGTGATGTAGGCAAAGGCTCTGCCGCTTCCCTGGCGGGTGCAGGCTGCCGCGTGATCGTAACCGAGATCGATCCTATCTGCGCCTTGCAGGCAGCTATGGACGGCTTCGAGGTTAAAAAAATGATCGATGCCGTGAAAGAAGCCGATATCGTGGTAACTGCTTCCGGTTGCCGCGACCTGATCACGGGAGAGCATTTCAAGGCCATGAAGGATAAGGCCATCGTTTGTAATATCGGGCATTTCGATATCGAGATCGATATTGCCTGGCTCAATGCCAATTATGGCTCTACAAAAGACACCATCAAGCCGCAGGTAGATATCTACAATGTAGACGGTAAGGACATCATCATCCTGGCCGAGGGCCGCCTGGTCAACCTCGGTTGCGCTACCGGCCACCCTTCTTTTGTAATGAGCAACTCTTTCAGTAACCAGACGCTGGCCCAGATCGAGCTGTGGAACAATAATAAAAATTACGAGAATAAAGTATATGTGCTTCCCAAGCATCTTGATGAGAAAGTAGCCCGCCTGCATCTTGCCAAGATCGGCGTGGAGCTGGACGAGCTTACTTCCGCCCAGGCTGCTTACCTTGGCATCAGCAAGGAAGGTCCTTTCAAGGCCGAGCACTACCGCTATTGATCATTACGATACATTTTATATCAAGCCCCTGTTATCATGCACAGGGGCTTATTTTTTTTGGAAGATGAGCCCCGGCCGACCCTTGTGAAGCAAATATTTCTACCTGTGAGGCTATAACCTACGAGGTTTCATTATTTTAGCAGTCGTGATGCGCATAAAAGATATCAAACGTACCGCTTTGCCCGGGATATGGCTCTGCCCCGCCTTTATCCTGGCATGTGTTCTGGGCTTTAGCTTTTCCTGCTTTGCGCAAACCGGCCGCAAGGCTAACAACAGCAGCAAAGTATTGCCTGCGCAGCAACAGGAAGCGCTGGTCTTTATCGACAGCCTCGGCCGGCTCGACAGCAGCCTTTACTGGCCCAATGTAAATCCCGAGCTTTTCCTGGAAAACCTGCGCGAGTTTGCCATGACCCCGCTCAAGTTCTACGAAGGGAAAGTGACGAATTTCTGCTCCTATTCCGCCCTCACCTATATCCCGCTGAACTACGACCCCGTAGGGTTTTCCCGCTTTATGGTAAAGCTGTACCGCGATGGAGAAGCCAGCATCGGCAAGGTTTGTTTCAAGCCCAGCAAGGCCATCCTGCTCGAGGCCGGCACCATGAAGTACAAGGGAGCTCTTGATATCAGTCCAGCCGGGCAGATGTGGTTCCTGGTGCTGGCCGATCACTTCAAGGGCTATCTCAACCTTTTCAATCATCATTTTCATAAGGGTGATGAAAATACCTTGTGGGCGGCTACCAATTTTGCCAAGTTCAACCGTATGCTGCGGCGGCTGTTCCCTTTCAAGGTGCATGCGCGCGGCTCGGATATCATCCGTCCGTGGATCAGGGATCAATACAGCTTCCTCCGGGAGAAGATGCAGGAAGGCCCGGTATTCCTTTATCTCAATAACCGGCTGCTTTACAAAAAAACGCATGTGGTGGCCAGGTTTGGCATACCTACTCACTATGTATTGCTGATGGACATCTATAAGGCCGACAACGGTAAGATCAATATCATTTACTGGGACTACGGCCGCAAGACCCTGCAGCAGCTTAGCCCCTCGTTCCTGCGAAAGATTATTTTTGGCATTACCTATTGCACCGTGAAACAAAAGAAATGAATAGCCGTACAGCATATATCATCCTGTTTGCCGGCATGCTGGCGCTTGCCTCCTGCACATCAGGAAGGAAGTTCACCACTAATTATTACAAGGAGCACGAGCTGGCTTTGCAGGGTATCCGTCGTGATTTTAAGGTGCTGTATGAGCAGCATCCTTTTTCTCTCGAGTTCAGGGATAAGGAATTCAAGCAGATCGGGCTGGAGATACTGACCGATAGCATCCGCTATATTTACAGCTTTCATACAGACGAGTCCAATCTTACCGATACGCTTCGCAAGTATCATTTCAATGAAAAAAAGATCAACCAGCTCATCAACGAAATGAGGGTCACGCATTGCACCTGGATCACCAACCTTGATTATTACGAGAACAGGGATAAAAAACAGCTGGTGTTCATATCCATCCGGCATAAAGACCTGGAATCATCGAGGAAGGTAGAATATTTCACCCTCGCTTTTTTCGACAACCCGCAACTGTTCGACGATAAGAAGCGGCTGCTGGACAAGGCCGATAGGAAAAAGAAAAGCCTCCGCAGCATCAACGGAGAGATATTTTATAAATTGACCGACAGGGTATGCTATGCTTTTACCGGGCATTTCCGGTAAAATGCTTGCTATTCACCGACAAATCATCATCATGAACAGATTATCCGCTTTTATAGCAGCAGCTTTATTCTTATCTGCCTGCCAGTCAAAGCCTGTGGCAGATATGGTCATTCACAATGCCGTTATCTATACGGTCGATTCTGCTTTCAGCATACAGCAGGCCATGGCTATCCGCGATGGAAAGATACTTGCCACCGGCTCCTCGGCCGACCTGCTGAACAGCTATGAGGCCAGGCAGGTCATCGATGCGCAGGGCGGCGCTATCTATCCCGGATTTATAGATGCGCATGCCCATTTTGTAGGATATGCGCTTGGCCTGCGCACTGCTGATCTTACCGGCGCCCGTAGCTGGGAAGAAGTGATCGACAAGCTGAAGAGCTTTCTCCGGCAACAGGATCCCGGTCCCTGGATCATCGGCCGTGGCTGGGACCAGAACACCTGGCCTCTAAAAGCCTTCCCTGACAGGAAGATGCTTGACGAGCTTTTTCCCGACAAGCCTGTGCTGCTCACGCGCATTGACGGCCATGCGGCAATAGCCAACAGCAAAGCGCTGGAAATAGCCGGCCTGAGGCCAGGCGATAAGGTGGCAGGCGGGGAGATAGAAACCGTCAGTGGCCGGCTCACGGGCGTGCTGGTGGACAACGCGGTTGACCGTGTAACAGCACGCATACCTGCTGCCACGGCCGATCATTTCAGGCAGGCCCTGCAACAGGCCGAGAAAAACTGCTTTGCAACAGGGCTTACCACTATCGACGATTGCGGTCTGCCTTTTGAAGATGTAGAGCAGATAAAAGAGCTGCAGCAGAACGGCCATCTCAAGATGCGGCTATACGTATTGCTCAGCGATGAAAAGAAGAACTATGATTACCTGAAGAAAAACGGGCCCGTTAAAACAGACCGGCTGCAGGTAAGAGGCTTCAAGGTATATGGAGACGGCGCATTGGGATCAAGAGGCGCTTGCCTGTTGGAGCCTTACAAGGATAAAGCCGGCTATCATGGCTTCCTGCTAAGCAATCCCGCACACTTTGACTCGGTGGCGGCCCTGGCCATGCTCGACGGCTTCCAGCTATGCACCCATGCTATAGGCGATAGCGGCAACCGCACCATCCTGCATACCTATGGCAAATACCTGACCGGCAAAAACGACCTGCGTTGGCGTATCGAGCATGCCCAGGTAGTAAATGAAAATGATTTTTCCCTGTTTGGCCGGTACAGCATTATTCCTTCCGTACAACCTACCCATGCTACCAGCGATATGTACTGGGCCGGTGACCGGCTTGGGAGCGAAAGGCTGAAAGGCGCTTATGCATATAAAAGGCTCCTGCAGCAGAACGGCTGGCTGCCACTGGGAACTGATTTCCCGGTAGAGGATATCTCGCCTTTTAAAACTTTTTATGCGGCAGTATTCCGTAAAGATGCGAACGCATGGCCTGCCGGGGGCTTTCAGCCGGAGAATGCGCTTTCACGTGAAGAAGCCCTGCGCGGCATGACCATCTGGGTCGCTATGGCCAACTTTGAAGAGAAGGAAAAAGGCAGCCTTGAAAAAGGCAAATGGGCCGACTTCATCATCCTGGATAAGGATCTGATGAAAGCCGATGAAAAAGATATCCTGCGCACGCAGGTGCTGCAGACCTATATCGGGGGCGAAAAAGTGTACAGCCGTCCATAGCAGGCGTTGACCGGCTGCTTTAAAGAGCTGTTAAAAAATATTCCTGCATGGCCGGCAGGTAAGACCTGGCCTGGCCTGCACCGATCCACTTCCCTACCTGTTAGTGAAAAAAACCTTAAGTTTGCACGCATGACCTGGAACGAAAAAAAGTCTGTCCGTATCGCTATTCTCGATCTGAATGATGGTCATCCCAACCAGGGCATGCGCTGTATCCGCCAGATCATCCGGGAGTGGAGCGAAGTCAATGAAATAGACGTGACCACTACCGAATTTGATGTGCGCCAGAAAGGTGAGCTGCCTGATACGTCTTTCGATATCTATATATCCAGCGGCGGTCCGGGCGATCCTTTATCCAGCCGCTTTGACGATTGGGATATAGCCTGGAACAGGTGGGTAAGCGATATGGTACGCTGGAATGAGAACCCTGCCAATCCCAAAAAACATATTTTTTTCATCTGTCATTCTTTCCAGCTGGCCTGCCGGCATTTTGAAACAGGCATTGTTACCCGCCGCAAATCCACTTCTTTCGGCGTTTTCCCGGTGCATATGCTGGAAGAGGCAAGACAGGAGCCGGTCTTTGAAGGATTGCGCGATCCTTTTTATGCCGTTGACAGCCGCGATTACCAGGTGGTGCAGCCCAATCATACCATCCTGCAGAAATTAGGGGCTCATGTGCTTTGTATCGAAAAGAACCGGCCACATGTCCCTTATGAGCGTGCGATAATGGCCATCCGCTTCAACGAGCATATGATCGGCACGCAGTTCCATCCTGAGGCAGATGCCGAAGGCATGAGCCTTCATTTGCAGAAAGAAGATAAAAAAAGGACCGTGATAGAAAACCACGGTGAAGAAAAGCTCAACAGCATGCTGGAGCAGCTGAATGATCCTGATAAGATCTCCTGGACCTATTCACATGTGCTGCCTAATTTCCTGAGCGAAGCTGTAGGCCTGGAGGTGATGGCAGATGCCCAGATATGAGAATGCAAGCAAGATAATATGCGCCGACCCTTCTCACAATTGCTGATACCGTTGCTTATCATTACTGCCTGCAACATTTATACCATTGCAGTACACCAGTCGGAAGGCTATACTTTTTACCTGCAGCATTATGCAGCTATCGCCGGTAACCTGCTTTTATGGGTTCTTTTTTTTACAGGCTATATCACCCCGCTGATCATTACAGGCATTTACCTGCTGGCAGCCACCGCAAATCTTTTATCCCTTAATCCCGGTATGCAAAGATTTACCTACGGCCGTAATGAAGCCGTATCGTTCAATCTCCTATCACTTGGCATATTGCTATTGTATTTGCTGCTAAACAACCAGGCATTGATCACCCTATACCTGGACTATAAGGGATCCAGGCGCGCATTACGCAAATAGCCTATCATCTCTTCATGGTAGCTGTGCGCTACCTGGGCTGCCTTTGCGGCAAAATCTTTACCCGAAGAAGCATAGATAATGGCACGGCTTGCGTTAACAAGAAGACCTATATCATCATTCATAGCTTTTTCAGAAATATCTTTCAGGCTGCCCCCCTGCGCTCCTACTCCCGGCACCAGGTAAAAGTGCCCGGGCGCCAGGCGTCTTATATTGGCAAACTCCTCTGCCTGCGTTGCGCCTATCACAAACATCAGGTTCGACGGGGTTCCCCACTCGCTTACCGTGGTCAGCACCTGCTCATATAAGAAGGAAGGCTCTTTTCCTTCTTCACCCGCCATACGCTTCAGCTCGAAATCTGCAGCGCCCCTGTTGGAGGTCAGCCCCAGCACAATGGCCCACTTGCCCGGGTATTGCAGGAAAGGCTTCACGCTGTCTGCACCCATATAAGGAGCTACGGTAACAGCATCGAAAGGCAGGCTTTCAAAAAAAGCCTTTGCATATTGATCAGAGGTATTCCCGATATCGCCTCGCTTGGCATCGGCAATACGGAAATGCTCTTCACCGATATACTGAACGGTCTTTTCCATCGTTTCCCATCCTTTTACGCCGCCTGCCTCGTAAAAAGCCGTGTTGATCTTGTAGGCCACACAATAATCGCGCGTAGCATCGATGATCTGCCGGTTGAAGGCAAAAACAGGGTCTGTTTCAGACAGCAGGTGCTGTGGGATAAGAGAGATATCAGTATCCAAGCCAACGCACAGGTAAGATCGCCTGCGGCGGATCAGCTCAACAAGTTGTGACCGTGTCATGCGGCGAAGATACACAACGGCAGGAACAACGGGTAAATGGAGCGATAAGCCTTACCAGTGCTTTATTTTTTCCAGGATGATCTTTTCGATCTCTTCGCTCTGCCATTTCTCTTCAATATCATGCCGTACCATGATCTGCTGCATTACCGCTTCCTGCCGCATGGCGTTGCGGTAAGCCTGCGAGTACGATATCTGCGGGCTGAAAGTAACCTGCGAATAAGCCGGTATCCACAGGTCGGGGTATTTTTCATGCAGGCGGGCTTCCAGCTTTTTCTGTAGCAGGAAAAGAGGATCGGCCGTCTTGTCGCGCATCTCGATAAAGTTGTTCAGGGCCAGATCGGCAATAGCATCGGTATCGGGCTTTCGCTGCTGCTGGAAGGCGTCGAGCAGCCCGTTCCAGTCATCGCCGTATTTATCCATCAATTCATTGAGCACGGTGCAGTCCTCGAACCCGCAGTTCATACCCTGCCCGAAGAAAGGAACAATGGCATGGGCCGCATCGCCGATCAGCGCAAAGCTGTCATTGCGTACCCAGGGATAGCATTTCACTGTTACAAGCGATGAAACGGGGTTATGAAAAAACTGCTCTTCGAGGTCGGGTACCACTGCTTTTACGTCAGGAAAATCCCGGCCAAAGAATTCCTTTACCTTCTCCGGCGTATCCAGCTTCTCAAAAGAGGCCTCTCCATGAAAGGGAAAGAACAATGTGCCCGTAAAACTGCCGTCCAGGTTGGGCAATGCGATCAGCATATAGTCCTTCCTCGGCCAGATATGCAGCGCATGCTTATCCAGCAGGAAAGCGCCTCCTTTCCCGGCAGGTATGCTGATCTCCTTGTAGCCGCAGTCGATATAGGATTGCTGGTAATCAAAAAGCGGGTGCTGCACCATATGCTGCAGGCGCGTAGCAGAGTATGCCCCGTCTGCCCCAAAAAGCAGGGAAAATGAAAGCATAACCTGCTCTCCTGAATGGCTATGCAACAGCGTGATCTCTTTTTTCTCCCAACTTATCCTTTCGCATTTCTGATTGAAATGGAGGGTAACGCCCTGCGCAGCCGCCAGGTCAAGCAGCTTCTTATTCAGCTCCGTTCTTGACACGGAGTTGATATACTGCCCGTTCTTTCCATACGGCTGAAATGCATGGTGGCCGTCGATAGTGTGAATGGCCCGTCCATGCATCGGGATGGCCAGCGCCAGTACATCGTCGGCAATGCCTACTTCCTGCAATGCACGGATGCCCCTGTCGCTCAATGCCAGGTTGATGGAACGGCCGGCTTCCACTTTTTCACGACGCATATCGCCGCGACGCTCGATCAATGCTACCTTATGCCCCCGGCGCGACAGGTAGATAGACAGCAGCGATCCTACTAATCCTGCGCCGATAATAACCACTTCTTTTCCCATAATCGATAAAATGCCCTGCGCCAATGAACTTTGAGCATCCGGCAGGGATAGCTTGTTTTAATTTACGATCGATTCAATGACCTGCCCGAACCGCCATACATCCTCGAATGTATTGTACAGCGGTACCGGCGCTACCCTTATTACGTTCGGCTCTCGCCAGTCGGCAATCACTCCTTTATCGGAAAGAGCATTGAATATCTCCTTTCCTTTTTCCTTCATCAATAATGATACCTGACAGCCGCACCATTCCGGAGGCGTTATGATCTCCATCACTTCTTTGCCTTTCTGCTCATTGATGCTATTCAGCACGGAATGAAGATAAGCGCTCAGCTTTTCACGCTTGGCATGCAGGCGGTCCATGCCTGCTTTTTCAAATATATCCAGCGAAGCCTTATGCGCCGCCATTGATAGTACCGGGGCGTTGCTGAGCTGCCAGCCCTCTGCGGTAGGGATGGGATCAAATCCTTTTTCCATCATAAAACGCGTGTCTTTCCGGTAGCCCCACCAGCCGGCCAGACGGGGAACCGTTTTATCACGGGCCCATTTCTCATGTATATATATCCCTGCCACCCCGCCCGGCCCTGAATTGAGATATTTGTAAGAGCACCAGCAGGCAAAATCCACGTTCCAGCTGTGCAGGTCAAGCGATACATTCCCTGCTGCATGCGCCAGGTCAAAGCCGGCTAAAGCGCCCACCCGGTGGGCTGCTTCGGTAATAGCCGGCATATCGAACAGCTGGCCGGTATAATAATTTACCCCGCCAAATAATACCAATGCCAGGGTATCACCATGACGATCGATCGTTTCGAGGACATCTTCCGGCCGGATCATATGCTCGCCCGGGCGCGGAGCTACTTCAATAATAGCTTCCTGCGGGTCATAGCCATGAAAAGCTACCTGGCTTTCGATGGCATACTGGTCGGAAGGAAAAGCTTTGGCCTCGCAGATGATCTTGTAGCGCTGCGGCGTAGGGCGATAAAAGCTGATCATCAGCAAATGCAGGTTTACGGTAAGCTGGTTCATCACTACCACTTCATCGGGCAGGCAGCCTACGATCGGCGACAGCAGGCCGGTAAATTGCTCGTGGTACGACAGCCAGGGTGAAGCTGCCTGGAAATGCCCTTCCACTCCCCAGCGGGCCCAATCGTCCAGCTCACGCTGTATATAGGCGGCTGTGCTTCGCGGCTGCAGCCCCAGCGAGTTGCCGGTCAGGTACACGGTATCATGCTCCTGGTGTTGGGGAATATGAAAAAGATCGCGGAACGTGCGCAACGGGTCATGCTGATCCATTTCACGGGCAAAAGAAACGCTATGCTCAAAATTCATATACTGGTATTGTTAGTTAACCGCCTGCTTGCATTTGATCGATGGCTCATTCAATTACAGCGATCACTTTCAGCTCGATAGCGATCGGCGTAGGCAGGCTTTTTACTTCCACCGTGGTACGGCAGGCCTGTACGCCTGCAAAATACTCACCATAGATCTTGTTATAAACAGGAAAGTCTTCTTTCATGTCCGTAAGGAATACGGTAACATCCACGATCTTGTTCCAGCTGCTGCCGCTGGCTTCCAGCACCGCTTTTACGTTGGCAAATACGGCATGGCATTCGGCAGCGATATCATGCTTTACAATATTCCCTGCTTCATCCAGCTCAAGACCCGGAATGCTGTTATCGGCAGCGCTGCGCGGGCCTATTCCTGATAAGAAAAGCAGGTTGCCTGCTTTGCGGGCGTGAGGGTATGCGCCGAGTGGCGCCGCAGCCTGGGAAGTATGAACGATATCCGGCATATCAGGAATGTATTGGTGAAAAATACTGACTGATCATTTTATCTATATCTGCAAGCAAACATTTTTGGCTTCGGTAAAAAAGCGCAGGGCCTCCCAGCCTCCTTCCCGTCCTACCCCGCTGTTCTTGACCCCGCCGAAAGGCGTGCGAAGGTCGCGCAGCAACCAGCAGTTGATCCATACTATGCCGGTTTCGAGCCCGGCGGCCAGCCGGTTGGCCTTCGAGATATCTTGGGTCCATACCGTGGCGGCAAGCCCGTAGCGGCAAAAGTTGGCCAGGCCAAGGGCCTCGCTTTCCGTCCGGAAGGGCTGAAGCGTTACTACAGGGCCGAATATCTCTTCCTGGTTGGTGCTGCAATCCTGACCCAACCCTTCTATTACCGTAGGCTCTATAAAATAGCCTTTGGCCACCCTGTCGCTTAGCTGCAGCGCATGACCGCCGCAGAGAATGATCCCTCCTTCCTGCCTGGCCGTATCGATGCAGCGCATGATCTTGTCAAAATGCACCTTGCTTACGATAGCCCCCTGGTGGGACTCATCTGATAAAGGATCACCTACTGACAGCTGCTTTACCCTGGCAACAAAATCAGCCTTGAACTTTTCATAGATGCTTTCCTCGACCAGGATACGGCTGCCGCAAAGACATATCTCCCCCTGGTTGGAAAAGGAAGATCTTAGTGTAGTGGTCATCATCTTTTCCCAGTCGGCATCAGCGAAAATGATATTTGGATTTTTCCCTCCCAGCTCCAGGGAAAGCTTCTTGAACCGCGGAGCCGCCAGGGCGGCGATACGCTCGCCGGCCGCAGTGCTGCCGGTAAATGAGATGGCTTTTACCGCCTGGTGCGAAACAATGGCTTCACCCGCCGAAGGACCGGTACCATGCACGATATTGAGCACGCCCGGCGGAAGCCCTGCTTCCATACATATCTTCGATAGCAGGAAGGCCGTTACCGGCGTTACTTCCGAAGGCTTGGCGATGACGCAGTTGCCTGCCGCCAACGCTGGCGCTATTTTCCAGGTAAAAAGATAAAGAGGAAGGTTCCAGGGAGATATGCAGGCTACCACGCCAAGCGGCTGCCGGAGCGTATAGTTGATGGCCTTCTCTTCCATAGCATGGCTTTCCGTAGCAAAGTGCATGATGCCCGTGGCAAAAAAACGGAAGTTGGCAGAAGCCCTGGGTATGTCCACCTCGCGGCTCAGCCAGAGCGGCTTACCATTATCATTGGTCTCTGCCAGGGCCAGCTCAGGCAGGTATTTATCGATCAGGTCGGCAATACGGTTAAGCAAAGCAAAACGCTGCTCGGCAGAGGTCCTGCTCCAGGCCGGGAAAGCGTCAGCAGCGGCAACCGCAGCCGCGTTCACGTCCTTGATGCCAGAATCGGGCACCTCCCCGTACGCTTCGCCGGTAGCCGGATTGATATTGTCCAGGTAGTTGCGGCTGATAGGATCAACCAGCTTCCCGTTTATATAGTTCTGCAGCTGGTAAGGAATTTCCATGCTCATAGGAATGTTCATTGAATTGCCAGGGATCAACAGCATTGCCGGCAGGCAACGAGCAGCTCCCGGCCTGGTTAAATAGATCCTGTGCGCCCGCCGTCTACCGGGATGCTTGCCCCGTTCACGTAAGAAGCCGCAGGCGAAGCAAGAAAGGCGGCAACGGCAGCTATTTCAGAAGCCGAGGCAAACCGCTTCATCGGTACTTCTTCCTGCATGTTCTCCTCGATCAGCCGGCGATCTACCTGGTTATTATGGGCTATATTCCCGATCAGGGCTTCAAGCCGCTGGGTTTGCGTAAAGCCCGGCAGCACATTATTGACGGTGATCTGGAAGCGCCCCAGCTCATTGGCCATGGTCTTGGCCCAGCTGGCCACAGCTCCGCGTATCGTATTAGACACGCCCAGGTTCTTCAACGGTATTTTTACCGAGGTGGAAATGATATTGATGATACGGCCGTACTTTTCTTTCTTCATGGAAGGGATCACGGCTTTGGCCAGGATATGATTGCATACCAGGTGCTGGCTGAAAGTTTGCAGGAAATCTTCTTCCCTGGCTTCAGTGATCGGGCCGGCCGGCGGACCGCCGGTATTATTGACCAGTATATGCACAGGATGATCCTTTGCAAACCCATCGATCACCTCTTTCAGCTGTGATGGTTGGCTGAAGTCTGCCACCAGGTAGCTGTGCTGCTGGCGTAAAGCAATATCGAGCCCCTGCAGGGCAGTATGCAAAGCCGCTTCGTTACGGGCCACCAAGGTGCAGTTAGCCCCCAGCAATGCCAGCTCTTCGGCAATGGCCAACCCAATGCCTTGTGTGCTTCCGCATATCACGGCCCTTTTTCCTTCAAGTGAAAGGTTCATATCATCAAACCTACGTCAAAAAGTTGTATTTTGAGTGGGCCGCTGGTAACCACGGCAGCTTATCCCTGCTCACCCAAAAAATATAACGATGGCTGTGCTTGCTCCTTTCAATCTCAAAAAATGGATCGATGAAAACCGCAACCTGCTCAAACCGCCGGTAGGCAATCAATGCATCTACAAAAATGCAGAAAACTTTATCGTGATGGTGGTAGGCGGCCCCAATGCACGCAAAGACTATCACTATAACGAGAGCGAAGAGCTGTATTACCAGGTAGAAGGCGATATCGTCTTAAAAATAATTGACGACGGGGCTCCCCGTGATATCCCGATCCGGGAAGGCGATATGTTCCTGCTGCCACCGCGCACGCCGCATTCGCCACAGCGCGGCGCCCATACGGTAGGCCTGGTGATAGAAAAGACAAGGGAAGACGAGGAAGAAGAAAAAGACGCTTTTATGTGGTTCTGCGAAAGCTGCGGCAATAAGCTGTATGAAGAGACCGTGTTCGTAAAGGATATTGTGCAGCAGCTGCCGCCGATCATGGACAGGTTCTGGAGCAATGAAGCGTTGCGCACCTGCTCAAAATGCGGAACAGTGATGGAAGCGCCGGTAAAAAATTAAAAATGCGAAAGTGTGGGAATACGAGGCATATTTTCAGTTACTTTCAGCCGGGAATAAAACCGCCCTTCTTACGTGCTCGTGAAAATAGATATCCATACACATATAATGCCGGCCCGCATGCCCAACTGGGTGCAGCGGTTCGGCTACGGCGATTTCATTCACCTCGAGCACCGCAACTGCCGGGCCTGCATGATGAAGGGCGATACGGTGTTCCGCGAGGTAGAAGAGAATTGCTTCGATGAAAAGATACGGCTGCAGGAAATGGACGCCACCGGGGTAACAAAGCAGGTACTGTCTACCATCCCCGTGCTTTTTAATTATTGGGCCAAGCCTGCAGATGGGTGGGAAACCTCCCGCTTTCTCAATGATCATATTGCCGATACGGTGGCAAAGCAGCCGGAACGTTTTATCGGTCTTGGCACAGTGCCTTTGCAGGACACAGCGCTTGCCATCCGGGAAATGGAGCGCTGCGTAAAAGAGCTGAAGATGCCGGGCATCGAGATCGGCTCCAACGTGAACGGGGAAAATCTTTCTGAAAAAAGATTATTCCCCTTTTTTGAAGCAGCCGAGCAGCTTAGCTGCGCCCTGTTCGTTCATCCCTGGGAAATGATGGGCGAGCAGCAGATGCAGCGTTACTGGCTTCCCTGGCTGGTAGGCATGCCTGCTGAAACGGCCAGGGCCATCTGTTCCATGATATTCGGCGGCGTATTTACCGCTTTTCCCGGGCTTCGGATAGCGTTTGCCCATGGCGGCGGCTCCTTTCCTTTTACCCTCGGGCGTATCGCCCATGGCTTTACGGTGCGCCCTGACCTGGTGGCAGTCGATAACCCTGTAAGCCCTGCCGATTACCTCGGGCATTTCTGGACAGACAGCCTGGTGCATGAGCCAGCCGCTCTTCGTTACCTGATAGAAGTGATCGGTAAGAACAGGATATGCCTGGGCAGCGACTATCCCTTCCCCTTGGGTGAGCACAGGCCAGGGCAGCTTATTGAAATGATGGAAATGGAGCAACAGCTGAAGGAACACCTGCTTTATAAAAATGCCCTGCAATGGCTAAACCTGCCTGATGAGCTTTAGAAGAGATCAGGATAATCGGTAATAATGCCATCCACGCCTGCCTGCCTGAGCAGCCTGATCTTTTCTTTGGTATTCACCGTCCAGGGTATCACGCTCATATTCCTGCTATGGCATTCTTTTACGAGGACGGCATTGACGAGGCTGTAAGCCGGGCTGTATATGGAAGGGACAAAACCGAGGGCTGACAGCTGCTCATCAAGGCTGCGCTTATCATTTTCCTCTATCAGCATTGCCGTACGGATAGCCGGGTATTTATTATGGAGATATTGCAGGGTACGAAAATCGAAGGACTGGATGATCACCCTGTCCTCTATTCCTTTATCGCGTATAACAGCCATAAGCGCTTCTATGAAGGCAGCAGGCGCAGGATGATAGATATTATCCGTAGCAGGCTGTGATTTGGTCTCGATATTGAAATAAGGCAGGGGGCGCTTGCTATGCTGCATATAAAGGCTCACGCTGTCAAGCAGGTCGCTGAGACGGGGCTTTACAGCAGGCATCTTTTGCTGACGCGGGAACCGGGGATGAGGCTTTAGCCCCACATCGTAACGGCTGACCTCTTCATAGGTCATGCTATAAATATTCAGCGATCTTTCTTCTTCTTCCGTCACTGCGCTGCCATCGGGCTTGGTAGTGATCTCGTGGTTAAAAAAGGGCTCGTGCGAAAGGATCACTTGTCCGTCGCTGGTGATCACCGCGTCCATCTCAAGGGTAGTAACACCCAGGTCAAGGGCGGTACGCATGGCAGGCCAGGTATTCTCAGGCATCAGCCCACGGCAGCCGCGATGCCCCTGCTTGTCAAAAGGCAATTCCTGCCTGGGGAATAAACGGGGCTTGCTGATATAGGAAGCGCCCAGGAGGCCAAGGATAAAAAGGCTGTAGTGAAAGAGTTTTTTGCTGGTCATAATCGGGTGAGTACAATAATACTACCAATTATCCGGATGCTACTTTAAATAATTGTATCGCCAGGCTGCGCGGCGCTGGTAAAACAGCTCATCCCTGCAGACCGCTGACCACCCTGGCGGCAAACTCTTCAAAAGCTTTTTTGGTGATCGTATCGTCGCTTACCATGATAGGTCTTCCTTTGTCGCCCCCTTCCCTGATGCCCTGCACCAGGGGGATCTGTCCCAGGAACGGCAGGTCGTATTCTTCTGCCAGGCGTTTACCTCCCTCTTTCCCGAAAATATAATATTTGCTATCAGGCAGCTCGGCAGGTACAAAATAGCTCATGTTCTCTACAAGCCCCAGCACTGGCACATTGAGCTGGGCCTGCCCGAACATCGCGATGCCCTTCTTGGCATCGGCCAGGGCTACATCCTGTGGAGTGGTCACAATCACAGCGCCCGTGACCGGCACGGTTTGCAGCAGGGTCAGGTGTATGTCGCCGGTGCCGGGAGGCATGTCTATAACAAGGTAATCCAGCTCATCCCATTTTACATCGGTCACAAATTGCTTGATCGCGCTGCTGGCCATGGGGCCGCGCCATACCACGGCATTTTTTTCATCCACCAATAAGCCAATGCTCATGAGCTTGATGCCGAATTTTTCCAGGGGAACGATCATGCCTTTTCCTTCCGCTTCCGTCATCATAGGCCGCTCGCCCCTTACGCCGAACATGATCGGCACGCTGGGACCATAAATATCAGCATCCATAAGCCCCACGCTGGCGCCGCCTGCAGCTAAGGCCAGGGCCAGGTTGGCCGCTACGGTGCTTTTACCTACGCCGCCTTTGCCGCTTACTACCGCTATCACCTGCTTTACGCCAGGCAATACCTTGCGCGGGGCTCCGGCAGCAGGCGCCTGAGCCGCAGGCCTTGCCGTAAAGTTCACCCTTACCACCACATCTTTATGCAGCAGGTTGCGGATCGTGCTGATACAGGCCATTTTCATTTCATCACGCAGGGAACCGGCTGAGGCCGGGTAATCGAGCGTGAAAGACACATAATATTTTTCGATCACGATATCTTTTACCAATCCCAGGCTTACAACATCTTTCTGCTGCGTGGGGTCATGTACCGTGCTCAATGCCTCGAGCACCTTCTCTTTGGTTATTCCAGCCATGATTGTTTTTTTGCCGGTCCTTCAGGCCGATCTCTGCAGGTGTACCGGTTTTACGATCATATTTACCCAGCGGTAAACATCACATTAAAACCTTATGTTAAAAAAGATTCCGAGCTGCAAAGGTAAACAGACAAACGGCTAATTTGTTGCCTGTTTTCAACAAGTTGTACTTAATTTTATACTGTGAAAAAGTTTTTACGATACCTTCTGATCTCTGCCTTTTTTTTCCCTGCAGCTGCCCATGCGCAATTTGAAGCTGCCCGTGATTCCGTAGTACAGCTTTATGGCGTGGTGATGACCGCCGATAGCCTGATAGGCATTCCTGCCGTGAGCGTTACCGTCAAAGGCCAGAACAGGGGTACTATCACCAACAGCGATGGCGTATTTTCCATCGTGGTGCTGAAGGGAGACCAGGTAGAGTTTACCCATATCAGCTACAAGCCCAAGCTGGTGACCATTCCCAGGAATATTGAAGGAAACCATTACAGCATGGTGCAGCTGATGGTGAACGATACGGTGTACCTGCCTGCCACCATCATCAGGCCGCGCCCCACACCGGAACAGTTTGCCCGCGACTTCGTGAATACCAAAGTGCCTGACGACGATATCGAGATCGCCCGGCGCAATACGGATGCCGCTACCCGGCGGGCGCTGATGAAGACGATCCCGGGCGACGGGGCTGAAGCCACCAACCTGCAGTTTAACCGGATAGCCCAGAAAGCCCGCTACCAGGGACAGATACCGCCCATGAACATTTTCAACCCGGCTGCCTGGGCCGATTTTATCCAGGCATGGAAAAGAGGGGATTTCAAGAATAAGTAAGGGGACCTTCATTTTTATATTCCCAAATTTTCACATCTTCACATTTTTCACTCATGATCCAAAAAATATCTGTTATCGGCGCCGGCACCATGGGCAACGGCATTGCGCATGTATTTGCCCAGCATGGCTTACGAGTACACCTGATCGATGTATCGCAGGCAGCGCTCGACAAGGCCCTGGCTACCATTACCCGAAACTTTGACCGCCAGGTCGATAAGGGTGTGCTGACAGCCGAAGATAAGGCAGCGGCCCTATCGAATATTACGGCTTTTACCGAGCTGTCGGCTATCGGCGATGCCGACCTGGTGATAGAGGCTGCCACAGAGAATGCCGAGACCAAGCTATCTATTTTCCGCCAGCTCGATGCCCTGGCCCCTGCCGGCTGTATCCTGGCCACCAATACTTCCTCTATATCTATTACCCGCATTGCTGCCGTTACTTCAAGGCCAGGCTCGGTGATCGGTATGCACTTTATGAACCCGGTGCCGGTAATGAAGCTGGTAGAGATCATCAACGGCTATGCCACATCCGGCGAGGTGACCGAAGCGATCGTATCGCTGAGCAGGCAGCTTAATAAAGTGCCCTGCGTGGTCAATGATTATCCCGGCTTTATTGCCAACCGCATATTGATGCCCATGATCAATGAGGCTATTTACAGCCTCTATGAAGGAGTAGCCGGCGTGGAAGAGATCGACACCGTGATGAAGCTGGGCATGGCCCACCCGATGGGGCCCTTGCAGCTGGCCGATTTTATCGGGCTTGATGTATGCCACTCCATCCTGCAGGTGCTGCATGAAGGGTTTGGCAATCCCAAGTACGCTCCCTGCCCCCTGCTGGTAAATATGGTAACGGCCAAAAAGCTGGGCGTAAAAACAGGAGAGGGTTTTTACCGGTACACAGCAGGCAGCAAAGAGCTGATAGTAAGCGACCGGTTCAAATAATATAGAAGGTCCAACAAGGAAGGCTCTTACCTATTCGCCTGCACCAGCTCTCAGGCAGGCCAGGCAGGCAATGCTTCCAGCTCCTGCAGCTGCCCGTTCATCTTTTCCCAGGCCTGTGTCCAGGAACCATTGGTAATGACCAGGTACATGGCCGGCATCACGATATGATAACGCAGCACCTGGTAAAAGGCTTTTTCGCCCGGAGCGATGCCAGGCGCCTTGCATTCTACCAGCATCCAGGGCCGGTGCTGCTTATCGTACACTAATATATCGAACCTTTTCTTCAGCTCGCCCAGCATGATCTCTTTCTCTATCGCTATAAGAGATGACGGGTAACGAAGCTCCTGCACCAGGTAGCGGATCAGGTTCTGCCTTACCCATTCTTCGTCGGTCAGCAGCAGCCATTGCCGCCGGAGGGTGTCGAAGATCATGTTCCGCCCTTTTTCCTTTTTTACCCGGAAGTCAGGCTCCGGGTAGCTGAGTTTTATCATCAGTCCAAAAATAAAGCATTAAATTAGCCGAATTTAATTTTGAAAGAATGAAGACAAAAGAAGAAATCGTCTCGAACTGGCTGCCCCGTTACACGGGTGAAAAACTGGAAAATTTCGGTAAATATCTCCTCCTTACCAATTTCAGCAATTATGTGAAGCTGTTCGCAGAATGGAACAATGTAGAAGTGGTTGGTGAAGGCCGGCCGATGCAATGCGCTACTGCCCAAAATATTTCCATCATCAACTTTGGGATGGGCAGCCCGGGAGCTGCTACCATTATGGACCTGCTCAGCGCCATCAGCCCGCAGGCGGTGCTTTTCCTTGGCAAATGCGGGGGTTTGAAAAAAAGGAATAAGCTGGGCGACCTGATCCTGCCCATTGCGGCCATCCGCGGAGAAGGTACTTCCAACGACTATTTCCCGGCCGAAGTGCCTGCTATGCCTGCTTTTGCCCTTCAAAAAGCCGTTTCTACCACCATCCGTGATTACGGGGTGGATTACTGGACAGGTACGGTCTATACCACCAACCGCCGGGTCTGGGAGCACGACGGGGAGTTCAAGCAATACCTGCAGCAGATCAGGGCCTATGCCATCGATATGGAAACGGCCACTATCTTTACTGTTGGCTTCTACAACAAGATCCCTACCGGGGCCCTGCTGCTGGTAAGCGACCAGCCCATGGTCCCTGAAGGCGTAAAGACCGAGGAAAGCGACAAAAAGATCACCAGCTCCTTCGTAGAAAACCACCTCAGGATCGGTATCGATTCGCTCAAGCAGCTGATCAACGATGGATTAACGGTACGGCATTTGCGCTTTTAACCTGTTGCCCCGCCGGCATATATGATCTTTAACCATAAAACAGGTTCTTATGAAATTATTCCTCCTGCTCACCGCCTCTCTTGCCATAGCCTCTGCCGATAAAGGCTGCGGCAAAAAACAGGATGCCCAGCAGGTCCATAAAGGACGGGTGGAGGTATCAGGCATCTGCTCCAATATAACTATCAAGGTATTGGACGAAAATGTGGATACTTCGCTTGTGCAGGCCAACTGGACCGATGAAACAACGGGCATTGTCTATACCAACGTGTTTGCATTAGGCAATCCCTGCTCTTTTTCGGCCGGGCAGGGAGAAGAGTTCTACTTTGTGATCGATACTGCCAGGCAAAAAGATTGCGCCGTGTGCATGGCCTATTATCCTGTGCCGGCCAAGCGCCTATCGATCAAAAAGGTGGACAATCCATGATCCCTTTGCTGGAAATAAAAGATCTCAGCGTTGATTTTATAACCGAAGAAGGGCCGCGCCCTGCGTTGCAGGATATTTCGCTTAAGGTAAACAGGGGCGAAATCGTGGCGCTCGTAGGTGAATCGGGCTCGGGGAAGTCCGTTACTTCACTTTCCATACTGGGCCTGCTGCCTTCCCCTCCCGCTATTTATAGAAAAGGACAATTGCTGTTCTCCGAAGACGGCGCCGGCAGAGTTGACCTGCTGGAGCTGAGCGGACGGCAGCTACGTCCGGTTCGCGGTAATAAGATCGCTATGATCTTCCAGGAACCCATGACCTCGCTCAACCCGGTGCTGACCTGCGGGCGGCAGGTGATGGAAGCCTTGCTGGTACATAAAAAAATAACCGCTGCCGAAGCCCGGCGGCAGGCCATTGAATGGTTCAACCGGGTAAAGCTGCCCGATCCTGCCGGTATATATGACCGCTATCCGCACCAACTCAGCGGCGGGCAAAAGCAGCGGGTGATGATCGCCATGGCCATGTGCTGCCACCCTTCGCTGCTTATCTGCGATGAGCCTACCACGGCCCTTGATGTAACGGTACAAAAAACCATCCTGGAGCTGATACGCGAGCTGCAGAGAGAGTCCGGCATGGGCGTTATCTTTATAACCCATGACCTGGGCGTGGTAGCCGAAATAGCTGACAGGGCCGCTGTTATGTACAGGGGATCGATTGTGGAAACAGGTACGGTGGAACAGCTTTTCACCCACCCTCAACACCCATATACCCGCGCTTTGCTGGCCTGCCGGCCGGTCAACCATCAGCGGGGAAGCCGCCTGCCCGTGGTCAGCGATTTCCTGAACCCGTCTGCAACGCCTGCCGTGACAGCTGAAGAGCTATCACCTGCTTCCGCCGCAGGGGAAGAAGTATTGCTTTCTGCCCGGCATCTTTCCGTATGGTTCCCTGCCCGCAAAAAATTTTTCGGAAAGCCGCTTAGCTATAACAAAGCAGTCGACGATGTAAGCTTCGAGGTATATAAAGGAGAAACGCTTGGTCTTGTAGGCGAAAGCGGGTGCGGTAAAACCACCCTGGGGCGTACGCTGCTCCGGCTGGTAGAGCCTACTGCCGGCTCTATTCATTATGCCGGCAAAGAGCTGCTGCATTTGGATCAGAAACAACTGCAGCCATTACGCAAAGACATACAGATCATTTTCCAGGACCCTTATTCGTCGCTTAATCCCCGTCTTACTATCGGCAGCGCTATTGCCGAACCATTGAAAGTGCATGGCATCGGCAGCTCGGATAAGGAACGTAGGGAAAGGACCATTGACCTGCTCGAAAAAGTAGACCTGAAGCCAGAGCATTTCAACCGTTATCCTCACGAGTTCTCAGGCGGCCAGCGGCAGCGCATCGTTATCGCCAGGGCGCTGGGCCTGAACCCGTCCTTTATCGTTTGCGACGAATCGGTATCAGCCCTCGATGTAAGCGTGCAGGCGCAGGTGCTCAACCTCCTGAATGAGCTGAAGAAGGAATTCGGCTTCACCGTTATCTTCATTTCGCACGACCTGTCGGTGGTGCGCTATATCAGCGACCGCATCATGGTGATGAACAAAGGGAAGATAGAGGAGCAGGGAGCAGCCGACGAGATCTATTATTCACCCCGGTCTGCTTATACTCAACGCCTCATAGCTTCCATCCCGGCAGGATTCCCGGTGCCGTAATATTTCTTTCGTTGGCTGATCGTATCATTCATCCATCTCGGCTACTATGGAAGTAGCATCATAGCTGTCTTTACCCGGCCCGTAAAAATACCTTGAGCTTTTCCGCAATGTATAAAGCACTTTTTTAAGCTGCGTCTTCAGTTGCTGCTGCAAGGGCTCTTCCTGCTCATCCTTGACCCGTATATCGGTGAAGAAGGCAAATGAATATGATCTCCTTTTGTTGGCCGCCTCATCCTCATCCTCTTCGCTGCTATCTTGCTCTTCCTCCACAGCGGCACCGTCAAAAAGCTCAAAACGCGAGCTATCGGCGGGCAGCAGGCCTACATAAGCCATTTTCCAGCTCAGGTCGTCTTTTTTCGCCTTATACCGGAAAAAATATACAAAGCCCTGCTTTCCTTTTATTTCGGCAGACAAACGGTCGAGATATTCCAGCGTATCAGGCTTGTTATAGCTCCGCTGCATCAGCAGCTTGCTTTTGCTCAGGCTGATATGGTTGTTATAAGCCGCAGGGAACAGGGATTGTTTTTTAAGGTGCTTGAGATCTGTATATAATTCATACCGGTATTCGTTTGACCGGGCATATACCTGCAGCAGGCTGTCTGGATATTGCTTATTCTGCTGCAGAAATAAGTAAAGCATGTTATACTGCAGCTCTTTATCTGATGAAGCCAGCATCTGGTTGAGCAATACAGGCACCTGCGGCTGCTTTTCCCAGAAAGGCATCAGCAGCCGGGCATACAGCACCAGCAGGTCGTTGCCGGTACCCCGGCCTGAATTGCCGCTCAGCAGGAAATTATCTGCAGCTTCTTCCTTCGCTTCCTCTGCTTTCTGGATAGCTTTCTTCTTTTCGCGGATATTTTGCTTTTTCAGCTCCTGCCTGGCTTCCAGCAAAAATTTATTGAAATATGCTTCATAGTCCTTTGCTTTTACCAGGTTGCTATCCAGCAGCTGGCGGAGCAATCCCATCAATGGCATCTTATAGTCGTCGAGGTTGATCAGCGGCAGCAGGTCGGGCCAGATAACGCGGGTAAGCTTCAGGCTGTCCTGCAGACCTTTCAATATAAAATTGGCATTGCCAAGCGTATTCACCGAGCTGTACAGTAAATAGCTGGAGGCCGGGGATCCTTCATTCAAGACAGGAGGCTCGGCCGTTACTATGTCCCGGAAGGTTTTGAAAGCATATAATGTTTTCTGGCCCAGCAAGGTCTCCAGGATGGGATATTGCATGTCTACCGTATCAGCCGTCGCATAATACAATTGCTTCAGGTAATCGGAGGCTTCCTGCTGCGGCATTGCGCTGAGCTTCCTGATCAGCAGCTTCTTGGTGTCAAGATATTTTTTTTCTTTCCAGTTCAGCCTATCGATTGCCTTTCTCAGCCGGGGAAAATCATCTTTTTCCAGGTGAATGGCATAAATATTCCTGACCGCCCGTTTATGCTTTACTGAATCGGGGCTGAAAAAATCTTCAAAGAAATGATCTGATTTACGGGTAAAAGGGTTATATCCCCTGAGCGTATCAGCAGGCATAAAGCTGTCGAAGAAAGACTGCACAAAAGCGCTGGGCCGGCTGAGCGTATCGGTCTGGGTAAGGAGGAGGAATGACACCCCGTTCCGGAAAAAGGTCTTGCGCCTGATCATCCGGCTGCTGCCCGTATCGCTGACCGCAAGCTCCCAAACCTTTATATTACCTGGCAGCTCGGACTTTCTTTTTTCCCGAACGATCCAGCTGGTATCTATCAGGAAGCCATACTCATTTTCCTTTTCAAGCATGGTACTGTCTGCCGTATAGTAATACCGGGGCGTTTTATAGAAGGACACATAGATCTTTTCACCCGTGCTGTCATTGGCGATCACCTTGCTGCGATAAACGCCTTCTTCCCAAATATCTTCGTCAGCGTCATCATCATCGTCATTATTCATTGAAAAAGGGTTATAGCGTGGCAGCTCCAGCTTTTCTTTCTTAGGCTCGGGGAAGACCGCCGACCTGACGGTATAATAGAGCGAGGTATCAACCCGTTCTTTGGTCTCACCATAACGGTATGGCTGTACCTGGAAGGAGTTCAGGAATTCTGCCAGCTGGGCGGTTTCCTTTTGACCCCTGGCCAGCAAAGTGTAGTAGTGCGGCCCCTGAATGAGGAAGCGAACCAGGTAAATGCAGCCATTATTATCGCGGTAGCTGCAATCGAGGGCAGGATATCCTTTAAGCTGTATCTGACGCCGGCTTAGCTGCGTGTCTATAAATTCGGAAGACGCAAAGCTTTCTTCCATCAGCGAAAGATCGAAGGTATCTTCTTCGGCGAAGCCATAATTATGTATATCGGTACGGATCACCCGGTACTGGGTATTGGTATTCCTGTCTTCTGCGTCAAAGAACCAGCCGCCATTGTTGTGCGTATAGGGCTCATGCGGCAGGCTTACGGAAAAGCCGCCATAAGAAGGCGAGAAGGTTTTCCAGCCCGTGGCAGCCGGCCGGTATTCCTTTAGCTGGATGCTCCCAAAGAAACGTTTTGCTTCTTCTCCTTTCTGCACATAGTCGCCGGTGCCGCTCATTTTAAAGAGTACCAGCTCAAAAGGCGTAACGAATATATTGTACCGCTGTATATCGCCCCGTCTTGTTTTGTTGGTAATGTCGATCATCTTATAGCCGTTGCGGAGGCCGGTCGTTTTGCTGAGTATCTTGCCGGGAATGTTTTCATAGAGCAGGCTGTCAACCTTATGCAGCACGTCGTTTACGGTATGCCCCCACATCCAGGCGCTAAGGGATATACGGGTCACCATATAATAGCTTCCATTGGCCATATCGGCATATTGCTGCTGGTCAAACCGCCGGCCGGTCTCAAACTGGTAGAACTTCCCCGGTATATCTACTTTATAGAAGCCGTCTGCTGCCGTTTGCGTTGTAAAGGCCACCGGTACCCTGATCTTTTCCACCGCATTCTTGTGCTCGCTGCTACGCTGGCCCATCCTGACGGCCCTGAGCCGGTATCCTTTGCTTCTTAATATCTCGATCACGCCCCGCTGCCCTGGCAGGTGCGCGGCGCCTACGCCTACAAAAAGCGAGGCATCGGTGCGCAGGATAGAATCAATGGAAGCCGCCTGTATCTCATTGCGCCGGTACAGGAATTTTTCATCGAAAGCGGCTGAATAGCTGTTGAATTTGTTGATGGAGTCCAGCAGGTCAAGATTGCCGCTGCGATAGGCCTCCTGCAGCCGGTTGGGCGACAGGGTCTCATCGAACTCGTAGCTACGCTCCTTTCTTTTTTCCTTGGAAGCATCCTTGTATGCTTCCATCATCAGCTTCATGCTTTCCCCGTACGATTCCACGCCTGCTACTTTCTTACCCCAGCGCTTACCGCACTGGTAGATATACATATCGAGGTAGGTATCTTCCTCAAAGTCGCTGGCATCGTTGCCATAGGTACGGTAAAGCAGGTTATTGATCACTGAAGGGCTGGAGTACAGGGCTGCCTGTATCCATTTTTCATACCGCGGGAATTTGAAGGTATTGATGGTGAGGTAATCGTTGGGCATCCTGCTGGTCCAGCCATAAAAAGAGCTGAAATAGCTGTCATTACCCAGTTCATAGCGGCTCATATCTTCCTGCCATGACTCGGGATTGGTTTCCAGGGCCACGATATCTGCATTCCGGATGCCGATATAAAAAGAATCGGCCAGGTTGAATGCCATTTTACTGCTCACATGCATGGTACCAAAAAGGTAGGAAGGCTTCTTAAGGCCATTGCCGGTAATTTCCCAGAGAAGGCTTGGATACCGGGTATTTTTAGGCAGCACCTGTGACCAGGCGGCCAGGGAAAAAAACAGCACCGGGATCACGAGCAGAAGTCGCATCTTACGCATACATGGAGGCTTTTTGATATTCAGTAAAAATAAGATGCAATAAGGGAAAAATAACATAAAGTTGACCGTCCCGGCAATGCTTATGAACAGGCTACCGGGGTATTTTGCATGCCGGACGACCGCCTGAAAGATTCAGTTGGGGATTATATTATTTTAAGTACCTTTGCACACTTTAGTTTCTTCGGTCCAAGAAGGAACAACTGACAAGGCCCGGTGCCGTAAGACCGGGGATTGCCTTTCCGCCGCAGCCGTTTCAGTGCCTGTCCTGTAAGTGCACACTGCAGAAGTAAAGTCCATCTCCCGCTCCGGCCGGCTGGTCAGCCGATAACATTAATACATAAATAACGCATGAAGCTTTCACAATTCCGCTTTGATCTGCCCTTAAACCTTATCGCTCAAAATCCTGCAAAAAAACGTGAAGATGCCCGTATGATGGTGGTGCACCGCCATACCGGCCAGATCGAGAACAAGCATTTCCGTGATATCCTGGATTATTTCGATGACAAGGATGTGTTTGTGGTAAATAATACCAAGGTTTTTCCTGCACGCATGTATGGCCGCAAAGAAAAAACAGGGGCCAAGATCGAAGTGTTCCTGCTCCGCGAGCTGAACAGGCCCAACCGTCTCTGGGATGTGATCGTTGATCCTGCCCGGAAGATCCGCGTAGGCAATAAGCTATATTTCGGCGACCAGGAAGACCTGGTGGCAGAAGTGATCGACAATACTACCAGCCGCGGCCGGACCATCCGTTTCCTGTGGGAAGGAAGCGAAGAGGAGTTCCGCGCCCAACTGGAAAAGCTTGGCGAAACCCCTTTGCCTAAATACATCAAGCGTAAGCCGGATGAGGAAGACCGCGAACGCTACCAAACGGTCTATGCCAAGCATGAAGGCGCCGTGGCAGCTCCTACAGCCGGGCTGCACTTCAGCCGCGAGCTGATCAAGCGCCTGGAGATCAAAGGCATCCGGTTTGCAGAAGTAACCCTGCATACCGGCCTGGGCACTTTTCGCCCGATCGAAGTGGAAGATCTCAGCAAGCATAAGATGGACGCTGAATATTACAGGATAGAGGAGTCGGCCTGCAAGATCGTGAACCGTGCCAAGGAATACGGTCACCGCATCTGCTCGATCGGCACTACTACCATGCGCGCTATGGAGTCTTCTTTTACTGCCCAGAAATTGCTGAAGCCTTCTGAAGGATGGACCAATATGTTCATCCATCCGCCTTATGATTTTAATATCGCCGATTCGCTGGTGACCAATTTCCATTTACCTAAGACCAGCCTCCTGATCATGACCTGCGCCTTTGCAGGCTATGAGCTGGCGATGGAAGCGTATAAGAAGGCAATAAAGGATAAATACCGCTTCTTCAGCTATGGTGACGCATTGCTCATCATCTGACCGGAACAAACGATGATCTTAAGGGCTGCCAGGGGGCGGCCCTTTTCAATTGCCGGATAGATATGCTCAAGCTGTTCAGGGTCAATATCCCCAGCCTATTTTCCCTTTGCGACAAGCTGAAGCTTCCATGTTACTCATAAACGCGGCTGATAAAAGCATAGCCTCCCGATCATGCAATACCCGCATCCTTAACAAGACGCTAACGTGAATATTTCGTAAATTGTATAAGGAGGGTATAGTGATGAAACAGGCCTTATCATTGTTCCTGGCCATAGTGTTGTTCGGCAGCGCAAATGCCCAGGCATACAAAAAATCAAGCGTTCCTACACGGGAAGAAAAGCTCAATGAAATGTACTGCAAGGGGCTGTTCAGGACCAACGAAGCCCATTACTTTGATATGGAAGAAGACCCGGCCGCTTTTTCTGTAAAAGGATATTTCAATATCCTGGACTGGCTGCAGGGCCGGGTTGCAGGCCTGCAGGTATATACCACCCCGGCTCTTGTCAGGATACCTTATCTCCGTAACATGCCGGCAAGCGTTTTTGTAGACGAGATCCCCCGCACCTACGATTTCCTGAATATGTTACCTGTTGCAGATATCGCCATGATCAAGGTGATCAGCGGCCCCTTTATAGGCAATATCGGCAATGCCTCGGGAGCCATACTGATCTATACAGCCGGCACTGATGATGGAGAAGGAGAATAAGATATTTATGAGCTGCTATTTTTCCCCGGGCTCATAATCGAGCGGAAGCATATTGGCGACCTTTTCGGCAAACCCCCACCAGGCCGAGGTAAATACATTCTGAGGAGGAAAGTAGTTACCTATTGCATCGATACTGACAGCCTGCTCATCTACTAGGAATATAACCGATCGCTGGTAGGTAGGAGACCTGTCTTCCCGGTAATATTGCAGGTATTCCTTTTCTTCCAACCCATTTTTATAGGTTATGTACAGGTAGTCCGGGAACCATAATATCTTGTACGAAGACTCTTGCCCGACTATGATGCTATCCGAGGTCAGCAGGGCGGAGCCATATATGTCCAGCATATCCGGCTGCTGCAATATCCGCTGGTAATATGCCGATGAGTCTGTTGCAGCGCCCGCCGCTTCTATCCGGTGATACCCCCCGGACCGAAGGCCCGGTTGGCCGGCAGGGCTTCTTGCAGCGCCGGGGATATAAATAGCTTTAACCCTTTCCTTTTCCTTGTTGGGTATCTTTTTAAGCCGGCGCACTTCAAATCCTTCTTCTGCTATACGGTTGCTGTACACGGCCTGTATAAAATGCTTTATCGAGCCGTTATAGGCTTTCTCCCTTTGTTTCTTCCACCTTTCTTTCGGCCCCCTGCCTGCTTTTCCCATTTCCTTAAACAAGGTATAGCCGGTAACTACTGAAGACTGTTCGCGAAAACGGATCTCGAACTCTTCAAGCTGGTACGTTATATTATACCCAAGCGCCCGGTTGTCTATAATTACCGGCTTGTCTGCCATGATCTCGAGCCGGTTGCTTCTTTTATAATAGCGGAACTTTATGTCCTTGGTATTGCGGACCCTGCATTGAGTGGCATTGGCCGAGTTGCCAATAAAATTATCCAGGAAGACCTGGCCCCATTTGTCCCATCCTTCTTCCACATAAGACTCTATTACCACATTGTTCAGCACATCTATCTTCTGCTTCATTTCCACCGTTAACCGCATAGGCAGCGCTGAAGAATGGAAAGGATACACTTTTGTCTCGTACCCGATAGAGGAAACGATCAGCTCATGCTGACCTGCGGGGGCCTTTGCCAGCTCAAAATAACCTTCCTTATCGCTGGTGGTGCCCAACGAGGTATTGGTAATGAATATGCTGCATCCTGATATAGGCGCACCGGTAGTTGCGCTGACCACTTGGCCTTTGATAGCCGGCTGAGCAAGACCGGTGGCAGCGAGGCAAAACGTTAGGGCAAAAATGATTAAACGAGTCATCAGGTAAATATAGAAAAAAGATCAGTGGAGGAATGTTTCGGCATCGAGCAGCTTACTGATCTCCTCTGCCTTGCTCATGATCATCAGGTGCGTGCCTCCGGGAATTATTTTATGGTCGCGGATATTCTTCACCGGGAATATCCGGTCCTCATCACCATGTATATGCATTACCCGGGGAGGTATCCAATCATTCTGCCAGCCGAGTATCTTGTCGACCGACCAGCTTACATAACCCTGGTCAGCCATATCGCGGTAAGCATTCGCGAATAACCTTTCTTCCTCTGTGGTAACGCCAAGACGCCGGTTTGCTATTTTTTCAGTGAGCCGGTTGTGCCGCATGGGAAATACCTGGTGCAGCCGAAGCCTGCCCGCTGCACGCATCCACAAGGGAAGCTCCTGCCGGCTTTTTACGCTTGATATCAAGACGAGCTTCCTTACCGGCCTTAAGCGGGCGATCTCGATCGACACGATGCCGCCAAACGATACGCCTAACAAGAGAGGTTCCGGGTCTGTGATCAGCTCTGCCATGCGGGCAGCATAATCCCGGAGCGTTTCCTTCTTTCCCGGCTTAAGCCAGTTGACCGGCAAAAGCCGGTAGTTCCGCAGCTGTAAACGGGTGAATATCCTTTCATCCGCGCCCAGGCCCGGGATACAATAAATAGCAGGCAATGACATATTTTCTTTTTAGCGTCAGGCTTATTCAAGCCCGAACATTCCTTTATTGAGCTGCTGCAATATCTGGTCTTTTGAAGCTGCAGGCACGAGCAACGAAATATTATGCGGGCTGCCGCCATACGATACCATGCGGATCGGGATATTTACGAGCGACCCGAAAAGCCGCTTTACAATGTCGGCGGTTTGAGATATTTCGTTGCCCACAACGGAAATGATCGATTGCGCTTCATCGACTTCCACGGTGCCAAAAGGCTCCAGCTCCTTGATGATATCTTTCAGGAAAGCGGGATTGTCAATGGTAAGCGATACTGCCACTTCCGAGGTGGTGATCATGTCGATAGGTGTCCGGTATTTTTCAAATACCTCGAATATCTTACGGAGAAAGCCATAGGCCAGCAGCATACGGCTGCTCTTGATACGGATAGCAGTGATATTGTCTTTAGCTGCTACCGCTTTTACGCCTACCCCTTTTGCTTCGCGGGCAATAAGCGTGCCTTTGGCTTCGGGCTGCATGGTATTGAGCAGCCTTACGGGTATATTATATTGCTGCGCCGGCCAGATGGAGGCCGGGTGCAGTATTTTGGCGCCGAAGTACGCCAGCTCTGCCGCTTCCTCAAAGCTCAGCTGCTCAACCGGCACTGTCTTCTTAACTACTCTCGGGTCATTGTTGTGCATGCCGTCTATATCGGTCCATATCTCGCAAACGGAGGCATTGATCGCAGCGGAGATCAGCGAAGCGGAATAATCGCTCCCGCCTCTTTTAAGATTGTCAACTTCTCCCCTCGCGTTCCGGCAGATATATCCCTGGGTAACGAACAGCTTTTTATCCTGGTGCTGGTCAAGCAGCTGGCTGAGCCTGACCTTGATGCTGCCGATCTGCGGCTCATCATAGGTATCGATGGTCATAAACTCCAGGGCAGGCAGCAAAGCATGAGGTATTCCCTGCTCTTCGAGGTAAACGCAAAAGAGCTTGGTAGACAGCAGCTCCCCCTGGGCCAGGATATCCTTGCTCAGCGCTTCGCTGAATGATATACGCAGTATGATATGAAGGAACTCGAAGTGCTCTGCCAAGATGGCCTTTGCCTTCTGGTAAGCTGCTTCCTCTTTTACCAGGTCGCGAATGAAGCTTTGGTAATGCCCTTCCAGCTTATCGATCGTTTCCTTTGCTGCGCTGCGATCGCCCTTGGCGATATTGCTGCCGATCTCTACAAGCGCATTGGTAGTGCCTGATAAGGCTGACAATACCACGATCGTCGGCTCCGTTGCCTTGCTGACCAGGGATACGATGTGATGCATGCGTTCAGGTCTGCCCACGCTGGTGCCGCCAAACTTCATTATTTTCATTTGTTCCCCCCTCCCGTTATTTTTAGATGAAATAAAAGATGGCTGCAAAGATAAGGAGGAGATATTATGCATAGGACGTCTTTTGACAGGTGCATCCTGATAAATATCAGCGTACCTGTCAATATCCATTTACATTTATTGATCGATAAACTCAATTCCCAGCCTGTCTGCCAGCTGCCGTAGGTCCTGCACCACGGCATCTACCAGGGGAATGCCGGCGGTTTTCCTGGTCTCTTCCGTTTCTCTTTCAGGATCACCGGGCACCAGTACCCTTTTTTCACCGGCAATGGGCTTTGCCGACCTGAAACCCCTGATCCAGCTGTCCATATGTGTTTTGAAATCGGCGGCAGGCCGGAAGGCATCAATGCGCATGGCCCCGAAAAAATGGCCGATCCCTTTGCCAGGTTGCCGGGCTGGCATGGGCACATACGCAGGAAAAGGAGGCACCCAGGGCGCATAGTTTGCGCCGCTCAGCAAGGCCGAGAAAATATCTACTATGGCTCCCAGCGCATACCCTTTATGGCTGCCGTGCTCTTTATCGCCTCCCAGCGGCAGGAGGGCACCGCCTTTTTTCAGCTCGTGCGGGTCGGTGGATGGATGACCGTTTGCATCCTGTACCCATCCTTCGGGAGTGGGCAGGCCTTTACGCTGCAATATCTCCAGCTTACCATTGGCGGCCGTAGTGGTAGCCAGGTCTGCTACAAAAGGAGGCTCTTCACCGGCCGGCGCTGCCACGCATATCGGGTTAGTGCCTAACATCCTGTCTACTGAAAAAGTAGGAGCTACCAGCGGGCTGGCATTGGTCATGGCGATGCCGATCATATCGTGGCCCAGCGCCATCATGGCATGGCTGGCGGCAATACCGAAATGGTTGCTGTTCTGCACGCTTACCCATCCGCTGCCTACTGCTCTGGCCTTATCGATAGCTACCTCCATAGCATAAGGCGCTACTACCAGGCCCAGCCCGCTATCTCCATCCACTACGGCGGTAGACGGGGTTTCGTGAATGATGGCGATGGCGGGTGAGGTATTCACTCTTTTTGCTTCCCATAACCTTACATAGCCGCTTAGCCTGGCCACGCCATGCGAGTCAATACCGCGCAGGTCAGCCGACAGCAATACTTCTGATGCAGTGGCAGCTTCAGCCTCGCTGCAACCGATACTTGTAAATACTTTTTTGGTAAATGTCAATAAGGGAAGATAGGAGAATGTCTGGATGCTCATCCGGCAAAGATAGGGGCGTCTTTAGTTACCTGCTTAGGCGGTATGGGCGGCTTTTTATTTGGGCTGATATCTCAGGTGGCTGGCAAGGTGCCTTGAACGAAAAAACGCTTAGCTAAAAACATCATACCGCCATAAGTAAGTTTTTTTCCATGACCGCCAGTACAGTTTGGACACTTTAAATTGCTTTCGTATCAGATTTGCCGCGCATCCAAGCGTAAGCCTTCATTTTTTAAAGCATTCAGAACATAGCAATTTTTATCGCTTCTCATAGCTTTAAATCTCCAATATTTATACAGTGCTTGTTTTGTATAAATTCCTTCTTCTGAAAGCATAAAGCTATGTATTGATCTATTCGTTTTATCTGTTTGAAAGAGTTTCGAAATGATCAGTAAGCATATTGAACGCAATAACAACAAAAAAGTCGGCCCTTTAAGAGCCGGCCCGGTTTATCATACCTGTCACTGGATAACTATCTTGGCAACCGATATTCCATCTTCCCTGACCACCTTCAGCAGATAGGTGCCGGGCAGGACTTCTACGAGGCTGTAACGGCCGTTAGCAGAAGGAATAAAGCTCCGCACCTCACGGCCGCCGATATCCCTTAGCTGCATCCGCCGCACATTCCTTGCACCCTCTACCACCATAAAGCCGGTCGCCGGGTTAGGATACATACGGAGAGCGCTTTTTTCATCAAAATTGACCGTGGCCACCCGGCTGTAGGAGAAGGTGCCGTCAATATCCGTGAGCTTAAGGCGGTAATGGTTTGTGCCCGGGTGAGGCTGCAGGTCTTCATGCTTATAGGTAGATATGCTGGTGGACCAAGGTGACCTTCAGGATCCGATAATATATATCGACGGTAGGTGACAGGCATTTTCGCGGATCAGGCAGCCTTCGGAATAACTGCAGTAGTAAGGGGCGGGAATAAAAAAGCCGACCATGACTGATCGGCTTTTTTGCTGGTCTGTGCCCCAGGCCGGGGTCGAACCGGCACGGCCATTGCTGGCCACAGGATTTTAAGTCCTGCGTGTCTACCAATTTCACCACCAGGGCGCCGGTGAAAAAAAAATCCCGCCGGAGCGGGACTTTAGAGCGGAAGACCGGGCTCGAACCGGCCACCCCGACCTTGGCAAGGTCGTGCTCTACCAAATGAGCTACTTCCGCTTGTATAGGATCAAAGCCTTGTCAAAAAGCAAGACCTATTTCCATATCTATCTGTGTTACCGGTAGTTAACCGGTATCTTAAAGAGCTAAGGGGTTGCAAAAATAAGCTTTTGGTCTTTTGCAAAAAAATTTTTTGTCAAATTATTTCGGGGCGCTGTACTTCGGCGTGTACAGGCTGCTCTCCTGGATAGTTACATGTGACTTCTCAAAACGCTTGGTATATAATTTATAGCAGCCGCCAAAAGAAAAGGCAATGATACAAGCCACGCTCAGGTAAAAAATAAAACCCGAAGAAGATACCCAGTTATGGGCAAAATCTTTATCCTGTATTTTCTGAAGCTCCTGCTGGTATTCCTCTGAATGGGCCATGACAAAAATTTATGCTGCAAAAATAAGGGTTCGGTTAATATCTTTCCGCTTCTTTTTTAACAATTTCGCTAAAGTATTTCTTCTTCCTCACAAAATGCTGCCATACCATATTTCCCTTGTACCAGCCGTCGGGCTGGCGTTGGCGGCTGGCCGGGAACACGCTTTGATGCCGGCAGAATAAACGCCATTTCAGGAAGGAAAGATGCGCCCGCACAATGGCAATAAAATAGCCGCCGTCACCGGTCAGCAATCCCTTAAAAGCCGAAATGGCATCCAGCACATCGCGGCAGGGCATCACCCATAGCTTGCGGCCCAGCGGCAGGTTTTTCGACAGCATGATGCGGTTATTCCGGAAATTGAGAAAGGTCTTGAGGGAATTACCCTTTGGCAGCGTGCCGCCTCCTACATGAAACACTACCGATGCAGGGCAGGAATAGACGCGGTGGCCGGCCAGCTGTATCCGCCAGCACAGGTCGATCTCTTCCTGGTGGGCAAAAAAGTATTCATCAAAGCCCTTTACCTCGTGAAATACCGATGCCCTGATAAAGAGCGCCGCCCCGCTGGCCCAGAATATGGGCACTGACGCATCATATTGCCCATGGTCTTCTTCGCAGATATCGAATACACGACCCCTGGCAAAAGGATACCCATATTTATCCAGCCATCCACCGGCCGCCCCGGCATATTCAAACAGGTGACGGCGGTGATAGGAAAGAAGCTTGGGCTGACAGGCGGCAATAGCGGCATCGCTTTCGCAAAGGCTGGCCATGGGCTCTATCCACCCCGGTCGTACTTCCACGTCTGAGTTCAGTAACAGGTAATAATCGGCGTTCACCTGCTTCAGCGCTTCGTTATATCCCCTGGCAAAGCCCAGGTTATCGGTAAAGCGGATCACCCGTAGCTGCGGGTACTGGCTGGCCAGCAGCTGCAGCGAGCCGTCGGTAGATCCGTTATCGGCCACTATCAGCTCCAGATTGGCATAGGTAGAAGCTACTACGGACGGCAAAAACCGGCGAAGGTGCTTCTCACCATTCCAGTTGAGTATGACCACGGCCACTTTGGGTAATGCCATCAGGAGGGTTTATAAAAAGTGCTCAAAAATAAGGGAATGTAGGCAATGTAAACAGGCCCGGCTGCCGATCATATAAAGGAATAACGCATCTTCTCTATCTTCGGGAAATGGTTCAGCAATTTTTCAACTGGCGGACGGTGCTGGCATTGATCGCTATCAGCATCGTAACGGGCACTATCTTCTATTCGCAGTACCTGGCGCGGAAAATAGCCAACGATGAAAGGGTAAAAGTAGCGCAATGGGTTGAAGCCAGCAAGTCGTTGCTAAGCCCCGGGGCCACGGATGTAAGATTAGCCTTCAAGATATTATCCGACAATCATGATATACCGATCATCGAAGCAGATGAGCACGACAGCATCACCAATTACGTGAACCTCGATTCGGCCAGGGTAGTTGCAGATAAAAATTACCTTGGCTTGCAATTAAAAAGCTTCCGGTCGCTGAATGCGCCCATCGTTTATACTGACCCGGTCGATTCCACGCGGGTAAACCGGTATTACTTCGGACATACCGCCCTGCTCAACGAAGTGCGCTATTACCCGCTGATACAACTGGTTATCGTGGCCCTTTTCATCATCGTGATCTTTGTGACGCTTCGCAGCAGCTATCGCGCCTCGCAGAACCAGGTATGGGCAGGCATGGCCAAAGAGACGGCCCACCAGTTGGGCACGCCTGTATCGTCGCTGGAGGGCTGGATAGAAATGATGAAGGATCAGCCGGAGAATGCCCGCATTGTGCAGGAGCTGGAAAAGGATGTGAACCGCCTGCGCCTGGTATCTGACCGCTTCGGCAAGATCGGCAGCACGCCGCAGCTGGAAGAGATGGACCTGCTGAAGCAGGTCAACAATATGGTGGACTATATCCGGAAGCGGGCGCCGGGCAAGGTGATCTTTACCGTCAACAGCCATGGCGAGGAGCAGGTGCCGGTCAGGATCTCGGGACCGCTGTTCGACTGGGTGATCGAGAACCTGCTGAAGAACGCCCTCGACTCGATGGAAGGGAAGGGCGCTATCGATATTGATATCCAGCAGCAGGAAAACCAGGTGATCATCGATGTGACCGATACGGGAAAGGGAATTTCCAAGCAAAATATTCATAAGGTGTTCAAGCCTGGCTTTACGACCAAAAAAAGAGGCTGGGGACTGGGACTTAGCCTTTGCAAGCGGATCATTGTGCAGTATCACAAAGGCCAGTTGTTTATCAAGCAGTCGGAGCCGGGCAGGGGCACCACTTTCCGCATCATACTGAACCAGGATTGAGCAAGGATTTGAAAATTTTTCCTTTCCGGATGTTAAGTTATCTGCTATATTTGCACTCCCCCGGGCCCAGGTGGCGAAATTGGTAGACGCACTACCTTGAGGTGGTAGCGCTGGAAACGGCGTGCTGGTTCGAATCCAGTCTTGGGCACTTCACTGGAATCCCCCGAAGATTCGGGGGATTTCTGCTTGGTTTACCTACTCTAACATTCCATTCAACTACAGGCTTACCTGCTATACTCGGGGCTTAAACTGTCAGGACCAATTCTTGGTTGTTAAAAGCGTAAAAGCTAAGATATAATTCTATGGCCTTTCCATTATTTTCTCTTTAATGTTAGCCTACCGATACCCTCCTGAGATATATTATCCCTCACCCGGCTAATAATTATATTAAAGCTGTCGGGCTAATTGGTACTTATTAATATCTTTCTGTAAATCCCATTTGCCTTTCCCAAAAAACCGCTTGCAACATCCTTCATTTCCCAATCAATCAAATAACGGTCGTTTCTAACAGTGCTATCTAAAAAGTTTACAAGCCGTAAGTTAACTTGTACTGCTCCAACTGGCCGGTAATATCTGCTATGGCCTTTGTAATAGCTATGCTACCTGTTTCAAGTTTCTCTGCCACCCTCCTGATAAATTTCTCTACTTGTGTGTCATTATACAAGTCAAGGTTGTACCTGACTGATAAGCCTGCAAGCTCTGGGTTAGTTAAGTAGTCAGCATGTTTTCTGTTTGTTACAGTAACCTTCATTATTACACGCATCCTGTCTAACATATTCATTAAGTTTTAGGCATAAAAAAAACACTCTTAAATGGGTGATCTGGAGAAGTTTCTTACGAAGTAATTTAATCGTTGCTCTAAAGCCAATTACGTGGCTTTGTTGTTTTACTTTTGTAACTGTATTGGGGGATTACGCTTCTTTTCAAGTAATTTACTTATCAACTCCTTATGTAAAATACTATCCAGATTAACTAAGTATTCATTATCCTGTTTGCTATTAACAATTATTTTCGATTTATAATAAGCAGTGTATCTTGGGCAGTGAAGGCAGCCAGTATATGGGACACTATCTTTTACCATATATTTATCAAGACTTAATAAACCTATTATATTATACCATTGCTTTGAATCAATCTCAAAACTAAATCCCTCGTAGTAAATAAGTTTGGTTGATTCATCCAGATAATCGTTAAAACCAGTAACTGTATAAGGCAATAGCTGATTATACCGGCACTGAATAATATCCTTTGATTTACTAACCAATAAAGTCCATGATGTGTCTTCATTTGTTGTTCCTTTATTAAACCCTAACAAAAGGGTATCTTCAGGAGTATTAATGAAAGACGCATAAGGTGGAATTGTTTTTACATACTCTTTTAAAGCAGAATTAACTTCTTTGATATTACTCTGATTAGAGCAAGAAGCAGACACAAAAAGCAGAAAAAATATTACTTGATTTCTATTCTTCATCGTTTAAGTTGTTTATAAAGGAAGTAGCTTTTATATTCGTTCGGTTTTACTATATTTTGAGGAGTATTATTTAATCCCCCATAACCTGTTCCTGTTCCATAAACAGTAACCCCATATCCTGATATAAGAAGCGCTGGACTTTGACCTGCGGCATTACCACCTCTATTTAAAAGAGGTTGATAATCTGGATAGTTTCTCACCCCGTCAGAAGTTGTTGAAGGCTTATTTAAACTTAAAAATTTAGCCATTATTCCTTTATACCCATCATACCCGGTTACATCAGCAACATGCTTTTTATTGTGTACGTGTCCCGCAGCAAAGATTTTTTGTTGCTGCTCTTTTGTGTATGTATCACTAATAGCTTGAATAAGGTCGTAGGCTTTATCTCCACTACGGTATTTGTCTGGCAATTGAGTTAGCCTTAACTCCTTTGAATCACTTATTTGTGCCACAAAACCTGCTTCAAACCCTTTCTTATCTGCATCTTTTGATATTGCCTCCATATCAGCAACAGTGTTGCTACCAATAAAAGCTATAGATTCTTTTCTAAAACTCTCTGCATATGTTGTTTGGTCTTCAATACTAAGGCTGCTAAAATCAGCAGGTGTTGCCCCTTCAACAAGTGTACGATTTAGAAAATGTATTTGATTTTCCATTGCATCTGCCATCATACCCATGTATCTGCCATCATTTCCAAAAATCCATGTTGTATCGCCTAAAGGGTCACTGAATAAAATAGGGTTATTCAACATTGCAGCATAAGGGCTAACCATTTCAATAGGCTTGGGGTCAATCTGCCAAAATCTCCCTATCTGTGGGTCTAAGTTTCTGTAAAAGGCATCATACATATTCAAATCAAAATCATCGTTTTGCTCAATGCCATTGAACTTGTACTTATTAGTTGGAGTATTGTTCAACGCCTTCGATGATATCCCCAGCATCGTCAACCCGAAAGGATAATAATGCGTTTCTTCAAGCAAAGCTCCCCTTGTATGAACAATTGACAAATCATCAAAATAAACATTTCCCTGGCTTTCGTTACTAACATATACATATAAGTAACCATTCTTCTTTACCTCAATATCACTGCCTCCATTTGCAAGCATTATTTGCTTTTCCATCAAGCCTGTTATTTCAGGAACCTGTACCGCCCCATAATTATCTTCAACTAATTTAAAAAGCTGCTCGTCCAGTACAATCCAGCTCAGGAATGCTTTGGGCCTGCTTCCTGACGGGGCATTGTTGTTCGTTATAAAAGTAGTCAATGGTACTGATAGTTCGCCTGCTCCCGGTATTACACCACCGCTACCGTGACCGCCGGGCAATGACATTCCACCCGCAAAAGAACTGATGAGGGATGTTACAATACTGCTTGCCCCGGGAAGCTCATCAAAGTTGGTTGCTCCGGGTTGATACCATCCCTTCACGCCAATCCTGAACTTGTCGCCAGCCATTACCTTCAATACAACGCCAGGGCCGACCCGTTTATCATTACCACTGCCATTAAATAATTTGCTTACATAACCATTGCTGCCGTCGCTATCAAAGCCAACAGGTTTTTCTGCCGCCGTTTCCATATGCGTAAATAACTGTTCCTCTACAGCCTGATTAGCTGTCTCCATTGTCGCCTGATAGACTGCACCGGGCTGTTGCTCTTCCGTCAGCACCATTCTTACGTTGCCCAGATGATCTTTGATAAAGTAATCATATACCAGCATACTGTCACCTACCGGCCTGATCCTTCCTTCTTCATGTGTTATGAGTTGCAGGGTATCATTTTCATAAATTATCCCACCTAAATAAATAGTAACGCGATCAGGCCTGCCGGTCTCCTTTACCGTTTTGGACAGCTTTGTGCCTGCTGCATCATAACCAAACTCAACAGTTCCTTTATTTTTTACCCTTATTTTGGCTGGCAGGTTCAGGTAGTTATATTCGATGCCGTCATACGTATCATCGTCAATATCTTTATTGAGATCTTTGGTCAAATTACCGTTATTATCATAAGCATAATCAACGGCGCTTACCATCTTTGTACCACCTAACGATGCCATATAGGACTGTGAACTCCTGAAATCTCCTAATACTGTTAGCGGGTTATTTTGGTTGTCAATAACATTTTTAAGTTTGTTGCTGCTGCTCAGATAGGCATACCGCAGATCGTCAATTTTCGAGCTGCTGAACCCTGTCAGTCCCCATTGTTGCATGCGGAGGATATTACCATTGTAGTCATAGGCTGAATCGGGGTGAATGCCATCCCCCAGTTTTACAGAAAAGTCTATCCCTGCTGTTTTATTGAATGTTCCACCCGTATATTGGTTGAAGTCTGCCGCCAGCAGGCGGTTGGCAGCATCGTAAGCAAAATCATACTTTCTTCTTTCATTATCTCCCTTACTTTTCCAGATTGCCCCACTGATATTACCATTAAACTGGGCAGCCGCATAATCCGCTCCGGATATAATAGTACCCGCTTTGTCATATCCCAGTTCGTAGCCAAAATAGTTATCGCTGCTGGCATTTTTTACGAAATCAAGATTGACACCAAGTGACCACCCTCTGATATTGTAAGCGTAGTTCAGCGTTTCCAGCGAGTTACTACCTAATTCCTTTTTGGCAATCTCGCTCAAAGCATTATACTTGATCGAGGAAATGGTTGTCCATGAACCAGGCATTGCACCGTTTCCCATGGTCGAGTGACTAACCTTTTTTTCCGTTTTTATCAGCCTGCCCAGCGTGTCGTAAATCAGTTTGCTGAGTTGTAAGGTTGTTTGGGGGTTCACCCCACCTTTCCCCTGTTCATCAATAACCATCAACGGGAGACCTTTCCAGCTGTATTGTGTTGTCAGTATGTTAGTACCGCCTGTTGCATTTTGTGAATGAACCTGTATAAGCCTTCCTTTTTCATCGTATAGATTTACGGTGTAAAGCCAATCAGATGTTCCAAGTATCTTTACCCTTGTGCCGGTTACATAATTAATCGTCATCGCAGTTCTTACTACAGCCTGCGGATAAGGCCAGGTGTTGTTATCAGCGGTTAGAAGGTAACTATTATTAGTAGTGCTTAATGCGTCACTTAACGGATTTCCATGCTGGCTTCTCCAGTCGTAATCGTCATAAAAAGTGCCTGTCAGCTCTTCATAGGAATAAGAAGCGAGATTTGGATAGTTGGTGCTGCCTTTAGCCTGCCCCAGATGCCAGGAAGGATTGTTATAATTGGCATTATCGGTGATCAGTCCTGTTGCAACAGGCCTGTTCAGTCCGTCATACTGGAAATACAGCCACTGGTGTAAAGAACGCTGCTTGCCATCCTGTGACAGCACCATTCTGTCCCTTGCATCATAGACCAGCCGGATCTCAGCCGCTCCCGGAATCTTTTTAATGATGGGGCGGCCGCGGTCATCAAACTCATACCGGAAGCATAGCTCATCCAGCATGGTCGGGGTCAGTGACCAGCCGCCTGCAGCCAGTTCCTTGGTGGCCTTCGGCGGGATCACCAGGCGAAGCATATTCAGGTCATCATACACGTAATAAGTGCATAACCACCCTGTATGACCATCAGCGGGAGCCTCTGCTGATTGAACTTTTCTAAGCACAATTGATCCCTGTTTATCTTTATACTCTACAATTTTTTTCTTATGCTCATCAGCCGTGATTGTTTTATACAACTGACCGGCAGCATAGGCAGATGAGGTGGATATGACACCCATATCATTTACCTTCCAGCTTCTCACAGAATCAACCGCCATATTAGTATAGTATTGTATTTTGGTGCCGTGACGATCATTTTCATTAACCACGCCTTCACTCCCGACCCAACTGTTGCCCGGCGCATAAGAGCTAATAACCCGGTTTAACGGGGATGTCTCGTAATTCGTTTTTCCATAAAAATAAGTTTCGCCAGGATATTGAGCCGTTGCAAAAGTCTCTTGTTGCTGAAAGGGATTGAATTTAAAAAGACCGTCAGAGACGGAAGCATTCCCACCAGTGCTATTCGCAGCGAACGGTATATAGCTATAGACTTCTCTTCCTAACTCATCATATATTATGGTATTGACCAGATCTTTTGCAGTTCCACCTGTTTCTAACGAACCTTGCTTATTCACAACCTGAATTAATCTCCCTAAGCCATCATAATAGTGGGTAATCATTTTAGCTTCCTTCAAGCCGCTGGCGACTGTCAGATCATTGGGGTTGGTCGTTGGCTTTATAGTCTCCCATTGTCTAATATAATTAATCGAAGAACCGGCTGCATAAGCGCCCGGAGGTGCTACTTGCGCAAGGATGGTTGTTGATGAAAACAATAACAGCATAGCAATGGCGGTGGCATGCTTGTTCATGGAATAGGTTTAGGCATACTAATTTAAGAAAAATAGATAAGTACCTTGAAACTCTTATTCTTAAAAGAAGAAACCTGGCTGATAGTTGACGCTTATCCTCATTATGCCCAAAAAGGGAAGGATAAATAAAAAAAGAAACCAATCATATTAAATCTGCTAATCGTTATAAACATGCTTCTAACAATTTTTCTCGTATATAACTGGATTGCTGTAAGCAGCGGTTAGAAACGCCAACTCTTTTTTATGGACATTACACAAGAAGAAATCGGTTTACTTGAAGAGAAGCTTAATAAGGTAAGCAAAGAATGTTGTAAAACCCCGGATAAGCCCGTCCATGAAATTATTCGCTATGTACGGCAGTAGCTAAATAAGCAAGGAAGCCTGATCTTGCTGGGTGAAGCATAAGAAACCCGCTATAAAGAGGGCTTAAAAAGTGGTGCCCGGGATCGGAGTCGAACCGATACATCCTTGCGGACGGCAGATTTTGAGTCTGCTGCGTCTACCAATTCCGCCACCCGGGCAAACCGGCTGCAATATTAACCCTTTCCGGCTAATTCCCTGCCGATGCGATCTAAATATTTTTTCTGGAAATAATAGTCCTTTACCTGCAATAGCTGCTCTTCCGTAGCGCTGCTATCCGAATAATGTTCTATGATCTCTTTCACCGGCTCATAAACAGAAGCTGCCAGCTCTTTGATGGCAGCTTTCAACTGCTCCAGCGCTGGCAGGTTGCCGGGCTCAAGATCCATCAACGCTTCATTTATGTCCATTACTTCGGCCAGGAAGCCGGGCGTTAGCTGGTACTTTTCCTCTTCTTCCAGCAAGCCTTTCTGCTGCAGCACATAGCGGATGGTTTCATCGGTTGATCGGAAAGTGTGCCAGGCCTTGTTGAGCAAGGCCGAGCGCTCCAGCATTTCCTGCTGTACGGCTTCGCTGCTGCCGGCATGGTAATCCGGGTGGAACTGCCGGCTCAGCTCAAAAAAGCGGGGGGCAAGCTCTTGCCGGTTCACCTTCAATTGCACAGGGATATCAAAAAGCTCAAAATAATTCATGGAACGGTAACGACATTTAAAAATTACATTTGCGTTCATTTTGACCCGTAGCCCGTTCCGGCCTTAACGGCCGCGCAGCGAACAGAACCCTGAAGTGTGCGACGCAAGGGACGATGATAGCAGCACTGGCGCCGGGCTAAAAAACACGATTGCAAACTTACGATTATGATCAGGATCGGACTCATCAGGGAAGGAAAAATTCCGGCCGACAACAGGGTGGCGCTTACGCCGGCCCAATGTAAATGGATACATAAGAACGTAACAGGCATACAGGTAGTGGCGCAGTCGTCGCCCGACCGCTGCTTTGCCGACAGGGAATACCAGGCTGCCGGCGTGGAGGTAAAGGACGAAGTAAGCGACTGCGACGTGCTGCTGGGCATCAAGGAAGTGCCCATTGATAACCTGGTACCGGGAAAGACCTATCTTTTCTTTTCGCATACCCGCAAGCAGCAACCGCATAACAGGAAGCTGCTTGGCACCATACTCGACCGGCAGATAAAGCTTATCGATTACGAATGCCTGGAGCACGAGGATGGGCAGCGCATCATCGGCTTTGGCTTTTTTGCAGGAGTGGTAGGAGCGCATAACGGCATGATGGCCTATGGCAATCGTACCGGGCTGTACACGCTGGAAAGAGTGTACCGGCAACGCAGCTTCCGGGAGCTGATCCATAGCTATTTCGGGCTGCGGCTGCCAAATGTAAAGATAGCGGTCACAGGTTCGGGGCGCGTGGCCCATGGCATACTGGAAGTAATGAACCTGATGGGCATACATGAAGTGGAGCCAGATGACTATCTCAAAAGAAGATTCTCATACCCGGTATATACCCAGCTGAAAGGAGCCGATCTGTATATGCACCGGCTTACCGGCAAATACAGCCGTGAAGATTTTCATGCGCACCCGGAAGAATATGCATGCAAGTTCCTTCCTTATGCCGCCCAAACGGATATATTAATGAATGGCGTGTACTGGGATAAGAACGTGCCGCGGCTGTTTGAGAAGGAGAACGTGTCTTCAGAGCATTTCATTATACAGACCATCGCTGACATTACAGATGATGCGGATGGCTCCGTGCCTATCAATATAGGCGACCAGACAATAGAAGACCCGGTGTACGGTATTGATAAGGGTAGCCTCGCCAAAGTAGCGGCTTATAGCGCCAATGCTATTGATATAATGGCAGTAGGCAACCTGCCTAACGAGCTTCCGCGCGATGCTTCGCGTTATTTTGGCGAGCAGCTGATCAAGTTTGTGCTCGACGACCTGGTAAAAGGAGGCTCGCCGGTCATAGAAAGGGCCACCATTGCCGAGACCGGCAAACTGACGCCTGCTTATGCTTACCTGCAAGCCTATGCGGCAGGGAAATGAGCATTTATAATTGCAGGTAGTAGGGCTGCAACAAGCTGGTAAATGCTGGCGTGTACTGGTTATGGCTGTCGCGGATCATCAATTCGTCAGTAACAGGGGGTGCTGCCTGCGACTGCCGGCGCTGCCCGCCGATCATAATGCGGAACCAGCCGCGTGCAGGGCCAGGCCTGACCAGGGTAAGATAACTGATGGCCAGCTCCTTTCTTTTTATAAGCTCCTCCGTTTCTTTCAGCCGTTTATAAGGAAGCAGCAGGTAAAACCGGCCGTCAATAGCCAGCTGTGCCTGGATAAAGTCGAGCAGCTCGTGCAACAATAATCCTTGCTGGTGATGAGCCTTATTCTTTCGTTCGTCGGGCGAAGCCAGTTCGTTCTCATAAAAAGGAGGGTTGCTGATAATAATGCCGGGAGCTTGTGCACAGGAAACCTGGCGGATATCCTGGTGAGTTACCTGTATACGGTTTGCCCAGGGTGAACGGCCTATGTTATCCGCAGCCTGTATAGCCGCCGCGCTATCGATCTCAATGGCATCGATACGGAGACCGGGACATTGCTGGGCCAGCATCAGGCTAAGCAGCCCGGTGCCGCAACCAATGTCCAGCGCAGTTCCAGGGCCTGGCTGGCCGGCGCAGTGCCTGGCTGCCCAGGCGCCAAACAGACAGCCATCGGTAGTGACCTTCATGGCGCAATGCTGCTGCTGAACGGTAAACTGCTTGAAGCGGAAATAGTGATTGGCCATGATAATGATCAGCCGCTTTATCAGCTCCATTCAGCGCGGGCCGTAGCGCTGACGGAGAGATCGGAAAATTGACGGTCGAGGAATTTATAATAGCCGGTGATGGCGATCATAGCTGCATTGTCGGTGCAATATTCAAAGGCCGGGATAAAGGTATTCCAGCCATATTTTTTTCCTGCATCCTGCAATGCCTGCCGAAGCCCGCTGTTGGCCGAAACGCCACCGGCGATACAGATATTCTTAATGCCCGTTTCTGCAGCCGCTTTCTTCAGCTTATTGAGCAATATGGTAATGATGCGATGCTGTATGGAAGCGCAGAGATCGGCAAGATTGTCATGTATGAACCTTGCTTTTTCTTCTTCGGAAGCCTTGAACTCTTCTTTATAGATATGGCTGGTGCCGGCATTTTGCAGGAAATAAAGAATAGAGGTCTTCAGCCCGCTGAAGCTGAAATCAAGACCCGGTATCCTCGGTTCGGGAAACGTAAAGCGCTGCGGGTTGCCCTCTTTTGCATATTTGTCGATAAGCGGACCACCCGGGTAGGGAAGCCCCAGCAGCTTGGCCGACTTATCGAAAGCTTCGCCGGCAGCATCGTCGATGGTTTCGCCGATCACGGTGAGGTCCATCGGCGATCTGCAGAGCACGATCTGCGTATGTCCCCCGCTTACGGTAAGGCAAAGGAAAGGGAATTCAGGCCTGGGATCGGCGATCAGGTTGGCCAGCACATGCGCCTGCATATGATGGACGGCTATCAGCGGCACCTGCAGCGCCAGGGCCAGGGATTTGGCGAACTGGGTGCCTACCAGCAGGGAACCGATCAGCCCGGGAGCCTGGGTAAAGGCCACGGCATCGAGCTGCTCCAGGGTACAACCGGCTTTTTTCAGCGCCTGGTCAACCACCGGTACAATATGCTGTATATGGGCACGGGAAGCCAGCTCCGGCACTACGCCTCCATATTGCTCATGTATCCTTTGCGTTGCAATAATATTGGAAAGTATCTGCCCGTCACGGCAAATGGCCGCCGCCGTTTCATCGCAGGAAGATTCAATAGCAAGAAGGAACATGTTTTTTTATTAGAGGTAAAAGTAGAGGAAAATGTGAAAATGTGAGAATGTGGGAATGTGAAAATGTGGGAATGTAGGTTAGCCCCTGATGGCAGCAATGGGATCCATACGGGCGGCCTGTGAAGCCGGGATAATACCCGCGATCACTCCCACCAGCATACAGATGATAAAGGTCCAGATCATATTGCCGGTAGAGATGAACACCGGGAAATTGAGCAGGCCCGACAATATTTTGGCCAGCACAAATACCAGCGTAAGGCCGATAAGACCACCAATAAGGCAAAGAAAAGCGGATTCGAGCAGGAATTCGGTGAGGATGGTATAGCTTTTAGCGCCGATAGCTTTCCTTAAGCCTATCTGGCTGGTGCGCTCGCGCACGGTTACGAACATGATATTGGCCACGCCGAACAGCCCTACGATCAGGCTGATGCCCCCGATGATAGCCCCGCCTATATTAAGGCCAACAAAAGCTTCACTGATCGATTCGCTGAAATCATTCACATCATTGAGGGCAAAATCGGCTTCCTGCGTTGGGCTCAGCTTATGTATGGCCCTCATAGTGCCCGATAGCTCATCCTTGAGCGCCTTGCTGGTGATATCGTCCCGGCCCTGCACCAGTATCACGGGATCGGCCTTTAATTCGTTCATGATGGTGCGGGCAAACTTATAGGGAAGTATTACGCTTTGGTCAAAGTCCCAGCCGCCGATCATTTGCTTTCCCTGCTTTTTGATGACCCCGCCGATGACCAGCTTTTTACCCCGTATGATCACCTCTTTGTTCACGGCATATTCCGGCACGCCAAAAAGTTTTTCAGCCACATCGTTGCCCACCACAACAATGTTGGTGCCGTAGCTGAACTCCGCATCTGATATATAACGGCCATAAGGTATCTCGAAAGGCTGTATGTTCTCAAAATCCTCGGTGACGCCATAGAGATTGATACCGCTGAGCAGCGTACCGCGGAACTCTACATTGTCGTTGGCTTGTATGCGGAAAGCTGCGTATTTGGCCGTATGGGTACGCTCTTTGATCTGCCGCAGCTCTTCATACCTGGGCACAGGTCGGTTCACGAATTTCCACCAGGGATAATCAGGGCCGCCGCCGGCCGAATAATCCCATTTATCAACGTAAATAGTATTTGAGCCAAGCGAATTGATCTCGTTCTGGATATTCCGCTGCAGGCTATTGACCACAGCCAGCACGCCAATGATGCAGAAGATGCCGATGGTAACGCCGAAAAGCGAAAGAAAGGTGCGGAGCTTGTTCTTCCAAAGCTCCTGCAAGGCCATCTTTAAGCTGCTGCCGATAATTTCAATGCTGCGCCGGATCATATAACGAAGTTACCGCATGCCCGCGAGGCAGGATATTTTTTTAAAAGTTAGCGCCTGATCAGCTTCTGGGTACTCATGAGCTGGTCCTGGTTATAAACGCGGATAATATATTCACCGCTGGCCAGCCCCTGCAGAGGAAGAGGGAAAGTGGCGCTGCCGGCTTCCTTGGCGTACAACAGTCGGCTCATTAGCCGTCCCTTGATATCATAGATCATTACCTGCAGCCTGGGAATGGCAGAGCTGGTAGTTATCCGGAGCGAAGCCTGGCTACCCGTAGCCGGGTTAGGAACGATCGTGATGATATCTTCTGTCGGCGGCGGGTCTACCGGCGTAACAGGTACGCAGCTGGTAGCAAGCGTAAAGGAAGTAGTGTCGATATAGACCGCCATAAAGCTGGCGGCGGCGGTATCAATGATCTGGCGGATACGGTAGCTGACCGTGCCCGAGCTTACGTTATTCAGCGTTTGGGTAAACTGGTACTGGCGATTGGTGAGCAAGCTGCCCGTAGTAGCCGCCTGCTCGCCTACTTTGGTGAAACCGGTCTCGCCCGGGGCCCTTCTTTCGATCTCGTATTTCATAGCGCCTACATCTTTGCTTTTCCAGCTAATGGTAGCGGTGCAGCTGCTCGCCGAGGAAGAGGAAGTGGCATAATCGATCAGCAGGAAGGCAAAGGCTTGCCTTACATCAGGTATGCCATAGCCGCTGCGGTTGTCAGGTGTCTGGAAAATATTGCCCGAGCGGCGAAGCGCGTTGGCAATCTTCATATTGTTGAACTCAGGAAAGCCCTGCCAGAGACAGGTGGCCAGTCCTGCCATATTGGGGCAGGCAAAAGAGGTCCCAAAGCCAAGGGCGATGGTATTGTTAGTGTTCTGTATCATGGCCTGCCAGCCTACTGATGCCATATCGGGCTTTACCTTGCCGCTGGCAGAAGGACCATAGCTGGAACTTGGCCATACAGCGCCGGAAGTGTTCACGGCGCCTACCGCCAGCACGCTGTCGGCATCGGAGGGAGTAGACAGGTAAGGCCAGGTTGAGGAAGTACCGGAATTACCGATAGCATTGAACACCAGCAATCCTTTCCGTACCGCCAGCCGCGCGCCTTTCGCGGCTATAGTGGTTTGTCCGTTCATCTGGCTGTAGCTGTAATCGAAAGAAGGATTATCGAAATCATAATAGCCCAGCGAGGAAGAGATCACGTCAGCGCCGGTGCTGTCTGAACGTTCGGCGCCGCATACCCAGTTGAATTCTTCAATAGGATATTCTGATTCTACATCCTCGGTCTTAAAAAGATGGAAAGAAGCTTTGGGCGCCTTGCCTATGAACTGGCCGGGTATATTGGCGGCAATGGTGGAGAGGCATTGCATGCCGTGCGCATGATCTTCCACCACGCTGCTTTCACGGTACACGAAATCCCAGGTGCTCAACACCTGGCCGTTACTATTGATGCTGTCAAAAGCCCGGAGCGTGGTATAGTTGAGATAGCCGGCATCCAGCATGGCTATCTGCATTCCCTGCCCGCGCAGGCCGATATTGTGCAGGAACTCTCCTTTGTGCAGCCTTATCTCGGCAAGCGAGCCGGCACCATAGTCAAAATAATCAGCCAGGGCGCCGGTGGTGCGGGCGTTGACCGGTGAATATGGCAAAACAGTTTCTTCCCTGCCGGCTCTCGGGCTGGTGCGGGCTGCAATGGCCTGGGTGCTTTGCACAAAAGGCAGGGCCTGTATAGCTGTGATAGCGTTGGCATCAGTAGTGCGGATGCAGACCTGGTTAAGCCAGCGGGATACGTTCAGGATAGTTACGTTGGGGATGGAGGCGATCTGGGCCAGGTAGGCCGGCGTAACGGGCAGGTCGGTGCTGTCGAGCGCAATGCCGAACCTGGTCCTTCTTTCAATAGCTCTTGCAGACAGGTAGGCTGCCGGCGCAGCAAGGGTGTACGGGCCATTGCCTTTATCTTTCAGCGAAACAGTATAGCGGCTGAACTGGGCTTCAGCTCCTGGTGCCAGTAAGAACAGGGAGAATGCAATGAGGAAAATTTTTTTCATCCGGGCCTTCTTTGTGTCGGTAAATGTAGGTAATTACTGCGAGCATGCCGGCAGCAGGCATGCCGCTGCAACAGCTGTCAGTTGTGCTCGATCATCCACATGGTAATGCCGAAACCTGTGTAGGTAGGGTTGGCCGAGCTGGAATTGTTCTGGTATTCCCAAAGGTGGTACTCGCGGTACACAAGACCTATATCCCTGGAATACCGCTCTACCGATCTTTCTTTGGAAGCAATGGTATAGCTGGGCTGGATGGGCAGGTTGGTGCTTTCATTCACCTGTTCTACCGTTAGCACATCCGTGTAGGTGCGCCCCTGGTAACTAAAGTCCTGGAAGGTATCGTAATAGAAATCCCAGTTCTTCATATCATCATCCACGCTGAATGAATAGATGCCGCCATAGGGATTGTCGGGCAGGTAACGGTTGCCTTTCCAGCTAAAGCCTTCGCGAAGCGGTATATGCAGCTTAATGACGCGCTGGTTGTCATCGATCACTTCGGTCTGGTCGTTGAGCATGGTGATATAGTAGGAGCCGTCGGGCGCCCAGGGAGTGAGACCGGCCTCATCGCGAACATAACGGAATACCCGGTAAGAAGGACGCCCGAGGTTGTCGGCTATCTCGGCATCTACCTGGTGCTTGACCTGGTATTTATGTATCTCTACATCGCGGTTCAGGTTGGTGAACACGGTAGAATCAAGCCGGTATATGATATATTTACCAGGCTGCAACGGCAGGTAATCGCTCATGGCAGGGGAGGCAAAATCATCTGTTTTGTTGGTGCAGGAAAAAAGACCGGTAGCGCTGAGCAGCAACAGTAAAAAGGGTAAAATTCTGATTCTCATAAGCGGTTATGCTGGGTTCAGGATAGAACTTTTAGTTATGACAATAAAAACCTTTATTCCGCGGCTTACCGGGTTAAAACGCCGGCAAACCTTAATTATTGCAACGACCGGCCGCCGGGCCAGGCCGCTATTTTTTCCAGCCTGAATAGATATTGCCCCCGCCGATCACATCATCCCCTTCATAAAATACAGCGCTCTGTCCTGGGGCAATGCCTTTGGCCGGCTCATAGAACCGAACTTTCATCTTGCCCTGCTCAGGGTAAATAGCGGAAAGGCTGCCCTTGTCCTTATAACGGATCTTGGTCACCACCTCCATGCCGGGCATCACCTCCTCGTATTTGATCATATTCAGGTTACCAACGGTCATTTCGTCCTGCTCCAGGTCTATTTCATTGCCCAGCGTAACGGTATTGGTGCCAGGGTCGATGCGAGTTACGAATACGGGGCGGCCGAGCGCTATTTCCAGCCCTTTGCGCTGCCCGATGGTATAAAAAGGATATCCCTTGTGCTTGCCAAGGATATTGCCATGCTTGTCAACGAAATTGCCCCCGCTCACCCTTTCTTCCAGCCCTTCTACCCGGCGTTTGAGAAAGCCGCGGTAATCGTTGTCAGGCACAAAGCATATCTCGTAGCTTTCGCTTTTTTTAGCCAGCTCGGGATAGCCATAATCGAGGGCCATCTGCCTGATCTCCGTTTTATGATAAGGCCCCAGGGGCAATAAGGTCCTGCTCAGCAGGTCTTGCTGCAAGCCCCAGAGCACATAGCTTTGGTCCTTGGTTTCGTCAACAGCCTTGCTGATCACGAAGCGCCCATTGTCATGCTGCCGTACTTTGGCGTAATGGCCGGTGGCAATATGATCGCAGCCCAGGGCATCTGCCCTTTTAAGCAGGGCTCTCCATTTGATATGGGTATTGCAAAGCACGCAGGGGTTGGGCGTGCGACCGGCTATATATTCATCTACAAAATTCTCTACCACGAACCCGCCGAACTCTTCCCTGATATCCAATATATAATGGGCAAAGCCATGCTCTACGGCTGCCTGCCGGGCATCGTTAAAGCTGTCTACATTGCAGCAACCGGTCTCTTTTTTGCCGCCCCCGCTGCCGGCATAGTCCCATGTCTTCATGGTGATGCCTACCACTTCATATCCCTGGTCGTTGAGCATAAGGGCTGTGACCGTACTGTCGATACCGCCGCTCATAGCTACCAGCACTTTTCCTTTTCGGCTCATGATGTCTGAATTTGCAAGCCGCAAATATACGAGGAATAACCGGTATAGAGCAGCCTGCCGGCAACAGCCAACTGCCGGTGAGCTCATTTCAACCACCTCATTCCCCATTCTCACATTTCCACATTTTCACATTTTCCTTACCTTGTTTCCATGAAAAAGCTGTTCTTCTTTTCCGTGGGCCTGCTGATGGCCCTTGCTGCCGGCTCACAGGACCTGGGATATTACCTGCCTGACTCTGTCAGGTATAATCCGGCTATTCCCAAGCCTAAGGACATTATTTACCATGAGGTAGGCGAGTACCATGTGACCCACGACCGGCTGGTCAACTATATGAAGGCGCTGGCAGCGGCTGCTCCTGACCGTATCCGCTTGGAGACCATGGGCTTTACTTATGAGCTTCGCCCGCAGGTATTGCTGATCATCACTTCTCCTTCCAATCATAAACGCCTGGAGGAGATACGCCGGCAGCACCTGCTGCTGAGCGATCCTGCCCGTTCGGCTTCTGTTAATATCGACCAGATGCCGGTAGTGGTATGGATCGGTCATTCCATACATGGCAATGAGCAGAGCGGTACCAATGCGTCGCTGGTAAGCGCTTATTACCTTGCCGCCGCCCAGGGCCCGCAGGTCGATGAATTGCTGGAAAATACCGTGATCCTGTTCGACCCTTCCTTCAACCCCGATGGTATGCAACGCTTTTCTACCTGGGTGAACCAGCACCGGAGCAAGAACCTGGTGAGCGATCCCAACGACAGGGAATACAACGAAGTATGGCCTGGCGGCCGCTATAACCACTATTGGTTCGATCTCAACCGCGACTGGCTGCCGGCCGTGCACGTGGAGAGCCAGCACCGGCTGCAGTGGTACCATAGCTGGAAGCCCAACCTGCTGACCGATCATCATGAGCAGGGCAGCAATGCCACTTTCTTTTTCCAGCCGGGCGTACCTTCAAGGGTCAATCCCCTTACCCCTGCCAGGAACCAGGAGCTGACAGCCAGCCTTGCCCGGTTTCATGCGGCTTTCCTGGATCGCATCGGGTCGCTCTATTTTACCAGGGAGAACTATGATGATTTTTATTACGGCAAAGGATCTACCTATCCCGATATTAATGGAGCAGTAGGGATATTGTTCGAGCAGGCCAGCTCGCGAGGGCATCTGCAGCAGACCAATAACGGCCTGCTGAGCTTTCCTTTCACCATCCGCAACCAGTTTGTGACCACCTTGTCCACCCTGGAGGGGGCAAGGGTATTGCGTAAGGAGCTGCTGGCCTGGCAGCGCGAATTTTACAAAACAGCCCTGACCGAAGCGGCCGCTTCGCCGGTAAAAGGATACATATTTGGAAAAGAGCAGGACCCGGAAACGCTCCGGGCCTTTATCACCATGCTTTCACGGCATGGCATCGAAATATATTCTTTTAAAAATACGATAACAAGCGGCAACAGCCGGTTTGATCCGGCGTATTCCTATATCGTGCCTACCCAGCAGCCCCAGGCCAGGCTGATCGAGACCATTTTTGCCCGCACCAGCGAATACAAGGACAGCCTGTTTTATGATATCACTGCCTGGACCATGCCCCTGGCATTTGGCCTCCGGTCTGCAGAGCTGAATGCCGCGCAGCTGGCACAGGCTTCAACCGATAGAACGGTTACGGCGGCCGGCATACCTGTAGCGGCCCGTCCTGCCCAGCCGGCGGGCTATGCTTACCTGATGGAATGGAGCGGCCTGATGGCCCCTGCGGCTTTATACGTGCTGGTGGCAAAAGGCATAAAGGCCAAGGTGGCAACCGGCACATTCAGCCTCGATATCAATGGCCGTGTACGCAGCTTCGGTTATGGTACCATCCTGATACCGGTGCAGCAGGACATTGACAAGGCCCGCCTGTTCAACCTGGTGAGCGAAGCCGCTTCGCGCTATGGCGTGGAAGTAACGGCGGTGCAGCAGGGCACGGCGGTGAAGGGCCACGACCTGGGCAGCAGCAGCTTTGTGCCGGTAACCTTGCCCAGCATCGCCATGATCACCGGTACAGGTGTGAGCGCGCTCGATGCCGGTGAAGTATGGCACCTGCTTGACCAGCGGATGAATATACCGGCCACGCACCTGGAACCGTCGCAGTTTAACCGTGCCAGCCTGGATAAATACAATACGCTCATCATGGTAGGCGGCACTTATAATGAGCTGAACAAGGAAAAGCTGAAGGCCTGGGTGCAGAACGGGGGAACTTTGATACTGACCGAAGAGGCGGTGAGCTGGGCGGCGCAGAGCGGTATCAGCAATGTCAGGTTCAAGCGCGTAAAGCCGCCGGTCGACAGCCTGCAGCGCCTGCGGTATGCAGACCGTGTGGAGATAGAGGGAGCGCAGCGCCTCACAGGCGCTATATTCGGCGCCGATGCTGACCTGACGCATCCCCTGGCTTATGGCTACACCCAACCGGTGATCAGCCTGTTCAAGAGCAACCGGGTATTTATGGAACAAAGCCGGAACCCGTATGCCATGCCTTTTTATTATGGTGGCAGGCCTTTGCAGAGCGGATGGGTAAGCAGGGAGAATGGGGATGCGGTGAAGAATTCGGCTGCGGTGATCGTGAACACGGTAGGTAATGGCCGGGTGATCAATATTGCCGACAACCCTAATTTCCGTGCGTTCTGGCTGGGCGGCACCAAGCTGTTCATGAATGCGGTGTTTTTTGGACGTATCACGGATGCGGCCAGTGGACGGACGGATGCGGAATGATAGGGAATGGCCGACCAACGCCGGCTGGTTTTCCCACCCTTTTTAAAAAGTATTTAACCACATTCCTGCAGAATAATACGCATATTTCCCGTTGTTTTTCCCTTGGAACCGGTCACCTTCCTGAGCGATATTGCACCTGAAAGCGGAAAGGAGCGGCGGTTGGCAAGGTTTATTGACAGAGCAACATGCAGTATGGAAGGCAGTCATAACAGCGAAGCAATAATGTGCTAACTTGCCGCTTCTTTTTAGTACTAATAAATTTTGAGCACTATGATTAAAATGCAAGTAATCGGAAACCTTGGTAAGGACTGCGTGGTCAACACGGTCAATGGAAAGAGCGTTATCAACTTCACCGTAGCGCATACGGAGAAATACAAGGATAGCCAGGGTAATAACCAGGAGAAAACGACATGGGTGGATTGTGCGTGGTGGACAGATCGCACGGTAATTGCCCAGTATCTTACCAAAGGCAAGCAGGTATATGTGGAAGGGCAGCCGGAGGCAAGAAGCTTTACCCGTAATGATGGTACCAGCGGCTCTTCGCTCACCCTGCGCGTTCGTGAAGTACAGCTGCTGGGAGGGCGTAGTGAAGGTGGACCGGCTCCTTCTTACAACAGTAACAGCAGCTATTCGGGTAATACTTCTTCACCAGGCAATGTATCGCCCAATGATGTTACCGAGCCAATGGACGATCTGCCGTTCTGATAGATTATACAGATTGGCCGTATAGCTTATTATATGACCAGGCTGTCGATAGCTGCAATGCCGGGCTTCCATAAGCTGCAGGCAGGTAGCCCACCATCTCCTGTATTTCCATAATAGCTTATAAGAGCTGTCATCAGGTAAGAAATTGCCGGAAATAAGGAAACAGTGAGCCGCCGCCGGCAGCTTAACGCCTGGTCCTGCACGGAATGCGGGGAGTTATCGATAACTATTATTCCCGGCGCTGGAAGAAGGCGGGTATAAATGCAGGTAATAAATACAAGCAATAAATACAAGTAATTTTACACTACTTTATACTATTAGAATTGGGGATTGATCTTCAAACTCCAGGGAGGATCTTTAAAAGATAAAATGCCCTGTATTTGGGATAGTGGATCATTTAGGAAAAGTATATACAGAAGCAACTAAGGGTGCTAAGGCGAAACACTGCAACTAATCATCAGCAAAGTTGTAAAGCCTGGCCCTATTATAGTAAATCAATAAAAGTTCTCGTCTAACGCAAAGTATTACCGAACTGTTGTACAAACACACTCCTTGAACCTGCTTTATAAAATATTCCTATCATCACCGTTTCATTATCCTTCAACTTTATTCCCGATCATTATTTTTGCAGCTACCGGAGCAGGCATATATGAATTTATTGACCGTAACCAATGTTACCAGGAAAGAGCAGGATGGATTTGAGCTAAAGGCAACCAGCCTGGTAATACCTGCTTTGCATAAGCTGGCCATTGCCGGCGAAACAGGCTCGGGCAAAAGCACCTTGCTGAAAATAATGGCTGGCCTGGTACAGCCCGATAGCGGGAAAGTGTACCTGGGAGGTGAACGGGTCAAGGGGCCTGCAGAAAAGCTTATTCCAGGGCATGCCCGCATCGCCTACCTGTCGCAGCAATATGAGCTGGCCAATTTCTATACCGTAGAAGAAGTGCTCCGCTATGCCAACCGGCTTGCCGAAAAAGAAGCAGCCGGCATATACCAGGTATGCCGTATCGATCATCTGCTGAAGCGCCGTACCGACCGGCTCTCCGGCGGCGAAAGGCAACGTATCGCCATCGCCCGGTTGCTCATCACCTCCCCTGCCCTCCTGCTGCTGGATGAGCCTTTTTCCAATACAGACATTATTCATAAGAATATCCTCAAGGCGGTCATTCATGATATAGGCGCCCGGCTTGGTATTACCTGCGTGCTCGTTTCGCACGATTCGCTCGATATGCTTTCCTGGGCTGATGAGCTTATAGTGATGAAAGACGGGGAAGTGATACAAAGAGCACATCCTGAGCAGGTGTACCGGCAGCCGTTGAATGAATACGTGGCCGGCCTGCTCGGAAGCTACAATATACTTAACCTGCAGCAGGCTTCCCTGGTGCCTGGCATGCAGCTCAACCGCAAACAGCCTTTTATCAGGCCTGAACAGATAGCATTGGTCAGCCAGGGTGAGCATGTGCTCGAAGGCCCTGTACAGCATATTATCTTTTACGGCGGCTATTATGAATTGAAAGTGCTGGTAGCCGGAGATATGCTCACGGTCCGTACAGCTACGCACAGCCTGCAGCCAGGTGATATTGCCTACCTGTCACTCTCTGCCAGCGATATATGGTATATCTGATCGTTGACCGCTGCGTAAGCATGGTTCCCGTTCTGCAGGGAAATAAAGATCTGTAATAAATAAAGCTGCATAGCTGCATAGAGACGGTCGTGCCGCGCCTGATCGGCTTAGCTATTATATTGGCAGATGCACCTGCGCTGCCTATCGGAAAATAATAAGGGAGCCTGTTGCTGCAGGCTCCCTCCTGTATAGTGTTTTGCTTTATCAGCGGGTTATTACCAGCTTGGCGGAGACCGTTTCCCCGTCTATAAGAGCTTTGAACAGATAAACGCCGGGTTGCAGCTTATCCAGTTCATTCAGCACAAATGTCTGCTGCCCTCTCTGCACCTGCACGGTCCTTGTTTTTACCAGGCGCCCATCGGCGCTGAACAATTGCAGGTCGGTTTGCTGCGCGCGTGATGCGGAAAAAGTTACGTTGGTGTAAGCCTGGGCAGGCGCCGGGTGTAGCAGAAGCCCTGCTCCTTTTACCTGCAGCCGAACAGGCAGCACATAGCTGTAACGGAAGGTTCCATCGATATCCACCAGCTTGAGGCGGTAATAATTGACCGGCGCCGTTACACCATAATGTACGTATGAATAGCTAATCTGCGAAGGGGCATAAGCTACATTGCCCAGCGGTACGAAATTGATGCCGTCACTGCTGTATTCAACAGTGGTATGGCTGAAGCTTAGCGCCTGCTCGAGCTTCCAGTAAAGCGTTACCTGGTCTGCATTCAGCACTGCATTGAAAGAGGTGAGGGATACCGGGAGCGTACCACAGGGAGACGAAGGACTTCCTGCATTACCCAGCGAAGGCACGCCCGTTAACGTGATCACCCGGCCTACTGCCCCGGGGGTAGAGCCATAAGCATTGTTAAGCTCTCCTGAACTACTACCGGTACGGGTAAGGCCGTTAGCGCCTGCCGCCACGTTAGTCGTGCCAAAGCTGCCGTTGGTGATGATGACCCCGCCGCCCCCGCCGCCGCCCGGGCCGTGATCATAATAATTTGTCATATCGCCGCCTTTACCACCTATAGCGGTAGCGGTAATAGAGCCCAGCCCTGCAGCTCCTGACTGGGTGGTTACTACCAGTATAGTTCCGCCGGCACCGCCGCCGCCTGCTGCATCCGTGTTACCAGTGCCGCTTACCCCGGGAGCAGCCTGTCCGTTGGCGCTGATGGTTCCCGAACCGGCATATGAGCTGGCGCGCAGCAGGATGATCCCGCCGCCGGGGCTGCCGGAGCACATATATTCATTGGCAGTTGAGCTATTGTTTGCCGTGCCGGCACCACCGCCGCTGCCCATTACGATGCGGCCCAATGAGGCCTGGGCAAAAGCTGCTCCACCAAAGCCTCCTGTGGGATAGCTATTGACATCGCCTGTACCGCCATGCCAGCCACTGCCGCCCCTGCCCCCTGCGCCTCCATTGCCACCACCACCGCCGCCGGTATTGTAAGCGTTGGTGCTGGGCGTGCCATCGGTGCCACCGCCGCCGGCAGTGCCGGGTGCTCCCCGTCCCATCGAGCCGTTTGTATAGCCTTCATCACTAAGCGTAGTTACCGTAGTGGCGCCGGTCACAAATACATAAGCGCCGCGTCCTGCAATACCTTCTCCTTTGGCGCCACCAGTCAGTATGGTAGCTGTAGTGACCGCAGAATTGAAGCGATAGGCCGTATTGGTGGTACCACTGCCGCCTTGAAAGTTTTTACCGCCACCGCCGCGGAACCCGAGGCCACTTACAGTGATAGTGCCGTTAATGGTCATTATATTGGCTGCATCCAGCACTACCATCCCTCCGGTAGCGCCATTCCAGGACGGCGCGGTTACAGAGCCGGCAGCGCTGATGGAAAGCGCGTAATACTTGGGCACCCGTATTACCTGGTAGGTGCGTATGCTGCCATCGGCAAAAGCACGGGTATAATAGTTATTGGCCAATGGGTAAGAAAAATTGATCGTGGATCCTGATACGGAAAGCACGGTATTGTATTCATAATAACCTGCTACCAGATCGCTGTTAACAAGATATCCCGAACCAACTCCCGAGGTGCCTGACCCGTAAGAGCTGGTATTGGTAGCGTTAATGGCAGCGCCCTGCATCTGGATCAGCAGCACCAGGTCGCCCGGGGCAATGACATTAGTGGCACCGCGCGTATCACGTGCGCCAACGGTAATGCTGGCGCTTCCGGCGGTGGGATCACCCTGCCCGGGATAATAGCTGTTGAGAATATTATTGGCCGTTGTAATGGACACAGTTCCTGAAGAAGGATATGTACCGCATTGAGCGGAGGCAAAACGGGGCAACGCTATAGCCATTACAGCAAGAAATAGGGTGTAGCTACGTCTCATAACCAAAGGTTTATTATTATATAAGGGTAAGTAGAAAACCGGATGAAGCTGTCGCAAAACTACGAGCCGTGAAGTGATAAGAGCATCGAACTTATTAACAAAAGAAGATAGAATTATTTCTATTAATTAGAACTATTTCTACACTCTTTCCTTTTTCATATCATTAGTTTTGCATTAACCTGACTTTACCATTATGCCTTCTATTTTGATAGCTGAAGATCATAGTATAGTGCGGCTGGGCACTATTGTTCTGATCAGGGAGCTTTACCCTGACGCGCAGATAACCGAGGCCGATACCTTTGATGAAGCCATGCAATGGCTCCAGCAGCAACAGTTTGACCTGCTGCTGCTGGATATACATATCCCCGGCGGGGATAACCTGCAGATGGTCGAGGCCGTAAAAGTGAGGCAGCCGGATATTCCTATCCTTATTTTCTCAAGCTACGACGAGCAGCTTTATGCATTGCGCTACCTGCAGGCGGGGGCCTATGGCTACCTTCAGAAAGAATCGGCCGCCGAAGAGATCCGAACTGCCATCAGGCAGGTAATCAACCGGGAAAAATATGTCAGCTCCAGGATGCAGAAACACCTGCTCAACCACCTGCTGGATCCCAAAAGGAACCAGTCCGACCCGATGGAAAACCTGTCTAACCGGGAGATAGAGGTGATGCAGCTTCTCATCAAAGGTCACAGCCCGACCGAGATAAAAGGGATATTGAATATCCAGTACTCTACTATCAGCACCTACAAGGAAAGGATATTTGAAAAAATGAATGTCACCAACGTGATAGAGCTGGCTGATAAGATACGGCAGTTAAAGCCGCTCAGCGCCAATCTTTATTCTAAAGCAAAAAAGGAAGGGTCTTAATATATTATCCTGAAGATGGTGCCTTTGCCTGTCTCCGCTACCACTTGCAGCGAGATGCCGAGCATGGCCGTCAGCTCTCTTACCATCAAAAGCCCGATACCGCTCTGCTGTGGCGAAGGCATATCCATATCTGCCTGGTTGATCCATTGCTGCAGGGCCTTGCTCAGTCCCGGCCCGGTATCGCTTACCTCGATAAGCAACCGCCCCTCCTGGTATTGGGCCCTTATATCTATAAAGCCGTTACGCGTTACTTTTACTGCATTGTCGAGCAGGTTGTGCAGTATCACTCCAAGCAGCTGCTCATCGCCGGTCGCGAACAGGTCAGGTGCCACATGATTGGTGATGCGGGTGCCTTTGACCTGCGCGATCTCGGAAAAGATCATGCACTTTTCTTCTGTCAGCGCATAAAGCGCAAAATGCTCATGGCTGCCGGGAGTATTCGCGATCTGCACCTTCAGGTATTTCAGCAGGTTCTCCACCATATGATAAAGACGATGGGTATAGTCGCTCATCACCTTGGCCGAAGCTGCCTGGGCCGATTGTTCTTTAAGTAATCCTTCATGGATCTTTTTAGCCAGCAGCAGCTGGTATTTCAACGGCGTACGGATATCGTGGCTCACCGAACGGATGATCTTTTCCTGTATATCGTTCTGCCGCAACAGCTCTTTTGTTTTCATGGCTATGCCCTGCTCCAGCAGCACGTTCCGCTTCTTGATATACCGAAGACGCAGGCGAAGGAACACCCAGCAGCAAGCAGCCAGCAGCAAAATGCAGGCGCCATAGAACCAGGCGGTCTGGTACCAGGCAGCAGCCACCGTAAAGCGGATGCTCCTTTCGGTATAGTTGTGCTCTCCAAAGCCATTCAGCTTCCTAACAAGAAGGGTATAATCGCCGGCCGGCAAGGTAGAAAGGGAGATAGTGCCGTCTTCAGGCACGGTGAGCCATAGCTCCGGGGGATCGGACCTTACCAAGGCATACATCATGTACACATTCCTCCTGTTGCCCATGAATGGGGTGCTCACCTGGAAGCTTAGCTGCTCAAACTCGCGCGGCAGCCTGGTCAGCTCGGTATAGCCTATCTTACGACGGTTCAGCTCGATGCCGTCGATGAAAAGCTCTTTATCCGGGAAGCGGGTCTGCAGGCTATCGGGATTGAATAGCACCAGCCCGTTCAGGGATGGAAGGGAGATATACCCGTTGTCGAGCCTGACCGCGCAAGGCTGGCAGCCCCCGTTAAACTCATTGGTGTTAAATCCTTCGTGCTTGTCGTAATAATGATAATACAGGTGCTCCTGCCTGCCGGAAGCATAACGCAGCAGGTCTGCTTTCGACAGCTGGAACAGGCCTTTGTTGGTAGTGACCCAGAAATATCCTTTCCGGTCTTCGATAATGCAATGGGCGGCAGAAAGGAACCGATCCTTATCAAGCGGGAAGGTCACCAGCTTTTCATCCTTGTAGAGATAGAATCCATTCTCGTAGGTAGTGATCCATACTTCATCCGGTGCTGACAGATAAATGCTACGGATATAATTATCCTGCAGGCCGCGGATCGTGTCCAGCTTTTTCAGGCCGGTATCCCAGCGGTATAATCCGCCTCCGGTACCTATCCAGAGCCTGCCATTGCCGGCATCCTGTATATAGCTGATATTGGCAAGGGAAGGTATGCAAAGCGCAGGACCATTACCGGCCTGCCTCATACCCATCTGATACAAGCCATGCTTACGCGTACCGATCCAAAGCATATCCCCAGCGCCTTTATAAAGGATGGTCACTTCTCCCGGCAACTGCCATTCACCCGCCTGCTGCCAGGTAGCATCTTTTATCTTATAAATCTTATCGTCCCGCTTGGTCCATATATCGCCATGATCGGTAAAAATGCTGTAGAAATCGATCTCCATTAGGTTACGGAGAAAAGGAAATACCGATGGCTTTACCGACAATCCCAGGCGGATGCCCTGGCTGGTCAGTATGGTATTGTCCTTATAGGCAGCCTGCGCGTAATAAACATCCTCCCCTATCCCGGAAGTAAGCGTACGGAACTGCTTCCCCGAGAAAACATAAAGCCCCTTTGTTTCGCTCCCAAGATAGAGCATGCTTTTCTTCTCATCATAATAAGCCGAGTAAATATTGCAGGCTTCCATCTCAAAGCCCGACAAAATAAGCCTGCTGGCCAGCTTTCCCCTGCTGTCGGCACGCAGCGAGTAGATATTATTCCCCACTGACACCAGTATGTGGTCCCTTACGCAAACATTCCAGAAAACCGTAACAGGCAGCTTTTTCATTTCCGATTCCGTTGCCAAAGCTCCACGTATCGTCAACCTTTCTTCCCCGGCCGTTGTAAAACGGCTGATAGAGCCATCCGGATAGATGTAATGCAATTGTTCATCCAGCAGGAAAAAATTCCATATATCAGCTGGCCGGAAAGCCAGGCCGAACACCGTTCTGCCTTCGCGGGAAAAGAACAGGGAATCCATACGGCAGATATAAAAGCCGCCATCCTGTGCGTGCAGGATATTTTGCCGGATATGCAGGTATCTTTTTCGCCTGTTGGGAAGCCCTACGGCCTGGAAAGCATTCACTTCTGTATTGGCAGTATCTGTATCCCGGTCTTCCGGGAAATACCTGAACCAGGCTTCCGCAGGTGTGGCCGACTGCTGGTCGAGCTTTGCGCTACCGCTTTCTATCCGCACCTGCTCCTGCCAGTCATTGGTCACAAAGAGCTTTTTCCCGCCGCCACCAAAATAAAGGTTCCCGAACCGGTTAGAGCTTACCGGTATATTTTCTTTTCCAAACCGCTTGAAGGTTTCCCCGTCGAACCTGACAAGCCCATCTTCGGTGGTCAGCCAGATAAAGCCATGCTGATCCGGGGCAATAGATTTAATGCTGTTTTGCGGCAGGCCGTCCTCATCGGTAAAATGACGGATAAAATAAGAAGGGGTCTCCTGCGCGATACAGGCTACTATGGCTAAAATATAGCTATAGAAAAAAAGGAACAGCTTCTTATATATCATGACGGGGCCTTGACGGGAAATATGCTGCAATGATACAATGCTTTACCTATTTAGGGTAAATTATATACCACAGATTCAGGCCAGCCTGGCAAGGGTCTTTTCTTCTTTTTATGGTGATACCCGGCCGGTCTTTGACGTGGCAAACAGGATATTTTCAGGAACCATTTTTACCGGCGATCATATTCCCTACCCGCTGCAATAGGTCGGCAGGCTCAAAAGGCTTTGAGAGGTAGCCGTCGGCGCCGCACAGGCGGGCAGTAGCTTCAATATGGGGGCTGGCCGAGATAAGTATTACCGGTATGCCGGCAGTATCAGGGGTCGACTTCAGCTCGCGGCAGATATCGCTGCCATCTTTGCCGATCAGCTGCAGGTCGAGCAGTATCACCTGGGGCGCCTGCTCCCTGATCAGCTCGATGATACCTTCCGCATTATGCGATATGCTTACGGTATAACCTGCATTCTCAAATAAGATCCTGACCAGTTGGAGAAGATCGTGATCATCATCTGCTATTAATATGCTATGTGAAGGAAAGTCCCTTCGGGAGGTTTCGTTCATACAGGCGGTTTAACGGTACAGGCAATTGTTTCTTCATGCTAAGGGCAAACAATTACGGATTATTACCTACAATTAACGTACCACTGGCACAGTTTTTATTGCTGATAGGGAAAACTTACCATGATACGAAAAACGTCTCCTGTCACCAAAAGGCTGTTGCTTGAAGTAGCGCAACAGGAGATCGACTGTAAGAAAGAGAGCAGGCTGGTGCATGAGATCATCTCCCTGGGCAAAGAGGCCCATCTCCAATATATACTCATGGAATGCCTGGACGCTGCTTCCCCGGTCTATTTCCCTTCTTCGGTCTATAGCCTCAACTGATCTTTTCCTACTCCGTCCTGGTAATAGCCAGCAACATATTCTTGACGCCTCTTTACGGAATGCTCAAATTGCATAAAAGACCAGGCAGACCGGTGCTTATCATGGCAACATGCCGGCCCGAGAACGATACCATTCATAATACCATAAGGCTGCAGCCGCGCAGGTCGCTATTGTCAAGCCGGCCCATTACCTCGAAGCGGCCGTCAGGATGAAGCCTGCCGGCATCATCGGTAGCAATGAACGAGCAGGAATGGATATTGGCCAGGTCTATTACATTGATGGCTCCCGAGACGATCGCCCCGGTGTCTGCACGCACGGTAAGCGGGTCTTCCTCATCCCTTAGCACGATCTTCATCCAGGGCGGGCAGCTGAACAGGCCATTACCATCGGAATAAGCCTGCGACAATAATTCGGTCATGCCATATTCAGCATGGATCACCGTCACACCGAAAGCTTTTGTAAGGATCGAATGCACCTGGGGTCTTACCAGCTCTTCCCGTCGGCCTTTCATGCCCCCTGTTTCCATGACCACGGTATGACGGAGCGAAAGGCTGTGCTTCTCAGCAAAATCGAGCAAAGCGAAAGTAACCCCGATCAGCAGGGTGGGCTGGTGCTTTGCTTCCAGCTGCTGTAGCAGGTGCGCTAATTTCTCATGCTCATAGAGATAAAAGCCGCTGCCAGGATGACCGCTTTGCTTTACCAGCCGGTCTACCATGTACACCAGCGAAGAATGGCTTCTTTCCAGGTAAGAAGGCAAAAGCCCGATAATGCACCAGTCTGTTGCTGGCCCGTAAAACAACGAGAACGCTTCCGAAAAGCTTCTTTCATACACAGCCGCTTCTTTTACCAGGTGCCGGCTGTTGATGCTGCCGGTGGTTCCGCTGCTCTCAAATACCAGCTCGGGCTCAAAGGAAGAGCTGGTAACCTGGTGCGACTTAAAGAACCGGATCGGCAGGAAGGGGATATCGGTCAAGGCGGATACTGCTGCAGGATCTTTTCCCAGGGCTGCAATATACCGGCGATAAATATCGTTATAGCGGCTCTGGTAGCGGAATATATCGAGGGCAAGGCTCTCAAAGCCAGCCTGGCTGACTGTAAAAATTTTATCATTCCATTGCTGAAGCATACACCCGTTCTTATCCTGAAAAGCGTTATATTTGTTTACCTACTATAGCACGACATGAAAGCGATCACCCTTCTATACATCCTATCAGCTGTCTTTGTTGTCACTGCCTGCAACAAAGATAAGTTTAACACTACTCCGCTGATAGAGATCAAGGAGTATAATTCAAGGGAGATCCACAACCCGCCTTCAGGGTTCAGCAGCAGGCTGGTAATAAGCCTGAATTATTTTGATAAAGAAGGAGACCTGGGCAAGGGCATCTTTTACGCGCAGCGGGTACGGCTTAACAGCAAGCCGCTGGGCTCATCCGACCTTGCCAGGGCATATGAATGGACAAGGATACTTCCTGATTTTACCAACCGCGATAAAGGTGAGATCATCTTTCAGCTGGATTATGCCAACGACCTGAAAGAAAGCAGGAGCGAGAACGATACGCTCCAGTTCAGGTTTGCCGTTACCGACAGGGCAGGCAATGTCAGCGATACTATTATCAGCGACCGCATAATTGTGCTGCAATAAACCATCTTTGGCAAAGAGATTATTTCATTTTTTCATTTACAGCAATCTTTTTATTGCCGGCTGCGCCTTGCTGATGGCCTGCCAGGCCAGCCTTCTTTTACTTCATGCCTGGCCGGGACGGCCTTTTCTTGCCTTTCTTCTTTTTTCTACGATCTGCAGCTATAGCTTTCACTGGTACCTCACCCCCGCTTATGCCGGTACTTCTTCGAGGAGCGCCTGGCTGCAGCGGCATCGCCCGGTGCACCTGGTGCTATTGGTTGCCGGCCTGCTGGGAACAGCTGTTTCTTTCGGCTGGCTGACCCACCATTGGTCCTGGCTGGCTGGCGGCGCCCTGGTCACTTTCTTATATTCCGCGCCCAAGATCCCTCATCCTTTTTTCAGGGCCTTGCGAAAGGTTGCCATCGGAAAGACCATTTTCCTGGCTTTTATGTGGATGTATGCCACTACGCTGCTTCCGCTGCTGCTTAGTGGAGCAGCCTGGCAATGGTCCTTTACCCTTTTTGCCGCAGGCCGCTTTTTCCTGATCTATGCTATCTGCATACTGTTCGATTTCCGTGACAGGGAGTATGACAAAAGCACCGGCATCCGCAGCCTTGTTACCCTGCTTCCGGAAAAGCAGATCGACCGCATCTTTGTCCTTTCGCTCGCTGCATTTGCCGTCAGCACCCTGCTGCTGGGCAGGGAAGGCGTCAGCTTTTCCCATGTAGCCTTGCTGTTAATACCAGGCTTGCTGACAGCCGGGCTGTATAAATATGCCAGGGAGCATTTTTCTGACATATTGTACTATTTCGTGCTGGATGGGCTGATGGCGCTTTCAGCCTTTCTTTTCCTGCTCAACAACTGGCTGTGCAACTGTTTATGACCGATAGCTGTCTTTGTGAACAAATTTTTAGGTTTTTTTTGCAGGGATTAGCATAGAAATTGTAATTCCTGTGATTTGCTACAAATCAATACAGATATGCACGTGAACTTTTCCAAGATTATACATTTCACCCGCCTGGTAAAAGCCGGAGGCCGGCTTCGTGAGTTCAATTTCCGCAAGTTGAAGACGGAGGGTGACGAGCTTTTTAATGTAGATACCGTCGATGACCGGGGCAACCGGATACTTTTCCGCATGCAGAAAAAAGATGGCAGCTGGAAGCTCTTTTCAGAGCAGGCGCTACCTGTCTGGATCACGGAAAATGAAAGCAAGCTGGGCAGCGAGATCGACGAAGGCATTGCCTATAACTGATTTTTTGTTTCCCGCCACAGGCTTACATTTGCATTCTTTCCTCATATATAAAAGCCTGATATGCGAAAAATATATGCACCTGCTTTGCTGCTCATGCTTATGGCCTGCACAGCTACCCGCAAAAGCAGCCAGCCAGTTGCCAATAGCCACCTGGTAGCAGACGGTAAGCTCTGGTCATCCTTATTCCAGCAAAAAGCGGCAGAATACCAGGCGCTTTGTCTCCAGGCTTTTAATATTGCGCGCCTGCGGGTAGACGAAGCCCTGGCAGGGAAAAGCGCTAAGCCCCGTGCCATTATTACCGATATCGACGAGACCTTTCTCGATAATAGCCCCTATGCCGTTCATCAGGCGCTGCAGGGTAAAGAATATGATACGACTTCGTGGTACGACTGGACAGCAAAAGGGATAGCCGATACCCTTACCGGCGGCCTTTCCTTTTTCCGCTATGCCGCTTCCCGCAACATAGAGATATTTTATATTACCAACAGAGATGAAAGAGAAAGAGAAGGAACCCTTCAAAATCTTCGCCATTTCGGTTTTCCCTTTGCAGACAATGATCACCTGATCCTTCGCCAAGGCAGCTCCAGCAAGGAAACCCGCCGCCAAAAGGTAGCCGCCACCCACGATATTATATTGTTGTTGGGTGATAACCTGTCCGATTTCAGCGTTCTTTTCGACAAGAGAACTACCGCCGAAAGAGCAGCCGGCGTTCAACAGGTAGCCGCCGAGTTCGGCAAAAAATTCATCGTGCTTCCCAATGCCAATTACGGGGGCTGGGAAGATGCGGTCTATGGCAACCGGTACGACCTGTTACCCTTGCAGAAAGATTCAGCTATAAAAGCCAACCTCAAAGGATATTGATCAGCTAACAGCCGGCAACCTGCACCTGCACTATGATACAGGCCTATAACTTCTTAGCTTCATGGCAGCTTTTCCCCGAGAAAGGCACTTATGATTTGGGAGAAAGACCTAAAAGCGGCATCTATAAGATCATAGCCGTTGAAGGCAGGAAAGAGCTGGTGATCTCGCACAGCTATGTTACGCTCGACAACCAGGCTTACCATGCAGATTATACCGTGGCAGCCGATGGGCAGCTGCATGCGTTTGAGAATAAAGCGCTCGCCGAGCAGGCACAGGTATTGTTTCCCGACAGCATTACGCTTAAGATACATTTTTATCGGAAAGGCGAAGCCGTGCTGCATATTGTGCACGAGATACAGCCCAATGGCTACCTGAAGGTTACCCAGCAGGGATTCAGCCCTGAGGGTCAGCCTTATGCCAATACCGAGATCTACCATAAACAATTAAGCGTTCTTCCCTATGCCGCTTCTGTGGCCGGCGCCGTGATCCGTCCTACCGAAGAAGGAATGATAAAGCATAAGGCGCTTACAGCTATGGAAGAGCAGACCAATATGCAGCTTGACCAGATCAGGAAGCAAATAGAGCTGCTGGCCCTGCAGGCCCAGGAGATACAGAAAAGAAAGGAGCTGTCGATGAAAATATACGAAGCCAGGCTTTCTTTCAAGCCCAATATCGGGCAAACCTATTATCTCTATGAAAAGAATGATGGTCAGCACCTGCTGTCGCTGGTCTCGCCTAAGGAATGGGGCAGCCACGGGCCTTTTAAGCGCTTTGTGGCTGCTGTGCGGTTGCTGGCCGACCATACCTGGGCAGAGATATAGCGTATATACTACCTTTGCAACGGCCCTGATCCTTTTTTATGACCAAGCTATCCGTTAATATAAATAAGATCGCCACGCTGCGTAATTCCAGGGGCGGCAATAACCCCGATGTGGTAAAAGCTGCCGAAGATGTGCAGCGCTTTGGCGCCGACGGCATAACCGTACATCCCCGCCCCGATGAGCGGCATATCCGCTATGCCGATGTACGCGCCATAAAGAAGATCATCACCACCGAATTCAATATCGAAGGCAATTGTACAGAGCAGAAATTTGTAGACCTGGTATTGGAAGTAAAGCCTGACCAGGTAACACTGGTGCCCGACGCGCTGGGACAGCTTACCTCCGATCATGGCTGGGATACCATCCGCCACCGTGAGTACCTGCAGCAGATCATCGGCACGTTCAGGAATGCCGGCATCCGTGTCAGCATCTTTGTAGATGCCGACATAAAAATGGTAGAAGGCGCTGCCGCCACCGGCACCGACCGGGTTGAGCTATATACCGAAGCCTATGCCCGGCAATTTGCTGCGGGCCGGCACGAGGAAGCCATTGCTCCTTATATAGCAGCTGCTGCCAGGGCCAGGGAGCTGGGGCTGGGCCTGAATGCAGGGCATGATCTTGACCTGCACAATCTCCGGCATTTTAAGGCAGGAATTCCTTACCTCGATGAAGTAAGCATTGGTCATGCCCTGATCAGCGATGCACTCTATCTTGGCCTGGAAAATACCGTGCAGCTATACAAGAGACAGCTGCAGTAACACTTACGGCCGCGCCAATAACTGCAAGGCGCAGCGATAAAAAAATGTTAAGCCCTCCCGGCATCGTACCTTTGACAAGGCCTGCTCGTCATCAGGTAATAAATACCCGGCAATGAGAAGAATATTACTTTTTTTACTGGTGCTTTTTTGCGGTAGATATGCTCATTCGCAGCAGGTTGACAGCATTTATTTCCACCTGTACACAGACAGCCTGAAAAAAGGAACGCATAATTATATCAATGTGGACGGCAAGCTTTCCAACGGCAGGTGGCTCCCGCTTACCCACCGCGAGGTCAGGTTCAGCTCCGATTATGGCCGGTTTGAGGGCAATGACCTGGTGCTCCCCGACCACCCGACCGTAAAAAAAGTAAAAATAAAAGCCGAGCTGATCAGCAACCCGGCCTTGTGGAAAGAGGTCACCATCTGGATCAAGACCATTCCCAATCCCGAAATATTGCCTGGCAAGGATGATGTAATGCCCCAGCGGCGAAGAAGGTAATAGATCACCAGTCTTTATATCTACCTTATTTTACTGTGCCATATCGTTGACCTGGAAACAGCTTATGCCTGCCCTGCCTAAATTCTTGCTTGGTACGGCACTATCCCCTATCTTTGCGCCCGGCAGGTCTTACACGACCAGCTCCTGCTGAATCTCCCCAGGGCCGGAAGGCAGCAAGGATACGCGGTTGTAGCGGTGCGATGTGAGTAGCCTGCCTTTTTCTTTTATTTTGTGGCTTTACGTGATCAGTTACCCTATCCTCTCAACACGGTCACTTTTCAAAATTTCTTGGTATGAAATTCTTCATCGATACAGCCAACCTGGCACAGATTAAAGAAGCGCACGAGCTCGGTATACTCGACGGCGTTACTACCAACCCTTCGCTGATGGCCAAAGAAGGCATAAAAGGCCAGGATGCGATCTTCAGCCATTACAAAACTATCTGCGAAATAGTGGATGGCGATATCAGCGCCGAAGTGGTAAGCACCGATTTCAAAGACATCGTGGAAGAAGGGAAAAAGCTGGCAGCCATACATCCTAATATCGTAGTTAAAGTGCCGATGATCAGAGACGGAGTGAAGGCCATCAAATGGTTTACGGACAATGGTATCAAGACCAACTGCACCCTTGTATTCTCTGCCGGACAGGCAATACTCTGCGCCAAAGCGGGGGCCAAATATGTATCTCCTTTTATCGGTCGTATTGACGACAGCGGCTGGGAAGGCATCCGCCTTATCGAGCAGATCGCCAATATTTACGCTATCCAGGGCTTTAAAACGCAGATCCTGGCGGCCTCTATCCGCAGCGCTAACCATATTATCCAGTGCGCTGAAGCCGGCGCCAACGTGGTAACCTCGCCGCTCGAGCCGATCCTGGGATTGTTAAAGCATCCGCTGACTGATATCGGACTGGCAAAGTTCCTGGAAGATGCAAAAAAGCTCTGACCGTTGCCGGTAATTTTTTAGCAAGGCCCTGCAGGGCTTTTTTTTATTGCCTGTCCTGCTATCGTTGTATAACGGAATTGAGCCTTGTAATGCCGATCAGCTCATCGGCCCGGGCACCAAAAGGACGGAAATAGACCAATACCATATAGCTGTTCTCGGTTCCCCAGTAATCGCCTTCTATATTTTCAGGAACAGCCTCTTTCCTGGGTGCACCGGCGTTCAACGACACATAAGAGTAATTATAATATCCCTGTTTCAGGAGCAATGTTTTTTCATATACGCCCATATCAGCATTGAAGTCCATCTTCGACCCGGCATCAGTAAGATAACCGGTCAGCTCCCCGTACAGGAAAACATCTTTGCCGGCAAGCGCCTGGTTGCCCGGCGGCACAAAAGTAAAATGGGTATAGGCATAATCGCTTTGCCAATAAGGGTTATTGCCGTCATTATTCTCTACGGTATAAATGCCATTGATATCATTGTAAAAGAAATAGACCTGCTGACGACGGTCTACATCTGGCTTTACATATACATCCACGCGCCCGCCGGTACCCTTATTGTCGATCTTCATCATGCGGTCGCTGAGCAGGCGCAGGCTGCGAAGATCTACCCAGCGCCATTCCTTGCCGCCCGGGAAAGTGGTAGCATCATCGCTATATTCAAAATAATTGCCGCGGAAAATGGTCGGCTTGTCAATCTTCACGGCTGTCTGCCAGTCATTGTTCTGCAATATCGTAAGCCTGATATCCTGCGGCGAAAGGGCATTGATCCGCGCGTTGGCAGTATTGACCACGGCCTGTATACGCTGATGCGTCTGGAACAGCTGCCCGTTATACGGCTGCTTTACCTGGGCTGCCACCTGTACCTTGTTATCCACCACCAGAAAGCGTTTGGTAAAGACCAGGTTAGACGTATCGCTGTTAATAAAGACCTTCAGCAGGTAATTGCCTGAGCGGGAAGGTCCGGAATTGCGATCGGGAAAAGTGGCTTGGTAATGCGTGTACCGGTTGGCAGCTATCGAAGAATAACGATACGTGCCGATACGGGTGTTCTGGAAGCCCTTGATATAATCAAATCCCACCAGGTTGGCTGGCGTCCAGTCAGCATTGCAAAGGGTAAAGGTGAAGTAATAATTCTTTACATCTGCATCAAAATCATCGAAATGAAGCTCCAGTTGATCCTGGCTGTTTAGCTGCAGCACAGGATAGCTGTATATATCTCCTACGCGGAACAGCTTGACCGTATGGATATTCGGCTTATAAATACGGTCAGGCAGCTGCGCTTCGCCTATCACCAGCACCAGGAGCAGCAAGCAGGAAAGAAAAGCTTTTTTCATCAGGCATATAATTATTGATAATGCCGGCACCGGCAAGCGGAACAACCGTCAATAAAAGTGAAATTAAGACATTAAACCGCTTAATTTTGATCAAAAGACAAATTAATCCACTTGAAGGTTGCAGCTTTCATAGCCAATCGCATAGCATTTAACCAGCAGCGATCGCTTTCCCGATTTATCATCCGGCTGTCCGTCATTGCCACCATTATCAGCGTGGCCGTGATGATCATTACGCTGGCCTTTGCCAATGGCTTCCAGGAAACGGTCAGCGGCAAGGTGTTCAGCTTCTGGGGGCATGTGCGCATACAGGAAAAGCAGCCTTACAAGGCATTGATCGCCGAAGAGATACCGATTACGCTCGACGATCAGCTTATCACAAAGATCAGGCAGCTGCCACAGGTCAAAAGCATCGCTTCATTTGCCACCAAGTATGCCATCCTGAAAACAAGCGAGGACATTCAGGGCGTGCTGCTGAAAGGAGTGGACCGGCAATATGACTTTAACCAGTTCAACAGCTTTATAAAAGAAGGAAGGCCTATCCGGTTCAATGACAGCACATATAGCCGCGAGATCATGATCTCCTCGGTAACGGCCAGCCAGCTGCAGCTAAAGGTGAACGACCGGGTGCTGATCTATTTTATCCGTCCCGACGGCTCGCTGCGGCCTGATAAGCTCACCATCAGCGGCATTTATAAGACAGGCATAGAAGACTATGATAATACATTCGCCATAGGCGACCTGAGGCTTATACAGCGGCTGAACGACTGGAGCAGCGACCAGGCAGGCGGCTACGAGCTTTTTGTCTACGACCGCCGGCAGATCGACAAAGTAGCAGATGAGGTGTACGATATAGACAGCTTCCCTCCTACCTGGGACGCGCAAAGCGTGAGAAGCATATCGCCGAATATCTTTGACTGGCTGAACATGCAGGACGTTACACGGAATGTGCTCATCAGCATCATGGTAATGGTAGCGCTTATCAACCTGATCACCTGCCTCATCATCCTGGTGCTGGAACGCATACAGATGATCGGTGTGCTGAAAGCGCTTGGCGCCACTACGTGGACGGTGCAGAAAATATTCTTACGGCATTCACTCATCATCACCCTTACGGGCATCCTGCTGGGAGCAGGCCTGGCATTAGGCATCCTGTACCTGCAGCAGGAAACCGGGTTTATTACCCTGCCTGAAGACGCTTATTATATGGACAAGGCGGCTGTCAAGATCGTATGGTGGCAGGTGGGCATGATCTGTGGCGGCACCCTGCTGGTTTGCCTGCTGGTGCTGATGATCCCTTCCCTGATCGTAAGAAAGATACAGCCTGTCAGGGCTATCCATTTCCGTTAAGCAGATATCATTGCCTCAGATGAGACAGGATGATGCCGGTAGCCACGGCAGCATTCAGCGATTCGGCCCTGCCGATGCGCGGGATGGTAAGCCTGGTACCTACCTTATCCATTACGGAAGCTCGTATTCCTCTGGATTCATTGCCGATAATGACGATACCTTCTTCCAGGAGCTTCATGGCTGTTACAGGCTGCCCTTCAAGAGCCGCTGCATATACAGCGATACCGGCCTGCCTGGCGAGCCATTCTTCCAGTCCGGTGTATAATATTCTTACACGGGCAATGCTGCCCATAGTGGCCTGCACTACCTTGGGATTGTACACATCCGCGCATTCAGGGCTGCACACGATGCGGTTGATGCCAAACCAGTCGGCGATCCGGATAATGGTGCCCAGGTTACCAGGGTCCTGGATGGCATCCAGCGCCAGCACAAGGGCTCCCTTTGCCGGCAGGTCTGCCGGTGCTTCAAATTTATTGACCAGGGCCACTACCTTATTAGACGTGGTGAGCTGCGAGATCTTTTCCAGCTCTGCCGGGGTTATTGTTACGATCTCCGGCCCTGTGCCAGTAGCTGATTGCCAGGCGCCGGTCCAATCGGCCAGCCCGTAAACGGCCTGTACCGGGTTGCCGGGCAGCTGCAGCAGCTCTTCCACGATCTTGGGCCCTTCTGCGAGGAACACGCCCTCTTCGTCCCTGAATTTTTTATGGCCTAAACTTTGAATATATTTGATCTTCAATTTACTAAGCATCGCTTCTTTATTTTTTTATGTTAACCGGCCAATCTTTTCACCATAGCATTCATTCCAAAGCCTTATTTGCCGGTTTCCTTTTATTAATGCTGGCTTCCTGCACGATCGTGAGAAAGTATCCACGCGACAAGTCTTTCGTTTACCAGACAAATATCAATGTTAACGGCAACTTCTCCAATGAACAGCGGCAGGAATTGATCGCCGGTCTGGCCGGCCAGCTCGACGACAGCATCAAAGCCAGGCGGCTCGACCGGTTATTCTGGAAGGTGCTGAAGAACCCGCCGGTCTATGACAGCAGCAATGCCGACAAGTCGATCGTATTTATGCATTATTACCTGAACTCGCTCGGCTATTTCAGGGACACGATCACTTACCGCTCCGAAGTAAGGCAGAAAGCTGCCGATCAGTACGCCACTTATGTTGATTTTGATGTAAAGCCGGGAAAGCTGGTGAGGCTCGATTCGGTAGGTTACAACTTCAGAGACTCGGCCTTGCAGGCCCTGGCCCTGGCGCATACCGGCCAGGCCATCATCAAAAAAGGAGATGCTTTTGCCCAGGGGCCTATCTCTGCGGAACGTGACCGGCTGACCGAGCTGTTCCGGAATAATGGCTACCTGCGCTTCAACTCCGATGATATTTACGGGCTATGGGATACGCTTGATATCTCCCTGCTTCAGCCCAGCCTCGACCCCTTCGAGCAGCTGGAGGTATTGCAGAAGCTTCGCGAGCGCCGGGAAAACCCTACCGCAAACCTCGAGATGCGTCTCCGGCCCAATCTCGATAGTGTGAAGCTGTGGAAATACTATGTAGGCGATATTACCATCTATCCTCATTACACGATTGATACGCTGGGCATTGGCTGGAGAAAAAGCACAAAGGGTCATATCACCATCCTGCAGCAAGGCAATAAGTTCAGGCCAAAGATCTTTCCACCCAACGTGTACCTACGCCATGGCGAGCTGTATAACCAGCGCCGTTACCTGCGAACGCTGAACCGCTTCAATTCGCTGGGCACCTGGCGTATCGTCAATATCGACCAGGTACCGCGCAAAGGCGTGGATACGGTAGACTTTGTGATAAGGATGACGCCTGCCAAGAAATATTCCTTTACCACCAACCTTGAAGGCAGCATCAACCAAAGCGCCATTTCGGGCAACCTGCTGGGCATTGGCGTAAATGCCGGCATACAGAACCGCAATTTTGCCAGGGCTGCCAATCTTGCCAATACCAATGCGCGGTATGGAGTAGAGCTGGGCGCTAACGAGATCAGCCAGTTCATACAAACGCAGCAGGTCAGCCTGAGCCATAACATCTATATTCCCCGGTTGGTGTTCCCGGAGTTTAGGTTCGTGGAAAAGTTCAAGGATGCTTTCAGGGGCAATATAAGGTCGATCTTTTCGCTGTCTGCGGCCAATACCGAAAGACGGCTGCTTTATAACCTTACCACCATCAATGGCGGCTGGGGCTACGAGTTCCAGCGGAGGCGCTGGCTGCTTACTGTCAAAATACCTAATATAGAATATTCCTACCTTAAGCAACGCGACAGCCTGATCCGGCTGATCAATAATAATCCTTCGCTCCGCAATATCTTCACCGATGGCTTTATTTCTTCGGTGGTGGGCAATTTTACATTAACAGGCGGCAAGGGCCGGATACTGAACGTGCTCAGGGCAAATATGGAAGAGTCGGGACTGCTGACCGGGCTGATACGGAACAGCTTCCTCGACAAGCATCTCTATCGTTTTATCAAGGTGGATGCAGAAGTAGCCAGGCTGATCAAGTTCACCAGGTCGTCAATTGCGCTAAGGGCCTTTACCGGAGTAGGCTACGAGTTCGATTTTACGCGCAACCCGCAAAAAAGAAATAACCTTCCTTTCTTCAAGCAATATTTCAGTGGCGGCCCCAACAGCATGCGTGCCTGGCAATTGCGGAGATTAGGGCCGGGCTCTTCGATACAGCCTTTTACCTCAGTGCCTGACCGTTATGGCGATGTGCAGATAGAGCTCAATGCCGAATACCGTTTCCCGATAGGCAAGCCCCTGGGCATTCCTGTGAATGGCGCTTTTTTCACCGATATGGGAAATGTATGGTTCCTGAAATCGGCAGCCGGCGCCCCGAATGAGATATTCCGCTTCAGCCGCCTGCCGCAGGATATAGCGATTGGCGCCGGAGCGGGCCTGCGGATCGATTTCAGCTTTTTCGTGATCCGTTTTGATTATGCCTACAAGGTAAAGGATCCCAGCCCTGATCCGCAATTCGCAACTTACCAGAATAAGTTCTTTGCCTACCCCTTCTTCAAGGGCGACCAGTTCCAGCTGGGTATTGGCTATCCATTCATATTCTGAGAAGGCCCGGATATGGGCTTATCGTTCCGCAGGGCGGCTTCAAACTGCTCCGGCGTCATGGCATCGGTTACATGGAACTCGCCGATCCTGGTTCGCCGCAAACTGCCTAAATAAGCGCCGCAACCCAGCAATATACCCATATCATGGGCAAGGCTGCGTATATACGTGCCTGTGGAGCATACGATACGGAAATGCACGGTGGGCAGGTCGATCTCCATGATCTCGAACTCATAAACGGTCACTTTCCTGGGCTCAAGCTTTACTTCCTTGCCTTTTCTTGCCAGCTCATATACCCTTTTGCCATCTATCTTGATGGCTGAATGGGCCGGCGGCACCTGCGCTATTTCACCAGTCAGCTGCTGCGCTGCTGCTTCGATCTGTTGCCGGGTGATATGAGCAAAAGGCCTTTGATCACCGGGTTCGCTTTCAAGATCATAGGTAGGCGTGGAAGCCCCGAGCACAAAAGTGCCGGTATATTCTTTTTGCCGGGCCATATATTCATTGATGCGCTTGGTATATTTCCCCGTGCAAATAATAAGCAGGCCGGTGGCAAGCGGATCAAGGGTGCCTGCATGCCCTACCTTGCGTATCCGTATCAGGTTGCGGATCTTGCGTACTGCATCAAAAGAGGTCCATCGAAGGGGTTTATCGATCAATAGCACTTTACCCGATTCAAAATCGTTCATGCTGCAAATGTAGTCACCTTTGCCAAGGAACAGGCATTTTGCCTGTTCTTCATCAGATCGACATCCTGGTCTTTAGCTCCAGGTATTTATTGATGGTATTGACGGTAAGAAGCTCAGGAGCTGTAAGTATGGAAAGGATACCGTTCTTATGCAGCTCCTTTACCATCAGCTTTTTTTCAAATGCAAATTTTTCTGCGATCGTCCTGATATAAATGCCTTCGATATTGGTTGCTTTTTTATCAACGACGGCCTGCAGCTCGGTATTCTCAAAGAATACCACCAGCAGCAGGTGGTAATGGGCGATCTTCCTGAGCGCGGGCATTTCGCGCTGCAGGCTTTCCATCGACTCGAAATTCGTAAACAACACCAGCAGGCCCCGGTTGGTGATGCGGTTGCGGATCACTGAAAAAAGCTTTTCAAAATCCGCTTCAAGAAAACGGGTCTGCTGCTTGTACAGCACTTCCAGCAGCTTGTTCATCTGCGTGGTCTTTTTATCGGCCGTAATAAACGTATCAAGCTGGTCGGCAAAAGTGATCAGCCCGGACCTGTCCTGCTTTACCAGGGCCACGTTCGAAAGCACCAGCGCAGCGTTGATGGCGTGATCGAGCAGGGTCATGCCCTGGAACGGCATTTTCATTACCCGGCCTTTATTGATGATGCAGTACACCTGCTGGCTGCGTTCGTCCGTATAATTGTTCACCATCAGGTCGCCTTTACGGCTGGTAGCTTTCCAGTTGATCGTCCGGTAATCATCGCCCCGCACATATTCCTTGATCTGCTCAAACTCCATGCTATGCCCGAGCTTGCGGATACGTTTTACCCCGGCTTCCTGCAGCCGGTTGCTAACGGCCAGCAGCTGAAAACGCCGCATCTGTATATATGAAGGATATACCTTGACCACCTGCGTGGCCGGAAAGCTGTACCTTCTTTTCACCAGTTGCAGCGGCGCCTGCACATATACATGGATATCCCCAAAAATATACTCGCCTCTTGTTACAGGACGCAGCAGGTAACCGATATCCGTTCTTTCACCGCTGGCAGCCTTGGCATGCCTGATCCAGCTCCTGTCCTGGAACTGCACGGGTATCTCGTCCACCACGCTGAAGCGCACTGCGAACCCGTAGCGGTTAAGCACCTGCAGGAGAACTTTATTATTGTCTCCTATGCTCATGCGGTCGCCTACGAACCGCTCAGCCCTAATGCCTTTACGCGAATAGATCAGCAAGGTATCCACCACCACGGCTATCAGCAGCAGCAGCAATAACAGGCCGGCCAGCTCATACAGCACAGGAATGAAAAAGCTGATCATATACATGACCGCTGCAGCACCGCCGGCATAGTAAACGATATTGTTCAGATAAAACGACCTGATCATGATAAATTCATGTTAGTATTACCTCATTGCGCTTAGCAGCTACCGGGGCACATCCAGTCCCTGGATGATCTGGCGGATCACTTCCTCTTCGGTTACGCCTTCCATTTCTTTATCAGGCGATAATATGATGCGATGGCGAAGCACGGGCACTACCACTTCCAGGATATCGTCGGGTGTCACAAAATCACGCCCCTGCATGGCAGCGATGGCTTTCGATGCATTCATCACAGCCAGGGAGGCCCTTGGCGAGGCCCCGAGATAAATAGATTTGTGGCTGCGGGTCTGGTGCACCAGCTTCGCGATAAACTGCAGCAGCTTTTCTTCTACCAGCTGGTTGCGCACCTGCTGGCGCAGCTCATTGATCTTATCGGCGCTCAGCACGGCGGTGACCAGGTCGCCGGCCCTGGTATTGCCCATATGATGGAACTGCGTCAGGATATTCAGCTCGTCCTCTTCTGTAGGGTAAGGCACCACTATCTTGAAAAGGAACCTGTCGAGCTGTGCTTCGGGCAAGCGGTAAGTGCCTTCCTGCTCTACGGGATTCTGGGTGGCGATCACCATAAAAGGCGGGTCCATGGCAAAGGTCCTGCCATCCACGGTGGCCTGTCTTTCTTCCATAACTTCCAGCAGGGCAGCCTGGGTTTTGGCCGGCGCCCGGTTGATCTCATCCACCAGGATAATATTCCCGAAAATAGGTCCGCGCCTGAACTCAAAGCTGGCTTCCCGCGGGTTAAATACAGGCGTGCCGATCACATCGGAAGGCATCAGATCGGGCGTAAACTGTATGCGGGAAAAGGAAGCGGCCACGCTGCGCGCAACCAGCTTTGCCGTAAGCGTTTTAGCTACCCCTGGCACCCCTTCTATCAGCACATGGCCATCGGCCAGCAAAGCAGCCAGGATCAGCTTTACCATTTCATCCTGCCCAACGATCACTTTCCTGATCTCGTTACGGATAGCCTGCACCGATTCGTTTAAAAGGCTCAGGTCGGTACGTTGCTGAAAAAGTTGTTGCTCTTGTTCTTCCATGGTGATCAAATTTTCATTTGTATTATTTATGCCAATACGCTTTATGCTTTATGATAAAACGCCTCAAGCCGTTTATGAAATGCAGCCAGCTCCTGGTCGCTAAGCCTGCCCGGCGCATGCAGCTTCCTGATAAATTCAACAATGCTGCGAACCTCGGCTTCTTCAATGCCTGTCTTGAACTGCACATTGCGTATAAAGGTTTCGTCCAGCTCCGTTGTCACCAGCTTGTATCGGCTTCTCAGGTATTCCAGGAAATAAGCCGACATCTTGCGGGCCAGGTTCTTGTGATCGCCTTTTTCATAATAAAGCCGGCCGATGGTCCTTACAAAATCAAGCGAATCGTTCCTGGGCCTCGCCAGCACCGGTATCGGCCGCTGCCTGCGGCGCATGCCCGACAAGGTGTAAAGCAGCAGCAGCAATAAGCCGGTCAATATTCCCATCGACAGGCTTTTATACGATAGCGCCGTGCCGAGCCAGTTGCTGTCATTATTGCTACTGTTGGCTGCACCCCCGCTACCCGAAGAAGTTTTGCGGAGATAATACTCATCCCAGGCTATCTTTTCCGTATCAGGCGAGATCAGCGACAGCACCTGCTCATAATAAGCCATATTTCCTTCACGAAGCAGAAAATAGTTTGAAAAAGCCAGCGGGGACAAATGAATATAAATATTCCCAGCTCCGGCTTTGAGATGGATAAAGTTGGGCTGCCCGGCTGAAGTAGTGCCCAGCAGCGTGGACACCTGCTGATTGATCTCGTCAAAATATGCTTCCAGCCTGCGGCCCGGGTAAGTATAGGTCCGGGGCGCAACAGACGGCAACAGCAGCACCTCCTGCATGGTATCTTTTTCCTGGCCGGCCCTCAGCATCCAGGAAATATCATTATATCTTATATCGCATTCCAGTATCCTTTCCGCTGCCGGCGACGCCATCAGGGTGCTGATGAATACATCATTACCATTGCCGGCAAACTCAACCAGCTTTCTTATCTCGAACTCATCGGCCAGCACGCGGGGCGAAATGATGATCAGCGCCTGGTTACTTCGCAGCAACGACAGAGAGTCCCAGTAGCCCGGCACGCTTTTGTTAACGCTGATGCTGGCCTGCGGGAAAAGATAAGGCAGGCCCTTAAAGGCAATATAGGTGCCATAAGGGATCTTGTCTTCCTTGCGCAGCGTAAGACGCTGGTCGGCCTTTTTTTCCTCATCCCCCATACCTCTGCCAAACAACAGCAGCATTGCCGTAATGACAATGAGAGCGATCAGCAGGTATGGAACGATCTTCTTCATAATTATTTTTACAGTAGCTTATCAAGTTGCTGCATGTCGGCACGAATAACGGCAAAAGCCCCGGCCGACACGTCAAAGCTTCCATACCAGCTGAACTCATAATGCCGGGTGGCCCGGAAAAATTTCGGGTAATAAGAAGTTCCCTTCAGCTGCAGCAGGTAATCAAAATTGGTGCTTTCAGGCTTGTAGCGGATGATTTGCCTGTCTGCCATTTTTGTCAGCAGCTGCAGGTATATTAATCTCACCGCCAGGCGATAATTTTCCTGCTTAACGGCCTTTTCAATTTCCCGTTGATAAGAAATGCTGAAAATATCGTCCGGCATGCTTTCATCTTCCGGCTCTGCAAGGATCTTCCTGCTGCCCCGGCGAAAAACCAATATCCTGTTATTAGCCAGGTACCATACCAGGAAGCCGGAAAAAGCGGCTATAGCAACTACCCACAGCAGGGTGCTGCTCCAGCCGGAGCTGCTCTCCGGGCTCTCCTGCTCTACATCAGGCCGGCTCAGCTTCTGGCTCACATACCAGAAATCAGGCTGCTGCTGCCAGTTCTTTACTATGCTGTCAGGCAATATACGGACAGGCTGCATTTCAGGGCCGCCGCCATTGCCCTGCATTTCCTTTGGCACAAAGCGGTACGATCCGGCCGAGGGATCTATCCTTACCACAGGATCATGATATTCATCCTCCTCCATATCATCAACATCGGCGGTATCCGTTATTACCTGCTGGAGCGTATCGGTGGTCACCTGTGCCTGCACGGCCTGCATAGCTACCAGGCAACAGGCCATCAGCCACAGCCGCCGCCATCTTTTGCCGTTATAAGATGCAGGTGCCACTATATTTCTTCCTCCTCAGACAGAACAGCCCATTTTTTTGCCAGCCGTATGGGATAAATGATAAAGTACCATACCACGAAAAGAGCAGAAAGGATCGTGATCGCGGTAGTGAAAAAAGAGATATCGTTATATAGCCGGGTAAAAGCGCCTTCAAAAAAAGCAGCAATGGCAAATACCGGGAATAGTCCTATAATGATCTTTACCCCGTCCTTGGCATGACGCTTGAAAGACTCGAGCCGCCCGTAGCTTCCCGGGAACAGCAGGCCTTTGCCCAGCACCAAGCCGGCAGCGCCCGCAATGATAAGAGCCGTTATTTCGAGGGTGCCATGCACGAATACCACCAGCCAGAAATCGAGCCCAAAGCCGCGCTCGGCAAAGAACTGGTCGAAAATGCCCACCATGGCGCTGTTGGTGGCCAGCTGGTAAAGCGTCGGTATGCCAAAGAACAATCCCGACACGAACATATAGAGGGAGACTTCGATATTATGCATCATGATCCACAGCCAGTCGGCGACCGGGTTGCCGGCCTCGTACACGCCAAAGGGATTTTCTTCTTCGATGTTCTTCAGGGTCTGGTCAACATAGCTGTCCCCAAAAAAGCTGCGGGCCACATTCTCGTCGTAGTGCGAGATAAAAAAGCCGATGCAAAAGAAGAGCACAAAAAAAAGAAAAGCAAAAAGCACGGTCCGGTGATGCCTGGCAATGGTCAGCGGAAGGTCGAGCTTCCAGAATGTCCACAGGCGGTTATGCTCTTCCTTGTGATTGCGATAGATATTAAGGTATATCCTGGAAGCCTGCTTATTAAGATAATTGGTGACCCTGCCTGCAGGATAAAAGGTTTTAGCATAAGCAAGATCATCTACCAGCTGAGTGAACTCCTGCGCCATTTCATCAGGATCGTCAGAAGGCTGCTGCTGGCCTTTCAGCCACCGGTCCTTATTTTTCTTGATAAACAGCGCTTCTCTCAACGGAATCTATTTAGCTCGTAAAATACTATTTTTTGGAAAACAGTCCTTCGGCCTTCCTTATTAAATAGGAGAAAATTGTATTTTCCCTTTTTATCAGGATTTCGCTTATGGCCGTCGTTAAATTACCAACCAGTTTCAATATCGATGTGGAGTTTGAGGTCCCGGAGTTCTACCGCCGTTTTGTGGCGCTTCTTATTGATTTTGCCTTATTGTTCTTTTACCTGAAGATAGCCGGCTATCTCTACCAGGCAGCAGAAAGCAATCTTGATTATTATAACGATAATACACGCTCTTATCTTCTTGCGCTGGTACTGATCCTCCGGCTTCCCATATTTCTTTATTTCCCGGTGATGGAGATCACTACCAACGGGCAAAGCCTGGGAAAGAAGATCATGAGCATCAGGGTAGTGAATGAAAAGGGCGGTAAGCCCAATATCAGCCAGTTCCTCATTCGCTGGCTGCTCCGCGATATATGGTTTGTGATACTTTTTGCTTTTGGGGCCAGCCTTTACAGGCAGCCGGGCCAACGTGCAGAAGGCATATTCCTGCTGCTGTTCGTAATTGCCTACTTCATTACCGACCTGCTGCTTGTAATAACCTCAAAAAAAAGCCAGCGCCTGGGAGATATACTGGCGCATACTATCCTGGTACGCACCAATACCCGGGCCAGCATTGAGGAAACCGTCTTCCAGGAAGTATCAGACGATTATATTCCTTCCTACCCGCAGATCATGCAGCTCAGCGACCGGGACATCAATGCTATCAAAAGCATCCTGCAGACCTCAATAAAAAAGGGTGATCTGCAGATGGCTGCCGCTGCCGCAGAAAAGATAAAAGCGCATCTCCAGGTAGACACCCACCTGGCACCATTCGTTTTCCTGGAAGTGCTGCTGAAAGACTATAACTATCTTTCCACCAAATAAGCCATTATTTCTACAGCGTAAACAACAGGGCGGCGAAGGCAAACACGATACCGATGATCAGCAAGACGCCAATGATTTTGAAATAGGTAGCAAGGCTGGACAATCCTTCATTCAGGGACCCCTGGTCATTAGTATTGAGCGCTTTCTTGGCCCTGTCTGAAAAACGTTTCAAGTAATAAAAAAGGACAACGAACAGGATCAGCGTTAAAACGGAGCCGGCAAGTTCCGACCATTTATCATCCGATCCCTTATATACTTCACCGAACTCTTCCAGCCTTACCCTGGCTGGTCGCAATAGCTGAACGACGGAGCCAAGAATGCTTGCAATGGCCACGATCAGCGACAAAACAGCTGCCACGCCTGCTATGCGGGCCAATCGGGCCAGCGCTTGCTGCGTCAGGTCGTTGAAAGAAAGATCAAATAGAGAAGAACGGGTTGATTCGTTTTCCATAACTAAGCTTTAAAAAAAAGTGATCAGGGTACCCAGCAGTGAAAGAACAGACGTTACCACATTAATGGTAAAATAAATACGCATGGAGTTAAAGCCTTTCGCCAGGTATTCCTGGTTATTGCTTTGCAACCCTTTTTTCAGGAGCACCCCGCCGTTGAGCAGGAAATACATCCAGGTACCGGCGAGAATGATCCCCAGCGATAGCCCTATCATGGCTGCGCTCGCTTCCCCGCTTCTGCCAAGCGGCGATATGCTCATCATCATCTGCCTGAGCGTTGTAGTGCCGGAAGCCAGCACAGAAACCAATAGCAGGCCGAGGCAGACAATAGTGATAACGCCGATGATCTTGGCCCACCTGGCTATTGCATCTATGCTTTCCTGGGCATTGCTATCGGCCTTTATCTCAAATAACGAGGGGGAGGTATTCTCTTCCATTATATTTTGATTGATATAGCTAAAAATACTCTGCGCTTTCAACATCTGCAAATTTGTTTGATAAAAAAGACCCAGCCTTTTGCCTGGCCGGGTCTTGTAAAAAATATAGCGAAAGGCTCAATATGCACGGGCAAACAGCACCCGTTGCGCAGAAGGTTTGCCGCTGAGCACGCAAGTACCGGTCTCCTGCGGGTTGTTGAGCGGGATACAACGGATCGTAGCTTTGGCTTTCTCCTTGATCGCTTCTTCGGTCTCAGCCGTACCATCCCAGTGCGCCGATACAAAGCCGCCTTTACCGTCAAGCACTTCCATGAACTGTTCCCAGCTATCTACCTGGGTAGTATGCTCTTCGCGGTAAGCTTTAGCCTTCTTGAACATAGTATGCTGTATATCGAGCAGCAGGCTATCTACGTGCTGGGCAATGCCTTCCAGGCTGACAACGGCTTTTTCGCGGGTATCACGACGGGCTATTTCCACTACATTCTTTTCCAGGTCGCGGGCGCCAAGGGCCAGGCGCACGGGAACGCCTTTCTTTTCATATTCGGCAAATTTCCAGCCGGGCCGGTTATTATCGCTGTCATCATATTTCACGCGTACGCCCAGGCGCTTAAGATCGGCTACGATCTCCGCCGCTTTGGCATCGATCAGCGCTTTCTGGTCGTTTCCTTTATAAATAGGTACGATCACTGCCTGCAGCGGGGCGATACGGGGCGGCAATACCAGCCCTTCATCATCGCTATGCATCATCACCAATGCCCCGATCAGCCGGGTGCTCACTCCCCAGCTGGAAGCCCATACATAATCCAGCTGGTTTTCCCTGTTAGAGAATTTTACATCAAAGGCCTTGGCAAAGTTCTGACCAAGGAAATGCGAGGTGCCGGCCTGCAGGGCTTTTCCGTCCTGCATAAGCGCTTCGATGCAATAGGTCTCTTCCGCACCGGCAAACCTTTCGCTGGGTGTTTTAATGCCTCTTATTACCGGCAGGGCCATGTATTCTTCCACGAAGGTGGTATATACATCCAGCATTTTTTCGGCTTCGGCCACAGCTTCATCGCGAGTAGCATGAGCGGTATGCCCTTCCTGCCAAAGGAATTCGGCCGTGCGGAGGAACAGGCGGGTGCGCATTTCCCAGCGCACTACATTGGCCCATTGGTTAACCAGTATCGGCAGGTCGCGGTAAGACTGGATCCAGCCTTTATACGTATTCCAGATAATGGCTTCGCTGGTTGGCCTTACCACCAGCTCTTCTTCAAGCCGGGCTTCAGGGTCAACCACCAGCTTTCCTTTATTGTCAGGATCGCCTTTGAGCCGGTAATGCGTTACAATAGCGCATTCCTTGGCAAAGCCTTCTGCATTCTTTTCTTCCGCCTCAAAAAGGCTTTTCGGCACAAACAGCGGGAAGTACGCGTTCACGTGCCCGGTTTCCTTAAACATTTTGTCGAGTACGTCACGCATGTTCTCCCAGAGGGCAAACCCATACGGCTTTATGACCATACATCCCCTAACGGCAGAATAGTCTGCCAGCTCGCCTTTAATTACCAGGTCATTGTACCATTGGGAATAATCATCTTCCCGGGAAGTGATCTCTTTGCTCATATTATGTACTGTTTTACTTTGTAATAGGTTTTGCTGCTGCCGCCTGCCCTTCTTTTCTTTCTAACTAACGGGCGTTCATATTTTTAACAACCTGTTGCAAGTTTAAGGGCCGCTGCCCGCACAAATTGTCGTACTTTTATAGCAGTGAGGCGCAAAAATAGATTTTTATAAACGAAAAACTCGCTGCCGTGAAATGAGCCCTGATAATTTTCCGGATAAACCATTCACTACAGGAAAGTTATTTACAGGCGAATTCCATCTGGCTATAATTTAACCTTCAAAATTATTCAGATGAAACCTTTCTTTTTAATCCTGTCTCTGGCAACCGTGGCAGCTTTCAGCAGCTGTACCTCTGCCTACAGGTCAGGGCAGACACCTGACGACCTATATTATTCTCCTGTAAGGGCGCAAGATGAATATGTGCGTGCTGAAAAAAAGGATGACCGGCTTTACCAAGGCAGCGATCAGTATTATGAAGACCGCTACCTGCGTATGCGCGTAGGCAACCCATACCGCTGGTCGGCCCTGGATGATTATTATTTCAGCTCCCCTTATGGCTACAATGCGTTCCGCTATTCAGATCCCTGGGCCTGGAGCAGCCCCTGGAACAATTACTGGTCATGGAACTATTTCTATAACCCTTACTGGAATACAGGCTATTATGGAGGATTGGGATGGGGCGGTTATGGTCCTGGAGTGATCGTGGTCACCAATCCCAAGACCATCCGTCAGCCGCTTAGCCGCCCATTGGTATTCAACCCCAACAGCTACGGCACCGGCGGCAGCACCAATAATCGGAATACACGTATGGTCAATTCTTACAGAGGAAGCGGCTTCCAGGGCTATAATAACACCAATACCCAGAGCACCAACAGGAGAACCTACAGCAACGATAACTACAATTACAACAATAGCAATAACAGCAACCCGAACAGGAGCTATAGCCCTTCATCTTCCAACGGCGGCAGCAACCGTAGCAGCGGCGGAGGTGGCGGAGGCGTAAGCAGGCCCGGAAGAAATTAATACCAACCAACAAAGGAGACACCGACATACCAAGGCAGCGTCTCCTTTTCTTTATCATACAGGCAATCCCGCGTATGAAGGGCATCAGCCTGCCGATCAAAACACTGCACCATTATACTGACCGGGAATTACCCGACAGGCATTATCCAATTTCTGAACGGAATTATATACCTGATTATGAAAAAGATCATCATTTTTTGTTCTATTGCTTTCCTTTCTTCTTCCGCCATGGCGCAGCTGCCGGAAGATGTGCTTAAATATTCCTGGGGACCGATCAACGGATCAGCCCGTATCAATGCAGTAGGCGGCGCCATCGGTTCGCTGGGAGGCGATATCACTTCCCTGTACGTGAACCCGGCCGGGCTCGGCTTTTATAAAACAACCGATATAACGATCTCCCCTGGGTTCAATTTTTACAATAACAAGGGCAAGTACCGCGGTTCCGACACTACCAGCAAATTCAGCAAGTTCAACTTCGGCCCTACCGGCGCTGTATTTGGATGGCCTTCCCGTGAAAAGTGGAATTCGTTCGGCATCGGTATCAACCGCTCTGCCAACTTCAACAATACGGTCTATTATAAAGGCCAAAATAATTTCAGCTCTTTCGGGGAGCAATACGCGGCCGAAGCAGCCCGCAGCGGGCTTTCGTTCGACGATATGCTGAACAGCAATGCAGTGTCGCTGGGCACCCGCATGGCGGTTTACTCCTATCTTATCGATACGGTATCGCTGGGCGCCGGGCCTGAAGTAGTGAGCATGGCCATGTACGACCAGCTAAGGAACGGCGGTGATTTCCTGGTGAGCCAGGAGCACCGGGTCCAGACCTCGGGCGGCATTACGGACTTTGCCATAGGCTATGCCGCCAACAAAAATGACAAGCTGTATATCGGCGGTTCGCTCGGTATTCCCTTTGTGAGCTATACCAAGGAAAGCGTGCTGCGCGAGACGGACGCTACCGGCAACACGAATAATAATTTCGCTTTCTCGGAAATGTCGGAGCGTTTTACGACCAAGGGAGTCGGCGTTAACTTTAAATTAGGCATGATCGCCAAGCCTTCGGAATATTTACGTCTTGGGCTGGCCATCCATACCCCTTCCTGGTACACCCTGACCGATACCTATGATGCCACCATGACCACCAATACCGAGAACTACGGGGTATCCGGCAACGGTGTGCCGGTATCTTCCAGGATATTCACCAACGGGCAGGTAGCCAGGTATGAATACGGCCTTAGCACGCCCTGGCGCTTTATGGTGAGCGGCGCCTATGTGCTCCGCGAGGTGGAAGATGTGAGCAGGCAAAAAGGATTTCTGAGCGCCGATATCGAGTATATCACTTACCGGTCAAACCGGTTCTCCAATGCCGACCAGAGCATTGCCGACGACGGGTACTATGCTGCGCTCAATAACGTGATAAAAGGATATTACAAAAATGCCTTCAACTTCCGGGTAGGCGGTGAGCTGAAGTTCACTACCCTGATGACCAGGCTGGGCTTTGCTTATTATGGAAATCCTTATGCCGACAAAGCGCTGAAGGCAAACAAGATGTTCCTCAGCGGCGGCCTTGGCTATCGTGATAAAGGCATGTTCATCGACCTAACCTATGTGCATGCCCTGCAGAAAGATATCAGCTTCCCTTATCGCCTGCCTGACAAGGCCAATACTTTTGCCAATATCAACGGTACCGGCGGCAATATTTCGCTCACTTTCGGCTTCAAAATATAGCATCACCGATCGGTCGATAAAAGAAGATCCGGAGAGATCGCATCTGGAGCCACCCAGGCGATCTCTTTGTCTTTCCGGAACCAGGTAAGCTGCCGCCTGGCATATCGCCTGGTATTTGTTTTGATCAGCTCTATTGCTTTTTGCAAGGTTATATTCCCCAGCAGGTGGTCAAACAGCTCGGTATAGCCTACAGTCTGTAGAGGGACCAGGTGCCGGTAAGGCCGCAGGTCTTTTACTTCATCTGTCAGGCCCTGCTCTATCATCTGGTCTACACGCCGGTCGATACGGTTGAACAGCTCTTCACGTGGCAGGTCAATGCCCAGCTTCACAACCCGGAAAGGCCGCATGGCTCTATCGCCTTTCTGAAAAAGCCTGATCGACTGGCCGGTGCCGCGTTTCACTTCCAGCACGCGCATCAGCCGCTGCGGGTTCTGGATTTCGCCGTTGGCGAAATAGACAGGATCTTCTTCCTTTACCTGCTGCTGCAGCCAGCCAAGCCCTTTTTGCTGGTATGCCGTAATGATGGCAGCCCTTATGCCCGGGTCTATGCCCGGCACTTCGTCAAGCCCTTCACAAAATGCTTTGATATATAAGCCTGTGCCGCCAACCATTACCACGATGTCCTTTTCCTGGAAAATCTCGCTGGCCTTCTGCAAGGCATAGGCTTCAAAACCGGCTGCGTTGACCGGCTCATGAATGGAATGGGAAGCAATAAAATAATGCGGTACGGCTGCCAGCTCTTCGGCAGAAGGACGGGCCACCCCGATGTTCAGCTCCCGGTAGCATTGCCGACTGTCCGCTGAAATGATGGAAGTATGCCAGTGCTGCGCCAGGCGTATAGCTGCCGCTGTTTTCCCTGAAGCAGTAGGCCCTGCCACGATCACCACTGTTTTATCGCCGTTGAAACCCATATTCATTAAAAACCCCGACAATATCGGGGTGCTGTATTTTTGATATAAGGCCGGGTCAGATATCTTCTCCTTCCTCGCCGCCGCCTTCTTCTGCACTTCCGTAATCCTCCCCCTCCTCATCTTTTTCTCCAAAGCCTTCTGCGCCCTGGGTGAGATCATATTTTTCTTCCACATCGGCAAATTTTTCCCCCAGCAGGCCCTTGGTGCCGTACTGGCTGGGACCAATGCCCTCCGTGCGAACGATAGCGGGGTAGCTGAGCTTGGGATTTTCTTCCTTCGACACATTGATCAGCTCTACCAGGAATGACCAGTTCTTATTGAAATCGTAGAGATAAAGGAATTTCTGGTTAGGTATCTTGATCTCGGAGCCGATCGTTGTTTCCTTCATCAGCAGCGGTGGCGCCTTGTATTCCTTATCATATTTTTCGAGGGTGATCTCCCGGCCCTGCTGCCAGTTATCATTGCTCCGGTAAAAGGTAGCTTTATGCTTGTTATCAAACTCGTATGCTTTAAGGATCGTTTCATGCAGGTCTGAAAAAAGCTGCGTATGGCGTATCGCCACATCCCTGTAAATACTTTCGTCCTCCTCGAAATAAATCCTGAATTTTAAAATAGCCATAAGCGAATTTACAATTTATCGGTTAAGCATGCATTAGAAAGGCAGGAAGCTGCCGAAGCCTTTCTGTGCAATAGCGTTTATGCCGGGGGAAGCCCATCCTGAGCGTCCTCTCCCGGCTCATGCTTTTTAGGTTCTTCACCTGCAAGTTTGAGGCCCATTTCCCGTGCTTTTTCAATTACGAAGGCTTTGGCCGCCTCGTAGTTATTGGACACCTGGCCATCGAGTATGGCATCCTTGAGCGAGTCTTTCAATATACCTACCGGCTTTGAAGGTCGCAGCCCGAAGAGCTGCATGATGGCATCGCCGTCGAGCGGAGGCTGCCAGTTGCGTACCTGGTCTTTTTCTTCCACCTCGCGGCAGCGTTGCCGCACCAGCTGAAAGTTCTCGAGATAACGTTTTACCTTCTGCCTGTTCTTGGAAGTGATATCGGCATCGCAAAGCAGCATCAGCGATTCAAAGTCGTCCCCGGCATCGAAGAGCAACCGCCTGATAGCAGAGTCGGTAATATTTTCCCTGGTAAGGCTGATAGGGCGCAGGTGCAGCTCTACCAGCTTACGCACAAACCGCATCTTTTCATTTTGCGGCAGCTTTAGGTGGGCAAATATTTTGGGCACCATACGGCCGCCTACTACCTCATGCCCATGAAAGGTCCACCCGTGGCCTTCTTCAAACCGCTTGGTCGCGGGCTTTGCGATATCGTGCAGGATAGCGGCCCAGCGCAGCCAGAGATCATCCGATCTGCGGGCCACATTATCGAGCACTTCCAGCGTGTGATAAAAATTATCCTTATGCCCGTGGCCGTCTATGTACTCGGCACCGGCAAGCTCAACCATCTTGGGAAAAATAATATGCAGCAACCCTGTTTTATACAGCAGCTCAAAGCCGATAGAAGGCTTTGGCGAAGCAATGATCTTATTCAGCTCATCGGTGATCCTCTCCTGCGAGATGATCCTGATACGATGGGCCATATCCTTGATGGCGGCCAGGGTTTTTTCTTCTATGCGAAAAGCAAGCTGGGTGGCGAAACGGATAGCCCGCATCATGCGCAGCGGGTCGTCGCTGAAAGTACGGGCAGGTTCCAGCGGCGTTTGGATGATCTTTTTCTCCAGGTCGCTCAACCCGTTAAAAGGATCGAGCAGCCGGCCATAGTCCTTTTCATTCAGGCTGACGGCCAGGGCATTGATAGTAAAATCGCGGCGCAGCTGATCATCTTCCAACGTGCCGGGCTCCACCTCCGGCTTGCGCGAATCGGGCCGGTAGCTTTCACGCCGGGCACCTACAAACTCGAGATCAAAATCGCCGACCCTGATATGCGCCGTGCCGAAGGTCTTGAAATAGCTGACCTGTGGCACCGGATGGAAACGCTGCGCTACGGCTGCTGCCAATGCAATGCCATCACCAAGGCAGACCACATCGGCATCCTTGGTGGGACGGCCGATGAGCTTATCACGCACGAAACCTCCGACCAGGTAGGCTTCTATGCCCAGCGAAGCGGCTGCCCCGGCTATTTTTTTCAGAATGAATAATTCTTTCTCAGTACAATTTATATCCATGACCGGCGCAAAGATAAAAGATAAAGGGATCGTGCAGCAGGCGGCAGGCTGCCCTGACATCATTCACGGATCAACGTGATCTGCCCGTTGCCATGCCAGCGGATGATGGCTGAAGGACGCGCTCTTTCCATATCATCCTGCCGGTATTGCACCACGTAATCAACCGCCGCTTTAACAGCAGGATCGATATCGGCATAAATACCCGGTGCAGGCTGACCCGAAATATTCGCAGAAGTGGAAACGACCGGCTTCCCGAAACGGCGGAGCAGGTGACGGCAAAAAGCATCCTGGCAGATCCGCATGGCTATGCTCCCGTCTGCGCCGGTCAGGTTATCGGCCAACCCGATAGCGCCTGGGTAAATGACCGTCGTAGGCCTGCCGGCCTGCTGCAGGTAATCAAATAGGGAAAGGTCGGGGCTGGCCGCATACTGTAAAACAGCACGTTCGTCAGCCACAAGGGCGATCATGGCTTTCTCGTCTGCCCGTTGCTTGATACGATATATCTTTTCTACGGCCGCAGGATCGGTGGCATCGCAGCCCAATCCCCATACGGTATCGGTGGGGTAAAGAATAACGCCACCGGCCCTGAGCGCAACCAGGCATTCGCGGATATCTGCTTCAAAATCTACCATAAGCTTTTATACATGTCCATTACAGCGGTAACGTATTTTTCAGGAGTGAAGAGCCGGGCGTGCTGCCATCCTTTTTCGCGCATGCCGGCTACCAGTTCCGGGTCCGAGTATATCTTCATCATACCTTCAGCCATTTGCTCCGCGCTGTAGGGATCTACATAATAAGAGCCCGGCCCTCCTACCTCGGGCAGGCATGATACATTGGAGGTGATCACCGGCACGCCCCCGCATATAGCTTCCATAACAGGCATGCCAAATCCTTCATAAATGGATGGATAGATCATGGCGATGGCTGACTGGTAAATAGCCGGGAAATCGCTGGTAGGTATAAATCCTTTCGCGCCCCGGCCGGCCAGCTTTTCCGACAGGAAGATCACTTTATTTTCCAGGCCCTGCTGGCGGATATAATCCTGCACCTGCTGCTTGTACTTTCCACCGTTACCCACCACCACCAGCGGTATATCCAGCTCGTTACGCAACAGGAACAAGGCCTTGCAGATGGTCAGCAGGTTCTTTCTTTCGATGATAGAGCCTACGTACAGAAAGAACTCCTGAGGCAGGCCATAGCGCTCTCTTACCTCCTGCTTTCGCTGCCCGGTCTCGGATACGCAGAATATAGGGTCGCAGCTCTGGTATATGACCTCGATCTTGCTGGCCGGTATGCCGTAAAGGGCCACGATATCATCCCTGGTCTGCCGGCTGATGGCCATTATTTTATCTGCATGCTGGCAGGCATAACGGAATTTACGCCGGTATATTTGCACATCTATCGGCTTGTACTGTTCGGGATATTTTTCAGGGATCAGGTCATGGATCGTAACCACGGACCTTACACCTGTTCTGGAAATGCCCACCGGTATCTCATGGCTAAGGCCGTGATAAAGATCAATATGATGACGGCGCAGGTCGCGGGTGACCCAGCTGCTGCGCCAGGCAGCGCTGAACAATTTATCTATGAAGCGCTGCGGCAGTACCTCCTGTACCTGGGCCGGCTCCGGCTTATAATACGATGAAGACCGGGGATTGAACAGATAATACTGGTGCTCAGGATAATACCTGGCCAGCAGTTCGATCAGCACCTGGCTAAAATGACCGAGCCCGGTTTTATTATGATATGCCCGCTTGGCATCGAAACCGATATTCATAATTCTTATTTGACCTGAAAGAAGGCAAAGGTGAGAATTATTTGCTGAAAAGGAATGGCTGGCAGGAAATGAAGCGCTATTGTGTGCATGTTCCGGTACCTAATGTACATTTGTGCCAAAATCAACACAGCATGAAAGAATTGATCAGCCAGGCATGGGCCAACAGGGAACTGCTCAAAGACAATGAATATAGCGAAGCGATCCACACCGTTATGGAAGATCTCGATAAGGGGAGGATACGCGTAGCTTCTCCCTCCGACAATGGTTGGGTGGTGAATGAGTGGGTAAAGCAGGCTATCCTTATGTATTTCGGCATACAGCCTATGCAGACCTGGGATGTAGGCCCGTTTGAGTTCTATGATAAAATGCTGCTGAAGAAAAACTATAAGCAGCTGGGCGTGCGCGCTGTGCCGCATGCGGTAGCCCGCTATGGCGCTTATGTGGCCAGGAACGTAGTGCTGATGCCTTCTTACGTGAATATCGGCGCCTATGTGGATGAGGGTACCATGGTCGATACCTGGGCCACGGTAGGCAGCTGTGCGCAGATCGGCAAAGGAGTTCATTTAAGCGGCGGCGTGGGTATCGGCGGTGTGCTGGAGCCCCTGCAAGCTTCTCCCGTGATCGTGGAAGATGGCGTTTTTGTAGGCAGCCGCTGCATCGTAGTGGAAGGGGTGATCGTGGAAAAGGAAGCCGTGCTTGGCGCTAATGTAGTGCTGACCCAATCTACCAAGATCATCGACGTTAGCGGTACCGAGCCCGTGGAATACAAAGGGCGGGTACCGGCGCGAAGCGTGGTGATCCCTGGCACTTATACCAAAAAATTCCCTGCCGGCGACTACAATGTGAGCTGCGCCCTCATCATCGGCCAGCGTAAGCCCAGCACCGACCTGAAGACCAGCCTCAATGACGCGCTTCGTGATTTTAATGTAAGCGTATAATATATTCTCGACAGGATATACAGGTAACCGGGATAAAAAGAAAATGGTCCTCAAAGGAGGACCATTTTCTTTTAAAATGAGCCGTTATTTATTTCCTGATCACCTTAAAGCTCTCTTCTTTTCCATCTGCTACTATCTTCAATACATACACGCCTGCCGGCAATGATTCCATCGGCAAGGTAGTGACGCTCTTGCCGGTGGTAGCCTGCAGCACGCGGCGGCCGTACATATCGAAAAGACCGATATCTGCATTTCCCTTGATATCTCCCAGCTTTACCGTCAGCACGCTGGTGACCGGGTTGGGGAATACCTCGGTCGGGCGCGTGATCAGCTCGGCTTCTCTCGACGCCGTACCCGTAGCCACCCGCAGGGTATAGCAGCTGGTAGCATTATTGGCATTATTATATCCATATACCTGCACGAAATACGTGCCGGCCGCAAAAGTGCCGCTGATGGTCTCGCTGGTAGTACCTCCGTTCTGGGAAATGGCCAGCTGGGTAGTGCCATCGCTGCTGTAGAGACGCAGGTCATAGTCGGCCGGCAGGGTGCTAAGCGTAATGGTAGCGGTACCACCGGTTGTGATCACAAAACGGTAGTAATCCACATCACCTGCCGGGTTGATCAGGCCGGTAATATTGGTATTGAGCGGGATGGTAGCAGCTCCTGAAGCTGTGCCGTTAGTGGAATTATCGTAGCTGCTGCTGCAACCGGTAGCAGTGGTCACCCCAACGTTCAGGTTATAGCATACCGTAGTGCTGAATGCCCCGTTATACCCGAATATCCTGACATAATAAGTGCCGGCTGCCTGGTTGCTCAGGGTAATGCTTTCGCTGGAAGTGCCGGCGGCCGTAGAGCTGCCTATCTGCGTGCCTGCAGAATTATACAGGTAGAGATCATAGTCGGCGGGCAGGTTGGTCAGCGTAATGCTGAAATTGCTGGAAGCCGATGTAGTGAATTTGTAATAGTCCACATCGGTGCTGGTGCCGATGGCTGCCTGTATCACGGTATTTACCGGTATGGTAGCAGCAGTGGCCAGGGTCTCATTTGGTTCATACGCATTAAGGCAACCAGACGGCGCAGCAGTAGTGGCGAACTGGGCTGCCGTATAAGCGCTGCTACCGGAAGTACAGTTGGTACGCACCCGCCAGTCGTAGGTTGTGCTGGCCGAGAGCCCCGACAGGGCAACAGAGGTAGAAGTAGTGGCTGAGGCCGCTGTGGTCCAGGTAGAGGTAGCCGTAGTCTTATATTCTACCGTGTAGTTGCTGGCGCCGCTTACGGCTGTCCAGCTCACCGTAGCGCTATTGTGGGTAACAGATGATGCAGCCAGGCCTCCGGGCGCATTGCAGGAAGCGCTGCCACTGATGGTAAAGTTGGCGTTAGATATATCAAAGAAGATATTGCCTACCGCTTCTACTTTAATGCGGCACTGGGTAGAAGGATTGTTCGGCACCGTAATGGCTTCGCTGCCATCGTTGGGCGTGCTGGCTGCCAGCACAATGGGGAAGGTATTACCGCCATCCGTAGAAAGGCTGATCTTCACATTGGCGCAGCTAACGGGCGATACGTTGGTGCTGTTCACGCTCCAGGTAACGGTTTGCGACGAACCTACGGTCCAGGTTACCGCGGTGTTGGGCGCCGTTACGGCAAATGGACCGGCAGTGCCATTGACCGTTACGGTCATGTCGGCATCCTTGGTATTCCCCCCGCCGGGATTATTGTCCCGTACCACCAGGCGGAAATTAAGCGTTCGCGCTACGCCGGGCAGCCGCTCCCATTGATTGCCATTGGTACCGTCCAGGATAGACGACAGGATGGGGAAAGTGCGTGAAGGATTGGTGCTGCCGGTGCGGGAACGGAAAAGCGGGCCCGAGGTAGCGGTAGTGCTGGGAACAGTAGTGGAAGAAGTGCCTGCATTCATCTGCTCCCAGGTATAGGTAAGCACATTTCCGGCATTCACATCCGTAGCCGAGCCGGTCAGCGTAAAAGGCGTGGATTTAGGGATCACGTAGTTATTGCCAGCATTTACCACCGGCGCGCTGTTGCCGGTGACAGTTACGGCAGCACAGGCTCCGCCGCCAGTCGACAACTTGATATAATCGGATATCTGTTCTACGCTGCGGGCATGGAAATAATCATCGCTGTTGGCCTGCACATCGGTTGACCCGGTAATGCCGGCATAGCCCATGATGGTAGAGCCGCTGCCAGGCTCGAACTGTGAAGCCGTGCCTGATTCGTTGCTGAATGTGAACGTATGGTTAGCACCGAACTGGTGCCCCATTTCATGGGTCAGGTAGTCTACCACAAAAGGATCACCTACCGGCGTGGAATGCGATGTAAAAGCGCCGCCCTTACCTACGAAGGTGCTGGGACTGGTGCTGCCATTGTGCGTTTTGCATACGCAGCCGATACACCCGGCGTTACCGTTGTTGCTGCCGCGATGCACCAGGTGGCCGATATCGTAGTTGGCATTGCCGATCACGGCATCGATGGTTTGCTGGGTCTTGATATTATATTCGCTGGTCCAGGGATCGGTAGAAGCATTGAGGTAGATGATGGCGTCGTTGTTGGCGATCAGCACCATGCGGATGCCCATATCCCGTTCATAAATAGCATTGGCCCGGGTAATGGCGGTATTCATAGCAGTGAGCACTTTGGCTTTGCGCTGGGCATCGGTGGTCTCGGTGCCGTTGAGGAAATACTGGGAGTATTCGCCGGTAGCGGCCAGGGCCAGCCGGTAGGTGCGCAGCCGGCCGTCATCGGCAGCCCGCCCGTTTTCAAGGGGTGCATGAGCAGTGGCAGCCGTCTCTGGCGTGGAGCATTCAAAGACGGTACGCTCATCGGCGAGCCCTGCTCTCGAGAACACTACATAATAGCGACCTGCCTCATCCAGCGGATCGATATAAATGGTATGCCGGTCGGGCGAAAGGATCATACCATGAAACCCATCGGTACCGGTGCTGAAGCGGATAACAGCGCCCGGGTGATCGATGCCTGCGCCGGCATAGGATTCAATGCCCGGGTAACGGGCGGCCAGGGCCGGGTCCATTACCGGGGCGCTTACTACGCGAAAACGTTCGGTACGCCCTTCGCCTACCGGCACACTGATGATAATATCCGACAGAGAAGCGCGGACAGCGGCTTCTGAAGGAGCCTGCCGCAGGGAACCAAGGAAGCTGCCGGGTTGATCAAGCTGGAAAAGGCTGTAAACAGCAGGCTTATACCGGTTGACAAAAAGATCGGGGCCGGTTATGGCTTCGTTGACCGACCGCCAGTTGTTGTTCTGTGAATACAATGAAAGCTGTAGCAGGGAGAGGCCCAGGAGCAATAGAATTTTCTTCATTTTGGATTGGTTTTGGGTGTGGGAAAAATTGTGTACCGAATTTAATCTCCGGCATCCGAACAATTGTTAGTGTTTGTACGCGATCTTATGGCGCTGATTTTTACTTTCGTCCTGGGACAATTACAATTTTCTGTTCGTAATTTGGTGTTTATAAATGATTTCCCCTATCTTTGCTGCCCGCTTTAAAAGCGCCCAGATGGCGAAATTGGTAGACGCACTGTCTTCAGGTGGCAGCGCCGCGAGGTGTGCTGGTTCGAATCCAGTTCTGGGCACCACACTGGAATGCCCCGAGTTTTCGGGGCATTTTTCATTTTTGGATTTACTTAAACTGTTGTCTATGTTGAATAGACACGGGATTACAGAATTGTAGGAATTGGTTCGACATTCATTTTCCGTAAAAATCAGCTTTTCAGAAAAGATCGAACCGATAATTTGCCTTTTTGCTGGCAAATCTGCTGATATATAATACTTTACAATATCTGGGAGAAGTTTACTGCAAAATTCCACTTGTTCAGAAAAGGTGCTGGTCGTAAACTCTATTTCTTTTATCTTTTGCGCGATCTTCCTGATCTTAGCTTCATAATCTTCTTTTATTTCTCGGTAATCTTGGGCTTCTATTTCCTTATCCAACATTAACTGCCGGGCATTATCAATTCGCTCTTTGCACTTGTCTATTTCTGCTTTCAATGGTGCTATATTATCCCCTTTTTTGGTTTTCTGTATTTCCAGCTTTCTTCTAAGCAATGTATGATATAACATTGTAGAATCCTTTTTAGCTACTAACTTCTCCAACCTTATTACGAATGCTTTATTTACTTCACTGGCCTTAATTCTTACCTTACAACCGCCCCTACAATGATAATAGTGGTATTTCCCTCCATTCCCCTTTGAAGCACTGCCAGTTAAAGGTTTACCACATTCTTTGCATTGTAGAAAGCCTCGGAGTGGTAATTCTTCCTGCAATCTGTTTCTTGTTGGCCTTGCCTTCTTTCGGCCTTTCAAAACATCCTGAACAATTTCAAAAAGCTGGACACTGATTAATGGCGTATGTACAGCATCTTTAACTTCCTCTGGCTCGTTCTTATATGCCGGTATTCTAATTCTTCCACAGTAGATCGGATTTCGCAATAAACTCCAAAATTGGCTTTTACCGACGTTCAGCCCTCTTGTTCTTGCCATCTTCCATACATCCATAATATTATTTTCGCCTTTCGCCATTTCCTCAAATGCCCATATCAATACCGCCGCCTTTTCACCAGGAACAATTTTAGGATTTTTGCCTTCTGAATCCCTTACATTCTTATAGCCTATCGGTGCTAAGTTAGGATGCCTTCCCGCTTTCATAGCTGTTCGCATTCCATTTATGGTATTAAGCGACCGGCGAATATTTTCTACTTCAGGGGTTGCCAGATAAATTGCAAGCATGATCTTACTCTCTGGAACACTAAAATCCAACGGTTGCTCAATTGCCTGGGGTTCTATTCCCATTCTCTCTAACCGGCTAATCATTACATAGGCTTCTGCTACATTTCGGGAAAACCTGTCCCATTTCAGAAAAAGCAACAAATCTGCTGAGTTCCTGTTTGACTTAGCCTGTTTGAGAAATTTTTTGAACTCCGGTCTTTCAAAGGTCTTTGCCGAATAATCCTCAAAATAAACCATTATGATTTCAATATTCTCATGCTTGCAATATGCAAGTAATCTTTCATGCTGATAGGCAGGACTGTAATTTTTCAGCTTGCTCGTCTGTACTCACCCTTACATATAGGTATGCCCTCTTTTTCTTTTTCATATTTATTATTATTTAGGTAAACTATTTTTGTTTCCTGTTTCCTTTCATAATGCTGAATGGCTATATCAATCAGCCTATAAATGAAATCTCTGATCTGCCTAATTTGTTCATCATTATATTCAGCACCCTCTTGCCCAAGAATCTTTCTACATCTTCTAATGAAGCAATTTGATAGTTATTATCCATCAGGTCTCAAATTTAGTAGGTGAAATAATTCAGTATAAAATCACTTTCCTTTCCTCTTTTATGAATAGTGGAATAATCAGAAAAAAGCAAACTTATTCTTAATAAAATTTCAACTGTCCCATTTGAGCCAGTAAAGGCAGTTTAATACTTGAAAAAGTTTTGCTAATGTATTTGAGCATTTTTTTTTGAAATAAGAATACCAGGCATTAGTAATTAAAAAAGGTCGAATTTGTTTCAGCCCCTTTTTGTGATGCTTAATAGCACCACACTATTTTTCCCGGAGAAGCCCGGTGCAAGTTACTTAATATCTCCAACAGCTCCTGTATTTGCATAATGTATGTGGGAAAATCGTTGGAGTAGCCTCCTGAGTAAGCTGATATAACTTAGATAGTCGAAAAATTGACCTCTTAAAGAAGCACTCAGTTCAGCGGGATGATTTATAGTCAATAATTCTCCGAATCGCCTAATGGCCATTCCAAAGCTACAGCTACCTCCCTTTTGTCTTCCATTGGAACACTTTTTTTCAAACTTTCGCTGATCTAAAAAGTGCTAATTCATATACTTCCAAAAGATCATGTACCAATATTACATATCTTTTAAAGTAGCTTGTAAAACCAATTGATGAAATCACATTCAAATAATTGAAAAAATTTCCTCGTAAGGAAGAGCTTAAATCTTCAGGACAATTATCATTTAACATTACCGCGAATTTTCTAAGCGTAGCTTCTAAGCCAAGATCAGTATCAGCACTCTTGCCGTTAAACTCTTTTTTTGTTTTGTGGACATATAAAAATTGAGGCCGTCAAATTAAGGCAGAGTTCAAAACTAAGTGTGGCCTTTTGCAACCACATGAGTTTTTAAACGAAAGAAAAAAATAATTTACCGAGACATACTTAATATATTATGAGTATCGTCGGCTGCATAACTCATTATAGATCAAACATATAATATATGCTGTATCCGACGTGTAGGCTCTCAAATTTTAAAAATCTTGTGTATATTAGCGACTTGTAAAAGTCGGCTTAAACCACCTAAAACCTTATCATGGCCACCGAAAAAAAAATTAAGATAAACGACTTGCTCGTAAATACCGAGAACTATAGATTTGAACCGGTAGGCAGTCAAAAAGAAGCAATTGATCGAATGATTAATGACCAGGGAGAAAAGTTGTTTAATCTAGCGAATGATATTTTGGAAAAAGGCTTCAATCCCAATGATAAAATACAAGTCGTTTTATCAAATCATGACAGCACTAAATATAATGTTCTTGAAGGCAACAGACGCACTGTAGCAGTAAAGTTATTAAACCATCCAGACCTGATTGATGGCAGTACACATGCTTCATTAAGAAGGAAGTTTAAAAAACTAAATGAAGACAATAAGCGCAGTCTTATCAAAGATGCGGAATGTATTATTTACGGTAATCCGGCAGAGGCTGACACATGGATTAAATTAAAGCATGCTGGTCAAAGCGAGGGCGTTGGAACAGTTGCCTGGAACTCACAACAAGTTCAACGGTTTGAAGAAAAAGTAGAGGGTAGATCCTCCATTGCTTTACAAGCTGTTAAAATTCTTAGTTCGTCGTCAGATGTTCCCGCCGATATTAAGTCAAGCCTACCTGACCTGAAAATAACAAATCTCGATAGGTTAATTTCAGACCCAGATGTAAGAGAGTTTTTGGGCATAGAAATTAATGGTGGAATTATTCAATCAAATGTAGAAAAAAAGGAAGTTGTAAAAGGATTGACCAAGATCGCTAAAGACCTTCTTAATCCTAAGTTTAATGTTAAGAAAATTTATACCAAACAGGACAGGAAAGATTATTTAAAAGATTTCCCCATTACAAGTAAACCAAATACTACTAAAAAAGCTGAAAAGCCCTGGCAGTTTGCAGGAAATTCATCACCAGTCACGGTAAAGGATTCAAAACCCAAACCTAACCCAAAAGATAGGGATGTTTTGATCCCTAAGAGTTGTTTACTTAAAATTAAAAATCCAAGAGTAAATTCTATGTACCATGAACTTCAGAAGCTAAGTGTTTCAAAATTCACTAATGCTGCTGCGGTCTCCTTACGAGTTTTTATTGAGCTAAGCCTTGATTGCTTCATTGAGGAAAACAACCTTTCAGGTGTTACAAAAGACAGTAAGCTAATTGCTAAAGTCAATGCAGTGTCTACACACCTTGAAACCAATAATCTGGCAGACAAACATATTTGTAAGGGGATTAGAAATGCTTCCAACAATAAAAATGACCTTGTTGGCATTGAAACATGGCACGCTTACGTTCATAATTCAAAATTCTCCCCGACAACTAATAACCTTGTAATCACCTGGGACAATATTCAACACTTTATTGAAAAACTTTGGGAAAACATTAAATAATGGATTATTATTCACCACTAAGATACCCTGGAGGCAAGGGGAAAGTTGCCAGCTATTTCAAACAGGTTTTTCAAGATAACCTCCTTTACGACGGAGTTTATGTGGAACCATATGCAGGCGGAGCTTCTGTGGCTCTTTCGTTACTTTTTAATGAATACGCATCTAAGATCGTTATTAATGACATAGACCGCTCAATATTTGCTTTTTGGCATTCAGTTTTGCATAAAACAGACGAGCTTTGCCGGCTAATTAATGATACTCCGGTGACAGTACAGAATTGGGATATTCAACGGGAAATTCAAAAGAAAAAACAACGACAGGGACTTTTAAAAGTCGGGTTCTCTAGTTTTTTTCTTAACCGTACAAACCGATCAGGAATATTAAATGCAGGGATTATCGGAGGGCGACAGCAAATTGGTAACTGGAAGATAGATGCCAGATATAACAAAAAAGACTTAATATCCCGAATTCAACGAATAGCCTTATATAAAGACAAAATTGAATTACACAATTCGGATGCGGTTGAGCTTGTTAAATCTCTTCGCAAGACCCTCCCTCAAAAGACACTTTTTTATTTTGATCCTCCTTATTATATAAAAGGGAAAGATCTTTATCTGAATTACTACGAGGATAAAGATCATCAGGAAATTGCATCAGAGATAGATAAAGTAAAACGACAGAAATGGATTGTTACTTACGACAATGTCCATCAAATAAAAAATCTTTACATTGACTTTCGGCAAAAAAAGTATACTCTCAATTATAGTGCTGCACAACCCAGCAAGGGACAGGAAGTAATGATATTTTCAAATAATATTTATATTACAAAGCACTCTATAATTGCATAGCTTGGTAACACCACCCATATTATGTTGGAATTTCTAAGAAAATATTTATATATTTATACTTATAGGTGAAAGTGAAAAGAAGTGAACAAGAATGACACACAGAAGATATGTGGTTTTCCGACGCAAATGTGACACAATTTATAGATATATAATTGATTCCCAAGGAAAAAGGATTCCAGTTCTGGGCACCACACTGGAATGCCCCGAAAATTCGGGGCATTTTTCATTTTTCAATTCGCTTAAACCCGCCACAGGCCTGCATATTGGCGCAATAGCTTCATTTATCCGTTTGGTTCGAACCCTATAATCGTCCATTGTAAGTTTTTCCGGGTATATCGAACCAACAAGCTGTTGCTGGGCGATCAGGTTGGCATCCTCGAAACAATCGGGAAGACCAACTAAAACCTGACGACAAAATAACAGTTTGTCCTTCAACTCGGAATCAACCATATCTATTTCTGTAATCTTTCCTCCTCACTTTCCAAGCCGTCCTTCGTATTCGTTTTTGATTTCCCGATATTCCTGGGTATCCAGTTTGCCGTCCAGCATAAGTTGCTGGGTAGTATTAATCCTATTTTGACAGTTGTCTATTTCCTGCTTTAATTGTTCCCTCTTTTTTGACTTTTCTATTGAAAAGAAAACGACAGATTTCTCCTTTGATAGTTAAAGTAAATAATAATCTGGCTATCAGCCGGGATGGCCTCAAATATTAATAAGATCGAATTGCTAATTAATTAGCAATTCGATCTTTTCTTTATCCCCCCTCATCCTATAGGGCGTCTTAAGAAAATGACGTATAATCTTCACCCCTTTTCAAAAACCGACAAATTTTCAGCCCAACTTTGCCCCAGGCATTTAAAAAATAAAACGGTCGCGAAAAAAATGTCATTTGAAGCTGACGATTTTACGCCTTGCCTGCATTGGCATTTTTTCTGCAAAAGCTAAAACGTAAACTTTTAAAAATAAGGAGGTTTATATGACAACAGCACTTGCAAAAAAACAAAATGGTACGCCATCTGTAAGTTTTGGAAATGTAGTTGACAATTTCTTCCAAAACAGTTTACGTCGTTTTTTCGACGACAATTTCTGGGAACCCGAAAACAACCTTAACAGCGGAACGGTTCCTGTAAATGTGCGGGAAACAGAAAAGCACTACGAACTGGATGTGGTGGCTCCCGGCTGCAAGAAAGAAGATTTCAAGATCAACATCAGCGACAATGTGCTGACCATTTCTTTCGAGCAGAAGCAGGCAAATCAACAGGAAAATAAAAAATACGGCTGGTCCCGCCATGAATATATTCAACGTTCCTTCAGCAGGAGCTTTACGCTTGATGAAACAGTGGACGTTGACAAAATAAGCGCTACCTATACAGATGGCATCTTAAGGCTGACCATGGGGAAAAGCGAAAAAGCCAAGACGCTTTCAAAAACGATCGAGATCAGCTAATGTCCGCAACACATCTTTTATTTCATTAAAAACAGGACCTGGTAACAGGACCTGTTTTTTTATTCATTCTCAGAACTATATCCGGTAAAAGCCTCAAGCCCTGATCAAAAGGGAAAGGCTTTTATTCTTGCTGCTCCAGCGATATCTTTTGCAACGATTTGCTTGCCGGTCCATTCAGCAGCTCACCTTCCATGCTGTAGCGCGCGCCATGACAGGGGCAGTCCCAGCTTTTCTCAGCGCTGTTCCATTGCACGATACAGCCGGCATGCGGACAAACCGGGTGCAGAGCTGCCAGCCTGCCATTCTCATCTTTGCAAACCGCGATCTGCTGCTGCTCATACCTGACGATACGCCCCTCGCCTTTGCCGAGCTGCGCCAATTCATCTATTTTTTCCACAAACAGGTGGTCGGCAATAAAATGCTTTACCACATCAAAGTTCTCCTGCACAAAATTTTTGAACGAAGCAACCGGCTTCATCCTGGCTGGTGAAAGCAACAACGCATACGGATTATCGTTTGCCATCACCAGGTCTGCAATGATCTTCCCGGCAAGCGTGCCGAAGATCAGGCCATTGCCGCTATAACCGGTAGCCACATAAGTATCATCATCCCCGCCGGGGAGTCTTCCTATATAAGGCAGGCCATCTGCCGGCTCGTAATACTGCGCCGACCATTTATAAACCGTTTCGCTTACCGGGTAAAAGCTGCGTATATAAGCTTCCAGCTCGGTAAATATATGCTCCGTATTATCGTTGTGACCTGTTTTATGATCGCAGCCGCCTACCAGTAATATTTTTTGGCCTTCATCATCTGCTGTACGGAAATAGTGATAGGGATCCTGCATATCATAGGCCAATGCATCGGGATAATTTTCATCGCTGAGCCTTACGCCCATTACATAGCTCCGGTAAGGCGCGCACTTGAGGTGCAGGTAATTTACCCCAAGCGGGATATGTGTAGCATATACGGCAGCCAGGCCTTTGAACTGGCTGTCCCCGGCATTGACAATATGCAGGTCATCCTCTTTTTCCACCGATATCACTCTTGTATGCTCCCTGATCATCCCACCCTTTTGAAGGAATGCTTTTGCCAGGCCAGCCAGGTATTTGGTTGGGTGAAATTGCGCCTGCCCGGGAAACCTGATGGCTTTTGTGAAAGGAAGCGGCACCGGGATTTTCTTTGCAGGAAAAGCCTCTACCCCCACTTTCTGCAAAGCCTGGAAAATGTCTTCCAGGTCCTTTTCTTCCTGTTCGTTCGCAGCAAAGAGAAAGCCATCCCGGGGCTGGAAATCGCATGAAATATGATGCTTCTCGCTATTGCTTTTTATAATAGATATGGCTTCCCGGGCAGCCTGGGCAATGAGCCGGGCATTCTCTTCTCCGAATTTGCTGATTATATCCGGGTAAGGCGTGTCGAGCAATGTATTCAGGTGCGCAGAAGTGCCGGAGCTGGTCCCAAAGCCTATAGTGGCAGCTTCAAGCACCAGGCAATTTTTCCCGGCCTCCTGAAGCAATAAGGCAGTGGTCAACCCGGTGATGCCGGCGCCGATAATTATCACGTCAAAAATACCGGGTTCTTTTTGCTTTTCGGTGTCAAGCGATGCATCGATCGATTGCCATATGCTGACCGTAGTGCTGTCTCTGTTCATATATCCGGGTTTGAGCAGGTATTAAATATTGGGGCCGGTGAAGCTCCTTTCCAAGCAGCGCAAATATTATTCCCGTCAAGTAGTGCAGGCGCAATGCCTGCTGTCCGTTAAGATAAAATTGCTGCTGAGTAATAAATTCCCCTGCACCGGGCACCAGGTTTTCCGCGTGCTCCCGGCAAAGCATAAAGCCGGTATCATCCCTTTCTAAAAAAAATCAATAGGGTAATGCTTAGCTATAACCGGCACGTATGGCTTCATTAAAGCAAAGAAGCCGTACCCATGATAGGTACAGCTTCTCTTATGGCAGGTTTTTCTTATTAATGGGCCACCACCAGTCTTGCGGTGATCGTTCCTTTATCGGCCTTTACTGATACCGTATATACGCCGTTGGGCAGGGAGCGGGTATCAATATCGATCGATGCAGTGCGGCCGCTGACCTTGCTGCTTTGAACCAGTCGTCCGTTCATATCATAGAGACGGACCTCAGGTGCAAACTGCGGCTGATCGAAATACAGCACTGTTGACTGGGCCGCCGGGTTAGGTATGAGCGTAAAGCCGCCGTTCTTCTGGCGGAATACCACTTCCCGGACAGGCGAGAACCTGAATTGCTGATCTATATCCACCATTTTCAGGCGATAATAATTGCTGCCGTTCAAAGGTGAGGCATCTACGAGGCGATAGCTGTGGTTACCGCTGAAGCCGGCAGCCACTGTATCTATATTGGCCCAGCCGATACCATCAGCGCTTCGCTGCACGATGAAGGACTGCGTATTTATTTCCTGGGCGGTACGCCAGGTGAGCAATACATGCTGCCCGGCCTGCGCCGCATTGAAGTCAAGCAGCTGCAGTGGCGTTACTACCAGCTGGCGCACAAGCACAGGGTTCATCACCGTATCAAGCAAGGTGCCGGAAGAGTTATAGAAGCCGGTCTTTACGAACCCGCCGCACCCGTTGGCAACTACCACGTCATCTACATACCAGCCGGTATGCGCTACAAAAGCATCGGCGGTCATCCGGAAGCGGACACGGATACTCTGACCTGCAAAGCTGCTGAGGTTGAGCGTGGTCCTGATATAACCGCCGCTTCTTCCGGTAAATGCCCTGCGGTTAGCCAGTATAGTGGACGCATCCATGGCCTTGTTGTACACGTTCTCGATAATATAGGGGCTTGCATCTATCCAGGAAGAGCCGTTGAATATTTCCACCACGCCGCCATCATAATAGGTCTCCGTTTCATACAAGTGATAGAAAGAGAATACCGATACATTACCCGGTGTAAACGTGCTTGAGCTCAGGGCAAAGTTGGAAGAAGCAGAAGGGTCAGGGGCATACCACGACGATGTGCCGCTATATGGCAGGGCGGTAGAAGTTGACCAGGTGGATGAACCGGAAATGATCTCCGGCGTCAACCCTCCCACCAGGGAAGCATCCCTGTTATCGTTGATGGTACTATCGACAGCACAGCCTGTCATGGCGGCCAGCAGGGTCACAGAATAGGTCCTGGCCTCGTTGCTGGTAGTAAAATCAACTGGCGAGAAAGTGACCACATTACCGCTCAACGTACCTCCTGTGCTGCTTACATAGGCAAAGCCGGCAGGGATGGTATCGCGGATAACGAAGCCGTTCTGCGGTGCCTGGCAATTGCAGGCAACGGTATGCGTAATGGTCACCAGGGAGCCTGAGTTGACCACGCGGCTGGTAACGGCTTTGGACAAGCGGGCCCCAGAAGGCACATCGAAAGCCACTGTCTGGTCTGTGGCTGATAAGGAAGAGCCCTGGCTGGCACTGGCGCCCATGCCACGACGGGCAAAAGCATTCCATATTGCACATTTATAAGCGCCATTGTACAGCAATGAATCCGCCGCCAGTATCGCATTCCGGGCGTCGATATAACCCGGGTAGCAAGGCTGCATCTTAAGCCCTGTCATCACCAGGTTAAGCGCAACAGCGTTACCGCCTGCACCCGCACTGTTATACAGGTCGGTAGTAATGCTGCCGGTTTGCTGGATAATGTTCCAGGTCATATCCCAGAGTGTTGAGCACCATATCTCGCCTATGGCATGCACCTGCGTATTGGTAGCCATATTGGCATAAGTAAGCGGGTTAACGGCCATATTGTATGTATAGGGATAACGGCGGAAACCAGCGCCAGAAGGCGACTGGCTCAGGTCATAGGTAGCTATGGTACGGGGAATATTAGCATCGCCGGTAGTGGCGGTGGCCCAGTTAGTGGTCAGCATCAGGGCAAAATAATCGCTCCAGCCTTCACCGCCCTGCTCTGAATTACCGAGACAGCCTGTTGTAAGCCGACCGCCGGTAAGGCGGTTAGATACGCCATGACCGTATTCATGGGTGATAACGCCATTGTCAAAATTACCATCCTTATAGATGCCGCTGGCCATGGTGGCTACCACGGGAACAGAAGCATTGAGCTGGTTCATGATGGAAACGGCCGTATTGTAGCCAATAGAAATGACAGGGATCGTTATCGTGGCGTCGGTGCCACCCATGCTCAGCGGCGTGTTGGTAACAGAATAAACAATCACTGCGATAGCCCCGGCATTCTGCGCATTCTTGACCTTGAACGTATAGGTTGTGCAACCAGTAGTGCCGTAAGGGTCCAGCATGGCAATATTGCCTGCCAGCGCCGAGGCATTGGTAGCTGCCGCACAGCCGCGGTGGATGGTACCAGCTACATCATCATTATATAAGACAATATTTGCCGTGACCGGGCCCGTATTGATAAGCTTATTGGGAGAAGTGAAGCTGTTTTCCTCGGCTGCATAAGTACCTGCAATGCCTGCCGGTGAAGTAACGGTAAAAGTAGGTGCGCCGGTAAAGAGATACATCTGCATACGACCGCTGTTGCCATCTACCGGGGTGCTGAAATTGGCATTGTTGAGCCCCAGGCCATCCTGGCCGTGAGCATGCACATAATCGTTGCCCACGCCTCCACGGCCTATATTATCTGCCTGGAAGTTGCCAGCCGATTCGGTAAAGCCATACTGGTAAAGAACATCATGGATGATATTGTTCCAGTAAAACAGGTTGTCGATACCTGCTTTCTTGTTTATGCGGATATTCGGCTGCTGCGAAAAGTCAGGCACGTTCACGAAGGTCAGTGACGGTGCAGCCGTAGATGAAGTATCGGGCCAGTTATTGGTGGCATTGGGAACATTGGTGTTCTCTACATCAAGATAAGCAAATACGTTATTGCCACGCGTGATAATATAGTTGTTAGTGCCGTCAAAATGCCAGCCATGCGTGGTAGCGTTATTGCCTGCGCCAGCCTTTAGCCAGGGCTCATTTTCAATAGCAAATGAGCCGAAGTTAGGGCTCTCTATCGGGAAAGGCACTACGCGGTAAGCGCCATTGGTAACATTGGGAGGAAGGAATTGAGAGTTGGCGGCTGTTGAGGCAACCCTGACAGACGGTTGATAAAATACGGCTTTTTCGGCTGCAGCCTGGTAAGGAATGCCTGGCAACGCTTCGGCTGATGCATGGTTTTCATGCACGGTCAGGTTATCCTTATCCAGTACTTCGCCGGTAAGAGCGTCTATCCTTATATTCCACCAGTTCTCTTCGTCCAGGACATCGATATTCACATTCCATACCAGCTTTACCTCGCTGGTTTTTTCAGAAGGAAGCCAGATCAGCTTAGCTTCTATTTCTCTACGGGCAATGCCTGCGGAAGATAATATCACTCTTGCTTCACGGTCCATGCGGTCATCCGTGATACGCAGGCCAACCGGCGCTTTCAGCTGCAGGTAGCTTGCGGCCCTTTCCACCGCGCGAAGCGCTGTAATGGCCGGCACGGTGCCGGTATTGCCACGAATGCCAGGCACAAAGTTTCCTGCATTGTATGCAATGCCGTTGTCTTTCATGGCCAGGGTAATGATCTTATTATATACCGGCAGCCCGAGATAGGTTTGCTGCAGGTACACATAGCTGATGCCAGTGCGTTCGTCTGCATCAATGCTGCTGATCTCGGCGCTGGCAGCATCTTTATAGGAAATGCCCAGCACCAATGCATTTTTTTCGATCACCTGCCTTACAGATTTATTTTCTTTTTGTGCCTGTGCGGAAAGCGACACAAACAGCAACAATGAGAGGACGCTATATGCCAGCGTTCGTAAAGTCTTGCTCATGAGTTAATTTTGGATTGTATATAAAAATACAACCAAAAGGCATCCCAGGGCCAGCAGGCTTCTTATCAGGCCGGTTATATTTATACACATTTCAGATCAGGAAAAAAAAGGGCTAAAGCCATCCCAGCTCAAACCTGGCTTCTTCGCTCATCATGTCCTTGGTCCAGGGTGGATCAAAGGTCAGGTGCACATGCACATCTCCTATTCCTTCTATCGCCCGGAGCTTGCTTTCCACTTCCGCGATAATATCCCCGGCCACAGGACAGGCGGGGGCGGTCAGTGTCATTACAACCCTGACATCATGGTTTTCCCGGATATTTATCTCGTAAACAAGACCCAGGTCATAGATATTGACAGGTATTTCCGGGTCGTACACGGTATGTAATGTTTCTTCTATCTTATCCCTCAGCATATTCCTGGATTTTTATCCCCTGCTCTTCTCTTTTACGCTGAAAGCAAGGGCATAGTTCTTTATTTGCTTTACCATCGACAACAGTCCATTGGAACGGGTGGCTGATAAATGGTTGCGCAGCCCGATCCTGTCAATAAAATACAGGTCGGCCCCGGCTATTTCCTGGGGGCTATGCCCAGAGAGTACCATGATGATCATATTGATCAGCCCCTTGGTGATTATCGCATCGCTGTCGGCGGTAAAGACCAGCTTACCGTTCTCATAATCCGCCTGCAGCCATACTTTCGACTGGCAACCCCTGATCAGATTATCATCTGTTTTATATTCCTCTTTGATCAGCGGGAGGTCCTTGCCCAGCTGGATGATGTACTCATATTTATCCATCCAGTCGCCAAGCATGGCGAACTCTTCGATGATCGCGTCCTGTTTTTCGTTGATCGTCATGGCATTGTTTTTATACCAGCATCGAAGCCGCTTTCCTGACACCTTCTGCCAGTATATCGATCTCTTCCCGGGTATTATAAAAAGAGAAGGAAGCGCGAACAGTGCCGGGTATCTTAAAAAAATCCATTACCGGCTGGGTACAATGATGACCCGTGCGAACAGCGATACCCTGCTTATCCAGCAGCTCCCCAACATCGAAGGGATGAATATCTCCTATTAGGAAAGAAATAGCCCCTGCCCTATGGCTGGCTTCACCTACCAGGCGAAGACCCGGAATAGCGGCCAGCTGCCCTACTCCATATTGCAACAGCTGATGCTCGGCCTGCTGTATACCTTCCCAGCCTAAGCCCTGGATATATTTAATGGCCGCTGCCAGGCCAACAGCTCCCGACATATCGGGCGTACCGGCCTCGAACTTATAAGGCAGGTCGTTGTAGACGGTTTTCTCAAAGGTCACGGTCCTGATCATATCGCCGCCACCCTGGTAGGGAGGCATCTGCTGCAGCCATTTTTCCTTCCCGTACAGGACGCCTATACCTGTAGGGCCATATAGTTTATGGCCTGAAAAAGCAATGAAGTCCACATCCAGCGCCTGCACATCAACAGGACGATGCTGGACGGCCTGCGCCATATCCAGCAATACCGGTATGCCGTGTTTATGAGCTTCTGCCAGTATTTCTTCGATAGGGTTTACCGTGCCCAGCGAGTTAGATACCGCAGTAACGGCTACCAGCTTTACGCTTTCATCCAGGAGCGAGGGCAGGGCTTCCATAATAAGCTCTCCCTTATCGTTCATCGGGATCACTTTAAGCACGGCACCACGCTCTTCGCAGATCATCTGCCAGGGCACTATATTGGAATGATGCTCCATTGCAGAAATGAGTATCGCATCACCTTTCTGTAAAAACTTACGCCCGAAGCTCGCGGCTACCAGGTTGATCCCTTCGGTAGTGCCCCTGGTAAAGATCACTTCATGCTCATGAGCAGCATTGATGAACTGCGCTACCACAGCACGGGCAGCTTCATACGCTTCGGTGGCCTGCTGGCTTACCAGGTGTACGCCACGGTGCACATTGCTGTTGTATTGCCTGTAATAATCGTCCATGGCCCTTAGCACCTGCACCGGCTTTTGGGTAGTAGCCGCATTATCGGTGTACACCCATCTTTTCCCGTAAACCTCTTTACCGAGGATCGGAAAATCTTCGCGAACCTTTGCTATGTTCAAAAGGGTTGACATTCCTGTTAATTTAAGGCACCGATCTTGCCGGCTATCAGATGCTGGATATACTCCCGCAAAGCAGGCTGCTCTATCTTATCCGTTACATCAAATGCAAAAGCATTGATCAGCAGCTGCCTGGCCCCCGCTTCGCTGATGCCCCGCGAGCGCAGGTAAAAAAGCGATTCAGGGTCAAACTGGCCGATGGTGCAGCCATGGCTGCATTTTACATCATCTGCAAATATCTCCAGCTGCGGCTTTGCGTGCAGCAGCGCCTTATCGCTCAGCAGCAGGTTCTTATTCTGCTGGTAGGCATTTGTTTTCTGCGCTTCGCTTTCCACCAATATTTTCCCGTTAAATACAGCTTTCCCGTTGCCCAGCATCACTCCTTTATATACCTCATTGCTATGGCATGAGGGATGGATATGATGGATCGCCGTATGGTTATCTGTAAGCTGGTCATCACCGACTATATACAGACCGTAAAGATCTGTTTCGGTGGCAGTTCCCTGCAGGGAAATATTCAGCTGGTTGCGGAGCAGGTCGGCCCCGGGCAGGCTGCAGGTAAAATTGCGGTAATGGCTATCCCGTTGCTGGGCCACCAGGGTATGATTGATGGTACGCTCTCCGCGGTTGCCGCTCTGCAGTTGGTAATGAGTAAGCGAAGCATTCTCTTTTAGCGCTACATGTGTTACCGCATTGTTCATCGTAATCCCTTCATCACCCAGCATAAAAGTACGTTCGATCAGCGCCACCTGCGCGTGCTGGCCGACCATTACCAGGTGACGCGGCTGAAACAGGGCATTGGTCGAAGCCTGGTAGAGATGTATGATCTCGATGGGCTTGTCCAGCACCGTGCCGGCTGGTATCTCTATAAAATAACCATTATCGAAAAAAGCGGTATTCAAGGCTATAAGGCTATCCCTGTCGTGCGGGCCGGCAAGGATAGAAGCTATTTTTTCATCCTGCTGCTTTTCCTGCAGGGAGTGTACACCTGCAGCTGCAGGCAGCACAGAAAGTTCTTTCTCGATTACCCCGTTGACCAGCACCAGCCGGTAAGCATTCAATCCCGGTATGGTATGGGCATCGAGAAAAGCGCCCAGCTCCTGCCGTGGCGCCACGGAATGGTCAATGATAAAAGAAGCATCATTGAGAAAAGGCGCCAGGTTCGTAAACCGCCAGTCCTCTTCCTTTATCGTAGGAAATCCTTTTTCCCGGAAAACGGCAAAGGCCTTGTCGCGCCATACCGGGTTGTTTTCCCGCAGCGCGTAGGCTTCGCCCAGTTCATTATATAAGCTCGTTGCTACCTGTGTTGTCATAATCAGATAATTGAGGTGGAGGGCTGGTTGTGCAGCTCTTCTTCTTTCAGCCAGTCGTATCCTTTTTCTTCCAGCTCAAGGGCCAGTTCCCTTGACCCTGACCGAACAATACGACCGTTGTACAATACATGCACGAAATCAGGAACAATATGCTGCAGCAAGCGCTGGTAGTGAGTGATCACCACAAAGGCATTTTTATCTGACCGCAACTTGTTCACCCCGTTTGAAACGATGCGCAGCGCATCGATATCCAGGCCTGAATCGGTCTCATCGAGGATCGATAGCTTGGGCTCCAGCATGGCCAGCTGGAATATCTCGTTACGTTTTTTCTCCCCTCCTGAAAAGCCATCGTTGAGCGAGCGGTTGGCCAGCCTGGCATCGAATTCTACCAGCTGCTGCTTTTCCCGGCTCATCTGCAGGAACTCCCTGGCGGTCAGCTGCGGTAATCCGCGATATTCACGGATCTCGCTTATGGCTGTTTTAAGGAAATTGATATTGGATACGCCGGGTATTTCTACCGGGTACTGGAAAGCCAGGAACAGACCTTCGCGCGCCCTGTCTTCAGGGCTCATATCAAGCAGGTTCTTGCCATCGAGCCAAACCTCTCCCTGGGTAACTTCGTAGCTCTCCCTTCCGGCTATCACAGATGCCAGCGAGCTTTTCCCGGACCCGTTGGGCCCCATGATAGCATGCACTTCCCCGACATTTACTTCCAGGTTTATTCCTTTCAGTATTTCTTTGCCGCCGATGCCGGCATGCAGGTTCTTAATTGATAACATCTCTATTTTTTAAATATTCATGACATGGTTGCACCGTCAGCCTACGCTGCCTTCCAGTGTAAGCGACAATAATTTCTGCGCTTCTACGGCAAACTCCATAGGCAGTTGGTTCAGCACTTCTTTGGCATAGCCGTTCACGATCAGCGCCACGGCTTTCTCCGTATCGATGCCGCGTTGGTTGAGGTAAAAAAGCTGGTCTTCCCCGATCTTGGAAGTAGATGCTTCATGCTCTACTACCGCAGTATTGTTGCGCGATTCTATATAAGGAAAGGTGTGAGCGCCGCATTTATTGCCGATCAGCAGGGAATCGCACTGGGTAAAGTTGCGGGCATTGTTGGCCCTGTTGCCGATCTGCACCAGGCCGCGATAGCTGTTCTGGCCTTCCCCGGCAGAGATCCCTTTGGAAATGATCCGGCTCCTGGTATTGGCGCCGATATGATGGATCTTGGTACCTGTATCGGCGATCTGCTTATTCTTGGTAACTGCTACGGAATAAAATTCACCCGAAGAATTATCACCGATCAGCAATACGCTGGGATATTTCCAGGTAATGGCAGAGCCGGTCTCTACCTGCGTCCATGATATCTTGGAGTTCTCACCGCGGCAGGCGCCTCTTTTGGTAACAAAATTATAAATGCCTCCCCGGCCTTCCTTATCGCCGGGATACCAGTTTTGCACGGTAGAATATTTTATTTCGGCATCTTTCATGGCAATAAGCTCCACCACGGCCGCATGCAGCTGGTTCTCATCGCGCATAGGCGCGGTACAGCCTTCAAGGTAGCTTACATAGCTCCCTTCATCGGCAATGATAAGGGTGCGCTCAAACTGGCCGGTATTTTCGGCATTGATCCGGAAATAGGTCGACAGCTCCATCGGGCAACGTACTCCTTTCGGGATATACACAAAAGAACCATCCGAAAAAACAGCTGTATTGAGCGAGGCAAAAAGATTGTCGGAGTGCGGCACAACCGTACCCAGGTATTTTTTTACCAGCTCAGGATGTTCCTTCACGGCTTCGCTGATAGAGCAGAAGATAATGCCCAGCTTATTGAGCTCTTCCTTATAAGTAGTGGTCACCGATACGCTGTCAAATACCACGTCAACCGCTACGCCGGCCAGCACTTTCTGCTCGTTGACCGGGATGCCCAGCTTTTCAAAAGTGCGTATCAGCTCGGGATCTACTTCATCAAGGCTTTTATAATTCCCTCCTTTTTTAGGAGCTGCATAGTAAGAGATCGCCTGGTAATCGATAGGCGGTATGCTGAAATTCTGCCAGCTCGGAAAGGGCTTTTGCTGAAAAGCGCGGTAACCTTTCATGCGCCATTCAAGCAGCCATTCCGGCTCATTTTTTTTCTGTGAAATAAAGCGGATAGTATCTTCCGTAAGACCTTCCGGCGCGCGCTCGGTGTCGATCTCGGTGACGAAGCCGAATTCGTATTCCCGGTTGGTGAGTTCCGCCAGTAATTGATCGTCTGTTGTGTCCATAATCAAACTTTTTGCCCCCTGCCAAGGCAGGGCGACCATATTATATTTAGTCCAGCTTTATAAAGCTATTGTTTATAGTGAATTGCGTTTAGATATTCCCCATTTCCCAACGGATCATTGCCACCCTGTCATCCTGCTTACCTGTGGGAAAAAAGTCCTTTCAGCTGGCTCATTGGCCGGATAATGCAAATTTACTACCTTCGATAATAAAACAAGAAAAAACTTGGAATATCATTCTTTATCTTACAAAGATATGAGTTCCCGTGCGGAACAGTTCCTTCTGTTGCTGAAAATGCGCGGACCGCAGCCTGCCTCTGCTTTTGCAAAAGAGTCGGGCATTACGGGAGAAGGGGCCCGGCTGCAGCTGGCCAGGCTGGTGCAGGAAGGCTGGATAGAAACGGAGAGCCGGTCAAAAGGCGTTGGCCGGCCGCTGGTGCTTTTCCGGCTTACTGCGAAAGGTCATGCCCGTTTCCCGGACGCCCATGCAGAGCTATCGGCCCAGCTGCTGGAAACGGCCAATGAGCTGCTGGGACCCAAAGCCTTGTCGATCCTGATCAGGGCAAGGGAGGAAGCTGCCGACAAAAGATATGCTGCTGGCCTGCAGGACCTGCATTCACTGGAAGAAAGATTGACGGCCCTGGCTGCGCTTCGTACTGCTGAAGGATATATGGCCGAATGGATACAGGAAGCCGACGGCTATTATTTTATCGAAAATCATTGCCCGGTTTGCCGGGCAGCTACGCTCTGCCGCGATATATGCAGGTCGGAAATGAACAATCTCAGCAAGGCATTGGGCAAAAAGGTAAGAGTGGAAAGAACGGATCATATTATTGATGGCAGCCGGCGCTGCGCTTACCGGATCATTCCGCAACCTTAGCTACTGATAAAGCAGTTGCAAGCTGGGTATTTGCTGCCTGTTGGGCAGGGTATCATAATGGTAATGGGAATCGGTTTTTAAAGTGCTTTTGCCCAAGCTATGCTCTTTCGTAAAGTCATCTTGCTTATCGATCCCGGTAGCACTAAAAGAAAAGGTTTACTTTATCAGCATATGGGATTACCAACCAAAAAACATTTACGCAAGAAAAGCAGTAATACTGTTTCCGAGCATTGAACATCTTCAATCACAAAAGCCGCATAAAACCAGGGTTTCATACGGCTTTTATTTATACCCGCTGAATGTGGCGGTCTACTTAAAGGCGATATTATTTTTTCATCAGGGCAATATCCAGTACCTGGTCCATAGTACGCACGTAATGAAATTTTACGCCCCTGATAAAGGTTTTATCGATCTCCTCCACGTCTTTTTCATTCTGCCGGCAAAGGATGATCTCTTTAATGCCGGCTCGTTTTGCAGCCAGCACTTTTTCCTTGATGCCGCCTACCGGCAGCACCTGGCCGCGGAGAGTGATCTCGCCCGTCATTGCCAGGAAGGGCTTTATTCTTCTGCCGGTAAGCGCCGACGCAATGGCAGACATCATGGTGATGCCGGCGCTCGGGCCATCTTTGGGCACGGCCCCTTCGGGCACATGGATATGTATATTCTTCTTCTCGAACAGCTTACTGTCCAGCTTGTAACGATCGGCATTGGACTGAAGATAGGTAAGGGCCGTGCTGGCGCTTTCCTTCATCACATTGCCGAGGTTGCCGGTAAGCCGAAGCTCGCCTTTGCCGTCGCTGAGGCTGGTCTCGATAAAAAGAATATCGCCGCCTACATAGGTCCAGGCCAGCCCTACGGCCACGCCGGCCATATTAGCTGTCTGATAAAGCTCGTTGCTGTAACGGGGCTTACCTAATATCTTTTCTATATCTTCTGCAGAAAGCGAAGCAGGCAGCTCTTCTTCCATCGCCAGCTGCCGCGCCTGGTAGCGCATGATCGATGCCAGGTGACGGTCCAGCTCACGCACGCCGCTTTCGCGGGTATAATCAGCGATGACCTTCTCCAGCACTTTATCGCCGATCTTGAAGGAAGTGCTCTTCAGGCCATGCAGCTCTTTCTGCTTTGGCAGCAGGTGACGCTTGGCGATCTCTACCTTTTCCTCGATAGCATAGCCGCTGAGGTCGATGATCTCGAGCCTGTCGCGCAGGGCTGGCTGTATATTCTGCAGGTTATTGGCCGTAGCGATAAACAGCACCTTGCTCAGATCGTATTCCAGCTCGAGGTAGTTATCATAGAAAGTATTGTTCTGCTCGGGGTCCAGCACTTCCAGCAAGGCCGACGAAGGGTCGCCACGGAAATCGCTGCCCACTTTATCTATTTCATCCAGCACGATGACCGGGTTGCTTGATCTTACCTTGCGAAGCGATTGAAGGATACGTCCCGGCATGGCGCCGATATAGGTCTTCCGGTGACCGCGTATCTCGCTTTCGTCGTGCAGACCGCCCAGGCTAAGCCTCACATATTTTCGCCCGATGGCATTGGCAATACTGCGGCCAAGCGATGTTTTACCGATACCGGGAGGGCCGGCAAAGCAAAGAATAGGGCTTTTCATATCTCCTTTCAGCTTCAGTACCGCCAGGTATTCGAGTATGCGCTCTTTTATCTTCTGCATGCCGAAATGATCGGTATCCAGGGTCTTTTTTGCTTTTTTCAGGTCATAATGATCTTCGGTATATTCATGCCAGGGCAGGTCCAACATCAGGTCAAGATGGTTGTACACCACCGAGTAGTCAGGCGTGGTAGGATGCATCCTTTCCAGCTTTTCGATCCCTTTCCGAAATGCCTCTTTGGCTGCATCAGGCCATTTTTTAGCTTCGGCTTTTTTCTGCATTTCCTTCAGCTCCTGGGCGTTGGTGTCGCCGCCCAGCTCGTCCTTGATGCTTTTCAGCTGCTGCTGCAGGAAGTATTCGCGCTGCTGTTTATCTAATTCGGTGCGCGTTTTATTGGTCACCTTGTTCTTCAGCTCGGCGAACTGTAGCTCTTTCTGCAGCATCTGCATCAGCATATCAGCCCGCTCGCGGATGCTGTTTATCTCGAGCAGCTTCTGCTTTTCGCGGGTATCGGTATTCAGGTTGCTGGAAACAAAATGAATGAGGAAGGAAGGGCTTTCGATGTTCCGCAGGATAATAGAAGCTTCGGTAGGCAGGTTGGGCGACAGCTGGATGATCTCGGTAGCCAGGTCCTTTATATTGGCCACATACGCATCAAAATCCGGCTCTTGCGGGGCTTCCTCATCCTCGAGCTTGCTGATGCGCGCCCTGAAATAAGGTTCCTCGCTGGTAATGGCATCAACGGCAAAACGGCTCTTACCCTGTATGATAATGGTAGTGCCGCCATCAGGCATCTTGATCTGCTTGACTATCTTCGCCACGGTTCCTACCTGCTCCAGGTCTTTTACGGCAGGGTCTTCTACGTTACTGTCCTTCTGCGCTACCACGCCGATCAGCTTATCAGCTTTATAGGCATCATTCACCGCTTTGATGCTTTTGTCGCGGCCTACCGTGATCGGCAGCACCACGCCGGGAAACAAAACGGTATTGCGGAGAGGGAGTATCGCTATTTCGTCGGGAATAACAATGGCAGCATCATCCTGGTCGCTTTCATTAAGGGGGATAATGGGCATAAAGTCCATATCATCTTCCGGAGTAAATAGCATTTTATTGAGCTTCATAAATAATTCTTCTTGTTAGACAATCTGTCACGGCACCGGTCTGAACCGGTAAAAATACAACGGAATATCTACCAGCCAAGATTGATGCCAAGCCTTTAAAAAAGAAATCGGCGGCCGCGAAGATAAATTGTTGGCATAGAGCAGGACAATATGACGGGCGAGTGAGCTTTTACCTTCTTTGCTGCCGGGCTATACGGCATATACACCAAAAAAAGCGCCCTCTCCGCTGGGAGAAGGCGCTTTATCCTTATATGCCAAACCGGGAAAAGCTCAGAGGGCAAAACCTAAAGAGAGCTGGTATGCCTGGCTTTTCCATTTATCCCTGTTATCGATATCATTGATGTTGTTGAGCCCAACCACATAGCGGCCCGTAACCCGGAGAGCGCTCAGCTTGAGCTGTACGCCTCCAAGCAAAGCAAGGTCGCCATTCTTGAAAGCTTCTCCCCCGTTCTGCAAAAGATTCTTATCGCTGTTCATTAAAATACTGAACTGGGGACCAGCCTGCAGGTGGATCGGCCCCAGCAGCTTGTAATCAAGCACCAGCGGGATAGAAAGGTAATTGAGCTTAACCTTTGATTGTTCCGAATTGAATACATTCTCATAAATATCCTTGTAATCGCTGGATATGGTGCCGGTATACTGGTTGAACAATACTTCGGGGTTGACGCTGATCTTCCTTCCCACACCGACCTCGGCAAAACCGCCCAGCAGGTAGCCATACTTGAACTCATCTTTGAAAGACTTGCCATCGATCTTATTCATATTGGCGCCGGCCCTAAAGCCAACATGGAACTGCGCCGTGGCTACCTGTGATACAAGAACCGCTGCCAGCAGCGGAAGGAGGATCTTTTTTTTCATTTGTTTGTGTTTTTGTTTGCGTAAATTTTTCAAGGTTAATGCCATCAACCCACAAGCGTTGTTAAATAACTTTCAATGATCTCATAAAACTTCTGCCTGCCTTTTTTTATTGCAGCTCTTTTGTGAAGAATTATTTAAAGTCCCATTACGTATGCCGGTGCTTCGGCAACGTGTCAGCTTTTCCTTTCTTGTAGCAGGCGCAAAAAAAAGACCGCCGGTGAGGCGGTCACGAAGGAATGATGTATCAGCTTAGCTCCAGCACGGTTATCTCCGGTAGGATGCCGACCCTGCCCGGGTAGCCGATAAAGCCAAACCCGCGGTTCACATACAATCGCTGGCTTCCTTTCTCATAAAGGCCGGCCCATTGATGGTATACGTATTGCACAGGGCTCCATTTAAATCCCGGCAGTTCCAGGCCAAACTGCATGCCGTGCGTATGCCCTGACAGCATCAGGTCTATCTGCGGGTAGTCAGGCAGCACTTCGCTTTCCCAGTGAGAAGGGTCGTGGCTCATCAATATCTTAAAAGGCAGTTCTTCCGTACCCTGGAAGGCTTTCTGCAGGTTACCATAGGTTTGAAAGCTGCGCCGCCCGCTTATATTTTGCACACCGATCAACGCTATCTGCTGGCCGTCTTTTTCCAGCAACACGTTTTCGTCCAGCAATAATCGCCAGCCCAGCTGCGCATGCACCTGCTTCAGGCGTTCCAGGTTGGCCTTTTTGGCCGAGGGACTATCCCAGGCCGCATAATCGCCGTAATCATGGTTGCCGAGGATGGAATACACTCCCATCGGGGCATGAAGCTTGTCAAATACATCCATGTAATCATTCATTTCTTCCGCCACGTTATTGACCAGGTCGCCGGTAAAGAGAATGATATCGGGCTTCGTGTCCAGTATTTTTGTTACGCCTTTCCTTACGGCTTCCTTATTGGTAAAGCTCCCGGAATGTATGTCTGACACCTGCACTACCTTAAGGCCTTTGAAAGCTTCAGGCAGGTTAGGAAAAGAGAGAGGGATCGTTCTGACCTGGTACCTGTATTTATTGCCAAAGCCGTAAAGCAGGGTCCCGAACAGGCTGCCGCCCGCGATCATGCCGGTCCAGCTAAGAAATGCGGAACGCGAGATACGGGTTCCTTCCTGCAGGGCCTCGCCTTCTGTGTTCCGGAACAGCAGCTTGCCGGCCGTCCATTGTATGCCCCGTCGTACATCATCTACCAGGAAGAAAAGCGCGGCAACCACTTTGGCGAAGAACAGCCCGATCACTATCGCAAAAATAGTGGACCGTACAAACTTGGCCTGGTGACTGAAGTGCAGGTAAGGCAGCAGAAGCAGGATGGCCAGGGCTGCCACTGACAATGACCAGTAGCCGGTAAATAGCAGCATACGGGCGCGATGGCCGGCCGGCTGGGCCACCAGCTTTACCACCTGGAAAACATAAATATCCAGCAACACCATCAGCCCGATCAATATCCACCAGAAAGGAGTATTACGCATAAAAAAGATTTCGGCGCCACCGGTACCCAACAGGCAGGAAAGCCGGCAGCGAATATAAGAAAAGCAGCCTGCAGCTATTAACAACAGGTTCAGCCTCCAACTGTTCGGAACCACCCGCTAAAATAAGCCCGGCCAGTGAAAGCAACAGCTGTTTCCCAGAGCTTTAAATAAGACGCCTGGGGATAAACCGGGTAAAATTAGTCTCCTTTTTGCAATCTCTTTTTTAAGAAAGAGAATACTTTACATTTGCATTTTCTCAATCAGTCTTATTATTCTACTAACAGACCGCTGGCGGGATAAAACGTATGGCAAGAATTATTGGCGTAGCAAATCAAAAAGGAGGAGTGGGCAAGACCACGACCGCCATCAACCTGGCGGCAAGCTTTGCCGTGCTGGAATACAAGACCCTGCTGGTTGACGGCGATCCGCAGGCCAACAGCACTACCGGGATAGGTTTCGACCTGCACAATATTACCCAAAGCCTTTACGACTGCATGATCAACCAGGCCGTTGCAAAGGACGTGATCCTGAAAAGCGATATTCCTTACCTGGACCTGATACCTTCCCATATTGACCTTGTTGGCGCCGAGATCGAAATGATCAATTATCCTAACCGGGAAATGGTGCTCAAGAACCTGCTGGAGGCGGTAAAGGACGAATATGATTTTATCGTCATTGACTGCTCCCCTTCCCTGGGGCTTATTACCGTGAACGCGCTGACGGCCGCAGATTCGGTTGTAGTGCCGGTGCAATGCGAGTTTTTTGCCCTCGAAGGATTGGGCAAGCTGCTGAACACCATCAAGATCGTGCAAAGCCGCCTGAACCCTGCCCTCGTTATCGAAGGCATCCTGATGACCATGTACGACGGAAGGCTGCGTCTCTGCAACCAGGTAGTAAGCGAAGTACGCCGTCATTTTGAAGAAATGGTATTCAATACCATCATACACCGGAACTCACGCCTTAGCGAAGCCCCCAGCGTAGGCAAGCCGGTGATCCTCTATGATGCCAACAGCAAGGGCTCGGTCAATTACCTGAACCTGGCCAAGGAAATACTGCAGAAAAACAATATGACGAAAATGTCGCAGGAGGAAAGGATACTGGAGATATAGCCTGGTAAAAGCTGCCAGCTTTAGCTCCTAAAATGATTACACATGACAAATCCCAAACAAAATAAGGATATGCTCGGTAAAGGGATCCGATCCCTGCTGCAGGGAATCGATTCCGACCTGAAAACGAACGCCGGAACGTTGAAAACAGCCGTGGTGGAAACCGCTACGGGCATCAGCCGCATACCGGTGGCAGATATCGAGACCAATCCCAAGCAGCCGCGCCGCGACTTTGACGAGCAGGCCCTGAAAGAGCTTGCCGCTTCCATCAAGCTGCATGACATTATCCAGCCTATCACCGTTTCCAGGCTTCCTTCAGGCAAGTACCGGCTGATCTCCGGCGAGCGTCGCTGGCGGGCCTCTAAGATGGCAGGGCTGAAAGATGTGCCCGCTTATATACGCCAGGCCAACGATGCGCAGCTGCTGGAGCTGGCGCTGCTCGAGAACCTGCAGCGGGAAGACCTAAATGCCGTGGAAGTGGCCCTCAGCTACAAAAGAATGATGGAAGAGCTGGAATATACCCAGGAGCAGGTGGCCGAAAGAATGGGAAAAGACCGGAGCACGGTAGCCAACTTTATCCGGCTGCTGAAGCTGCCGCCTGATATCCAGATGGCAGTACGCAAAAATGAGCTTAGCATGGGACATGCCCGGGCGCTCATCAATGTTGATACCGTAGACAAGCAGCTTTACATTTTTAAGGAGATCAGGGAGAAAGGACTTTCAGTCCGCCAGACAGAAACCTTAGTCAGGAATATGTACAAGCAGGACGGCGCTGTTAAAAAAACTGCAAAAACCCAGCTGGCCCCTGCATTTCAGCGAATAGAGGATAAATTAGCATCGCAGTTCGATACCCGTGTCAGGTTAAAGCATGCAAAAAACGGCAGCGGGCAGATCACTTTTGACTATTATTCACTGGAAGAGTTCAACAAGCTGCTGAAGCAGCTGAATATTTCTGCCGACTAACGGGTAACCACTGTTCCTGCATCGAGGATGTACTGACATGATCCAAGTTTCTGCCGCACCATATCGCCTGTTGTTCCTGGCTGTTTTCCTGTTCATCGCTGCAACAGCGCAGGCGCAGCAACGTCCGCCGCGTGCAGCCATAAAAGATACTTCTGCCAATCTTTTTGCCGACAGCATACCGCCGCTGGTAGACAGCGCTACCGGCCGGGTGATCAGCCGCGGGCGAAGTCCCCGTAAAGCAGCGCTAAGATCGGCCATCATTCCCGGCTGGGGCCAGCTATACAACGGGAAGCTATGGAAAGTACCGATAGTATATGCTGCGCTGGGCGTAACGGGCAGCATATTCACCTACAACCTGAAATGGTACAATCGCACCCGGTATGCTTATAAGGTATTGCTGGAAGAGGGAGCATCCAGCTATACCAAGGTAAATCCAAAGCTCCAGGCTTTTGTGCAGAATGATCGCCGGGAGACCCTTCGCTATTATCGTGATTCTTATCGTCGTGATATTGATTACTCCGCTGTCTTTTTCCTGATAGGCTGGGGGCTTAACGTGGTGGATGCCACGGTTGACGCCCATCTCAGCACCTTCGACGTATCGCCCGACCTGACCCTCAGGATCAAGCCGGGCTACAGCGATATGGCTGGCACCAATGGGTTGAGCCTGGTGCTGCAGTTCAGGTAATCTCCTGCTGCCTGTTATCCTTCAAAAAAACTTTGCCGCGCTGCTGTAAGCCTTAGCTTTGCGGAATTACTTCATCCGAATTATCACGTCATGAATATCGCGCTTATCGGGTATGGCAAAATGGGAAAAGCCATCGAGCAGATCGCCCTGGAAAGAGGTCATATCATTGTATTGAAGATCGACGAGCATAATACAGGCGATCTGAACAGGGGCAAGCTGGCTGCTGCCGATGTGGCTATTGAATTCACAGGCCCTCATAGCGCTTTTGAGAATATCCGGAAAACGATAGGCTTCGGCATCCCCGTAGTCAGCGGCTCTACCGGCTGGACAGAGCGCCTTAGCGAGATCAGGGAATACGTGCAGGCCCAGGATGGCGCCTTTCTCTACGCCAGCAATTTCAGCGTGGGAGTGAACATATTTTTCGAGCTGAATAAGAAGCTGGCTTCCCTGATGGCCACCCAGCCTTCTTATGATATAACCATGGAAGAGATCCATCATACTCAAAAAAAGGACGCTCCCAGCGGCACGGCCATCACGCTTGCCGAACAGGTGCTGGAAGCCGTTCCGCGCAAAAAGCAGTGGGTGAACGGCTCTGCCCTGTCTGACGAGGACCTGGTGATCATCAGCAAACGTGAAGATCCGGCGCCCGGCACACATGCTGTCAGGTATAGCTCTGCCATTGACGATATCGAGATCATCCATACCGCCCATAACCGTACCGGCTTTGCTACAGGCGCCGTGCTGGCAGCCGAATACCTGCCTGGCAAAAAAGGGGTCTTCAACATGCGGGACGTGCTGGGACTATAGCCAGTCAACATGCAGCCATACTGAAGCAGGTTTTGCTATATTTGTTGAAACCACCGCCTTATTTACCATGACCAGAACCTGCCTGTGGCTGCTATGCATACTCTGCTGCCTGACGGCGCCGGCGCAAAAGAACAAGCCGGTGCTCGACAGCCTGGAAAGGCTTATTGCCACTCAAAAAGATTCTTTTCTCATAAAAACATATAATGAGCTCACCTGGGAATACCGGACTGTAGACCGGGATAAAGCGATCGCCTATGGCAACAAGGCCCTGGCATTAAGCAGGCAGACCGGCTTCCTGAAAGGAGTGGCGCAGTCCTACAACGACCTGGGCATCCTTTATTTCGACAAGGAAAATTATGATACGGCCATCCAGCTTTATAAGCAGGCCATAGTCATACGGCAGCAATTAAATGACGAGCCGGGAATTGCCAAGCTATATAATAAGATCGGCATCGTGTACCAGAAACAAGGCATCCTGGACCAGTCGCTCGAGTACCAGCTCAAGGCCCTGGCGCTTTTTGAAAAGTTCGGGGACGATATCGGGATATCCTATTCCCTCAATAATATCGGCATCCTGCAGCAGAACCTGGGCAGGTACGATGAGGCCATCGCCTACCAGAAAAGATCGATAATGATCAAGGAAAAGATCGGCGATAAATACGGGCTGGCAGGCTCCTTTGTGAACATCGCCAATATTTACCTGATAAGGAAGGAATATGCCCGGTCGGAGAGCTATTACCAGCAGGCCATCGACATAGCCCGTACCATCGGCGACAAAGAATACCTGGCCAATGCGCTCAACAATTTCGGTAACCAATACCTGACCACCAGGTCCTTTGATAAGGCAATTCCCCTGATTAGGGAATCGTACGAGCTGCGCCGGCAGCTGCAGGACACCAAGGGCATGGTAAGCTGCATGAACAATCTCGGGGATATTTATATCGAGAAACAGCTGTACGACACGGCGGCCACCATCCTGAACAAAGCGGTTGACATGGCTTTAAAGGCCGTCAACTGCCGTCCGGAGCTGAATAAGCTATACCTCTCCCTTTCCAAGCTCTATGAGCGCACCGGCGACAATGCCAAGGCGTTGGAAATGTATAAAGCTTACGCATCGTCCAAAGATTCCCTTTTTACCAACGAGCTGGGCGACAGGTTTGCCGAGCTGGAGACCCGTTTTAAAACGTTGGAGAAAGAAAGAACGATCCAGCAGCAGCAATTTGCCCTGCAGGCACAGCAGTTTGCCATTGTCAAGAAAAATTACTGGATAGCCGGTATCCTCGGCCTGCTGGCGCTGGGAAGCCTGCTGGCCTATTCCGGCTATCGCCGCTACAGGCTAAGACAGCAGGCAAAGCTACAGGCCACTATCATGAAGCAGCAGGAAATAGCTACCCGGGCAGTAATGGAGGCGGAAGAGGAAGAGCGGAAACGGATAGCCCGCGACCTTCACGATGGCGTAGGCCAGATGATGAGCGCCGCCAAGATGAACCTCTCGGCATTTGAGTCAGAAGCTGCGCTGAAGGACGCTGCCCAGCGAACATCCCTTTCGCATATCATTTCTCTGGTAGATGAAAGCTGCAAGGAGATCCGCAGCGTATCGCACAATATGATGCCCAATGCCCTGCTTAAGAACAGCCTGGCATCCGCCATCCGTGATTTTATCGACAAGCTGGACAAGAAATCGCTGCAGGTGCATCTTTATACAGAAGGCCTTGACGAGCGCATCGACGCTAACGTGGAGACCGTTTTTTACCGGGTCATCCAGGAATGTGTCAATAACGTGATCAAGCATGCCGGGGCCAGCTCGCTCGATATCTCCGTTATCCGGGAAGCCGCCTCCATCAGCGCCACCATTGAAGATAACGGACGGGGATTTGACGTTTCAAATATCAGCCACCGGGGTATCGGTCTCAAGAACATACAGACCAGGGTAGAATACCTGAAAGGTACCGTAGACTTCGACTCCACTCCCGGCAAAGGCACCCTGGTAGCGATACATGTACCTTTAACAAACTGAAAACAATAATCCGGTAAGCCGCCGCATCCTTAAGGCGATACAGGTTCGGAAATTTAATTGTATTTTAGAGATCAAGGCACATGAAACCAACCAAGATCAAACTGGCCCTTGTAGACGATCACCAGATCGTTATTGATGGTCTGATGTCGCTGCTTAAAGGGCATGACCAGTATTCCTTTGTATTTGCCACCACGCGCCCGGAGGAAGTGCTCCGGAAATTAGAAGAAACGCCTGCCGATATATTGCTCACGGATGTAATGATGCCGCACATGCCAGGCAACGAGCTGGCCAGGATGGTGAAGGCCCGCTTCCCTTCCGTTAAGATACTGGCCCTTTCCATGAACGGGGATGGCGATACGGTGAGCGATATGATCAATGAAGCGGATATTTCCGGGTATGTACTGAAGAATATAGGCAAGCAGGAGCTTGTAGCAGCGCTTGACAAGATAGCGGTCGGCGGCATTTATTTCAGCGAGGAGGTGATCACGGCCCTGCAGCGCACCAATACCCGGAAAAAGCAAAACGAGCAAGCCCGGCTTACCAGCCGTGAGATAGAGATAATACGCCTGATCGAAAAGGAATATAATAACCGGCAGATAGCAGAAGCATTATTCATCAGTGAGCGGACGGTAGAGACGCACCGGAAAAATATTTTCCGCAAAACTGATACCAACAGCGTTATCGGGCTTATCAAATATGCTTATGAGCACAAGCTGATATAGCAGAACGCCGTCAGTTCATCATCTGCTTGACCATGAAAGCCTACTTAGAAAAACGACTTTCTTATGCGATAGGTCATTTAGTTGCACCCGAATATCTCGCACAGCTTAGCTTCCAGGGCAGGGCCGCGCAGGTCTTTGGCCACGATCTTGCCGTCCGGGCCGATAAGCAGGTTCTGTGGTATGCTCTGCACCTTGTACAATTGGGCAACGGCATTGTTCCAGAACTGGAGATCGCTCACATGCGTCCAGATAAGCCCGTCCTCGTGTATAGCCCGCAGCCACATATCCTTCTGCCCAGGCCTGTCGAGCGATACGCCCAGCACAGTGAAGTTCTTATCCTTGAAGCGGTTGAAATTTTGTACCAGGTTGGGGTTTTCAAGCCGGCAGGGCCTGCACCAGCTGGCCCAGAAATCAAGCAGCACATATTTGCCCCTGAACGACGACAGGCTTACCGGCTTACCAAGCGTATCGGCCTGCGTAAAGTCAGTGGCCAGGCTTCCGATAGCCGTTACTTTGGCATCGCCGATCATATCCAGCAGGTATTCACCATAGGAATTGTCAAGGGCCGAGGGTTGAAGGGTGTTGACCCTTTTTTCCAGCAGGGCCATATCCTGCTGTAGGTTCATTGTGGCCAGGAGCACGAAAGCGCTGACCGGTGAAGACCGGTTATCTTTTATGAACTGGTCGATATTTTCCTGTATAGCGGTTACCGTTTGGTTAAAAGCTCCTTCCAGGGAATCGCTTCTCTCGCCGGTCTGCAGCCGGTGACCAATCTGGTTGGCTTTTTCAAAATTGGGAATAAAGACCTTCTCGAACGACCGGAATGCATTCTGCACAGCCGAACCGGTAACCTGTATATTCTTAATATCGGAGAGCTTACCTTTTACGCTCACTTTGGTATTGTCCAGGAAAAGAGTCAATTTTTTATCCGCCGTCAGGTTCAGCGACAGCAGGGTCGGCTCCTTAAGCGCTGCCTTCAGCACAAAAGTGCCTTTATTCACCATACCTTTTGCAATGGTATCATTAGGACGGTTGATATCTGTCAGGCTCACCAGGGTCTTTTCGGGAATGCCGGCCACATTGCCTGTCATCGTAAGCTGACGCTGGGCCTGTAAAGCAAAAGGAAACAAAAACAGAAAAACAAGAAGGCTTCTCATTTTGGCTACAAATTAAAAATTCCCCGCAAAGATAATAGGTTTTAAGGCCGTCTCAACCTTCCAGCACAGCTTTAACAAAGTGGCGGGCAGCGACCACCGGGTCAGGAGCTTCCTGCAACGCCCGGACAAATGCAGACCCTATAATAGCTCCGTTGGCAAGCTGCCCGGCAGCCTCGAAGCTGGTCTTATCCTTTATCCCGAAACCGATCAATACCGGGTTCTGCAACCCTAACCCCTTCAGTCTGTTGAAGTAAGGGGCCTGCTTCTCCAGGCTTACCTGCTGGCCGGTGGTAGACGAGGAAGATACTGCATAAAGAAAACCGCGGCTAAGGTTGTCCAGCTTTTTGACGCGCTCATCGGGCGTTTCCGGGGTTACCATAAAGATAAAATCAAGCCCGTGCTTTTTCACCACCGGACCGTACGTGGTCTCGAACTCATGCACAGGAAGGTCAGGCAATATCAATCCATCGATGCCTGCTGCTGCGGCATCAGCGCAAAACCTGTCAAAACCGTACTGCAGCACGGGGTTCATATAGCCCATCAGTATTACCGGGATGCTGATCTTCTCCCTGAAACCCTTTAGCTGGGCAAAAAGAGCGCTGATCGTCATCCCGTTGGCAATAGCCACGCTATTGCTGTCCTGGATAACCGGCCCGTCGGCCAGCGGATCGCTATAAGGCATTCCAAGCTCGATCATATCTGCGCCTTCTTCTTCCAGGGCTTTCATGACCGGCAAAGTGCTTTCCAGCCGGGGAAAGCCGGCTGTATAATAAATGCTCAGCACCTGCGATGATCTCTTGAGAAAAAGCTCCTGCGTTCTGCTCATATGCTTTATTTTGAATGCCCGATAGGATATGTATCGGCCCCGATCGTTATAAAATCGTATAAAGGATAGCTGTCGATATCCAGCGTAAGCTGGAACAAAGCCATTTCTTCCACGCTTTCCGGCCGGTGAAATGCCAATACCACGGTATCGCCCTGCCTTGTTACCTGCCATTGCTTTTCATTAAATGAAATGGGAAGACATTGTTGGAACTCGAACCTTTCGCCCCCGATATTTGATATCATGCGCAGGTTGGCAGGTTGCGTGGTACAGGTGCCTGGCAGCCGGGTAAAAGAAAGCTTGCGCTTGATAAAAGGGGCGGTTTGGCAGGCCGTTACCAGCAGCACAGCCCAGCATGCTATGCCAGCACCTTTGATATATGAGCTGGTCTTTGTTCTTTTACCCGGCATTGTTCTTTTCCATTTGATCCATATAAGCCTGCATATCCTTATCGCCCCGGCCACTGAGGCATACTACTACCTGGTCATCTGCCTTCCAGCGTACCTGGTTCAATGCTGCCAGCGCATGTGCGCTCTCAAGCGCCGGGATGATGCCTTCCAGCTTTGCCAGTTGGAAAGCTGCATCAAGGGCTTCCGTGTCCGTAGCGCTCAGGAACCTGGCACGGCCCGTATCGAACAGGTGGGCGTGCAAAGGCCCGATGCCCGGGTAGTCGAGCCCTGCCGAGATGCTGTGCGGCTCTATTACCTGCCCGTCGTTTGTCTGCATCAGCAGGCTTTTGCTGCCATGCAGTATGCCGGGCTTTCCCAGCTGGGAAGTAGCTGCGCTCATTCCCGAATGTACCCCGCAGCCCGCTGCCTCAACGGCCATCAGCTGCACCGCAGGCTCGTCCAGGAAATGATAAAAAGCCCCGGCCGCATTGCTGCCGCCGCCTACGCAGGCCAGCACATGCGTGGGCAGCTCATTGCCTGTACGGGCCCTGAGCTGCTCTTTTACCTCGCGGCTTATTACGCTCTGGAACCGGGCTACCATATCGGGGTAAGGGTGCGGCCCTACCACGCTGCCGATAATATAATAGGTGTCGGCCGGGTGATTGATCCAATCGCGGATAGCTTCGTTGGTGGCATCCTTCAATGTTTTGCTTCCTGACACGGCGGGAATGACCGTTGCGCCAAGCATCTTCATCCGCGCTACGTTGGGAGCCTGCCGCTGTATATCTTTTTCGCCCATATACACGATGCACTCAAGCCCTGTCAGGGCGCAAACAGTGGCAGTAGCCACTCCATGCTGGCCAGCACCGGTTTCTGCAATGATCCGCTTCTTTCCCAGGCGTTGTGCCAGCAGTATCTGCCCGATGGTGTTATTGATCTTATGCGCCCCGGTATGGCAAAGGTCTTCACGCTTCAGATAGATCGTGGTGTTAAAATGATGGCTTAGCCGGTGGGCCAGGTACAAAGGCGTAGGCCGGCCGGCATAATCGCGCAGCAGTTCTTCAAACTCAAGCTGGAATGTTTTGTCATGAATAATATCGAGATAAGCAGCCTGCAGCTCCGTCACATTGCGATGCAGCATTTCCGGGATATAAGCGCCGCCAAACTGCCCGTAATAGCCAAAAGCATCCGGTTGCCGGTATGATGTAGATGTGTTTTCCATTTCTTTTCTTTCGCTTGTTGAAGCTTCTTTGTCAAAGCCCTCTTGCCATAGCTGTTTTCCTCATGTCGGTGGCCAGCGCTTCTCCCAGGTATTTTTCGATGCGGTTATGCAGCAGGTAGATCACAGGCGTGAGCAGTACGGCCACGCAAAACTTATAAATATAATTGCCGATACATATGCTCATCACCAGCCCCAGCGACCAGGCCTGGCCCTGGTTGGCAGAAACGCGCGGGCCGATATAAAAGGCAATGAACAATACAATAAAGCTGTCTACGAACTGCGAAACAACCGTGGAACCGGTGGCCCGCAGCCAGATGCTTTTTTCGCCTGTCACTTTTTTTATCTGGTGAAAAATAAACACATCCAGCAATTGCCCGATCAGGAAGGCTACCAGCGACCCGATAATGATCCATGAGCCCTGCCCGAAAATGGCCCGGTAAGCTTTATCTGCATCGGGCACGTTCTGCTGCGCATAGTTGCCCACCCAGAAATCGGCCGGCTGCAGGTGAATAGCTCCCTGGAACATGATGAATGAATAGCCGATAAGGCCAATGGTCAGCAGCGACAGGAACCGCACGCCCCTCATGCCGTAATATTCGTTGATGATATCCGTCATGATAAACACTACCGGCCACAGCAGCACACCGGCCGTCAGGCTGAAGGAAAAATTATTGCCCAGGATATTGAGATCGAGCGGTGGTATGCCCAGCGTTCTTTCAAGCGAAAAAAGCTTTACCCCCATTACCTCGGCGATCAGGGCATTGGTAATGAAAAAGCCACCCAGGATGATGAACAACCTTGTTGGCTTATCCTTGATGATAGTATGGATCATTCCAGTAAAATATGAAAAACAGCAGTAATAGTAAAAAAAAGATATTGGCACCGATCAGCCAGCGAGGCACTACATCTGCCACTTTCCGCCTAACCAGGAGCACGCCTAAATAACTGATATTGGTAAGCGGCACAAAGATAAGCCCAAGCACATAACCCACCAGTATAAAAGACGAGGTGATGGCTTCTTCCCTGACCCAGTCGCGGATCAGGATAGATAATGTAAGCACGAAGAAGATACCGCAGATAAAAGACACCCTCGATAAAAATAAGAGCCAGCGCATGGGCATTTTTCATGTAAAATAGCATTATTTTGTCAGCCTGAATTAAAAGCAATATCATGAAACAGGGGTTATTCAGGAAAGGGCTGCCGCATATCGCTGCTGTGCTCATATTCCTTATCGTGTCGGTCGTTTACTGTAAGCCTGCGCTGGAAGGAAAAGTGCTGTTCCAGTCAGATACCCATGGCTGGCGAGGCATGGCGCAGCAATCCATAGAATACAGCAAAGAGCACGGCCATTTTCCCCTGTGGACAAACAGCATGTTCAGCGGCATGCCGGCCTACCAGATAGCGATGGATCCGCAGCTGCCTGTCAAGCTGGACAATATCGTGCATAAAATACTTACGTTGGGGTTGCCGGAGCCTGCCAGCTATTTTTTCCTGGCTTGTATCTGCTTTTACCTGCTCTGCGTTGTGGCAGGTGCTAACCCGTGGATCAGCATTATGGGTGGCATTGCTTATGCTTTTTCAACCTACGACCCGATCATCATTTCGGTAGGTCACAATACCAAGATGATCTCCATTGCCTATGCTCCCGCCGTGCTGTCGGGGCTATTGTTGCTTTTCCAGAAGCGTTACTGGACAGGCTTTGCGCTCACTGCCCTTTTCAGCATGCAGCTCATCATCCACAATCACCTGCAGACGGTTTACTATACGCTGCTGGTGGCGGTATTCATATGCATTGCCTATCTCGTAAAATCGATCCGTGAAAAGCAGGCATCACAGGTAATAGCTCCTTTTTCGCTGGCCATCATTGCCGGCCTGATCGGCGCTGCGGCCTGCGCCATCAATATCCTGCCAACCTATGAGCTGACAAAGGAAACCATGAGAGGTGGGAAGTCCGAAGTAACGATCGGGCAGGAAAAAGGCAACCAGACAAAAGGCGGGCTCGACAAGACCTATGCCTTCAACTGGAGCTATGGCCAGGCAGAGACCTTTACCTTTCTTGTTCCCGGGCTGTATGGAGGCGGCAATACCGGCAGCAAAGAATTCCCTTCCTCTTCCAAATTTGCCGAAAAGCTCACCGAGCTTGGCTTTCCTGAAGACGCTGCCCTGCAGAATGCCAATGCCAGCGCTTATTGGGGTGAGCAGCCCAATACCTCCGGGCCGGTGTATCTTGGCGCGGTCATATGCCTGCTTTTCGTGCTGGGGCTGGTCTATCTCAAAAGCTGGCATAAATGGTGGATCATCGGCATTACGGTATTTGCCATCCTGCTGGCCTGGGGCAAAAATTTTGCAGCCTTCAACTATTTCCTATTCGATTACCTTCCTTTTTACAATAAGTTCAGGGCGCCTACCACTTCCCTGATCATCCCGCAGCTCACCTTCCCGCTGCTGGCCGTGCTCACCCTTAGCCAGCTCACCGATAAGGAAACCGATTGGGACTACACTTTTAAAAAGCTGAAGCTGGCAGGGCTTATCACCGGCGGTCTGCTGCTGATCATGGCCCTGTTCTATTTTTCAGCCTCTTTTAAGGGCAGCTCCGATCTGCGTTTAAAAGAACAGTTCACCCATGGGCTTCTTCAACAGTTGTCTCAAGGTGGGCGCCAGCCGGGTGCTCAGCAGGTGCAACAGGTAGACGATACGGTCAATAGCCTGCTCAGGGCTTTGCAGGATGACCGCCAGGCTCATATGGGCAGCGACCTGTTGAGGAGCTTTGTGCTGATAGCCCTGGCCTTCGGCGCGCTCTGGCTGTTCGTAAAAAGAAAGCTGCCTGTACGGGTGCTTATCGGCGCCATGCTGGTACTGGTAGCGTTCGACCTGGTAGGGATAGCTACCCGCTATCTCAACAGTGACAGCTATATTGAAAAGTCCGACGAGGAAAACGCCTTTAACCTGACAGCAGCAGACCAGCAGATACTGGCTGATCCTGATCATGCCAATTTCAGGGTATTTAACCAGAGCGTGTCGTCCCCGTTTGAAGAGTCGGCCACTTCTTACCACCACAATTCGATCGGTGGTTACCTGCCGGCGCGTCTTGCCTACTACAACGACCTGATGATGCACCAGCTGTATAAAGGCAACATGAACGTGTACAATATGCTGAACGCAAAATATTTCATTACCCGTAACCCGTCAACCGGCCAGCCGGTTGCCCAGCTGAACCCCGCAGCCTTCGGCAACGCCTGGTTTGTAAAACAGATCAAATGGGTCGATGATGCCAACGAGGATATCAGCGCGCTTGACAGCACCGATCTGAAAGAATACGCCATCATCGACAGGCGATATGAGAAAGAAGTGCAGCAGAACTTTCAATATGACTCAACCGCCACGATCAGGTTGACCAAAAACAGCAACGATACACTGGTATATGCCTATAATGCAGCAAGCCCGCAGTTCGTGGTCTTTAGCGAGATCTATTACGACAAGGGCTGGAATGCTTTTATCGATGGCCAAAAAGCGCCTTATGTACGCGTTAACTATGCATTGCGCGGGATGAATGTTGATAAAGGCCAGCATACCATCGAGTTCAGGTTCGAGCCACAGAGCTATAAGACCGGGCGAAAAGCTTCCATGATCGGGCATATGCTGGTATTCTTTGCTTTGCTGGCTGCAGCATTCTTTTCTGTCAGGAAGAAAAAACTGGCATAATCAATAGCTTGAAAACCGAGCCGATACGGGTATTGAGCCTGGTTTCTTACCGGTTCCTGCCGCCCAGGATGGGTGGGCAAAGAGGCATTGCCCTGTTCAACGAGTTCCTGAGCCGCCAGCTTCCTTTTGCCTGCATAACGGTCAAGGCCAATGAAGGATATCCGGTGGCCTATCACCTGCTGCCGGTATTGTCAGACAGTCGCCTGCGTTATGCCAACCCGCTGTATATAACCAAGCTTGGCAGCTATATACGCCGCCACCGCATCACTCATCTTATTATCGAGCACCCGTATTATGGGTGGCTTGGCACCCTGCTCAAATGGATATATGGGGTAAAGCTGATCGTGCATTCGCATAATATGGAGCATCAGCGCTTTCGCAGCCTGGGCAAATGGTGGTGGAAGCTGCTTTATCAATATGAGCGGTGGACGCATCGCCGGGCATCCCTCAGCTTTTTTATTACGGAAGAAGACCGGCAAACCGCTCTTCAGCAATTCGGGCTCAAAGAAAAAGATTGCATTACCGTTACTTATGGCATTGAGTGGGACAAGCCTCCGGGGCTGGACGAAAAAGAGCAGGCCCGGCAGCAATTGCTGGAATATTACGGCTGGAACAGCTCTACCGTGCTTTACCTGTTTAATGGCACCCTTGATTACCTGCCCAACCTGGCAGCGCTTGATATCATATTGCAGGAAATCAATCCCCGTTTGCAGAAGACGGCCCCATTCCCATATAAGATATTAGTCTGCGGCAACCGGCTGCCGGCTGCCTACCAGGAGCTGAAAGATCATCCTAATATCCTGTATGCAGGTTTTGTGGACGATATCAGCCTGTATTTCAAAGCAGCCGCGGTTTTCCTGAACCCGGTCAACGAGGGAGGAGGCATAAAGACAAAGCTCGTAGAGGCCATTGGCTATGGCTGCCAGGCAGTAAGCACTGCCAACGGCGCTATCGGCGTGGACCCATCCATTTGCAACGGGAAATTAGCTATTGCAGAGGGTTGGGAGCAGTTTGCAGCTGCCGCTATAAGCATGGCCTTAAAGCCTTCTGTTGCCGGCCAGCCGTATTTCGATCATTTCTACTGGGGGAATATTGCGGCCAGGGCCGCCGCCGCTATCCGCCAGCTGACCACGAAAGCCTAAGCTTTCAGCTCACACGCATCAGGCTGTCCCATAGCAGGTCCGCGGTCCTTTCCCAACTGAATTTTGTACGCTGAACACGCCCTTTGCCGATAAGGCTTTCCCTTAAAGCTGGAGTGGTTGCCACCTGCTCCATTGCCCGGGCTATCTCGTGCACCTGGAATGGATCAACCAATATCCCCGCCTCTCCTATTACTTCCGGCAGCGAGGTGTTATTGGAGGCGATGACCGGCACATCGCATTGCATGGCCTCGATAGGAGGAATGCCAAAGCCTTCAAAGACCGGCACATATACCATGGCCAGGGCCGAGCCTACCACGGCATTGATCTCCTGGTCGCCCAAACGGCCTGTAAAGACTACATCATCTTTATATTTCATCTTCCCGTGGTAAGCATGCATCTCACCCGTGCGGTACATTTCCTTGCCTACCAGCAGCAGCTTCATATCCTGCCCGGCCTGGTCCCGGAAGATATCAAAGGCTTCCAGCAACCGGATAATATTTTTACGTGGGTGCAGGGTGCTGACGAAGACGAAATAGTCTTTTCCTGCAGCATATTGTGCCCTGGTGGCCAGCCGGGTGGCTTCATCAACCGGCCGGTAAAAAGAATTGATGCCATTGTACAGCACATCTATCTTACCGGGAGCAATGCCAAAGCTGCTCACGATATCCTGCTTGCTGAACTCGGATACAGTGCCGATACGGGCTGCCCGTGCTGCATACCTGGGGAAAAAAGTATTGTAATATTTGCGGTTGCTCCATTTCAGGTCAAGCGGGCGGTGCACATAGTTCACATCATGGATAACGCCATATTGCAGTCCTTTCCAGCCAAGGGAAAGTATGCCATCCGGCGATAAAAAAATATCGGGCCTGATCTGCTGCAGCTTTCTTTTCACGCTCCATTCAAACCAGATAAGGTTGAGCAAGGCATGCTTTGCCGGCGGGAAAAGATTGTGCCCTGTCACGTTGTCGCCGAACAGGAATTCTTTTTTTATCCCCGAATCGAACAGGAAATGAAATTCCACGCCAGGGTTTTTCCTGACAATATGCTTCAGGCTATTGTAGGCAAACCAGCCAATGCCATCCATCTGGTTCTGGCGAAGCGTACGTGTATTAACGGCTATCTTCAATCGGACAATGTTTTAGTATATACGGGGCGCTGGTATACTTTCCTGAACGCCAGGTATAAGCTTCTTGTTATAAAGTTGCTGTCAATGGCTGCCGCCAGCCGAACAGATCGCTGCCTGTAAGGCTCAAACCTACCGTCTCCCAGCCTGCGGGCATAATCAGCGCAAGCGGCGATAAAGCCGGCTACGGTCATGCCCTGTCTTTGCCTGACCGGGGTTTTCAGCAACCGGTGAGATAAAGATCGGCAATAGTACATGATGTAAGCCTGTATATCCGTGCTCATCACAGCCTTTATCTTTTCGTCGGAGCGGGAAAGCTGCTCCAGGTAGCTCATAAAGCGATAAAAAGCATTGATATAAGACACAGCGGATGCGCCTTTGGAAGTGCTTTGATGGCGCCGGTAGCTGAATAATTCTGCGCTGGTAGTAGCTTTATAGCTGATAGCGGTAAGCTCCAGCCATAGCGCATGATCGGCAAACAGAAGGTTAGGATAGAATGGTATGCCGCCCAGCCGGTCATAATCCCGGGCCCGCATCATATACCCGGTGCCCATAGTGTCGATAGTATCGGTCAGCAGGCTGTGCAGGAAGGCATCTTTTTCCTGCTTCTCTTCCATCGGCCTGCATTTTCCTGTTTGTTTCCCTTCGGGGTTGATATACCGGAAATGCGCCTGGTACAGGCTGGCACCAGGATGCGCTTGTATCAGTTTCTCCATACCGGCCAGGTAATTTCTATCCAGCAGGTCGTCATGCCCGATCAGCGTAATGAATTCGCTTTTGGGTATATCAACGATCCTTGCCCAGTTTTCCTCGATGGATAAAGGCCTGTTGGTCGGGAAGACCGCGATGCGGGGATCTGCCAGCGAAGTGACCCACTCGATGGAGCCATCTGTGCTGCAGTTGTCAAGGATCAGCAGCTCGAATGAGCCCAGGTCCTGCTGAAGTATGCTGCTTACGCATTCCTTAAAATGATATCCCCCGTTCCGAACGGGCAATATGATGCTGTAACTACTCTTTTGCATCTGCCAAGGAAATTGAGGAATCGATATTTTCAGCCAATCCTATCCAGTCTGTGCCAGGGGTTTCCAGGCCGCTTTCAAGGTGGGTGCATATAGCAGGTAAAGGCACCCATAAAGTATATTTCCGGGAAAGAAAATAGCGGAAAGAGTATTTGACAGCCATCTTTAAAATGCCAAAGCACTCCTTATTGCCCGAATACCTGATATATGCAAAGGGATTAAGTATATGGGTTTTGGTAAGCACCAGCCATAAAGCGCAATCGTTGTTTCCTTTTACATAGGTCTGGAATATTTTCCTGGTGGCTGCCAGTACCGTCCTGGTTGTCATGAATGTCAGGCAGGTTGAATTGGCCGTCATCCAGAATTTGCCGGCTGCGTACCGAACATCCCGCTTATGCTTATGGATAGGATGCGTGAATATATCGTTGGCGGCATACCCGCTCACAAAATCCACGTCCTTTGCCGTAGCCAGCAGCTCTTTCATGGCCTTGAACTCACCTGGCATATACAGGTAATCATCTTCTGCAAAATACACGACCTCTGCATCTGCCTGGCCGAGCAGGATATCGATCTGCTTCTGGAACGTGGGCAGGTTGCCGATACGCGGCGTATGGATAACGGTAAGCTTTTCTCCCACGAAGATCTCGTTGATCAGCTGCTCATATTCAGGCGGGCAGCCGTCGAGGATAAAATAGTAGCTTATGGATAGCCCGGCAGCGCTTGCCCGGAACGATAAAAGCGAGGTTCGCACGAGCCGGTACTTGCTGTCGCGATGTATGATCGGCGTCTTGGATACTCCCGGGTAAATGCGCCAGGCGATTGCTATGTCAAATGGTAAAGCCAATAATATGCTGATTATGGAAGCTGCAAAGTTATTTTATTCTCACGGATATAATGCCGATGAAAGGATTGGACCTCCAGTACATCATTCAGCCGTATGATCCGCTTCCCGATCATTTTTCGGTAAAGCGATAATAAGGGAACAAAGCGATTGATATATTCAGCAAGCTCTCTCAGTTCCCTCTCCCATTTCTGCCGTTTCAGCTGCCGGTAATATCTATGAAATTCCTTGTTCCTGATGCCTTTGTCCAGATACTTTTCTGCGTACGCAATGATCTCTTTTTTCTTTTCAGGCCTGTCAACCAGGCAAAAAGCATACAGGTAAGGAAGGCTGATATTGCCGATCAGCTCCTGGTTACCGGTGTTGACAAAAGCCCGGTATATAGACTCTGCAATTGTAACATGCACCACTTCTATCTTTGGCAGCCATTCCGGGTAATCGATATACTTATATTCCTTGAAATGCTCCTTGTCCTTCTTTACGGCAAACCGGCCGGAGTTGCTATCACCGCAGGCTCCCCTCATTGAAAAAGGATAGTCTACCATAAAGAACTGATCGGCGATAAGACCTATGGCAAACGATGAATAAACATCCAGCGAAGTGCCATCGATCAGCTTTCCTGTTCTGGCTTTCAGCCGGTCAAGCAGGGTACGTGCGATCAGCCGGTGATATATCATTGGAAGATCGATGCTATAGCCGCCATCTACGAACCGCGAGCGCTCTATCACTTTTGCGCGTAGATCTTCTATTTCATTAACCTTTCCTGAAAACTCCTTCAGCAATAAACGACGCCGGACCGTTTTCCCCGGGAAGCTGGGCCAGAAATACTGATACGGCTCGGTATGCCCAACAGCTTCTATCTTATTCCTTTTTGCCCATTCAGCCACCTGCAGTATCTCCGGGAATACTGCATCGTCATCTCCTATGCCTATCAGGTATTCACCGGTAGCGTTTTCATACGCACGGGTCCAATTTTCCGTCATGGATATAGGGTCATTCTGAAAGAAATACTTAATCCTTTTATCTCCCAGCTTTTCGATCTCAGGCTGCAATGAGTTGTTTTCGCTGCAATCCTGCACCACGACCTCGATATCATCAGACGCTATCGCCAGCGCAGTCCTGATGGCAAAGAGAGCCGTGTACTGCCTGTTCTTAGTAGGTATGATGATGCTGATCAAGGGTGTCATCTATTAGAATTTTGAAGACCTGCTTATTAGAGCTTTACATTAAAAAACTGCTGCGCATAGCACTGCGAGGTTTTTTTGACCATTAATCCTCCCTTATCCCAATCCATAAATATCGTAGACCCGGCATCCGCATCTTTCTCGAAAAGAGCTACCCGCGTGCTTATTGTAACCCGGTCTCCAAGATGGCAGTTCCCGATAACAGAGCTATTGGCCGTAAGAGAAACGCCCTTGCCCATAACAGGATAATTTCCTTTGTGGGAGCCAACAGTACAGCCTTGCAAGACCACAAAAAAGTCCTGGTAGCTGGCTTTGCCCAGCATGGTGCCGGCGCCATGAAATACCAGGAAGATATCGGGCAGCGCTGTATCATACATGCAATCGAGCGAGAACAAAGCTTTGTTCAGCAGGTAAAGCTTATCGGAGACCTTATTTTTACCGTGCCTTTTATACAATGCATTAGCCAGGAACCAGATCAATATCATATACTGATCCCCGAACAAATGGTTCAGCCTGGTATTTTCCCCGTCAAAATAATGTGGCAGGCTCACATGGCTAAAGCAAAAATCGACCCTTTTTAACGCGTCCTTAAAGCCGTCTGCAATATCGCCGGCCCTGACCATATCATTATCCGGGAAAAGATTATCCAGCTGCTTTACCGTGTATTCCAAAAAATGCTCTTCAGAAAGGGATAAGATCATGATCGCTTCATTATCTGGTTTAGCAATGTCCTGTCTCCCCAAAACCGCATCGGCTCATAATCAGGATAAGGATAATAGCCCAAATTTAACTTTATTCTCTTTCCTTTTTTTGCCAGGTGTTCTTCTACAAGCTCCCTCACCTTTACAGGCACCCCGCTACAGCAGTTAATTATACCGCTTATAGCTTTCTGCGTAGCTATGGCTGCAAGGCAGGATGCTACTTCTGTAGCCGGCAGGAAATCCCTTTCCTGCTCACCACCGCTCATATTAAATACCTCGGCTCCTTCATCCAGGGCTTTATCCAGCTGCGAAAGCAGGGAACCGGGGCTTTGACCTGCTCCATACATGTAGAACAGCCTTACCCATTTAAACGAAATACCTGATCCCTTGATCATCGCCTCAATATTCTTCCGGAGCTCGTTCTTGGCCATTGCGTAAGGGTTGGCCGGGAAAACTGCCATATCCTCCCGCAGACAACCTTCCTGCATGCCATATTCAAAGCAAGTGCCTGTAACGGTCAGGTCCTTCAATCCATTACGAAAAAGATTTGCCAGGAAAGCCGAATGGGCCGGCAGGTTGCGCTCGAGGTGAAATGCCTGCTTGTAATTGGGCAGGCCTTCCCAGGCAAGGTGTATCAATATATCGGGGCGTTCAAAAAAAGCGTAGTGATCAATGGTATCATCGAACAATGATATATCAAAGGGCTTATAGCTGACCTTATTGAACCACTCAAAAGCGCGCGCTTTTTCAGGGTGCAAAGAAGTAGCTACTACCTGGTGCCCTTTTTCGAGCAACTCGGCAATCACATAAGGCCCAATAAACCCCGAGGCTCCTGTTACAAGTATTTTCATATCCTAAATCAACTGCAATTCAGGGATTGGAATAACAAAAGCTCCGTTCCAGCCTTTGATATATGACAGCTGCGCCGTGATCTCTTCCTTCAGGTTCCAGGGTAAGATGATCACGTAGTCAGGCTTGTCATGCTTAAGATGCTGCTCGTTCACTACCGGTATATGGCTGGCCGGCAGCCATTTGTTCTGCTTATGCGGGTTGGCATCCACCACGTAGCTGATAAGATCGTTCTTTACGCCGCAAAAGTTCAGCAATGTATTTCCCTTGGCGGCGGCGCCATAAGCGGCTACCTTTTTACCTTCCCGCTTTTGCGAGATCAGGAAAGCGAGCAGGTCCAGCTTTACTTTTTCTGCTTTTTGCTGGAAATTGTCGTAGTAGCTGAGCGAGGTAAGGCCTTTCTCCTTTTCCCTGGCCAGCAAATCCTGCACCCGGGAAGAAACAGGCTGTAAGCCGCTCCCCTGATGCTGGGCGTATATGCGCAAAGACCCTCCGTGCGTTCCCAGCTCTTCCACATCAAACATCTCCAGACCTGAAGCCTCGAATATGCTTTTTACCGTATGAAACGACAGGTAGGAGAAATGCTCATGATAAATGGTGTCGAACTGGTTATTTTCCACCAGTTGCAGCAGGTGGGGAAATTCCATGGTGATAATGCCGCCTGGCTTCAGCAGCAGCTTCGTTCCCCCGACAAAATCAACGATATCGGGCACATGGGCCAGCACATTATTTCCCAGCAGCAGGTCTGCCTGCCGGCCGGATGCAGTCAGCTCTTTTGCCAGTCTCACGCCAAAAAAATCGATCACAGTGTCTATCCCCTTGCTTTTGGCCACTTCAGCGGTATTGGAAGTTGGCTCTATGCCCAGCACAGGAATATTCTTTTCGAGGAAATACTGCAATAAATACCCGTCATTGGAAGCAAGCTCCACTACCAGCGAGCCGGGGTTTAGCCCAAACCGCGCTGCCATCTCATCGGTATATTTTTTTGCATGCTGCAGCCAGCTGGTGGAATAAGAGGAAAAGTAAACATACCCGCTATCGAAGATAGCATCGGATTTTTTATACTCGTCTACCTGCACCAGGAAGCAGGAGTGACAGGTGTACACTTTCAACGGGAAAAAGACCTCGGGCTCATTCAGCTGTTCTGCAGCCAGGAAGGAATTGGAAGCAGGTGAGTTGACCAGGTCAATGAACACGTGTGATAATTCTGTTTTGCAAAATCTGCAATGCATTTTATTATATGCCTTTAAAATGTTTATCAATAAATGGATGCAGCCGGTCCCTGTCGGAGATCAAGGTGCAGGGCATCGGCCATTCTATGCCTATTGCCGGGTCATCATATCGCAGCCCGCTTTCTGCGCCGGGCTGGTAAAAGGCCGAATGATGATATAAAAGCTCGCAATTCTCAGTCAATGTTTGGAACCCATGCGCAAATCCTTCGGGAATATAAAGCATGCGCCTGTTAGCGGCCGACAGCTCCTGGCCAAACCAGTGAAGAAAGGTGGGCGATCCTTCACGCAGATCAACAATAACATCATACACGGCGCCGGCTATACATCTTACCAGCTTGATCTCGCTGAACGGGGGCAGTTGATAATGCATTCCCCTGATAGCCCCTTTTGCTGCGGTAAAGGAATGATTGCATTGAACCCATTCTGCATGATGCCCGACAGCCTCGAACTCCTTTTTGCAGAAATACCTGGCAAACCAGCCGCGCTCGTCCGTAAAAGCCGTTAATTCAACCACGTAGCTGCCTGCAAGTGATGTAGGTTCAAAGTTCATAGCTCCATATAATCTTTTATCTGCTGCACCGCAAATGCGGCCTGTTCGGTGGCAGGCCGGCGGTACCAATCCATCGTCCAGGCGATGGCCTGGGTAGAGTTAAGCCTGGGTGTCCATGCCAGCTCTTTCCCAGCCCTGCTTATATCCAATTGCAGCAATTTGGCTTCATGTGGTTGCCCGGGATCAGAAACATCCTGCCATTGGCCGCCGCCCCAGGAGCTGATAGCTTGCTGCACCAGCTCTTTCACTGTCAGATGATCTGCCGGCCGGGGCCCAAAATTGTACGCTGTTGAATAACCCGCAGGCCCTGCCTGCAGGCGTTGCGCTAACAGCAAATATCCAGCCAGGGGATCCAATACATGCTGCCAGGGGCGCACGGAAGCCGGGTTTCTTACCAATATATCTGCCTTCGCGCTCAATGCGCGCACAATATCAGGGATCAGGCGGTCTTCGCTCCAATCGCCGCCACCTATCACGTTGCCTGCCCTGGCAGCTACCAGGGTCTTATGATGCGAAGCATATTGACCGGGGTGAAAAAAAGAGTTCCTGAATGCATTTATCACCAATTCGGCGCATGCCTTGCTTGCGCTGTAAGGATCATATCCTCCTAACTGATCGTCTTCCGTATATAAAGCGCCGTTCTCCTTATTGTCATACACCTTATCGGTAGTGACCACGACAGCTTCACATTTGCCCGGCAGGTCTTTTATGATCTCCAATAAATTGGCCGTACCGGTAACATTAACGTCAAAAGTCTCAGCCGGAATTTCATACGAGCGCCGTACAAGCGGCTGGGCAGCCAGGTGAAATACGATATCCGGCTGAAAGGCCAGCATAGCTTCGCGAAGCTTTTCCTTATCCCTGATATCGCCGATTATCGATTCCTGCACGGTCCAGGCAGAATTTGCCAATACCTGGTACAGACCATGCTCATAAGACGGCGCCAAAGCATATCCTTTCACGTTCGCGTTGAACAGCCGCAGCCAGGCTGCAAGCCAGGCGCCTTTAAAGCCGGTATGACCGGTAAGAAAAACCTTTTTCCCCCGGTAATGGTCAGCCAAGGTATTTTTCATTGCCAGATCTTCCATTTTGCTTGGTTAGTTTGCCAAAGGGTCTCCAGCTCCAGCTTATCCCGAAGCGCATCCATACATTTCCAGAACCCGCGGTGACGATAGGCAGCCAGCTGACCATCGGCCGTCAGCTTTTCCAATGGCTCATCTTCCCACATTTCATCATCCATATTTCCTTCGAGGTAATTGAATATTTCCGGCTTCAGCACAAAAAAGCCGGCATTGATCCATTTGCTCTCGTCTTTTATCTTTTCGCGGAACGCTATCACGTTCCCTTCTTCATCGAGGTCCATGCCTCCAAAGCGGGCAGCCAGCATGGTAGCAGTGACCGTTGCGATCTTGCCCTGCTTTTTATGGTAATCAACAAGGTTGCTGATGTTCAGGTCGCACACCCCATCGCCATAGGTGAGCATAAAATCTTCCTGGTCAAGATAAGGCTTGACCCTTTTTAACCGACCGGCAGTCTTGGTTTCCAGGCCGGTATCAACAAGCGTCACCTTGAACGATTCTGCCTGGGTGCCGTGGATCTGCACATCATTATTTTTCAGGTCGATGGTCAGGTCGGAATTATGCAGGAAATAGTTCATAAAATATTCTTTTATGACATATCCCTTATAGCCGAGGCAGACAATAAATTCATTGAAGCCATAATGACTATAGATCTTCATAATATGCCAGAGAATGGGCTTACCTCCTATCTCTACCATCGGCTTTGGCCGGGTATCGGTTTCTTCCGATATGCGGGTTCCTAATCCTCCTGCAAAAATGACTACTTTCATTTGTTCTGTTTGTAATGTCGCGCTGATGATCATTGACCGGCAAAGGACCGGGTATCCTGCAAATCTATTGAAAAATGGGGTTTGGATATGTTCCTATCTGCCTCATCCGACGAAAGGGGCTTATAAATAGCAGGTACCGAAATGATCGCTATAAGCCGCCGCTCAGCTATTGTCTTTCCTGAGATAATCCAGGAAAAGCTGCATTCCTTTCCGCTTCCGCTCGTCGAGCCGGTAACTGAGATGCAGGGTATAATATTTTCTGAGGTCATATACCGGGTAGTGATTGGCGGCAACGATCTCGTCGAGGTGCTGCAGCCCGAGCTCATTGGCGGCATTGAACCGTTCGATGAAGTCAGCAGGCAGCTTTTGCGTACTGATCCAGGCTGCAAAAACAAATGGCAGACCGGTGATGGCCTTCCATTCCGAGGCCAGGTCGTATATAAAGGTGGATATTTTACGTTGCTCGAGCGCCCTGTCGCCGATCACCAGCCCGGCCGTAGTGCCGGTGATCTCCGCGCGGTAGCTCTCATCCCTGGCTGCCACAAGTTCGGGAGCAATACCCCACGACTCCTTCATAAGCCATTGCAGCAGGGCCACCGAGGTCCTGCTCTGGTAATCAAGATAGACCTTGCGTATCTCGCCAAGCGGCACTTCGCTGAAAAGACAGACGGAAGCTACTTCTCCTTCCGTGCCAATGCAATAATCCCCTACAATATGATATTCATCCAGCAAAGGCAGCACTGCTACCGGCACCAGGCCCAGGTCGATCTCTTTTTTACGCAGCATATCGGCCAGCCGTGAAGGGGTGTCTTCAATAAGGTCTATTTCGGCGGCCATGGCAGGCTGTTGCAATCCATAGATCAGCGGGCGGGTGTTGCGATAGCTCACAATCCCTACTTTTATCTTCTTGTTCAATTCAGTTATTTTTGCGGCAGCAAAGATAACAAGAGTTGCTTAGTACACCCGGCAGGTGCCAGGGCCGGTAACCATTCAACATCTAAAACATATACACTTGGAACTTTCAACCCTGACCGCCATTTCTGCTATCGACGGGCGTTACCGTAAGCAGGTGCATCACCTGGATGAATATTTTTCTGAGTATGCGCTGATGAAATACCGTGTGCTGGTAGAAGCAGAATACCTTTCTTTTCTTGAAAAAAAGAAATTATTCAAGCTGCCGGCCAAGGCAGCCAGGGCGCTCAGGAAAATGACCGAGGAGTTTGGCCCTGAAGATGCCCAGGAGATCAAGCAGATCGAATTCACGACCAACCACGATGTAAAGGCCGTGGAATACTTCATTAAGAACGAGCTGGAAAAGAATGGCGCAGGCGATGCAAAGGAATGGGTGCATTTCGGCCTTACGTCGCAGGATATCAACAATACCGCTATCCCGCTGCTGTGGAAGCATGCCATAGAATATGAATACCTGCCTGCCCTGCTCAATCTCAATACCCAGCTCAAGCTGCTGGCGGCGGAATGGAGGGATATTCCCATGCTCGCCCATACCCATGGCCAGCCAGCCAGCCCTACCCGGCTGGGCAAGGAGATCATGGTGTTTGCCGAAAGGATCGACAACCAGGTAGAGCAATTCATCGGCATTCCTTTCAGCGGTAAATTTGGCGGCGCTACCGGCAACTTCAATGCCCATCATATTGCCTTTCCCAAAACAGACTGGATCAAATGGGGCAATGAGTTTGTGGCAGGCCTGGGGCTGAGCCGTCAGCAGTTCACCACGCAGATCGAGCATTACGACAACCTGGCCGCACATTTCGACTGCATGAAGCGGATCAACAACATCCTGCTCGATCTTTGCCGTGATATCTGGTCGTATGTGTCTATGGAATATTTCAGGCAAAAGACCAGGAAAGGCGAAGTAGGCTCATCGGCCATGCCTCATAAGGTGAACCCTATTGATTTTGAGAATGCCGAAGGTAATCTTGGCCTGGCCAACACATTGTTCGAGCACCTGTCGGCCAAGCTGCCGGTATCGAGGCTGCAACGCGACCTGACAGACTCGACCGTATTGCGTAATATAGGGCTTCCATTTTCGCATACCATCCTTTCTTTTAAATCAATTGAAAAAGGGCTTGGAAAGCTGGTGATCAATGAAACGCGTATTCACCAGGACCTCGAGGATAACTGGCCTGTGGTAGCTGAGGCGATCCAGACCATTCTGCGCAGGGAAAAATATCCCAACCCTTACGAGGCCTTGAAAGACCTTACCCGCGGTAAAGAAAAGATCACGCAAAAAACCATTCACCAGTTCATCGACACCTTAAAGATTGGTAATGAGCTGAAAAAAGAATTGAAAAAAATAACTCCCCATAACTATACCGGCCTGGCAGGTAACTATTGATCCGTTTAGCATAGTATTTGTCACCCTACCTGTAAAACCGTTATGAAAAGCCTTTGGCTATCCGTGATAGTGGCAGCAATGCTCTTTACCTCCTGCGACAAGGATCAGCAGCAGGAACCTGCTCCTGCTATACAAGGCTATTATACCGGTATATTTTTCAGGACAGGCATGGATACAACCCAGGTAATGCTGTGGCTGCAGGAGAACGGGGATTTTACCGGGCAAAGCAGCTTGGCCAAGTACCCGGCCATCTGCAAGGGCAGCTACCAGTACCAGCAGGGCCGTTTATCGTTCAGCGACTCATGTAGCTGGACAGCGGATTTCGACTGGTCACTGATCCTTAACGGCACTTACCAGGCCAGCATAGGCAACAACGGGCAGCTACGCTTCTGGCGTACCAACGGCAACTATACCGATACTTATGAATTAGCGCAGGTGCAGCGCTGATCAGTTTTCCGCTTTATGAATTTCGCTGGTGAAATGGAACTCGATAGCCGGGTTATTGCTTCTTTCCGTATTGAGGAACCATTCGCTCTGGGCCAGGTAAACAATATGCCCGTCCTTATCTTCTGCTATATTGGCCTGCTTGAAGCGGGTAAATTCCTCCAGCTTTCCGGGCTCCTTGCTGGTGAGCCAGCAGGCTTTATAAAAAGGGAGGCTGTTAAACACCACGGAAGCGCCGTACTCATGCAGCAGCCGGTACTGGATCACCTCAAACTGCAGCTCGCCCACGCAGCCGATGATCTTCTTGTTGCCGCCGAACTGGGTAAACAGCTGGGCTACTCCTTCATCGGTCAGCTGCATCAATCCTTTTTCCAGCTGCTTGGTCTTTAACGGGTCTTTGTTGACCACTTCCTTGAATATTTCAGGCGAAAAGGAAGGTATGCCGGTAAAATAAAAATCCTCTCCCTCGGTCAGCGTATCCCCGATCTTGAAGTTGCCGGTATCGAACAGGCCTACCACATCTCCGGCATAAGCATCTTCTATAATGCTTTTATCACGCGCCATAAAAGAATAAGGGTTGCTGAAACGCACATCTTTATCCAGCCGCACATGGTGATAATATTTGTTCCGCTCAAACCGGCCGGAGCAGACACGGAAAAATGCAATTCGGTCACGGTGCTTGGGATCGAGGTTGGCATGTATCTTAAAGACAAAGCCGCTGAGCTTGTCTTCTTCTGCGCTTACAGGCCTGGTGCTGGTCTCACGGTCGCGCGGCAGGGGAGCTATCCGGATAAAGGTATCCAGCATCTCCTTTACCCCGAAATTATTGATAGCGCTCCCAAAAAATACAGGGGCTACCTGGCCTGCCAGGTAATCTTCCACTTTCAGCTCGCCATGCACGCCATCTACCAGTTCCACGTCTTCCCGCAGGATGGCCGCATCATTTTCACCCAGCCGCTTGTCAAGCATTTCATCCTTGAGGTCGTTAACAGAGATCACATCATCATCTGCAGCCTTGGTATTGGCCGTAAACAGGAGCAGATTCTTATCATGCAGGTTATATACGCCTTTGAATTCCTTACCGCTGTTGATAGGCCAGGTCATAGGATGAAGAGCGATGGACAGCTCCTTTTCAATTTCCTCAAGCAGGTCGAAGCGGTTTTTGCCGTCCCGGTCCATCTTATTTATAAAAACGATCACGGGCGTATCGCGCATGCGGCAAACCTCCATCAGGCGGCGGGTCTGCTCTTCTACCCCGTTCACGCTGTCCACCACCAGGATAACGCTGTCAACCGCAGTCAGGGTACGATAAGTATCTTCTGCAAAGTCTTTGTGCCCCGGCGTGTCAAGCAGGTTGATCAGAATGTTGTTGTATTCAAAGCTCATGACCGAGGTAGCAACGGAAATACCTCTCTGCCGCTCGATCTCCATGAAATCGCTCGTTGCATGCTTCTTGATCTTGTTGCTCTTTACCGCGCCGGCTACCTGTATCGCTCCGCCAAACAACAGGAATTTTTCTGTAAGGGTCGTCTTACCGGCGTCAGGGTGGCTGATGATCGCAAAAGTGCGACGGCGCTGTATTTCGTTGTGATATTTCATAAAGAGGCGCAAAGGTACGGGCTGGGCGGGGTTTATCCATAAGTTCCCCGGCAGGAAATATGACCGGCTCAGGCCTTCTTCCGCAGCAAAGCAGCAAACATGCTGTCTGCCTGCCTGGTATACCCTTTCAGCACCTGCTGGTCAATTAGCTCCAGGTCGCGGCCGGCCAGCATCCGCTCAACCTGCTTTTCATTCTCTTCGCGGAAGACAGAGCAGGTGATGTACAGCAGATGCCCTCCAGGCTTCACTGCCCTCGCAGCCTGCGGCATTATGCTTTGTTGCAGTTGGCTATAAGCTTCAACCTGCGATATCTCAAAATAATAGAGCTGCTCCGGGGTTCGCCCCCAGGTGCCGCTGCCTGTGCAGGGCACATCGGCCACTACCAGGTCGAATGAAGCAGGAGCAAGCCCTGGCACCGGCTTTGAGAGATCGGCCACCCAGGAGGTATATTGCCTGATGCCGGCTTCCCGGAAACGGGCCCGCAGATTCACGAGGATGGATTCCCTGACATCTGATACTACCAGCCGGCAGGTTGGGAAAATATCGTGCATCATCAACGATTTACCGCCACTGGCAGCGCAGCAATCCCATAGTTGCCGTGGTGCCGGCATATCGTCAAGCAGCCCGGCTACCTGCTGGGAGCTAAGGTCCTGCACCACCGCTTCACGGTTAATGTCCAGCACCTGCTCGATCCTGGTGCCATTAGGCAGCGACAGGCTGCGGACGCCGGCTTCTTCAAAGTATATACCTGCTGCCTTGAGCTTTTCATGCACTACCTGCTCATAGCCAGGTCTTACCCTGATGAACAGCAAAGGTTGCTGCAAATGAGAAGCAGCATACGGGAGAGGCTCGATCCCTTCGCTGAGATGATCATGCCAGGGAAAGATCGTACCTGGCGCCAGCTCATACCCTGAAGCCTTCAGCTTATCTTGAACAGGATGACCGATAACCTCGTTCCAGCCGGGCTTTAGAAGAGCCAGCATTTCCTGGGGTGTTGCCGAGCAGAGAAAAAGGCCCAGCAGCATTCTTTCTTCCCGGCTGATACCAGGCAGCGCCTTGCCCAGCCTGAAAAAGCAATAGCAAAGATGGGCTACCTGCTTCCTGTCCCTAGAGCCATATTTTTTATGCTGTGAAAAGAATTTTTTCAGGAACGAAGCAAAGGGCTCATCTCCCTTGTATTGCTGCAGGATGAGATCAGCGGAATGGAGATATGAATGATAACGGCTCATCAGTAAAAAATCAGCGCTTTACTGGTCGGTAAAGCGCTGAATATCCTTTTATTTATTATAACGGTCTTGCTTACAGCTCCAGCAGGCTCTTCACCGGGTCTTTGCCGATGAGCAGCTGCTCAGGGCTTTCAAGCAGCTCTTTTACCCTTACCAGGAAGCTCACAGACTCGCGCCCGTCAATGATGCGGTGGTCATAGCTAAGCGCCAGGTACATCATCGGCCTAACCACGATCTGCCCGTTTATCACTACCGGGCGTTCCTGTATCTTGTGCATACCCAGGATCGCCGATTGTGGGATATTGATTATGGGAGTGCTCATCAGGGAGCCAAAAACACCGCCATTGGTAATGGTGAACGTGCCGCCGGTCAGGTCTTCGGTGGTCAGCTTGCTATCGCGGGCCTTGCCGGCCAGCTCTATCACTTTCTTCTCGATCTCCGCCATGCTCAGGCTTTCCACGTTACGGATCACCGGCACGGTCAGGCCGCGGGGAGTGCTTACAGCAATGCTGATATCGGCATAATCATGGTACAGCAGCTGGTCGCCGTCGATATAAGCATTCACGGAAGGCCATTCTGCCAGGGCGATCGCGCAGGCTTTGGCAAAAAAGCTCATAAAGCCCAGGCCAACCCCGTGCATTTCCTTGAACTTGTCTTTATACCTGGTGCGGATCTCCATAATGCGGCTCATGTCCACTTCGTTGAACGTGGTAAGCATGGCCGTTGTGTTCTTGGATTCCACCAACCGGCGGCTGATGGTCTTCCGCAGGTTGCTCATTTTTTCGGAACGAACATTCCTGCTATGCAGCTCGGCTCCGGCAAAAGCTCTTTTGCCTGGATTGGCCAGGGCTGCCAGCACATCATCTTTTACGATCTTTCCGCCGGCGCCGGAGGCTGAGATAGTGGCGGGATTTACTTTTTTATCGGCAATGATCGCTGATGCGACCGGGGTTGCTTTTATATCATTAGGCACAGCCGTTACTGCGGCGGCAGATGGCTGGGCAGCAGGAGCCGGCTTTTCTTCTTTCTTGTCCGTAGGCTCCTGGGCTTTAGGAGCTTCATCCTTGGGTTTGGCTTCAGGCTTGGCAGCCGTATCATCAATGGTAGCCAGCAGGTCGCCTATCTTGAGCGTATCGCCTTCCCTGGCGCCGGTTTTCAATATCCCGGCCTTTTCGGCATTCACCTCGAAGGTCGCTTTTTCGCTTTCCAGCTCAGCGATCACTTCATCTCTTTCCACGTAATCCCCATCTTTCTTCGTCCATTTCAACAACGTTACCTCGCTGATAGATTCGCCAACCGTAGGAACTTTTATCTCTATAGCCATACTTACTTATTTGAATGCGGCAAATTTCGTTAAAAAAAGTGAACCGGCCCACTTTCTTCTGAAATCGTTAATTTTAAGACAGTCATCCAGTTATGTGACCGCATAAATGAAAAAGACCACGTTATTTTTATTGTCTGTATGCCTGGTATGGCCGGCAATTCTGCTGTCGCAGCAATACAGCTTCCTGAATTATTCGGTAAAGAACGGGCTGTCAAATAATGTGGTCAAATCCATCCAGCAGGACGACCTGGGATTTCTCTATTTTGGCACCAACAGCGGTCTTTGCGTGTATGATGGCAGCAATCTTGCTCCTTACCCGCTGCCGGACCAGGCCGACCACCAGGCGGTATTCCGTATGAAACGCCTCGAAGACGGCCGTCTCTGGATCAACTACACAAGCAACAAGACCATCCTGACCCTGGGAAAAGGCGAGCTCAGGAAAATAGCTCCTGAAAAAAAGCTCGATATCAATAATATTTACACCCGGCTTTCGCCGGATACGCTTATATGCACCGACGCAGGGCTTTTTAAATGGAAAGAAAGCCGCCTGGAAAAGATAGAGACCGGTATCAGCAATAAGGCGCAGATCATCCATTTCCTTTATCCTGTAGGCGCTGATAAGCTGCTGGTGGCCCGCAAAGGTTTTTCGCTGGCCCTGGTCAGCAGGTATGATTACCAGGTGATCGCCGAGTCGCCCGACAATGTTTCCGTAACGGACATAGCAGCCGCGCTGGGTGGCGATATATGGCTGGCAACTGATTCACGGGGCTTTGCCCTGCTCGACGGTCAACAGCTGGAAGAAGGGAATATTGTCTTCAAATCCTTGCCTGCTTCCCTGTCATTCCTGTCGAACGAGGATATTTTTTGTCTTACGCCTAACCCGGAGAACAACAGCCTGCTGATCGGCACCACCCATTACGGGATCGTGGTGTACCAGGCAGATGGAATGGTCAGCTTTATCAATAAGGACAATGGCTTGGCTTCCAATACCATCCGTTGCATCTTTATTGACCGCGACAAGAACTGGTGGATAGGCTCCAACTTCGGAGTGGATAAGCTCAACAACAAGGACTTTGTGCTTTACGGTAAAAACAATGGCCTGGAATCGGGCAATATCTACCCTCTCTGCACAGACGCTGCGGGAAGAAAATGGTTCTTTGGCAAAGACAATATCTATTACTGGGAGGGAGAGCAGCTGCAAACGCTCAATTATCCTGACGGGATAGAAAAGATCGTGCTGGGGGTAACCAAAACCAGCGACCGGATATGGGTCAGCGCGCCGGAGCATATCTTCTATGTTTCTACCGGCACCGGCAGACCTGCCGTAAGCAAGCCCATACCCACGCAAGACACTTACCGTCGCTTGCTGGCCTGGAACGACCAGACAATCATACTGGGAGGCAGGCAAACGCTTGCCCTGCTGGAGCATGGGCAGATAAAGCCGTTTTGCGATTCGATCAAGGATATCCGCGCGCTGCTGAAGGACCGGTTCAACACGGTCTGGGTCGGCACTTTTGCCAACGGCATTTATCGCATTGAATTAAAAAATGAAAACAAGGCCCTGCATGCGCAGCTGATGCAGCATCTTACCGACAAGGAAAGCTATTATAACCGCTTTATTTCGCTGCTGGAGATAAATACAGGGCAAATACTGGCCGGTACTCGTTTTGACGGGCTTTATATCTTTGATAACAGCTCCACCGCAGCCACGCTCAACAAAGTTCTTTCTACCGGTGAAGGGCTTGCTAACAATTATGTGACCAGCCTTGCCCAATCCGGCGACGGAACGATATGGATCGGCAGCAATACGGGCTTTAACAGGCTGCGCATAAAAGACGGGCAATACCGGATCAGCAACGTAAGCCGGTATTATAACTTCAACAATCCTATCAGCTACCTGCTGGCAGAAGGCAATTACCTTTGGGGAAGCACTGATATCGGCTCTTTCCGCATGAAGATCAGCGAAGAGAAGCGCTATGACCTGGAGATCTGCTTCAAGCAGGTACTTTTCCCCGATACCATCATACAGGTCTATTCCCGCGAGGCTTCCTTATCCTTTGGCGCTCGCCAGCGTTCCTTCACCGTTTCCTTCACATCCCCATTCTATACCAATGAGCAGCAAACCAGGTATCATTACCGGCTGGTGCATAACGGCAAGGGCGAGTGGACGGAAATACACGGCAATCACAGCATTAACTTCAATTCGCTGGAACCAGGCAAGTACCTGCTGGAGCTGCGCCCCACAGCCTTTAACGGCCAGCCGTCCAAAAATATAGCCAGGCTCCGCTTCAGGATCGCCGCTCCTTTTTACCAGAGCGGGTGGTTCACTTCCTTGTTGATCGCATGCGCGCTGCTGCTGGCTTATGCATTCTATCGCTATCGTATCCGGGAGCTGAAAAAGCTTTACCTGGTCAGGGACAATATATCCAAGAACCTGCATGATGAGATAGGCGCCACGCTCAGCAGCATTAATATATACAGCGATGTTGCCCGTAAAAAGACGCATGCCGGCAGCGAAGCCCTGCCCCTGCTCGATAAAATATACAGCGGCTCAGCCCAGGCCATGGAAAGCATCAATGATATCGTATGGTATGTGAACCCGCAGAACGACTCATGGGACAATATCGTGGTCCGGATGCGCGAGTTTGCGATACCTGTGCTCGAAGCCAGGGAGATCGACGTGGACTTTGCCGTTGATGAAAAGCTGCTTACTCACCGCTTGTCGATGAAGCAGCGGCAGAACGTATATTTTATTTTCAAGGAAGCGGTCAACAATATCGTAAAATATGCCCAGGCCTCGGCCGTAAAGATCACGCTTACCCGGTCAGGGCATGATATACGCTTATCGATAGAGGATAATGGAACAGGCTTCAACCCTGCCAGGCAAAGCCGCGGCAACGGCCTGCGCAACATGCAGCAAAGGGCCGCCTCCATCAAAGGCAGCTTGCAGGTGAACAGCGAGCCGGGAAAAGGCACAGGCATTTTCCTGCAGTTCTCCATCGCATGAATTAGGGATACCTATATCTCTTCTGAAAACCTATTTTTGGTTACACATGGATGCAGGTATGATTACAGTCGTGGTTTTTGACGATAATGAATATCGCAGGGAGAGCCTGGCGCTGCTGCTTAATGGTACTGACCAGATGCGGTGCATAGGTGCTTTTGCCGATTGCAGCGATGTAGTATCTCATATCGGCCGTCTGCTTCCGCAGGTAGTGCTTATGGATATTGATATGCCCAATGTAAACGGCATCGAAGGAGTAAAGCAGATCCGTAAGAACTTTCCCGATATACAGGTGCTGATGCAAACCGTTTTTGATGATGATGAGAAGATATTCACCTCTATCTGCGCCGGCGCTTCAGGCTACATCCTTAAAAAATCCACTCCCGCGCAGATCATACAGGCCGTAGAAGACGTGCATAATGGCGGAGCGGCCATGACCGCCTCAGTGGCCAAGCAGGTGATCAAGGCTTTCCAGGAAAACGTATTCATGGACAACAATGACCGGGTAGATCTTTCGCCGCGGGAAAAGGAAATACTAAGCTGCCTGGTAAAGGGGCTCAGCCATAAGATGATCGCGGCGCAATGCTTTATCAGCATTCATACCGTCAACAGCCATATCAAGAAGATATATGAAAAGCTGCACGTCAACTCGGTAGCAGAGGCCGTGGCCAAAGCCCTGAAGCAACGGCTGGTGTAGCAGGCATTGATCGCCGGAAGCATCCTTTATCAGCACTCCGGCAGGCTGAGCGGCACATTGATCGCCAGGCCTCCGTCGGCCGTTTCCTTGTATTTATAGTTCATATCCTTTGCCGTGTCCCACATGGTCTTGATCACTGCGTCAAGCGATACCTTGGCAAAATCCGGCGTGCTTTGCAGGGCCAGCTGCGAAGCTGTTATTGCCTTGATGGCGCCCATTGTGTTTCTTTCGATACAGGGCACCTGCACCAGCCCCCCGATAGGGTCACAGGTCATGCCCAGGTGATGCTCCATGGCAATTTCAGCCGCCATCATCGCCTGCTTTTGAGTGCCTCCCATGGCTTCGGTGAGGGCAGCAGCGGCCATCGATGAAGATACGCCGATCTCGGCCTGGCAGCCACCCATAGCGGCAGATATGGTTGCCTCTTTCTTAAAGATGCTCCCGATCTCGGAAGCAGTCAGCAGGAAACGCATGATCTTTTCTTCATCGGCCCCATCACAGAACACGATATAATACTGCAGCACGGCAGGGATCACACCGGCCGCTCCATTGGTTGGCGCTGTTACCACCCGGCCAAAAGAAGCGTTTTCCTCATTGACCGCCAGGGCAAAGCAGCTCACCCAGTCGAGCGTATATTTGAAGCTGTTGCCGCCTTCCCTGATAGCCTGGCACCAGCTTTCATAGTCATTGTACTTTATTTCGGGCAATAGCCGCTTGTTGAGGCCTGCCGCTCTTCGTCTTACATTCAGGCCGCCGGGCAGTACGCCTTCGGTATGACAGCCGCGGTAGATACAGTCACGCATGACCGTCCATATATCATGCACGCCTTTGCGCGTTTCCTCCTCAGGTCTCCAGGCATTCTCATTTTCCAGCACTACTTCGTGAATGGAAAGCCCTGTTTTTATGCACCAATGCAGCAGGTCGCGCGCCGAATTGATGGGGAAAGACAGCTGCACCTGTTTTTTTTGTGAAGTACCGGCCCCTTCCCTGATCACAAAGCCGCCACCGATCGAATAATAGGTTTCTGCCACTCCTTCCCCATTGCGAAGGGTGGCCAGGAAGCTCAACGCGTTGGAATGAAAAGGGAGCGATTCGGTGAGCAGGAACTCGATATCCTCGCGCGGGTCAAATACAATCTCATGCTGCCCGCCCAATAGCAGCCGTTTCATGGCGGCAATATCCCTGATGCGCGGCTGCACGTTCGACACATCGAAGGTAACCGGGTCTTCGCCGTTAAGCCCGAGCTGCACGGCAATATCGGTGCCATGCCCAATGCCCGTTTTAGCCAGGGAACCATAGAGCAGCACTTTCAGTGAAACCACCTGCTGCAGCTGGTCCTGCTCGGCCAGCGATCCAACGAACTGCTGCGCTGCCCGCCACGGGCCCAGGGTGTGCGAGCTGGAAGGGCCTATGCCTATTTTAAATATATCGAATACAGATATGGGCTCGTATGACAAGGATATAAATTGAGAATATAAAATTACAACAAAAAACAGGAACCCCCTGTATATGAAAAAGCTTCACTATGCCCGGAATACGGGTCAATAGTGAAGCCTGCTCTTTATAAACGTCCTATGAGCGGTTTTATACGATCACTGCACATCGTACAGGTGCACGTCGAAATAAAGCACGGCATCAGGAGGCACGCCATAGGTGCCGATACAGCCATAAGCCATGGAAGAGGGAACGATCAGCTTGATATGCCCGCCTTTACCGATGAGCTGCAGACCTACGCGCCAGCCCTCGATCAGGCTGGAAAGCTCCCAGGGATTGGAAGTATTGGGTGTCGTCATCTCATCAAGCAGCCGCCCGTCCAGGAACTCTCCCCGGTAAGTGATCACGATCTTCGAATTCACATTAGGCGATGTACCTGCCGTGCCGGGATCAATTATCTCATAATACAGCCCGGTCGAGTGCCGCACCGCAGCAATGCTCTTCAAAGTGGCATAAGCCTCGATATCAGCCGCTTCGCTCGTAGGTGATTTGGGCTTACAGCTTTTGTCCTTCAGGCAGCCCGTAGCTGCTACGGCCAGCGCGGCCATTATCAAGAAAAATCTAAGGTTCTTCAACACAATCAATTTAAATAGTTAACAAAAGATAGCTACAAGACAACCATTCAGCTGCATGCGCTGCAAGATTACGAAAAAATCAATCCTGTTCCTCGCGGCTTTTCAGCTCCCGGTAATGCTGCTCGTTTATATCCCATTGATGGCGCCTGGAAAAGATCGCGGTAAACACAACGATCAGCAACGCTGCGATAACAAGCACCAATACCAGCGAGGGATCGGTGTTCTTCATCATTTCAGCCCGCTTGTACCAGCCCGAGAAAAAGTTAATGAAGATCGCTGTCACGATAGCCGCAGCCATAGGCAGGCCAACTGCCAGCTGGCGAAAGCTCCTTTTTTTCCGGAGCCGGTTCTTTTCCCAGTACTGGACAAAACGTTTCTCCTCTTCGGTAAGCATAAGACGGCAAAAGTACGGCATTTCCCAGGCAGCAGAAAGCCGGTGCACAAAACATACAGGGCAGGATTATCAGCTTTCCGTTATCTCATCAGCTGGCTGAGCACCGGCAACAGGTCTAATGGCAGGATGCTTATGCGGCTAATACTTGCATCACCCGCTCAAATTGACTATATTGTGGCACCAATTTGAAAAACTGTGAGAATAATCCCACTTTTAGCCCAATATCTGTACGCGCACAAGCGTCTTGATCTTCCTGGTATCGGCAGCTTTATCCTCGATCCCCAAGCCATTACTGAACCCGAAAACAATAAACGACCGCAGCTTCTGACGCATATCCGGTTTGAGAACAATCCACTTATAACTGCTCCTGACCCAGAGCTGGTGAGCTTTATTTCCCTGCATAGCGGTAAAATGAAGGCCCTGGCAGCTTCCGATCTCGAATCGCATATCCAGCTTGCCCTGCAGTTCCTGAATACCGGTAAGCCCTTTCTTTTCGAGGGCATCGGTACGCTGATCAGCACCAAGCCGGGAGAATATGCTTTTTCACCGGGATGGCTCCTTTCTGCCAGGCACAAGGAACCGCCTGCCCGCGAGCCCCGGAAGGCAGAAAAGGAGAAAGATACCGAAGCGCCGGGTACCGCTTATGAACCATTTTTACCGGAAAAGAAAAGCCGTCCTTCTTTCCAGCGCCCGCTGATCGGGCTGGTATTGCTGGCAGGCCTGGGCCTGGCTATCTACGCAGGCTATTATATTTCCCAGCGAAAAAGCAATACGGCAGAGCAACCTGCAGAAACCAACCGCACGGAACCGGCACCGGCAGACAGCCTTTCTTTGCTGGCCGGCGAAAAGCCCTCTATACGTGCTGCTCAAAACCCCGTTGCCGTTGACAGCTATAAATATGTGCTTGAAATAGCCGACAGCAAACGGGCATTCGAGCGTTACGGGAAGCTCAGGAGCTATCAATGGCAGGTACAGATGGAAACGAACGATTCCGTGCAGTATAAATTATTCCTACACCTGCCCTCTTCGCTCTCCGACACAACGCGTATCATGGATTCGCTGACGGTGCTGAACGGCAGAAGGGTATTTATCGACTACCAGAATTAATATGCATAATCCCGCTTACTGGATAAAGCAGCTCCGGCTGCAGCAACATATAGAAGGAGGCTGGTACAGCGAGGTGTACCGCTCTTCACAGCTGGTGCATGCACGCAGCCTTCCTACCGACAGGGCGGCGGCCACGCATATTTATTTCCTGCTGCAGGAAGGGGAGTTTTCTGCCTTTCACCGTATCCGGGCCGACGAGATCTGGCATTTTTACCAGGGAGACCCGCTTATCATTACCGAGCTACAGCCCGATGGCACGCTCATTGACCATTTGCTGGGCAATGAGCCGGAAAAGGGTGAGCAGCTTTGCTGTGTAATTAAGGCGGGCAACTGGTTTGGCTCGCGTGTAAAGGAAGGCGGCAGCTACGGGCTGGCCGGCTGTACGGTAGCTCCTGGCTTTGATTTCGCTGATCTTGAGCTGGCGCAGCGCGATCAGCTGCTTGCCGAATATCCCCAGCATGCTATGATAATACGATCGCTGACGCATTCTTCCTCCTGATGAACAGGCTCCTCGCTCATTGATCCCGGAAAAGCTCATGCAGGCGGTTGGTGATGGCTTCCAGCAATCCACTGTCAGGCACCGGCTTACCGGAAGGCTCAGCTACAACGGCCCGGAAATTCCGCTCTTCATCCGGCTCAAATAATATCTCCGTTCCGTTCACCTGCACGGCTATCTTATAAGTATAGCCATATACACGGAGCTCAGCATTATAAATAAGCTGCTTATCGTGGTACACGATATCAAACTGGAAAGGCTCTGCCATAGCTCAAAATTAGCACACTCTCCTGCTACCCGCTTATCCATATCTCAAAAAAGAAATATTAACTTGGGTGCATGAAAAAAAGCGCCGGTCTCCTGCTATACCGCTTTGTCCAGCACCAGCTGCAGGTATTGCTGGTTCATCCCGGCGGTCCTTTCTGGAAAAACAAGGATGAAGGCGCATGGACCATTCCCAAAGGTGAATTAGCTAATGATGAGCCGGCCCTTGAAGCCGCTATCCGCGAGTTCACGGAAGAAACAGGATATCGTCCCGAAGGGCCCTACCGGGCATTGAAGGAAGTTCGCCAGAAATCGGGGAAGTGCATACAGGCTTTTGCGGCAAAAGGGGAAATAGATGTCAGCCGCATAACCAGCAACAGCTTTGAGCTGGAATGGCCACCACGGTCAGGCCGCAAACAGCAGTTCCCGGAAGTAGATAAGGCGGCCTGGTTCAGCCTGCCCGAAGCCTGCCAAAAGATCAATCCCGCACAGGCAGCGCTGCTGAAAGAGCTGGAAGAGCTGCTTCCAGGCTGAGAAGCAATCCTTCTTTTATATGCATAGGTGACAGCGCTTAATAAAAGGTCACATTTCCACCTTCTTCCTGTGCTGCTGTTTCTGCCGGTGATTATCTTCGGCCTCATCCAGCGAATGAGAAGAATAAATATCACCTTCCCGCTCGGCTCTTTCCGACAGCTGCACATAATAGTTCTTGAGCACGATCAGCTCTTCTTCGGTCAGGTCCTCAATATCAACCAGGCGGTTACTGGCCTGTTGCGAGCAGGCCAGCAGCTCGTTCAGCTTAAGGTGAATAGCAGCCGTATCCTTATTCTGGGATTGCTGTATCACAAATACCATCAGGAAGGTGATGATCGTAGTACCTGTGTTAATGACCAGCTGCCAGGTATTTGAATAATGGAAAAAAGGGCCGGATACAGCCCATGCCAGGATCAATATAAAAGCCAGGACAGACACAACGGGGCTGCCTGCCTTGCGCGTAACATAGCAGGATACCCGGTTAAACATCCGGGCAACTTTCAACCTGCGTGGAGGAATATCAGGCGACTTCATAATCAATTTATTTTAACGGGTAATGATACCAATGATAAGAATGCTGTTCTTCTTATAAATATCAAAGGACATGCCACGCCTGCAAACCGGTCGCCGTCAGGTATGCTATACAAGGTTTGCAGAAATGCTGCACCGGGCTTCTTTTTTGATTTGCTTAGGACAGCCTTAGGCTAAAAGAGTAGCCCGGCTACCTTCTATGTGTACTTCCTCCCCGATATTTATGCTCGTTTCTTACCTGAAATAAAACCATGAGCAAAAGATCACACGATCCGTTAAAACAAGCGAGCTTGCTTCTTTTAAATAAACATAAAATACAATTGCCTGAAAGAGGTCATCTTTCTCCGATGGCCTCTTTGTAAGCTTTACTCGGCTTCCATAAAAGCAGTGATCCGCTGCCTGGTATATTCCGGGATATCTGTATTGAATACTTCTGCTCTTTTTACTCCCATTTCAGTGAACCATTTTTTCAGCACGTGCCTGATAAGGTCTTCATCATTCCTGTGTGCTGCCGAGGGCGATACTTCAAGCACCAGCACTTCCAGCCGGTCCAGGTCATTACGTGAGGCGATCAGGCCAAAATCAAGCCGGTCCATTTCCTGCTGCCAGCTATTATTATTTCGGAGCTTGTATTTCTGCAGCAGGTCGCCTGTCAGGTAAGCATAGCGGTTATTCCTTTTGTCCTTGGAATCGTTGTGATAGATATAACCATCCGTAAATATCACCAGCACGTTCCGGTAGTCAGCATCTTTGTCCACCGCATAATCTTTTACATCATTCTTAAAAAAACGCCAGATATCCGAGCCAGGCCATTTGCCGGCTTTTATGGTAGCTTCATATACCGAAGCAATATTGTCTGCAAAGATGCCGCGCATATTATCGTACACTTCTTTTTTGCTTTTATTCTCCATCTTCGAGAGATCGATGTTGAGCCTGCTTACCACGGTAAGAAGATCGGCGTCTTTGGGCGGCGGATAAAAGATCACGCGCATTTTTCCTTTTGACATATTAGTGCCTTTGCTTTGCATCTCGGCCAGGAAATAACGGACAAGGCAATTGACAAGCGCAGTATCCCGTTGCAGGTGCGATGGGGTGGCCGGGTTCTGCCGCGGATCGATCCTGTCAGACAGGTCGAGCAGCACAGTAAGGTTAAGCTGGCGGTTGTTTTTGCTTTTCGCGGAGCCTGGCTGCTTTGAAGAGCCTGCTGTGGCCGTTTCGCCGGGCTTGGCCGGAGAGCCGCAGCCATAGCAGGTTGCCAGCAATAAAAATATCAGGTATCTCATTAGTTGGGGTTTACAGATGAATGGTTATAAATGGTGACCTTTACAAATTCCTGTACGGCAAGCTCTGCCTTTTCGATCTCGTCATGGGTTTTACGGTTGCCTCTCATCCAGGCCAGCCAGCCTGCCATGAAATGAAAAAGATCGAGCTCAAACTCGCGGGGTATGATCACGCTGTCAAGCACCTCTTCCAGCTTCTTGATCTCCGTGCGTGCATCGTCGATGCTATGGCTCATCTTATCGATCTGCACGTTGAGGTCGTCAATGCCGGCCCTGGCTTCCGTTATCTGCCGTTCTTTTTCCTGGATAGCTACTTTCGCTTTATCGATCTTGCCAAAAGCCTCTATCACCATATCGAACACAAATCCCCATATGAGGTATACGATAAAACCGGCAAAGATGATCAGCCAGAAGTTGATGGATGTGATAGCAAGGCTCACCGAAAATTCAGGGATCTCATTAAAACTGTTATCCTTTTTGATATTATATATCTTTTCCGTGATCTCGTAAGCCAGTATGGCGTCAAAAACGAACGTAACGATCACCAGCAAAGCGATACGCATGAGCTTGACATATCCTTTCAGCTCCTGCAGCTTATGTATAAGATAGCCCAGGCCAAGAAACACGAATGGGATGGTAAGAATAAGCACCAGCTCCATAAAGCCATCATTAACGGCTTTTGACAGGGCCTTTGCATCGAAGATGGAGTTGGCTACACCTATTTCATTTATAGAGAACTCCTTGAAAAAGGCCGAATAAGAAGCCGAGCTGTAAAAGACGAACAGGTAGACAGTCAGGAAAATAAGAATGATCGCGCCGATATAAAAGCTGGCATTACCCGCCCCATCGCCGGTTATCTCCTGGGGGTTTTTACGGATATGCGCTTTTTCCTGCATAAGCTGGTCTATACGATGCTTAAGCTGCGGAATGGTGGTCTCCCTGATCGTTTTAATGCGGTTCTCCCAACGGTTGATATTGCCCAGGTGCTCCTCCATCTTTACCCGGCTGGGCTTTTTCAGCTCTTCCTGCTTTAAATGGTTATTCTTTACTTCCTCCTTGAAGTCGAGGTAAACTTTCTGCAGGCATACGCGTAAGCCAGGTATGGTACCATCCAGCTGGTTGGCCTGGTGAAAGCCATAATCCTGGTAGCTCATCCTTATTTTTTTCTCTTCCTGCTTGGGAGCCGGCGGTGGCGGCTCTTTTACCGAAAAAAGCCCCCTGGTAATTTTTGAAAGATCCATAACTAAAGGTTTTTTGATACAGTGGATAATATTTTTTCCTTGGGCGTGTCCTGCTGCGCTTCATCAAGCAGGAACTGGCAGATAGTATCGATATTCTCTTCCTGGAAACCAAAGCGGATGCAGAACTTCTGCAGCAGCTGCTTCTCGGCCGGGTCTATCTTTCCATCGGCCCAGGCAATAAGAGCAAAATCGTAAAGACAGGCGATCTTTTCCAGCACAGAGCCGGGAGATATGAACTCGGTATCCGCGGAGTGCACCAGCAAATGGTCAATCTCCTCGCGCGACACTGCCCGTTCTTCGCCGATCCGGTACAGCATTTCAAGCTCTTTGGTGTCCACTTCCTCATCGGATAAAGCCATATGGTAAAGATTGAGGAAATGATTTTTTAGTTCAGTGGTCAATGACATAATATTTGTTTTGAAGCCGGCAGCATATTCCAGCCACGAGCCGACAGGTATGAATAGGATAATTTTAGACTGACTTTCATTAAGTAATATCCTCCGTCAGCGCGCCGGGAGCATAGGCTTTCAGCGCATTGATATCTTTTTCCCTTTCCTCGCTTGTTACATAAGCTTTGCTACGGCCGATGATCTCTCCGTTCGCTGCCTTCAGGTTGAACCTGTAGCTACCGGGATTGTCTTTCCTGCTGTACCGGTCATCGTTATCTGCATTGCGTTTTACCGAATCGATCCCGTGCAGGCATGATGACTTAGCCGTGTATCCTTCACTGGATAATAATATCCGGTCGTCGCCTGCCTTGAGCCGGAAATAATACTGGTGATCTGCAGCGCTCCTGAAGAGCTGGAATCTGAAATAACTCATATTGCTTGTTTTTTATTACGATGCTGATTGCCTGGTCAGTGATCCCAAGCCGCCCTGAAGCCGATATGAGGCATGGCCGTTGCCGGAGCTGCTTTATCCCGGTAGGTGATATGCAACTGGTTCACCGGCTTTATCAGGCTGTGAAAAGCCCCGCCCCGTATCACTTTTTCATATCCTGTGGAAGGCCCCTGCGGGTTATCAACAGGACTAACCATATAATAATTTTCACCGAACCAATCGGCGCACCATTCCGCCACATTGCCCGTCATATCATATATCCCGGCTGCATTGGGATTTTTGGAAGCAACGCGCGCAGGCTTGACACGGCTGTAAACAGCCACCAGCGAAGCATTGTTCCCGCCGCTGTACCTGACCGGCTGACCATTGCCCGCAGCCAGCTCCCATTCGGCCTCTGTTGGCAACCGCCCGCCTGCCCAGCGGCAATAAGCTTGTGCTTCATCCCAGGTTATATTCACCACAGGGCATTCATCTCCACACCGGTTTGGAGGTTGTGCAGGCATTTTTTTATTGATGCGAAGGCAGTAATCCTTATACTGGCCCACTGTTACCTCTGTAGGGCTGATAAAAAAAGAACGCAGGCTTACAGCATGGACCGGGCCGTTGCCGGCTTCATTATTGCCCATCATAAAATCGCCGCCTTTGATAAATACCCGGTGCGCTTTATCTCCCGACGGCCTGATAGCTGTATCAGACCCGGATTGCTGTCGCCGCATGCTTAGAGGCATAGCTTTCTTATCTGCGGTCACCGAGGTATCCGGCGGCCCGGAGGCCTCTTCCCTTACCAGGGCAGGCTGATCGAAAAAGGACCTTCCTATCAGCAAAGCGACTATGATGAAGGCTATGCCGCAAAGCCTTTTAAGGAACTTTGCAGCAGCTTTGTCCTTTCTCAGCTTTTGCTCCAGGATAGCAGCTATCTCTTCGGGATTATTATCCCAGTTCTCGAATACCACATCCTTGCTGATACCTTCCACCGGCGTATCATCAAGCCGCAGCTGCAGGATACGGGCGGGGGACACCGTAGCTATCAGCCTTTCGATATTGGTCCAATGGTTCTTCACGAATATGTTGCTGGTAATCATCAGCACATACCGGGCATCTCGTCCATAGGATTGCATGGTGATCTCCATGACATGAGCGCCCCAGTTGCGGGCGCGATGGCGGTTATCCTTATAATAATAATAGCTGATCCCTTTTGCCTCCAGGGCCTCCGTTATTTTCTCGGCCACCCCGATATTCTGCTCTGCTACCGAAATGGCGATATCATGTTTGGACCTGAATGGCATCGTATAAAAAAGGGTTTTTTTCCTGGTCAGAGGCGATGATCCTTGACAAGGTTCCAGCAATATTGTCCCGTTGTGGTAAGCCGGCACCCCATTGAGTGCATGGCAGCCCAATACATATACTCTTCTCCTACCGGCTCTACCAGCCCCATACGCTCCATTTTCTGAAGCCGCTTAAACAGGCGCACATGCGATTCGGTAGCAAGCGGGCTGGTATACTCATAAGAAGGGGCCAAAGGCAGCTCGGCCGATGGGCTTGGGAAATACATTAACGCCTCCCGGATATCCTTCAATGACACGGCGGGCTTTATGCTACGCAGGGAAGTCGAGTGTACGATATTGGCCTTGAACACAGGCCGCTGCTTCCACCATCCTAATGCTTTATCGATATAAGCATATATATTTCCGGAAGTAATGCTCCCACTGATATCTGCCGCTCCGCCTCTTAATGCATCGAGCAATAGCTGGGTAAACACTCCATGCCCCTTTACTTCTATCGCCTGCTCATTATCGTTGCTGGCAGCCAGGATGGTCACTCCTTTGTGGATCAGCGCCCCGGAGCTATTCAGCAAGCGCGGAGTTCCCATTGTGCCGGAATAGCAGCAATCGACAAGGATAATTTTATTTCGGGCAGGCGATTGGTTGGCCAGCGCCAGTATTTCATCCATTGAAACGCCCTGATCGTGCTGGCTGAAGTCGGGAGTAACTATATAGCCCCCCGACTCGCTGATACAGCCATGCCCGGAAAAATAGAACAGGCAGGTTTCGCTATCGGTCCGGAAAAGCTGGATGATAAGGGATTTCAGGGCCGCTTTTGTACGTACAGATGTGCTGACAAGCAGGTCAAAATTCGGAGAGCCGTCTCCATGTGTAGACAGAAGTTCTCCTATGGCATTAGCATCATTGACGCAACCATGCAGCCGGGCTGATCCTGGATAATCATTAATGCCTACTACCAGCGCTTTTCTCATAATAAACATTTATCAGTTAGTCGGGTCAACCGGTATGGGTACCCATACCGGTTATCTCCCCAAAGTTTATAAGTTCATGCAGAGTAAAAAACCTGTACCCGAGGGGAAATATCCCCTTTTTTGATCGTACCGGATTTAGCCGCTATGCGCACAGGGGATTTTTCCGGTACTTGATCTGTCATGTACTTTTCTGTCTTTGACGGCTTTAGTTTAGCGCTGTCGAACTGTATACAGGATCACCTATCATTTTTTATTCACCTAAAAAAAAATCAAGTATGTCATTACAAACTAAGCCCCTGCCAGTTTTTTATGTCGGCAAGCAAGTAACCAAGGACAGGATCAAAAATTTCCAGGACATCAAGCATCCGCTGCTTAGCCAGGCATTGGGCAAGCAGGACACCAAATGCATCTGGTATGCCAAAGAGCATTTCGCCAAGCTGCTGGAAGAAATAGAGCAGGTAAACGGCGACGGCATGCGCATTCATTTCGGCATGTACGAAGAGGGGCACCAGTTTGAAGGCCAGCTCTGCCTGCTCTTTACGGCCACCCGTGAAAAAACTATCGGTAACGATGTGGTACATACCAATGTTTTCCTGGAAAATGAGCCTGATTTTGAAGACCGGTCGTCGCTGCCGCGAGACTTCCCGGGATTTCCCGGTGATGAGCCTGGCAATATCCGGGATTTCAATTACGGCTCCCCCTGTCCGCCGCTTTGCGACGGAGGCGGAGGTGACGACGATGAGGAAAGCGGCTCGTGATATGATAGCAGGTGCGGGGCAGCATTAACTTATCTCCGCGCTAATATGTAACTTGGGTAAATGCATAGGATACTACAGCCATATTATATCTATCTGGCCCCTCTTCTGCTTAGCGCCATTTTAAGCCTGAAAAGTTTCTGGCTGAAATGGCCTAAGCCTTTTAGGATCATATCCATCTTTTTATGGGTAACCGTGCTTTTAGAGCTCATGTCGATAGGCTGGAAATGGTTTTTCCATGTAACGCCCTACTGGCAATATACCCCAAACAATCACTGGATATATGGCATAGGCCTGCCGTTGCGCTTTGGCTTGCTGTTTCTTTTCTTTTATTCACTTTTAGAGACGGCCAGGATAAGAAAATGGACCAAGGTGCTTGCAGCCGTTTTTATGCCTTTTTCTATCATCAACTATTTCTTTATACAGGGGCCTTTTGCCACGAACAGCTTTACGATAATCCTGGCTCATTTCATCATCATATTTCTTTCATTGTATTATTTCTGGGAGTTGGTCAGGAGTGAGCAGTTCAAACCTCTTCGCAACAACCCGGCCGTGCTTATCTGTCTTGGCCTTTTTTTATATCATTCAAGCACCTTGCCTTATTTTATCAGCATTGAAGCCTTTTCCGGCTTTCTTGCAAGGCCGGTCGGCATTACGTATATGTTCATCCACCAAGCCTTCAATATCATCATGTATTCCTTATTCCTAACCGCTTACTTATGCAAAATTCATCCACGTACATCGGACTGACCATTATTATTTCCACCTTGCTTATCCTGGCCATAGGCGCTGTCGTCATTTTTTTTATTTTTCTTTACCAGAGAAAAAAGTTCCGACATCAACAAGAGCTGTTTGAAATAAGAGAGGCCTTCAGCCAGACATTGCTGCAGTCAAAGCTGGAAATACAGGAGCAAACCCTGGATCATATCGCCAAGGAGCTGCATGCCAACTTCAGCCATCTCGTTTCCCTGATCAATATCAACCTGTCGGCCATTTTGCCCCAGAGCACGGCCGATATGAAAGAAAACATCATAGAAACAAAATCGCTCGCCAAGCAGCTGATGAGCGAGCTAAAGGCGCTCAGCGCCAACCTGAACACCGATCATATCATGCGGATCGGTTTTGTGAAAGCCCTGGAGCACGAGCTGGGCCGGCTCACCAAGACCAAAAAATACCATGTCACGCTCAGCAAAACCGGTGATGAATATCGGCTGCTGCCCGAGCACGAGATCATCCTCTTCCGCTTATGCCAGGAAGTGCTCAATAATATAGTCAAGTATTCCCAGGCCACTGAAGTAACGGCCGTCATTACTTATACGCCTGAAGAAATGAAGCTGGCGATCGCTGATAACGGTATTGGCTTTGACATAGAAAAGGCCCGCAGCCAAGGCGGAGAAAAAGAAAGCACCGGCCTGTTCAATATCCAGAAAAGAGCAAGCCTTATTAAGGCACGCTTTGACATTCACAGCTCACCCGGCAAAGGAACGATCGTTGAAATAACCATTCCCCCTTCTCACCTGCTTAAATCATAGTGTATGCTCTTCAACCAGCCCAAGATAAAGATAGCCATCGTTGATGATCATAACCTTTTCCGCAAAGGCCTTATCAAGCTCATCAACCTGGGCGACACCCATCACCGGTACATCATCCTGTTCGAGGCAGAAAATGGCAACGACCTGAAAGAGAAGATCGACAAGAAGAATACGCCGCACATCATCCTGATGGATATCGATATGCCTGGCATGGATGGCTTTGCTACCGTAGAATGGCTTTCCCAGTATTATCCGGACATACGGGTGCTGATAATATCCATGCATGAATCAGAAGAAAAGATCATGCGAATGATACGCATGAATGTAAAGGGTTACCTGTCAAAGGACATCGAGGTAGAAGATATACACCGCGCCCTGGAAGCCATTTCCAGCAATGGGCTGTATTATTCTGATACGGCTTCCGATGCTATTCATCAAAACCTGAATGATGAAGGAAAGCAGGGCAAAAATATACAGATGAACGAGCGGACAAGAGAGTTCCTCAATCTCGTTTGCACAGAGCTGACCTATCAGCAGATCGCCGACCAGATGAACCTGAGCCCCAAGACCATCGACGGGTACCGCGAAACCCTATTCCAGCGCTTTGGCATTAAGTCGAGGGTAGGGCTTGCCATGTATGCCGTAAGGAACGGGCTGGTGCAGCTATAGATATCAAGCCCTGGTGCCTCCTGTTCATAATCGCTTTTCTTACCATTTATTCCGCCCGCTATGTACCATTCGCGGCTTATTCTCCGGCAGAAAAAAGATGCCCGTGATATCGAGAAGGCACCTGCGCTGCCGGTTCAGCCATTCTCTTTTTCCATACGCGATAGCCTGATACCGGGTTTTCATCCCTGGGACCAGGCTCACCTGGCTTGCCGGCAGGATCCCATGCTTGCCTTTGCAGAGCCGGATCTCGATGCTTCCCTGCATTACTGGCCGCAGCCTCCTGCTATATCCAAAAATATGATTACCGATAACGTAGACCCCGGCGAAATAGTCCCGGGCCCTTATCTTGAATGTTGGCCGGCGCCGGAGCATCCCTGCATCTGGCATACAGGAGCAGCTCATTCACAGCTAAAAGATGCCCGCGAAGAAATAAGCCGGCTGCCATGCAAAGCAATTATACGCATTGCCCATCTTGATACCGGCTATGATCCTCACCATCTTTCTTTTCCACGAACATTGATCCGGCATGATCTCGAGCGGAACTTTGCCGAAGGGGAAGCTGATAAATACCATACAGCAGCAGATACCTGCAGGCAGGGACAGTGGCAGATGCCCGGTCACGGAGCTGCTACGCTTGCATTGCTTGCAGGAGCCAGGCTGTCCCTGCCACAGTATGATTTTAACGATCACCTGGGGCTGCATGAAAGTATCGAGATCGTACCTATCAGGCTTGCCGGCAGCGTGATACTTCTCCGGTCCACGGCTTTTGTACGGGCCATGGAGTATATCCTGCATGAGCTGCATGAAGATCCTGGCACGCGGATAGATATTATTACCATGAGCATGGGCGGCATTGCTTCGCAAGCCTGGGCAGGGTTGGTCAATGAAGCATATGAAAAAGGCATTTTTATCGTTTCGGCAGCCGGCAATAATTTCAGGAAGCTGCCTGCCAGAACGCTTGTTTATCCTGCCCGGTTCAACCGGGTAGTTGCTGCCTGCGGTGTTACCTATGATCTGTCTCCTTATTGCAAGCCTTCGTCTGGCAGCAGCTGGTCGGTCATGGAAGGCAACCATGGCCCGAAAGCGCTTATGCAAACTGCTATTGCTGCCTTTACGCCCAATACGCCCTGGGCGGATATTCGGCACCCGCAAGCGGTACAGCTTGATGGCAACGGCACTTCTTCGGCCACTCCCCAGGTAGCGGCTGCCGCTGCTTGTTATATGATCAAATACCATCGCCAGCTTTCGCTGTTGCCGGAGCCCTGGATGAAAGTGGAAGCAACAAGGCATGCCCTTTTCAGCGCCGCCCGAAAATATATCAATGGCTACCAGGGAGATCATTACAGCTATTTCGGGAATGGCATACTGCAGGCCAAGGATATGCTCGGCGTAGCCGTGCCCAACCCGGCCATCCTGGCCAGGCAGCCGGAAGATGAGGTGAGCTTCCCTTTGTTTCGCCTGCTGGCAGGCACCCGGCAGTTGCCACCAGCTGCAGGAAATAAAGCAGAAATGCTGGAAACCGAGCTTATTCAGCTATTGCTGACAACGCCGGCGCTGCAAAAGCTGGTAAGGGATGAGGAGCTGAGCCCCGAGAAAATGAGCCGGGATGAATGGCTGCAATTTATAGCCCTGGTATCGGCCAGCCCGCAGGCATCTGTAACGCTGCAACAGGAGCTGGATATCCTGCGTCCTTCACTGGCCGGAAAGAATACCTGACAGGTAGGCTGCTACAGCTCAACCTATCGGTCATTTCCTGTGTTACATATATGCAGGTCATGCCTGCAGCCTCATTCACTCTTAACCTTTAAAATGTATTTTATGGAACAGCTTGAAAACAAAGTAGCGCTCATTACCGGCGCAGGCTCAGGCATTGGGCAAGCTATCGCCAAGCTTTATGCCGCAGAAGGGGCCAGGCTGGTTGTATCGGATATCGATGAAAAAGGTGGAAATGATACCGTAGCGGCCATCAGGGCTAAAGGCGGCGAAGCCATTTTTGTAAAGGCAGATACTTCACGGCCTTCAGATAACGAAAAGATCGTTGAAAGAGCCGTAGAGGAGTTTGGCGCGCTGCATATTGCCGTCAACAATGCCGGCATAGGTGGACCATTGGGGCCTGTAGGAGAATATCCCATAGACGGCTGGGATAAGGTTATATCCATCAACCTATCTGGCGTGTTCTATGGTATGCGCTACCAGCTGCCTGCCATGCTGAGCTCAGGCTGTGGCAGCATCGTAAATATGGCATCGATATTAGGAAAAGTAGGCACTCCCAATTCAGCGGCCTATGTAGCCGCGAAGCATGGGGTCATCGGTCTTACCGAAGCTGCTGCGCTGGAATATGCTGCCCGGGGAATACGGATCAATGCTATAGGCCCTGGCTATATTGTTACGCCGTTGCTTACCAAGGCGCTCGATAAAGCTGCAATGGATTCCCTGGTAAAGCTGCACCCGATAGGCCGTCTTGGCACTTCGGAAGAAGTAGCCGAGCTGGCTTTATGGCTTAATTCAGACAAAGCTTCTTTTGTTACAGGCTCCTACTATAATGTGGATGGCGGATACCTGGCGCAGTAATGTATGATCAAAGCCCCGCAAATAAAAAGGCTGTTCTTATGGAACAGCCTTTCTCCGAGGTCCCGAGCGGATTCGAACCGCTGTACGAGCTTTTGCAGAGCTCTGCCTAACCACTCGGCCACAGGACCAGCTTTATATCCCCGAAAATAAAGTTGAATTTCAACCTTTTAAGGTATACCGTTTTTTGACGGACTGCGAAAATAGGATATTTTTGATAAATACTAAAAATATGCCGTATGAGCCGAATCGCAGAATCAGAGTTAATCATCAATGACCGCGGAGCTATCTATCACCTTGATCTCCTCCCTGAAGAGATCGCAGGCACCGTGATCACCGTAGGCGATCCCGATCGTGTCAGGGAGGTAAGCAAGCATTTCGATTCTATCGAAATCACAAAACAGCACCGGGAATTTGTCACGCATACCGGTATGGTAGGCAAGAAAAGGCTGACCGTGCTTTCTTCCGGGATCGGCCCCGACAATATCGATATTGTCATGAACGAGCTGGACGCGCTTGTCAACATCGACTTTACCACCCGCCAGATCAAGCCGGAGCTGCGCCCGCTCAATATCGTACGTATCGGCACTTCCGGCTCGCTGCAGGCCGATATACCGGTCGATAGCTTTGTGGCTTCCACCCACGGGCTGGGTATCGACAACCTGCTCAACTTCTACCGTTATGAGCAGAACGAAGAAGAGAATGAGCTGATCCAGTCTTTTATCACTCACACGCAACTGCATGGGCCTATGAGCCATCCTTATATAAATGGAGCAGCCCCTTCCCTGCTGAAAAACTTCGTTACAGGCTTTTACCAGGGAATCACGGTTACCTGTCCCGGCTTTTACGGCCCCCAGGGCAGGGTGCTCCGGCTGGGTATCCGCAATCCCAACCTGGTAGACCGGTTGACCGATTTCCGGTTTGGCCAACACCGGATCACTAATTTTGAAATGGAGACCTCTGCTATCTATGGCTTGGGCAAGCTGCTTGGTCACAACTGTCTTGCCGTAAATGCCATTGTAGCCAACCGTGTAAAGAAAGAGTTTTCCAAAGACGGGAAAGCGGCGGTTGAGAAGCTGATCGTCAAGTTCCTCGAGATTTATGAAGCCAGCATCTGAGGGCGGCCTAACCAGCCTGCAGGAGAAAGTAGGCTTACCTGCTACCGGCCAAACGTTCTTCCGCAGCACAAATTCAATCTCATGATCGTCTCTTTTGCAAAATACCAGGGTACCGGCAATGATTTTATAGTCATCGATAACCGGAAAGGTGAGTATAGCTCGCTTGGGAATGGCCAGATCAGGCGGATGTGCGACCGGCGTTTTGGCATCGGCGCAGACGGGCTGATGCTGCTGAACGACCGGGCTGGCTTCGATTTTGAAATGAGGTATTACAATGCAGACGGCCGGGAAGGCAGCATGTGCGGCAATGGCGGGCGCTGCATCGTTAAATTCGCCTATCACCTCGGCATACATCGCAATGAATACCGCTTCCTGGCAGTCGACGGCCCGCATGATGCAGAGATCGATACTGATGGCACCGTATCGCTGCGCATGAAAGACGTGGACAAGGTGAAAAAAGTGAATGGAGATTTTGTGCTCGATACAGGATCGCCGCACTACATAAAGCTGGTAGCTGACGTTATGGGAATGGATGTGTACCAGAAAGGCAGGGATATCCGCTATAGCAAGGAATACGAGGCTGAAGGGATCAATGTCAATTTCGTGGAGCCGGTAGCAGAAGACAAGATACTTGTGCGCACCTATGAACGGGGCGTGGAAGACGAGACCTATTCATGCGGCACCGGCGTTACAGCTGCTGCCCTGGTTAATTATCACAACGAGAACGGGTTTAATGATGTGCAGGTAAAAACCCTGGGAGGCGAGCTGAATATTGAATTTGACCGTATCGAAGAAGACCATTACGTCAATATCTGGCTTTCAGGCCCTGCCGAGAAAGTGTATGAAGGCAGCATGGACATAAAAGAATAGGCTGCCCTGCCGATCACCCTGTAAACAACAAATGCTTGATACAATTCTTTAAAAATATCGATCACCAGACGGTGGAGGTAGATAAGCCTGAAGACGGCGTATGGGTGAATGTGCTGCCGCCGCTCCGGCAGGAAGAGTTTTCGGATCTTTCCACCCAGCTTGATATACCGATCGACTTCCTTACCGACTCGCTTGATATCGATGAAAGAAGCCGTTTCGAGGAGGAAGATAATGTGCGGCTGATCGTGATCAAGACCCCTACCGAGAACAACTCGTTCAACGAAAGCGATGCCTACTATATCACCATACCGATCTGCATTATCCTGACGCATAACCAGATCATAACGGTCAACTCCTTCGAGAACCCTGCCATCAAAAAGTTCCTTAACTCTTTCCAGAACAGGCACCCTGACAAAAAAAGCCTGATGGTGCTCAAGGTTATCGAGAAGATCGTTCAGAACTTCATGGAATACCTGAAGCAGATCAACCAGCAGCGCAACGTGCAGGAGCAAAAGCTTTATGATGCCAGCCGTAACGAGCACCTGCTGCAGCTGATGCGCATCCAGAAAAGCCTGGTGTATTTTGTGACGGCCCTTCGCTCCAACGAGCTGCTGCTGATGAAGCTGGAACGCACCGATTTCCTGCGCCTTAACGAAGAAGAAAAGGAGCTGCTGAACGACCTGATCGTCGATAATTCGCAGGCGCTTGAAATGGCCAATATATATACCAATATCCTGAGCAGCACGCTGGACGCTTTTGCCAGCATTATCGCCAATAACCAGAACGAGGTATTGAAAAGGCTGGCCGTTATCACCATTGTGCTGAGCTTCCCGGTGCTGATCGCCAGCATATTCGGGATGAATGTGCCCAGCGGCTTCGAGCACTCCAGCTATGCGTTCTATGTGGTGGTGATCGTATCGCTGGCCATTTCACTGATCATCGGCTGGTTTTTCTTTCGCCGGAAGATATTTTAATGCTGCCGCTGGGCACCAGGGCAGCCTTCTTAATTTTACGATATGGGCAATTTCAATATCCGGGTGTACGGCATACTTCAGAATGAGCTGAAGCAGGTGCTGGTAAGCGATGAGTACATCCGCGGAAGCTATTATACCAAGTTTCCCGGTGGAGGGCTGGAATTCGGCGAAGGAACAAGGGAATGCCTTGAAAGAGAGTTCCTGGAAGAAATGGACCTGCAGGTAAAGGCGGGAGCCCATATTTATACGACCGATTTTTTCCAACGTTCCGCTTTTCGCCCGGAAGACCAGATCATCTCCATCTATTATTTTGTGCAGGCGCTGGAGCCTATCAAAGCGCCGCTGCGCGAACGTCCCTTTCATTTTGATGAAGACCAGCTGAAGATATATGAAGAAAAAGAGGAGATCGAAACTTTCCGCTTCATCGACTGGGAACATTTTTCAGCCGACACCATGACCCTTCCTATCGACAAGCGGGTGGCTGCCCTGCTCAGGGAGCAGCAGCTATAGGCCTATCCTTTAATGGTCTTTATAAATTGCCCTATCCTGGCCATATCCTTTACTCCCGGGCTTATTTCAAAACGGCTGTTGATATCCAGCGCAAACAGCTTGCGGGCCGCCGGCTCCGCGGCAAATTGCTTTAGCTGCTCCTCATCGCCGCTTTCAATACCACCGCTCAGGAGGAACAGTTTATCGATCGAAGCCTCTTTCAATATATTCCAGTTGAACTTTTTACCGGTGCCTCCATACCCTGCCCCCAGGGTGTCGAACATATACATATCGCTGGCATCATGGTAGGGGCGCACCATCCATTCAATAGGATCATTGTCGGATAAGCGAAAGGCCTTGATCACGGTGATATAGTTGGCTACCTTTTCGCAGAAGATCGGCGTTTCGTCGCCATGCAGCTGCACTATATCGAGACGGTACTCTTCCACGGTTCTTAGCAGCTCGTCGTATGGCATATTTACAAACACGCCTACTTTACCGATGCTGCCTCCGAGCTTCTTTATTTTTTCGGGAGATACCCTGCTGCCAATATAACGGGGCGATCTGGGGTAGAAAATGAAGCCGGCCAGGTCGGCCCCAAGCTCAGCCAGCGCATTTACCTGCTCCGGCAAGGTCATGCCGCATACCTTGATCCTCATGTGCTTTTTGCTTTTAACCGGGTGACAAAATCAGCAAAAGCAATCGCGGGATCGGCTTCTTTCATAAAGGTTTCCCCGATCAGGAAGCCTTTGAAGCCTGCCTCCCTTAAAGTTACGATAGTTTCTACATTATTGATGCCACTTTCTGCCACGGCCGGCTTATTTGCCGGGACATGATCGATAAGCGACAGGGAGGCATGGATATCCACTTCAAAGGTTTTAAGGTTACGGTTATTGACCCCCACCATATCTACCTCATCGGTGATATGATCAAGCTCACCTGCATCATGTATCTCCAGCAGCACTTCCAGGCCGATGCTTTTGGCGTAGCCGGCAAACCGCTTTACTTCTTCCCGGGTCAGGCAGGCAGCTATCAGGAGGATAACATCAGCTCCAAAAGCTTTGGCCTCCGCGATCTGCCACTGGTCCACGATAAAGTCTTTCCGCAATACAGGAACGCCCGAAACCATACTGGCCTGTGTCAGGTCATTAAGGTCACCGCCGAAAAATTCATCGTCTGTCAATACTGAGATACCGGCAGCTCCGTTCGCATTATACGACCTTATGACAGGCTCTGCTTCCAGCTCCTTGGCCTTGAACCAGCCTTTACTGGGGCTTTTGCGCTTGAACTCGGCAATGATGCCGGTGCTTCCGGGCGTCAGCAGGCCTTGCACCAGCGACCGGCTAAGCCTTTCCCGGAATATTCCTTCTTTCTCAAATTGCCCGATGCTGCCGAGGGCCTTGCGTTCCCCGATCTCTTTTTTCTTTGCAGCGATAATAGTATCTAATATGGTGCTCATTGCAGATCGATTAATCTTTCAAGACATTGCCTGGCCCGCCCGCTTTCAAGGCTGTCTACAGCCGCCCGGTAAGCTGCATCGTAGGTATCATAGTTCCCCGTGCCGTACAATGCCATGGCGGCATTGGCCAGCACCACCGCGTTCTGCGCCCAGGTACCGGCCCCGCTGATAATGGCGCTGAAGATGCGGGCGGCTTCTTCCACGCTGTTGCCGCCGTAAATATCCCGTTGGTCAACCATTCGCTTGCCCAGCTGCTCTGGCGTCATGATGCGTTCTCCTTTCCCGGTTATCACGCGCGTATCGTTGGTAAGTGAGATCTCATCATAGCCGTCAAGGCTGTGTATGATCGTAAAGGGCCGTTCACCCTGCTGCAGCAGGTAATTATATATACGCGCCATTTCAAGGCTATAAACCCCTATGAGCTGGAAAGCCGGCGTTGCAGGGTTTACCATGGGCCCCAGCATATTGAAGAAAGTGCGCATGGCCAGGTTCTTGCGGATCGGGCCTACCGCTTTCAGCGCAGGATGGAACAAAGGCGCATGCAGGAAGCATATCCCTGCTTCATCCAGCTCTTTTTTCAGCAGATCATTTTCCTGCTTAAAGCGATAGCCAAGCTGCTCCATTACATTAGAGGCGCCACTCACCGATGAGGCGCCATAGTTCCCATGCTTGGCTACCTTCTGCCCGGCGCCGGCCACGATAAAGCAGCTAAGGGTAGAAATGTTGAACGTGTTCTTTCCATCGCCCCCGGTACCTACTATATCGATGGTGTCTGCACCCAGGTCAACCGGTACGCAAAGCTCCAGCAGGGCATCCCTGAAGCCTTGCAGCTCTTCAATGGTTATGCTCCGCATAAGATATACCGTCATAAAAGCAGTTACCTCATGCTCATTATACTGGCCTCTGCCGATATTTACCAGCACTTCCCGCGCCTGCTCCCTGTCAAAGGTTTTATGCTCAAAAAGATATTGTAGTATTTTTTTCATACACGCTGTATTCAATGCGCTTATTCAGTTTTTCCTAACCAGTTGCGAAGTATTTTTTCTCCTGAAGGCGTAAGCACGCTTTCAGGATGGAACTGTACGCCCTGCACATCATATTGCTTATGCTGCAAAGACATAATAAAGCCATTATCATCCCTGGCTGTTACTTCCAGCTCAGCCGGCAGGCCTTCGTCGCTCACCACCCATGAGTGGTAACGGCCGATCTCGAACCGGGGGGGCAGGCCGGTAAACAACGGGCTGCTGCTACCTTCCGGGCGGCAGCTGGTAGCCACGCCATGGTACACAGTGGAAAGGTTGACCAGCTTTCCTCCAAATGCCTGGCCAATGGCCTGGTGCCCCAGGCAAACGCCAAGTATGGATTTGCTGGCCGCATAGCGGTGGATCAGGGGCAGCAGCATACCGGCCTCTTCAGGTACACCGGGACCAGGCGAAAGAATGATCTTATCATATTCTTCTGCCTTCTCCAATGGCAGCTTGTCGTTACGGTACACATCCACCGAGCTGTGCAGTATCTTTTCAACGAGGTGCACCAGGTTGTAGGTAAAAGAATCGTAGTTGTCGAACACCAGAACTTTCATGTGCTTTATATAATTCAGGTTATTTTATCGTTTCAGCAAAGGCGATGGCTTTCTTGAGCGCTCCCAGCTTATTATTAACTTCCTGCAGCTCGTTTTCAGGCCTGCTGGCAGCTACCACACCGGCGCCGGCCTGGTAGCTCAATATATTGTTGCGGCTCAGGAAGGTCCTGATCATGATAGCGTGATTGCAGCTTCCATCAAAGCCCATAAACCCGATGGCCCCGCCATAATATCCCCTGGCCGTTGGCTCAAAGCCATTGATCAGCTCCATCGCCTTTATTTTAGGGGCGCCGCTGAGCGTACCGGCCGGGAATGATTTGGCAAAAAGGGAAAAAGGATTGCTGCCAGGCTTTACCTGTCCGCTCACTTCGCTTACCATATGTATTACATGGGAAAAATACTGTACCTGCTTATAATGATCTACCTGCACCTGCTCGCATTCCCGGCTCAGGTCATTGCGTGCGAGGTCAACCAGCATTACATGCTCTGCATTCTCCTTTGCATCCTGCAGCAGTCGCTCGGCTTCCAGCTTATCCTGCTCATCATTGCCGGTTCGCCTCACCGTGCCGGCAATAGGATGCACCACGGCTTTCTGCTGGCTGATGATCAGCTGTGACTCAGGCGAGGAGCCCATAAGCTTGTAATCGCCATAGTCAAAAAAGAAAAGATATGGCGAAGGGTTGATGCTGCGCAGGGCGCGGTACACGTTGAATTCGTCTCCTGTAAACCTTTGCCTGAAGCAACGGCTCAGCACTATCTGGAACACATCGCCACGGAAACAGCTGCGGATCCCTTTCTCTACCATCCGGCAATATTCCTCGTCCGTCATATTGGATGCTTCTTCGCCCCGGGACCGAAAAGGATATACCGGCACATCCTTGCCCCGGATCAGCGATTCTACGGCGTTTCTTTCCCCCGCTATATTGGATATATGATTTTCGCAGACGAACAGCTCATCGCGGAAATGATTGATGGCTATCACGTATTGATACAAGCGGTAGCGTATCAGCGGGATAGGCGCTTCATCATCGCCCGGGAGGGTAGGTGGAGCGGCCAGCTTTACCTGGTCGAAAAAGCCAACTGCCTCATAAGCGGTATAGCCATACAGTCCCTGTGCGAAGGCTGCTTCTTTTTCCTGCCCCGGGGTTATCCCGAACCGTTGCATGAACTCCCAGAGCAATGAGGGTATAGACTTGTCGCCTGCCAGCTTTTTTTTCTCGGGCGCCTGCCCGGGAAGCTTGTACTCCACGCTGTCACCGTTGCCGATCTCGATACCGCCGATAGCATTGATGCAGATAAATGACCAGCTATTGCCCGAGCTGTGGTGATCAGTGCTTTCCAGGAGTATCGTGTCCCGAAACCTGTCGCGCAGCCGGAGGTAAATGCCCACCGGCGTATATACATCAGCCAGCATTTTGCTGACCGTGGTGCTGATATTGATTTTCTTCATATTCCAACCTTGGGTACTATATACAAAAAGCCCCGACGATGCCGGGGCTGAATGCTTGTATAATAAGATCATAGCAATGACATTACAAAACCCCTGAAGAGCTTGTATGCCACCACCACTGGATATTTATTGCCTGTATTTTCATGAAGCGTAAAGATAAGCGCAAAATAACAGCGCGCAAATTCTTTTTTAGGCCAATTTCTGCAATGACCAGTCAGCTGCTTTTGCAGCCGTTGTCTTTGAACGGACGCCGGATTTGCCAGGAAAAATTAATCCTTTTGTAATAACTTACAGCACTAATTGCTCTGGTTATGGATATACTGCATTCCTATGGTCACGGTAAGGGCGCTTTTTATATAGAGCAGGATGCCGAAAGAGTGGCCGAGCTGACCTATACCATGCCTTCTCCTGATAAAATGATCATTGACCATACTGAGGTAGACGCAAGCCTGAAGGGTAAGAATATCGGCAGCCGGCTGGTAGAAGCTGCGGTTCAGTTTGCCAGAAGCCAGTCGATGAGGATAATTCCACTTTGCCCGTTTGCCAATGCAATGTTCAGAAAGAAAAGAGACTACGATGATGTGCTTGCCTGAACGGATGAGCCTGTATTTTATCACCGGTGGCCGCTTATAAGGCTACCCTTAAAATATCACCTTCTATGTCGTTACAAAAGAAAGCGCTTTTGTTCCTGTTATTGGCCTTTACAATGGGTAATGCCGTGCTGGCCCAGGATGATGTTTCGTACAAGACCCCGCCCAAAGACATTGCCGATCTGCTGCTTGCCAGGCCCACTCCCGGCATCAGCATCAGCGATAAGGGTGAATGGATCCTCTTTACCGAAAGAAACAGCTATCCTTCCGTGGAGGAGCTGGCCCGGCCTGAGCTGAGGATCGCAGGTTTGCGTATCGATCCCAATAATTTTTCGCCCAGCCGCCAGACCTATATAAACAATCTTTACCTCAAAAATGTAACATCCGGTAAGGAGTACAAGATCACTGGCCTGCCTTCACCACTGGCGGCCTCAAATATCAGCTGGAGCCCTGATGATAAGAAGCTGGCATTTACCCATACCACTGCGGGCAGGGTTGACCTGTATGTGCTGGATATCGCCACGCAGAAAGCGACCAGGATAAATAAGCAGCCGCTGAACATCATATTGTCTGACTTCCAGTGGCAGGACAATAACAGCATTCTTTACTATACACCCCTGAAGCCGGCTTCTGCAGCACCTCCCAGGCCGCTGATGCCTAAGGGGCCGACCACGCAGGAAAACTATGGCAAAGCCTCTCCACGCCCTACTTACCAGGATATGATCAAGTCGCCCTACGACGAGGAGCTGTTCGCCTTTTATACAACTACCCAGCTAATAAGAAACACCAATGGTGCAGAGACCAGGATCGGACAGCCGGCCATTTACCTGCGCCTCAATATTTCGCCCGATAAAAAATACTTCCTGACCGAAACAGTTAAAAAGCCTTTCTCTTACCTGGTACCGGCTAACGGGTTTGCCTCACAGCTTTTTATTACCGACAATAACGGGAAGCTCGTAAAAGAGGTTGCGCATCTTCCTTCGAGCGAAACGGCGCCAAGCGGCTATGATAACGTGCAGCCCGTACCGCGTGCCTATACCTGGAGAAATAACCAGCCGGCCACTCTTACCTGGTGCGAGCCTCTCGACAGCGGCCTGATCAAAAAGAACGTGGAATACCACGATGCAGTTTACCAGCTGGCGGCTCCTTTTACCGGGCAGGCTGAGCTGCTCTTCCGTACGCGTATGCGCTTCAGCGGCCTGGTATGGGGCGACAACAATACGGCCCTGGTCTTTGAATCGTTAAGAAGCAAGCAGCAGACCCAGACCGATCGCTTCAATCCTGTGACCGGCGACCTGGAAAAATTATTCAGCCGCAATACTACCGATGCATACAGCAATCCCGGCATGCCCGTTACAGCTCCTAACCAGTATGGCAAAAATGTGCTGGTGCAGATCGATAACGGGAATAAGATACTGCTGAACAACACTACCGGCAGCTCGCCCAAAGGCGATCTCCCTTTCCTGCTATCGTTTGACCTGCATACAAAAAAGGCAGATACCTTGTGGCGCAGTCCCGAGGGCACGTATGAATATGTAGCCAAAGTGCTGGATCCTGTAAAGCTTTCGATCATCACCCGCAGCGAAACGGAGAAGAAAGTGCCTAATTACTGGCTGAAGAACCTCCGGCTGCGCATTGCCGACCAGGCGCTTACCAGCTTTACCGACCCTTACCCGCAGCTTGAAGGGGTCAGCAAGCAAAAGATATCTTATAAACGGGCCGATGGTGTTACGCTTACCGGTGATCTTTACCTGCCCAGGGGATATGATGCCAAAAGGGACGGGCCGCTTCCTGTGCTCATCTGGGCATATCCTGCCGAGTATAATTCAGCCGCCGATGCCGCGCAGATAAGAGGCAGCGAGCATCGCTTCACCATGCTGGGAGGCGGCTCACCTATCTTTTATGTAACACAGGGCTATGCGGTGCTCAACAACGCCGAAATGCCGATCGTGGCTATCGATTCCAGCAGGAAGCCAAACGACAATTTTGTAGACCAGCTGCGGATGAATGCAGAAGCAGCTATCGGCAAGCTGGCCGAAATGGGTGTGGGCGACAGCACGCGCGTAGCCGTAGGCGGGCATAGCTATGGAGCTTTCATGACAGCCAACCTGCTGGCGCATACCAGCCTGTTCAAAGCCGGCATTGCCCGTAGCGGCGCTTATAACAGAACGCTTACCCCGTTCGGGTTCCAGAACGAGGACAGAACTTACTGGCAGGCGCCCGAGCTTTATCATGACATGAGCCCTTTCAGCTACGCGGATAAGATCAAGACCCCGCTGCTGTTGATACATGGGGATGCGGATAATAATACCGGCACCTTCCCTATCCAAAGCGAGCGCCTGTTCAATGCCATCAAGGGCCATGGCGGCACCGTGAAATATGTGAGCCTGCCGTATGAAAGCCATGGCTACCAGGGCCGCGAGAACCTGCTGCATGTATTGTACGAGCAATACGCCTGGCTGGAAAAATATGTGAAGAATGCCAATAAGCCTACGGAAACCCGTAAAGGCTTTTGATCGACAGGATCACGAAGAGACGGTTTACAGCACAGCCAGAAAGGCTTGCCTTGAACCGTCTTTTTTATACCTTATCATTAGGCTTTAACGCTTGTTTTGCCGGTATGCGCCGCACGCCAGACCATATTATCAATAGAAGATCATGAAAAAATTATTTATAGGCCTCCTGTGCCTGACTGGGAGCCTGTACCTGCAGGCCCAGCCCATCACTACTTTATTTGAGGAAACCAAAGGTGCCAAAACCCCGGAGTATGCCGCCATCATTCGCTGGTGGCAGCAGCTGGATAAGCGATCAGACAAAGTGCGCCTGCTGACCATGGGGCCAACAGATGCCGGCTTTCCCTTGCACCTTGCCATAGTATCAGCTAACGGAGACACCAGCTTCGAGCGAATGCGCCGGCAGAATAAAAGGATCATCCTCATCAACAACGGTATCCACCCGGGCGAGCCGGACGGCATCGATGCCTCTATGCTGTTGGCCAGGGATATAGCAGCCGGCAAATACAAGCTGCCAGGCAATATAGTGCTGGCCATTATTCCTGTATATAATATAGGCGGATGCCTGAACAGGAGCGCTAATTACCGGGTTGACCAGGATGGACCGGATGAGTTTGGATCGAGGGGCAATTCGCAAAACCTGGACCTGAACCGCGATTTTGTCAAAAACGATAGCCGGGAAGCCAGGTCTTTTGCCGAGATCTTTCATAAGCTTGACCCGGATGTATTTGTCGACAACCACGTAAGCAATGGTGCCGACTACCAGCATGTAATGACCTTGCTGGCCAGCCAGCATAATAAGATCGGCGGTGAGATGGGCATTTTCATGAACCAGCAATTTGAGCCAGGCCTGTACCGGCTGATGAAGGAAAAGGGGTTCGACCTGGTGCCTTATGTCAATCACTGGAGCGATAAAAAAGTGGAAGAAGGATGGCAGGCCTTTTGGGACAGCCCGCGGTATGGAAGCGGTTACGGCACCTTGTGGCAGGCTTTTTCATTCGTTCCTGAAACGCATATGCTCAAGCCTTATCCACAGCGGGTAGCTGCAACCTATGCCCTCATGCAAAGCTTTATAGAGTTTACGGCCTCGAGCTCCTCAGCGATAAAGCAGGCCAGGGAAAAAGACCGGGAGGCGGTAAAAAATGCGGCGCGTTTTCCGGTAAGCTGGCAATGGGAGCCTGAGAAAAAGGCCCTGATCAGCTTTAAGGGATATGAGTCGGGGTACAAGCCAAGTGAAGTGTCTGGCCTGCCCCGCCTGTATTACGACCGCAGCAGGCCCTATACCAGGGAGATCCCTTTTTATAATTATTACAGGGAAGTGGAGTTTGTAGAAAAGCCCAGGGCTTACGTAATACCGCAAGGCTGGTGGAAGGTGATCGATCTTTTAAAAATAAACAAGGTGGCGATGCGTCCGCTGGCAAGAGACACCCTGATTGAAGTGGAAGTATATTATATCGATAGCTACAGGTCTTCACCGGCGGTGTATGAAGGACATCATCTGAATAGCAATGTACGGGTAAGAAGCCTGGTAGAGAAGGTGGGGTTCAGGAAAGGAGACTGGTATATTCCTTTAAACCAGGCGGCGAACCGTTTCCTGGTGGAAGTTCTTGATCCCCGGGCAGAGGACAGCTATTTTGCGTGGAATTTTTTTGACGGCATTCTTCGGCAGAAGGAAGGTTTTTCGGATTATGCTTTCGAGGATATAGCGGCGGGCTATTTGCGGCAACACCCTGAGCTGCACCAGCAGTTAGAAGAGAAAAGGGGGAGTGATACCGCGTTTGCAAAGAGCGCTTACCAGCAGCTGAATTTTGTGTACCAGCATTCTCCTTATTTTGAGCCGGACTATTTGCGGTACCCGGTATACCGGGTCAGATAACGGCTGGAAGCTGAGGATATCGCGGTGGGATTTATATTTTGAGAACCTGGCAAGTCTATAGACCTGGACGGCCTGTTCTGTAAACAAAAAAGACCTTACAACACAAGTTGCAAGGTCTTTTTAAATAAATATGGCAGCTACCTACTCTCCCGCATTTTGGTGCAGTACCATCGGCCATAAGGGGCTTAACTACTCTGTTCGGTATGGGAAGAGGTGAACACCCTTGGGAAAACCACCATAAGAATGTAGTCCATTTTCGGGATGGACATCCGCTTTGTTCCGTATATGCCAAGGCATATAGCGTTCCGACGGATATAATAAGATCATATTGGGAAAGTTAGAAAGAGATATCTAATCTAAAAGTAAAAAAAATTAAAGCTTACGGGCAATTAGTACTACTCGGCTTTGATGTTACCACCTTTACACCTGTAGCCTATCAACGTCATAGTCTCTGACGGCCCTTAAAAGTAAACTCATCTTGAGGAAGGTTTCACGCTTAGATGCTTTCAGCGTTTATCCTGTCCGTACATAGCTACTCTGCATTGCACCTGGCGGCACAACAGATACACCAGCGGTACGTACGACCCGGTCCTCTCGTACTAAGGTCATGTCCTCTCAATTTACTTACGCCCACCACAGATAGGGACCGAACTGTCTTGCGACGTTCTGAACCCAGTTCACGTGCCACTTTAATCGGCGAACAGCCGAACCCTTGGGACCTTCTCCAGCCCCAGGATGTGACGAGCCGACATCGAGGTGCCAAACCTCCCCGTCGATATGAGCTCTTGGGGGAGATCAGCCTGTTATCCCCGGAGTACCTTTTATCCTTTGAGCGACGGCCCTTCCATACAGAACCGCCGGATCACTTCAGCCGACTTTCGTCCCTGCTCGGCTTGTGTGCCTCACAGTCAAGCTCCCTTATACTGATGCGCTCTACGTACGATTACCAACCGTACTGAGGGAACCTTTGCAAGCCTCCGTTACTCTTTAGGAGGCGACCACCCCAGTCAAACTACCCACCATGCACTGTTTCCTGTAAAGGATTAGACTCTAAATCAAAGAAGGTTGGTATTTCAACGACCGCTCCACAATGGCTGGCGCCACTGCTTCAAAGCGTCCCAACTATTCTACACATCCGTAATTCAAAATCAATGCAAAGTTGTAGTGAAGGTTCACGGGGTCTTTCCGTCCCGTGGCGGGTAACCGGCATCTTCACCGATACTACAATTTCACCGGGCTCGTGGAGGAGACAGCGTTCAACTCATTAGACCATTCGTGCAGGTCGGAACTTACCCGACAAGGAATTTCGCTACCTTAGGACCGTTATAGTTACGGCCGCCGTTTACTGGGGCTTCAGTCAGGAGCTTTGGCTTGCGCCGAACACCCTTCCTTAACCTTCCAGCACCGGGCAGGTATCAGGCTCTATACGTCATCTTTCGATTTTGCAGGGCCCTGTGTTTTTGTTAAACAGTTGGTTGAACCATTTTACTGAGACCTACCGAAGTAGGTACGCTTTATCCCGAAGTTACAGCGTCAATTTGCCTAGTTCCTTCTCCACGGCTCACCCGAGCGCCTTAGAATACTCATCCCGTCTACCTGTGTCGGTTTGCGGTACCGGCTGCTATACTCGCTTTTCTTGGAAGAACTTTCACTACTGCGCTTCACCCGAAGGTTCCGCTCGGCTAATCCGTCAGCCTATGTAGCTAGCATTCTCCGTCACTTTTAATGTATAGCAGGCGCAGGAATATTAACCTGCTTTCCATCATCTACCCCTTTCGGGTTTGACTAAGGACCGGGCTAACCCTGATCCGATTAACGTTGATCAGGAACCCTTAGACTTTCGGCGATAAGGTTTTTCACCTTATTTATCGTTACTTATGCCTACATTTTCTTTTGAAACCGCTCCAGCATACGTCGCCGTACACCTTCGATGCAGTTTCAATGCTCCCCTACCGATATACCACCAAGTGGCAATCATAGAGCTTCGGTTCACAGTTTGATGCCCGATTATTTTCCGTGCGGGACCTCTCGACCAGTGAGCTGTTACGCACTCTTTAAATGAATTGCTGCTTCCAAGCAAACATCCTGGCTGTTATAGAAGTCCTACTTCGTTTGATCAACTTAACTGTGTATTAGGGACCTTAGCTGCTATTCTGGGTTATTTCCCTCTCGGCCACGGATCTTAGCACCCGCAGCCTCACTCCCGGAGATATCTGTTAGCATTCGGAGTTTGTCAGGGTTTGGTAGGCGGTGAAGCCCCCTAGCCCAATCAGTAGCTCTACCTCTAACAGACTTCATAATCCGAGGCTGTTCCTAAAAACATTTCGGGGAGAACGAGCTATCTCTCAGTTTGATTGGCCTTTCACCCCTATCCACAGGTCATCCCAAAACTTTTCAACGTTAACGGGTTCGGTCCTCCAGTGTGTGTTACCACACCTTCAACCTGCCCATGGATAGATCACAAAGTTTCGCGTCTGCCCCCACTGACTAAACGCCCTATTTGGACTCGCTTTCGCTACGGCTCCGTTGTTTAAAAACTTAACCTCGCCAGTGAGGAGCAACTCGTAGGCTCATTATGCAAAAGGCACGCCGTCACTCATTGCTGAGCTCCGACCGCTTGTAGGCGCACGGTTTCAGGTACTATTTCACTCCCTTGTTTAGGGTGCTTTTCACCTTTCCCTTACGGTACTGGTTCACTATCGGTGTCTGAGGAGTATTTAGCCTTACCAGATGGTGCTGGCAGATTCAGGCAGGATTCCTCCGGTCCCGCCTTACTCAGGATACTGCTCGTTATTGTCAATTTGCGCTTACGGGGCTATCACCCGCTATGGCCCAACTTTCCAGAAGGTTCAACTTGATGACAACTTCTAAATGCAGTCCTACAACCCTCACTCCGCACGCGGAGCAAGTTTAGGCTCTTCCCTTTTCGCTCGCCACTACTCAGGGAATCACTATTGTTTTCTTTTCCTCCCGGTACTTAGATGTTTCAGTTCTCGGGGTTGGCTCTCTTTCGAGTATACCGACTTCATCGGTATGGGTTGTCCCATTCGGAGATCCAGGGATATAATGCTTGTGTGCAGCTCTCCCTGGCTTATCGCAGCTTACCACGTCCTTCATCGCCTCTCAGACCCAAGGCATCCACCATGCGCCCTTAGTTGCTTTAAAAAAATTAAAAACTAGAATTAAATTGCTATTCTTGTAGTTGTTACCCGACCACATTTCTTCAGACCAACCATAATAATGGTGATATAAATAAACATGTGATCGATAAATTAGATACTCTCGTTCTAACTTTATTTTCCCAATATGTCAAAGAGCTTGGTCAATTTGAAAATGTGTAAATGTGATAATTCAGCGTTACACCATTTTCCTTCAAAAAGCCTTCAGTAGATAATTTGGCTGCGAGCCAATTTTCAATCTTCAAAAGATATTATCTGATGTCAAGAACTACTATCAAAACTTTGGTAGAGAATAATCGGAGCCAAGCCGGTATAACCGGGATGCTCTATCAACTTCGTTATTCCCCCATCTTAGTGGAGGATATCGGAGTCGAACCGATGACCCTCTGCGTGCAAGGCAGATGCTCTAGCCAACTGAGCTAACCCCCCATGAATTATTAAGTAGACCCGAGCAGATTTGAACTGCTGACCCCTACATTATCAGTGTAGTGCTCTAACCAGGCTGAGCTACGGATCTTTGTTTGTAGCCCCCGTTTTCGGGTTACTTGCTTGAAAGAACTTTTAAAATTCTTGAAAAGAAAGGAAACAATAGCCAGTAAGTTTATTGTAGATAATAATGACGGATCATTATTTCTAAAGCTCTAAAAAGGAGGTATTCCAGCCGCACCTTCCGATACGGCTACCTTGTTACGACTTAGCCCCAATTACCAGTTTTACCCTAGGCGGCTCCTTTCGGTTACCGACTTTAGGTACACCCGGCTTTCATGGCTTGACGGGCGGTGTGTGCAAGGTCCGGGAACGTATTCACCGTATCATTGCTGATATACGATTACTAGCGATTCCAGCTTCATGGAGTCGAGTTGCAGACTCCAATCTGAACTGAGAAGAGGTTTTTGAGATTAGCTCCTTGTCGCCAAGTGGCAGCTCTTTGTCCTCTCCATTGTAGCACGTGTGTAGCCCTGGGCATAAAGGCCATGATGACTTGACATCATCCCCTCCTTCCTCACGTCTTACGACGGCAGTTTCACTAGAGTTCCCAGCGTTACCTGATGGCAACTAGTGATGGGGGTTGCGCTCGTTGCGGGACTTAACCCAACACCTCACGGCACGAGCTGACGACAGCCATGCAGCACCTTACAGACCGTGTATTGCTACAAAATGAGCTTTCACCCACGGTCGATCTGCATTCTAGCCCAGGTAAGGTTCCTCGCGTATCATCGAATTAAACCACATGCTCCACCGCTTGTGCGGGCCCCCGTCAATTCCTTTGAGTTTCACCCTTGCGGGCGTACTCCCCAGGTGGATAACTTAACGCTTTCGCTTGGACGCTGACTGTATATCGCCAACATCGAGTTATCATCGTTTAGGGCGTGGACTACCAGGGTATCTAATCCTGTTTGATCCCCACGCTTTCGTGCCTCAGTGTCAATATATGTGTAGCCAGCTGCCTTCGCAATTGGTGTTCTATGTCATATCTAAGCATTTCACCGCTACATGACATATTCCGCTAACCTCCACAATATTCAAGACTGATAGTATCAATGGCAGTTTCCGAGTTAAGCTCGAAGATTTCACCACTGACTTACCAACCCACCTACGCACCCTTTAAACCCAGTGAATCCGGATAACGCTTGCACCCTCCGTATTACCGCGGCTGCTGGCACGGAGTTAGCCGGTGCTTATTCATATGGTACCGTCAGTCGGCTTAGAAAAACCTTTTTTCGTCCCATATAAAAGAAGTTTACAACCCAGAGGGCCTTCATCCTCCACGCGGCATGGCTGGTTCAGACTTTCGTCCATTGACCAATATTCCTTACTGCTGCCTCCCGTAGGAGTCGGGCCCGTGTCTCAGTGCCCGTGTGACTGGTCGTGCTCTCACACCAGTTACTGATCGTAGACTTGGTGGGCCGTTACCCCGCCAACTATCTAATCAGCCGCACACCCGTCTTCTAGCGTATTGCTACTATAATAATAAAGCGATGCCGCTTCATTATGTTACGGAGTATTAATCCAAGTTTCCTTAGGCTATGCTCCACTAAAAGGAAGGTTGTGTACGTGTTCCGCACCCGTTTGCCGGTCGCCGCCAGTGTATTGCTACACCGCGCTGCCCCTCGACTTGCATGTATTAAGCCTGCCGCTAGCGTTCATCCTGAGCCAGGATCAAACTCTCCATTGTAAATGATGTTTGATACTGACATTTTAAAATTCTCAAGAGAAAATTAAACGTGTCAAATCGAATTATATTCGCTTGACTTACCTTTTGTTTTTATTCCGATGGCTATCGGAATAAAGTGCTATTGTTTCCTGACTTTCAAAGAACTTCTCCTATTTCGTATCACTACGCCATAAGAAGAGAAGATGATAAGATTTCGAACCTTTAGGCCTGACGCCTCATCTTTATTTTTTAAGAACTTTCGCTTTTCAGCTTTTCCCTTTTTTTTCGATTGGGAGTGCAAAGGTAAGGGCTTTTTTATTTCTACCAAAATTTTTCTGGAAATTTTTTCTTTTACCCTTTTGACTACCAACCCCTTCGCTTCAAAACTTTCTCCCTTTTTGAACAGGAGTGCAAAGGTAAGCGTTTCTTTTATTTCACCAAATTTTTTTTCAAAAATTTTGCGCCTTAACTTCTGATAATCAATCCGTTGCTTTAAGAACTACCACCATTTTCTGATGGGAGTGCAAAGGTAGAGGTCTTTTCAATTCCACCAAATTTTTTTTCAGGATTTTCTGAATATTATCTGATGATTTACAATTTCTTTAGGAAGAACTAACCCGTTTTTTCAGAGCGGACTGCAAAGATAAACATTTCACTGCTACTCACCAATTTTTATCAGCTGTTTTATTCACATTTGGCTCACAGCATTCTTCACATTTTGCTTTCAGAGAACTACCCGTTTGCTGAACGGGCGGCAAAGATAGGGTGCGGATCTTTCCTGCCAAATCTTTTTTCATCCTTTTTATCTCCCTCCGCTTCAAACTCCCACCAGGCAATGCTTACAGCCGCTATTTTTTTTATGCCCCATCCCTTCCCGGCAGATAACGCACTTTCGTCAGAAACAATCCATGACCCGGCACATCAAAATGAGCCTTTGTATTATCCCTCGCTTCTATAACTTCCCTAAAATCAGCCAGGCTGAACTTTCCCCGGCCCAGGCGCAGCATCGTAGCTGTCAGCGCCCGCACCATCCCTCTTAAAAAACGATTGCCCTCCACCGCATACACCAGGCAATCCCTCTCCCATTCCCACTCACTCTTCGTGAGCACGCAGCGAAAGGTCTTTACCTGCGTATTCCTCTTTGAAAAAGAAGTAAAATCCTCGTAATCCAGCAGCAGCCGGGCGCCCTCCTGCATACGGTCTATATCCAGGGTATATGGATAAAAAAAAGCCCTGTCCTGCAGAAAAGGGTCTTTACGGCGATATATATAGTACCGGTAAGAGCGGGCTATAGCATCGAAACGGCAATGGGCCTCCGGCGGTACTTCATACACACGCCTGGCCACGATATCCCTGGGCAATATCGCGTTCATCTTGTAAATAAAGTCAGGATGCAATATACCGGCATAGTCAAAATGAAAATAATTCTGCAAAGCATGCACGCCGGTATCCGTGCGTGAAGAGCCTACCATCTCTACCCGTTGCCGCTGCAATACCTCAAAGGCCTTCTCCACTTCCGCCTGCACGGTATTGGCATTCTCCTGCGTCTGGAAACCGCTGTATTGAGTGCCTTTATAAGCTATTTCAAAAAAATAACGAGCCACGGTCGTTTATTTATGGATACAAATGAACAAAGAAGAGGCGACAGGCAAAGAACAGCCTGCCAGGCAACCACCGCACATGCAGCCTATGCCCTCAAGGCAGGCACAGCCGGTAATGCTATCGCAGCATAGCCCGGAAGCGGTTGATATAATAATTGTCCTTCAGCTCCCCTTCCAGCGTCGCAAAGTTCTCTTCATCCGAAACATAAGGGTAAGAGGCATCGTAAAAATTATATTTTCCGGCATTTGATAAGAACAGGGAGCTGAGGTTCTTTATCTGCTGGGTAGTAAAGCAGGCGCCCTTGAAATATTTCTTTGCCTCGGCGATCATACCATCATCGCTCAGCTCGGCTGCCATCTTCCTGCGCAGCTTGAGAAAATCATTTTCCGTAGCCGTTTTTTTACAGGTGTTCCTGGGCTTTGCCGCTGCAGCTGCGCTCTCGGGCTTCACCGGCTTTGTCTGCTGCTCATCCTTCTTTTCTTCCGTACGCCTGAACAAGGATGGCGGCTCCGGTATAAGTATCGTGATCAGGTCTTTGGAGCCGTCAGGCGTTTCCTCTTCATATACTATGCTTAACCCTTCATCTGCCTGTGTTTGTGAACGCCGGGTAATGACCGAACGCCTGTATTCCGCTACCGGGTTATCCTTAACTACGGGAGCCGCCGTTTCAACAGGTCTGGCAGGAACGGTTGCTACAGGCAGGGTTTCCTGGGTGACTACCGGTGGCTCTTCCGTTCTTTTCTCTGTTACAGGGGTCACAGCAGCTACCGGCGGATCATTTTTCAGCGGCTCAGCCGGCGCTTCGGTTGGCGGGACAGCAGGCTTTTCAGGGGCTTTGGCCACCGGCTTCTCCTTACTGGGCGCAACCTGGCGATACCGGAGCGTGGAATCATCCGCCGCTTTGGACAATATCTCGGTAAAAGGAGACACTTCCGTACGCTCTGTCAGCACAGGAGCCGCTGCTGCCTTGGCCGGCATCTGCACGTTCATGGTCTGCAGGTCAAGCAGTCCCCAGCCTTTATCACCCAGGTTCTTCAGCAGGTATCCTTTATCCCGGTTTGCTATATGGATGGTGAACCGCTGCTCCGGCCATTTACCCTGCGGGAAGCCCACGCTGAAGGTATAGGTGCTGTCTTTCAGGCGCGGCAGGATCAGGTAGCCTGTTGCTGAAGCGCTGTATATCTTGTCATCCATCTTTACAAAGAATGGCTGCTCCTGCTCAGACTGCAGGTAAACGAACCACAGCTTTTGCGCCGATGCTGCCGCTCCCATAGCCAGAAAGGCAAGCATAAATAGGAATTGTTTCATTATCCTCCGGGTTGATTCCTCCAAAATTAATCCAAATAACAGTATAACAGCTTGTTAAATACCTTTGCCATCTATCCTTTTTTGCCTGCGCCTACTGGGGCCGGCCATTATATTTGTTCTCTTAAACTTAAGCAAATGAAAAAAGTTCTCTTCGTGCTGGGACTGATAGGCTCTATCAACCTGCTTTATGCACAGCCTGTCCAGAACAGGGATACAAGCTGGAAAAAAGAATACAGGGAGACAGCGCCCCGGGTAAATGACCTGGTACATACCAAGCTCGACGTAAAATTCGATTACGCCAAAAGCTACCTGAACGGCAAGGCCTGGATCACCCTTAAGCCGCATTTCTACACCACTGATTCCGTAGTGCTGGATGCCAAAGGAATGGACATACATAAAGTGACCCTCGTAAAGGGAACAGTCAGCAAGCCCCTCACCTATCAATACAACGGCCTCCTGCTCAACATCAGGCTGGATAAGGCGTATAAAGGCGGGGAAGCTTACACCTTGTATATCGAGTACACTGCCAAGCCCGACGAGTTCCAGGCTGAAGGCAGCGCAGCCATCACCGATGCCAAAGGACTTTATTTCATCAACCCGAGAGGCGAGGAAAAAGATAAGCCTACGCAGATATGGACCCAGGGCGAAACCGAAGCCAGCTCTGTATGGTTCCCTACCATCGACAAACCCAACCAAAAGACCACGCAGGAAATATATATGACGGTGCCTGCCAAATATGTAACCCTCAGCAACGGCAAGCTGGTAAGCCAGAAAAAGAATGCCGACGGCACCCGCACCGACTACTGGAAAATGGACCTGCCGCACGCTCCTTACCTGTTCTTCATGGGCGTAGGGGATTTTGCCATTGTGAAAGACAAGTATAAGGACAAGGAAGTAAGCTATTATGTAGAGAAGGAATATGCCCCGGTAGCCCGGCGGATATTCGGCCATACACCTGAAATGATGGGCTTCTTCTCAAAGATCACCGGCGTGGATTATCCCTGGGTCAAATATGCACAGATCGTAGGCCGCGACTATGTTAGCGGCGCCATGGAAAACACCACTGCCACCCTGCACCAGCAAAGCGCCCAGCAGGATGCCCGTGAGCTGGTAGATGGCAACCACTGGGAAAAAGTGATCGCGCACGAGCTGTTCCACCATTGGTTCGGCGACTATGTGACCAGCGAAAGCTGGAGCAATCTTACCGTTAACGAGTCTTTTGCCAACTATAGCGAAGTATTGTGGGATGAATATAAATATGGCAAGGATGCTGCTGCAGAGCAGAACTATAACGATATGCAGGGCTACCTGCAAAGCAATAGCGGCAGCAAGGACCTTGTTCGCTTCTACTACCGTGATAAAGAAGATATGTTCGACGCCGTAAGCTACAACAAGGGAGGTCGCATACTGCATATGCTCCGTCACCTGGTAGGCGACAGCGCCTTCTTTAAGTCGCTCAACCATTACCTGACCACCAATAAGTTCAAATCGGCAGAAGCTCACCAGCTTCGCCTGTCGTTCGAGGAAGTTACGGGTACCGACCTCAACTGGTACTTCAATCAATGGTATTTCGGCAGCGGCAATCCTGCGGTAGAGATCGACTATGTTTACAATGATGCGGCAGGCCAGGTGCAGGTGATCGTAAAGCAGGTGCAGAAATCCGGTAAAATATTCCGCCTGCCTGTTGACATCGATATCTATAATGGCTCACAAAAAGTAAGGCATGAAGTATGGTCCAATGCGGCTGCAGATACCTTTACCTTCCGCTATGCCAAACGTCCTGAGCTGGTGAATGTAGACGGTGACAAGGTACTGCTCTGGAGCAAGAAGGACAATAAGACGCTGGATAACTTTATTCACCAGTACGACTATGCAGGCAACTACCTCGACAGAAGGGAGGCCATCGATTTTGCCTCACAGCACCAGGACGATGCCAAAGCAATAGCCCTGCTGAAAAAAGCGCTGAACGACAAATACTACGGGCTCCGCAACTTTACCATGAACAAGCTGAACCTGAAAGATGAAGCCGTTCGCAAGGAAGCAGAGCCGCTCCTGCTTAACGTGGCCAGGAGCGAGAAGAATGCAACCGCACGTGCCACAGCCATCCGCCTGCTGGGAACCTATAAAAACCCTTCCTATGCTTCTCTCTTCACCGCAGCTACCAATGATTCCTCTTACAGCGTAGCCGGCGCGGCGCTGGGAGCCCTTTCCGCAATAGATGAAAAAGCGGCGCTGAAGCTGGCCCAGGAGCTGAGCAAGAAGCCGGCAAAAGGGGCGCTGAGATCGGCTATTACAACGGAGATCGTAAAATCAGGAGATGAGAGCCTGGCCGATAAGCTGATCGATGATTTCAATAATATGGGACTGCAGGAAAAGTTTGATGCCGCCAATAGCCTGGCCACCTATATCTCTGCGGTCAGAAATACTGAAAAAGTAAAAAAAGGCATGGACGCCCTTGTCAAGTTCCGCAACAGCATCCCTGAAGCCTACCGCAGCCAGACCGATCCTTATATCAATGGCATGATCATTAAAGGCATCCTGACCGCGAAAAGCAAGCTGCTGAATGAAAATCCTAATGACAGCGCGCTGAAAGAACAGGTAGAATATATCAAGGCGCAGCTTCCTGAAAATGATAGAAAAGGGTTCTGACATCCTGTAGGCCCTATCTTAAAAAAAGCAGTGTTGCTCAACACTGCTTTTTTTTATTATAACGTGATAATGCTGCTTAACCGTTCACCATTTGCCGCCGGCGCCGCCGCCTCCAAAGCTGCCGCCGCCAAAGCCACCGAACCCTCCGCCACCGCTGCTGCCTCTACCGCCTGACCAACCACCGCCGCCACTGCCGATCCAGCCGCCTCCTAACCAGCCGCCCCAGCCGCGGTATCCCCGGCGTGACACATATCCCCCGCCACGATCACCGCCCGACATGCTGCCAAGCACAATAAACAATACGATGATAGCAATGATCACGAAGACCGGCCAGCCTTTCTCTTTCTTTTCTCCATATCCTTCAGGTGCCGTGTACTCCCCTGCTGCTGCCTGCATGATAGCAGTGACCGTGCTGTCAAGCCCGCTATAATAATCACCTTTTTTCAGGTAGGGTATCAGCGAATGATCAACGATCTTCTTTGCCGTAATATCGGGGATAGCGCCTTCCAGGCCATAGCCGGTGGCAATAAAGGCATCACGCTGGCCCTGCCCGCCGCCGGTAGAGATAAGCACTACCACCCCATTGTTGAAGCGGCTGCCACCTACACCCCATTTACGCCCCAGGGCAGTGGCATATTCGGCTGCTTCGTATCCGCCGAGGTCCTTCAGTATGACGATGGCAACCTGGTTGGAGGTTGTCTTATCATATTCCACCAGCCGGCTTTCGAGGCGGTCTCTATCAACGCGGCTAAGCAGACCGGCAAGATCATTCACCAGCACCGGTGGCTCAGGCCTTGCGGGCACGGCCTTTTCTACCTGCGCCGAAGCGCCGACAGCCAGCAAGAGAAAAGATAATAAAAGGATCTTTTTCATGAACGCTATTTCCCGAACACTATATCATCCGGTAATTCATTTTTGTCAGTAGCCTGGTCAAATGGGAAATACGACTGAAGCGCTTTCCCGATATCGAGGATGCATTGCCGTATGCCTTCGGCGTATAGCTCCTGGCTGAAGTGCTGCTTCATCAGGCTAAGCTCCTGGTGCCAGTATCCTGCTCCTACTTTTTCATGTATGCCCTTATCTCCATATACGGCCAACTGCCGGTCTTTCAGGGCCACATACAGCAGCACGCCGTTGCGCCGGGCAGTCTGGTCCATTTTCAGGCCCGTAAATATTTCAGCGGCCCGGTCAAGCGCTTCCATATAGCGGCAATGGCTTTCTACATATACCCTGATCTCGCCGCTGGTGAGGCGTTCCGCCTGCCGTATCGCTTCCACGATAGACATTCTTTCAGGGGGAGTAAAAAACCGGTCTTTATGATTGCTGGTGCCGAGCAAAGCCATTGCTATTAGTTAAAATCGATCTTTGCGTCCCTGGCGCCTTCTTCAGCCTTGAAATTAGGCTTGGGCTTAAACCCGAATATATTGGCGATAAGGTTGCGCGGAAATACTACAATGCTTTTGTTGAAGGAAGTGATCGCATCATTCCAGTCGCGGATGGCGGTGGCGATCCTGTTCTCGGTGCCTTCTATCTGCGCCTGCAGGCCGATGAACATTTCCTGCGTGCGAAGCGTAGGATAGTTCTCGAAATTGACATTCACAATAGAACGTCCCAGGTCGGAATATTGCTTGTCCACATTCACCAGCTGCTGCGGGTTATCCGGGTTAGGCCTGATATCCGGTATGCGCGAGCGCATCTGCACAATACGTATCAGCGTGGTATCCTCATTACGCGCAGCTCCTTTAATGGCATTCACCACATCGCTGTAGAGCTTGGCCTTCCGGTTAAACTGCACTTCTACCTGGCCCCAGCGGCCGTCTATCTCCTTCTGGGCCGTTGCCAGGCTATTGTACCCGCTACAGCCCCATATACCTAATATAAGCACCAGCCCAAGGATAATAAGCAATGGAATGTTTTTACTTTTCATGGTGAGATTTTTAAGGCGGCAGGCCGCCAGGTTAGTTAGTAATATAAATGAAAGATCAGCCAGGAAGGAACTATGGCGATGGCGGCATCATTGTCTGCATTACCGGCTGCCCGTGCCCGCATCGCTGTACTAAATTAATAATTTTGGATCTTCCTGGAAGATTTTTTAAGCTATCGCCCAGGCAAATAAGAAGCCCTGGCAGGCCAGGGCTTCTATAATGCGGTTGACAGGCATCAGGCGTCCCTGCGGATCGCGGCAATACCCGGCAATTCTTTTCCTTCAAAGTATTCGAGCATGGCGCCCCCGCCGGTAGAAACATAGCTCACCTTATCGGCAAAGCCAAACTTATTGACGGCAGCCACGCTGTCGCCGCCGCCTACCAGGGAAAAAGCCCCGTCGGCAGTTGATTCGGCCACGGCCGTTGCTACGCCCTTGGTGCCGCTCTGGAATTTTTCCATTTCAAAAACACCCATCGGGCCATTCCAGAGAATGGTCTTCGACTGCCGGATCACGTTGGTGAACTGCTCGCAGGCCTTAGGCCCGATATCCAACCCCATCCATCCCTCGGGTATATTGTTGGAAGGGGCCGCAGAGTCATTGGCATCTGCCGCAAACCTGTCGGCAATAATGGAATCAGATGGCAGGTGTATGCAAACGCCGCGTGCCTCGGCTTTTTGCAGGAGGTTCCTGGCCGTTTCCAGCCGGTCTTCCTCGCAAAGCGACTGGCCGATGCTGCCGCCCTGCGCCTTGAAAAAGGTATAGGCCATGCCGCCGCCGATGATAATATCAGTGGCCCGCTCCAGCAGGTTCTCGATGATCAATATCTTATCCGACACTTTGGCGCCGCCAATGATGGCTACAAAAGGCTTTTCAGCGCTATGCAGCACTTTTTCGGCGCTGGCCACTTCCTCTTCCATCAGCAGGCCAAACATCTTTTTATCGCTGTCAAAAAAGTCTGCGATCACTGCTGTGGAAGCATGGGCCCGGTGGGCTGTGCCAAAAGCATCGTTGACATATACATCGCCGAGCCGGCTCAGCTTTTCTGCAAAATCCCTGTCGCCTTTTTCCTCTTCCTTATGGAACCGGAGGTTCTCCAGCAGCAACACCTGGCCGGGCTGCAGCGCAGCCGCTGCTTTTACAGCATCATCGCCGATGCAATCAGCTGCAAATATTACATCAGTGCCCAGCAGGTCCTGCAGGCGGGCCTGCACATGGCGAAGGGAAAATTTATCTTCAGGGCCTCCCTTGGGACGCCCGAAGTGCGACATCAGGATTACGCTGCCTCCATCTTTCCGTATCTTCTGTATAGTAGGTATCGCTGCCCTGATACGGGTGTCATCTGTTATTTCGAGCTGCTCGTCAAGCGGCACGTTAAAGTCTACCCGTACCAGCGCTTTGTGGTTGCTGAAATCAAAGGAAGAAAAATCTGACATGCTATTTACTGCTTGAGTTAATAATTATGTTACCGGGGCTGGCTGCATTGGCCTGCTGGAACAGTTCGTAGCCCGTTATCACTGCCATCACCTCATCGGTAACATCTTTGCCGCCACGGAAATTGGAGACCAGGCTCTGCAACGTGTATTTTGGCCCCCAGGGCAGTCCCCACCAGCCGAATAAAAAAGAGATGACCGAGCTTGACCGGCTATAGTGCCCGGCAGACTCTCCAGCCCGGAGAAAAAATACGTCTGTCCTTCTCCTGAGCGTAAAAAAGATGACCGACACTGCGTATGTAAAATGCACGAAACGGCCTCCTTTTTCTACTTCGCGCTCCAGCATCCCGGCTGAAAGCCCTTCAATGTTCCTGATCTTCATAAAGTACAGCAATAATGGCACCGCAATATAGAAAGGCCCTGCAGACCGGGGAACAGGAAAGCAATTTCGTATTTTCCCGTTCATCTGCGGGCGATGGTCTGCAAGACAGGGAATTATTTACTGATCAGCCGGGCAAAATAATGTACCGTGCGTACCAGTTGGCTTACATAGCTCATTTCATTATCGTACCAGCTTACGGTGCGTACCAGCTGGGTATCGCCCACCGTCTGCACGCGGGTTTGGGTAGCATCAAACAGGGAGCCATAGCTGATGCCGATGATATCGCTGCTCACTATCTCGTCTTCCGTATATCCAAAGCTTTCGTTGGCGGCCGCTTTCATTGCTGCATTTACCTCTTCCACCGTGGTCTTCTTGGCGAGCATGGCAGTTACTTCCGTGAGAGAGCCGGTAAGCGTCGGAACGCGTTGAGCGCTGCCATCCAGCTTGCCTTTCAGGTTGGGAAGCACCAGGCCGATGGCTTTGGCTGCTCCCGTGCTGTTCGGCACAATGTTCTGCGCGGCGGCGCGGGCGCGGCGCAGGTCTCCTTTCGGGTGAGGCGCATCCTGGGTATTCTGGTCATTGGTATAGGCGTGGATGGTGGTCATCAGGCCGTTTACGATGCCGAAGGTTTCATCCAGCACCTGCGCCATAGGTGCCAGGCAGTTGGTAGTGCAGGAAGCGCAGCTGATAATGGTCTCGCTGCCGTCGAGTATTGTATGGTTTACGTTGAAAACAATGGTTTTGAGATCGCCGGTAGCAGGAGCAGAGATCACTACCCGCTTAGCGCCGGCGGCCAGGTGAGCTTCTGCCTTGGCCTTATCGGTAAAGAAACCGGTGCATTCCAGCACCACATCTACCTCGTGCTCTTTCCAGGGAATCTGTGCAGGGTCTTTCTGGGCATAGATCTTCACTTCATCGCCGTTCACTACTATGGAGCTGTCGGTAGCTTTTACCTCGGCATCAAAGCGGCCCTGTGCGCTATCGTATTTCAGCAGGTGGGCCAGCACTTTTGGGCTGGTAAGGTCGTTGATGGCCACTACGTCTATGCCGTCCATTTTATATATCTGGCGGTACACCAGGCGACCGATGCGACCAAATCCGTTAATGGCTACTTTAACTGTGCTCATGGGAAATCAGTTTGGGGTTGAAGTTGAAAGTTTTGTGATGGCGAAGATAACGAATGTAGGAAAGACAACCGGCAGAAAGTGACGATCAGGGTATGGTTCAGCCGGCTTAAAACAAATAAGAAGAAAGCGTAAGAGAAAGGAAGCAAAAAAATCTCCTGAAAAAAATACATAATTTTTTTGGGGATAAAAGCCGGCCTCTTATCTTTGCCGTCCTGAAAAACGATGGCCCGTTCGTCTAGGGGTTAGGACATCAGATTTTCATTCTGGTAACAGGGGTTCGATTCCCCTACGGGCTACGGATCGCAAACCCCGCACAATGTGCGGGGTTTGCTTTTATAACCTCCCTGTGCAGCCGGGCCGGCACCTCTTATTTGGCATCCCGTATGCACGCACAGTCATCATCTAACATAAATAATGGTCAAAGCTTACAGCAAAGGTTTTTTGCGGAGCAGACAGGGAATTCAAATTTTTGACTTCCTGGATACTGCAATATCCAGGGGTTCATCAGCGAGCACCTTGGTATTTATTGTGGAAATAACTGTCGTGCTACTTAAGAATGCACCGTAACTTTTGCCTTGCCGGTAATTGCTGATGGTATATAATCGGCATCACCAACTCCACCGCCGCCTACCTCATCCCTACATACAAGCACCGTAGTAGGAAATGCCGGCAGATGCTCCTGAAATACAGCTTATATTTTCCTCATAAAATTTTCATCAATGAACAATTCAAGGGTATTGTCACCCGCCTTCATAAATTTATTGGGAGAAAAAAGGATTTCCTTGTAGCCAAACAGGGATACGGGTTACCATTCTTATCCTTCATTTCCATTACAACAATGACAGTACCGGGATCGGCCTGCTGGCTTTTCTTCGCGATCATCCATCCTTGCCCAGACACGGTGCTTAGCACCTTATTTCCCTCTAAATGCTGCTGAGGCCCGTCCGGGTCGTTGGAGATAAAATGAAGAGGCCAGCATTTTAAGGCAGGGTGCTGAAAGGACCGGTTGCAGCAAGAAATCCGGCTGATTCGCCCGCTATGCGCTTAGGGACAGGGTAATGATTGGCTGAAGTCATAACTTATCGCTTTTAGTAAGTTCCTTTTTTGACTTGCCGCCCGAGCAAAAAAATAGCGCAGTCAACAACTCACCGCACTGTGGTCTTAGGAAACCAGGCAACGATAAATGCGCCCACGCCGTAGCATGCGCGCAATGATGAAATATTCCATGCCTTTAAAGTGGCAATTCCTATTTTTGCTGATGCTGAAGGCTGGATGCAGGAAAAAGAACATTTATCAGCATACCTGCAAGCACCAGGCATGACCTTGCGAACAGGACTGGGAAGAAAGCGGGAACAGGAGAGGCTTTTTATCCCGGGAGGCCTCGAAAGCCATATGCCTGCAGTCGTTGGGCGGTTCTCAGAAAATAAGCAACAATTATGGCTAAGCTAAAACTAACGGACAGCGAACAGGTAGAGCAACACATTCAGAAATTGCCTGCAGGCATCCAGCCTGCGATCGAATACCTGCGGCGCGTATTATTATCCGTTGACAAAGAAATCGCAGAGCATATTAAATGGAACTCGCCTGCATTTTACTATTCAGGGCAAATGAAAGCATTTGACCCTAAGGAATATAAGCGGGATATCCTGGTAATGAACCTGCGAAAAGACAAGATCATGTGCGTATTGCCGACAGGCATGCGAATTAAAAGCAATACTGAGATCCTGGAAGGCGATTACACAGATGGCAGGCGAATGATTTACTTTAAGGACCTGGATGATATAAAACAAAAAGAAAAACAACTGAAGGAAGTGATCAAGGAATGGCTGGCCCTCGTTGAAAAGTAAGCAAAAAGATGCCTTGAAGATCATTATGCAGCAGGGCAACAGATCACCTGCCATGAAGCTTAATACAACAGGTGCTTCAGCTTTTCGACGTCAGGGATAGTGATGCGACCTTCGTTAATAACGACCAGCTTTTCAGCTTTGAAATCGCTCAGGGTCCTGATCAGCGATTCGGTGGCCGTGCCTACGAACTGGGCAATATCATCGCGCGAGATCTCCATAAGCACGCCATTATGGCCCTGGCTGAACTTGTCGTGGATATCTACCAGTGCCTTGGCCACCCGCTTGCGAAGCGAGCTGTAAGCCAGGCTCAGCAGGCGTTCTTCCTTTTCTTTTACGTTCTTGGTGATCAGCCGTATAAAACGCGTGGCGATCATCACGTCTCCGTTGATCATCTGCAGGAAATCATCTTTGGGGATCTGCAGTATCTCCGAGCTTTCGAGCACAATAGTGGTATCGTCATAGTTCCGGTCTTCGATGATGGCGGCATAGCCCACATAATCGCCTTCTCCAAGCAGGTCGGTGATATATTCTTTTCCATCTTCGTGCAGCCTGAACCCTTTTACCTTGCCTTTTACCACGTAATAGAGAAAACGCGGTCTTTTTCCCTCCTGGTACAAGGTCTGCTTCTTGCTGTAATTCATCACATCGTACTGGCTGGTAAGATGCTCCAGCAGCCCGGCTTCGCGCACATCATCGATGAACCTGCGAAAGCCTGCTTCCCCTTCCTTATAATCCTGGTGAAGAATGCTTACTTTTTTGAGCCGGGTTTCCACCGCGCTGAGCAGCTCGATATCCTCAAAAGGCTTGGTGATATAGTCGTCAGCGCCCATTTCCATTCCTTTACGCAGATCGCTCCGTTCGGTTCTGGCTGTCAGGAAAATAAACGGGATGTTCTGCGTTGCCGGGTTTTTATTGAGCAGGTGCAGCACGCCATAGCCATCCAGCTCCGGCATCATAATGTCGCAGATAATGATATCCGGCTTTTCGCGCAGGGCCAGCTCTACCCCTTTCTTACCGTTCTCTGCCGTAATGGTCTTATAGCCGGCAAGCTCCAGTATCTCTGCCGTGTTTTCCCGGATATCCTGGTTATCGTCAATAACCAATATTGCTTTCATCAGTAAATAGTTTAGGTTGACCGAATGGAATAGTAATGGTAAAAGTAGTGCCTTTGTCGAGAACGCTGCTGACGGCAATGGAGCCCGAGAGCAGGCTCAGGTAGCGCTTTATGATATGAAGCCCAAGCCCCGTGCCCTCGATATTGGTAGCATTGCGGGCCCGGTAAAAGCTGGAAAAAAGATGCGCCTGGTCATCTTCCGGTATCCCGATACCCTGGTCGCTGATGCCCAGCGTAAGCAAACGTTCCGTGACCTTTGAATGTATGGCGATCACGGTCTGCTCTCCTGAAAACTTGATCGCGTTGGCCAGGAGGTTGATGATAATATTTTTGAGCAGGTTCCTGTCGAGGTACACTGGTCCCTCTTCTTCGTGCCTGCAGGAAAATTCCTGGCCATTCTTCAGCAGGCCCGCCATTTCATCGATATTCTCTTTTATCAGGTCCCTGACATAGAACTGCCTGAGCTCTATGTCCACTTTCCCTTCATCCAGCTTGCCCAGTGAAAGAAAATCTTCGAGGATATTGTTCAGGTTACGTACGGCGCTGCGGATCTTTTCTACGTGACGCTCGCGGCTGGCTTGCTCTTCGGTAGTAGTATATTTAGACAATAGCGAGGCGGAGGAGAGCACGGTGCTGAGGGGAGTACGGAACTCATGGGAGGCTATCGACACGAACTGGCTTTTGATCTCGTTGAGCCTCTTTTCCTTGCTTAATGCCTCGCTCAGCTCGTTCTGCGACTGTTCCAGCTTGAGCAGGGCTTCTTTAAGGATCAGCGTGCGCTCTTCCACCTTGGCTTCGAGCTGCGCATTGAGCTTGCGCATATTGTCGGCCATCAGCTCCAGCTCTTTCTGCTGCAGCAGCATGTTGTGCTCTATCTGCTTACGGTGGGTGATATCCACGATAAAGGCGATCACGAACATCTCGCCATCACGGTTATAAAAGCTGAGGCTGACCTCTACCGGTATCTCGCTGCCGTCTTTCCGACGGCCAAAAAGGTCGCGCCCATGACCCATCACCCGGTTCTGCGGATGCTGTGAAAAAGCCTGGCGGTGGTGCACATGCCTATCGCGCAGGCGCTGTGGGATCAGCACTTCTATTGGTTGACCGATGATCTCACTTGCCTTATAGCCGAACATTTTTTCTGCAGCCGGGTTGATCAGTATGACAGGTCCCTGGCCGGTAGTAAGAATGATCCCTTCTGTAGCATGCTCAAATAAGGAGGGCAGATGGGCAGTATCCACGAATATTCCTTTTTTCTTCTTGTCAAGATAATCAAAAAAGCAACATCCCTATGTCCGGTACTCCTGGTTACCGGCAGCATGTAAAGCTTTTTCCATTTCTGCCAGCCGTGGATAAAGTATATCGTATTCCAGCAGGCTATATTGTATAAAATCGGTGTCGAGCTCGCGTAGCTTGCACCATAGCACCCTTTGCCCGGCGCATGATGGCTCCGGCAATATATAGTCGCCGGTCAGTTTCCTGATCAGCCGGAAATAGCTCAATGCTGCTCCTGGCGCTGCCGGTAAGGTAGTGTCGGGTTTTCTCAATGTTCGCAGCAGGAGCTCGGTATATGATTCCCGGCTCTCATATATCCTTGTTACCTGGCGGATATAAGGGAAGAGCTTTTTTTCTTTTTCATCGAGCCGGGCCATCAGCTCGCCGGATAGCTGGCGGAAACAATTTGCCAGCTCGGCCAGGTAAGGATGCTGGCGCAGGTGGCCTGCCATAAAAGCTTCGAGGTATTGGCTGGCCTGCGATAAGGCCATACGCTGGTAGCGGTGATGCACTTCTGCAATATATACCAGCAGGAAACCGGTGGGCCAGGAATGAGGATCGGGTAAGGCGGCAGTGGAACGAACGCGTGATCTTTCCAGCTCCTTTATTATGGCAGCCGTATCCAGCCCGCGGTTTTCGCAGGCTACCTTTAAAGGCCATTTACCACCACAGCAAAAATCAATGCCATACCGGTTGAAGATATCTGCGGTGTGATAATCCTTCTTTACTATATCGGTTACCAGCTCGTTCTCCGTGATACGGAGGTTTTCCAATAGCATACTCCTTTCATTTCGTGTAACGAAATAACCGGATCAGCCGAAAACAGCACCTGATCTTGATCAGTTCCCGGGATGAGATTGCTCCTGGCCTGCAAAACCCTTACCCGATGGCCTTGCGAACGGCCGGGGCCACCTGGGTGCCAAACAGCTCTATCGAGCGCATCATCTGCGCGTGTGGCAGCGTACCTACGCTCATCTGTGCCAGGAAGCGATCGTTGCCGAAAAGCTCGTGCCCATAAAGTATTTTGTCGATCACCTGCTGCGGGCTGCCTACCATCAGTGACCCCTGCGGGGCCCGCATGGCTTCATATTGCTGGCGGCTCATTGGCGGCCAGCCCCTTTCTTTCCCCAGCTTTGTCATTACCTGGGCATAAGAGGGGTAGAACTCATCGGCAGCCTGCTGCGAAGTATCCGCAATATAAACATGGGTATTGATGCCTGCCCTGAGCTTATTTTCATGCCCTGCTTCCCTGCCTGTACGCCGGTATAGCTCGAGCAAGGGAGCGAACTGTGCCGGCTGGCCCCCGATGATGGCCAGGGCCAGCGGCAACCCGAGGCGGGCCGCCCTTATTACGGATTGCGGCGTGCCGCCGATAGCGATCCATACAGGCAGTTGTTCCTGCAATGGCCGGGGATACACTCCCAGCTGGTTAATGGCAGGCCGGTGCTTGCCTTTCCAGCTTATTACTTCCTGTGAGCTGATACGCAGCAGCAGCTCCAGCTTTTCTTCAAACAGCTCGTCATAATCGCGCAGGTCATATCCAAATAAAGGGAACGATTCGATAAAAGAGCCCCTGCCGGCCATGATCTCTGCCCGGCCACCCGATAAGAGGTCTACGGTGGCAAAATCCTGGAATATCCTTACCGGGTCGTCGGAGCTCAGCACCGTTACGGCACTTGACAGGCGGATCCGTTTTGTTTTTACAGCAGCAGCCGCCAGCACCACTGCCGGCGAAGAAACGGCATAATCAGGCCGGTGATGCTCGCCAACGGCAAAAACATCCAGCCCAACCTGCTCGGCCAGCTCTATTTCCTCCACCAGGTCGTGCAAACGCTGGTGGGCAGTAATGGTTTTACCCGTTACCGGGTCGGGTGTTATTTCGGCGAAAGTGTATAATCCTAATTCCATAGCTTTTCGTCACAACAACCGACCTGCCCTTTTGTTTGATCGGCGGCTTCTGCCGGCTTATGGCCAGCGCCAAAGAGCTGGCAAGGCATTTGCCTTTATTGATATATGTGTATGTGAAACCACAAGCATTTTAATTATTCCAATCATTCTGACCATGAAAAAGATCTTTCAATACCTGCTGCTGACCGCTTTTGTAGCAAGTTTTACCCATTCCGGTGCGCGGGCGCAGTCTGCCACCGGCTTCAATAAGCAATCTTTATACCTTGCTCTTTCAACGGACGAGTCGAAACGCATCGACCAGCAGCTGACCATAGTCAGGAACAGCCAGATACCGGAAAAAGAGGCCTATGAAGGTACCCTGCTGATGCGGAAAGCCGGCCTGGTATCAGGCCCCCGCCGGAAGCTCAATAATTTCCGGGCCGGCAAGGAGAAGCTGGAAGCAGCGATATCAAAAGATACCGACAATGTTGAATACCGTTTTCTTCGTCTGCTGATACAGGAAAATGCGCCTGGCATTGTTAACTACAGCAGCGATATTGATGAAGATTTACAGATGATCAGACAGCATTACAAGAATTCATCGCCCCAGACGCAGGCAGCCATCATCACTTACAGCAAAAGGTCGAAAGTGCTGAAACCGGAATTTCTTTAATGAAGAGGTCGACCTATGTCAAAGCCTGGCTGATACAAAGATCAGCCGGTCTTCTTGCCCGTTACGTGATCAGCAGAAAGCTTAAGCTGGCCCGGCAACCGTTCCCACCCGAGAAAGTAAGCATTATGGCAGCCGGCCGCAGGATAAGCGGCTGGATATTCCGCCCGCCGGGTCATGCAGCGGCTCCCCTTCCTGTTTACATCAATTTTCATGGCGGCGGCTATATCATCAGGGCTCCCCGCCAGGATGATCATATCTGCTCTTACCTGGCTGAGGCAGCCGGTTGCATAGTGGTAAATATAGATTATGAGACCGCGCCCCAGCATCCCTTTCCTGCGGCGCCTTTGCAGGCTTATGAAGCTGCCTGCTGGGTGATGAAGCAGGCCGGCGCCTATGGCTGGGATGCCGGGCGTATAGCTGTTGGCGGACAAAGCGCCGGCGGGGCCCTGGCTGCGGCAGTAGCTATGCAGGCCCGTGATAAGAAAGGACCTTCCCTTTGCCTGCAGGTGCTTCATTATGCCGCCCTGGACCTGGACGAAGATTATGCCTGCAAGCCCGGCGCCCGCGAGCGAAGGCTGGTACCGGTATGGCTGGCCCGCTTGTTCAGCGATGCCTATACGCCTTCCAGGCTTTCGCGCAAGGATCCGCTTGCTTCTCCCCTGCTGGCAAGCGATCTTGCAGGCATTGCGCCAGCCCTGGTCATTACCGCCGAGCTTGACCCGCTGGCAGCAGAAGGAAAAGCTTACGCAACGAAATTAGCCAGGGCTGGCGTACCTGTAGCCTACGCTTCTGTCCAGGGCAGCGACCATGCCTATACGCATTTCGGAACGGCAGAAGCTACCCGTCAGGGGCTGGAACTGATCAGCACCGAGCTGCGCAAAGCTTTTGTCTGGCTGGGACCGCAGCCTGGAAGCAGGCAACAAAGTATTCTACAAAAATAGTAGACTAACCAGATCTATCCCCTAAGTTTGCAGCCCGATGATGATTTCCTTTCTGCAGCACCGGGCAACCAGCAGCCTGCTGTTACCGGCCTTTATGCAAAGAGAAGCATCGTTCATCGGCCTTGCTGCCTTTCTTTCCGGAAAGGTATTTTTTACCTGCTTAAAAGAAAATAAATGTTGTTCCGCAAATCCATTGAAAGCCTGCAGCAGGAAGCCGCTCAGGCAGGCGCAGGCAACCTGAAAAGAAGCATGGTTGCCATCGGCCAACACCGGAAGGTTCGGCGAGTTTGGCTGGAGCGGTATCCTCCGCGGAGCAGGTGTTGTATTCTTCGTGTTCATCGGCTTTGATATAGTGGCTACGCTGGCGCAGGAAACAAAAAACCCGAAAAAGAACCTTCCCACCGGCATCCCGGGCTCACTTATCATCTGCACCATTCTTTTCATCTTATTTGGCTATGTAATGACCGGCCTGGCCCATTACACTGAATTTAAAGGAAGCACCGCGCCGGTAGCTATCGCTATTGAAAACACGCCGTATTATTGGCTCAGCACCACTATAATACTTGCCATCCTGGTAGGATATACCTCGGTGATATTGGTTGACCTGCTGGGTCAGTCAAGGGTTTTTTATTCCATGAGCCGTGATGGGTTGCTGCCGGAAATATTCTCCCGGCTGCATCCGCGCTTCTCTACACCGGCCAGGTTAAACCTGGTATTATGCATATTCATCAGCCTTTTGCCGGGTTTGTGCCTATACATATCGTGGGAGAAATGGTAAGCATTGGCACCCTGCTTGCCTTTGTGCTGGTTTGTACCGGCGTATTGATATTGCGTAAGACGCAGCCGCAGGTGCCCCGCACCTTCAAGGCGCCCTGTGTGCCGGTAGTGCCCCTGCTCGGCATTCTTACCTGCCTGGTGATGATGCTCTCCTTACCTGCCGAAACCTGGTTACGCTTGCTGGTATGGTTGGGCTTGGGATTGCTGATCTACTTCAGCTATGGCAAAAAGCATAGCAAGCTGAGACAGGCAGCGGAAGCTTCAGCCAGCCATGGCAGCAGTGAAAAGCAGGAATAATATACTATTACGCGGTTGCTTATCAGCAAGCCCTTTCTGGTGCAAAGTGCAGGCGCTTATAAGGTAAATGAGCTTTATCATATGCTGTAGAAAACACCGGCACAGGAGGCCGACAATGGCCCGGCTACGGGAATAAGGAGAGCTGCCCAATGGCTGTTGGCCTGAAATGATTTACGGCCGTGGTGTGAGTAACGACAGCTTCTACCCGGAAAAGCTTCGTGGGTCCATAGCGGGAAGCTACCGTCACTTCCGTGGAGCCGGCCTGCTCGAGAAAAAGGCTCTCTACCAGCTCCGGGCGGTTATTGTTCTTGGAAAGATGTGAAAGGATGAGGTGCGTAAGCGGCCCTTTACAGGTAGTGAACAGCTCGAGCGCCTGCCTGTTGGATAAATGCCCCTGTCCGCCACGTATCCTTTGCTTGAGCGGCCAGGGATAGCTGCCTTTCTCCAGCATATTGGCGCAATAGTTCGATTCCAGGAAGACGGCATGGCATTGATGGAAAAAATATTTTACCTCCTCGCACAAGATGCCGATGTCTGTGAATACGCCTACTCTTACAGTCCCATCGCTGACCACAAAGCTGTGGGGATCGGCAGCGTCATGCTTTTTGCGGAACGGCGTTATGTGGAGGTCCCCGATCCTCACGTCCTGCCTGGCACTGAACGAACGGACCAATGTTTCTTCTACCGGGATACGTGCAGAGCTATAGGTGGCAGGCGTAACATAGACCGGTAAACGGTATTTTTTGGAAAGACCGGGAATGCCGGTGATATGATCCCCATGCTCATGCGAAACAAAGACCGCTTTTGTTGCCGACATGCTGAGCCCAAGGCTGCCCATGCGCTTCTCTATTTCCCGGCAGGAGATACCTGCATCGATCAATACAGCCTCCTTACCATTACCGATATAATAACAGTTGCCGTTACTGCCTGAATTGAGCGAGGTGATAAAAAGCGCCATACGTCACAAAAATACTCTTTTGCCAGATAGGCAGGTGAAGAAAGCCGGTCTTTCACCAGCAATTCCATAGCATCAGGCTGCCACATTCGCAGCATTCTGTGCGGCTTTCGCGATACGGGCCGATCTTTTACCGGCCAGGTATTTTATATTGAACACCAGGATCGAGAGAAAGATTACCCCGTAGGCGATCACCTGCAGCGTGGTGATCGGCTCTTTATAGTACAGGATGGCGATCAGGAAATTTATAAGCGGGTTTATATATAGCAGTATCCCTATGGTAGAAGAGCTTAATCCTTGCAGGGCATACAGGTTCAGGTATAAGGGCACGATAGTGAACAATACGGCGATCACCAGCACCAGCCAGTAAAAGTTGCCGCCACCAGCCGGGATCGAGCCGTAAGAAAAATAAAACGGCAGCAATAAAAGCGCAGAGCAAAGCATCTGCAGCGTAAGCAATAAAAGCTTATCAACTGATCTATGGCCACGTTGGGTAACCAGGTAAAGCGCATACGAAATAGCAACTATCAGGCTGTAGAGAATGTCGATAACATGATGAAAAGAGAGAAGTATGCAGCTCACGGCGCTTAAGGCAACGGCCAGCCACTGCCACCGGCTCAGCCTTTCTTTTAGAATGATCCAGGCAAGCACTGTGGTCAATATAGGGCATACGAGGTAAGCGAATGAAGCAGCCTTGATGCTGATATGGTTCATTACGTAAATAAAGAAGAACCAATTGGCGGTAAGCAGGGCGCCACCGCCGGCCGTGATCCATAAAAGGGATCTTTTGCCTGCCGGCGCCAGCTCCCGGTAATATGCCATGGCATTCTTCAATGCTCCCCGGCGAAAGAACAGGCTGACCACGAGCAATAAGGCCGCGCAGAAAAATACCCGGTAAAAAAGGATATCCAGCGATTGATAAGCTACCAGTGGCTTTAGCGGGAGGCTAAAAAATCCCCAGATCACGAAAGCGAGCAGAGCCGCCAGGAAATAAACAGATCGTTTCATAATGATAACCGGCAGGCCCGGAAAAAAATGGCCGTTGGCCGTGCAAAGATAGCAGTAGTTGACAAGGAATGCTCAACAAACAGCCCGGGTGAGCCCGGGCTGCGTAATTGATCGTGCATGTAGTAAAAGATGCAGCATTACTGCGCCAGTAAGTTATTAACTTCTTCGTTAAATTCCTCAACAAAACGGGTATAATATTTTCCGGTAGCAGGGCCTGAATACCCGGTATGGATACGCGCTACCTTTCCCTTTTTATCGATGAAGATAGTTGTGGGGAAAGACAAAAATGTGTTAAGCGCAGGCAGGGAAGCTGCAACTTGTTGCTTATCAGCTATTCCAGCAAAAACCTGGTCGTATTGTATGCCAAACCGCTGGCGAAACCTGCCCAATACCTTGCTCACATAGGCCTGGTCTGCCTGCCTCTCGTAATGAATGGCGATGATCTCCACTCCCCTTTTCTTATTGGCCTGGTACCAGGGAGCCAGGAAAGCAGCTTCATCTGCGCAATTCGGGCACCAGCTGCCCGTAATGGTAAGTATCACTACCTTGTTGCGGTATTTAGGGTCTTTCAGGGAAACCTTTTTACCATTCAGGTCAGGAAAGGAAAAATCAAGCGACGTATAGCCATCCTTGAGAAAAGTGAGGGCATAGGGATCCGGCAAAGCCGCCTCTTCATTTGCGCTACCGGTAAAAGCCTGCGAACCTCTCAGGCCTACGGCTTCACCTGTTATCCGGCCATCAGGAGCAAAGGTACCGGTATAGTAGCCAGGGCCGGAACCGATAAATGATGAAAGATAAAAGCGGTCGCCATCCACCACTCCCTCCAGGTAACGGGAATCGCCTGTAACCTTCAGGAAAGTGGCTGTAAGCCTGTTCCCTTCCTGGTGAAACAGGCCAACGGCCTTATCCGTTCTTCCTTCCGCAGCCTGGAAAGCTATATCATAGGTGCCGCTGATATCACCTGCCGGAGCTGCCTGAGCATTGGGAAAACGGGGCTTATTCGTTTTCTCGGCTTTTATGGCCTGCGGGCTTCCTGTTCCATCCTGCCTGCGAAAATAACCGCCCAGCTCGCCGGTGCCGGTCCTTATGGCCAGCTCATTGTCGAAGGCATCGATCGCAATGTACAATGAGTCTCCTTTTACAGAGACCTTGCCTGCATCGTATCTTTCCTCCGCATTGATAAATACAGCCCGGCCGTTTTTCCCGATCTCGAACAGGAAAGGTATCTCTGCCCCGTTGTGAGCGAGAAAATAGCCCCGCCACCTGCCTGCAGGATCAAAGTTCTGGCCGGCAAGATTTTCGGCATAACCAGGCATAGGTTTTCTTGCTGCAGCCGCTATGTCCTGGGCAGTTGCCGCCAGGCCGGAACATAAAGCACAGAAAACGCCAAGAATTATTTTTTTCATGATTATAATAGCTTGAATATAGTCTACTAAAAAGGTAGACAAAACTACTTTATTTGGTCAAATGCAGCAAAAGACTATTCCTGTTCCCGGCAGCCATGCTACCATTATCCAAAAATGCCCCGCTTAGCGGGGCATTGGACTGATCCAATTCATTTTCCTTCCTTATCGCTTGGCCACATCAAATTTCCGGAGAATAGCTTTGACCGTGCTGTTTATCTCGCGGGAAGAAATATTCCGGCTATCCAGCTGCTCGGTTGCCCATCCCTGCCAAACTGTTTTCTCGGTCCTGGCATCGATCATGCTGATCGTAATAGTGCCTTCACGGGTGGGGACATTGTAGGTATCATACCCGATAAACTGCGAAGGATAGTACACATTGATGAAACGCCGGCTGTAAGGATTATAAAATGTACGGGTGAACGGGCGTGAATATACCGCGTCCGACTCTGTACGGGTAGACCTTTCTACCAGCACATCATAGCTCAGCAGGATATCAGGGGTATTTTTTGATTCCCGCCATTTTGAGTTCTTTACCAGCTCGGTATTCACCGCTTCTCGAACCTTCTGCTCTATCAGGTCATTCTTTTTATTCCTGTCATTCTTACCGGTTCCGTCCTTATCTATCCATGCGAAGGTCTTATACCGCGAAAAATCAGTATTATCGTCTTTTTCTATATGTGCTGTGGGACCACAACTGGCAAGCAAAAAGACTAAAGCAAAAAAGCCACTCCACAGTTTCCAGTTACGCATCATCATTACTCCTTTTTGTTTGATAATATACATACCTTACTAACGGAAAAAATGATGCCGCGTTTACTAAGAAGATGTGAAAAAACAGGAGGCTTTTTAGAGGTTTGTTAAAACTTCGGACGATAATAATTCATTCACTTCCAGGGCCATCTATCCCAGCCCGATCTCGAAATGCCTTTCAGGGATCTGCACGTCAAAGAAACCCTTACGCACCAGCCGGCGCTTAAACTCCTGCTGCACTTCATACTCACCATGAACGAGGAATAATTGCCTCACCTGCCGCGGATCCTGGCAGGCCAGCCACTGGCTCATATCTTCGTAATCGCCATGCGCGCTCATGCTGCGGATCTCGCCTATCTCTGCATGCACCTGGTGCTCCACCCCGAATATGCTTACTTCCCTGGCGCCTGCCAGCAGCCTTCCGCCAAGGGAAGCAGGCTCGCAATAGCCGGTAAATACGATCGTGTTCCGGCTGCTTTCAATAGTATTGCTGATATGATGCTTTACCCGGCCGGCATCTGCCATGCCGCTTGCCGAGATGATCACCATAGGTCCGTTCCGGAAATTGAGCAGCTTTGACTGCTCTACATTCCGGATAAACGTGAGCCCTTTGAACTGGAAGGGGTCATCATCCGACTGAAGTATCTTCTGAATGTTCCGGTTGAAATAAGCAGGGAACCGCTTTATGATCTCGGTGGCCTCTATGCTGAGCGGGCTGTCAACAAAGTAATCAAGGTCTGGCAGGCGGTTCTCCAATTCCAGCTGGTTAAGCGCAAACAGTATCTCCTGCGTTCTGCCGACGCTGAAGGCCGGCAGGATCAGCTTGCCTTTTTTCTGCAGGCAGGCCTTAGTAAGCCATTCCAGCAGCAGGTCGGGCGTAGTAGCGGCCGGGTCATGCAGGCTGCTGCCATAGGTGGACTCCATTATAATATAGTCTGCCTGCGGGAATATCTCGGGCGACCGGAGGATCACATCCCGGTACCGGCCCAGGTCGCCGCTGAAGGAAAGCCGGGTCTCTTTTCCTCCTTCCGTCACTTTCAGGTGCACGCAGGCGCTGCCGATGATATGACCGGCATCGGTAAACATGGCTTTCACTCCCTCGGCAGCATCAAACCATTCCCCGTATTCAACCGGCACGAACAGCTCGCTGCTTTGCCTGGCATCTTCCCTGGTATAAAGCGGGCGCAGGTAAGCCATACCTTGTATTGCCCTTCGCTTGTTCTCATACTTTACCTCATCTTCCTGTATCTCGGCCGAATCTTCCAGCAGCACCGCCGATAGCTCGCGGGTAGCAGGCGTACAGTATATCCGGCCGCGGAAGCCGCCGTTTACCAGCCGGGGAATAAGCCCGGAATGATCAACATGAGCATGCGATAGCAGCAATACATCCACCTCTGCCGGCTCAAAGCCGAAATCCCTGTTGAGCGTATCGGTATCCTTTCCCATGCCCTGGAACATTCCACAATCAAGCAATATCTTTTTACCGTTCTTGAGAGTAAGAAGATGCTTGGAACCTGTAACCGTTCTTGCAGCGCCATGAAATGCGATCTTCATTGATAATGTCATTTTGAGATTTCCCGGCTGGTCGGGTAATGGATAATGGATGGCATCCCTGTCTTACCAGGCGATGCTTAGCGACTCTCGGCCCGGTCCCTCAAACAGAGGGGCCCTTGCTCTTATACGACCATGTTATAAAGAAACGGGCAACTTCTTCCCCTTCCTTATTTCGGCCGGTCGATAAAGCGCGCACCGTTTGCGAAGTCCCTGTAGCGATCGCCGCTTCAATTGCCGCTTTGATCATGGCGCCGTCTTCGCAGGTAAAGACGGTAATGCCGGTCGCTTTCTTATAATATTCGGCTTCCAGCCTTATGACCAGCATGGAAACTGCCGGTCTTCGCTTATATAAATGAGCCATAGAAAGCGCGCCAGTGCTCATTTCAGCTGCCATGGCCAGGCAGGCAAAATAAGTAGACCGGAACGGGTTCCGTGAAAACCATTTATACGGCACTGCCACTTCGCATCGTTCTTCGCTGCATTGCCGTATGCGTATGCCTGAAAAAAAGGCGCTCGGCAGCTTGCTGAGCAGGAACAGCCTGAACTTCAGCGGGTGGCGCGTAAGCTGCAGGAAGGAAGTGGTAGCAGGATGGGACATAGAAAAGTTTATTCCTTATACTTGGCAGGGTCAAATGCTTTTACCGACCAGTCTCTCAAAAATCCCAGCACTTTTTCTTTGCTGTATCCTTTGCCTTCTTCCAGGTACTCTGAGTTCTGGGTATGAATAAGCCGCCCTTCCTTGTTCAGCACCAGGAATACCGGGAAGCCAAACCGCTGGGGATAGCTATACCTGGCCAGCATCTTCTCGTTCTTATTCTCCTTGCTGTAATTAAGATGGTACACTATATACTCTGCCTTTATCAATGAATCGATCGTTGCATCATTGGCAGTGAAATCATTGAACCTCGCGCACCAGATGCACCAGTTGCCGCCTATCTGCACCAGCACCTGCTTGTTGTCTTTTTTAGCTTTTTTTACAGCAGCTGCCAGCGCAGCTTCTGCATTTTCGGAAGGCTTGTACAAGTTAAATTTTGAAAGGTCCTGGCTTCTTGCTGCAAAGCCCGCCAGCATCAGCAGGCAGCTTATAACAACTATTCTCTTCATGCTTCTTGAAAATTTTTTATCGTATGGAATGTAAACAGATCAGGAGCAATTTAAACATTTTTTGAAGACAGCGGCCAAGGCCTGCACCGGGGGCAAATGAAATGAGCGTTCATTTCCAGCCCTTTCAGGATGAAAAGCTCATTCCGGAAGCTAACCCCCGCTTTTTTGGCATCTGTATTGCTAACGTCTAAATAAAGCATTTATGAAAAAAATATTGCAATGGTCATTTGCCGTAGGCATGCTTCCCCTGTTGCTGGCTGCCTGTGCCGGCAATAAAAAATTACAAAAAGGCGCTTTAAGAGGAAACTGGATGGTAAGCTCCGTACATGTGGAAGGGGTTAATTCCGGCACAAGAATAAAGACCACCGCTTTTGACGATGCCGCCGTGGAATGCTTTAACGGCAGCCAATGGCAGCTGCCTAATAATGGTTTTGGCACCTATACGATCTCAGAGGCGGGCTGCCTGACCGGCGAAAGAAGGATCATCTGGTCGGTACGCACTGCCAATGGCATCAATTATTTCAATTTCAAAAAAATGGATGGCGTCAGGAACAGCAGGGCCAACGAGGTGGAAGAAGGATATTCGATGGAGATCACTTCTCTTTCCGGTAATGCTTTTACCGCCCGTTCCCCGGTTAATTTTGAAGGGCGCACTATTTACATCATTTACGACTTTGTGAAACAATAAAGGTCCCTACCCCAAAAAAATAACCGTGCTTTATCAGCGCGGTTATTTTTTTATCCTCAAGGAACAGGAAAAAATATCAGGGTTGCTTATCAAAAGCGACGATGGTAGCCGCCACCCTATCCTGCGCCCCGTTCACCGCAAAATGTATCCTGCCGTCGCCGGTATTGTTAAATGAAATGCTGGCGGCCAGCCGGCTGCGCAATGCCTCGTTTACCTTATCGGCATACGTGGGCCTGGCGCTCGCAGAAATAGCCTGGTTGATCTCATTATACGGCAGCTCTGTTCTGCTGGCCACGATAGCGATATAGTCCTTGTTGCCGATATTGTCTGCCTCCAGGGACTGTGATTTCGGGAACAGGCGATAGCCGGTAATGCCGCAGTAAGGGGAATGCTTTGATACGGTTTCGCCAGGCTTGAGATAGGGAAAAAGCACAAAGCTTTTACCGTTCTCATCCTGGCCAAAAATATAGATATAGCATTCGGTCTCATTATTGACCTCCATTTTAAACCTGGTGCCGACCTTAATGGACGTTACGGTTTCAAAAGCATTGCTGCCTGCCTGGCGCAACTGGATATATTTTTTATCCGCATTGTTGACAAGCCCGATCGTGCATTCGAGCGGTATTGCCGATACGTTGGCTGATTTTGGCAATGGGTCGATGCCATAGGCTTCCTTCACGTAATTCCGAAAATCACCATATCCTACCCAGGCAATGCCGTTCTTGCCCCAGTCAGGTCCCCAGCTGTTCATGATCTGGAAGCCTCCATATACAGACCGTCCGCTTGCATCAGTACCAACAAGCTTCCGGTCGTCGTATCCGATAACGCACATGGCATGCCCGCCCATGCCTACCTGCGAGGCATCCATTCGGCCGGGCGTCCATACTTCCTTACCTATCATGTCCTGCATAAAGCTTTGGCCTACCATCATGCCGATCACTACCGGCGCATCCTTGGCAAGATGCTCCTTGATAGCGCGTACGCTGATCGACTGGGTATTGCCATTGGTAAGACGGGTAAAGCCATGGATGGTATTCTGCCGGCCGTTGCTGAACTGGCTGCTCGGGTCACGCTGGCAATCGTCATCGCGGTAAGGATATTGGCTCAGCGGTACACCACCATTCTTTTTCATGGCCTCCATGGCATACTGGATATAGGAGCCCTGGCAGCCATCCAGCTTGATCTGGTTGTACAGGTAAGAGGGGCTAAAGACAATAGAATTGGGATCCTGGTGCGTAGCGGCAGCGGTCAGAACGGTCTGGGCAGCATAAGCGCTGCTCCAGGCCACGCAGCTTCCCTGCTGTCCCTGGTCACCCCGCCGGGGAGCATATTTCAACAATGACACGGCTTCCGGCAAGGGGTTCTTTGCATTATCGTCTTCCAGCCCTTCGTACACAGATGCCTTGTTGAACTCGGCAGGGTTAAAGCTGTACCCGCTCTTGGAAAACAGGGTCTGCGCCTGGTCAGCCAGCTGGCCAAGGTTGCAGTGGCCGTTACCCAGCAAAAAATAAGCACCGGCAGCCAACGCCAGCAGTAAAATGATCCCCTTGCCCCTGAAAAGACCAAGCAGCAAAGGCAATAAAGCCCCAAGACCACCGCCGCCGCCGGGGAAACCGGAACCGCCACCACCCCTGTCACTATTATTGTCACTTGACGGCTGGTCATCCGGGTCATCTGTCATTCTGATAGGCATAAATAAGATTTTATACGATAAATGTAATAAGTTCAACGGAATATTGCACTACACGTAAAGGCCGTTATTTTTTTCGCTGCTTGCATCTTTTTTAAATAAGTTTCGTCAAATTTGAGAAACACATGCATATCATGAATAAATTACCGACGCTTCTTCTTTTATCCTGCAGCCTGGCCACCGGCCTGCATGCCCAGAAAGTTTCTGGCAAGCTCAGCTTCCAGCAGGGAGGCACACTTGTGATCAATATGAGCCAAAAAAGCACCATGGCCCAGCAGGCAATGGGGCAGACCATTGATTTCAAGACCAATGCTACCGTTATACATACCTATAAGGTCACCAACGCTACTCCTGACAACAGCACCCTGCACCATGAAATAAAAAAGCTGGCCTTTGACTTTGACGGCATGGGGGCCAAAAGAGCGTTCGATTCGGATAATAAAAAAGATATGTCGGGAGAATTCGGCAAGCCTATCTCCCAGATCCTGGAAAAAACATTCGATATCATCGTTGACGGCAGCGGGAAAACCCTGCTGGCACGTCCTGAAAAGGTAGAGCTGGCACAGGCCGATGGGCGGGTATCGGTGATCGTCAACACGCTGAAGGATATGACCGACCTGGTAAGGCCGCCAGCCAAAGGCAGCAACAGCTTTTTCAAGGTGCTGCCCGATTATGAGGTGGGAGTAGGCGATACATGGACGGATTCGCTGTTCACCGAAACAGAAAGAAGCGCTACCATCAATACTCTTTCAGCCATTACAGACAGCACTATCGTGGTAGACTTCAAAACGTCTTCCGTAACCACGAATACGCTGGAAGTAATGGGCTCGGAAGCCATTTCCAGGCAAAATATCCTTTCTACCGGCAAGATCATACTCGACAGGCAAACCGGTCTTATAAAAGAAAAGATCACCAATTCCGAGTCGAATGGCAGCACCGAGTTCATGGGTACGCCGATGCCGACCACCGGCAAGATGACCGTTCATATCACCGTCGGTTACCAGCCATAACTGTCATGGCTCTGCTGATCATCATCATTGCAGCCGCCTTTATCAGCTTACGGTTATTGTCGGCAAAGAAAAAGCCTCCACGGCGGCGCTTCAGCCTGCGTGACCGCCGAAGACGGCAGGCCGGCCCAGAAGAGCAGGATGATGACGATGATGATCAGCCGGGCAGCAGGTAGTGATTCTTATCCCTCAACCTGGCCCCGCAGCAGGTCCTCAAAGCTGCTCCGATGCCTGATCAGCCTGGCCTGCCCATCCTTCAGAAGCACTTCGGCAGGCTTATACCTGGAATTAAAGCTGGAAGACATCTCGAAGCCATAAGCGCCTGCATTGTAGAACACAAGCAGGTCTCCTTCTCTTACTTCGCTGAGCGAACGATCCCAGGCAAAAGTGTCGGTTTCGCAGATATTCCCTACCACTGCATAATTCTTTTCAGGCCCATCAGGGTTGCTGATATTGCTGATACGATGGTAGGAATCGTAGAACATCGGCCGGATCAAATGGTTGAAGCCGCTGTTGACGCTCACAAAGCTGGCAGTTGCAGTTTCCTTAAGCACGTTTACGCTGGTAATAAAGTAGCCGCATTCGCTTACCAGGAATTTACCCGGCTCAAACCATACCTGCAGGTTCCTGGCCAGCGGGTGGCTGTCAAACAGCTCTTTCACTTTCTGCGCCAGCAGGTTCATATCGGTCTCACTGTCTCCTTCCTTATAAGGCACTTTAAATCCACCGCCCAGGTCGATTGACCGGAGCCCCGGGAAATGAGGGACCAGGTCGAACAATACTTCAATGCCGCGCACAAATACCTCCACGTCCTTTATCTCGCTGCCGGTATGAATATGAAGGTTAGTGATCTGCAGCTGCCAAGTCCTTGCCAATTCCAATACGCTCTCAAGCTGCTCTACAGGTATGCCGAACTTGCTTTTGTCGTGGCCGGTGGATATCTTAAGATTCCCGCCCGCCATAATGTTCGGTCGCAGCCGGATGCCTACCGGGTAGCTATGCCCGTATTTCTTACCGAATTTTTCCAGGTTGGAAAGGCTGTCGATATTGACATTGACGCCGAGGGTCACAGCTTCTTCTATTTCATCGAAGCCGATGCCATTGGAAGTATAAAGAGTGGCCGAAGGGGCAAAGCCTGCGTGCAACGCCAGCTTTACCTCATTGATAGAGCTGCAGTCCACGCTGGCCCCGAGCGAGCGGATATATTTCAGCACGCTGATATTGGTAAGCGCCTTACAGGCATAAAAGAATACCACGTTGCTGCCCTGAAAGGCGGAGGTAAGCTTTTGGTACTGCTCTTTTATCTTTTCTGCATGGTACACGTATAGCGGGGTGCCGAATTCGGCAGCGATCTCCTTCAGTTGTGCAGGTTGTAATTGCTGGGCCATAGCCGGCGAAGATAAAAAAGCGGATCATCGTTTCAAACAATGCCCGCTGGTATAAAAATATCCGGAAGGTATCAATCCTGTCCGTCGTTATTCTCTGTTTTCTCGATCAGCTCTCCTGATTCCGTTACCGAAAGCATCAGGTCCTCGCCCTCTTCTTCATCCCGGGCTTCCGTTTCTGTACCGATGGTATCTTTTACAACCGTGGGCTCTACCATCTGCTCGGCCAGCACTTCCTTTATCTTTGGCAGGTCATCAGCGGAGTTGATACCGAAATAGTCCATAAAGCTCTTGGAAGTGGCATATACCAGCGGATGCCCGGGCAGGCTCTCATTACGGCCGGTAATAACGATCAGCTCTTTTTCGAGCAGCTTCTGCACGGCATAATCGGAGCTTACTCCCCGGATAGCTTCGATCTCGCCCTTGGTCACCGGCTGCTTGTACGCGATGATGGAAAGCGTTTCGAGCGCGGCTGCAGAAAGACGTTTCAGGAACTTGTCGCCATTAAGCTGCGCGATGGTCTTATGATAGTCTTTTTTGGTAAGGAATTGCCATCCGCCGCCGCTCTGCCTCATTTCAAAAGGATAGAACTCGGAGCTGTATTTTTCTACCACGCCTTCTATGCCTGCTTCTATCTGGTCAAGCGTGAGCTTGTCTTCCATAAAGCCGAAAGCATTGTTCAGCAGCTCGGTCACTTCCAGCGAGGTCAGCGGCTTATCGCTTGCAAATATCAGCGCTTCAATATGGGGGATCAGATTAGTTATTTCCATGTCACAAAAGATCAGGTGTCATAATTGGCCAGGAATGCCCTGGCGCTTATCAAAAAATCACATTTACCAGCGGGCAAAATAGTCATATTGGGTTACCATATCAAATGAGGTTACTGACATTTTACGCCTGCCAGTGTGGATTATTGTAGCCGTTGGCAGCAATAACGAAATATTAACCAGCCTGCACCCGGCACTGAAAATAGTGCTGACAGGGATATCTGCTGTTGAAAGTAGAAGGCGGTAATTATTAACCCTGCAGGGCAGCTGCGCCGCTGACGATCTCGGTGAGCTCGGTAGTGATCGCCGCCTGCCTGGCCCTGTTATAAGATATCTTCAGGTTGCGAAGCATCTCGTTGGCATTTTCGCTGGCCTTATCCATCGCCGTCATCCTTGCGCCATGCTCGGAAGCATTGGAATCAAGCACAGCTTTGTATAGCTGCGTATTGAGTATCTTGGGCATCAGCTCTGCTACCAGCTCGGCCTCTGAAGGATCGAAAATAAAATTTGCCTTCCGGCGGTCGCCTTCCTTTTTTTCCACCTTGGGAATAGGCAGGAAACGCTCTGTAACAAAGCGCTGCGTGGCGGCGTTCTTGAACTGGCTGTACACTATTTCCACCACGTCAAACTGCTTTTCCTCGAAAGCTTTCATGGCCGCCTGCGATGCTTTCTGCACGTTCTCATAGGTCAGGTCAAGAAAAATATCTTTATAGGCAGCGTCTACCTTGTAGTTGTTCTTGATAAAATGCTCGTAGCCTTTCTTGCCAATGCTCCAGATCGTTACATTGCCTTTGCGCAGCTGCTCGGGATATTTTTCTGCAACGGTTGCTTTGGTAAGCTTGATCAGGTTAGTATTGAAAGCGCCTGCCAGGCCCCGGTCGCTGGTAATGGCAATGAGCAGCACTTTTTCCACCGGTCTTTCGGTAGCCAGCTTCATTTCCACGTCACCCTCGCTGTTGCTGACAATATTGCTGAGCATCTCCTGGAGCTTATTTGCATAGGGACGCATCTGTATGATGGCTTCCTGCGCACGACGCAGCTTTGCCGCGCTCACCATTTTCATAGCTTTGGTGATCTGCTGCGTGCTTTGTACAGACTGAATGCGGTTACGTACTTCCTTTAATTGGCCGGCCATGGTGTATGTAGATTTTAATAGCTGCGAAAAGGGTCTTGCTTTTCCTGCCTTTTTCTTATCCGGGCGCAAAAGTACAGCATCGCGCTCATATTTCATGTGCCGTAGAATAAAATGGCAAAGATGTGGAAAACAGGGGATTAAAGCCGCCATGAAAGGCTGGCACTTCCAGGTCCGGCAGCCATTTCTATTTTTTCAAGCCTTTTATCGAGCCATTTACCATGCCGGCGTTGTATATGGTACATTACCCCGTCGAAAAGAAGGAGAAATCCTCCCTGAACCATGAGGCTTTTTCCAAAACCGCGGGACCGGTCTTTCCGCTCGCCGGTTTGCCGGTTCCCCCTTTCATACAGATACAAGCCGCCCAATATATAGCTCCCGTCAAGTGCGGCATTGAAAAGAAAGGTCTTTTCCGTCAGTTGCTGCTGCCGGTAGCTGTTTGCCAGGCTTATCCTTTGCCCTTCCCGTTTCCGGGCGCCCCAGTAGCCAAGCTGGGCAATGGCCAGGTTAACGCTATTGAAGTAAACGTTCATCTGGTGAAAATACCTGGTTTCTCCCTTGCTATTGCCGGCGAGGGCCAGCCCGGTGCCGATATTGACCACCGACCAGCCGCTGAGCGTCAGCATCCCTGCCTGTATCTTTTTATTGCGCTGCCAGTTGAATGAGTCCAGCGCAAAAGATTGAGAAAAGCCATTAGAAGCCAGCAGGAAGAAGCAAATGCCAGGGAACCATTTTTTCATGGCAGCCGGTTTTGAATGAAGAAAAAATATATTTCTTATGAACGAGACTGAGAGCGAAAAAGTTTTACAGTAAATATTTTATATATATCAAGGTAGCTCCAATTCCCGGCTCAGCGTATAGGTCATCCGGAGCCTGCCTCCTGCCCGGGTTGTTTCTTTCAGCACGGCATTAACTTCTTTGGCCAGGTCAAGATATATCTTTCCCCTGCTCAATCTTTCCAGGTCAGCCGGCTGCAACACCAGCCGGTTATCCCGGACCGTATCGCCGCGACTCAGCTCCTCGCTCCGGAAAGCAGTGTCGGTCAGCACAATATACAGGTAATCTTTCTGCTTCAGGCCGTCAAAGTCCAGAAATAGGCGGCCCAGCGCGCTATCATAGGTAGAACCGGTTAGCCGGAAGGCCGGAAAGCTAAATTCTTCCTGGTAGCTCCTTTTCCCGTTGTTGAATATAATGGTATGCATGCCTTCCATTTCTTCCTGCGGCAGGGAAATGCTGTAATATATACCTCCCAGGCGCGAGCTGTCAGGCAACAGTATGTGATCGTCAAGCATTACCTGCGCCGGTTCTTCCAAAAGCACCCCGTTGCCATCTTCATCTTCCAGCCGGTACTGCAGGCGTACGGTGACTTCGCCCGTCTCTTCATCGCCCGAAACCAGGTAATCGAAGTACAGCGATCCACTATCATCCGGACGCTTATCCCTTTCGCCCGGCCCGCAGGCAGCCATTACCAACAACAGTACGAACAGCAGGAAAAAATAAGGTTGCCGGAACATATTATTGTTTTAGTTAAAAAAATGCATGCCAGGCAGTTTTACGGCACGATGCAAGCGTGGAATGCCTGTAAAGTCCATATTGCTGCCTGCAGGTACCGCTTTCAGGCTGCTGCTTCTAAACAGCCGAGTAAATCCTATCTTTGCGTCCCTCCACTGCGGCTTCGCTGGAGCTGTCAAAATGGCTCAATAGATCGTGTAGCACTCTTTTTGACAATACAAAGATTCACAAATAACGTTATTTAGCAATACACAATAACCCATAATCATGTTTGGTTTTATCACGAAATTATTTGGCGGCAGCAAATCAGAGAAGGATGTAAAAAAGATACAGCCGATCGTTGCCAGAACAAATGAATATTTTGCTTCCTATCAATCCTTAACCAATGATGAGCTACGGCATAAGACCCAGGAGTTCCGGGACCGCATCAAAGCTCATTTAAAAGATACCGATGAAGAAATAGAGGCCCGCAACAAGGCGGCCGCCGACCTTCCCTTTAACGACCTGGTAGGCAAGGACGCTATTTACCAGGAAGTGGACAAGCTGAAGAAAGAACGCGATAAAAAGATCGAGGAAATACTGGAGCAGCTGCTTCCCGAGGCCTTTGCCGTAGTAAAAGAAACCGCCCGGCGCTTCAAGGAAAACACAGAGGTAATATCCACTGCCACCCAGCTTGACCGCGACCTGAGCGTAAAGAAGCCATATATCACCATTGACGGTAACCGGTCTATTTTCAAGAATACCTGGACAGCCGCCGGCGGAGAAGTGACCTGGAACATGGTGCATTATGATGTGCAGCTGATAGGCGGCGCTGTGCTGCATTCCGGCAAGATCGCGGAAATGGCTACCGGTGAAGGTAAGACCCTGGTATCTACCCTCCCGGCCTACCTCAATGCCCTGGCTGGTGAAGGAGTGCATATCGTTACCGTGAACGATTACCTTGCCCGCCGCGACCAGGAATGGAACGGTACCATTTTTGAATGGCTGGGCCTGCGCGTTGACTGCATCGACAAGCATCAGCCCAACAGCGAAGAAAGAAGACAGGCTTACCTGGCAGATATTACTTACGGCACTAATAATGAATTCGGCTTCGACTACCTGCGCGATAACATGGTGCATTCCCCTGAAGAAATGGTGCAACGCAAGCACCATTTTGCGATGGTGGATGAAGTAGACTCCGTACTGATCGACGATGCCCGTACCCCGCTGATCATTTCCGGGCCGGTGGCCAAAGGCGACGACCAGCAATTCCATATTCATAAGCCCCGGGTTCAGCAGCTCTACCAGGAGCAGGAAAGGATTGTCCGGAGCGCGTTGAACGAAGCCAAAAAATTATTCGAAAAGGGAGAGGACGATCCCAAGACAGGAGGCCTTTACCTCTATCGCGCTTTTCGCGGCCTGCCCAAATACGGGCCGCTCATCAAATTCCTGAGCGAGCCGGGCATCAAGGTAAAGATGCAAAAGGCCGAGAACTATTACCTGCAGGACCAGCAACGAAATATGCATATCGTAGACCAGGAGCTGCTGTTCCATATCGACGAGAAGCAAAACTCCGTTGACCTTACTGAAAAGGGGCTCAACATGATCACCCGCGCCGGTGAGGATCCCGAGTTTTTTGTGCTGCCCGATATCGGGGTGAAGCTGGCCGAGGTGGAAAAAAGCGAAGCCGGCTCCGACCAGAAGCTGCAGCAGAAAGAAGCCCTGCTGAATGAATACGCGCAGAAGGCAGACCGTATCCACACGGTGCAGCAGTTGCTGAAAGCCTATACGCTTTTTGAGAAAGATGTGGAGTACGTGGTAATGGACGGCGCTATCAAGATCGTGGATGAGCAGACCGGGCGTATCCTCGATGGCCGTCGCTATTCGGATGGGCTGCACCAGGCCATTGAAGCCAAGGAAAATGTAAAGATCGAAGCGGCAACCCAGACCTATGCCACTATCACCCTGCAGAACTATTTCAGGATGTACCACAAGCTTTGCGGTATGACGGGTACTGCGGAAACCGAAGCTGCAGAGCTTTGGAGCATTTACAAGCTGGACGTGGTCTCTATCCCAACCAACCTGCCGATGACGCGTAAGGACAAGCAGGACCTGGTATATAAGACCAAGCGTGAAAAATATAAGGCCGTTATTGATGAAGTAGAGGCGCTGCGCAATGCAGGCCGCCCGGTGCTGGTAGGTACCACTTCCGTAGAGATCAGTGAATTGCTGAGCCGTATGCTGCAGCAGAAAAAGATCCCGCACAATGTGCTCAACGCCAAGCAGCATGCTAAAGAGGCCCAGGTGGTGGCCGAAGCGGGGCTGGCCGGCGCAGTGACCATTGCTACCAACATGGCCGGCCGGGGTACCGATATCAAGCTGGGGCCAGGCGTAAAGGAAGCCGGCGGGCTGGCTATCATCGGCACCGAAAGGCATGAAAGCCGGCGTGTTGACCGCCAGCTGCGCGGTAGGGCGGGCCGCCAGGGAGACCCTGGTACATCGCAGTTCTATGTATCGCTGGAAGACGACCTGATGCGTATGTTCGGCAGCGAGCGTATTGCAGGCATGATGGATAAGCTTGGCTACAAGGAAGGGGACGTGATCCAGCATAGCATGATCAGCAACAGCATCCAGCGGGCCCAGAAAAAAGTGGAAGAAAACAATTTCGGCATCCGGAAACGCCTGCTGGAATATGATGATGTGATGAACAAGCAACGGAACGCCATCTACAGCAAAAGGCAGCATGCCCTGTTCGGCGACCGTTTAGCCCTGGACCTCGATAACGCCTTCTCCGTGGTCACCGAAAGCCTGGTAGGCGGTTTCCGCGAGCAGGAAGATTATGAAGGGTTCAAGCTTGCCTGTATTGTGAACTTTGGCCTGGAAACGAGCATTACGGAAGAGCAGTTGAAGAAAGACAATGTGAACGATCTTATAGATATCCTTTACAAAGAGGCCACCGAGCATTATCACCAGCATAAAGACGGCATTAAAAGGCAGTCCATTCCTGTTTTCAGGAATATCAGGGAAACGCAGGGAAAGCATATCGAGAATGTAGTGGTGCCTTTTACCGACGGGCGCAAAGGCCTGAATGTGCTGGCCCCGCTCGACAAGACTATTTCTTCCGAAGGCGAAGAGCTGGTGAATGCCCTTGAAAAAACCATTACCCTGGTAGTGATCGACGAGGCCTGGAAAGAGCACCTGAGAGCAATGGACGACCTGAAGCAAAGCGTTCAAACGGCTTACCTCGAGCAAAAAGACCCCCTGGTCATCTATAAGGTGGAAGCTTTCCAGCAGTTCAAGAACATGGATGCCGAAGTGAATAAGGATATCGTTACCTTCTTATCGCATGCGGCCATACCTGCCCAGCAGGAAAATGCACCGCTGCGCGAAGGACGCCAGGAAAAGACCGATTACAGTAAAATGCGGGCCAATAAGGAAGAGATCGATGCGGCAGGAGAAGATTATGCGGCCAATGAGCGGGACAGGTTTGAGGAAGGCGGTCCTGTAGTGAAGCAGCAGCCCGTAAAAGCCACACCAAAGATCGGCAGAAATGAGCCTTGCCCTTGCGGAAGCGGCAAAAAATACAAGAACTGCCACGGTAAAAACGAGTAGATCTGGTTGACAATTGTCATTAAAAAAGCCCGGGTGAAAATATTTCACCCGGGCTTTTTAGTATATACCCTTAACTATCAATTACTTAGTATTTCACCCCTATTTTACTTCATTTTTCTTACGTAGTTTTACTATAGCAAATTAGTAATTACTGCATTACTTTCGTGTTCTCTTACGAAGTATGACTGCTTTTCAAAAAGAAATAACACTTCGTAAAAATATAAATCCAACATTGAAAAAGCTAATTTTAATTCTGACCTCAACCCTAATTGAAAACAAAATGAACCGTATCTCTACCCTTTTTACTTTACTCCTCGTAAGTGTTTTCTCTTTATTTTCTGCTACTGTATATGGTGGTACTACCTATATAAGCTATGGGGGTTCTACGAACTATACCATCAATGCCGGTGACAGCCTGATCATTAAAAGCGGTACTTATACCGGAGCGATCAGCAACTGGCAGAGCGGCCCCGTTATCCTGGTGGAGGAGAATGCTACCTTCAGCCCGTCAACTTTCCAGTATTTCCTGGGCAGCATCATCGTATATGGCACATGTAATCTCCCTAACCTGGATGGCCAGACCTCCAGCTTTAAGCTGATCAACTATAACCGAACTACCGTTTCCGGCTATATCAACCTGCAGGGAGGCGCCCAGGTAACGAATCTGTACGGCGCTACTATCACGTTCAACACCAAGCTCAGCGTAAATAGCACCATTATTTTCAATAGCGGCACTTTTGAGACCAAGGCAGGCTTTTATGCCGGTAATAGCTCCGTTATCACTAACAATAATGTTTTCAGCTCCGATGGAAGTATCGAGTTCCAAAACAGCCAGGTTACCAATAACGGTAAGCTGTATGCCAAAGGCAAGCTGTCTTTCTGGAACTCAAACAACTTTACCAACAACTGCCGTACTACTTCCGAAGGAACTATCGAGATCGGAAGCGGCTGCACAGTTCTCAATACCGGCCTGCTCTGGGCTTCCAATGCCTCCAACAACTCTTATATTTACAATAATGGCGGCACGCTGATCTTCGGCTCTAACGGGTACATTAAAAGCGTTGATTTCAGGAACGAAGGCACTATCAGGGGTAACGGCTACATGTATTTTACCGGCTACACGGTAGCCAACGGCGGCACTATTGGTCAGTCCGGCACTACCAGCGATTCGCTGCGCGTGTATGATGTTACCCGCAGCAATCCCAGCCAAATCTTCGATTACCAGAGCGGCACTATCTACCCTAACACCAAATATGTAGTTTTCAATGCACCGGATACCGTGAGCCTTTATGGAAGCTGCGCTGCAGAAGCTGCTCCTCTTCCCCTGGCAGTTAAATGGAACTATTTTTACGTAAACAACAGCAACAGCGTGCCGGTTTTGACCTGGTCGGCTGAAACGGATGCAGCTACCAACTTCCGGGTAGAGCGTAGCTATGACGGTGTTAATTTCACCTCTATTTCACTTGTTTTTGCACAAAGCGGAGTATCACAGTACCAATATAGCGACCGGAATGTAAACACCCAGGTTAAGATTGTCTACTATCGCATCAGGGCTATCGAGGCTAACGGCTCGGAAAAGCTTTCTGACACACGCCCTGTACGCTTTAGTAACACCCAAGGCATCACTGTACAGGTTACACCCAACCCTTTTACAAGCCAGTTCAGCATCAATTATCAGTCTTCCACCAAAGAGACTATTACCATCCGTGTCATTAATATGACAGGGCAGGTGCAGGCCAGCAGAACAGTGACTACAGGCAACGGCTTCAACAGCATCACTATCACAGAAGCCGCTGCCCTTGCCAAAGGGGTGTACCTGGTGCAGCTGGTAAACCAACAGACAGTTATCGCATCTGAAAAGATCGTAAAACAATAAGACATTCAGCTTTGGACGGTTGAGATAAAATAGCCCTGCTTCTGCGGGGCCGTTTTCATTTAGCAAGGGCCTGCAGCTTACAGCCTTTTATATATTCCTCCTTAGCTGGCAGCTTTCCTGCACCTTCAGCTACCAGCGGGCATTGCTTTATTCCCATGAGCTTTAAGCTATTTCCGGCTTAACTCTTTAGAAAGCGGAATGCCAGCCAGACAAAGCAGGCCGGCACCTGATAATCCTGCTCTGTTCTTATCAACCCTATATTGGTTTACCTGTTCCCGGATGCCTTTATTCTTCCAGCCTGGCCGGGCAAAGGAATGTTCCCTGGCTTATGCCTGCCAGCGGCAAGCCGCCTTATGCATAGCTGCATAAGATGATCGGAATAGCAGCGTATAGCAGGACGAAAGCTCACTAAAAAAGAAGAGGCTGCTTGCGCAGCCTCTTCCGATCATATATAAAGCCGTCTTAAAAGGCTTTCTTGATATTGTATTTCTGGTTGTAGCGGTCATTCAGCTGCTTCTGCTTATCAGAGAGGTCTATCTTACGTCCCTGGATAAAAGCGTCGGTAACCACGCTGCTTCTCATGTCCAGGATATCGCCTTCGCTGATCACGATATTTGCATCCTTGCCTACTTCAATGCTACCGGTCCTGTCGGCCACGCCCAGCAGCTTTGCGGCATTTAAGGTAATGGCCTGCAGCGCTTCTTCCTTTGTAAGCCCGTAAGCGGCGGCGGTACCGGCATTAAAAGGCAGGTTACGGCCGCGGGTCTGGCTGTCATCGTCGGAAATAGCGAACAATACACCTGCTTTCTGAAGGGCCGCTGCGGCCTTATATGGCTGGTCTACATCATCATCCTCACCGGTAGGCAGGCTATGAAGCTGCTGAAGGATCACCGATACGTTGTTCTGCTTCAGCAGGTCGGCTACCTGCCAGCTATCGCTGCCCCCTACAATGGTAACGTCGAAGCCAAATTCTTTCACGAAATCGAGCGCCAGCAGGATCTGCTTGGTGGTATTGGCATGCACATACAGCTTCTGCTTCTTTTCAAACATGCCTTTGACCGCCTCGAACTTAAGGTTGGTCTCTTCATGCGAAGCGGCTGCATGGTAAGCCTGGGCCTCACGGAAGAAGGCCTTGATACGCTCTACCTGCTCCAGTCCCTGCTTTACAGGATCGGGGGCCCCTTCTCCCAAATTGCCGGCACCGCCTCCACTGCCACGGCCAAAGCGCGGACGGGGCAGCAGGGTAGGCATATAGAAATGAATGCCGGCATCTGTTTTGTAAGCTGCATCCTCCCAGTTCCAGGCATCCAGCTGGACCACGGAAGAAGAGCCGGCCACCAGGCTTCCCTGAGGCACCACATTAGCCAGCAATATGCCATTTGAACGGAGCGTATTGATCACTTTCGAATCAGTATTGTAAGCTACGATGGAACGCACGTTGGGGTTCAGGTCGCCGATCTCGCGTACATCCGTGGTAGCCCTGACCGCCGATACTTCAACCAGGCCGAGATTGCTGGTCGGCAATATAAGGCCCGGGTAAACCTGCTTGCCTTTGGCATCTATCACCGACGCTTCACCGGCAGGTATTGACAGGTTGGCCCCTACCTGGGCTATTTTGCCTTCCTTGATCTGGATAACGCCATTTTCGATAACCTGGCCATTACCTACGTGTATCGTTGCATTCTTGATATAGATGGTCCCTTTCTGGGGTGGCGCAGGCAGCACATTCGACTGCGCGATACCTTTTCCTGCCAGTCCCAGCAGCAGGAGTAGGAATAATTTATTCATAACTGGTTTTTTTTGATTTAAAGAACTTTCAATTGACAGGTCATGCTACGGCATATGATCTTCATTTTCCGCTGCATCTATCACCAGCAGGCCATGGCTATGTCCATGATCGCTGCAGGTTTGCATGATCAGGTAGCTTGGCTGGGCCGGTATCACCGGGGCACCGCTCCTCTTCTCGCTGTTCATTTTGCGGATCAGGCGGTTTCTTTCCAGGTCAACCAGCTTTTGCAGCTCCTCATCTTTCTGCCGGTCAAAATAAACGGTTCCTTCAATAATGGTATAAAGCGGCTTTGCATAAATGCTCAACGGGTGATCGCTCCACAGCACTACATCGCCGTCCTTTCCTACCTTCAGGCTGCCCACGCGATCTTCCACATGCAGCATCTTGGCCGGGTTGAGCGTAACCATTTTAAGGGCTTCCTCTTCCGATACCCCGCCGTATTTCACGATCTTGGCCGCTTCCTGGTTGAGACGGCGGGCCATTTCCGCATCGTCAGAATTGATAGCCACGTTAAGCCCTACATTATGCATGATGGCAGCATTGTAAGGAATAGCATCCTCTACCTCCATTTTATAGGCCCACCAGTCGGAGAAAGTAGATGCATTGGCACCGTGCTCCTTCATTTTGTCGGCCACCTTGTATCCTTCCAGGATGTGCGTGAACGTGTTATACTTATATCCCATCCGGTTGGCCACTTCGATGGAGCCCATGATCTCGCTTTGCACATAGGAGTGGCAGGTAATGAACCGCTTGTTGTCGAGTATCTCTACCAGCGCGTCCAGCTCCAGGTCGCGGCGGGGAGCTGCCAGGTTCTTTTTGTCCCTGGCCCCGTTATAAGCCTGCCAGGCTTTTTTATAATCCTTGGCCCTGGTAAAAGCATCTACCAGCACCTGCTCTACCCCCATTCTGGTGTCGGGGTATCTTACGTTGTTCGAGCTGTTGCCTAAGGCAGAGCTGGATCGTTTTACGTTTTCGCCGAGGGCAAACTTGATCTGGCCCGGCCAGCTCTTGAACTTCAGCTCATCATCGTTGGCTCCCCAGCGCAGCTTGATCAGCTGGGTCTGTCCGCCGATCACGTTGGCAGAGCCATGCAGGATATGCGAAGTGGTCACGCCCCCGCTCAGTTGGCGGTAAATATTGATATCGTCGGGATTGAGATTATCGGCAATACGTACTTCGGAGGTCACACTCTGCCCGCCTTCGTTGATGGAAGCCGCGGCTATATGCGAATGCTCGTCGATGATACCGGCAGTAACATGCTTATCCGTTCCATCGATCACTCTGGCGCCTGCTGCAGAAAGATCTTTTCCTATAGCAGCTATCTTGCCTCCCCTGATAAGCACGTCCGTATTTTTCAGCACCCCTTCTTTTTCGTTGGTCCATACAGTAGCATTGCGGATGAGGATGATTTCCTGCTTTGGCTGCTGGTCTTCTTCCCATCCGAACGGCTCAAAAGGATAGATCACCTTACCCAGCACCGGCGTTTCTTTTTTGCGGATACTGTCTGGCCTTACTTCCCCGGCTTTTATAAAGGTAGCGCTCCAGGTCAGCGAGTTGCCGGAAGAGTCGGTGCCGGTTCCTGCCCATTCCTTACCGCTGCTCAGCCCGCTCAGGCGTACGGCCGAAGCAGGAAGCTGTTCGTTGGCGGCACCGGTTGCACGACCGCCGGGTCTTGCTCCGCCTTCGGCAGGCATAGGCATATCAGGGCGTTGACGGCGGCTCCTGGGAGCATAGCTGAGCTTTACCACTTTCCCGTCATGGCTGAATTTTGTATTGAGGCTGTCGGTACCGAACATGGCAGCTGTAGTGCCGTTACGCACTTCCAGGGTATAGGTCTCGGCGCCGGAAGGAGTGTTCACTACCAGGTTGTAGACACCGGCAATAGCTGCTATATCTTCCTTTACCGTATATTTTATGCCTTGCACCCAGTTGGCCAGGATAGAGGTCCTTTCATTAAAAATAGGGCCGCTGGTAATAAGGAAATTGGCCAGCTTGCCTGCATCAAGGCTGCCTACTTTATCATAGATGCCGAGCACCGTGGCCGGCGTACGGGTCAGGGCCTCCAGGGCCTTTGCTTCAGATAGCCCATAGTCCATGGCCTTACGAAGGTTGGTCCAGAACTGGCTTACGCTCCGCAGGTCTGAAGTGGTAAGGCAGAAAGGAATGCCAGCCTTCTCAAAGGCAGCTGCATTGGTAGGCGCCAGTTCCCAGTGCTTCATATCATTGAGCGATACAAAGCGGGCATCGCTGGGGTCTTCCACATCCTGCGCCTGGGGATAGCTGAGCGGCACAATAAAGGTAGCGTTGGTAGCTTTCATTTCCCTGATACGCTGGTATTCGTTGCCACCAGCCTTGATAATATATTGTACCCCGAACTCATCACCGATCCTGTCGGCCCGGAGATCATTCCATTTATCATTGGCCTCGAATATCTGTGGCAGGTCCTGGTTGTCGTTCCAGGCTTTGAGAGAAATATTGAACCCTTCGGTGGCAGGCCTGGTCTTATACCATTGCGCGTCGAGGTATGTTTGCCGCAGCAGGGCGATAGATCCCATCATGGAGCTGGGATAGCTTTGGGTAGATGTGCCTTTGCTGAAGGAATAGTGGGCCGATGCTCTTTCCTTTATGACGACGAGGTTCTCCCTTTCGCTGGCCAGCGATACCACTGCGCCGGTGCCCCGGGCAATACCGTCGCGTACATGCGACAATACGGCGCCGAATCCTGCTTCCCGAAGCGGCTTGGCTTTTGCGTCGTCCACGGTAAATACCTTGTATGCATCTGCATCGCTCTTGATGGCCTGGTTCCAGCCATAAGCCCCTTTTACCGCTGTATTCAACTGGGCTTGCTGGCCAGGAGTAAAGCCGCCGCCCCTGCCGCCGGTACCGGTACGCTCCGGCTGGGCGGTACCATAATCCGCATAGATGTCGATAAAGGAAGGATAGATGTATTTGCCTTTGCAATCGATCTCGACCGCGCCGGCCGGCACTTTAAGCCCGGCGCCTACTGCTACGATCCTGCCGTCTTTAATAATCAGGGTAGCATTGGTGAGGGTGGTTGCCCCGTCCTTCACTACGGTGGCATTGGTAAAAGCATAATGCCCGTGGCGTGGATCTGCAACGCCGTTCTCGGGGAAGGTAGCCTGGGCCGATAATCTGGCGCTGCCCATCAGCAGTCCCGCCATCAATACCAGTTGGTACAGGGTTTTGGTTCTTCTCATTGCGGTTGTTTTTTTGTTAGATGACTTTTTTCTCTGCATCCTGTGCCTGTTTTTCAGATTGCCGAATTTAATGTAATTGATCCAAAGGAGATCGTTGTGGGTACAAATCAGGCAGATGCTGTGCTATATGAACTGTTTAATTATCTTTGACCTCCCAACAAACTAATGATCTATGGCTGCTGCCGGTTCTTCAACGATGCTTCCCGACTTTGCGCTGTCTCCCCGTATTGACCAGGTGGGAGTAGAAGAAAGAGCATCCCGATTCACTACCAGGAGTATAAAAAAAGAAAGCAAGCTCAACGGGCTCATGCTGGTCCTCAATATGATCGACCTTACCACGCTCGAAGGAAAAGATACTGACGGTAAGGTAAAGCAGCTTTGCTACAAGGCCATGCACCCGCACGATGCAATACCCGGCCTGCCCACGGTTGCCGCCGTATGCGTTTATCCCTCGATGGTAAAAGTAGCGCGTAAGGCAGTAGAGGGCTCAGGCGTCAAGGTGGCGGCTGTAGCCACGGCCTTCCCCAGCGGCCAGGCACCGCGCGACATAAAGATCCGCGACACCCGCTTTGCCGTCAGCGAAGGGGCCGACGAAATAGATATGGTGATCAGCCGCGGCAAGTTCCATGCAGGCGAATACAATTTTGTCTTTGATGAAATTGCCGCCGTAAAGGAAGCCTGTGGCGAGGCCCGGCTGAAAGTGATCCTGGAAACGGGCGAGCTGGGCACCTTTGACAAAGTGCGCCGTGCCAGCGATATTGCCATGTATGCAGGCGCTGATTTCATTAAAACTTCTACCGGTAAAATACAGCCTGCCGCAACCATGCCCGTCACCCTTGTTATGCTGGAAGCGATCCGTGACTTTTATTATAAGACCGGGAAAATGATAGGTATGAAGCCTGCCGGGGGCATCTCCAAATCCAAGCTGGCCCTGCATTACCTCGTGATGGTAAAAGAGGTGCTGGGAGAAGGCTGGCTCAGCAATGAATGGTTCCGCTTTGGCGCCAGCAGCCTTGCCAACGATGTGCTGATGCAGATCGTAAAGGAAAGGACCGGCCTGTACCAGTCAGCCAATTATTTCTCAGTCGATTGATAAATTATACCAGGCCCCAGGGCCATTGAAGGTCAGCAAGATCATATCCCTGCCTCACCACAATAATAAATGAACGTATGGCAATAGTAAAAAAGAAAGCCGCTCCTAAAAAAAGCAATACCATCAAGCTGAAGTTCGACACGGAATGGACATATGCGCCTGCCCCTGAAAGCAGGAGCGCTGCCAGCATCAAGCCGCGGTACGAGCTTTTTATCAATGGTGAATGGCAAAAGCCACAGGGCAGGAAGTATTTCGCTACCATTAACCCGGCCACGGAAGAAAAGCTCAGCGAGGTAGCAGAAGCCAATGAGGCGGACGTCAGCAAAGCTGTGGAAGCCGCCCGCAAGGCCTACGACAAGACCTGGAAAAAAATGCCGGCCAGGGAACGGGCAAAATACATTTTCCGCATCGCCCGCATGATACAGGAAAAAGCAAGGGAGCTGGCCATAATCGAAACGCTCGACGGGGGCAAGCCGATCCGCGAAAGCCGCGACTTCGATGTGCCTACCGCCGCAAACCATTTCTTTTATTATGCAGGCTGGGCCGACAAGCTGGAATATGCCTTTCCCAACCGACGGGTCTCATCGCTTGGCGTGGCAGGCCAGATCATTCCCTGGAACTTCCCGTTGCTGATGGCAGCCTGGAAGATCGCCCCTGCCCTTGCCACCGGCAACACCGTAGTGCTGAAATCAGCTGAGACCACGCCCCTTACAGCCCTGAAGCTGGCCGAGATCATCCAGGAGGCCGACCTGCCTCCCGGCGTGGTCAATATCATTTCAGGCGCCGGCGCTACAGGTGCCGCTATCGTCAATCATCCTGATATCAATAAGATCGCCTTTACCGGCTCAACCGACGTTGGTAAGCTGATACAGCGCGCCATTGCCGGCAGCCATAAAAAAGCCACGCTGGAGCTGGGCGGCAAGGCTGCCAATATAATCTTTGAAGATGCCCCGATAGACCAGGCAGTAGAAGGCGTGATCAACGGCATCTATTTTAACCAGGGCCATGTATGCTGCGCAGGCTCGCGGCTGTATGTACAGGAATCTGTTGCAAAAGAAGTGATCCGCAAGCTGAAGGACCGTCTCGAAACCCTGATCGTTGGCGACCCGATGGATAAGAATACCGATATCGGTGCTATCAACAGCAAGCAGCAATTGGAGACCATTCATAAATACCTCAGCATCGGCAAAAAAGAAGGAGCCGAAATGTACGAAAGCTCCTGCCCGCTTCCACGCAAAGGCTATTTCTGCCGGCCTACGCTTTTTACCAATGTGGCGCAAAGCAACCGCATAGCCCAGGAAGAAATATTCGGCCCGGTGCTATCGGTGCTTACCTTCCGCACCGATGATGAAGTAATTGAAAAGGCCAATAACTCTCCTTATGGACTAAGCGCCGGTGTATGGACAGACAAAGGCTCCAAGATCTTCAATATGACCAGGCGGATGAGGGCCGGTGTGATATGGGCCAATACATTCAATAAGTTTGACCCCACCTCTCCTTTCGGAGGCTATAAGGAAAGCGGCTTTGGCCGCGAAGGCGGGCTGCATGGCCTGCTCCCTTATATCGAGCTGGGATAGCAGGTTGCAGCAGGCACACAGATTTAATGACCTTAAAAAAGATCACCATGAGCGATACATTGACCGAAAGCAGGCTTGAAGTGCTGAAAACATATAAGATCTATATAGGCGGGCAGTTCCCGCGTACGGAGTCGGGCCGTTACTATACGCCGCTGAACGGTGCAGGCAAACCCCTGGCCAATATCTGCCTGAGCTCGCGTAAGGACTTCCGCAATGCAGTAGTAGCGGCGCGTGGCGCTGTAAGCGGCTGGAGCGGCCGGTCGGCCTTCAACAGGAGCCAGGTACTTTACCGCATTGCCGAAATGCTGGAAGGCCGTAAAGCCCAGTTCGTGGAAGAGCTGGCGCTGCAGGGAGCTACCCGTGCCAAAGCCTTGCAGGAAACAGATACGGCTATCGACCGGCTCATCTATTATGCCGGCTGGTGCGATAAGTTCCAGCAGCTGTTCAGCTCGGTCAACCCGGTGGCCAGCTCACACTTTAACTTTTCAGTGCCCGAGCCTACCGGCGTGGTCTCGGTGATCGCTCCGCAAGGTGATTCCCTGCTGGGCCTGGTATCGGTTATAGCGCCGGTTATTGCCGGCGGAAATACCTGCGTAGTGCTGGCTTCGGAAAGCAAGCCTCTTTGCGCCGTTACTTTTTCCGAGGTGCTGAGCACCTCAGACCTCCCGGGAGGCGTAGTGAATATCCTGACCGGTAAGATCAGCGAGCTGGCTACCTGGTTTGTAGACCATATGGACGTAAATGCAACCATTTACTGCGAAAAAGATTCTTCTATACAGCAAATGATGCGTGAAAAGTCGGCGCTTAACCTGAAACGGGTATTCTTTTATGACAAGGTGGACTGGCAGGGAGAAGGCGGCCAATCGCCCTATTTTATTATGGACACCCAGGAAATAAAGACCACCTGGCATCCGGTAGAGAATATTGCCGGCGCAGGGGGCGGATATTGACCTGCCCTGCAGATAAAGCGGCCCTGGTTTCTGGTAAGATATTTGAATACAGACAGCCCATGAAGAAACTCCTTTTACTGGTCGCCGTTTTTGGCGCTTTGCAAACCATGGCGCAGGACGCGGTAACCGACAGCAATACCGTTATTGTCAGGAAGGATCCGCGACTCGACCTGCTGGTCAGGAAACAGGCCCAGATCAATGAGCTGACCACCCGCGATGCCCGCCGCACCGCGAAAGGGTTTCGCCTGATCGTGATCAGCACCAACAGCCGCGAAGAAGCAATTGCCGCCAAAGCAAAGGTCTATACTTATTTCCCCGAGCTGAAAGCCTATATGTGGCACCAATCCCCTTACTATCGCGTAAAGGCCGGTAATTTCAAAGACCGGAAAGAAGCCGAGGATTACCGGAAAAAAATGAACGATCTCTTTCCCAAGGGAGTGTTTATCATGAATGATATCATTGAAGTAAAGCCTGAAAAAATGCTGGGCGACGACTGATCGCCTTTTACTCCCACTCTTGCACTCTTCGCTGCTTTCTCTATTTTTGCAGGATGATCGACAGAATAAAATCGCTGGCCAGACAATATGCGCCTGAGTTTATTGAGATACGCCGTCATCTGCATGCAAATCCCGAGTTGAGCTACCGCGAGTTTGAAACCGCTGATTTTGTCCGCCGGCAGCTGGCAGCAGCCGGCATCCCGTTTGAAACGAAGGCCACCACCGGTGTTATCGGGCTGATCAAAGGAAAAAATCCCGACAGCCGTATCGTGGCGCTCCGGGCAGATATGGATGCATTACCGATAAAAGAAGAGAACGATATACCCTACAGATCAAAAAATGATGGTGTGATGCATGCCTGCGGGCATGATGTGCATACTGCCTGCCTGCTGGGCGCTGCCCGCATATTATCCGAGCTGAAGGAAGAATGGGAAGGCACCGTAAAGCTGATCTTTCAGCCCGGCGAAGAAAAGAACCCTGGCGGGGCCAGCCTGCTGATAAAGGAAGGCGTGCTTGAAAACCCTGCCCCTTCGGCCATCTTCGGGCTGCATGTGCACCCTGGGCTGCCGGTGGGCAAGCTGAGCTTCCGAAGCGGCAAAGTAATGGCCAGCGCCGATGAATTGTATATAACAGTAAAGGGAAAAGGAGGCCATGCCGCAGCTCCCCATCTTTGCGTAGATCCCATACTCATTGCATCGCACCTGGTGCTGGCCCTGCAACAGGTAGTAAGCCGCAACAACAACCCGCACAACCCTACGGTGCTTTCCATTACCGCCTTCAATGCCGGTACTACCACCAACGTGATCCCGAACGAGGTAAAGCTGAAAGGCACTTTCCGGGCCATGGACGAGGAATGGCGCTTTAAGGCCCATGAGCTTATCCGCAATATTGCCGGCCGCCTGGTAGAAAGCATGGGCGGCGAGCTTGACCTGCTTATCGATACGGGCTATCCCAGCGTGTACAACCATGAGCAGCTGAACGATATTGCCCGTCAAAAAGCAGAGCAATATATAGGGTCCGGTAATGTGGAGGAAACCGAGAAAAGGATGGGTGCTGAAGATTTTGGCTACTATTCGCAGCAGATCCCTGGCTGCTTTTATCGCCTGGGCGTTATGAACATTGAAAAAGGACTTACGGCCGGGGTGCATACACCTGCTTTTAATATCGATGAAGACGCCATTGAAACAGGCATGGGCATGATGGCCTGGCTGGGCTGCTCGGTAAGCCTGTAAAAATGATGCAACGCAATAGCTGTAACGGCTGTCAGCCTAAAAAAGGATATGAGATCATATTTGCTGACCGCTGCTGTTCTGCTGGCCGGGCTCGCCTCCTGCACTAAAAGCCATACAGATAATATTATTGTGTCCCTCCGAAGCTGCACTACCCTTACAGATCGTTCTGTCCGGATCTGCTTCGAGGAAGTAGAAGATACCCGCTGCCCCATCAATGCTCTTTGCATCTGGGCGGGCCAGGTCGTGGCCCGGTTCTCTATAGAAAAAGGGCAATCGAAAACCTACTTTACGCTTACCGGCAACTCCAGCCAGCATGAGAATGTTGCTTTTGTGGCCGGCTACCGGGTAGAATTGCTGCAGGTTGATCCTTACCCGACCGGCGATGCAAACAACGAGAACAAGACCGCTACCTTGAGAGTGACCAATCTTTAAGGTTTCTGCTTCCTTTCTTATACTGCCTGCCGGCATTGGCTTATGCCGGCAACAATTTACTCTTACAGGCAGCTTCCGTACCCGGAAGCATCCTATTCCCTGTATTCCCGTTTTCTTTTTACCTTGCACCCCATTTTACCGGCTGCCGTATAGCGATCATAACATACGGGCGTCGTAATTTCAATGCGGAATGAAGCCCGTATTTGTCTAACTAAATACTTTGTATGACGAAACATGAATTGCGCAAGCAACAGGCCCTGGAATACCATGCCAAAGGAAGACCAGGCAAGATCGAAGTAATACCGACCAAAGACGCCAAAACACAGCGCGACCTGTCGCTTGCCTATTCCCCGGGCGTGGCCGAGCCCTGCAAAGAGATCGCCGCCAATAAAGAGAATGTATATAAGTACACCGCCAAAGGAAACCTGGTGGCGGTGATCAGCAATGGTACGGCCGTGCTGGGTCTTGGAGATATCGGCCCGGAAGCCGGCAAGCCCGTGATGGAAGGGAAAGGCGTGCTGTTCAAGATATTTGCCGATATCGACGTGTTTGATATCGAAATAGATGAGAAGGATCCTGAAAAATTTGTTCAGATCGTAAAATCGCTGCAGCCCACTTTTGGCGGCATTAACCTGGAAGATATCAAGGCCCCGGAATGCTTTTTTATAGAGCGGGAGCTGAAAAGGCAGATGGATATACCGGTAATGCACGACGACCAGCATGGCACCGCCATCATCAGCGCTGCTGCCCTGCTCAATGCTATCGATATCCAGAGAAAGAAGATCGAAAAGATCAGGATCGTGGTCAACGGGGCAGGCGCTGCGGCTATGGCCTGCGTGCAGCTTTACGTGGCGCTGGGAGCCGATCCTTCCAACTTTATGATGTTTGACCGTAAGGGCGTGCTTCATAAAGGCAGGACCGACCTCGATGAGTTCAAGCAGCCTTTTGCCAATGCCAAAGGCGATATGTCGCTTGAAGAAGCAATGAAGGACGCCGATGTTTTCATCGGGCTCAGCGCCGGCAATACTGTTAGCAAGGACATGGTGAAGAGCATGGCCAAAAACCCTATCGTATTTGCCATGGCCAACCCCGACCCCGAGATCAGCTGGGAAGATGCTACCAGCGTTCGGCACGACGTGATCATGGCCACCGGCCGGAGCGATTATCCCAACCAGGTGAACAACGTGCTTGGCTTCCCTTACATCTTTCGTGGGGCGCTCGATGTACGCGCCCGCCAGATCAATGAGGCTATGAAGCTGGCCGCGGTAAAAGCACTGGCAGAACTAACCAAGTCGCCTGTGCCGGATATCGTGAACATGGCCTATAATGAGAAGACCATCTCTTTCGGCCCGAACTATATTATTCCCAAACCGCTTGATCCGCGCCTGCTGGCCACCGTAGCGCCCGCAGTAGCCCGTGCCGCCATCGACAGCGGGGTAGCCCAGCAGGTGATCACCGACTGGGACGGCTATGCCGAGAACCTTAACAAAAGGCTGGGCATAGATAACCAGGTGCTGCGGGTGATCGGCAACCGTGCCCGCCGCGACCCGAAACGCATTGTGTTTGCAGAGGCCGACAACCTTAAAATACTGAAGGCGGCCCAGATCATCTTCGATGAAGGTATCGGCTACCCGATCCTGCTTGGCGAAGAGATGAAGATCAAAAAGATCGCCTCCGACAATAATATAGACGTATCCGATATGCCCATCTTTGACCCGCGAAGCGACGAGATGGAGGCCAAAAGGAATGCGTACAGCGAGCTCTTCTTCAAAAAAAGGGGCCGCAAAGGCTTTAACGCCTACGAGGCCCGCAAGGTGATGAAAGACCGGAACCATTTCGGGTGCATGATGGTGGAGTTCGGTGATGCCGATTGCATGATCTCCGGACTTACCAAAAACTATCCCGACACCATCCGGCCGGCCCTGCAGATCATTGGCACCGAAGAAGGCGTTAACAAGATCGCCGGCATGTATCTTATGATGACCAAAAAGGGGCCTTTATTCCTCGCCGACACTACGGTAAATTTCAATCCTACCGCCGAAGAGCTGGCCGAGATCGTGCTTCTTACAGCCAAGGAAGTACGCAATCTCAATATCATTCCCCGCATTGCCATGCTGAGCTATTCCAATTTCGGCAGCAGCAACTCTCCCGAAGCGCAGCTGGTAGCCAGGGCCAGGGATATAGTCAAGGAAAGGATGCCTTCCCTGCTGGTAGATGGTGAAATGCAGGCCAATATTGCATTTAATAAAGAGCTGCTGAAGGAGAACTATCCTTTCAGCGAGCTGGTGGACAAGGATGTCAATACGCTTATCTTTCCCAACCTGGCAGCTGGTAATATTACCTATAATATCCTTAAGGAAATTGGAGCGGCCGATGCCATCGGCCCTATCCTGCTGGGGCTAAAAAAACCGGTACATGTTTTGCAACTTGGTAGTTCTGTGCATAGCATCGTGAATATGGCGCTGATAGCAGTAGCAGATGCACAGATCAAATGCAAGTCGTCCACTACAGAAGAGGAAGTGAAAAGATCCCGGTGGTGGAAAAAGTTCAAAAAAGTAAGTAAAGATATGTAAGGTCTTTTCTCGTTATAGAAAGCGTCGGCGCAAAGTTGTTTGCCGGTACGGATAGCGAGAGCCTGATGCCTTAATCGATTTCTTTGTATTTTCACTTATAAAACCATACCACCCTGACCCTCATAAATACGATAGGCCGGTTCTTCCTGATGTTCAAAGGCATGTTTTCCAAGCCAGAAAATGGCAAGATGTACTGGAAAGAATTCATGCACCAATGCTCGGATATCGGGATCGGCTCATTAGGTATCGTAGCCATTATCTCTGTCTTCATAGGTGCAGTGAGCACTATCCAGACAGCCTACCAGCTGGTAAGCCCCTTGCTCCCGAAGGCCATTATCGCCCAGATCGTAAGGGATACGGTGATCCTCGAGTTTGCCCCTACCCTTACGTGTATCGTGCTTGCCGGCGTGATCGGCAGCAAGATAGCCAGCGAGCTGGGTAATATGAGGGTCAGCGAGCAGATCGATGCGCTCGAGATCATGGGCATCAATACCAAGGCTTACCTGATAGCTCCTAAGATCATCGCTGGCATTCTCATGATCCCCCTGCTTATCATTATCGCCATGGCGCTTGGTATCTGGGGTGGACGCCTGGCCGGAAGCGCGGCCAATATCCTTTCCGGCGAGACCTTCGATCGCGGGCTGGTGGATGGCTTTAAGGCCTATAATGTCTTTTTTGCCCTGGCAAAAAGCTTCGTTTTCGCGTTCATCATCTGCAGCATCCCTGCTTTTTATGGTTATTATGTAAAAGGAGGCGCATTGGAGATCGGCCGGTCCAGCACAAAAGCCGTTGTAGTCAGCTGTGTGCTGCTGCTGATCGCAGATTATGCCTTGTCGGCCCTGCTGCTGTAAAAGATACCGCTATTATTGATATAAGTTCTGCATTCCGTGATAGAAGTAAAAAATATAAAGAAAAGCTTTGGAGACAAGCCTGTGATACAGGATGTATCGGCTACCATGAAGTCGGGTCAGTGTAATCTCATCATCGGCTCAAGCGGAAGCGGCAAGACCGTGCTCATGAAATGCATGGTGGGGCTGTTTGAGCCGGACAGCGGGCAGATACTTTACGACCGCCAGGACTTTACCAAGATGTCGATCGAAGAAAAGACCGAGGTCCGTAAGGAGATCGGTATGCTCTTCCAGGGCTCCGCCCTGTTCGACAGCCAGACCGTGGAGCAAAACGTGCGGTTCCCCCTGGATATGTTTACCAAAGATTCTTCGGCCAAAAAGCTGAAGCGGGTAAACGAGGTGCTCGAGCGGGTAAAGCTGGTTGATGCCAATAAGAAATTCCCTTCCGAGCTCAGCGGCGGTATGAAAAAAAGGGTGGCCCTGGCCCGCGCCATTGTGCTTAATCCCAAATACCTTTTTTGCGATGAGCCTAATTCCGGGCTCGACCCGCTTACCTCGCTGGTGATCGACAAGCTGATACAGGAGATCACCAAGGAATACAAGATCACTACAGTGGTCAATACCCACGATATGAACAGCCTGATGGAGATCGGGGATTATATCCTTTATATGTACGAGGGCCATAAAGAATGGGAAGGCAGCAATAAAGAGATCATTTTCAGCAAAAACCAGCGGCTCAACGAGTTTATTTTCGCTTCGGAGTTCCTCAGGGACGCCAAGGAAATGCGCATGCTGGAAGAAACAGGCAAGCTGCCCGAAAACCGTCCCGATCCAAAAGCCGGCTGACGATTTCCATTCCCCTATTCCCGCATTTGCGCTTTTCCCCCATTATCCCTTACTTTTGCCCCACTTTTTCACCCTCAAACACATTTGTAATGAGCGTTCTTGTCAATAAGAGTTCAAAGGTCCTGGTACAGGGATTCACTGGTACAGAAGGAACTTTCCACGCTTCCCAGATGATCGAGTACGGAACAAATGTCGTTGGCGGCGTCACTCCCGGCAAAGGAGGCAGCACCCATCTCGACAGGCCCGTTTTTAATACCGTAGCCGATTGCGTAAAGAGCACAGGTGCCGATGTCAGCATTATTTTCGTACCCCCGGCCTTTGCCGCCGACGCTATCATGGAAGCCGCTGAAGCAGGCGTTGCCCTGGTGGTTTGTATCACCGAAGGCATACCGGTCCAGGATATGGTTAAAGTAAAGAATTACCTGCAGGGGAAAAATACAAGGCTTATCGGACCCAACTGTCCCGGCGTTATCACTGCAGGGGAAGCAAAAGTAGGTATTATGCCAGGGTTTGTATTTAAGGCCGGCCGCATTGGCATCGTCTCCAAATCAGGTACGCTTACCTATGAAGCTGCCGACCAGGTAGCCAAAGCAGGCCTGGGCATTTCTACGGCTATCGGCATCGGTGGCGACCCTATTATTGGCACCCCTACCAAAGAAGCCGTGGAGCTGCTGATGAACGATCCTGAAACGGATGCGATCGTTATGATCGGGGAGATCGGCGGTGGCATGGAAGCTGAAGCTGCCCGGTGGATCAAGGCAGACGGCAACAGGAAACCTGTGGTAGGCTTTATTGCCGGCCAGACTGCGCCTCCGGGTCGTCGTATGGGTCATGCGGGCGCTATTGTCGGCGGCGCTGACGATACTGCCGAAGCTAAAATGAAGATCATGGACGAATGCGGTATCCACGTGGTAAAAAGTCCTGCAGATATCGGGAAAAAAATGGCAGCAGTATCAGGTAAATAATAACCGCTGTTATTCATACTTTATAAATAAGCCTCCCTGCGGAGGCTTATTTATTCTAATATAGCTTGTTTATCGGTGCCAGGTCCTATCTTGAAGTCCTTATAAAACGGTCCAGCTCGGCTTTGCTGCTGCTGAAGGAAAGCAGGCTGTACACTTGCTGATAATTACGCTTATCAACCGTGTTGCGGTAAGCTACCTTGGCAATCTCCAGCTTATTGCCTTCGATGGCGAAGAGTTGCATCAGCTGCATTACCTGGCTGGTGGTAAGGCTGTTGTTCTGCGCTACCTGCGTGGCAGACTTCATTTTGTTGGTCTCTCTCCATTCCCTGTCAATAGACTGGAGCAGCCGGTTGAACTCGCGTGCATCCATACCGCCGGCGTAGCCGTAGTTATTGTCATAGTCGCCCCATTGGCCATCGCGGTCATAGCTGTAATCGCGTCCGCCGCCATACCAGCCATTGTCACGCTCATTGCGGATATTGGTTTGCTGCACAGAGGCGCGCCCGTTACGGTCGATGCTCACCTGCACATGCGTCCTTTCCTTGATAGACAAGGTGGCATTATATGCCAGCTCATATCGTTTCCCGATAATGGTAAAGAACCCGTTGCTTTTCTGGCGATACACTTTGATAGTGTGATAGCCCGCTTCCAGGTTGCGGATGCTCACCGAGTTGGTGTTAGGCTCAAACCTTTTTCCATCTACTACCACCCGGATGTCTTCGTTACCGGCAGACATGACTGTCAACGTGCTTTTAGGCCGGGCATCGGCCGCAAGCAGCGAGGCGCTAATGAGCAAAGAAGTGATTAGTGTAAAAATTGTTTTCATGTTTTTTGTTTTTAGCGTTTAGAAAAATTTGTTTCCTGCCTATATTTTTTCAAAGCATATGCCACCGAATCTTAAAATGCCGGCAACGAAAAGTTAAAGACTCGGCTACGGCTTGGCGTTCTTCTAAAAAGCAGCACAGCAACGGATTTCAGAAAATGTTATTTCCTTTTAACAGCATCGGCCCACTGCCTGTGCCGGCATTATGGCCGATTTTTTTGTTAAGGCTTTTTGTTAACGAAAAAGAAAGTTTTTTCCTGCTTTAAACCCTGACGGCAACAAGCCCGTCTATGTGCCCGCATCATCCCGGTAAGCCAGCTTCCGGCCGCCGCCGCTTTTTTACTTTATATCGGATGGCCGGTAAAAGCAGGAACTATTTTTGTGAAAAATCGACACTTCCGGCATCCTATCCCTGCATAAGATTATTTACCTTGTACCCAACTTTAATAGCTTAACTATGAAGAGATTCCGGTTAGTTTATTTTTTCTCTACTCTATTCATCCTTTTCACCATGCATACCCAAGGCCAGGCTCCCATAAAAAACTATGAAGCACTCTGGAAAAAAGCAGATGAGCTGATAGCAAAGGGATTGCCGCAGTCTGCGCTGACAGAAGTGAAAAATATCTATTCGCTGGCCAAAAAGGAGAAGCAGGATGCGCAGGTGATCAAAGCCCTGACATACATGGTCAGGCTGCAGGAGGAAAATCGTGAAGACAATAAGCTGGTTTCAATAGGTGAAATTGAAAAAGAGCTGGCAGACAGCAAAGAACCGGTAGCTTCCATCCTGAACAGCCTGCTGGCCGGCATTTACCTGAACTATTATCAATCGTACCGCTGGCAGCTGTATAACCGTACGGCCACTACCGGTTTTATAAAGAAAGATATAAGCACCTGGAGCATCGACGACTTTCACCGGACCATTTCCGCTCTTTATCTCAGGTCACTTTCCTCGTCCAAGCAGTTGCAGCAGATAAGCCTGGCGCCTTACGATGCCATTATCAGCAAAGGCAATGTAAGACATCTGCGCCCCACCCTTTTTGACCTGCTTGCCCACCGCGCCCTTACCTATTTCAGCAACGATGAGCGGGATATAAGCAAGCCGGCCTATGCTTTTGAAATTGATCAGGCTGCGGCCTTTGATCCTGCTGCCGACTTCGTGCACCGGAAATTTGAAACAAAAGACAGCTCTTCCCTTTCATACAAGGCCTTGCTGATCTACCAGCAGCTGATCGCATTTCATCTTAACGACCCCAGGCCGGATGCCCTTATCGACGTTGACCTGCTGCGTATCGGCTTTGTCAGGAGCAAATCAGTTCATCCCGACAAAAATGAGCTTTACTTCAACGCCATTAACCATATTGCCCACCAATACGGGAGCATGCCGGCCGCAGCCCAGGCATGGTACCTGCTTGCCCTGTACCATAACCAGCAGGCAGATACCTACAAGCCTTATGGCGACAGCACTTACCGGCTCGACAGGGTAAAGGCCAGGGAAATATGCGAGCGTGTGCTGGCGGCAAAAGACTCTTCAGAAGGAAAGACCAATTGCTATAACCTGCTGCGGTCGATTCTTCAGCCTTCGATGCGTTTTTCGATCGAGAAGGTCAATACACCCGGCCAGGCTTTCCGGGCATTGATCACCTACCGGAACACCCAGCAGCTATACCTGCGGATAATAAAGGCTGATGAAGAGCTGAAGCAAGCGCTTGAAGGGCAGAACAGCGAGATATACTGGAAAAAGCTTATTGAAGCCGCACCGATCCGTAGCTGGGAGCAGCCGCTTCCTGATGCCAAAGACCTGCAGGAAAGCAGGGCAGAGATAAAAATAGACGCCCTCCCGGCCGGGGATTATATACTGGTAGCGGGAAATGACAGGGATCTCAGGAATAAGAAAACGCTCCTCGGCGCACGTATGTTCTATGTGTCCACCATTGGGTTCATCAATGACAATAATGATTTTTTTGTTCTCAACCGCGATAATGGCCGCCCCCTGCCAGGCGCCAGCGTGCAGAGCTGGGTACAGCGGTATGATTACAGCACTTACAGGTACGTAAAGGAAAAGGGAAAGCTGTACAAAACAGATAATAACGGTTTCTTCCGGATGGATACAACAGGCAGCAGAACGGCCAAGAACAGGTATGCCAATAATTCGTACCTGCTGGATATACAATACCAGGGGGAGCGCCTGTTCATAAATGAGCTTATCAACGATAATTACTATTACCGTGATTATATGGATGGGACCGGCAATAGCAGCAAAAAGATATTCCTCTTTACCGACAGGAGCATTTACCGCCCCGGTCAAACCCTTTACTTCAAGGGCATTGTGCTCAGCCAGGATAGATCAGGCAGAAGGTCATCGATCCTTACCAGTTATTCCGTTACCCTATACCTGTATAATGCCAATAGCCAGCAGGTTGACTCCCTGCGGCTGACCAGCAATGAATATGGATCTTTCTCCGGGAAAATAACGCTCCCTGCTGCAGGGCTCAACGGCTATCATAGCCTTGTGGCAGGTGATCCGGGCAGCCCTATCGGCTCTGCGCAGATAAATGTGGAGGAATATAAGCGCCCTAAATTTTATGTATCCTACGAACCGGTGAAAGGAACTTACAAGGTAGAGGATAAAATAACCGTTACCGGCGAAGCCAAAGCCTATGCCGGCAATAATATCGATGGGGCAACTGTGTCTTACCGCGTGGTCCGGAAGCCCCGCTTCATTTATCCCTGGCTTTTCTCCCGTTGGTGGCAGCCGCCTTCTTCACCCATGGAAATTGCGCATGGCAGCACGGTAACAGATAAAGACGGAAAGTTCACCGTTACATTCACCGCCATACCCGACAAAACGCTTGACGCCAGGCTTGATCCTGTGTTCGACTATGTAGTATCTGCCGATATCACAGATATCAACGGAGAAACGCGCAGCGGTGAGCAGACCATTTCCGTAAGCTATAAATCCCTTTTGATCAAAACAGAGCTGGCGGCCCGTCTGCCGGCCGACAGCTTCAGATCCGTACCTGTTCGTACAGAGAATATGAACGGGCAGTTTGAGCCGGCTACGGTAAAGATCAGGATCAGCAAGCTCAGGGAGGAGAAAAGGCTGATCAGGCCACGCTTGTGGGACCGGCCGACCCAGTTCATCTTATCGAAGGAAGAATACATCAAAAACTTTCCTTACGATGAGTATGATAATGAAACAGACAGCAGGAGCTGGGCAAAAGAAATCACATTGATCGAAAAAACTGATTCGACCCGCCAGGATGGAACGCCGCTTAGGATACCGGCTACCGTACGGCCGGCACCGGGATTCTATATGATAGAGATCACCACGGTCGATAAGAATGGGCTGGAAATAAAGGACATAAAATATATTGAGCTGTACGATGATAAAAGCAAACAGCTCAACGTGCCGCAATATCTCTGGACTTCCGGTGGCCGCAGCATTGAGCCTGGCGAAAAGACAAGCGTGCACCTGGGCACTTCCGCAGACAACCTCTTCGTTATTCAGCGTATTGAACGTTCAGTGAATGCGACCGGCAGGTATGAGCCTGCCTATTCTTTCCTTTCGCTGAACAAGGAAAAAAAGAGCATCGATTTTACGGCGCAGGAAACCGACCGCGGCGGATACGGAGCAGGCTGGGCATTTGTGAAGCATAACCGGGTTTACCAGTATGCAGAAACAATTCAGGTGCCATGGTCCAACAAGGAGCTTACCATAGAGTATGGCACTTACCGCGATAAGACCCTGCCTGGCAGCGAAGAAACATGGAAGATCAGGATCAGCGGCTACAAGCAGGAAAAAATAGCGGCCGAAATGCTCGCCAGCATGTATGATGCTTCCCTTGACCAGTTTATCAACCACCAGTGGCAAAAGCCTGGTATATGGCCTTCTTATTATGCCACCAGCTCCTGGAACGGGGTTACAGGCTTTGGCAGGATCGAGTCAAGCCTGCGTCCACCTGAGTCAGCAAAGTATAAAGCCCTGGTAAAGCAATATGATTATTTCCTTTTTGATATACAGCAGCACCTATATTATGGGGCAGACATGGCTAATTCCTATGCACGAAAAGCGGCGGCGCCTGTTATGGCCGCTCCTCTGGAGGGAGCGGTGGCACAGATGGAGCTGAAAGAAGAAGCTGACTCTGGCCGTCTTGAAGCTATACAAGTAAACGCAGGCCAGCAGCAGACTGCCCCGGCAGAAGATATGCAGATAAGGAAGAACTTCAATGAAACGGCTTTTTTCTTTCCCGACCTGCGCACGGATAGTGAAGGGGCTGTCGAATTCAGCTTCACGCTACCCGAAGCGCTCACCCGATGGAAGTTCCAGGCTATGGCGCATACCCGCGACCTGGCCTTTGGGTATAGCAGCAGGGAGATCGTTACTCAAAAAGAGCTGATGGTGCAGCCCAACCCTACCCGCTTCCTGCGTGAAGGCGACAGGGTAGAGATGAGCGCCAAGATCATCAATCTTTCGGGGAAGGAGCTGACAGGCACTGCCGAATTGCAGCTCTTCGATGCCACTACCAATGAGCCCGTGGGCGGACGCTTCAAGAACGTGATCCCTGACCAGTATTTTACCGTGGCCGCGGGGCAAAGCGAAGCGGTAAGGTTCCCTGTAGAAGTACCTTACCACTTTAACGGATCGCTGGTATGGCGTATCGTGGCCAGGGCAGGCCAGTTCAGCGATGGGGAAGAGAACATGCTGCCCGTGCTCACCAACCGCATGCTGGTAACCGAGACCATGCCATTGCCGATGCGTGGCACAGGTACCCGCTCCTTCACCTTCGATAAGCTGCTCAACAGCGGCAACAGTGAAACCCTGCAGCAATATTCGCTTAACGTAGAGTACACTTCCAATCCTGCCTGGTATGCCGTGCAGGCGCTTCCATACCTGATGGAATATCCTTATGATTGCGCGGAGCAAACATGGAACCGCTACTATGCCAATTCCCTGGCTTCCTTTATTGCCAGCTCTTCTCCCCGCATTAAACAGGTATTTGAGCAATGGAAAACGACCGATACTGCTGCCCTGCTGAGCAATCTTCAGAAGAACCAGGAGCTTAAATCCATTTTACTGGAAGAAACACCCTGGGTGCTGCAGGCCAAAAGCGAAGCCGAGCAGAAAAAGAATATTGCCCTGCTGTTTGATATGATCCGGATGAGCGAGCAGCTGAACAGCGCTTACGAAAAGCTCAAAAAAATGCAAAGCCCTAACGGCGGCTTTGTATGGTTCACCGGTGGGCCCGACGACAGGTATATGACCCAGTACATCGTTACCGGCATTGGTCATCTCAAGCAGCTGAAAAGCATTTCAGCCTCGCAGGAATCCCGTCTCAGGGAACTGCTCCAAAAAGCCATCCCTTATCTTGATCGGAAGATTAAAGAAGACTACGATAACCTGGTGAAATGGAAAACAGACCTCAATAATTATATGCCAGCCTATACGGTAGTGCAATACCTGTATATGCGGAGCTTCTTCCCCGAATACAAGATACCTGCGGCATCGCAGCAGGCTTATACGTATTTCAGGTCGCGCCTGTCGAGAACCTGGACCCAGCAGAATAAATACATGCAGGGCATGATCGTGCTTGCGCTGGGAAGAACGGGCGACAGCCAGACACCGGCCGCTATCCTGAAGTCGCTGAAAGAAACGGCGATCAACCATGAGGAGCTGGGCATGTACTGGAAAACACCGGCCCGCAGCTGGTGGTGGTACGAAGCTCCTATTGAAAGGCAGGCTTTGCTGATAGAAGCGTTCCACGAGATCGGCAAGGATACCAAGACTGCTGATGACCTGCGTACCTGGCTGCTCAAAAACAAGCAAACCAACCGCTGGGAATCGACCAAGGCCACCGCAGAAGCCTGTTATGCGCTGCTGCTGCAGGGAACCTCGTGGCTGAACAATGAGCCGGTGGTCAAGATCAGCCTCGGCAATAAGGTGATCCGCTCTACGGATCAGCGGCAGCAGGCAGGTACCGGTTATTTCAGCCAAACGATCGATGGCCCTGCCATACGGCCCGAGATGGGCAAGATCACGGTAACCGTTGATCCGGCGCCGGGTGCAGCTACTGCCGGCAACAGCCCAAGCTGGGGAGGCATTTACTGGCAATATTTTGAAGACCTCGATAAGATCACGACTGCCAGCACGCCGCTACGGCTGGTGAAAAAGCTGTTTATTGAAAAGAATACCGACCGCGGGCCGGTGCTTACTCCCCTTAATGAAGGAGATATCCTGCGCGTAGGCGATAAGGTCAAGGTAAGGATCGAGCTGAAAGTAGACCGCGATATGGAATATGTGCATATGAAGGATATGCGGGCCTCAGCCCTCGAGCCGGTAAATGTGCTCAGCAGCTATAAGTGGCAGGGCGGTCTCGGGTATTACGAAACCACTAAAGATGCCAGCACCAATTTCTTCTTCAGCTCGCTGCAGAAAGGAAGCTATGTGTTCGAGTACACTTTATTTGCCACTCATGCCGGCAACTTCAGCAATGGCATCACGTCCATTCAATGCATGTATGCCCCGGAATTTGCTTCACACAGCGAAGGCATACGGATCAGCATTGAATAAATAAATGGCTCACTTGCCCAAGGAACGGCGTAATCTTCGTAGAATTACGCCGCTCCTTTGGTATATTTGCGTATCGATGCCGTCACGCCTACTGTTCATATACCTGATCATCAGCTTTTCATTGTTCGCCTGCCGGGTTACGCAAGAAAATGTAACAGGCACTTACCAGCACCATGGCAACAGGATGACCAGCCTGACCCTGGATAAAGATCATCGCTTTACATTCGTTTCCCGCGTGGTGAATATAAAAGCTAATGACGCCGACAGCACGGAGCCCAATTTTTTTACTACCGGCAGCTGGAAAGTCGTTAAAAAAAACCTGATCCTTCAAAGCGACCATAGCCCGCCCAACCCTGACGAAGAATTATTCAGTGATTCTATCAGCCGGTTTACCTATATCTCTTCTTTTGTGTTCGTAGACCCTGCCGGTGAGCCGGTATCTATCCGGCAGATCACATTCTATCCTGATAAGATCAAGCCCCATTACGGGAACAGCCTTTATTTTTTTGCGCAGGATTTCCGGAAGACGGATACGCTTACCTTTCACTTTCTTGGTTACCCGGCATTCAAATACCCGGGCAGCGTACCTTACAGCTATGCCAACAATATGCATAAGATCACCCTTTATGACCCTTTCCGCCCGGGATTTTTTCAGCAGGCCGCTGTTCCGATCACGGCACGCAGCAACCGGCTGGACTTGCCTTCGCCCAGGCTGCATCTCCGAAAAACAGGCGGCTCATCCCGGTAAAGCAGCAGGAAGCCGTTACTTTTGCGGCCATGAACACAGATGTGCTGATAGTAGGGCAAGGTATCAGCGGGACCTTTCTATCCTGGTTCCTGGAGAAAAAAGGTAAATCCTGCCTGGTCATCGACCAGCAAAAGCCAGACAGCCCTTCGCGGGTTGCGGCCGGTATTATCAACCCGGTCACCGGCCGGCGGCTTGTCACCGCATGGATGGCCGGCCAGGTATTGCCCTTTGCCTGGGATGCTTATACCCAGCTTGGGCAGGAGCTGAACATTACGGCCATTTCTCCAAAAGATATTATCGACTTTTTCCCTAATCCCTTTATGCGGGAATCGTTCCTGAAAAAAATTGAAGAAAAGGACCCTTATGTAAGCATGCTGGAAGAAGATGCTGGGCTGAGCTCCCGTTTCTCTTTCGATTTCGGCGCAGGCTGCATCCGGCCCGCCTACACGGCCCATCTCGATACGCTTCTGCCGGCCTGGAGGCAAAGGCTGCTGTTGGGCCGGCAGCTGCTGGATGAAAAGTTTGAGGTGTCGCGGCTCCGTGACAGGGCAGATCATATCCAGTATGGAGATATTACAGCCCGGCATATCATTTTCTGCGATGGCCCGGCAGGGGCTGACAATCCTTATTTCGGCCGGCTGCCGTTTGCATCCAACAAAGGTGAGGCCGTGATAGTGGATATCCCTGGTCTTCCTTCCACCCATATTTATAAGAAAAGTATGCTGCTGGCGCCTTTGTCATCGTCCAATCTATTCTGGCTGGGCTCGAACTATCTCTGGGAATTTGAGGATGAACATCCTTCACAGGCTTTTTACCAGGCGGCCCAGGCTTACCTGCAGCATTTTCTGAAGATACCTTTTACGATCGTGGACCATGTGGCAGGCCTACGCCCTGCAACTCTTGAGCGGCGGCCTTTTGTGGGGCTACATCCCCTGCACCCTGCCATAGGCATATTGAACGGCATGGGCACAAAGGGTTGTTCGCTGGCGCCGTTTTTTGCGCACCAGTTGGCCAGCCACCTGGCAGAAGAAGCGCCCATTACCCCTGAAGCAGATATTAGAAGATTTACCCGGGTACTTTCTGCATCCGGAAGCTGACCAATAACCTCTTTCAGTACAGCAATTACCGGCCACCGTAAAGCTATCCATAAGCCGATGCCTGTAGCCCGCGCACCTGAAAAGCTGTTTGTCAAAAGCCCTGTCATCAGTATCTTTGCGCCCTGCTGAGGCAAGCGGTCACAGGCAGTAACGCTCCGGTAACGACCGGTTACCTTATATTTCTGAAGAGATTCATCTTATGTACAGAACACATACCAACGGCGAGTTAAGACTAAGCAACCTATCGCAGCAGGTTACCCTGGCAGGCTGGGTGCAGACCATCCGGAAATTCGGCAGCATCACTTTCGTAGACCTGCGCGACCGTTATGGCATTACCCAGCTATTATTCGGGGAAGAGCTGAACAAGCAACTGGAAGAGAACCCGCTGGGCCGCGAGTTTGTGCTGCAGGTAAGCGGTACGGTGAATGAACGCACCAGCAAAAATGCCAATATCCCTACCGGTGATATCGAGCTGATCGTTTCTTCCTATACTATCCTCAACAGGTCGGCAGTTCCTCCTTTTACCATACAGGACGATACGGATGGCGGGGACGACCTGCGCATGAAATACCGTTTCCTCGATCTTCGCCGGAACGCGGTAAAGAAAAATATCGAGCTGCGTTATGCCGTGAACCGTGCCGCCAGGAACTACCTGCACCAAAACGGGTTTATGGATATTGAAACGCCTCTCCTTATCAAATCCACTCCTGAAGGGGCCAGGGACTTTGTCGTGCCTTCGCGTATGAACCCGGGCCAGTTCTATGCCCTGCCGCAATCACCGCAAACCTTCAAGCAGCTGCTGATGATAAGCGGGTACGACCGGTATTACCAGATCGTAAAATGCTTCCGCGACGAGGATCTCCGGGCCGACAGGCAGCCCGAGTTCACGCAGATCGACTGCGAGATGGCCTTCGTGGAGCAGGAAGATATATTGCTAATGTTTGAAGGCCTGGTACGCTCCATCTTCAAAGAGGTGAAAGGGATCGATTACAATGAAAAGATAGAGCGGATGAGCTGGGAGCATGCCATGTGGACCTTTGGCAACGACAAGCCAGATACCCGCTTCGGCATGCAGCTTTGCAACCTGAAGTTCCCGGCCCATACCTTTCCTGAAAAGGAAAGCATTGCCAGCCTCATCAATGACGCCGGCTTCAAGGTATTTGATGAGGCCGAAACCGTGATAGCCATTGCTGTTCCGGGCTGCGGCGAATATACACGCAAGCAAACCGATGAGCTGACCGAATGGGTCAAGCGTCCGCAGATAGGCATGAAAGGCCTGGCTTTTATCAAATGCAATCCGGACGGCACTTACAAAAGCAGCATCGATAAGTTCTACCCCGAAGAAAAGCTCAGATCGATCGCCGCCGCCGCACAGGCACAGCCTGGCGATCTGGTGCTGATATTGGCAGGAACTGAAGAAAGAACCCGTAAAGCCACCAGCGAGCTAAGGCTTGAAATGGGTAAGCGCCTCGGCCTGCGTAAGGATGATGAGTTCAAGCTGCTTTGGGTGCTCGACTTCCCGCTATTTGAATACGATGAAGAAGCTAATCGCTGGGTAGCCCGTCACCACCCGTTCACCGCGCCAAAGCCTTCCGATATCAGCACAATGATCAATAATGACCCGGTAATAAAGGAGGCGTCAGCTTACCTCGAGCATCCCTATGCCGGCATCAGGGCAAATGCCTATGATATGGTATTGAATGGGAACGAGATCGGCGGGGGCTCTATCCGTATCTACCAGCGGGAGCTGCAGGAAAAAATGTTTGCGGCCCTGGGCATGGATGCCGAAGAGCAGCAACATAAGTTCGGCTTCCTGCTTGGCGCTTTCGAGTACGGGGCGCCGCCGCACGGCGGTATTGCCTTCGGCTTTGACCGGCTCTGCGCTATTTTGGGCGGCAGCGAAAGCATCCGGGATTTTATCGCTTTTCCAAAAAACAACAGCGGTCGTGATGTAATGCTCGATGCGCCTGCCAGCATCGACGAGAAGCAGCTTGAAGAGCTGCAGATCAGGACCGACCTTCGCTGACAGGGATTGCCTGCGCAGAAGCGCTTTGCTGTAGAAGGTTATCAATGATAGCCATCAGCTCTTCCGCTGCAGGTAAAGATCAGTATGATCCTGCAAAGCCAGCAGGCTGCTAATATCGGGCTCGCTGAGCAAGGTTGGCTCAGCTACATCCTTGATCCGCTGAACCGAAAAATGAGCGAAGAGGTATTCGGTGAAGGCGCGTGCATCCTCATAAAGAAAAGGACTGTACTCCAGGATGATCCGCAGATCAGGATTATCCTGCAACGTCTGCGACATTCCTTTGAACACAAGCGGCTCTACGCCTTCCACATCCATCTTGATCACATCTATCCGGGTAATTTTCATCTGTGCCAGCAAAGCATCAAGGGTGATCATCTTCACATCTATTTTTCTTTGCCGTGAAAAAGAGCGGTCTGTCCTTTCAATAAGGCTGGCATCGCCCATGACCTCGTCGGGTATATAAAGCCCGGCCGTTCCTTCCTGGTCGGCCAGGGCAACATCCGCCACCTTAAACCCAGGACCGTTGACGGAAGCTGTCATCCTCAGCAACCGGGCAAGATGCGGGTTTGGCTCTACAGCTACCGTAGTGCCGCTATCGCCCGCGAGCGATGACATAAGCAGTGAGAAATAGCCGAAGTTGGCGCCAATGTCCAGGCATACGAACCCGGGCTCTATGATGCGTGCCAGGCACTGGCTCAGCCAGGTCTCCCAAAAGCCATCCAGCATCATATGCGGTGCCAGGCTGGTGTCGCGGCGGTCGATATACAGCTTGTACCGGGTAAGCACCCGGCAAATGGCCAGGTGCTCGTCAAGGCTTACTACCTGCGTGTAATAACGGCAGGCTTTTTCAAACTCGAAGCCCGTTAGCGCAGCAATATCCTTTGTATGAAGAAGTGGATCTGTCATAGATATATCCTGTTCCTGTTTACCGTTCATTAAATTTAAACAAATAACCAATGCTGTAACCTTCGGGGCTACCGGCCGGACAGGAAATGAAAAAGATGTTTTTTCTTCCTGGTGCCGCCATCCTTCCGGATAATGAGACCGATGGATGTAACCACGAAGGAATTGATCTGGAGACGCAGGTGGTTATTGGGGTCATGCGGGAACAGGTCAACATGATAATCTTCGGGCAGGCCGCCCATAGAATAGTCCAGCTCTTCTACAAAATGTCCCTGCTCTTCAAGACGGCCGGTGATCTCGTCAATATCGCGTTTCCGGAATACCACTGTACCGGTATCATTGTCCTGGGTCATATCATTTGATGAAAGATTAAACTCCGTGGTGTGTATGCCCCAGCCGCCAGGCTGCAATGTCTTCAGCTGGTTCTCGAGAAAGTCCAGTCCGTTGCGGATAGAGCCGAGATGCTCAAGCGAGCAGCTCGACCAGTTAAAATCAAAACCTTTCAGCTCGCGGGGAATATGGTTCATGTCAACCGGTCGGTAGCTGACCCTTTCACGGAAAATATCTTCAGGACAGAGATTTCTTTTATTCAGCGAATCGGGCCCGAAGCATAGCTGGGAACCGTTATCCCATCCAAGCTCCAGTCCTTTTTCGGGGTGGATATCGGTAGCCAGGATGGAGCAGCCATACCTGGCAAATACTGATGGCAGTGGTTCTTCGCCCACGGCAAATACCAACCCCTTTTTATCGGCGCCGATACAGCCCCGCTCCCACAAGGCTTCCATGATATAGGCAAACTCCCATTGCTTACGATGAAGCCGCGGCGGCTCATTCAATTCCCTGCACCAGCGCTCGTACCAGCCCGTATACCTGTCTTTGGCCTTGCACAGCTCTGAACGCCGGCGACCTGTATCATATACCAGCCTGTTCCAGGCAGACCGCTCGTCATCTTCTTCCTGCAATAGCTGCCTTTGCGATAAGTGCATAATAAGAATTATTTAATATAAAGATTGATATACCTGTAAATATTCCCGGGCGCTTTTCTTCCAGCAAAATTCCTGGCTCCGCATGCGGATCAGCTCACGCATGCCATCCGAGCCGTATCGCTGTATCCCTTTCAGAAATACTTCCTGCATATGATCAGGCTCGAAGCTTGAAAAATAAAAGGCAGCCTCACCGCCTATTTCGGGTAAGGCCGTGCGGTCGGAAAGAAAAACAGGTTTTCCAAACGACATAGCTTCTATTACCGGGGCCCCGAACCCTTCGGCCAGTGAAGGATGAACAAAAGCTGTACACGCATTGATATACCAGGCTTTTTCAGCTTCGCTTACAGCACCTAAGAGCTTTAGCCGGTCGCCGATATTCCATTCCTCGGCCTGCCGTTTCATACTTTCTATATATTCGGGCTCATCCAGCCGGCCGGCCAGGATCAGCTCCAACTGCTCGTTCTGCTTCAGCAACGATAAGAGCACATGATAGTTCTTCTTGGTATTGATATATCCCATCCCGAACAGGAAAGGCCTTCCGGTACGATACGAGTTATACGAAAGCAAGGGCGCAGCGAGCTGGTTGGCCCCGTTGTAAATAACATATAAAGGCTTATTGCCTGTATTACAGTTCCTGAGCACATCCTGCTTTACAAAGTCGGAGATGCAGACAATAGCATCGCTCCTGTCTATCAGCGACTGCGTATGGGCTACGCTGCGCTGTTGTATATCTTCAGGCTGGCCTTCGTGCAGGGCGTTCAGGTCGTGTATGGTCAGCACTACCCGCGTATCCGGGTTGCGCCCGGGGTCTGGCAGGATGCGCCCCGACTGGAAGGGAGCATGCCATACCCGGCAATTACGCAGGAAAGGGCGCCATAGCCGATGCCATTTGCGCTCCACGATCACATGCCTGCTTTCAAAGGTCTTTTTTTCTGCCGGCGGCACATACATTCTTGCCGGGTCGCCTCCCTGCTCTTCTATTAAGGCATTGATGTGCTTACCAACGTTCAGGCAATAAAAATAAAGTCCTGAATTGGGATGACGCATGAGATCGCAATCCAATATAATTGATGCCATGGCTAAGATATGCTGTTGGGTAAAGCAGCGAATTTAGCGCACATATCTTGCCATGATCAGGCTTTGGACGCTAAAAAAATATTTATTATTCCCGTGCAACGATCTTTAACCCGGTGCTGTCAACTGCTTTCAATAATACGGGTATGACTTTTGCTTATCTGTATCTGCCTGCCACAGCCTCCTTCCACCACCTCAGGCCTTGATTAAATGCGCTCTAAAATGAAGAATATCATTTTTGATTGTGAGAGAATGAAGTATGCGAGCACCGGGCTGTATCATTATTGCCTGAACCTAAGCCGGCACATCAGTAAAAACCTTGATCCAGCCCATGAGAGGCTGACTTTTTTTTCGCCTTTCTCTGCCCGCACCGAGCTGGGGCAAGCAAATCCTCACCTGGCACAAAATTCCCTCCAGAAGTTTTTCATGCCGTCGCTAAAGGGCTTTGATATATGGCATTGCACTTACCAGAGCTCACACTATGTTCCGCAGCGTAACCGGCGCATCAAGGTAGTGCTCAGCATTCATGATCTTAATTTTTTATATGAGAACAAGCCGGAGAGCAAAAAAGCCAGGCACCTCCGGCATCTCCAGCAAAATATCGACAGGAGCGACGTGATCGTCTGCATCTCCGAATTCTGCAGGAAAGACGTACATCAGTATTGCCGCACAGGCAATAAGCCGGTCTACGTTATCCATAATGGCACCAACAATCTCAAAGACCCTGCTCTTTTTGACAGCTCATACAGGCCCGACCGGCCCTTTCTTTTTTCATTAGGGGTCATCTGCCGTAAAAAGAACTTTCACGTGCTGCTTCCCCTGCTGGAGCAGAACCAGGATATGGAGCTGCTGATCGCCGGGCGGCCTGATGATACTGAATACCTGCAGTTTATCCGCCAGTCGGCCCGCAGGCTAAAAGTGGATAACAGCCTGCGTATGCTTGGTAATATCTCCGAAATGGAAAAATCATGGTATTACCGTAACTGTTATGCATTCGCATTGCCTTCCATCGCTGAAGGGTTTGGGCTGCCGGTAGCTGAAGCCATGTCTGTCGGCAAGCCTGTTTTTTTATCCGATCGCACAGCCCTGCCCGAAATAGGCAGCGACGTGGCCTTTTATTTCCGGAATTTTTCGGCCTCGCATATGCAGCACGTGTTTTCAGAAGGCATGCAACAGTACAAAAGAGACCAGATGCACCACGCAATAAGACAGCGGAGCGAATCGTTCTGCTGGGATAAAGCAGCCACGGAATATATAAACATATATCGTTCACTTTATTAAACAGGTACAGACCAGCAGAAAGGAGTTCTTGCTTCACCATGAAAATCTATCGTCGTCTTTTAAGCTATGCCAGGCCATTCAGCCGGTTCATCCTCCCGTTCTTCGGGTTTACGCTGGCAGGTGTTTTTTTCAGCATTTTCCAGTTCGCGCTGATCATACCTTTGCTTAATTTCCTGTTCGACCCGATCAATACGGCAGATGCGGCAAAATATGCGGTCCCTCCTGATTTTTCTTTTTCCGCATCCTTCTTCAAGGACTATTTCTATTACCTCGTATATTATTTCAAGACCAGCAATCCTGTCAATGCCCTTTATTTCCTGGCAAGCATGATCGTAGCAGCCGTGATATTCACCAATATCTGCCGCTATATGGCGCAACGCTGCCTTATCAATGCGCGCACGCTGCTGGTAAAGCGACTGCGGGAAGCGCTGTTTGAGAAGATCAACCGCCTGCACCTGGGCTACTTTACCAAAGAGCATAAAGGCGATCTTATTTCCAGGATGAATACCGATGTGTATGGCATCGAAGGCGCCGCAGCCAGCTCCATCGAAGTATTGTTCAAGGAACCCTATGTAATGATCGGCTACTTTATCGCTTTGTTTGCTATTTCGGTCAAGCTTACCCTATTCACCCTTATCATCATCCCTATATCTGCCGTAGCCATCGCAGCCGTAACCAAAAAGCTGCGGAAAGAGGCCAAGGATGTACAGGCTTCTGCCGGCCGCCTGCTGACCCTTATAGACGAGGCCCTGCTTGGCATGCGTATCATCAGGGCATTCAATGCAACAGGGTTCGTGCTGAAACGCTTCAGCCAGGAAAATGATTTTTACCGGAAGGCAAGCCTCGTTTCTTTCAATAAAAGAGAGCTGGCGCCTTCTTTTTCCGAAGCAGCCGGCGTAATAGTTGTGGCCTGCATACTGGTCTATGGCGGCGGGTTGGTGCTGACCCAGGAAAGCGCCTTGCAGGCCAGCTCCTTCATTGCTTTTATTGCCATCTTCTCGCAGGTCATCCGCCCTGCCAAATCTATCGTAGTGGCTTTATCCAACATACAAATGGGGCAGGCAGCAGGCGAGCGCATACTCGAGATACTCGATAAGCCAATAGAGGTTGCCGATAAGCCCGGCGCAGTGCCGTTGCCGGCCTTTAATGAAAAGATCGAGCTGGCAGATGTATGCTTTGGCTATTCTGACCGCCCGGTACTGAAGCATATCAACCTGACCATAGAGAAAGGAAAGACCATTGCCCTGGTAGGTCCGTCGGGCGTGGGCAAATCAACCATTGCCGACCTGATCCCCCGCTTCTATGACGTTACCGGCGGGCAGGTGCTGATAGATGGCAAGGATGTAAGGGACTACACCATGGAGTCGTTGCGAAGCCATATGAGCTTTGTGACGCAGGAGATCATATTGTTCAATGACACGATCTTCAACAATATCGCCCTCGGGCAGCCTGATGCACGGATGGAAGACGTGATCGAAGCGGCCAGGGTGGCCAACGCGCATGAGTTTATCATGGAAACGGAGAATGGCTATCATACCAATATCGGCGACAGGGGCATACGTCTTTCAGGAGGACAGCGCCAGCGGCTCAGCATTGCCCGTGCCGTCTTTAAGAACCCGGCCATCCTGATATTAGATGAAGCTACTTCGGCCCTCGATACAGAATCGGAAAAATCAGTGCAGGAAGCTCTCAACAACCTGATGAAAGGGCGTACCACCCTGGTGATCGCGCACCGGCTCAGCACTATCAAGGAAGCAGATGAGATCATCATCCTGCAGGATGGCGAGATCGTTGAAAGAGGGAACCATGCCGAGCTTATCGGCTCGGAAGAAAGCATCTATCACCGGCTTACCCAGCTGCAAAAGATAGCCTGATAAGGCAAGGCCGCTATTTTCCCGCAGGCAGGGTTTCGGGTAATTGCAGGTAGCGTTTGCGGTAAAAAAGATAGATGCCACCTATTATCAGCAGGATGGCGATAAAACGGAAAAAATTCTTTTCAAGGAACGACTGCCGATCATCCCCTGCACCTATCTTTTTTTCGGCGCTCCGCATCATGGCATGCAGCTGTGGGTAATTGGCATTCAGCTTTACCGTTTCCCTGAACTTCATAAGCGCTTTACGGTAAAAAGCTTTATAATACAATTGCAGTCCCTGGTTATATACAAGCGTGGCCCTGCTGACGGTAGGCACTACTGCCGCCGAGTCAATGAATTCGTTGATCACAGACAAAGGCAACGCGAAATTGAAGCCGCTGGCAAGCAGGCCGGTATTCTGCTCCAGCGAGCCGAAAGTGGCCAGCCCGATCACATCTCCCTTATCATCGCAAACAGGGCTGCCGCTGCTGCCATGCGCGATCGTTGCGTCCATTTGTATCACCGGCCAGCCCCCTATCGATCTTTTGACAGCGCTCACCACGCCGGTGGTCAAGGTGGGTTGGGTAGCCGATTCTGTGGCCAGGAAAACATTATTGCCGGCCGGCTCCGGGAAGCCCAGCACCAGCACGCGGCTCCCGATACGGGGCTCGGGATCACGGCTGATACGCAATACCGGCAGGTTCTTTACATCTTCTATCTTAAGTATTGCCACATCCTTGCCCGGCATAGCCCTGCCTTTGATAATAACGGTTGCCGGCTTCTTGATCCGCACCATGGCCTCATCCCCGTTATCTATCCGGTACAGCACATTGATCTCCTTTTTAAGATCAAGCAACGTCATGGGCGACATCCTTGAATAGATAAAGCTATACACGTCGTAGAGCAGGTTACGCTGCTCCTCGGTAAGCGTCATCTGCCAGGATGATTGCAGCGCTTTGATATTGTTCTCCGTTACTTCCTGGAAAGTGGAGAGTATGAATTTCCGGCGTATAAAGGCGCTATCTCTTTCAATCACATGGCAATTGGTGACCAGGTACCCATCGCCTGTAATAAAAAAGCCGGTCCCGTTGGAAAGGATCCGGTGCTGCTGGCTGAAATATTCCGCGGTCCGGGTGAAATAGCGAACAGGGTGAGCATATAGTTCCCTGACCACGATATCCAGCTTCTGCTCGGCAGAGAGCATGCCGCCCCCCGGGTCCAGCTTTTTTATTGAGTCCACCAGCACGGCAAAGCGGCTCTCGTTTACCGTTACCTTGTTTACATAAACGGTAGCTGAAAATACGGTCTGCACCATTACGATGCCGGGGGAATTACGGGCATAGCTTTCTTCCACGCTTACCATTTGCGCATGGGCTGTAAGGCCGGCCGCCACCGAAAGCAAGAAAAAAACGCTCCTGCTCCAGCGCCGCCGCCTGCTTAAAGCTGATTTAACTGTACAAGGCATCCTTCAAAATACAAAAACATTGCAACACGGAAGGAAATAGGTTTTGAAGCAGGCTGTTTTATTTTGGCATAACTTGTGTTCATCATAAACCACATATATTGTAGCTGTCAAGCTGTGATACAGATCTCTAAACCATACTTTCGAAATATCTTTCTGCAGACTATGAAAAAGATCATTCCTTTCGTCCTTATATGCCTGCTGGCCGGGGCCTGCACCAAGAACGACACTTCTACCAGCCGTACGGAGCTGAACGTAGGGTATGGCGCAGATGCCCGCCAGAAAATGGATATTTACCTGCCTGCGAACAGGAGCGCGAGCGATACCAAGGTTATTATCCTGATACATGGCGGCGGCTGGTCTGCAGGCGATAAAAGCGATTTTACCGCTGTAGTGCCCGTGCTGCAGCAGCGATTGCCGGGCTATGCTGTTTTCAATCTCAATTACCGCCTGGCATCTCCCGGCGTCAATCTTTTTCCAACGCAGGAAATGGACGTAAAGGCCGCAGTTGAGTTCATCTATTCACAACGCAGCAGGTATGGTATCTCTGATAAGTTCGTGCTGCTGGGCGCCAGTGCCGGCGGACACCTGGCCCTGCTGCAGTCATATAAGTATGATTCGCCTGTAAGACCTAAAGCCGTGGTCTCCTTCTTTGGCCCTACCGATATGACGGCGCTGTATAATTCCAGCCCAACAGCCAGCGCCATTGCCCAGCTCGTGGCAGGAGCCACGCCATCATCAAACCCGGTGGTCTACCAGCAAAGCAGCCCTGTCACATTCGTATCGGCCCAGTCGCCTCCTACCCTGCTGCTGCACGGCGGTCGCGACCAGCTGGTGCCGCCCGCGCAGGCTACCACGCTGCAGGGCCTGCTGAACAGCGCAGGAGTGCCCAACCAATATGTACTATATCCTGACGAGGATCATGGATGGGGAGGCGCCAATCTTACCGATTCCTACAATAAAATAGTCCAGTTCCTGACCACGCATGTAAATTGAAGATGACCGGCAGGGCCGAGGAAAAACTGCCTAAAAACACGACCTTTGCAGCTTCGCCGCCAGGCCGGCGACAAATCCATTTATGACACCTCTTGCCGAACGCATACGCCCTGCAACCCTTGACGAGCTGGCCGGACAACAGCATCTTGCCGGCAAAGGAAGCATCCTGCGCACGGCTATCGAGAACGGCAAGGTACCTTCCATGATATTGTGGGGCCCGCCTGGCACCGGCAAGACCACTATCGCCAATATCATCGCCCATACCCTTAATGCTCCTTTTTTTACCCTCAGCGCCATCAGCTCCGGTGTAAAAGATGTACGCGAGGTAATAGAGCAGGCTAAAAAGCTGCCCAACGCGGTATTATTCATTGACGAGATCCATCGTTTCAATAAAGGGCAGCAGGATGCCCTGCTGGGCGCTGTAGAAAAAGGCACCGTCACCCTGATAGGCGCCACTACTGAAAACCCTTCGTTCGAGGTAAACAGCGCCTTGCTCAGCCGCTGCCAGGTATATGTATTAAAAGGGCTGGAAGAGGCCGACCTGGTGCGCCTGCTGCACACCGCCCTTGAAAAGGACGAGCAACTGAAGCAGAAGAAGATCAAGCTTAAGGAAACGGCGGCGCTCATCAATATCTCCGGCGGAGATGCCCGTAAGCTGCTCAACCTTTTGGAGCTGGTCACAGAATCGGCCGGCAAGGGAAAGCAGCCGCTCGAGATCACTGACGAGCTGGTCATGTCGGTAGCCCAGAAAAAGATCGCCCTGTACGACAAAAGCGGGGAGCAGCATTATGATATCATTTCCGCGTTCATTAAATCGATCCGCGGCAGCGATCCCAACGGGGCTGTGTACTGGCTTGCCCGGATGATCGAAGGCGGCGAAGATGTAAAATTTATAGCGCGCCGGCTGCTGATCTCTGCCAGCGAGGATATCGGCAATGCCAACCCTAATGCCTTATTGCTGGCCAACGCTACGTTCGAGGCCGTCAATAAGATCGGCTATCCCGAGTCGAGGATCATTCTTTCCCAATGCGCCGTGTACCTGGCTTCATCACCCAAAAGCAATGCCTCTTATATGGCCATCAATGAAGCAATTGCCGCGGTGCAGCAAAAAGGCGACCTGCCTGTGCCCCTTCCTATCCGGAATGCCCCTACGCGGCTGATGAAGAATCTCGGCTACGGCAAGAACTATGAATACTCGCATAGCTATGAAAATAATTTTTCGCCGCAGGAATACCTGCCCGAGCAAATTGCCGGGACCACCTTTTACGAGCCAGGCAGGAATGCGCGCGAGGAAGAGCTGAGAAAATACCTCAAAAACCTCTGGAAAGAAAAATACAATTACTGATAACGGCACCTCGAAATAACGATCATGATCACCTGGCATTTCAAACCTTTTCATGCGCTGAGCGTTGACGAGCTCTATGCCCTGCTGCGGCTCAGGACAGAAGTGTTCGTGGTAGAGCAGCAATGCGTATTCCAGGATATGGATAATAAGGACCAGCATTGCCATCACCTGCTGGGCCATGAGCATGGTGAGCTGGTAGCTTCTGCGCGCATTGTGCCGCCGGGCTTATCTTATCCCGAGCCTTCCATCGGCCGGGTAGTGACCTCGCCTGCTGCCAGGGGCGCCGGCGCCGGGCGCCTGCTGATGACCGAAAGCATCAGCAGGCTGGAAGCCTTATATGGCCGTACTCCCATACGTATCGGCGCGCAGCTGTACCTGCAGAAATTCTATACATCGCTTGGCTTTATGCAAAGCAGCGAGGTATATGACGAGGACGGCATAGATCATATTGAGATGCTCCGCCCCTGAATAGCGTTCGTAAAACCACTAAGTAGAAAAACCCTATATTTTGGATTTCTCAAAAGAAAATTGTAAAAAAGTTATAAAAGCAGGGGTGCTTATATAATTTAGCGATCGAAACCAATAAGAGAAACCGAATAAAATCTAATATCTATGAAGCAAGTTGTACCCTTGGCTCGCGCCATCGTACTTACCCTGCTATTTATTACCTCCACTTCCAGGGCATTCAGTCAATCAATTTTTTCAGAAACAGGTAAATGGGAAGCCGGTATCGGCCTCGGTCCTATGTTCTTTCTGGGAGACCTCGGGGGTTCTGCCGGCATAGGCAAGACCTTTGTAAAGGATGTGGACCTGCCGCTCACCAAGCTGTCGAAAGGGCTGTTCATCAATTATAACCCGGCTGAATGGCTGGGCGTTCGCTTTGCCCTTAATCATAGCGTGGTGCAGGGCGATGATGCGCAGGCTCCCAACAAGGGAGGCGACGAGGTCTATCGCCTTAACCGCAACCTGAGCTTTAAATCACATATTTTCGAGGCCTATGTCGCCGCAGAGATCTATCCTTCCGTTTTCTTTGAAAAATATGATGGGCTCGCCGGCAAGCTGCGCCCTTATGGCATTATCGGCGTAGGCATGTTCAAGTTCAACCCCAAGACCCGCGACGACAACGGCGAATGGGTAGAGCTGCAGCCGCTGCGTACAGAAGGCCAGGGCATGGCCGAATACCCTGACCGCAAGCCCTACAAGCTGGTACAGGCTGAAGTGCCAATGGGTCTCGGCTTTAAATACTTTGTCAAGGAAAATATGTACGTGGGCCTGGAAGTGCTTCACCGCAAGCTGTTCACCGATTATGTAGACGATGTAAGCACAAGCTATATCGATCCTATTTATTTCGACACTTACCTTTCGCCGTCACAGGCAGCTATTGCCAAAAGGGTTCATGCCAGGGCTTTGACCACTACGCCGGTAAGCAACCCGGGATATACGATGGCCGGTGAGCAGCGTGGCAACCCGACGCAGAATGACTCTTTCTTTTCCACCATTATCCGGCTGGGCTTCCGTCTCAACGATGGCAGCAGCCCTGGTAGCCGTGCGCGCCGCCAGCTAAGATGCCCTATGTATTACTGATCTCAACAACATATAGCAGGCTTCGGGCCTTATACCGACCCGGGGCCATTCAAGCTCTTTAACTGTTGATCCACGATCTTTCCGGTAAATGGCTGGACAGAAAACTTAATAAAATCTGATACCCTGGTTGAATAAACCTAATCCGTTCTCTATTGGTACTCTCATATTTTGTAATCGTTTTATTAAATACTTTCTGTCCGCCATGCCGGAATTTACAACCATGTAGCTCTTTTTTTCTCATAACTAAGGACCCCACAAGACAGGGACATTCTTAAGATCCACTATCCGGAAATGAAAAACCCGGCGCAAGCCGGTTCCGAAAAGATTTTAAATGTACCCTGCTCTTTGGGGATTTTTTTTGCCCGGCCATACCCGGGAAGCAGAAAAAGAAAGGAGGTTTATAGGGCTTTCTGAAAAACTGTGGTACATTAGGAACCGGATCTTACCTGGAAACAGGAGATCCTGTTCTAAAAACCGTTTATAAACCTATTAAACCCATGTTTATGAATCTCATTGACCGAGCCAGGAACATCCTTCTCAGCCCTAATACCGAATGGCAGGTGATCAAAGGTGAAAGCGCAACGCCTCAATCTCTTTTAACCAGCTATGTGCTGCCGCTGGCGCTTATACCCACGGCCGTCTCGCTGCTTGTAGGCATTACCTACACTACCTTCAATCATGGCCTGATACTGGCAGCAATTGCCTTTATCGGCGTCATTATCAGCTTTTATATCAGCACCTATATTACGGATTCGCTGGCTCCCAGCTTCAGCTCTGAAAAAAATATCAACCGCTCGGCGCAGTTAGTGGCTTATTCCCTGACGGCAGCCGCTGTGGCCAGCATCCTGCTTTTTATTCCAGGGCTTGGAGTGCTGGTGATGCTGGTAGGCTCCATTTATTCGCTCTACCTGTTTTACCTGGGCATCGGGCCGATGAAGAATACGCCGGACGAAAAAAAGGTGATCTACGTGATCGTGATCATCCTGGTGCAGTTTATTGTCAACTATATCCTGAACAATATTATTTATGGGGCGATAATAAGAAGCATGTACACTCCTTTCTAAAAGCGGCCCGGAGGCCCTGAAAGCAAAAGAGGCGCTGCGCAGCGCCTCTTTTGTTTATCCGAACCATCATTTCAATTCTTCTTTCAGGAACTTTGCCGTATGGCTTTCCGGGTGCTCTGCCAGGGCTTCAGGGGTGCCTTCAAACAATATGCGGCCACCGCCGTCGCCTCCCTCCGGGCCAATGTCTATAACGTGATCGGCTACCTTGATCACATCCATGTTGTGCTCGATCACCAGCACGGTATTACCCCTGTCTACCAGCTTGTTCAGCACATCGAGCAGGTGCCTGATATCTTCAAAATGAAGACCGGTGGTAGGCTCGTCAAGGATATAGAATGTTTTGCCTGTATCCCTTTTGGCAAGCTCGGTCGACAGCTTCACCCGCTGGGCCTCGCCGCCGCTTAAGGTAACAGCCGACTGCCCGAGGGTGATATAGCCCAGCCCCACTTCTTCCAGCACTTTTATTTTCCGGTAAAGAAAAGGGACGGGCTGGAAAAACTCGACAGCTTCCTCTACGGTCATCGCCAGCACGTCGGCAATAGATTTTCCCTTGTAGCGTATCTCCAGGGTTTCGCGGTTATACCGTTTGCCATTGCATTTTTCGCAAGGCACATATACATCGGGCAGGAAGTTCATTTCAATTACGCGCATGCCCCCGCCTTCGCAAACCTCGCAACGCCCGCTTTTGACGTTGAAGGAAAAGCGGCCTGCATTATAGCCGCGGATCTTGGCTTCAGGTATGGAAGCAAACAGGGTCCTTATTTCGGTAAAGAACCCGCAATAGGTAGCAGGGTTGCTGCGCGGGGTTCTGCCGATCGGCGACTGGTCTATCTCGATCACCTTATCTATATTCTCCAATCCCTTAACCGACTTATATTCCAATGGGGTAACGCGGGTGCCATAAGCATGATGGGAAAGTATCGGGTAAAGGGTTTCATTGATCAGCGTCGACTTGCCGCTGCCGCTGACACCGCTGACCACGATGAATTTTCCCAGGGGGAACTTTACATTTACCTTCTGCAGGTTGTTGCCGCTGGCTCCTTTCAGCTCCAGGAATTTCCCATTCCCTTTACGTCGCTCGGCCGGCACTTCGATCTTTCTTTTACCGCTCAGGTAACCCGAGGTGATCGTATCCAGCTTCAGCAGCTGCGACGGCCTGCCCTGCGCCACCACCTGGCCACCGTGGTAGCCTGCCCTGGGGCCTATATCTATCAGGTGATCGGCGGCCAGCATAATATCTTTATCGTGCTCCACCACCAGCACGCTATTGCCTATATCGCGCAGGTTCTTCAGGGCCTCGATCAGCCGGTGATTGTCGCGCTGATGCAACCCGATGGAAGGCTCATCGAGAATATAGGTAATGCCCTGCAGCTGCGAGCCGATCTGCGTGGCCAGCCTGATGCGCTGCGATTCGCCGCCGCTAAGCGTCTTCGACGTCCGGTTCAGGGTAAGATAGGTCAGTCCCACATCCAGCAGGAACTGCAGCCGCTCGCGTATCTCTTTAAGGATATCTTTTCCGATGGTCTTTTGCCGGTTGTCGATACGCAGCTCGATGCCGTCGAGCCAGGCGGCCAGGTTATCAAGGTTCATTTCGCTGAGCTCGGATATATTCCGCCCGGCTACCTTGAACCAGAGGCTTTCCTTTTTCAGGCGGGCGCCGCCACAGCTCTCGCAGGGCATCAGCTGCATATAGCCCTCGGCCCATTCTCGCAGCCCTTCGCTATAACCATTGTTGAACCAGCGTTTCAGCATATTCACAATGCCCTCGTAAGGAGCCTGGGGGTCGAAGGTATAATTCTCGAAATCCAGCTCCGTTTCAATGCCTTCCTCATTTCCATAGAGCAGGAGGTTGAGGCTGGCTGCCGGTATATCCTTCAATGGCTTTGTAAGCGATATCCTGTTCTTCTTCGCTACTTCCTGCATTTGCTTATATACATAAGCTTCCCTTTCTTCGCCCAAAGGCGCAATGCCTCCTTCGCTGATGCTGAGGGTAGCATCGGGTATAACGGCTTCCTTGTTTACATGGAAGGTAGTGCCCAGGCCTTTGCAGGCCGGGCAGGCCCCATAAGGAGAGTTGAAGGAAAAAGAATTGGGAGATGGCTCTTCATAGCTAAGGCCGGTATCCTCGCACATCAGCAGCTTGCTATACTGCACTACCTTATCCTTATCGTTTACCAGCAGGAAAAGCAGGTCTTTGCCTAACTTCAGCGTTTGCTGCACGCTTTGGCTCAGCCTTGCCTTCATATCATCGGTTACCTGCAGCCGGTCTACCACCAGCTCAATATCATGGATCTTATAGCGGTCTACCTGCATCTTGGCAACGATATCCTTTACTTCGCCATCCACCCTTATCTTCAGGAAGCCTTTTTTCCGGGCATCCTCAAAAAGCTCGCGGTAATGCCCTTTACGCCCCCTGATCAACGGTGCCAGCACGCTGATCTTTTTTCCTTTATATTTCTTGAATATATCAGCTACGATCTCTTCTTCGCTCCACTTTACCATTTTTTTCCCGGTATTATAGGAATAGGCTTCCCCTATCCTTGCATACAATAACCGGAAGAAGTCATACACTTCCGTGATGGTGCCAACGGTTGAGCGGGGGTTCTTGTTCGTTGTCTTTTGCTCGATGGAAATAACGGGCGACAGGCCTGTGATCTTATCTACGTCAGGCCGCTCCATGTCCCCAATGAATTGCCGGGCATAGGCGCCAAAAGTTTCCATGTACCGCCGCTGCCCTTCTGCATAAATGGTATCAAATGCCAGCGATGACTTACCGCTCCCGCTTATGCCGGTGATGACCACCAGCTGGTTTTTCGGTATGGAAATATCTATGTTCCTGAGATTATGAACCCTTGCTCCGAATACCTCGATGGCTTCTTTCGGATCAGCCTGTTCTGCTTCTTTCAACTGCTTCATATATATTAACCGGGAAATTAGGCGAAGATACGCCAGCGCAAAGTTAAATCCAGCAAAGGCAACAAAACAGGCCTGTAAGCAAAAAAAATATCCGTTTATCCCCAAAAGCCGTTTTTGGCATAATATTTAAACAGGTGTGTGCGACACCAAGAATTATCAACAAAAAATATAACTTATGAAAAAGACCGCATTCTATACCGGTGCTTTCCTGTTTTTATTTGGCGCTGTTGCATCTGCGCAAAATACTGATACTCTTCCTGTAAAGTCCCAGGATCCTGTAGTGAACGAAACCCCCGTTGCAGAAACTCCTGTAATAACTACCACCTCGGCTTCTACGGTGCAGGCGTATGCCAATTACAGGCCCAAGTCAGCCGAGCTTCTTCCTATGCCTGAGCCGCTGACCTCTGAAAAGGCCTTCCCGGCTATCGGCAAGTACCAGGTAACAGATAAAGAAGGTGTCAATGCTGATATCAGTGTAACAATGGACCCGGAAAACAAAGGTGTTGTCTGGATCGAAGGATTGCCCCAGGGAAAAATAAAAGCTTACCTGAAAAAATCTCCTGCCATTTATAAGATCCCGGCTCAATCCCCGGCTATTGAAGAAGCGATCCCTACCGAAGAAACGGATGCTATGAACGCTGTCACTGCAAAAAAAGCAGCAGTCAAAGCACCTGAAAAGAAAACGATCCCTGAAGGAACACTGATCTATGACAGGGACAATAATACAGTAAGCATCGAGCTGGGCACTAAGTTCAATGACGAAGACCCTGCTGCCGTATTTGCTACCGTTGTTGAAGAGCAGCCAGAAGCTACAGAAGCATCTGCTAAAAAGCCTGTTAAAAAAGCAACGGCCAAAGCAAAAGTAGCCCCGGTGAAAACATGGAAATACACCGGCACCAAGGTCATTGATGGTTCCGCTGCCGTACGCGCTCAATAATCATATATTATATATATGCGATCAGGCTTTTCTGATCGCGCTGGAAAAGGTTGTTCTCAGAACAACCTTTTCATTTTTAATGCACCGCTTTATACACACAGCCTTTCCGGTAAAATAGTATTTGAAGAAATTAGTGTCTTATAAATAAAAGAATTTCAATAACATATCCTGCAATTTTTCGACTGGCATGCTATTTGGCTTCTTAAAGGAAGTTTATTTAAACATAAATTATTTTTTATGAGAAAACTCAGCAAATACGTTATGGCAGTAGCCCTCGCCGGTCTTTTTCTCGGCGGGTGTAAATCAATGAACAAAACTCAGAAAGGTGCCGCTATCGGGGCAGGAGGTGGAGCTGTAGTAGGTGGTATTATCGGCCGCGCCGCAGGTAATACGGCAATGGGTGCTATTATAGGCGCTACCGTTGGTGGGGTAACCGGTGCCGTGATCGGTAAAAAGATGGATAAGCAGGCAGAAGATATCAAGAAAGAAGTACCTGGTGCCAAGGTAGAAAGAGTGGAAGAAGGGATAATAGTAGAGTTCAGCAGCGCAGTGCTTTTTGGGTTTGACCAGTCTAACCTGTCAAGCTCCGCGCAAAAAACGCTGGACGACCTGATCATTATCCTTAAAAGATACCCTGATACAGACCTGGAGATACAGGGACATACCGATAATAAGGGTACGGAAAAATATAACCAGGCATTGTCTGAAAGAAGGGCCTCTACCGTATCAAACTACCTTAGCAGCCATGGCATTCCCCTGGAAAGGCTGAGCACTATCGGGTACGGGCTTACCAAACCCAAGTACAGCAATGATACGGAAGAAGGAAGGGCCCAGAATCGCCGGGTTGAATTCCTGATCACCGCCAACGAAAAAATGAAGGAGGACGCGAAAAAAGAAGCCGGCAAATAAAGACCGGCGCCAAGAATAAACTATCTAATCCCTATAAATTCATTTTCAACAAATCAAACGTAATATGAAAAAAGCAAAACTGATCCTTCCCGCCCTGTTGCTGATGATGAGCAGCATGGCCCTGAATGCGCAGACATCCTTTGGCATACGTGCCGGTGTGAACTTCCAGAACCTGAACGGTAAGGACGCTTCCGGAGACCGCCTCGACAATAAGATCAAGACCGGCTTTCACGCCGGCGTATTGGCCGATATCGCAGTAGCAGAAGATTTTTACTTCCAGCCAGGCCTGCTTTACTCTACCAAAGGAGCTAAAGGAGAAGTGCTGACCTCCGATGTTACTATCAACCTTGGATATATCGAGATGCCGCTCAATTTCCTTTATAAGCCGGTGCTGGGAACCGGTAAGCTATTGCTGGGAGTAGGTCCATACCTGGCTTACGGCGTGAACGGCAAGGTGACCGAAGATAATGGGAACGGCGAGCTGGATGTTAAATTTGAAAAAGCTCCCGATATACCGGCGGCCAATACGGTATATGTCAAGCCCTTTGATGCAGGTGCCAATGTGCTGGTCGGCTATGAATTTGCCAACCGTCTTTCGGCCCAGCTTAATGCGCAGCTTGGCCTGGCCAATATCAATGCCTATAATAATGATGCAAAGATCCATAATACAGGCTTTGGCATATCGCTGGGATACCGGTTCGGAAAATAACTTTTGATGATGCGTTCCATCACGTATCAAAAAAGATTTTGAAATACGATTTTCCTTTCTATCTTCGCAATAGTTCTTTACAGCTACTTATCAAGAAAGGCTGAGGGTATGGCCCGCAGACGCCTTGACAACCTCTCTGCTCCCACGGGATCAGAAAAGGTGCCAATTCCAGCCCGGTACGAACCGGGACAGATAAGTCAGATTCAAAGCTCGAATATTTTTTTGCATAAAATAATAAAAGCTCATCTGATCTATCGGGTGAGCTTTTTTGTTTCTTTCATGGAAGCAAGAGCTGCCGGTAGTACCGCCGTCTTCTGATAAGTTGATGTAAAATGTTTAATCAATTTTTCATCATGTTTAAAATCAAAGAAGATGAGCAACTCAGCAACCCAGATTATCCACAGCATTCCCGTAGATGAGCAGACAGGCTCCCTTGCGGTTCCCATTTACCAGACCAGCACTTATGTGCAGGAAGCTCCCGGCATCAACAAAGGCTATGATTATTCACGTACCGGTAATCCTACGCGCGCCACGTTGGAGCATATCATTGCCGGGCTCGAAAAAGGCAGCACCGGCATCGCTTTTGGCAGCGGTCTGGCCGCCATCGATGCGGTAGTGAAGCTACTGCAGAGCGGAGACGAGATCGTGGCGGTAGACGATATTTATGGCGGCGCTTTCCGTCTCTTTACGCATATCTATGAAAAGTTCGGGATCAAGGTGCATTATACCGACACTACGCGCGCAGAAAATGTCTTCAATGCCATCACGCCCCGCACCAGGCTTATCTGGCTCGAAACGCCTACTAATCCTACGCTGAAAATATCAGATATTGCTGCCATTGCAGCCATTGCCGGAAGCAGCAACTGCCTGCTTTGCGTGGACAATACATTCGCCTCGCCCGCTCTCCAGCAGCCGCTGACGCTGGGCGCCGATATCGTTATTCATTCAGCCACGAAATACCTGGGCGGGCATAGCGACCTGATCGCCGGCCTGGTGGTGACAAAAAACCCAGCGCTCGGCGAAAAGATCAAGTTCATACAGAATGCAACGGGCGCTATCCTGGGGCCTTTTGACAGCTGGCTGGTGATCCGGGGAATAGAGACCCTTCCGCTCAGGGCCAGGCAGCATTCATACAATGCGCAGATCATTGCCGAATACCTCACCACCCACCCGGCAGTGGACAAAGTATATTACCCGGGCCTGAAAGATCACGTGAACCACGATATTGCCAGCCGGCAGGCAAGTGGCTACGGTGGCGTGGTATCGTTTACCTTAAAAAATGATACGGAAGAAGCGGCTCTTGCCTTTGTAACGGCTACGCGCTACTTCAAGCTTGCCGAAAGCCTGGGCGGCGTAAAAAGCCTGCTCTGCCATCCTGCGCAGATGACCCATAAGTCGATCCCTTCTGAAAAACGCAGGGCCGCAGGGGTTGCCGACAGCCTTATAAGATTGTCTGTAGGGTTGGAGGAAGCAGCCGACCTTGTAGCTGACCTGATACAGGCTTTTGAGCAGGTGGAAGCTATACAAGCAGCACAAACGACCGTTCATTTTCCAGCAACAGCAGGTATTTAACAAATAAAATTTTGGTTCTTTCCAAATGTCTATTAACTTAGTAGGGTAATAAAGTTCATGCAGAACAACTTCCATACAACAATTCTTACCGCTCCTCAGCCCTGTTGTTGTTGTTCCTGCTGTATGCGCTGACATACAAGATCATCCCGTAAGGGATCTACCCCGCTTGCTGTTACTGGTGCCTTTATCATTCTTTAATAAGTAAATCCTCGTTTATGAGTACTCCTCTTCGCTTCGAAACGCTGCAGCTCCATGCAGGGCAGCAGCCTGACCCTACTACCAAATCAAGGGCAGTGCCTATTTATCAGACTACCTCTTACCAATTCAACAATACGGAGCATGCCGGTAATCTTTTCGGCTTGCGCGAGTTCGGGAATATCTATACCCGCATCATGAATCCTACTACGGATGTGTTCGAGCAACGCATCGCAGCCCTCGAAGGCGGGGTAGCCGCTCTGGCCACGGCATCGGGCCAGGCCGCCCAGTTCCTTGCCCTCAATAATATTTTACAGGCAGGAGATAATTTTATCTCCACTTCCTTTTTGTATGGCGGCACCTATAACCAGTTCAAGGTAGCTTTCAAGCGCCTGGGAGTGGATGTGCGTTTCGCGGATGGAGACGATGTGGAAAGCTTCGTGAAGCATATCGACGGGAACACAAAAGCCATCTACCTCGAAACTATCGGCAATCCGCGTCTCAACATCCCTGATTTTAAAAAATTTGCTGAGCTTGCCAGGGAGTACGATCTGCCGCTGATCGTAGACAATACGTTCGGCGCCGGCGGCTATCTTTTTCGCCCGCTGGAGCATGGCGCTCATATCGTAGTAGAGTCGGCTACCAAATGGATCGGTGGCCATGGCACCAGCATCGGCGGTGTTATTATAGATGGCGGCAACTATAATTGGGGCAATGGCAAGTTCCCCCAGTTTACCGAGCCGGCCGAAGGATATCATGGCCTGAAGTTCTGGGAAGTGTTCGGAGAAGGCAACCAGCTGGGGCTTCCCAATATCGCTTTTGCCATCAGGGCAAGAGTGGAGGGCCTGCGTGACTTTGGTCCTTCATTAAGCCCCTTTAATTCTTTCCTGCTATTGCAGGGCCTGGAAACCCTTTCCCTGCGCGTGCAGCGTCATGCCGACAATGCGCTGGCCCTGGCTACCTGGCTGGAGTCGCACCCGGAAGTGGAGTTTGTCTGGTACCCTGGGCTTGAAAGCAGCCCTTATCACCAGCTTGCCAAAGAGTATCTGATCAATGGCTTTGGCGGCGTGCTGCAGTTTGGCATAAAAGGAGGCATAGAGAACGGGCGCAGGTTTATCGATGCGCTGCAGCTGGTCAGCCATCTCGCCAATGTAGGCGATGCCAAAACCCTGGCAATACACCCGGCATCTACCACGCATGAGCAGCTAAGCGACCAGGAGCGCGATGCCGCCGGTGTGCTCCCCAACCTGATACGTATCAGCACTGGCCTGGAGCACATAGACGATATCAAAGCCGACTTCGAGCAGGCATTCACCAAAGTTTTCGCAAAAGATTTAGTCGCATAATTATGGAGTCCGTTTTCAGATATGAGCAGCCCTTCCAGCTGGAGTCAGGCGCAATCCTTCCCTCCTTTCATCTGGCCTATACCACGTTCGGCGAGCTTAACCGGCAAAAGGATAACGTAGTATGGATCTTTCATGCGCTGACAGCCAACAGCAACCCGGCCGAATGGTGGCCGGGCCTGGTAGGGGAAGGAAAATATTTCGATCCTTCAAAATACTTCATCATCTGCGTCAACAAGCCTGGCAGCCCTTACGGCAGCATTTCACCGGTCAGCATCAACCCTGCTACCGGTAAGGCCTATCACCACGAGTTCCCGGTATTTACCATCCGGGATATGGTACGTGCCTACCGGCAGCTCCGGCTACATCTTGGCATCAGCAAGGTGTTCGTGGGCCTGGGCGGCAGTACCGGCGGCATGCAGCTGCTGGAATGGGCCATTGAAGAGCCGGAGGTCTTTGAGCATATCGTACCCATTGTCACCAATGCCGCGCTCTCGCCTTGGGCCATTGCCTTCAATGCTGCGCAGCGCATGGCTATTGAGGCAGACAGCACCTGGACGGCAAACAGCCAGGAGGCAGGACAAAAAGGCCTGGCCGCAGCCCGGTCCATCGCCCTTCTTTCTTACCGCCATTACAATGGCTATGCTATTACCCAGCCGCGCGATAAGGTTTTTGTGCCGCTTGGAAATGAGGTGACCTATGCGGCCGACAATTACCAGCGCTATCAAGGCCTGAAGCTGACCAGCCGCTTTACCGCTCTTTGCTATTACCGGCTAAGCCAAAGCATGGACAGCCATGATGTAGGACGCAACCGGAATGGTGCGGCCCAGGCTCTGAAGCAGATAAAAGCCAGGGCGCTGGTGATCGGCATTACCTCGGATATGCTATATCCGATCAGCGAGCAGGAATACCTGCAGCAGCATATTCCACAGGCTTCGCTGCTGGCCATTGCCAGCGACTTTGGCCACGATGGCTTCCTGCTGGAATATAAAAAAATAGAAACCGCGCTTAAAAAATTTCTCGAAGACCGACCGGTCAACCGGTTAAAAATAGTCAACGGGTAACATAAAAATCAACAACGGATACCGTCCGGAAAAAACACTGTCATGGAAACACATAAGCAATTAGTAATTGGTCTGTTTGGGTTTGGCGTTGTAGGAGAAGGTCTCTACAAGGTGCTGCAGCAAACGCCTTCGCTTAAAGCAAAGCTTAAGAAAGTATGCATCAAAGACCCGCTGAAGAGCAGGAACGCGCCTGCTTCCCTGTTCACTACCGACAGGGATATATTGCTCAATGACCCTGAGATCAACGTGATCGTAGAAGTGATCGACGACTCGGAAGCCGCTTTCTATATCGTGTCTGCTGCCCTGCGGCAGCAAAAAGACGTGGTAAGCGCCAGCAAGAAGATGATCGCCGAGCACCTGCCCGAGCTGCTGGAGCTGCAGCGGGAAACCGGCAGGTCTTTTCTTTATGAAGCTGCAGCCTGCGCTTCCATACCGGTAGTGCGCAACCTGGAAGAGTATTATGACAATGATCTTCTTCATTCTATCAAGGCCATTGTCAATGGCTCCACGAATTTCATCCTGACCAAGATATTCGAGGAAGGCCTGGATTTCAGGCAGTCCCTGATGCTGGCCCAGCAGCTTGGCTTTGCCGAAAGCAATCCCAAGCTGGATGTAGAAGGCTATGATGCGGTGAACAAGTGGACCTTCCTGCTCACGCATGCTTATGGAATTACAGCATCGCCCCGGGAGCTGTTGTTCAGCGGCATTCAGCATATACATGCAGGCGATGCAGCAGTGGCAAAGGCCCGTCACCAGCAGATCAAGCTGGTTGCCCAGGCACAGAAGCTGCAGAGCGGCAAAGTGGCTGCTTTCGTTTTGCCCCAGTTCGTAAAGAACGACGATCATCTTTCTTTCGTGAAGAACGAATACAACGGCGTTGTCATCGAAAGCGGGTTCGCCGACAAGCAGTTCTTTTACGGGAAAGGAGCCGGCAGCCTTCCTACTGCTTCGGCGGTATTAAGCGATATATCAGCTCTTCGCTACCAGTATAAGTACGAATACAAAAAGCTTTATCATCACCAGCCTCTCGAGCTAAGCGAGGATATATACCTGCGGGTATATATAAGCTTTGAGGACTGGAGCTATATTCCACGCGAGCAGTTTGAATGGATAGAAGAATGGCATGCCCAGGAAGAAAGAAAATATCTGGTGGGAGTATTGTCATTCCGGGAACTGAAAGAAGCTGCATGGTGGAAAGAAAATAATACTTCCCTGATCCTGGCCGCCGACCCTGTGATCGAAGACGTAGAGCTTCGCAAGCTCAAGCGTAAAAGCCTGGAGCTGGCCGGGCTGAGCCTATAGTTGCATCTTATAGTTGTGTTGTTATACAAGACAGGGGCTGCTTTGCAGTCCCTTCTTTATGCCAGCAGCAGCTGGTGCTGCCTGAACCAGTTGTAGAAAGCGGCCAGTCCTTCCCTGAGATCGGTACGCGGGTCATAGCCCAGGAGCTTCCTGGCCTTGCTGATGTCTGCAAATGTACGGGGCACATCACCGGGCTGCTCGGGCAGCTGCCTGATAAGGGCCTGCTGACCGGTCACTTCGCCAATAGCTTCAACCAGCTCTTTCAGGGATACCGTATAATTATTGCCGAGGTTGATGATCTCAAAGCCGGTATCTTCATACCGCATAGCTTCTATAATTCCCTGCACCGTATCGTTTACAAAAGTATAGTCACGGCTGGTGCTGCCATCGCCATACATGGTCACCGGCTCACCTGATATGATCGCTTTCGTGAACTTATGTATCGCCAGGTCAGGACGTTGACCAGGCCCGTATACGGTAAAGAAGCGGAGGGCCAGGAAGCGGATGCCGTATAGCTGGTGGTAAACATGCCCCAGCATTTCTCCCGACAGCTTAGTGCTGGCATAAGGACTGATGGGCATCAGCCGCTCGTCCTCTTTCCAGGGATAATGATCGTTGATGCCATACACGCTGCTGCTGGAAGCAAACACGAATTGAACAATTTTTTTCTCCCTGGCAAGCTCGAGCATATTCTGGAGCCCGATCACGTTGGCTTGCTGATAGGCCAAGGGATCGTCAATGCTTGGGCGTACCCCGGCTTTAGCCGCCAGGTGCACGATCACGTCGATCTTATCGGGGATCAGTCCGGCCAGCGCAGCGCCGGGAGTAACAGCTATATCTTTTTCCAATAAACGAAACCTTTCATTGCCGGCAAACGGCTGAATATTCAACTCCTTGTATGCCCTGGGATAGAATGGATCAAAATTATCGATGCAGGTGATCTTCGCTCCTGGCTCTGCTGCCAGCAAGGCCCTGATCAGGTTGCTGCCGATAAAACCCGCTCCCCCGGTGATGAGATAATGCTTCATGTTAAATGTCGGTCAGCAAAAATACGCTATAATCGGGAAGCAGGCCCTTCAGCCTCACGGCATCCTGCCAGTTTGGGAGTTAGCAGATCAATGTAATACATTCGGCTCCCTGCTATATCTTAAAATAAAGGCCGCCCCTGTGCAGGGACGGCCGCGTATATTTTGACATTAGCCTTTTACTTCGCTACCCCTACTTTTTTCAGGAAGGCAGCGATCGCTTTATTTACCTCTGAATTCTTTTCCTTTGGAAACTTGCCATGCAAGCCACCTTCTACCGTCATGAACTCGGTCACTACTCCTGCTTCTTTGAGCTTTTTATGCAGCTCTACCGATTGCTGGTAAGGAACGGTAGGATCAGCATCGCCATGCACAATAAAGGTAGGCGGGCTGTTTTTGTTCACATAGGTAATGGGAGATACGGAAGCCGCAAATTTTTTATCATTGGCCTTATCGCCCAGCCAGCGGGCAGCCGATTTGCTGGTAATATTGCTGCCATAGCCCCAATCCCATACATCAGTGATGCCGTATTTATCGATGATAGCGGCTACCTTGATATTTTCTACCCCAGGGCAGTTACCGTCAAAGCGATGATCATTGCCCAGCAGGCCGCCCATCAGGGCCAGGTGACCGCCAGCGCTGCCGCCCATGATCACGATCTTATTTACATCAATATTAAGTTCCTTGGCGTTTTTGATCAGGTAAATAAGCGCACAGCGCGTGTCTTCCACAGCTGCCGGGGCCGTAGCCTGGCCGGTAAGGCGGTAAGAAATGTTGGCGACCGCAAATCCCATTTTGAAGAAAGTGCTGAAGCCTGTTTGCGATTCTTTGGCGCCCTTATTCCAGCCCCCGCCATGAATATTGATCACCACCGGTGAAGGACCGGCTGATTTTGGCGGCAGGTAAAGATCCATTTTCCCTTCCCAGTCCTTTACCTTGGTATATACCACGTTCAGCTGCGCCGAAAAGCCGTCCGGGTATTCTACTGGCTTATATTCAGTACTGTCGGCATCCTGGGCTATAGCCCCGAGTGAAAGCATGCCTGCAGCAAGCAGGCTTATCCATATTTTTTTCATATTTATCTTTTTAATTTTTATTCCTTGTCTGATGATCCCTGACGCAGGGAAGGTATCAAAAGTTGCAGCTGGCAGGCCAGGTTGCATCAATAACCCGGGTTTTGCTCTATTCTCAGTTGCGTATTGACATCTATTTCACGTTGCGGGATAGGTAACAGCAGCTTTTCCCTGGTCACATATCCCTGGAGCTGCGCCAATGTAGGCGTAGGGTCAAGATAACGGCTATAGTGCGTGGCATATTCGTTGGCAAAGTGATCTTTGATACGTTGCTCGGCAGTAATAGTGGTCATCGTGGTATTGAAGCGTACAAGGTCAAAAAAGCGCTGGTTCTCGAAGGCGAACTCGATCCTTCTTTCTCTTTCCAGGGCTCTTTCAAACAGGGCCACCGTGTTGATCAGGGCCGGGTCCAGCGCAGGCAGGGAGCGGCTGCGTACCTGGTTGATCAGGCCTACGCTGGCAGCAGAATATCCCTGCGCTTCCGCCAACATGAGAATGATATCGGCATAACGCAGTATCGGCCAGTCGTTCTCCGCATCACCCGTGAGGGTTACCTGCGAAAAGAACTTCCTTGTATAGAACTTAGCAGCTGAGCCTGTTCCGTACACGGCGATCAGCAGGGACCTGCGCGCATCAGAAGCGATCACCGCCGTATCCAGCTCCGCAGTCGGGTAGTTCATGCCCTCTCCGTCGCCATTGATAACATTGGCGCCGGTACCAAGAGGAGCAAAGGTATTGGCAAAGGGAGAGCCTAATCCCAGGCCACCGGCCTTGTAGCGAACGGCAAACAGTATCTCCGAATTCATTTCATTGTCGGTAGCGAACACCTGGCTATAAGTAGACTGCAGGCTATGCCCGCTGTTGGCCCTTACATCCTGCAGGAGGGTAATAGCTTCGGCTTTCCGGTTCTGGGTCAGGTAAGCTTTTGCCAGCAATCCTTTTGCTGCCCAGCGGGTAGCCCTTCCCCTGTCCGCCGCCAGGATCTGTGAATAGGTCCGGTTGTTCATCCATTCGGCTGCTGTGCCGAGATCAACCTCGATCAGCTTATAGATATCGGCTGCCGATGAGCGGTTCATGCCCTTGGCCTCCTGTGCCAGGATGGGCTCATGCACCAGGAACACGCCGCCAAACAAGCGCACCAGGTTGAAATAATGATATGCTCTGATAAACAGGGCCTCGCCGGCCAGCTGCTTACGGTCTGTTTCAGTGATGGGAATACTGATGGCCTCAAGCGTCAATGTAGCTGTTGAAGGGTTATATTTCACCCCCAGGCGCTGCAGCACGATATTGGCGTTACGGATATTATTATAGGTGGCCAGCCAATAGTTGTAAATAACGGGATGGGCCGTGTTCGGGATGAACATATCAAGATCGCTTAATTCCCTGTTGGTAGAGGCCGTGCTTGCCGGCGCACCCTGCTTGGAATTGTCGGTACGAAGCTCTGTCAGCTGCCACTCATAGAGCATCGTGCGATGCAGCCCATTATAGCAGCCCGTAAGCGCAATTTTAACTTCTTCCGTATTGGTATAATAGGTGCCTGTATTCAGGTTGGACTGCGGGTAAAGGTCAATTGCCTTTTTGCAGCTTACAAGCCATGATCCGGCTACCAGCAGCATTAAATATTTTAGATATCTCATATGGTGATTTTTAAAAAATTAGAAGTTAACGTCGATACCGAAAAGAAGCGTCCGCGGCATAGGGAAGCTGCCACGCTGATAGCCGTCTATCAACGGGGTATTGTATGCGCTGGAGGTCATACGTGCTTCAGGATTGATGCCCCGGTAGCTTTTGGCCGTATGGAAATAAATGTTCTGGCCGGAGAAGTACACCCTTGCAGAATTAAGGAAGGTCTTCTTGATCAGCTTGGCAGGTAGCGTGTAGCCGATCACTACTTCTCTCAGTGCATAGTAGGAAGCATCTTCTACCACATAATCCGTCCACATCCAGTTATAGCCTACGGTTGAATAAGGCGTTTTGCCATCGCCGGGGAACATGGGGCTCAGCCAGCGGTTCTGGTTATAGTTCTTATTATACCGCTTTGTTTCATTGTAGTTGGCATCGCCATTGATCAGCTGGCCTCCCTGCACGCCCTGGAACATAAAGCTAAGGTCATAGGCCTTATACGTAACATTGTTGGTAATGCCCCAGGTAAAGTTGGGGTAAGGCGAGCCCAGCACTACCCTGTCGTCCTCATTGATCTTATTATCGCCGTTTACATCCACGAGCTTCAGACCTCCCGGTACAAATACATTGGAAAGATTGGTAGTAAGGCCATTGGCTATGGCTTCATTGATCTGGGCCTGCGACAGCCAAACGCCGTCTGTTTTGTAGCCGAAATATTGCACCAGCGGACCGCCTACAATATTCCGGTATATCTCGGAGCGCTCACCCAGGTTGGTCAGGAAAGCATCTTCGCCCAGGTTGAGTATTTTATTCCTGTTGTGCGACAGGTTGGCCGAAGTGGTCCAGCGGAAATCTTTCCTGCGGATATTAGTAGTAGTGAGCTCAAACTCGATACCCCTGTTGCGGAGCTGGCCGATATTGTTCCAGTAGGTAGGAACGCCGGTAAAGCCCATGGTAGCCTGCCTCAGCAGGAGCTGCTCGGTTTTGGACTGGTACACGTCCACGGACAGGCTGATGCCGTTATTAAATACGCTGATATCTATTCCCCCGTTGTACTGGAAGGTTCTTTCCCAGGTAATATCAGGATTGGAAAGATAATCGCGTGAAGGCACCTGGCCAAGCGAGGAAGTGCCGGTACCGGAGCCAAACGGATAATTGGCAGCATACAGCAGGTCTACGAAAGCAAAGTCAACGATCCGGTTATTGCCGGTAGCGCCATAGCTTGCGCGCAGCTTGAGGTTGCTGAGCCAGTCAGCTTTTTTCATGAAAGGCTCTTCAGTGAGCAGCCATCCCAGCGATACGGAAGGAAAGGCGCCCCATTTACGCCCCGGCGCAAAATAAGAGCTTCCGTCAGCCCGGTAGCTGGCGCTCAGCAGGTATTTGTTGCGGAAGTTATAGGTCAGACGGCCGAGGTACGACTGCAGGCCAATCTGGTTGCGAACATTAAAGGTATTGCTCTTGTTTTGGTCGATCTGGAGCGCCGTATTCATCGTGGTGATATTATCACTGGGGAAGTCGAGCGCAGTTACCTGCTGGTCGGTGATCTTGGTAGTCTGCAGCGTATAGCCCACCATCAGGTTAAAGGAATGATCCTTGATCTTCCTGTTGTAGGTAAGGATGTTCTCGGAAAGCACATCGGTAAAGATTCTGTCGCTATACACGCCTTTATTCACCTCTCCTTCGCGGCTGTAGCCGCGCTTGGTAAAGTCAAGCGTCTTTGTATAGTTTGCATAAGCGCTGGCCAGGGTTTTGAAATCAAGACCTGGCAGGATGTTAATGGTCAGGTCGGCTGAGCTTTGCACCCGGAAATCATTCCCGGTGATCGTTCTTCTTTCCAGGGAAGATTTGGGCGTATTATTGGCCGTGTTGAAAGGGTCTACTGTAGAAGTGCTTGTCCAGGTAGTGCCGTCAGGCATTACCCCGCTGTACATGCGCCCGTTGAAATGCCGGGCCTGTGCAAAATCGCCAGGGCGGATATTGATCCAGTCGGGCGCCTGGTTGACAAAAGCCGCGGTAACATCGGTATGGTACACCGGCAGGAACGACTGGAAGCGTACGAAGTCGATATAGTTCACGCCAGGCCGCTCACGCTTGATGTAAGAAGGATTGATATTAAAGGTGAGCTTGACCTTTTTGCTGAGGTTGGCATCCAGGCGGGTTCGCAGGTTGAACCGGTCATATTCGCTATGGTACATCATTCCCTGGTCTTTCTGGTAGCCGCCGGAAATGAAATAGCGGATATCTTTTTTACCACCCGATACATTCACCTGCAGGTTGCGGACCGTAGCATTGCGCAAGGCTTCCGACTGCCAGTCGGTACCATGACCACCCAACAGGGTCTGCTCGATGATATAAGCAGCCCTTTCATTGTTTGCGATGACCTGGGTGCCTGTAGGCGGCGTAATGCTGGGGTCTTTTGCTTTCAGCGCGGCCTCATAGTATAGCATATTGGTGTACTCGGTGGTGGTCATCATCGGGTAACGCTTGTAGGCTTCTTTGGCACCGTTGGAAAACTTTACCGTATATTTTGGCTTATCTACCTTCCCGCTCTTGGTGGTGATAATGATCACCCCGCTGGCGCCCCTTGACCCGTAGATAGCTGCAGAAGCGGCATCCTTCAGTACTTCCACCGACTCTACATCGGCCATGTTCACAAAAGCAAGCCCATCGGGCACAGGATGCCCGTCCACTACTACCAGCGGGCTGGTGCCTGCATTGATAGAGCTGGTGCCGCGCACCTTAACAACCGGGTCTGCCCCTGCCTCGGAGCTGATATTCTGGATCTGCACGCCGGCGATCTTTCCCTGGAGCGCCTGGTCCAGCCTCGATACCGGAGCTTCATCCAGCTTTTCATTCCTGAACTTAGAGACTGCGCCCGTCAGGTGCGATTTTCTTTGCGTTCCATAGCCGATCACCACTACCTCATCCATAGCGGCAGGATTGGCCTGGAGCGTAATATCGATCGTTTTCTTGTCACCAATATCAATTGTCTGGGATATATAGCCTACGTAAGAAATGATCAGGATCTTTGCATCAGAGCTTACGGCAAGGGTATAAGAGCCATCATCCTTTGTAGTGGTAGTGACGATCTTTTTACCCGGGGCCGTGATCGTTACGCCTTGCAGGGTTTCCCCGAGATTGTTGATCACTTTGCCAGTGATCGTTTTATTCTGCGCATACGCCGCACTGCCAAACAGCATCAGCAGTATTATACAGGACAAGCATCGCATCATTTTCATCGTTTTAGTTTTACTTAGTTAAGAACAGTTAGTTATTTTATGTGCCGGCTACGGATGATCATTCTAATTTTTATTCAAGAGCAGCAGCAACAGCCTCGGGTACTTGTCGCCGGCCAGCTGCTTTATATCGTCCTGGCAGCGGCGGCATCCAAAGCGATAGCCTTCCGACAGGATAAAAAGGCTTTCTTCCTTATCATAAGGCTTTATCTGCGGCCCTTCCCACTGCTTCTCTCCTGCCAGGTAAGGGCGTAATGTTTCAAATCCTTTTTTGAGCGAATTGCCCGAAGGCGTGGTGTAATTCCAAAGATCAGCGCCTGTTTTCTCAGCCATTTTGGCGATATAGAAAAAAGCGTCCATTACAAATACCGTATAATGCAGGGAAGTGGTGCGCTCCAGCTCGAGCGGGAAAAAGCCGTTCTTGTCCATTTGCTTTTCCAGCCTTTCTTTTGCGCTTTCCACGATGCTGCCGGCCAGCCTGGCACTATCGATGTACAGCGCATAGGCCAGGCGTTGCGCATCATACCATGCGCCGTGGTTATTGGCCGCTTTCATTTCATTTTTTCCGTTCTTGCTCGTTTGCATCCAGTCGAGGAACCCGGCAAACCATTTTTTAAGCCCTGCCTGGTCTGCTTCCTTCCAGTACCCCGAGCCGTTAAGCAGGCCTACAGCATCTATCACCTTGATGAAATGACGGGTGTCGATCAGCCCTGCGCCGCGGCCGTCATTCACTCCCTTTATGGCCTGGGCATAGTTGAGGTTGGGGTTCATCCTGGTAGCTTCATCAAGAAACCAGACGCGCAGCAGCTTGGCTGCATGCTCGGCGTATCCTTTATTGCCGGAGAAATAATAAGCCAACGCAAGCTCGTAGGCCACGTTGCAGACCCTGGGCATATATTCCTTGTCCTTGTATTCCTTTACTTCCGGGTTGGTCTCGCCGTCTTTACGGATATAAGGAAGACCGTCGGGCTTGGAAGGATCAGGCCAGAAATAAGGGGCAAGGCTCATATAATCATGCTTATCCCCGCTCGGCGGCACATCCTTTTTTTCCATCACGCTCACCGGGCCGAACTGCAGGCCCTTGTCGGCATTCTTGATCAGCTGCTTGTAAGCCGCCATCACCTGCGGATCGTTGGCGCTGATCCTTTTTTTATTGGCGGCCAGGTTACCTGCGTCCAGCAGGTACACCTGCGGCTGACCAGGCTGCCCCTTGGCCCAGGTGCCAACACAAAGGCAGATCATGCAAAGGCCGGTTATTATTTTTTTTATCATTTCGATTATTTTATTATCCTGATTGTTTTCCTGAGATCTATTTTACCACCGCGCACGGTCACCACGTATATGCCTGAAGGCAGCGAGCCCACCGGTATATCATAGTTCCGGAAACCGACCGGCATGAATATATTTCGCTTCAGCAAAGGCTTCCCGCTTATATCGTATAAAACAATATCTGCCAGGGCCGGCTCAGCCACGTAAGTGCGTACGGTGAGCGTAGTGCTGTTGCTCATATAGGCATTCAGGTCAGTACCACTAACCCCGCTCAGCGGCAAAATGGTAAGACGCCCGGCTACCGTGGTGATATTATAGTTAGGAGAAGCCGCGCCTTCAGGCACAACGGTATAATAGCCCGGCGCCGAATTGGTGGTAGCGCTGGTAACAGCTGTTGGCTGCGAAGTGAGCGATGCCGGCGTGTTGCCATTGACAAAGCCTGTATACGTGATCGTAAAGACGGGGTTCGGCTCACCCTGTACCTTGGTGGTATCCCTTACCCGGATCGTTAATGCCGCCCTGTTTACCGTGAGCGTTCTCGATACATCGGCGGCAGGATAATAAAACACGTTACCGGCCTGTGAAGCTGTGATAATGGCCGTACCTGCTCCTACGATCTGGATATTGCCACCGCTGATGGTAGCCACAGCAGTATTGCTGCTGCTATACGTAATGGGAATGGTACTGTTAGTGCTGGTAGCGGCGGCAGGGAAGCTGGCATTGCCATATACTTTTACAGGCAGCTCATTGAAAGTAATGGTCTGCGTTAGCCGTGGCTGTACGGTCAGCGTACCATTTACGAACTGGATGCTGTAATTGTTGGAAGTAGCTCCTGCAGGTACGATCGGGTAAGTGCCGGCCGGAGAAGCCGCCGTGGCCGTAGTAGTTACGGTAACAGGTGTCAGCAATACTGCCGGTGTTTCGCCGTATACGAAGCCGGCATACGTAACGGTAAGCGCGGGTAGCGCATCGCCTTCAACCTTTGTCTTGTTATCGGCGGTAATAGTGAGGGCTGCCTTGTTGACCGTCAATGTCTGTGATACGCTGGCCGCCGGGTAGAACCCGTCTGTAGCCTGCGATGCAGTGATGGTAGTAGTGCCGGCGCCCGTAATATGGATATTGCCTGAAACGATCGTTGCCACGGCAGGATTGCTGCTGGTATAAACAATAGGCTCGGTAGTATTGAGGCTGGTAGCGCCTCCGTTAAAGTCAGCATCACCATAAGTCTTGACCGGCGGCTCGTTGAAGATAAAAGGATCGGTTAGCGGTATAGCGCCCACGCTGAAGGCGCCAAAGCTGCTTACATTGGCAGAAGCAGTATTGGCTACATTATCACCGGTGCCCAGGGGCAGCGAAAAAGAAGTGCCATCATTGTAGATGATCCCTATATCAGAGCCTGGCAAGGTAGTAAAAGTGGCACCTTCCAGGGAAGCATCCCAGGCCAGCTGTATATCAGCGCTGCCGCTGCCGCCCGGGTTGTATATATGCCACATAGCATCTACTACTGTTTGCTTTTGCTGCGCCGTCAGCGGAGTGCCGTTTACATTACCATTGGAAGTAATGCCTTCAAAAGCTGAAACGGTAAAGACACCGGCAGCGGATGGTGTTATCGTTACCGGCAGATAATGAGCAGGTGAGCCTACCGGCAATAAAACGGAGGAAGCCACGTAATCATATTGCAATACGCCCAGCTCACCCGTAACAGCATTGGCCCCGGTTGCTATATAGTTGGCATTTCCGGTTGCGCGATTGATGCCGGCCCCTGTCATTATACGCATGGTATCCTGCGAGCGAAGGGTCAGCTTATTATTTAACGTCAGGTGGCTATATATATGCACCCCGCGATTTACGGTTACCGGGGCATTGACCACTACAAAGCCGGCATTGATATAGGTACTGGTAGACCCTGAAGTAACGCCAAAAGGCCAGCTTGTAGCGCCGTTGATGATATAGTTGGTACCATTCTGGTAGTTCTTGGTGCCAGCAAGCGTTACCGAGCCGTTCAGGCTATCCATGCCATTCGGATGCGAAGTAGCAAGCACCGCGGTATCGCTGTAATAGGTAAGAGCAACATTTGTTCCGCTGCTTAATATGGGCTGTGAAAGGCTGATCGTGGCATTGCTTGTAGAAAAGCCAACTACAGCGGTATTGGGGGCAATGCCTGCGCCGCTGATGAATAAACCATTCACGCTACCGATAGATGACACACCCGTGATCTGGTAGGAGCCGGCGGTAAGCGCGCCGGAGCCGGAAGTGGCCGACCCGTTCACGCGGGAAGTAAATGTACCTTCGCCCGAAAGCCGGTAATTATTGAAGTTGATCTTTCCATATACGTTCACAGCCGAATCAAGCGCCGTAATATTCATCTGTAACGACACATCGGCATTGGCTGCGACCATCAGCGAAGGGATAGTGATCGTTCCCGTGCCTGATACGGTCTGTGGCGTATTGCCACCCAGCACCAGCACATTGCTTCGCGTGGTGGTCTGCGATGTATAGGTTCCGTTTACCGTCATGTTGCCGAGCACGGCAGTCTGACCACTGGTATGCGTGATGAAAGTGCCTCCCAGCTGTACGGTAAGATTATCGATCTTATAGATAGGGCCATCGGCGGCCAGCGTAGCTCCATTTTCCACGATGATGTTGCCGAAAGATTTTGTATTGAAGAAAGAGCCGGAGCTGGCAGGGTTGGAAACCTTATGGTACCAGTTGCTGCCCGGGCGAAAATCGATGGCCGAATAAGCTTGCTGGTTACCCATGGGGCTAAAACCGCCGAGGTAGTTCAGGTTGGCGCCTGCCTGGAAAATAATGGCCTTCTCCACGGCCTGCGTAGCGCTGCCAAAGGGATAAGAGGAAGCAGCTGTCATATTCACATTGGCATTTGAGCCGCTTTCAAAAGAAAGGCTGGCGGCATTCATTACCACGAGCCGCCCGGTTGATGTGCCGCTGACGGTGACCGTGCCGTTGATCTTGCCGGTAGCCGGCGTGCCGGTAACGCCCAGCTGCAGCACAAAGCTCTGGCCGGAAATATTATTGGTGATGCTCAGCGTGCTGGTCGCATCAACCGTAAGATCATCGGCCGCCGTGCCGTCACCATTGATAGTAAAGGTGGAAGTGCCGGAGCTGGCCCTTTGCAATACCAGCGTAGCATTGTTCTGCAGCGCCAGCTGGCCAAAGGCCACCGAGCTGGTGATATTGGGAGTAACAGTGCCGGTAGCCGCTGTGCCGCCTCCGATATTACTTCCGTCAATGATCAGGCGGTCCATAGTGTTGGCCGTGCTCCTGGATGAACCGCTTCCGTTAAGCTGGGTATTCCAGCTCGAAGCCGAGGTCCAGTTGCCGGAGGCGCCACCTACCCAGTAATAAGTGCTCTGCCCATAGACAAATGCAAGGGTCAGCATACATACAAGCGTCGTTAAAATTCTTTTCATATAGCAGCTTTTAAAAAATTTGGTGGAAGAACTTATGGTTGGTTGGTCAATTGATTTTTATACGATGTAATGAACGTGATGCATATCCAGGCCAGCGGCACCATAAGGGCAGCCAGCACAAACAGGGTAGTATATCCCTGGCTGGTCAGCATCGGCACCAGCAGGGTAAGAATGATAGTGCCGGCCACTGCCGCCGTACCACCCAACCCAGATACGGTGCCTACATTTTTTCCATTGAAATAATCGGAAGGCAATGTCTGCAGGTTATTGATCAGGAACTGGAAGCCAAAGAGCGTAGCGCTGATCAGGCCGATCGCCACGTTTACGTGCTCTTTCAGCTGATCCATATAAAAAGCGGTAACAGCCAGCGATAGCAGCATGATCAGCGAGCCGATCGAGATCGCGCTCTTACGCGCTTTTGCAGGGGCCACGCCTTTTTTTACCAGCGCCGAAGAATAAAAGCCGCCGGCCAGGCCGCCGATCGCGGCAAAAAGATAAGGTACCCAGGCAAAAGCCCCTACCTGCTTGATATCGAATTGAAACTGCTCCTTAAGAAAAGTAGGCAGCCAGGTTACGAACACCCACCATACAGGATCGATAAAAAAGCGGGAAGAAATAATGCCCCAGGTATTCTTGAACCGCAGCAGCTGCTTCCAGGAATAGATCTCAGAAACAGGGCTTGCGGCAATGGCGCCACTGTTTTTCCCGGTTATCAGGTCCTGCTCTTCTTTGGTGATCCAGGGGTGCTTGTCGGGTGTGCTCTTGTTGATAAGGAGCCAGGGCAGTACCCAGAGTATGCCCAGCACGGCAATGCCGGCAAAAGTGGCCCTCCATCCAAATGCCAGGTACAGCCCGGCAATAACAGGGGCCGCCACTACAGAGCCCATCGATGCCCCTGCGCCAAAGATGCCCTGCGCAATCGCCCGTTCTTTTACAGGAAACCATTCGGCATTGCTCTTGGTAGCGCCCGGCCAGTTACCGGCCTCGCTGATACCCAGCATAGCCCTGAAAATGCTGAAAGAGGCCAGGGACCTTGCGAAGGCATGCAGAGCGATGGAAATGCTCCATCCGACAATAGATACTACCATACCCAGGCGGGTACCGATGGCATCCATCATCTTGCCCGTTACGGTCTGCCCTATAGCATAGGCTACCATAAAGAAAGTAGTGATCAGCGCCAGCGCATTCTTGCTATCGGCATCAGCGATACCGAACTCCTTATAGATATAAGGCCACATGATATTGATCGCGCTCCGGTCAATATAATTAATGATCGTAGCGATCGCTATCAATCCGATGATCCACCAACGTAGCCCTTTAATTTTCATCCATTCATATTTTTTCCGTCAGCTGATCGCCGGCCGATTAATTACTCAATGCAATATTGGACATGCCCGAAGCAGCTCCTGTAACCGTATTGCTGGTATATACCTTGTTACCTGCAGAAGTGCCATTGCTGCCGCTCAGCTGTATATTGAACCCATAGCCGGATGCATTTACCGTGCAGGTATTATTTTTAAACTCATTATAGTTGCCCCAGCCCGATAAAGCCACATGCACCTGGTAGCCGTCCTTAAAGATGGTGCCGCCGGGATTGGTGCCTATGTTATGCTCTATCAAATAATAGTTGCCTTTTACATCGATCCAGCTATCACCGCTATTCGCCCCGCTAATGCCGGTAGCATCGAAATAGTTGCCGCGTACCAGGCCACCGGTAGTGCCCTCCTTAATATCAACGCATTCGGCTTTTATGCCTGGGCCGATACGATTGTAAAGCACTTTGTTTGAATCGCAGCGGTCAGGATCGCCGTTAGTATAGGTTGCCCAGTTGCTTTTGGCCGACCCGATATAGATACCTTCGCCATAATCGGGGGTCTTTAGCCCGGTATTGGTGATCTCCGTGTACTGGATGGTGTTTTGCGAGCTGAACCGGCGCAGGTGAATGGCTTCCTCTCCTATATTATCCACCTTGATGCTATCGATCAGGCTGTAGCGCGACCCGTCCACCATCAGCCCTTTCAGGCCGTTGATAAGAGTAAAGCCTTTCAGCACCCAGTAGCTGGCCTGCAGGTGCAGTACGTAGCCGGTATTGATATTCTCTGCATCCAGGATGGCGTTGCGGCTACCTCTCAGTATAATAGGCAGGGCCTGGGTACCGTTCTTACCCGCACCGATCACAAACTTCCCTTTATATACCCCATCGGCCATTACGATCTCGTCGCCGGGCAATGCCGCCAGCAGGGCTGCCTTAAGCTGGGCAGCCGTAGATACCGGCACCACGCGCAGCGAGCTGGTTACTGATGGGCCAGCTACAGGCGCAGGCGTACCGGACGTTACAGCTGTTTGCTTGCTGCAACTGATCAGCAATGCCCAGCAGATGATATATAGCAGGTTGTTCATCTTATTATGCCTTATTTTATAAAATCTTCACGCATTGGGCTGAATACATCTATCAGCACGCCTGCTTCCAGGCATACGCAGCCGTGCACAACATGAGGCGGGATATAATAAACATCACCAGCGCCTAATATCTTTTTCTCCCCGTTGATCGCTACTTCAAAAGACCCGCTTTCTACATGCGTGATCTGGGAATGATAATGCTGGTGCAGAGCGCCGATACCGCCTTTTTCAAACTCTACTCTTACCAGCATGAGCTTTTCATCATAGGCCATTATCTTACGTCTTACACCTTCGCCCGTCTGTTCCCAGGCTATTTCCTTGTCTTCTACAAAAACCTTTACGGTCGTTTCTGTTGTTCCCATTTTCTTATTTTATAATAGTTAATAGTTCTTTATTACAATCTTTTGCCGTCGTACCAGGCGGCATAAGGCCCCTGCCATGCTATACGCTCGCCGGCCTGCTCATGCACATGGTTCGATGCCTTGCTGAAATCATTATTGGATTGCGCAATGCGCAGCTTCTTACCATCTACCGTCATCTCCACTACGGTCATCTGCTCATTTTGGACCAGGTAACGCAGGTCGCGCACCGATGAATAAGAATTGGTGGAAAATTCAAGCACCGGGTCAAAGCGACCATGTATCTCGATCACGTTAAAAAAGGACTGGCTTATGCCGTTCTTCCGGACTATGAACGCCGGCTCGCGGCGAAGGTTGAAATCCGGGTCGCCGGCGCCGCTGCGGGTAAAGAAAACTGTGGCCGAATCCTGCACCAGCGATGATATGGTATAATAGGTGCGATAATTCAAAAAGGTGAGCTGCACGATAGTGTCCGCCACTTTTGCCTCTGCTTCTTTCCACAGGTATTGGTAACCATTCTTTTTGCCCAGCGTTTCCTGCTGCCGGGTATAAGGCTCATACCGGAAAGAAGCGCTGATCAGCTGACCGTTGTACTGGAAAGGAAGATCGAACTGGTGCGCAGAACCGGAAACGGTCCGGTACAGGTCGGTCACCAGCTTTTTTCCGCCGGGCAGCTGCAGAAGGTAAACAGTACGCCTCAGCTTCACATCGTTATATGCATTGTCTTCCCCGGCCGCCACTACCTGTACGGCAGGCCGGCTGATATCGCTGAAATATTTATCTGCATGGTGTGCTTCGGCCTCTTTCTCCTTGCCGCTGAAATGACTGGTTTCATCTACCACCACCGTATTATGGGCAATGGTCTGCGCCGCATACCTGGTATTTTCAGGCAGGTAACGGCCGCCATATTTTTGCTCCACACCTATGAAGCGTACAGATCCATAATCGGTCAGCACTTCATTTCCTTTATCAAAAAGATTGTAGTTAAGCCGGTCATAATGCCCGTGCGAAAGACCGTGTGAGGCATATTTAATGATCAGCGTGGTCAGGTCCTCATCCTTACCCGACCGCAGTAGGCTGATGCCGCCTTCATTTCCTTTTATGCCATCCGTGTATTCCACGGAACGGTAAGGATAATATGCCGGCAGGCTTTTGCCGGTGGCTAAAGCAGCAGCGATGCCGGCCCCGCCTTTATTCAGCAACACCACGTTCTGTTTGCGGGCCACGGTCAGCAGGCCTTCGTCCCGGCCATATACTTTCCAGGCGATATTGATAGCGGTGACCAGCTCATTGCTGGTAAAATCTTTTTCTTTCAGCGCATCGTTGATAGGGAAGAAAGAGCCGTTAAGATTGGTTTGCTGCAGCCCGGCCAGCAGGGCCTTCCGGAGAATGCTGTCGCGATGGCGGAAAATGCCGAGCTGGGGCCGTGCATTGTCCAGCGCGCCGGCAAAAAGATAATAAGGCAGGATAGCATAGCGAACATAATAAGGTCCTTCGGTATAATAGCCATCCGGCGAAAAGAGCCCGTCCATCTGCGCGATAAAGCCGCTCTTGCCATCTTTCTTTGTTCCATACAAGGCCATATCCACATAGTCCTTGTTGCCGGTAGCGATGCCTACAATGCCAACACCGGCGCAGGCCCATACACCATGATTATGTATCAGGTCGAACCAGGGCTGCAGGTCTTTGACAAAATAATCCACTTCCGGCTTGAAAGCCCCTTCCTCGATGATCTTTCGCTCTGCAGGGGTAAACGTATTATAGACCAGGTCGTAGGCCATGCCGGTATACACCAGCCAGTTGGCATCATTGAGCGCCTGCCAGAAAAGATGGCCGGGCGAGCTGCTGGTAGCCTGCGGATGCTTTCCGAGCGTAGGGTTAAGCGCGGCATATTTCAGGAACATATCCCTGACCAGCGTTGCATATTTTTTATCGCCGGTAAGATTATACAGTATCCCGCTGTTGAACATCAGCATATAGTTGGCCTTATGCCGGTCGTGAGTATAGCCGCCTGCCGGATCTTTGGGAAAAGGAACATCCACGTCTATGCCTATATGAGCATCTACCTGGCGGCGCAGCTCCTGGAAAGATCGTTGCAGCAAAGGATGATGAAGGTTTTTCTTCACTTCCGCCACTTCCGCGGTGGTAAAAAAAGTGACCGGGTGCTGTGCCGTCAATGACACGGAAACAAACAGCAGGCATATCGTTATAAGCAGGCGCAAGGCAAATACGTTATATTATGTAAAGAGAAAGAGCCGGCGGCTTTACCAGCCGGCCCCGTTATTTATTATCAGGCGAAATAAGTACCGCCATTGATCTCTATGCTTTCCCCATTGATAAACGAAGAGGCATCGCTGGCCAGGTACAGGACCAGGTCGCCAACCTCGCTGGCATTTCCTTCGCGGCGCAGCGGCGTAGCAGCAGCTACATTGGTGCGCACTTCCGGTTTGGTGAACGTGTTGTGAAAAGTGGTATTGATCATGCCGGGCGATACGCAGTTAACCCGGATGCCTTTGGGACCAAGCTCCTTGGCCAGGCCGCGGGTCAGCGTCAGCACTCCGCCCTTGGCCGTAGCATAGGCCAGCGCTCCGAAGCCGCCCCCGTCGCGGGCTGCCTGCGAAGAAAAATTGATAACCGTACCTCCTTCGGTAATATAGGGAAGAGCCGCACGGGTGACCAGGTAAGCTGACTTCAGGTTCACCGCGATCACGGCGTCCCAGAATTCCTCGTCAAGGTCGGCCAGCGTTTTGCGACCCATCAATCCACCGGCTACGTTCACTATAATATGTATCACGTTGCCAAAGGCAGCAGTAGCAGCATCTACCAGGCCCTTCACCTCTTCGGCCTTGGTTACATCTGCTTTCACGCTGATAGCTTCTCCACCGGCTTCCCGGATCAGCCGTATGGTCTCATCGGCCATCTCCTTATTTCCAAAATAATTGACGCAAACTTTAGCCCCGGCAGCCGCCAGCTTCAATGATGCCTGGCGCCCGATATCACGGGAGCCTCCTGTAACGATAGCTACTTTTCCTTTTAATGAATACATGATGATGAATACGTGAGTTGACTGTGATAAATAAGAACAAAGACTAATAAGCTAACTGGGAATTGACCGTTGAAAACCGCTTGACAAGCTCAGGACGGTGCGATAAGAATAAGGTGGTTGGATGTGAACGCTAATCAGCAGTGAATTTTCTATGGCAATCTCCGGTGTCAATATTAGGACGATTTTTCGCCGGCGATCGGAAGCATGAGATAGATTTTTTTTAATAATATATAATATGCCGATCAAAAGCCGCTGAAAAAAAGCGCTTCTTTAGATATGATCTAAAAATTTATTGCCGATAACGTTACCGGCAACGCTACCGGGATTTCCGTAAACATCTTTATCATAGCTTTATCCCCTGATGCTTGCACAATTATGAATAAGCCCGCTACGATCAAGGACATTGCCCGCCAGCTTAATATTTCCATCTCTACAGTATCGCGCGCCATGCGTAACGCTCCCGATGTAAATATTGAGACCCGGAAAGCCGTAATGGCCCTTTCCGAAGAGCTCAACTACCAGCCTAATAAGCTGGCCCTTAGCCTTAAGCAGAAGCAAACGCATAATATCGGCGTGCTGGTCCCCAACCTTGACTATGTGCTGGCCACCATGGTAAAAGGCATAGACGAAGTGGCGCTGGAAGCGGGCTATACGGTGATGGTGTGCCAGAGCAATGAGTCGTTCGGCCGCGAGATCGTCAATACACGACGCTTGCAGGACAGCCTGGTGGATGGCTTTATCATTTCCGTATCCAGCGAAACAAAAGTGTTCGATCATTTTAAAAAGATCCAGGAAAAGCAGATGCCCATGGTTGTCTTTGACCGGGTAACGCCTTTTCTCAAAGCCCCGGGAGTTCGGATCGACAACGAGGACGGGGGCTTCCAGGCCACAGAGCACCTCATCGAGCAGGGCTATAAGCGTATCGCCATCCTGGCCGGGCCCAAAAACCTGGGCATCAGCAATGAAAGGCTTGATGGCTACCTGAAAGCCCTGAAAAAGCATAAGCTGAAAGTTGACCACGACCTGATCATCTACTGCGACTTTAACCAGCATTATGCGTACCTGGCAACGCAGGAGCTGCTGAGCATGAAGAGAAGACCCGACGCCATCTTTACCATCAGCGACCGGATGGCTATCGGCGCTATGCTGGCCATCAAGGAAAAAGGGCTTAGCATGCCCCAGGATATCGGCCTCGTGGGCTTTAACAACGAGCCGGTCGTCAGCCTTGTTACGCCCGGCATATCCAGCGTAGACCAGCCTGCTTTCGAGCTGGGCAAAATGGCTGCCAAACTTTTTATCGAATCCATGCATAACGACAGCGATATGAGCCATGTGGAGGAAGTGCTCAAGGCAAAGCTGATCGTCAGGGAATCATCCCAAAGAATCATCCCTAAAAACGGGAATACAAAATAACTGATCATGATTAGACTTCTGTTAATAAAATGCTCCTTGCTTGTTAGCCTTGCGGCGTTGGCCAATACCATACCTGTCCGCAATATGTCGGAGCTCAGCAATGCCCTGAAAAAGGTGCAGCCGGGCGATACGGTGGTGCTGCAGAGCGGGGAATGGAAAGATGCGCAGCTGGCCCTCAATGTGAAGGGCACCAGCGACAAGCTGATCACCTTTAAGGCTGAGAAGCCTGGCAGCGTAAGGCTTACCGGCAACTCCTGGCTGAAGCTGGGCGGTGAATATATAGTGGTGGACGGCTTCTATTTCACGAATGGCTATGCAGGGAAAAATGCGGTCATTGATTTTCGCTCGTCGAAAAAGATACCTGCCAGCAACTGCCGGGTCACCAATACGGTTATCGACAATTATAATAACCAGCTGCGGATGGAGGAGAACTACTGGATATCCTTCTCCGGCAGGCACAACAGGCTGGATCATTCCACCTTCCGCGACAAAAAGAATATGGGCGTACTGCTTGCCGTGATCCTCGATGATGAGAACAGCCGGGAAAACTTTCATTCCATCGATCATAACCTGTTTGGCCGCCGGCCTCCCCTTGGCTCCAACTCGGGCGAGATCATCCGCGTAGGCGTATCGCAGCATTGCCAGTTCAATTCCAATACCCGGATCACCGACAACCTGTTTGAGCAGTGCGATGGCGAAACGGAGATCATATCGATCAAATCAGGAGGCAACCTGGTGCGCAATAATGTATTCAAGGAATGCCAGGGCAGCGTAGTGCTGCGTCACGGCGATAACAATACGGTAGAGAACAACCTTTTCCTCGGTAACGACAAAGAAGGTACCGGGGGCGTAAGAGTGATCAATAAAGGGCAATGGGTTGTGAACAATTATTTCTATAAATGCCGCGGGGTAGATTTCCGCTCCCCGCTTTCCGTGATGAATGGCATCCCTAATTCCCCGGCCCACCGGTATGTGCAGGTCACTGATGCGGTGATCGCCAACAATACGTTCTACAATTGCTCCTCGGCCTCCTTTTGTGAAGGCAGCGATGCCGAACGTACCTTGCCGCCGGATAATGTGTTCCTGATCAACAATATCTTCTTCAATGACAGGGATAGCCTCATTTACCGCGTTTTTGACAACATGAGCGGCTTTACTTTTGAAGGCAACCTGGCCAGCCTGAAGCTTTCACAGGAGCTGAGCCCCGGCTTTGCCAGAACAGCCTTTGCTGTTTCCAGTAATTCGCTGGTGCCCATGCCGGCGGCCAAGGTGAGCAATATTGCCGCTATCCCCGATTCATTGCAGGCCATTGCCCTGCAGCGTCTGCAACGCCAGCTGCCTGCCAGGCCCGGCTTTGGAGATACCGGGCTGGTGCAACAGCTCCAGGCCAATGCTTTTACCCAAACCGGTGCAGGCTGGCTTGCCAGGCAGCCGCAGAAAAAGATTGCAGCACCGGTAAGCGTAACCTGCCGCAGCGCAGAAGAAGTGCATCAGCAGCTGGCCAAAGGCATTCCCCTCGTTATCCGGCTCAGCAATACCAGCTATGACCTCGACAAGCCATTTTTGATTACCTCACCTGTTATTTTCACGGGCAATAAAAAAGCTACGATCCGTTTCAGCAGCGCTGCCATCCCGGCTATATTTACCATTGCCGGCGATGGGCATCTTACGCTGAATAACCTCGTGATCGACGGCAAAGGGGTCAGGGCAGAAAGCTTTATAGCCAGCGACAGCAAGGGCAGCTCTTTGCACTACGGCCTGGAAGTGAACAACTGCAGCATCAGCGGGCTTAACCGCGAAAATGGCTGCCAGCACCTTTTTTACGCCTACAAATCCATGTTGGCCGACAAAGTGCAGGTACGTAACAGCAGCTTTACCAACAATGCCGTGGACGGCATTATCATGAACGAGGAAAAGGACGATAAGGGCTATTACAATGCCGAAAAGATCTATATCACCAACAATACATTCAGCAATATGCAGGGGATACTGCTGCAGGTGTACCGCGGTGGCAACGACGAAAGCACGCTGGGCCCGCAGCTTTTCTTTACCGGCAACAGGATAAATGATTGCCGCACCACCGACAATAAGCCGCTGCTTGATTTTACCGGCGTGCAGATAACGAATATATTTGCCAACGATTTTAGAGGCGCCAATCCATCTGCCACGCTTGTCAGCTATAAGGATATCGTGCGTGCTCGTCATTATTTTGAAAAGAACAGCCTGGCCGGTTCGGGAAACCTGGCTAAGAACGAATTTGTAATCGAAAAGAACAACATCATAAAATAACTAAAAAGGATAAGCTCATGAAGATCATCCACCAGGTGCATCCTGAAGATTTTGTCAGGTACAATACACAGCAGATCAGGGATAAGTTCTTATTGGAAAAACTGGTTGCAGCCGATAAGATCGAATGCGCCTATACCCATTACGACCGAATGATCGTAGGGGCCGCTCACCCGGTTAACAGCGTGCTGCAGCTGGGTACGTATGAGCAGCTGAAGTCGACGCATTTCCTTGACCGCCGCGAGATCGGCATCATCAACATAGCCGGCACCGGCACCATTACCGTAGACGGGGAAGCTTTTGAGCTGGAAAAGCAGGACTGCCTTTATATCGGCAAAGGCAGGCAATCGGTCAGCTTTGACAGCCACGATGCTGGCAGCCCGGCCAAATATATTTTCTTTTCCTGCCCAGCGCATATGGAATATCCGACCCGGCTCATGAAGCCTGCCGAAGCTTTGCCTGCCGAGATGGGCAGCCTCGACAATAACAATCACCGGGTGATCAATAAATATATCCATCTCGATGGCATCCGCAGCTGCCAGCTTGTGCTGGGCGTTACCACCTTCAAGAAGGGAAGCATCTGGAATACCATGCCGCCTCACCTGCACGACAGGAGAATGGAATCTTATTTTTATTTCGATCTGCCGGAAGGCCAGCGCATCATACATTTTATGGGCGAGCCGCATGAGACCCGCCATATCTTCCTGAACAATGAGCAGGCGATACTCTCGCCCAGTTGGAGCATACACAGCGGTACCGCTACGGCCAGCTATTCATTTATATGGGCTATGGCGGGAGAGAATATGGTATTCACGGATATGGACCCGGTACCGGTACAATCACTACAATAACTATTTAAACCAATAGCTAATGCTTAATTTCAGGATTGACGGAAAAATTGCTCTCGTCACAGGCAGCAGCCGTGGGATCGGGCTGGCCATTGCCAGTGCGCTGGCAGCTTCGGGCGCTGATATCATCGGGGTGAGCAGCAAGCTGGAGCCATCAGGCTCAGCGCTCGAAAAAGCGGTTAAGGAACAGGGTCGTAAGTTCTATGCCTACCAGGCCGATCTTACCAACCGGGGATCGCTTTATGCTTTTATAGAAAAGGTCAAGGCCGATCACCCGGTGATTGATATCCTTATCAATAATGCAGGGCATATTCTCCGCGATCCCGCGGCCGAGCATTCGGATGAGTACTGGGACACCATCATCGATATCAATCTCAATTCGCAATTCATACTGACGCGCGAGATCGGCAAAAGAATGGTGGCACAGGGTGCAGGGAAGATCGTATTTACCTGCTCACTGCTTTCTTTCCAGGGCGGCATCAACGTACCGGGATATGCTGCCAGCAAAGGCGCCATCGCCTCTCTGCTGAAAGCTTTTGCTAACGAATGGGCCAGGTATGGGGTTAACGTGAATGGGGTAGCTCCAGGCTATATCGCTACCGATAATACGGCCCAGCTTCGTGCCGATGCGGACCGCAATGCAGCTATCCTGGCCAGGATACCGGCCAACCGCTGGGGAACGCCTGAAGATATGGCCGGCGCCTTTGTTTTCCTTTCCTCCCCTGCCGCCGACTATATGAACGGGTCCATCATTACGGTAGACGGCGGATGGATGGGCCGGTAAAATAGCTATTGGCTTTACCACTTCAAACCGTGCTGCTACCATTTTTGCTCAGGGTATTTATGGCGACGCGAAGCATGCGACCGGTCCTTTCCAAACAATGCTGAAACTATAAGCCATAAAAAGAGTGCAATAAGAATGACCAGTATTATAGCCAGCACCAGCATATAGTCCATTTAAGCAGTTAATAAGGATATCAGGTAGCTGCATAGTTCAGCAGCGTAGGGTTCATTTCACTGGTAGCTGTTGTCAGGGCAGGCAGGTATATCAGGAAGAAACTTCCCTTGCCAGGCTGGGCATGCCGCCAAAGCCTCTTCTCGACCGGCCACGCCTGGTACCGCCATACGAGCCTTCATCCTCGTCTTCTTCATCATAATCATCTTCATAATCAACATCCCTTCCTCCATGCGACATACGCCCGCCTTTCTGAGCTATGCGCCTGCATTACCTTGGATCCATCGAAGCAAAGCCGTGCTGACCTGATCAGTTTCTTGTTATTATGATTTTTTGCTTTTATCGTTTAAGAAAAAGTAAGTGAGAATCAAAATGGCCTAAACAGCCTGCCCCGCGCAAGTGCGGCAATCAGCAGATAAGCAGCAAACGGTAATTCTAAAAAAATAATTAGGAATGATCCTGGAAAATGGATAAAAAATGTAACCAAACTTTCCACATATATTTTTTTCTGTCCAGTATTTTACACTCAACAAGGGAATATGCCAGGGTAAGCCTGCCCTCAGAGGCCAGTTACCTTGCCGCCGCCGCATATGGCCTGCCAGGGCACAGGTGCGGATGGAACGGTGGTATGGGATAGGATTATATTAACTGCCTTGTTAGCAAGCTATCATTCGCCTGTTTCCATATTGGGGGCATCTACCGGCTTTGATTGGGGAGAGCCTTTTTGCCGGAGAAAGATAGACAGCACAATTATCGCGAAAACCGAGAGGAACTCGCTTTGCCAGTTTTGAAACGACTCGAACCAGAAACGGGAGCCGCAAATAAAGGTCTGCCAGCTTTCGGGTGGCTGCCCTTTCGACAGCAGCTGCTCATTTTCATCTTTCAGGCTTCCATAGAAATGGATGATAAAGGACACGAGGAAAAGGGTAAGCAAGGCTATGGTCAACGAATGCTTGTACACAGACAATATCCAGCCGCCTTTGCGAACTGCCCAGGGAGCGTTCTTTTTTGAAGGGGAAGGCTCACGGTCCACCGCTTCTTCCTTATTGTCGCTTTTTGATTCTGACGACCCTTTCTGTCGCAGGGAGATGGTGAGAACTACAAAAAGCGCCATTTGCAGGAATTCGCTTTCCCAATTTTCAAAGGTAGCTTCCAGGAAATGCCCGGACGAAAAATACCGGGTCATCTCCACTTTTGGCTGCCCGTTTTCCTGCCGTTCCTTATTATATTCTTTCCACCCGGTTATGAACTGGCCCATCACGGAAATAAAGAACAGGAGCAGGAATACCACGGACAGGCTGTTGTTTTGAAGCCATTTCTTCATATTATCGTGCTTTAGGTTTATTTTCTGATCTCTCTCTGTTGATCCTGCTTTGCTTTCACTGGCTGCTGAGCCCCGGGATGCCGTTCCCCCCATCGTTCTATTTCCAAAATCTGTGCAAAATTTCCGGCAGCATACCTGGAACCGGAACGCAGCGACTAATCCTACCTCCACTCTGAAGAAAAATACCTCATTTTTCCAGTTATTTTCCCTTGGTATCAGGCAGGCCGGAACGGTAGATTTGATCCATCATTGGCCAATGTTGCGGACAAGCCGAAACCGGGTGCTAAAGAGTAGGCAGATAAAATAATATCAGTTTATGAAAACACAGTTCTTGATCATATGCATATTGGCTATGCTGCTGGATGGATATGCCGGCCATGCGCAGGTGCAGGCCAGGCATAAGCCGTTTTCCATCACTTTCGCCGGGGTGACCTTTACCGGCACTTATTCGGAAGGTTACCTGCATCGTTCTGTAAGCGGAGGGTTCAGCGCTTTCTGGGGGTTGATCTCCTGGGGTGGCGGAGAAACAATAGAGTGCCGGCCAGGCTCAGCCATATGCCGTATTGAAACCATCGTCAGCATTTCCGCTCCTAAGTTCCGGGTGGATGAAAGCGGGAAAAACGGGTTTGAGAAAATAGAGGTAAAAGAAGGCGAATACCCGGTAGTAGTAGTGGCTGAAGAAGGAAAGCAGATCAGCTTTGCCGTGGATATTACACAGGTCCCGGCCCTCAAAAGAAGCCTATACGAGCAAGCCATATTTGAGCTTAAAGACCCTTTCGTCCTGAGCCCGGATATAGTGAGGCAGCTAAAGCTTTATGATGGCCCGGAAGAAAAAGGGTTTATTATCCCTGCAGGTAAATATCCACTGTATAGTGATGGAAATATTATCTATTGGACCTGGGAGCGGCCGGAAAAGGAGGAACAGATCACTGATAGGTCTGACAGGTAAGGAAAGAGTTCATAAAAGGATCTGTAGAAGAGGATCTATAGAAAAGCTTAGGCTGGTGCGAAGCATGTAGCCGGCATAAATATTATTATAGCTCGTAAGCTATATGATGGCATGAAAGAGATATGCTGATCTCGGTAGTGCCGGACCTGCTCACCACGAAGGCAGGATATCAAAGGATAAAGATCATTTTAAAATCAGGTCAGATGCAATACAGGATAATGCTGGTGTTTGTTATAGGATGGATAGTCATGCTGAAGCTTGTCACCGGCTGCAAATGCAAAGAGAAACGATCGCCTTCAGCCAATTACCAGGATATTAGGCCGTTCCTTGCGGCAGCAAATATCGATGATCCCTCTTTATTGTTCTTTTATACTACTAAATCACGCTGGCCTTTGCCAAATGTGTATTTGTTTGATAAGGATGGAAAACCTGTACGGCCTCCTTCCGAATGCTACCAGGGCCTTGCGGCTGATATAGCAGCAGTGGAAAAGCAGGCGCCTCCACGCATAGCGGGTAAAGGGCTGGAAGCTTTTCTGAATGAAATGCCTGTTGTGGATGCGTACGGAACCCGTATAAGGCCTGCTGATCTTGGAAGCTATGATTATTACCTCCTGGTTGATTTCCTGGCGATACCGGATAAATACAGCCAGCAGGCATTGACCGCGATCGTGCAGTCCGTAAAACGGTCTTCAAAGCATATCCGCTTATTATTGATCCATGCCCTTTCCCGGGAGAATAGCAGGGAGTTTATTATGCCCGGCAGAGATACAGTTTTCCGGGGGAGCAGGCAAGCTGGGCTGCCGGAGAGCAAAGGGCCCTAAAGAGCAGTGTACAACAGATAAGGATAGCTAATGGATATTCGGATGAATACAGCAATAGAAGGATATGGAGTAGATAATGCTAAGCAACATATTTGGTGATCGCAGCGGCAGACAGACGGGCTGTTCCTACGGGAGCAGCCCTTTATATATTTTATCTATAGCATTGGCATCACATTTTATTGGTTATTTTTATTATTAAAATAAATATCAATATGTTAGTAAGGTAAATCTATGTGCCTCAGGAACAACAGCCGGATAGTTGTGATCTGCTTTCAATTATAGTTCTCAAACAACCACCAATGATGTGATCTCAACACGTGATGCTGTGAATGCTTTCAACTATTCAGCAGCTTAGCTCTCTAACAACTACCTTCCGGTTTGTTAAACAGGCTTAAGTTTTAATAACCCGCATTTAAAGTTCCTTTACCCGGGTTTTAGCCTGGTAAGCACTTAGAGCTACGTAAAACTCCCTCCCAGATCCAGGACAATTGCGCTTGCGTATTGATTTTCAAAAGATTATATTTGCTCTTTATTATCTCTTCTTACCCGCTCAGTGCTGAATATCAATTCTTTATATGCTTCAGCCGAACTGCTTCGCCGCCTGGCTGAAAACCGTTTTCCACAGCTGTTAATAATCATAGTAAACATCCGGGAAAATCCGGAGTAATATTTCTATATTCGCATTAGTAAAAATACTGAAATTTACTGGTAAAATTCCCTTACTTTTAAAAGTATGATTACTAAGTAAAATAACTGAAATCTTTTACTGTTCTGTGTTTCATAGGATTCTAAGGGTAAAACCAGCGCCCATACACCGTTGAAACACCCCTCTATAATAGCCAATTTTGTATCACAATAGATTTTTGAACCGTCTAAACTCGTTAAGAATTATGAAAAAGATCACCACAATCAAGCGCAAAATCAATTGGGACGATCCTCTGGTAGGAGGCATTTTCGACTGGGAAAACTAAATTTTAGTTTAATTTCTCCGAAATTATAATTTATTTAAAAGCTGTTCTATATTTGGACCAAATCCAATAACATAGAACAGCTTTTTTTTAATATCCTAACTTATTCGTATTTATTACCATTGCTGGTAATTTTACTGCTTGTGAAAAAAGTGGGGAAGCACCTCCTGGTGCTGGCCTTCTATTGTATCATCTTTTTCTGCCTGGATTTTTTTGTAGACAACCTGTGGAACTTAATAGGTGAGGCTGCTTACCATTATATTTATACGCTGGTAGAATACAGCACGTTTACATTCCTGCTCTTCCAGAACTTTAAAGCCCGCAAGACCAATCTCGTGGTTCTGGGCATTTCCCTGTGCTTCCTGCTTTTCCAGGTCATCTACCTGCAAACATCCCAGGCCGAGCTGCTTGACTCCATTCCGATCGGGGTATATACCATATTACTATTAGGCTATATATTCTATTATTTTTACAGGCAGATCACCAGCAATGCCCCTGTTGCTTTTTACCGGCAACACACTTTCTGGTTTGCGATCGGTATACTGATATACCTTTCCGGCACTTTTTTCTTCAATATCCTGATCAATCAAATGCCAAAGCAAATACGGCCATATTGGTTTATAACTTATATATTTGACATCATAAAAAACATACTTTTTACTATTGCAGTTATCGTATATACCCACAATCCCAAGGAGACCAAAAACAAGGAAAAACCTCTTCCGTTCCTCGATTTCTCTTAGTATCAAAACCGCATCCGTTTAATCATGTTCCTTTTGCAAACCACCCAACCCGCTACAGGCATTCCCTTTGTGCTGATCATCGGCGCCCTGGGTATGGTGGTGCTTACGGCCAGCATTATCCTGCTACTGGTTTTACACCAGCGCAAAGTATCGCGCTTCAATACCAGGATGCAGGAAATGGAAAAGATGCAACAGCGCGTGCTGCTGAATGCTTCGATCAAGCTGCAGGAAGAGGAGCGCCAGCGCCTGGCTGCCGACCTGCACGACGACGCCGGCCCCTTGCTTGCCACAGCCCGGCTTTATCTTAATGAGAACCTGGTAAACCAGGACAAAGCCACCCAGCTACAGTCGGTTTACCAGGCCCGCCAGATCATAGACGACACTATCCAGCTGATCCGTAATATCAGCCATAGCCTGATGCCCCCTACCCTTAAGAACTTCGGGCTCGAATCGGCTATCAACGACCTTTTCCAGAAGATCAGCAGCTCCGGAAGCATGAACGCAAGCAGTCGCTTCCACGACTACCGCGAACGGCTCAAAACAGACAAGGAGCTGGTAGTGTTCCGTATCGTGCAGGAACTGGTCAGCAATATCCTGAAGCATAGCAGCTCCAGCTTTATACATCTTACCCAGAACATCCACGAAAACAAATTTTTCCTCCGCATCCACCACGACGGCCGGGGGATCGTTCAATCGGATTTTGAAAAGCTCACCAAAAGCAATATTGGCCTGGGGCTGAAAAATATCACCAGCCGCTTGCGGCTGATCAAAGGAGAGATATTGTTTGAAAAGGATATTTCCCAAACCTATTATAAGGTCACGATCGAGCTGCCCAAGGACGATCCTTACCAGCAGTAGATCGTGGCTCCCCCGCGCAAGGCCGGATAATGCTCTCCCCTTGCAGCTTTGTTGAATGGTAGTGGGTATTATTCTTTATTTTTGCCGATAACTGAAAAAATGGGAACCATCAAGGTAGCTATCGCTGACGATCACAAAATTTTCCGCAAAGGCGTCATCCTTTCGCTGCGTCCCTTCAGCAATATTAAGTTTGTGCTGGAAGCCAACCACGGCGATGAGCTCCTGGAAAACATAGAACAGGCTGACCCTGATGTAGTGCTGATGGACCTGCGTATGCCCGGCAAGGACGGGATAGAAGCCACCAAGATACTCAGCAAAAAATACCCCGGCGTTAAAGTGCTTGTGCTGAGCATGTACGAAGACGAGCGCTTTGTCTATCACCTCATGGAAAACGGCGCCAACGGCTACCTGCTCAAAAATGCCGAGCCCCAGGAGATACGACGCGCGATAATGGAAGTGTACGAAAAAGGCTATTACCTCAACAACTTCGTGAACCGCATCCTGCTGAAAAAATCCCATTCCCGGCAGAAAGTAGTGCCTTCGCTCAACAGCGAGATCACCCTTACCGACAAGGAAAGGGATGTGCTGCGGTTCATATGCATGGAATTCACCGCCCAGGAGATAGCCCAGAAAATGGATATCAGCCCCAGGACCGTAGAGGCGATCAAAGACCGGCTAATGGAACGTTTTGGCTGCAAGAACACGGCCGGGCTCGTATTCTTTGCCGTGAAGAACACGCTGATCGACTAAACCATGTTCCCTTCAGGACGGGAACTGCAGCTCCGGGATATCGCCCCTGACCACCAATCTCCCGGCTGTCTTTTCCCTGATCTCTTCCACGCTTACGCCGGGCGCCCTTTCTTTCAGCACAAAGCCTTCTTCGGTAATATCCAGCACGGCCAGGTCGGTCACTACTTTTTTTACGCAACCTATCCCCGTCAGCGGCAAGGTGCAGGCCGGCAATAATTTTGATTCTCCCCTGGGATTGCAATGCACCATGGCCACGATGATATTCCGGGCGCTCGCCACCAGGTCCATTGCTCCGCCCATCCCTTTTACCATCTTACCCGGTATTTTCCAGTTGGCGATATCTCCCTGGTCCGATACTTCCATTGCTCCCAAAACGGTAAGATCGATCTTGCCTGCCCTTATCATTCCAAAGCTCATGGCAGAATCGAAGAATACGGAGCCGGGCACGGTAGTGATGGTCTGCTTGCCGGCATTTATGAGGTCGGCATCCTCTTCTCCTTCCCAGGGAAAAGGCCCCATTCCCAGCAAGCCGTTCTCGCTCTGCAATACTACGCTCATGCCCCCGGGTATATAGTTGGCCACCAGGGTTGGTATGCCGATGCCGAGATTGATATAAAAGCCATCTTCCAGCTCCCTGGCTATGCGTTGGGCTATCTGTTCTTTGGTTAAACTCATACGGCCTGTTATAGAAATGTATAAAAATTCTGCAGCTGATGATCTTTTTTCTTACCCGCGTTTGCGCACGGTACGTTGCTCGATCCTTTTCTCATAATCCTTTCCCTGGAATATCCGGTGCACATAAATGCCGGGAGTATGTATATGATCGGGGTTCAGCTGGCCGGCAGGCACCAGCTCTTCCACCTCGGCGATCGTTATCCTGCCGGCCATGGCCATCAGGGGATTGAAATTGCGGGCAGTTTCATGGTATACCAGGTTGCCATGCGTATCACCTTTCCAGGCTTTTACGATGGCGAAATCAGCATCAAAAGCGTATTCAAGCAGGTATTCCTTGTCATTGAACTTCCTGGTTTCCTTGCCTGCCGCCACCTCCGTGCCTACGCCTGCGGGAGTGTAAAGGGCCGGTATGCCATACCCGGCTGCAAGACAGCGGGTGGCCAGCGTGCCCTGCGGCACCAGCTCTACCTCCAGCTCACCGCTCAGCATCTGCCGTTCAAATTCAACATTCTCCCCCACATAGGAAGAGATCATCTTCTTCACCTGCCGCTGGTGCAGCATCAGGCCAATGCCAAAATCATCCACGCCGGCATTATTGGAAATACAGGTCAACCCGGTCACTTTCTTGCGAACCAATTCTGCTATGCAATTTTCAGGAATGCCGCAGAGCCCAAAGCCACCCAGCATGATTACGGCGCCATCCGCTATATCGGCAATAGCTTCTTCTGCGTTCTTTACAACTTTTTTCATACAACTTTTTTGAGATATGCGGCCAGGCGCGTTCTTCGTGAGATACGGGGCCGGTCATTGCGCCGCCAGCGTATCGGGCTTATTCTCTTCAGCCTGCTCCTGCTGCAAGGTATCATTTAAAACGTTATTCCTGCGCCTGAGAGAAGGATCCTGTTCGGTATGATCTTTCCCGGCAAGAGAGTCGAGCAGGGTTTTCATCAGCACAGGATGTTGCTGGTAGTAAGCAAAGCTTTCATCAAACTGCTGGCGGGTGATCTTATGCACCTGCAGCACCTGGTCGTACACCTCTTTGGCCCTGGCTCCTTTGTGTTTACCTGTATCGATACCGGTCACAAAGCCGTTTACGAATTCGCCGGCGCGTATCATATCCCACATCACCTGCTGCATTACCGGCAGGGGCAGGATATTAGCCGGCAGCTTCCTGCTCTTGCAGGCTACCAGCAATAAGAAAGGCACCAGGAAACAGATCATGCTTTTTCTCATCTCAGCTCTTTATAAGCGCTAATATTCGTGATATCCAGCTTGGAAAGCAGCTCTACCGCACGGATCCTCAGGTCGGAGCTGGCCTTTTTGAACACCCGGACCAGCTCTGTGCTTTTACCCTGGAAAAAGAATTGCACGATCATGGAGTTGGGATTCTCCGTATTAAGCGTGGTGAGGTAGTTCAGTGAATTGAGGATGCCGTTACGCCCTTCTTCCTCGTTCTCGTAAAACTTATCCATACCCGAGCGGTAGTAAGCATAGAGCGCATCGTGTACCAGGGCAAACCGGTTATTGTTCAGGTTCTCTGCCAGCCAGTAACGGTTACGCAGGTTATCGAATGACTTCCACCCGCTGATATCCCTTCCTTCCGGGGCATTATTGACGATATTCCACGCCTTCTGGAAATAGGCATCCCCACCGCGAAGGCTGAAAGAGTCATAATCGAGCCCAAGGATGATATTGACATAATATGCGATAACAGCGGTCAGGTTGGCTGCTATCGGATCGTTGCCCTGCACCCTGTTCTCGTTGAACTCTATCGGCTGGAACTCTACGTAACGGAAAGTAACGTTATCGTCGATATAGTTCATGATAGGCGAATCGTAGGATGTATTATAGATAGGACGGGCAGCCTGTATGGTGAGCTTTCCCCTGAATACATTATTGCCAAGATCCTGCTCCACGTTCAGCAGCAGGTTGCATTGTATCTTTTCGTTGGGTTGAAATACATCGTTGGTCCAGCGGCGGTTGTTGATAAAGTTCGTCAATGCCCCCTGCAGGGTCTGGAAAATATTCTTGTTTACCTGCGAGCTGATCTTGCTGCTAACCACGGTAAGGCGTGCCTGTATCTCCTGGGCGCCCGCAAAAGCGGTGCAGCCGGCAAAGAACAGCAACAGCGCAGTTTTCTTAAGCATACAATGTAATTATTTGATCTATTATATCCCTGGCCACGGCGGCCTTGGATTTTATATCGAACCTGATCTCCTGCCCTTTCCTGGTGAACAGGGTCACTTTATTGGTATCTGTTCCAAAACCGGCGCCGGCATCTGCGAGTGAATTAAGAACGATCATATCCGCATTTTTACGGGCCAGCTTGTCCAGCGCATGTTCCCTGCCTTCAGACGTCTCCAGGGCAAACCCAACCAGCAATTGGTCGTTTCTTTTCCTTTCGCCAAGGCTTTTGAGGATATCGGTTGTCCTGGTGAGCTCAAGCGTAAGATGCCCTACCGTTTTTTTGATCTTCTCTTTTTCTGGATGAACAGGGGTATAGTCTGCCACGGCAGCGGCCATAACGGTAATATCCATATCCTCAAAAACCTGCTCACAGGCCTTATACATCTCGGCGGCCGTGCTTACCGGCACTACCCGTATACCGGCTGAAGCCAGCTTTACGGAAGGCCCGGCCACCAGCGTTACCCGGGCGCCACGCCGCTCAAATTCCTGCGCCAGGGCAATGCCCATCTTGCCGGAGGAATGATTGCCGATAAAACGAACAGGATCGATAGGTTCGTATGTGGGACCGGCGGTCACCAGCACTTTCTTTCCCTGTAAGGACAGGTCGGTGTCCAGACGGGATATAATGAGCTGCAGCATATCTTCCGGCTCGGCCATACGACCGTCGCCAAAAAGGCCGCTTGCCAGCTCGCCTTTCGCTACCGGCAATACCGTTACGCCATTAGAGCCGATCTTTTGCAGGTTGGAAACGGTGGCAGGATGGTGCCACATATCTTCATCCATTGCCGGCGCTGCCATTACTGGGCAGGTAGCTGAAAGATAGACGGCCAGCAGCAGGTTGTCGCAAAGGCCATTGGCCATCTTGGCCAGCGTATTGGCGCTTAGCGGGGCGATCAGGAAAATATCGGCCCACCGGCCCAGGGCTACATGGTTGGCCCAGTTATTTTCCTCGGAAAGATCTGATAGCACCGGGTTGCGGCTAAGGGTAGACAGGGTAAGCGGGGAAACGAAATCAAGGGCAGCCGGGGTGATCACCACTCTTACCTCGGCGCCTTCCTTTACCAGCAGGCGCACCAGTGAGATGATCTTATAAGCAGCAATGCTGCCGGTAATGCCGATCAGTATCTTTTTTCCCTCTAACATGATCTGTCAAATGTAGCAAATAGCAGAAAATAAACATTCCCGGCCAGGGAATCAGGCAAAATAAAACGGGCATAAAAAAACCACAGCGACGGGAAAGACCTGCGCCGCTGTGGCTGTTAAAGATATCGCAATGAGAAGCGGGAAGGATCAGCTGAAAAGCTCGTCTTCTCCCTTCCGGAAATATACCTTGTCTTCCAGGAACTCCTGCGTGGCCAGCAGGGCCGGGTTGGGCATTCTTTCATATGCCCGCGAGATCTCGATCTGCTCTTTATTCTCGTGGATCTCTTCCAGGCTGTCGGTATGGCTGGCAAATTCATCGAGCTTATTGTGCAGCTCTTCCTTCAACGAAATGTTGATCTGGTTAGCCCTCCTGGCAATAATGGAAATAGACTCATAGACATTTCCTGTCTTGCTCTTGATATCATTCAGGCTTTTGGTCTCAACATTGTTGACGATACCTGCACTAAGCTGCCGTCTTAACTTGCTCATCGCTTAATTTTTTAATATTTGATTGGGATAAATTCATCAGGGCTTCCGCATCCCTGCGAAGCTTGCTGTCAGGAAAACGGTCGACGAACTCGTTATATTCTGTAACTACTTTTTCGTAACGCTCTATCTTCTTATCTTCCACGCTCATTTCTGCGAACCGGAACCAGGATTTGAGGGCCATGAACTTGTAAAGATCCCCATGCGGTGATTCGGGAAAAGATTCAAGCACTTCTGTAAAGGCAACGCCGGCGGCCCGGTACTGGCCCATATCATAGTAAAGCTGGGCGCTCTTGTGATCCTTGATCTCCAGCTTACCGCGGCAGATCTCGATTATCGCGTTGGCTTCCTCGTTGCGTGGGGAGCCCGGGTGAGTATTGATAAAGGTCTGCATCATTCCAATAGCCTTGATGGTATTGGTCTGGTCAAGCTCGGGCTTTGGCGACTGCTTATAAAAGGAATAAGCGCGCATATAATCCACTTCTTCGGCCCTGGAGCTGGTCGGGAATATTTCCAGAAAGCTTTTGAAAAGATTCTCGGCATTCATATAATCGCCCTGGTTATAAGCGCAATAGGCATATTTATAGTAAATGTCCTGGAATTCGGGGCGGGTCTTATAATAAGGCATTACATCCTCATAAAGCACCTGGGCCTTATTGTATTGCTTTTTTACATAATATTTCTCGGCCATCCGGAGCTTGTATTCCGGGTCGGGATTTTTAACGATCTTATTAATGCTTTTGGAGCAACCGGCAAGCATTAACGCGGCCATAAAAAATAATACAATACGCATAAAGGTGTGCAAAGTTAATATATATAAGCAAATCTTGCTGAAAAAAGATCGACTGCCAAAACAGGTCAGTTAAGATTTTGATAAAGAGGTGCTAAAGCCTCTATTTTACCGACCGGCAGCCTGGAAGGGCAAAAACGGCCAAGGCCGCATACCGGGCTTATAGCCGCAAAAGCATAAAAAAACCCTCCCTGTATAGGGAGGGTCTCGTTGTGTCTATCAGCAAAAAGTAATCACAAGTTTGTTATCTCTTCCGCAGGTTGGGGTGCGGAGGATCTACTGTATTGGGGCCGTCTTCATTGTTGCCGGCAGCGCGCAGATCTACAGTGTTGCAATCTCCGCCTTCCTGGCCATAGTTGAAGATAAAGCGATCCTGGCTTATGCCTTCCCTCTCTACGAGGTGAGTGATCACCTTATTAACGTGATCCCAGCTTAATTGTTGTTCTTTCTTGCTGGAAGAGCAATATCCAACAACAACTATTTTACACTCAGGAGAGTTACGCAGCTTGGAAGCTACGGTAGCCAGTACAGCTTTTGCATCATCGCTCAGGTTGTTAGAACCGGCTCTGAAAGAAACGCTGGGCAGGGCTCCGAGCTTGTTAGCGCAATCATTACCACCGGGGATAATGCCTTTGCAGCACTCAGGATCAGGGCATTTACCTACACCATCAGCATCTACCGGCTGGCAATAGGTAGGAGTGATCTTTTCTTTGTCCCTGCAATCAGGAACACCGTCACCGTCAGTGTCAAGGCTTACACCGTGCGTATCAACAGGACAGCCGGCAGGTGTTTGCTCCAGGTCAAACTGGTCGGTAACACCGTCGCCATCGCTATCAGGCAGTACGGGTCTTGGCAGCTTCATGATCTTGGGGTTGCGGATCTCCTGGTAAGCGTAATCCAGCGGATTCAGCCAGTACAGAGGTTCTACAGCTTTGGCGCCAAGGTTGAAGTTCAGACCGATAGTAGCATAGTTATAAGAGTCGAAATCGCGGGTCAGCACGGCGTCTCCGAATGGAGCTTCCTGCCACCTTTGACCATCAAGCAGGTCATCCTTAACGAAGGTATGACGGTCTTCAATAGCCAGGTTGATACGGTTGCTGAGCTTGAAAGCAATACCCAGACCAACTGTTCCGGAAGGCTTGAAGGTGTCGCCAAAAAGCTTGGGACGACGATCGCCCTGGTCTTCAGCAGGCGTTTCGTATGTCTTGTCCATCATGTTTTTCAGCTGCTTGCGAACATCCTTGCGGTTCTTGTAAACGCCGCCGCCGGTGATGTTCCTGAAATTGTACTTCTCACCATTCTCGTTCAGGGCGTTCACCCTTGTGTCGTAGATCGATCCACCCAGACCGGCAAATCCATAGATGTTCATGCCGGTTTTGGCTTTGTGGAAACGAACGTTGTTGAGCGTGAACACGCCTTGCAGGGACAGGTCCTGAACCCTTGTCTTATAATTGTAATAAACAGGGTCATAACCACCCTGGGGAGCAGGAGAGCCAGCTACCTGGCCATTGTATGCATCCCATGCAGGGTTTTTGGAATAGTTATAAGAAGGGCTGAAATGCAGGCCCTTGCCTATTCCGTATAAATACTCGAGCCTCATAGAGAAAACATAACCAAATGCCTTTCTCACATGCAGGCCAAAACCAGGGGTCGGGAAGATAGCAGGAACATCACCGCTTACAGTGAAGGCACCGCCTTTGATACCGATTTCCCACTGGTTACGTGGTTTTGCAGGATAATTGTAAGTTCCATTCAGAAATTCAGTATGCTGAGGGAGCCTACTACTGGGGATGACCGAAGAGTCTTCGTAGGACCTAACCCCCACTTGGGAGAAGGCTGAAAACCCCATAAGGCATAGAATGCCTAAGAGAAATTTGTACTTTTTGCTTGCCATAACTAAGGATTAAGATTTGAAAACAAATGTCTTAATAAAAAGCAAAAATATAACTTGAACAGTAAAAACCAAATTTTTATATAAAATTTACTTCTTTGTTCATATTATATTTCAACTACTTAGTCAATTAAAGCCTTCATTTCGATGCATGATGTTAAAATAATTTTTTACCCGTAAATTGCCCCTCTTTTACGTCAATGGACCTACCCATATCACTTATCGGGGCTGAACTGAAAGCTTTTGAGGCTCGGTTTAAGGAGGCCGTAAAGAGCCAGACCCCGCTTCTCGACCGTATTATGCGCTATATTGTCAAGCGCAAAGGCAAGCAGCTCAGGCCGATGTTTGTGCTGCTGTCTGCCCGCCTGCTGGGGCCTGTCAGCGAGTCTACCTACCGGGCAGCCTCGCTGGTGGAAGTATTGCATACCGCTACTTTGGTGCACGACGATGTAGTGGACGATTCACAGGAACGGAGAGGCTTTTTTTCCGTTTATGCCCTTTGGAAAAACAAGGTCTCTGTGCTGGTAGGCGATTATCTCCTGGCAAAAGGGCTGCTGCTTTCCCTCGATCATAATGATCATAAGATCCTCCATATTCTTTCTGATGCCGTCAGGAAAATGAGCGAAGGAGAGCTGCTGCAGATGGAGAAATCCCGCTCGCTCAACCTCGATGAGCAGGTTTATTACGAGATCATCCGCAACAAGACAGCCTCCCTCCTGGCTTCTGCCTGCAGCGCAGGCGCCTGGTCGGTGACCGAGAACGAAGAGCATGCTGAAAAGATGCGTCTCTTCGGCGAAAAGGCCGGCATGGCCTTCCAGATAAAGGACGACCTCTTTGACTACGCCAGCGAGAATGTAGGAAAGCCTACCGGAAATGATATCAAGGAAAAAAAGCTGACCCTCCCGCTGATCTATACGCTTAACAATACCGATAAGGAAACCCGTCGGAAGATCATCTATATCGTCAAAAACAAGAACCGGGATAAGGAAAAAGTGAAATGGGTGACCGGCAAAGTTGAAGAAGCGGGCGGCATTGATTATGCCATCCGCAAAATGAATGAATATAAACAGGCCGCGCTGGAAGTGCTGTACAGCTTCCCTGAAAATCCCTACCGTAAAGGGCTGGAAGACCTGGTACGTTATGTAACAGAAAGAAAGTATTGACCTTCTTCCCAGCCATTTACAAACGGCTGGCGGATCAGCTTATCCTACATTTGCTTTCAAATACTGCCTTGAGTAAACGCTGGACCATATTAAAAGCCGATGAAGAGCAGGTAACAGCCCTGCACCAGTCGCTTGGCATCAACCCCGTGCTTTGCCGGATACTGGTACAACGCGGCCTCCGCAGTTACGATGAGGCCAAAAGCTTTTTCCGTCCCCGGATAGAGTACCTTCATGATCCCTGGCTGATGAAGGACATGGAAAAAGCTGTAACACGCATCATATCGGCTCTCAACAGCCATGAAAAGATACTGGTCTTCGGCGACTATGATGTAGACGGCACTACAGCTGTAGCCAGCATGTACAAGTTCCTGCGCCAATTGCAGGCCGACGTGAGCTTTTATATCCCCCACCGTTATCGTGAAGGATATGGCGTAAGCAAGGCCGGCATCGATTATGCGCACCAGCACGGGTTTACGCTGATCGTTTCGCTCGATTGCGGCATAAAGTCTGCTGATCTGATAGCTTATGCCGCTACGCTTGGCATCGATTTCATTGTCTGCGATCACCACCTGCCCGATGAAGCGCTGCCCCCGGCCGTAGCGATCCTTAATCCCAAGCAGAAGGACTGTTCTTATCCTTTTAAAGACCTATGCGGATGCGGCGTAGGCTTCAAGCTCATTACGGCGCTGACGCAACGCCTGGGCCTGCCGCCTGAAAAAGCCTTTGCCTATCTTGATCTCCTGGCTACTGCCATTGCAGCCGATATCGTGGATATGAACGGGGAGAACAGGATACTCGCCTTTTACGGGCTGAAAAAAGCCAATGAGAACCCCAATCCCGGGATTAAGGCGCTCTGCACGCTAAGCGGGGTAAAAAGCCCTCTCAGCATCAGCAACCTTGTTTTCATGATCGCCCCAAGGGTGAATGCCGCCGGCCGGATGGACGATGCGCGCAAGGCCGTACAGCTTTTCGTGGCCGAAGACGAGACAGAAGCACTGCATTATGCTGAAATGCTGCACAGCGACAACTCCGACCGTAAAGAGGCCGACAGCAGCATTACGGAAGAAGCCCTGGCGCTTATACGCAATACCAAAGAATGGGAAAGCCGTAAGTCGACTGTCGTGTTCCAGCCGCACTGGCATAAAGGCGTGGTGGGTATCGTGGCTTCACGCCTGATAGAGCATTTTTACCGGCCTACCATTGTGCTCACCAGGTCGGGAGACTATGCGGCCGGCAGCGCACGCAGCGTGCCGGGGTTCAATCTTTATGAAGCTATCCATGCCTGCCGGGAGCACCTGCTTGGCTATGGAGGTCATTTTGCCGCCGCCGGCATGACCCTGGAAATAGCCCAGGTAGACAGGTTCCGCGACAGGTTTGAAGAAATTGTCGCTACTACCATTGACCCTGAAATGCTGGTACCCGAGATCGTCATAGACGCAGAGCTCAGCTTTACAGATATCAGCTGGGTATTTTATAATATCATTGCCCAGATGGAGCCTTTCGGCCCAAAGAACCTCCGGCCCGTCTTTATATGCCGCGCGGTTACCGACACAGGCTATTCACGTATCGTTAAAGAGCAGCACCTGCGTTTCGTGGTCAGGCAGCAGGGCATTACACTGACCGGTATCGGGTTTGGGATGGCAGATAAGCTCAGCCTGCTTCAGTCAGGGCCATCCGATCTTGTCTTTACCCTCGAGCCCCACGAGTGGAACGGCGAGCGCTCGCTGCAGCTGAAAGTGCTTGACATACGCGCTTCTGCCTGATCCCTTCTATTTCCCTCCAATTCATTACTGCTATAAAAAAAGAAGCCATCCCTGCGGATGGCTTCAAATACATGAACCTTATTCTTACTGTATGATCAGTGATTTGATAGCTACAATCTTGGTATTGCTCACCAGCTGCAACCTGTACACTCCCGGTGGCAGGGTAGCAGGCACTACTAATGTCTGGTTGATGAACGTAGCCTGGATATTGATATCCTTACGGTAAACCTGCTGTCCAGCGCTGTTGGATATCACCACTGCATAATAACCCGGAGTGATATTGGCCTTGCTGAAGCGCAGCTCAGTGCCTCTTACAACCGGAACAGGATAAATGGTAAAGGCCGGGGAAACGGCAGCTACTGTAAAGGACCTTTCTATGCCGTAAGAGATGCTGCTTCCGGTTGAAGCATACGCTTTATAGTAATAGGTAGCTCCCTGTATCAGTCCTGTCAGGTTCACGGAGAAGTTGGAACCGCTGAGGTTTGTTCCGGCTACCCGTATGCCTGTGCCGCTGGCAAAGCCGCTGATACCGCTATACTCGATACCATAGGTGGTAGCGCTGCTACAGCCTGATGTGCCAAGAGAGCCGCTGATAGTTGCCCCGGTGGTAGTGATAGCCGTAGCATCGCCTGTAACAGCTGAAGGCGGCGTATTGACACCAAGCCCGGAAGCTGCAACATTCACCGTGATGCTGACCCCACCGCCTGTAACAGGTATATTACCGTTGTACGATTGGGCTGCAGTTGGCGTGAACCTTACGAATATCTGCTGGCTGAATGTACCGCCAGGCTGCGTAATAGTAAGCGTAGTTGTGTATGTGCCGCCTGATGTGGTAGAGAAAGTATATCCACTCAGCGGGCCTACTGTTATTGCCGCGGCCGTGAGGTTAACTCCTGTAAGCGTAAAAGAATTAGGACCAGCCGTAGTATTGATGCAGGTAGAGCCGAAGGCTGTCAGCGAAGTAGCGGTAAGCACCGGTACCACCGGCGTGGCCTGGCTGGCAGGGTTGCCTGTAGCCGTTGATGCATTATACTTGGGCGGAGTGCAGTTGTACTCATATACCCTGAAGTAATAAGTAACCCCTGTGGTCAACCCGCTGACATTGACAGTGCTGGCAGTACCATTATACACCACCTGCTCACCTGTACCGGCATAAACAGCATTGGCCGCAGGCGTATTGCCGTCTACAGGGGCTGTAAAGCTATTGGTGGTATTGATTTTCACTACGCGCCCGCTTCCGCTGCCGTTCACCCAGCTTACCGTCATGCTGGTAGCAGCAACGTTGGTAAAGGTAATAGCAGAAGCCTGCGTAACAGGCGGATCACATACCGGTGCCAGGGTAGTTACGGTTATCTCGTTTGAGTTGGCTGAAGTACCACTGGCATTGGCAGCCCTTACTACATAATAATAAGTGGTAGACGCAGCCAGGCCTGTTACCGCATAAGAAGTGACATTGCCGACAGACAGGTTCTGGTAGCCCGTAACATATACAGGCGTGCCACCGCTGCCGCCGGCGCCTTTTACAAATATCTGGGAGATACGGCTGGTACCACCAGCTGCTACCGCAGCATTGTTTACCGATACACTGCTGGTATTGATCCAACGGATAGATACCAACGGTTGATTATTACATTCGCTTGGCAGGGCAAGATCCGTAACACCGGCCCAGTTAGCAGCGCTGCCGGCAGTAACTGCCGCCGTCATGGTAACCACGCCGCCAGCCAGGTCGGTCCAGGCGCCGGTAGCGCCTACCCTGTACTGTATCTTAAAGTCTTTAGGGCCCGTGCCGGATGAACCCTGCAGCGACGACAGCGTAAGGCCGGTAACACCTGTAGTGTTCACATTGATCAACCAGTATTTATCGCCCGCAGCCGTCCAGTCAGCTGCACCTACAGAGAAAACACCTGATGCAGGACCGCCCGGATAGGAAATAGTACCTACATTATTACCGGTAACTGTCTGGACACCGCTGTTATTGGCATTACCCTGGTTAGCCGTTTGAGAAGCCGAGGTGCTGGTCGGGAAGGTCCAGCCGGCAATAGTAACGCCTGCGCCTCCCGTTAATGTGTACACATCCAGGAAATAGCCGGTAGCGCCGGTCACTGCATTCCAGTTAGCGGTAAAGCCCGTAGACCCAACAGCCGTTGCCGCCGTTGCTACAGGAGCTGCAGGTGGAGTACCACCTGTAACACCTGTACCGCTTACGGCAACAGTAGCCGTAGCGCCGCCGCCACTGATAGTTACGTTGCCGCTCTTGGCCCCGGCTGACTGCGGGGTGAAGCGCACATATACCGGCGTGGCTGTAAGTGTAGCCGTTGTATAAGCAATGGTGGTGCTTGCACCCCAGGTGCTGTTATCATTAGATACCTGGAAGTCAGTGGAAGGAGCTGTTACCGTGATAGTGCCGGGAGCACCGGTCAGGTTGGCGCCAGACAGGTTAAAGCTTTGAGAGGTAGAGTTGGTCCCTACTGTTATATTTCCAAAATCTGCCAAAGTACCTGCTGTTAAAGAAGGAGTGGCACCGGCTGTAGTTGTGACCGTGATCTCGTTCGAGTTGGCTGAAGTACCACTGGCATTAGTTGCCCTAACAACATAATAGTAGGTGGTAGAGGCCGCCAGGCCGGTCACTGCGTAAGAAGTAACATTGGCGACAGACAGGTTCTCATAACCGGTAACATATACCGGTGTTCCACCACTGCCGCCAGCGCCTTTTACGAATATCTGGGAGATACGGCTGGTACCGCCGGCAGCCACTGTAGCGTCATTTACCGATACGCTGCTGGTGTTGATCCAACGGATCGATACCAGGGGCTGGTTATCGCAGGCAGCCGGTAACGCCAGGTCGGTAACCCCGAACCAGGTGGCAGCGTTGCCTGCTGCTACAGCGGTAGTGATGGTTATAGCACCTCCGGACACATCGGTCCAGGTGCCGGTAGCGCCTATCCTGTACTGTATCTTGAATTCTTTGGGACCTGTGGCTGAAGAGCCCTGCAGGGACGATAAGGTAAGACCGGTAACGCCCGTAGTGTTCACATCGATCTGCCAGTAACGGTCGCCTGATGCATTCCAGCCCGGTGCTGAAACAGAGTTTACGCCGGAGGCAGGGCCGCCAGGATAGGTCAATGTACCTATATTGGTGGCAGTAACCGTTTGAATACCGTTATTGTTAGCATTGCCCTGGTTAGCCGTTTGAGAAGCTGAAGTGCTGGTCGGGAAGGTCCAGCCCGCGATAGTTGCGCCTGATGTGCTGCCAAGGGTATATACATCCAGGAAATAGCCCGTAGCGCCGCTTACCGCATTCCAGTTGGCAGTAAAGCTTGTTGAACCGATAATAGTAGCAGCGGTTGCCACCGGTGCTGTTGGCGGAGTGCCTGCCACGCCTGTGCCGCTTACGGCAACAGTAGCCGTAGCGCCACCACCGCTGATAGTTATGTTACCGCTCTTGGCCCCGGCTGACTGCGGGGTAAAGCGCACATATACCGGCGTGGCTGTAAGCGTAGCCGTTGTATAAGCAATATTAGTGCTTGCGCCCCAGGTGCTGTTATCATTAGATACCTGGAAGTCAGCAGAAGGAGATGTTACTGTGATAGTGCCGGGAGCACCGGTAAGATCCGCACCAGACAGGTTAAAGCTTTGCGAAGTAGAGTTGGTACCCACGTTCACGCTGCCAAAATCTGACAGGGTGCCCGCTGTTAATGAAGGAGTAGCGCCCGCAGTTGTAGCAACACTGATCACATTGGAGTTTGCTGAAGTGCCATTAGCATTCGCTGCTCTAACAACATAATAATAGGTAGTAGAGGCAGCCAGGCCCGTCACTGCGTAAGAAGTAACATTGCCGACAGACAGGTTCTCATAACCGGTAACATAAGCAGGAGCTCCTCCGGCATCTGTGCCTTTTACAAATATTTGAGAGATGCGGCTCGTGCCGCCAGCTGCCACAGTAGCATCATTTACCGATACGCTGCTGGTATTGATCCAGCGGATCGATACCAGCGCCTGGTTGTCGCAGGCAGCCGGTAAGGCCAGGTCGGTAACGCCGAACCAGGTTGTTGCACTACCTGCCGCTACAGCAGTAGTAATGGTTATCGTTCCGCCAGTTAGATCGGTCCAGGCGCCGGTAGCGCCTATCCTGTATTGTATCTTGAATTCTTTGGGACCTGTGGCTGAAGAGCCTTGCAGGGATGACAACGTAAGACCGGTAACACCGGTGGTATTCACATTGATCTGCCAGTAGCGATCGCCCGAGGCATTCCAGCCTGGCGCTGAAACGGAGTTCACGCCGGAAGCAGGGCCACCGGGATAAGTAAGTGTTCCTATATTGGTGGCGGTAACGGTCTGGATGCCGTTGTTATTGGCGTTACCTTGATTGGCTGTTTGAGAAGCCGAGGTGCTGGTTGGGAAGGTCCACCCGGCAATGGTAGCGGTTGCACCTCCCGTTAATGTGTACACATCCAGGAAGTAACCGGTAGCACCGCTCACCGCATTCCAGTTAGCAGTAAAGCCTGTAGACCCAACAGCTGTTGCCGCCGTTGCTACAGGAGCTGCAGGTGGAGTGCCTGCAACGCCAGTGCCGCTTACAGCAACAGTAGTAGCAGCGCCGCCGCCACTGATAGTTATGTTACCGCTCTTGGCCCCGGCAGATTGTGGCGTAAAACGTACATACACAGGCGTGCTTGCGAGCGTAGCTGTTGTGTAGGCAATGGTGGTGCTTGCACCCCAGGTGCTGTTATCGTTAGATACCTGGAAGTCGGTAGAAGGAGCCGTAACCGTAATAGTGCCGGGGGCACCGGTAAGATCCGTACCAGACAAGCTAAAGCTTTGCGAGGTGGAATTGGCCCCTACTGTTATATTGCCAAAATCGGCAAGCGTGCCGGCCGTCAGCGAAGGTGCGGCGGTAGTGCCGGAAGCAACGGAAACATTGGTGATTGAAAAGCCTGGGCGGTTATTGGCCCCCGATACATCACGATATACCCAACGAAGCTGCACCACCGGCGCATTGTTACAGGCAGCCGGCAGCACAACAGTTTTAGTTTGTGCATCTACAGCAGTAGTACCGGTAGTATTATCTGCGGCTACATTGTTCTGGTACTCGCTTCCGGCAACATCCGTAAAAGTGCCGGTAGTGCCTACGCGGTATTGCAGACCGATAGCCCCGATCCTGTTACCTACCTGCTGACGCTGAGTGGCAGCAGTGAATGTTACATTGACATTGGAAGCGCCGGTGGTATTTACAGCAAACAGGATCGACTTCATATTAGCAGAAGTAGAAAGAAAGGCGATCTTGCCTACGGCATCGCCCACAAAAGCGCTGGTGGCGCTGTTGCTCGCTGCTGTGCCGCTGGCCAGGGCCTGATCGGAAGCAGCGGCAGCTGTAGGATAAGAAGCCGAAGTGCTGCCAGTAATAGTACCTCCCTGCCAACCGGCCGGGTAAGCCGTCTGGCTGCCATCAAAAACAGAAAAGTTCTGCGTATATGGTAGCGTCTGCGGCGTGGGATTAGTCTGAGACCAACCCATCACGGCAGCAAACAGAACAAAAAGTAACAGGTAAACTTTTTTCATAATTAGGTGGTGTATTTTTTCAGAACAACGTTTGCTAATTAAAAGCATACCGGGACTGCTTGCTATACAGTCCCGGTATCATATGTTTAGTTCCAGGAGAATTTTACGTCATCGATGGCAGTAGAGGCCCTGCTGCCTGAGCCGGTTGTAGCGGCCAGCGTCACAATCCTTATCCATACTTTTTGGGTGATATTATCCAGCGCAGTTCCAAAGTTGACCGTTACTGCCGTGCTGGCAAAGGTGCCCAGCGTAGTGCTCAGCGTAGCCGGTGAAGTGGTAACGGTAGTAAAAGATGCCGGTGAGTCGCCTATCCCGTAATCTACCCGCCATACAGTAGTTCTGCCCGATGCGCTCGCATCCAGCTGCTGCAGCAGGAATTCCAGCTTCAGGTTGGTTTTGCCGGTAGTGTTGGCCAGCTGGAAGGCAAAAGCGGCACCAGGATCACCGCCAGAATTGGCCGTGCCTGTTTGGCGCACGCCCAGGGCCCTGTTGGTAGAAGCATCCTGAACAGCAGTAGTGCTGGTGCTGCTGAGACCGGTAGCTGAAGCAAAGTTTTTAAATCCGAGGCTGCTTTGGTTCCAGGCTGTTTTGGAGTTCAGCGTGCCATTATAGATGGTACCGTCATTGCCAAGTGAAGTAGACGTAGCATCCTGCTTGAGATATACGCCGGTAGGCAGGCCGGAAGCTATGCTGTTAAAGTCGATCAGCACAGGCGAGGTGGTCAGCGTAATTGAGCCTGAGGCGCCGGTACCGCCGCAGCGAGGGCCATAAAAGCGCACATCCGTAGTATCGCGGATAGTGAACTGCTTGGTAGAATTGAAAATAGAGTATATACCGATGATCTCTCCATTACCCTGGGCCACCGGGAAAGTGGCGAAATTGGAATAATTGCTGGTACGCAGGGTCAGGCGGTTGCTGGCAGGCAGCACGCACGCTTCAATGATACGATTGCCCGACTGGTTATCATCAGCATAGTTCTTGCTCAGCTCCGCGCTGTTGAACTGGAAGTTTTGCAGCTTTACCAAGGTGTTTACATAAGGATCCTGAAGAGAAGTGCCCAGCTGATCTACCGTAACTACTTTGGGAACAAGCGGCTGGTTCAGAGCCCCTTTGATCAGGTGCTTGCTCTGCAGGTTAACGGCCAGCAGGGTAACACCCCCGCCGGAAGCATCTACTCCTCCACCCAGCTGTATCATACGGCCATAATCGCCAAGATAAAGTCCCTTGCAAAGAACAAATATCTTGCGGCCTACAGGATAATTATTGAAAAGGTTGTTGCCAGCCAGGCGCAGCAATATGCCACCGGTTTCATCCTGGATAGCTATCTGCTGGTAGAAGTTACCGCTCCGGTCGTCGCAAACCACTACCCCGCCAATGATCACATCGTCAGGAATGGCCACCGTAGTGCCAGCCGTGGTGTACCGGGCCTTAAGAGCGCTGATGGTGGTATTGGCCACCACATCAGGCTCTCCTATCACAGGAGGTTCATCGTATTTTTTCTTGCACGATCCCAGCACTAAGGTAATGACCATCACCGTCACCAGCCTGCTCCACCTGCTATTTCTAAATTTTTGCATAGTATTTTTTTTTCTTCAGAAACAATATTCACAAGGTACCGGCATCCTTACTGGATATCAGCAGCACCACGGATAGCTATCTGGGTTGTTGTATTAAATATTGATACATATCCTGTAATTGACTTTCCATTGGTATTGACTGTAATGCCCGAAGCCGTACGCACAAAAAGGGTCAGCGAGCCAGTGGCATCGGTAACGGTATAATTTGTACCAGTGCTGTTAGGAGTGCCAGCCGTAATGGAGAGCAGGTTATTGATCTTTACAAGCGTGGAAGCCCAGGTGTTCTTATTAGCGATCACTTCGGCAGCCGTAGCAACACGGGGAGTGATCTCGATAGTTCCTGCCAGGGGCTTTACCTTGGCCTGCGGTACGCTTTTCAGCTCCAGGTCGCCATTGTAGAGGGTCAGCACGCCTGCGCCGGCAGCGTCGATCTCCAGCACGCTTCCCAGGTCATAAACAGGAGAGCCTACTACGGTGTAGAGGTAAATGCCTGAGCCGCTTTCATCCTGCAGGCGATAGTTGCCGGCCGCCTCATTGGCGCTGTTGGAAATTACTACGCCCCTGAACTTTTTAGTTCCTGAAGGAACCGTTACATCGGTCGTACCTGTATGCAGGGCCCTCAAGTCCGCGATGGTCATATAGGTGCCTGGTGCTGGTGGAGGAGCAGGATCAGGGCCGTCAGGGCCAATCGGCTGCTTGTTGCAGGAAAGGGTCAGCAGGCATGCTGCCAGCAATAAAGCGGGCATACCTGTCAAAAAGCTTGTTTTTTTACGTGTCATACGTTGGCGTTTATGGGAGGATCCAATAATATTTTTAGAACCGGAGCGTGGCGCTGGCAAAATAGTTCAGCCCGTAAGCATAGAACAGCTTGGGAGGGAATTTGCCTGTGCTTACCCTGTCGGATGAGCTGCTCTGCGCATCATAGCGCAGCTGCTCGAAGCCACCGGTAAGGATATCTTTATTGTTAAGCAGGTTGTTGACACCTATATTGAATACCAGGAAAGTGTTCTTCCGGTTGATCTCAAAATCGCGCGGCAGCTTCCAGGAGTACCCGCCAAAAAAGTCAAGGGTAAACTGGCCGTCGAATTTCTGCTGGTTGAAGATCTCGTTATAGGCAGCGCTGTTCTTCTCTACATACTGAACCGCATCATAGGTGCGACGCAGCGGGTTGAAGCTCAGGTACGACTGGTCGAAATAGTTGCCCGTAATGCTTACGAACCAGAATTTGGGAGAGCGATAGCTCAGACCCGCGCTATAGGCTTCCTGCGGAGTGGAAGGGACCCTGAAATTCTCGGCATATACGATCTGCTGTCCAAGCACGGAAGCATTATTGTCAACAGTGATAGTTGCGTATTGCTTGCTGTTATAATAATAACGGCCCACAGCTGCGGCTGCATTGAAAGTAAGCGTAGACGACAGCCTGGCTTCAATACCGAACTCACCGCCAAAATGCAGCTTGTCGATACCGCGCAGGGAATAGTTCACGAAGTTCTGGTAACCGTCGTGGTAGAACGACATTACATCCATGCCATCGAGGAATCGGGTATAAAAGCCGCCGATCCTTACCTTGAACTGGGGAGCATTCATCACGTAGCCACCTTCAACGGTCTGGATGGTCTCGCTGCTTACTACATCCTGCTGGGTATTACGCGTACGCGGGGAGATGTAAACGTTTTCAAAATACGGAGGCCTTGTCTGGTAAGAGCCATTTACAAAAAGATAGTTACGTCCGTCGATCTTATAGGTAACCCCGCCTTTTACTCCAAAATTGAAGAAGTCGTTCACGGTCCCTTTGCCATAAGAGTCGTTGGGGAACAGGCCATTCCTTACATTTCCTTCCCGGAAGAAAGAAGTATAGCTATATTGGCCGCTCAGGAAGAAATCAACTTTGCTGAACTTGAACACACCCTGTGCCCAGCCTGACAGCTTTCTTATATTGATATTATAGTCATACCCATATTTATCTCCTTTATAAAGGATACGGTTGGGACGATCGAGGTCGAACTGGTTGGCGCTGTTGTCGGTCGGGAAATCCCTTTCGGCAAACTGGTTGAGGTTTACATAGAACTCACCGCCGAGCAGGTCATCCACGCGCTTGAAATAGTGGTTGTTCTGTTGCTGGAAAGCCACCCCGCCGGTAAAGTCGATATGGTTGCCAAAGCGGGTATTCAGCGTAGAGTTGACATTGATACGGTTGGTATTGATCACTCTTTCTTCGATAATATAACGGGAGCGGTGGCCGCTAACATCGTTACCGGCAATGCCGTCTACATTGCGGATGGTAGAGAAGCTGGCCCGGTTTACATTGTAAAGGTTTTGCCAGTTGATCTGGCGGTAGTTGATATCGCTGCTCATCAGCTGTTTCAGTTGCTCGCCCTGTGCCTGGTCTGTTACCGAGGCCCAGGTAGAAGTATAGCTGGGCAGATAACGGTAGTAATCCGGGCGCGGATCGGCCGCATTGTACCAGTCAAGGGCGGTAACGCTTCTTTCACCGAAGGAATAGCCGACACCGGTAGTAAGGGTGGTCTTATTGTCAAGACGGAAGTCGTGCGACAGGATGATCACCGGCTGGTGGCTACGCCCGATGCTTGCATTCCTTTTTTTGCCATTCTGGTATCCCCAGTTAGGGTTGTAATAATGCGTACCGGCAAGATCCATCATTTCCTTGACGGTAGCGCCCTGGCGCCCGTTCTCTGTAGGAGCGCCGAATGCAGTGAGGGAGAGTAAATGTTTTTGATTGATGCGCTTGTCCACGGCGGCAAAATATCCCCAGCCATCGTAGTAAGTGCCCGGCACATAGCCTTCATCGGCCCAGCGACGGCTGCCGCTGAGGGTATAGGCCCATCCTTTTTTATTCATACCGGATGAATGAGTGATCATGATCCGGTTATTATAGTTACGGTTAGAGGCTGCATAGCTGATATTTGTCTGTGGGCGCTGCTTGCTGGCCCTGGCATCGATATTGGTGTTGCTTCCGATATCACCATAGGCAAAAGTGTTGTAGTTAAGCCCCCACGACATATCGCGGTTGCGCATTACATCGTTAAGCCCGCCCCAGAGGCCATAGGGCGTAAACCCGTTATCGAGGTTATCCATCGGCACCCCGTTCATATAGGTGCTGAAGAAGTCATTGTCGTAGCCCCTTATCCGGAAACGTACGGCGCTGAAGTTAAAGGATGCCGCAGAATGGAATGGATCGCGGCCTGCCGAAAGCACGGAAGAAATATTTTGAGACCCGCCGTCTCCCAGGTCGTTTTCGTCCAGGGATATAGTCGGGATATTATCAAGAACGCTTTCCTTGATCTCTTCCAGGAGAGAATCCTTTTTAGGAAGAGTGTCGGTTATTACCTGGGCATTGGCCACGAAGCCGATGCAAAGCATCAGCAGCAGCAGTTTTGTTTTAAGCATGCAGATCAATTTTTAGAACAAGGGGCAAATGTAAAAAGGTTATCCCTATTGCAAGCAAAAAAATAATCACATAACCTTTTAATAACTTTTACGCTTCTTTTTATTAGTCGAGCCAACCATAGTTTCTGTATGTTTGTCTTCCTTTTATACAAGACACATGAAAAAAATATTCGCTGCAATCACCATCAGCCTGGTTTCGATAGTGGCCTACTCCCAGAAACAGGAGTACAAAACGGCCATTATTGCTTTCTATAACCTTGAAAACCTGTATGATACGATTGATAATCCCAATGTAAACGACGAAGAGTTCCTGCCCAACGGCCCGCGGAATTATACCGGCAAAATTTACTGGGACAAGCTAAATAAGCTTTCCACCGTCATTTCCCAGATCGGTGCGGATGTAAATCCTGATGGCCCGGCCCTCTTGGGCGTAGCTGAGGTGGAAAATGATACCGTTCTTAAAGATTTGGTTAGCAATAAGTTGATTGCCAAAAGAGATTACCGCATCGTACATTATGATTCCCGCGATCTGCGGGGGGTAGATGTGGGACTGCTATATAACCCGCGTTATTTTACCGTTGAGAACAGCGATAAGCTATTTGTACGGCTTCCTGGGGGCTCCAAGGATGCTTCCTATACCCGGGATATTCTCTGGGTAAAAGGTCAGCTCAATGGCGAGACCATTCACGTGTACGTGAATCACTGGCCAAGCCGTTATGGCGGTGAAGAGAGAAGCCGGCCGGCCCGTGAAGCAGCCGCCCGGGTCTGCAAGAACCATATTGACTCTATCCAGCGCTTTGAGCCCAATGCCAAGATCATTGTAATGGGCGACCTTAATGACGACCCCATCAATGCCAGCGTGGCCGTAGTGCTGAATGCCAAGGGAAAGGAGAAAGATGTGCCAAAAGGAGGTCTCTTCAATCCCTGGGTAAGCATGTATAAAAAAGGCTTCGGCACCCTTGCTTACCAGGATGCCTGGGGCTTGTTCGACCAGATCATCATTTCTGAAGCATGGCTGGATAAGAACCAGGATGGCTTCTTCTACTACCAGCCGCATATTTTCCGTCGTGAATACATGGTAGAGAATAAAGGCCGGTATAAAGATTATCCCATGCGTACCTGGGATGGTATCTCTTACAGGGGCGGGTACAGCGACCACTTTCCTACCTATATCATATTCCTGAAGAAAATACAGCAGGCAGAGCCTAAGAAAGCATTCTGATCAGCAGCCCGGCCTGGCTTTATAAAAGACGGAGGCGGTTACCTTATCTGGTACCGCCTCTTTTATGTCTGTATATATCATATATAGTAGCATTGGTCTTACTCATGGCTGAAAGATTAGCGGTCTTACATAATTATTTTGCAAAAATATTTTTGCCCTTAACAATTTGTATCTTGTACCGGCCTGTTCATGCCTGGTGCATAACAGCTTAAACCTTATCTTACCATGCTTATCTATTCCCGTCTTCCCCGGGTCTTTTCGGCCGTACAGATGCAGGCAGAAGTGGCTGCCTTATCTGCCAGCAGGTGGAAGCAGCACTACAATACCAAACATTACGAAGGCAACTGGAGCATACTTTCGCTGCGGGCCATGCATGGCAACGCTGATAATATTTATGCTGTTCATACTTCCGGTACACATCCCGCTTCCCTGTATGCCGATACTCCATTGCTGGATGCGTGTTCCTATATAAAAGAAGTTATACATTCCTTCAAATGCGAAAAAACAAGCATACGCCTGATGAAGCTAAATGCAGGCGCCGTTATCAAAGAGCATACAGATCACGATATGAACATGGAAGCTGGCGAAGCCCGGCTTCATATACCTGTACAGACCAACCAGCAGGTAGCGTTTTACATAAAGGAAGACCTTATTCCTATGAAAGAAGGGGAATGCTGGTACCTGAACCTGAGCCTGCCGCACCGGGTACATAACAAAGGGCTTACAGATCGCATACACCTTGTGATGGATTGCCAGGTAAATGATTGGCTCAGCGAGCTGCTGGCAGATGCCGGCGCATATAAGAAAGAAACCGCTGATATAGGCACACGCACTGCATCTTACAGCATAGCCGACAAGAAAAAAATAATAGCGCAGCTTCGCCTTATCAACACGCCTGTTGCCCTGCAAATGGCTGATAACATAGAAAAGGAACTACTATAAGCTGTCATTATGGAGAAAGAATATTTTGAAAAGGCCGTAGCGTTCATCCGTTCCATTGGCATTGAAGTGGTTTACTGCACCCTGGAGCAGCCTACCTTCCTGCCAGGCATCAATATTCATAAAGGCAGGATTGAAATAGACAGGCAGCAGCTGAAATATCCCGGCGATATTTTGCATGAAGCAGGGCATATTGCTTCTGTACCGCTGCCGGAAAGGGATACCCTGACGGCCGAAAGCATTGGCCAGCGCGAGCATCATGAGGCCGAAGAGATGATGGCGATAGCATGGTCGTACGCTGCCTGCGTCCATTTAAGCATCAGTCCCTATTTTGTTTTTCATGACGAAGGGTATAACGGAGGAGGAACAAGCATTGCCGGCAATTTTATGCAAGGGAACTATTTTGGCGTGCCAATGCTGCAATGGGCGGGGTTAACAGCAGAACCTTGTATGGCAGCACGATTGAACAGGCCTTCTTATCCGCAGATGATCAAATGGGTGCGGGAATAAATTTTTAAAATAATTGTGCCGTTCAAGTCCGTTTAACGTAAAATATTTCTACATTTAGCTCCTATAAACCTTATTAACTATGGAAGGAACTCTCGGCGTAGTTACCTGCTTTGCAGGTGACTTTCAGCCCCGCTTATGGGCTTTTTGCAATGGCCAGACCCTGGCCATCTCTACCAACCAGGCTTTATTTTCAATTTTAGGCACTACGTACGGAGGCAACGGCACCACCACGTTCATGCTGCCTGACCTGCGTGGCCGTGCCGTAGCCGGTACCGGCAGTTTTCAGGGGCAGCAATACTCTCCAGGGCAGGTGCTGGGAGCTGAACAAGTGACCCTGGCCGTTAACAATCTTCCACCGCACACTCACGATGGAGCTATCAGCCTGAGCCTTCAGGCCGACAGTGATGATGCAAGCTTACCTTCTCCTGATTTCAGCTACCCGGCAAAGCTCAGCAACGCCTATTCCAATACAACGCCCAATGTTGTGATGCAGGCGCCAGCCTACCAGGTTGTGATCAACGCTACGGGAAGCAGCCAGCAGGCATTCACCAGGTCTCCGTTTTTGGCAGTGAACCATATCATTTGCCTGCAGGGATTATATCCCTCCCGCAATTAATAACCTTATTCCTTTACAATAAAATACATCACGATGTTTACCGAACCAACATTAGGCAATATTACTGCCTTTGCAGGGACTTTTGCTCCCCGCAGCTGGGCATTGTGCCAGGGTCAGCTTTTCTCGATTGCAGAGTATACTACCCTTTATGCCATCATCGGCACTACTTTTGGCGGGGATGGCGTCAATACCTTCGGGATGCCCAACTTTAGTGGGCGCCAGGCTATTCATACCGGCCAGGGCTCCGGTTTTAACAATTATATTTTAGGCCAGGCGGGCGGTAATGAAAATATCGTTTTCTCTGCGCAGCATCTACCGTCGCACACGCATACGCTGATCTCCGTCTCGGGTAATCCTGCTGCCACCTCGGCCCAGGGCAATACCAATGATCCCAACGGGAATATTCCCGCAACTATCCCTAATAACAGCGCATACAGCTCGGCGCCTACAGGCACCGTGCTGGGCGAATCGAGCGGCACAACCAATACCCCGCCGGCAGGAGCCAGCTCACCGGTGAATGTATTGTCGCCTTATCTTGTTATGAACTATCTCATCTGCATTGAAGGCCTGTTCCCAAGCAGGAACTGACAAGCACATCATTCTTAAATACTTCAACCAAAAATATTATTATGGAAGGCGTTATCGGGTTCATTACTCCCTATGCGGCGAATTTTGCCCCGCGCAACTGGGCATTCTGCCAGGGACAGCTTATAAATATCGCAAGCAATACTGCTTTATTCTCAATAATCGGCACCTATTATGGAGGCAACGGTACCACTACCTTTGCTTTGCCCAACCTGGCGGGCAAGGTTATTGTTGGCCAGGGCACTTTGGCCGGAGGCAGCACTTATTCAATAGGTGAGCAAGGGGGCAATACCACCACGGCCTTAACGACCGCCCAGCTACCGGCTCATGTGCACGCGGTCTCCTATACGGCTTCCGTAAATGCCGCGGCCAGCGCTGATGCGGCTTCGCCCGGCGATGCAGTATATGCAGCTCCATCCAACGGTGATCCTATGTATGGTCCTTCGCCAACTGCAACCATGAAAGCTTATCCCGGTAATATTTCCATGCAGCTGGTAGGCAGCGGTGTGGGCTTCAGCATACAGGACCCGGTTATGGCGATGAACTATCTTATCTGCCTTACCGGTAATTATCCTGCCAGGAACTGAGCTGGAACTACTAACAACCTTACCCTTTTACTTATGATTTACCGGATAGGCCTGCTGCTGCCCCGCTCTACGGATTACCCTTCTTTGGGCTTTGACCTGGCCGATGGGCTTCGCAGCTCTCTTATAGCACAGGAAAGAGATAGCATACAGATCATCTCCGAGAATATCGGCTTTGGTGAAGACCAGTCCCTCAACTATGCCAAAGCCGAAAAGCTTATTCTCCAGGATGACGTATCGCTGATCATTGCATATTGCAATATCACCAATGCCGAACCGCTTTATGGGCTGGCTGAGGCCACGCAGCGTCCATTTATCTTCCTGGATGCAGGCATGCAGCAGCCGCATGTGCCTGCCAGCAGCAGTTGCTACCATATTTCTCTCCAGGGCCTGCATGCCTGCCGTATGGCAGGCTTCCTGGCAGGAGAAACAGGCAAGACCCTAATGGCTACCTCTTTTTATGATGGAGGCTACCGCGGTCCCTGGAGCTATGCACGCGGGGTAGAGGAATCAGGCGGCTCCGTTTGCGGCAACTATGTAAGCGGCTACAAGGTGGCCGAGTTCAATATCGACGGCTATATGGCCCTCCTGGCCTCATCGGGCGCCGATTCGGTATCTGCCTGCTTCAGCAGCTACCTTGCCGGCCTTTTCATGAAAGCGCTGAAAGAAAAACAACCGGCAGCAACCGCAAGACCTTTTTACTGCTCTCCCTTTATGGCAGAAGAGCAGCTGCTTTCAAAATGCGAATTTCCAGGAGGCACTTTTTACACCGTGGTTCCCTGGGCAACATCCATCAGCAACAACGAACAACAGGCATTCATAAAGGCTATCCGCGCGCATAAAGAAAAAGAAGCGACGCTTTTTCACCTCCTTGGCTGGGAAGCCGGCCTGGCTACCGCTCATTTGATGCAAGGCCAGGCCAGATCCCTTGCAGGCTTTTCTTACAACAGCCCCCGCGGTCGCGTAACGATCCACCCCGATACCAACACCACCTATGCTCCTTTGTACAAAGGAATGATCATCGCAGACCATGATAACAAATGCAGGCTCTGTATTACCGGCACCATACCGGTAACAGCAGATGAGCACCTGCAGGTTATGCTCGACAGACCGGAAGGGGTTTCTTCCGGGTGGAAAAATAATTATCTCTGTATCTGACCTTATGCGCATCGCTGTACTTTGTAATGACCGGATCGCCTTACCCGCGCTCGAGCAGCTGCTGGCTGCCCGGCAGATAGTGGCCACAGGCATGCCTGACCTGCAGCACCCGACAAGGTTGCTGATCAAAGCCAGGTGCGACGCAGCCGGCGTGCCTCTTCAGTTCTTTCACAAAAAGAAGTTCAGGGAAGAACTGCTGGCCTGGCTCCAGAGCCATGCGCCCGATGTAGTGCTGGTGAAAACCTTTCCTTACCTTATCCCGAAGGAAGCCCTGGCTATGCCGGTGCATGGGTTTATAAATTTTCATTATGCCCCGCTTCCTGAATGGAGAGGTTCCAACCCTCTTTTCTGGATGATCCGCAAACAGGCAACCCAGGGCGGCATCACCGTTCACCAGATGGATGAGCAGTTCGATACAGGGCCCGTGCTGCTCCGTTTACCGTTGCCTATTGCGCCCGATACCAGCTTCGGTCTCTATTATACCCAGCTGGCTTATGCCGGGCTGCATGCCACGCAGCTATTGCTGCCTGCTTTGCAAAACGGCTCGCTACAGGCTTCGCAGCAGGATCATAGCCAGGCAGGATGGTATGGCCGCCCCACCCCGGCCGATCTTTTCATTAACTGGCAAAGCATGAGCGCCCTGGAAATAAGAGCGCTGGTCAATGCCTGCAATCCGTGGAACAAGGGAGCCGCCACCCACTGGAACGGGTGGACCTTTGGCATCAGCCACGTAACCATAACCGGTCAACGGCAGGAAGGAGCAGCCCCGGGAACCATCCTCAGCATGGATTACAGCAATGGCATGACGCTGGCCTGCAAGGAAGGACAGGTTATCAAGGCCGAGGTAGTTTATTGCGAAGAAGGCTATTACCCGGGATACCGTCTCAGCTCATTCGGTCTGCAAAAAGGACATATTCTTTTCTGATCTCGTATTGTATAAACCTTAAAACCTTAATTATGAAAATCATCTTACCCAAGAACCGGCTCAAAGGGCTGCTGTGCATCCTGTTGTGGCTATTTTCCCTACAGGCCATCTCACAGCAATGGGCTTACCGTGCCGGTTATGGCACTACAGCAGCAGGAACGGATAAAGGCACTTCGGTAGCTGTGGATGCTGACGGTAACGTGTACCTCACCGGGAGCTATACCGGCGCGATAAATTTTGGCACGGGAGCGCTGCCTACGGCTACAGGCGCAGACGGGTTTGTGGCCAAGTTCAATGCTGCCGGCGTATGCCAGTGGGCTATGCGTTTCGGGGGCACGCCTACTGCCGTGGACCAGGGGCTTGCTATAGCCACCAACGGCACTTCCGTGTATGTGGCAGGAACGTTTACTACCAATACCACGGTAGGAAGCTCTTCTACCCAGTACACGGCCGCAGGATCAATTGACGGCATCATATTCAAGCTGAATGCCTCAACCGGCGCCACGGAATGGGTTACCACCTGTGGCGGCACCAGCGTCGACAATGTATATGCGCTTTGCATCGACGGTAGCGGTGACGTTTATATCTCCGGCAATTTTTTCACTGCTGCCACCTTTGGCTCCTTCAGCCGTACCGTTAACGGCGGTACGGGGTCTGACCTTTTCGCTGCCAAGCTCAATGGAAGCACCGGGTCTTTCCTGTGGGTCAGCACCGGAGGATCACTGGCAGCCAACGACAATCCCGGCGGCAGCGGTATCTGCTATGTTCCTGATCTCAACCAGGTAGTGGTTACCGGCAGCTACGTAAGCACTACAGCCACTTATACTACTTCCAGCCCGGTATCTACCGTGATATTACCGATAAGCGCCGGAGGCGGAAATGATATTTGCGTGCTGAGCTTGAATGCAGCGAATGGGAGCTTTGTTAGCGGCACAGGCATCGGTGGAAGCACAGCAGGCAATGAAGAAGGATTGGGCATCTGCTACGACAGCTTTACCAAAGATGTATTCCTGACCGGTTATTTTGCCAGCAGCAGCCTTACTTTCGGGACTAATCCTGTCATCTCGAACCCGAATGGGAATGATGATATTTTTATTGCCAGGTTCAATCCTTCTACCAATGCCTTTGTCTGGTCTAAAAGCGCGGGAAGCAGTGCGGGAGCAGACAGGGGACAGTCCATTGCCTCCAATGGTTCAGGAGGCATATTGGTTACAGGACGCTTCAGGGGCACAATGACCATGCCGGGCGTAAGCTCTACTCTTTCCATTGTAAATAGCAGGGCCAACGGCGACGAGGTGTTCCTGGCCCGTCTCAATGCTGGTAGCGGCGTAGCTCAGCTACTTGTTCAGAGCGTAGGCAATGACCTGAACGCGATCTCTAACCAGGGCCTTGGCATAATTGCAGGGCCTAACGGCAATACCTGGACTACCGGCAGCTATGGCAGCAATATAGTTTTCCCGCCGCTTGCCTCACTGGCTCCCAGCGGCTCGGCCACAGCAGATATTTTCCTGGCCCGTTTCAATGATCCCTTACCGCTCGATGCCACTACCTCGCAGACCAATGTAACCTGCAACATAGGCTGCAATGGCACCGCCACCGCAACGCCTTCGGGCGGTGTAGCGCCTTACACGTATTCCTGGTCGCCCAGCGGCGGCACTTCTGCTACGGCTACCGGCCTTTGCCCCGGCACTTATACAGTTACCATCGGCGATGCGATAGGTGGAAGCATTACCCGCAGCGTTACTATCACTATGCCGGCAACGCAGCTGGCCACAGCTCCCACTTCCAATACATCCTTCCCGGTATCATCGGTCAATACCATGATCCACGATGCCTCCTGCAACCTGATCGCCCGCATTGTTCCGGCCGGCGCATCACCGGTAAGCGGCAATGTAAGCGGAAGGGTATGGATCGAAAGCAGCGTACCGGTTTACCCAACAGGCAGCGGAAGGCCGTTTGTGCAACGGCATTATGAAATAACGCCTGCCACCAATGCAGCTACTGCCACGGGGCGCGTAACCCTGTACTTCACGCAAGCAGAATTCAACAATTTCAATGCGCACCCTGGCAGCGATCCGAAGCTGCCGACCGGCCCGGCTGATGCAACCGGCATCGCCAACCTGCGCGTGGCCAAATATCCTGGCTCTACCAACGATGGTACCGGGCTGCCGGGAAGCTATACAGGTACGGCCACCATCATCGATCCGGTGGATGCCGATATTATATGGAATGCCGGCTCCAGCCGTTGGGAGGTTACTTTCGATGTAGCAGGCTTCAGTGGGCTGATCGTGCAAACATCGCTTATATTATTACCGGTAGACCTGCTGTCTTTCACCGCGCAGATCGAAGGCAACGATGTGCTGCTGAAATGGACAACGCAGGCAGAGCTTTCCCATGATTATATTGAAGTGGAAAGAAGCACCGATGGCGCTGCCTATACGGCGATCGGGCGTCGTTCTGCGTCTGCTACGCCGGGAGCTGTCAACCATTACGACTGGACCGATATCAACGGTGCCCAGCGCGCCGGCAGAATATATTATCGCCTAAAGATCGTAAGCCTGACCGGGCAGGTACAATACAGCGATGCAGTAATAGTATCACCGGGCAGCAGAACATCCCTGGTGACCGGCGTATTGCCCAATCCATTCGCTGATAAGCTGCAGCTTTCCCTTAATGCTCCCAAAAGCGGGCGCCTGGATATCATTGTTACAGATATGACGGGAAGAGTGGTGCTGAAGCAACAGGCAACGATCAGCAAGGGCTTTAGCACCATACCGGTGCGTGACGTGAGCCGGCTAAGCCAGGGCGTTTACACCCTGATCACCGAGCTTGACGGGGAAAGGAACAGCATCAAGATAATCAAATAGCCTTGCCGAACGATACCGGCCCGGCGGCCGGTATCGTTCGGTCTATCACAACATAAATATCCTAAACGCACAACCTGCTATCCGGTTTATTATTATATCATGAGCCAGCACTTTATCCATATTCCAGGCCTGGTAAAACCTGAAGACCTCAGCGCTATTGATTCGCTGCTGAATAAGGCCAGCTTTGTAGATGGTAAGATAACGGCCAGCCTGGCTGCCAAAACAGTCAAGCATAACCTGCAGGTGGATGCCAACCACAGGGAAGTGCTGGATGCAATACATTCCTTCCTGGGGCAGGCTTTACAGAACAGCCAGCTGTTCCAGGCCACAGCCCTGCCCTACCAGGTATACCCGTTCCTGGTCAGCAAGTACGGACCGGGACAGTATTATGGCTGGCATGTAGACAGCCCGGTGATGGGCAGCCCGCCGGTAAGGACCGACCTGGCGATGACCATCTTCCTGAGCGATCCTGACAGCTATACAGGCGGCGAGCTATTATTGCAAACAGAAGCCGGGATCATCAATCTCAAACCCAGGAAAGGAGATGCCATCATGTATCCCTGCCAGTACCTGCATTGCGTTAATGAGGTGAAGAGCGGGGAGCGGCTGGCAGCCGTAACATGGATACAAAGCATGGTAAGATCGCCAGCCCACCGGAAGATACTTTTTGAAATGAGCCAGGTACATGCCGCGCTATTGCAGAAAGATATACAGTCGCCCGAAGCTAACCAGCTGCTTCAGACCTACAGCAACCTGTTGAGGATGTGGGCAGAAGTATAGCAGATCCGAACATAACAATCTCTTTAAAGAAAGAGGCAACCCTAAGGGTTGCCTTCTTTGCTTTCTATTCATCGTCCTACACTGCTTTATTGCTTCTTCTCTGTGATATAGCACTCCACGCGCCTGTTCAGCCGGCGACCGGCAGGATCGTCATGCCCTTCAATAGTACGTTCTTCTGCTATAGGGCAGCAGGCCCCATAAGCCGTGGCCTGGAGCTGCGAGGCCCTCACTCCTTTGCTCAATAGATAACGGGCGCAGGCCCTGGCACGCCGCTCGGCCAGCCGGAGGTTGTAAGCTGTCGTGCCTTTATGATCAGTGTACCCGTTAAGCTGCAAGGTAAGGGCAGGATCGTCCTTTAGCCTTTCAGCTATAGTGTCCAATACCTTATGAGAGGTACCGGGTATAATGGCTTTATCAAAATCGAAATAAACAAGAAGGGGCAGGGAAGGCCGAGGCTGCTGGTCATATATTATGTCTGCTCCTATCCTGTCAAGGCAAACCGGGACAGCCGTTACGGTATCAGCCATAAAAATATCAGGGCGGGGAAACATCACGGTAGAAGAGCTGTAGCCATCTTTCGCCACGTCTATCTTTATCCAGTCAGCAGCAGGGAGAGCAGCTATATACCTGCCGCCCGCTACGGTGGTTATATTTGTTCCCATACCGTTCGTATCTGCTACCAGCACCCGGGCATCTGCCAGCGCCTGCCGCGTGCTGCAATCGGTAACCTCTCCTGCCAGCAAAACCGGCGCAGGTATACGGCTGACGGAAAAGAGCTCAAGGCAGCAATCAGTGAACCTGTCGGAGCTTATCCATGCTTTTTCCCAGGTATCGGCGGAAGCGCTGAAAAAGTAAAGATCATCACGGGCTGAATTGACCGGGTAACCCGGGTTTACCGGCTCGCTCCATTCATTAAAGTCGCCGGTTGACTGGTATAGATCGAAGCCGCCCATTCCGATACGGCCGTTGCTGCTGAAGATCAGCTTACGATCATGATAATTATAGAAAGGTGCCTGCTCGTCTTCAACCGTATTGATGGATGGGCCCATGTTCACTGCTGTCCTATTTCCAGGCGTTGCCAGAGAAATATACCAAAGATCATATTTGCCATAGCCTCCGGGCCTGTCAGAAGCAAAAACAAGATACCTCCCATCCTGGGTTATAAAAGGCTGCTGGCTATTATATCCATCTTCGTTTACAGGCGAGGTGAGCTTTACCGGTTCTGACCAGCCACTGTCCATGCGGTCTGCCTTCCATATAGATGCTTCGTTCTTCCCGGCATTTCCTGACCAGCGGGTAAAGTACATGGCCTGCCCGTCAGGGGTAAAAGTAGCCATCCCTTCGTGCACGGCTTTACGGTTGACCGGTAGCACAGGGCTTACTCCCGATAGACCTTCTTCCCGGATCACAGCTGCATAAAGACGGTTGAAATAACCCTTTGTTCCTGCACCGGTCAGGCTATCAGTGGAAGTAAATATTAAAGTATAATCATTCAACAATACCGGTGCATACATGCTGGTCAGGTAAGTTCCGGGGCTGCTTGTTCTTTCTACTTTGTACCGGCGGCCCTGGGATAATTGATGACGAATAAAAGAGATATTGTCGAGCTCTCTGCGCGCAGATGCCGACCAGTTGTCCTGTTGAGCATATTCCACAATAAACTGCCGCAGCACAACGGCCGCTTCATCAATTTTCTGGTTGGCCCTTAGCATTACGCCATACCAGTAAGCATTGTAGGGATGCCGGTCACTACGCAGGCTGTAAGCTTCCTGGTACCATTTTTCAGCTTTTTCCGGGTAGTTGCAGAGACGATAACATTCTGCCAGGCGATTGATAGCTTCTTTACGCGCCTCTGCAAATGCCGGCGTAGCATGATCATGACGGCGGCTGACAGCAAATGGAGCTGCTTTATGTAAGGAAGACCCTTGCCCGGCGGCCAGGAACCTTTCATAATAACCGGCTGCCGTGTAAAAATCTCCGGCCTGGTAAAACCGTTCTCCCTGCTGCCAGAGCTGCAGATCCTGGGCATGCGCCTGCATCGCCAGCAAGAATAATCCAGCCCGGCATATATTTTTTATTACGTGCCAATAATGCTTCTTCATTTTTCACGATTAAGAACTACGGTGAATAGAGCCTTTATAAACGGGGACATTTGAAATAATCGGTACGTACCCTCTCTTTGCGCTTGCCGGTATATGTAAGTGACAGCTCAAAGCTGCGCGTGCCGCTCACGGCTTTACCGAGGGCAGAAGCATTCACGTCGTAGCTGGCGCCAACGGTGAAATTATTATAGTATAATCCGACAAAAGGCGCTACTGCATCCTGTATGCGCCAGTTGGCCCCAAATAGCAGCTCCGTGCCGGGATTGACAGAAAGCTGCATATAAGCCCCCAGCATTTTCTCCTGCGCATTACCTTGTTGCATGTACAATATATTCGGAACAGCGGTCAACAGATCGGAAAGAATAATACGGGTACCGGCATGCAGGCTGTAGCGAACAGGCAGCCGCTGCTTGTCGCCGGCCAGGAAAGGATCGACCGGCCTGGTAAGATGAGACACGGATACTCCTCCAAACGGCGATATTTTTTTATCAGGATCACTGTCATAATAAGCAAGCCCTGCACCTGCATCAAATGCAGAAGAAGCTACCCTGCTGAGCTCATCTGCGGTAACCGAAGTGGGATCATATCCTATGCCTGGGAACCACTGGTCGCCAAACTTGAAGCGGGAAGGATCAAAGCGCCGGCTGAGAAAGCCGCCCTGCACACCCAATGCCAGGCGGCGGTATCCTTCAGCATCGAGCCTGATACCGGTATAGGCAACTGACAGGTGACCATTCGTCATCCGGTATCCGCCATCACCTGCAGTTTGGTTGAACAGGCTGAGACCAAGACTGATATTCTTATCTGTTGCCATATCGGCCGACAGGCCGATGGTCGAAAACGGGTTCGTGATATTCTGCCATTGGTTCCGGTAAATGGCAGAGACCCGGTAATCGCCATCCATAGCTCCTGCCAGCGCAGGGTTAAGCCACATCGGGTAAATATAATACTGGGTGAAGTGAGGGTCGGCCTGTGCATGAGCTGCAGACAGCAGGTGTAACGATACCAGCACCGGCACCAGTTTCTTTATCAGATATTTCATGCTTTTAACGGATTAGGTTAACAGAACCTTTTTTATTGACAACTGTGCCATTGGTAAGCGTGGCTTTCAGCACATATATATATACTCCCACCGGCTGCGGCTTTCCCCTGACCGTACCATCCCATCCGCCATTCCTGTCGCTGGTGCGGAATATCATTTCTCCCCATTGGTTGAATACCTGCAGGTCGATGCTGCTGATGGTAGTTCCAAAAACCCGGAACAGATCATTCCTTCCGTCATTGTTGGGAGAAAATACGTTGGGAACGAAGAGATCATTATTGTCGTTTGTTACCCTCACCAGCAGGCGGGCCGTATCTACACAACCATCAGCAGAGCGGGCAATAGCCAATACAGTAACCGAGGTATCCGATACCAGCCGCTGCTCTATTGCCGTCTGGGCAGGGAAAAGAGGACGCGGCAGCCACTCAAGCATGGAATACGAACCGGCCGCTTGTGAATGAAGGAGAACGGGCTGCCCCGCCTGAACTGGATTTTGGTCGGCCGTCAGCAGAAGCTCAAAATCAGCAACGGTGACCGTTACATGCGCTGTATCGGTGCACCCGTTTGCGCCGGTAGCTACGGCCGAATAAGTTGTAGTGCCCTGTGGATATACTGTCACCGGGTTGGTTGTGCCCAGCGTGAGCCATTGTATGGAAGAACCGGGCGCCGCGGCAGAAAGCGTGAACGGGCTGTCCTTACAGACCACTGCCGCGGGGTTGACGGTAAGAAGCGGTTTTTCCTTGATAATAATGTTGACTATTGTATAAATACTGTCGCAGGCAGTTATCTGGCTGCGTATGGTATCTCTCACCAGGGTTGATGTGGTATAGGTGATACCACCGTACACCACTTTGTCGCATTCTTCGATAGTTGAGCTGCGCTCTGTGCTTACTACCAGGTATAAGCTGGCGATGCTATCGCATAATCCCGGCCGGCTGATAGTGGCCGAATAATATCCCCCGATGGTGAGGTTATTGCCATTGAAGCTATAGCTTTCTCCCAGCTTGATGCAAGCCGTATGCTGGCTTACCGGGCTGCTGAGCACCTGTATGTTCGTAGTCCGGAAAATGCTGTCACACCCGGTGACCAGGCTCCGGATAGTATCTTTTAACTGCGTTGAAGCAGTATAAGTAACGCCATTAAATACTACGCTTTCGCACCCGCTTATTGCTTGGGTAAGAGGTACGCCAACCACCAGGTAAAGGTTCACGGTGCTATCGCACAGGCCAGGACGGCTGATAGTAGTTGTATAATAACCCCCGCTGGTAAGGCTGTTGCCATTAAAGTTATAGGTCTCTCCCAGCTTGATGCAGCCGTCAATATCAGTTACCGGTCCGGTGCCGGGAGGCGTTATGCGCAGGGAAAGTATCCAGCTGCGGTTGGCAGTGGTATTAGGTTGCCCGGGCGTTTCGTTGGTGGGCACAGTGCCCAGTACCCAGGAAGCGGCGCTGGTATAAGCACCATCATTGAGATAATAGTTCCGGCCGGCGGCCATATTAGGCTTTTGCACGGTGGCAGTGGCAGCGCTGCCGATCCCGAAGCCGAAAGAAAAGTAAGCGCGGGTCAGGTCGGCCGGGCTCGTGATCACAACGCCATCGCCGGTATTGGCCAGCCCTACGGTATTCCATGAGCCCCCGGAAACAAAGCCGGTGGAAGGATAAACATAGCCAGCGCTGGAAGGTGATACCGGGGAAGAAGTATGCCGTTCCAGCAAAGCAGAAGATGCAGGCACTATATATACGTAATCGTGGTCGGCATCAGCAGGATCATCTGCCAGGGTAATGCTGCTGTTCTTATCTCCGTCATTATAGATAAGGATTATGGAGCCATAAGGAACTTTCTGCCAGCTGGCCGCGTTGGCAAAACGCATGCAGCCCGTTGCTATGCCCTGACCGCTGCCCGATGCTATCCAACCGTTATTATCATCAATGATCCATCCGCGCAAGTCTGCCGTGCTATCGGTACAGGTACGTATGCCGGTTACCACCAGCTCTATATATTCTTTAGTGCCGCTTGGGCCCTGCGACACTTCGTTCAGCACCAGCTGCGATCTTGAGCTGAAACTACAAACACAAAAGGCAAGAAGAATAAAAATATATCTCATAGCTGGAAGGATAGTGATGGTGCGCAAATGTATTTTGCTTTCTCCCTCCTGCAGGTATATAGCGTGTTATGTAATTATTACAATAACGTTATCTCCCTTTACAAACCGCTGTTAATATTTTCTTGACGATTACTTAATGGGCATCATACGTTCAGTTCTTTTTAGGAAAATAGTTTTACCGCTCCTCGTTGTTCCACTCCTGATAAACCAATAACAGCTAATGATCGATTGCCTTCATTATTTTATTAAACTCAACTGTTATGAAAAAAAATTACGTTCTTTTTGCGTTGCTCGTTTTATTCGGGCTGCCGGCTTTTTCGCAGACCCTTGTTTCGTTTGACTTTAATTCCTGCGAATGTGCCGGCAACTTCACTGCTACGCCGGCGGCCAACCTGCAGAGCCCTGTATCATTTACCAGGGGAAACGGCCTGACATCCAATGCAGGCGGAGGCGTATATAACAGCAAGGGATGGAATGGGGCTATCAGCCTGGCCACGGCCCAGTCGGGCAACAAGTATCATGACTTTTCCATAGCCCCGGCCAGCGGCTACCAGGTTACCTATACGCAGGTCAACTTTCCGCAGCAGGCCAGCTCTACCGGGCCTGATGAAGCGCAGATCGGCTATTCCACGGATGGAGGAGTTACCTGGACATATAGCGGCGTGCAACCGGTGCCGGCATCGCTGGCCAACTTCACCTGGAATTTCCCCGACTTCACCACTTCGGCTACCGTTATATTCCGGGTATGGTCATGGAAAGCAAGCAATCCTTCTTCTGCCGGCACCTACCGTAACGATAACGTAATACTAAGCGGCAGCGTATCGGCCATCCCTGTTGTAAATCCCTCCGTAACTACATCGGCAGCAACCGGGGTTACCAGCAGCAGCATCAGCTTTGCCGGTACCGTAAATGCCAATGGCGACCCTGCCAGCGCTTCATTCAACTACGGGTTTGCCATTCCTTACAGTAGCTCTGTTGCTGCAGTTCCGGCCACTGTTACCGGTAATTCAGTCACCAGCATATCGGCTATTGTTACCGGGTTAACGCCAAATACATTGTACAACTACCAGGCTTCCGCTACCAACAGCAACAGTACGGCGACCGGCAGCAATATCGCTATCTATACATTAGCCAATACGCCGTTAGCCCCGGTAGTGAACGGCGTTACCTCTTCCTCGCTCAATGTAACGCCGAATGCCAGCGGCAACCCGGCTATTACAGCTTTCGCGATCTTTGAAAGCAGCACCGGCTTATATGTACAGGCAGACGGCTCGCTGGGAAATGGTCCTGTATGGCAGACCGCCGCAGAATGGAACAGCCCTGTAACAGTAACCGGGTTAGCAGCAGGCACACCTTATACCTTTGGCGTAATTGCCGTGAACGGTGATGGAATAGAAACTTCGGCAGGAGCCACCACTACCCTTTCCACGGCTGTGGGCGTTCCGCTGGCCGTACAGTTTGGAAATATAACTGCGCAGCTCACGCCTGCAGGGAACTATATTACCTGGATCAATCACACTGAAAGCGATATAGCATCCTATACTGTAGAGCGCTCTACGGATGGCCAGGTATTTTCAGGCGTATATACAACCCTGCCTCTTTCTAATAATTCAGGACCGGCCTCTTATTCCTGGACAGATCGCAATGCTATGGCAGGTCTTTATTACTATCGGATAAAAGCTACTGAAACAAACGGCCGCACAGTGTATAGCATTGCTGTAAAAGTAGCTGGACAGGCAAGCATCAGCGAACTGCATATTTTCCCCAATCCTGTTAAGGACAGGAATATAGCCTACCAGCTGGTAGCGGCAGCCCCTGGTAGTTATACCGTTGCGCTATATGCCAGCAATGGCAACCGGTTAACGAGCAGGGCAACAGCGCATGCAGGCGGCACCATAGCTGCCTCTTTGGCTATTCCTGGCAATAGCCCCGGGCTTTATTTCCTGCAGCTGACAGATGAGACAGGGCGCATCATTACAACAAAAAAGATCATTGTTCCTTAACCTTTAGCCGCTTCGCCATGGCAAGGCTGTCATCTGCTGCAAGGCAGGGGCAGCCTATTTTTTTATATGCCTGCATGGCTGCTGAAGTACAGGGACATCAAAATAGCAAGCTTATTTATTGATTTTCATTAATTTGTGACCCCATAGCTGTTCCCTGCGGCCCGGCTTACCTGCATAACGGCGGCTTTTCTTTGCTGACGCTGATTTCTGCCTGCAAATCCTTATCTTTGCCGCCCCAAATCTGTATTCGCAGATTCACCCGGCCTTATAACCGGGTGTCCGATGGAAGAAATCGAATTTTTTAACCCGTCCGCCTCTGGCGGATAAAAACAAGTGGTAATGAACAATTACGAATTGATGGTGATCTTTACCCCTGTTCTGAGCGATGATGAGTTCAAAGCGGCACAAAAGAAATTTGCCGGTTTGGTCACCGATGCAGGTGGCTCTATCGTTCATGAAAATGTATGGGGTCTGAAATCACTGGCGTACCCGATCCAGAAAAAAACAACCGGTTTATACTGGGTACTGGAATATTCGGCGCCATCCGACTTCAATGAGAAGCTGAAGATCCAGCTTCTGCGTGACGAGAGCGTTCTCCGTCACCTTTGCACCAAGCTCGATAAATACGCCGTCGAGTACAATGCTAAAAAGAACAGTGGTGTTAAAACAGGAACCGAAAAAGCAGTGGAGGCTTAAGACATGGCAAAGAATGAAATTAAATACCTGACAGCCATCAAGACCGACAAAAGAGTTAAGAAATTTTGTCGCTTCAAAAAGTATGGCATCCGCTATATCGATTATAAAGATGTAGAGTTTCTGAAAAAATTCCTGAACGAGCAGGGCAAGCTCCTGCCCCGCCGTCTTTCCGGAAACAGCCTGAAGTACCAGCGCAAAGTTTCCGACGCGGTGAAAAAAGCGCGCCAGATGGCATTATTGCCTTATGTAACAGATCTTTTAAAATAACCTCACCCTAACCTGCCGTCATAAGACATGGTGTTGTCAACGGCAGAGACAGTGATGCAGCAATGTGGCACTGGGCAGGTGAACAAAAAGAAAACAATGGAAGTCATTTTAATTCAAGATGTAGATAACCTCGGCGGCGCCAATGAGGTGGTAAATGTGAAAAGCGGGTATGCCCGCAATTTCCTGCTGCCCCGCAAGCTGGCCATTGAAAGCAATCTCAGCAATAAAAAGCAGCTGGAAGAAAAGCTGAAGCAGGTAGCTAAAAAAGAAGCGAAGATGCTGGCTGAGATCAACAATGTTATCGCCAAGCTGAATGAATCTCCGCTGAAGCTGGGAGCAAAAACCGGCACCAGCGGCAAGATCTTCGGAAGCATAACTTCTTTACAGATCAGCCGCGCTATCCGTGAGCAAAAAGGTTATGAGATCGACCGCCGGAAGATCAGCATCACAGAAGAAGTAAAGGAACTGGGTACGCATAAAGCGACCATCGATTTTGGCAATGGCCATTCTACCGAGGTAGAGCTGGAAGTGGTTGCTGAATAATTGATCCCAAACGCTCTTGTAAAGCCTCCTTCAGGGAGGCTTTTTTATACCTGGAAATCCTTAATGCGGGGTTAATTATCAGGTATTTATCTTAAAATCCAGCATAGGCGGGAGCTCTTCCCGAGATTTTTGCCAAAATCTCAGAAAAAAAGCCTTTATTTTGTATCGATTTGGTGTTCTTTACAGTCGCACAAGTCCGGAACGTTTCGAGAAAAACCGTTAAATGTTCACTGGTCACTGGTTACTGTTAGCACTTTTTATTTTTAAAAAACTCTCAAAATGAACATTTACGTAGGAAATCTCAGTTGGAACCTGAAAGACCAGGACCTTCAGAATCTTTTCGCTTCTCACGGCGAAGTAACATCTGCGAAAATCGTATTGGACAAATTCACAAACCGCAGCAAAGGCTTTGGTTTCGTAGAAATGTCAAATGATGATGAAGCACAGGCAGCCATTTCTGCATTAAACGGCACCGAAGTTGACGGCCGCAACATTGTAGTAAACGAAAGCCGTCCCAAGCCCGAAGGCAGCGGCGGCGGTGGCTTCAAGAAAAGAAGCTTTGGTGGCGGCGGCGGTGGCGGCTTTAAAAAAGGCGGCAACGGCGGCGGATATAACAAAGGTAATGGCGGCTATCGCGACCGTGGTGGTTACAGCAACGACTATTAATTCATCAACATAGCTCATTGTATCAAGCTGATCCGTTTGGGTCAGCTTTTTTTATTCCTGCTAAAGCAGTATCGCAGATCACTGTGTCCTCTTCTTCGCCTCATCAGGATCTTCCCTTATGCGTCCAGGTCTACCGCAGTTATATCTTCTCTAATTGATTTACATAACTTACTTTTTCCCAGCTTCTTACTGTGGAATATTTTTCCATGCCATTATCTGTTCCTTATTTCCTGCGATACGTAAACCTATTGTAAAAGAATAGTGTTATCTTCCGGTGAAACGGCAGCAACTCTTCGCTGCATTCAGGTTTGATTTTTGAGCAATAATTTACTTTGCCAGTAACATTATTTATTAATCCCCGGGCTATGCATAAGCCCGAAATCGTTAAGGAGGAAATGGATGCTGACAGTTATTATACCCGCGCTAAACGAAGCCCAGACAATAGGCCAGGTGGTCAGGTTTTGCCGCGCGGATAAGAACGTATCGCAGGTGATAGTGGTGGATGATATGTCTGAGGATAACACTGTGCAAATAGCAAAAGAAGAAGGCGCCGAAGTGATCATAAGCCAGGCAAGAGGAAAAGGGATATCAATGAAAGAAGGCGTAGACGCCGCCGTCAATGATATGATCATCTTCCTTGACGCAGATATCGATCCTTATCCCGAAGGCACTTTGGAAAAGCTGTCGGCCCCTTTGCTGGCCAATGAAGCTGATTTTGTAAAAGGCGCTTTTGCCCGCAATGCCGGCAGGGTTACAGAGCTGGTAGCCAAGCCGCTTCTGACGATACTTTTTCCCGGGCTTGCCCATTTTTCCCAGCCGCTCAGCGGCATGATCGCAGGAAAAAGGTCTTTCTTCCAGAAAATAGAGTTCTTCAATGATTATGGGGTGGATATCGGCATACTCATAGATATGTACCTGATGAAAGCCCGCGTAACAGAGGTCAACATCGGGTATATTGAAAATAAAAGCAAGCCCTGGCAGGCATTGGGCAAGATGAGCCGTGAGGTATCAAAGGCGATCATCAGCAAAGCCCGGCCGCAGCATGCTGCAGCCCTTTCGCAGGAAAGCGCCAGCTCGCTGGAAGCGATACAGCGGGAAATGAACAATGTGCTGCGCGAGAACATTGCCGATTACCGCAAGATGATCGTTATGGATATGGATGATACCATCCTCAAAAACCGCTTTATCGATCAGTGCGCGGCCGCCTTTGGCTTCGAGGCAAAGCTGAATGAGCTTCGCTTCAACGAAAAGGATGCCATCATCCTGACCAAGCGCATTGGGTTGCTGCTCAAGAACAGGACCATGGACGAGCTGCTGCACGTGATCAGCGATATGGAGATGGCCGACAATATCCGTGAAGTGGTGCAGGCATATAAGGAGAAAGGATATATCGTCGGCATCATCAGCCATAGCTATACGCTTATCACCAATTACGTGAAGCAGCAGATCGGCGCCGATTTTTCCATCGCGCACCAGTTAGAGTTCTTCGAGGGCAAGGCTACCGGTGAAGTAAGCCTGCCTTCCTATTTCTTCGGGTCGCCCGACAGCATCTGCGGGCATTCTTTCTGCAAGACCAATGCCCTGCAGCATATCTGCGAGCAATACAACGTGAAGATGAAAAACAGCATAGCTGTCGGCGATAGCAAGGATGACCGCTGCATGGTTGCGTATGCAGGCACAGGCGTAGCCTTCTGCACTTCCGACGAGCTGCTGAAAAAGATAGCAGACAAGCATATCAGGGAGCGCAATTTTGGACCGCTGCTTGAACTGGCGTAATGATTTTATTGTTATAAAAAGATAGTAAACCTGTTTCGTATGGATAATAAGCTTTACAATATCCTTGTACCGGTCGATTTTACGATCAAGAACAAATGGGCGATTGCCAAGGCCATAGAACTTTCCAACAATTTCCATTGCAATATCCACCTGGTGCATGTGACCGGAAAGCAGCCTATGGCTTCCCGGAGCAAGCTGGTGGAAAATGCCCTCAAAAAGCTCGGGCAGCTGAAAGCGGCTTACCAGAACCATCTCAGCGGCGAAGGCCGGCTGGAGATCAGCGTGCTTACGGGCAACAAGATGAAGGAAATGATCAACTATATCAGGCAGTATGAAATGGACCTGGTAGTGACCGGCCTGTCGAAGTTCAACCTGGCGCAACGGCTTATCTCTTCCGTGTCTATCAGCCGCCTGGCCAAAAAGACCAATATACCTGTGCTGGCAGTCCGTTCCAGCGGACTTATCTATCATTTCAAGAAGATCGTATTGCCGGTCTCGGGCGAAATACCCCTACGCCAGATAAAGCTGGCAGCCTTGCTGGGCCGCGCTTTCAAGTCCACGGTATATTTTGTATCACTCCGCAGGCAGGCTGATGCCAAAAGCCAGCATATACTCGATAAGGCGCTGGAAGTAGTGCAAAGCATCTCTACCATACCGGTACAATGCTTCCTGCTGGAAGGACAGAACCTGGCTCAAAGCACGCTCGAGTTTTCCAAGAAGATCAATGCCGATCTTATCATGGTAAATCCTGCCAAGGACTTCCGCCTGCCAGGCTTATGGAATGCGGCTACCAACAAGCTGCTGTCGTACGCCTCGCGTATACCGGTGCTTACGGTGGCCAGCCAGCGCAGGTAATTCACGGAGATTTAATTTCCTGCCGAGCAGCGAACAGGACCCTGAAGAGTGCGACGCAACCGCAGCCGATAGCAGCACTGCCGCCGGGACCAAAAAAATACGGGCCGCCAGGTCAATGACAGCCCGTATGGCAGGTGATATATCTTTACTTTGCTCTATTCTATACGGATCGATCTTGCGCCATGATAAGAATGGTATTCGCCATTGTACATGGCATCTGCGCTTACAGGCCCCATCCGGTACCGCCCGGGCGATACCGCCCTTACCGCATAATAATACACCTGCCTGGCAGCGGTAGCATTCACAAAGAAATGGATTCGGTCGTCGCGCACATCGAGCGCCGTAGGCGTGGAAGCATTCCTTATCCAATCCATACCGGGTATTTCTTTTGTTCGCGGGTTCTCTATCTCAAAGCCTGCGGGCAGCAGATCGGTGATCACCACGTTCTCTATTATTGAAGAAAAGCTCTTTTCAAGCGTGATGCCGATAATGACCAGGTCGTTCTGCCTGAAAACATCACCGCTGAGCGGAGAACCATTGCGGTCAAAGAACTGCCTTCTCACTTTCAGATAGCTATCTTCTTCCTTATAGCCGCCGCTGGCGCTGATGCCTTCTGCCTGCCAGAAATAATAGAGCCTTCCATTGCCTTTTGTTACCACTTCCACCTCGTTGCCTTTTAATACGCTCATGTCGCCGCGCCACTGGCCGTTCTCTGCTTTGCCAACCACCTTACCGCCTACTTTTATTTCAGCAGTGGCTGTTGACTGGTTGGCCAGGCGTGCATGCTTACCCAGCGCCAGGAAAGCAAAAGCCCGTTCCTGCGTGCTGAGCCACTGGCGTGCTCTCAGCTTCTCACTTACATGCTTCACCATAGCGCCGATCTGCTGGTTGCCGGGGTCTACATCTATCAGCACATTGAGGGCGATCGCTTCATCCCTCACATCCGAATAGTAGCTGCCTCCTGTTTGCGGCACAGACACTTCGCCACTGAACGAAGCGGGCAGCAAGGCAGCAAAGGATTTTTTATCGCCGGCGATAGCATAGGCTGCCGACAGCAGGTAGCGGCTGTCAAGCGCCAGGATACCGGGGTTCGATTTGTAATAGTTCATGGCAGGCACATTGCTGCGTCCTGCAAGCGCGAGCACATAAAGACCATACGAAACCTCTTTGGGCGCTATCTTACGATTCTGGTCGCGGTTATAGTAATAAGTTATAAGCTCCTTGTTCTTCAGCCGGTTGCTGATATAGTTCAGCATGGTCTCCAGCAGGCTGTTGTCTACCTCGAAGCCGGCCTTACGGGCTTCCAGCAGGAAGTGAGCGGCATAGATGGTGGTCCACCAGTCTTCGGTGCCGACGCCATCCCAGAGGGTCAGCGCGCCATTGTAGAGCTGCCGCATCTTTATTTTCCGGATAGCTTCAATGATATTGGTGTTGGCATTGCTCTTCTGCTGCTTATTGAGCTGCATAAGATCGGCCAGGTCGCCATAATAAAGCTGCGGGAAAGCGGCCGATACTGTTTGCTCCGTGCATCCATAAGGATATTGCACCAGGTAGCGAAGCTGCTCACCCAGCTCCAATGCCGGCGAGCGGCTTACAACCAGCTCATAGTTGGTTGTGCCTGGTATAAAATCCCGGAGCCCTATTGACAGCTTCTGCGTGCTGCCGCCTTCAACGATGCCTGCACCGGTCACCTTTTGCAAGGTAGACGGAGGCCGTACGGATATTTCCGTGACCTCAGTAAACTTTTCGCCCAGGCCATTTACCATTACAGTGATGGATCCTACACCTATCTTCGGATCGGCTACCAGGCTGAAGCTTGCCCGGCCTTCACTCTTCGCATTCAGGGAAATGCTTTGATTGTTGCCATGCACCACCTTGACCGCACCATTATCAACGCTGATAGAAGCGGTAACCGTAGCGGCTTTTTCCGTGGTATTGCTGATAGTGACAGGCACGCTCACGGTATCGCCCGGGCTCAGGAACCTGGGCAATGCCGTGCTTATAACGATGGGGTCGGCTACCGTCATAGTGTTGGATGCCGAGCCAAAACGTTGTCCTTTGTACGAAACGGCCATCAGCCTCAGCTCACCGCTGAACTGCGGCACATCAAACTCGAAGCTGGCTTCGCCGCTGCTGTTGGCTTTGACGATACCGCTCCAGAAGCTCACTACCTTGATGCGTTTGGCAGGCATGGGGTTCACCCGCTTTTCCATCGACAGCCCGCCATCGCCGCCGGTGCTGCTCATCCTGGCCCTGATCTCGGCAAACAGCAACGGGTACAGGTCGTAGGCCGTTACCTGCAAAGCTTTTTTCTGGTAGAAATAATCGTAGGGATCAGGTGTTTTGAAATCAGTCACCTGCAATACCCCGTTATCCACGGCAGAAAGCGTAACATAGCTTCCCGGGGCAGCTTTTACTTTTACCTTTTGCCTGGTCTTGGAGCGCACTTTCGACGTGGCTACGATCTCTACCGGTATCTTCCGGTTCTTTTCCTCAACCGTTATGTTCTGGAAGCCGTGCGCAACCGTAAGCGGTATATCAGATACTTCATGCGGCTTGATAAGGGTAGCGGTAATATAAGCATTGGGCACATGCTCGCCGGTAAGCTTCAGGTCGAGGCTGGCAGTGCGGTTCTCCACGTTTACATACTGGTAAGAAACGAGGCGGTCAGTTTCCACGGTCACCAGCATCTTGCCATTAAATGGCGCTTTGAACAAGGCTTTCACCGGCTCGCCGGTGCTATAGGATTTTTTATCGAGCTGTACCTCTATATTACCTTCCGTGTTCACCTCGAAAGAATTATTGTTCCCGCCATAGCTACCATAGCTATAGAAGCTTTTGCTGACATAGGCATTGGCCCCGGGATGATAGATACGCAGCTCATAATCGCCTGGCGAACGTGGCACATACGTGTACGTAGTGCCGGCGCCTACCGTCAGCTGACTTTCATCCATGAGCTTGTCCTCTTTCTGCGATTCGTACCGGAAATAGCTGCCGCTTCTCGACAATACGGTCTTGTACTCATGCTTGATCACTACGATCTTTGCGGTGGCATTGACGGCATTGCCGTCTTTATTTACCGCTGCCAGCTGGAATTTCACCGGCTGGTTCAAGGGATAATAATAATACCAGTCGCGCTTGATGCCAAGGAATACATCCTGCGTAAAGATATCCACCGAGGCCGCGCGGCTGACAGGGCGGCCGGTCTCGTCAAAGACAGTAGTATAAAAATTAGCTTTTAGCGAGCCCATATTGGCATAGGTAGCCGGCACCTCATAGCTTTCGGAAGCGTTGCCGTTCTCGTCGGTCCTGCCTTCTTTTACGATCTTGTCAAAGAAGCTGGTCTGGTTGGCCAGGGTAAAATCGTAGTCGCTGAACTTTTCGGAGCTGAAATAACGCTGCTTTACCTGTATCTCTGTTTCATATTTCCGATTAGCGGCAGGAGGCCCGAAAAAGTTCATGGCATTGATCGATAAAGCTGCCTTCTCACCAGGGCGAAGGTATTCGCTGCTCAGCTTGGTGGTAATGCGGATGCGGTCAGGCACAAACTCTTCTACAGAAAAGCTTTTTGAAGCCAGCAGCAGGTCGTTGCTGGTATAGACCTCCAGCATATAGCCGCCGGTGATGGCCGAGCCGGCCAGGTCTATGCTGCCTTCCATCGACCCCTCTTCATTGAGGTTCTTACGGAACGACCTAAGCTCTTTACCGTTAGGCAATAGGAATTTCAGCTTTAATGGTATTTGCCCCGGCGTATTCCATTGCTTATCGCGTATGATGACCGAGAAGCTGATCTTTTCACCAGGCCGGTATATATCCCTCTCGGCATATACGAACGCATCCAGCCCGCTGGGATTGGTCCGCTTGCCACCTACGTCAAACCGCGACGTATTAACGCGGGTATTATTGAAAGGAAGATAGTTGAAGTCGTCAGCCGTTTTGGCGATCACCATGGTGGGCTTAAAGCCGGAAAAGTCTTTACGGCTATACGCGATCTCTGCCACGCCTTCGCCATTGGTAACCCCGGTGCCGATGAGCTGGTTATTGGCCGCGTAAACGGAAATATTCACCTTATCGGCAGGCGCAGCCGTTTTGATGGAGTTGGCAAATACATATAGCTTTTCCTGCCCTTCTTTAGCTATCAGCCCGAGGTCAGACAGGGAGATAAAGCGGCCGTCCCATATCCAGTAATCTTCGATAGAGCGGATCATTACATGATATACTCCCTTAAAATCAGGCAGGCGGTCTTCAAACTGTGAAAGGTTCAGGAGCCGTCCGCCCCCACTCTTCGGCAGCGAGCGGGTGTCGATCTCCTTTTCATAGATCACATCGCCCAGCCCAACATCCCCCCCGTATCCTCGATAATAATCCTCTTCGTAATCGTAGTAGTTTTCCCGGTTGCTCTGTGTTTCTGTCGGGTAATAGCCATATCGCTGTGCTGCCACCAGGTTATTCTCGTAAATCTTAGAGATCATCAGCTTAACGCGCGGCACATTGGTAATGCGTACTTCTATATTTTTACTCCCCTGCCTCGAAAGGTAGACAGCCTTGCTGTTGGTAAAGCTGATGCCGGCTTCGAGCTCTCCAAAACCTACGCTGCCGTTATAGTCTTCTTTTAAGACGCCGCCGATCTTACCCCGCAGACCTTTGAGCATGGTCAGCGTATAGGCTTTTTCCGAGCTGAACTTATCGCTGCGCAAAGTAAACCCGTTATCTGCGGCTTCGATAGTATATGATACTTCCGGTGAAAAGCGGATATACGGCCTTATATTGTCAGTGCTCAACTGCTGGCTGGTCATTATTTTTATGACACCTTCAGTTCCGTCATGCTCGGCCTGGAGGTCCTGAACGGAAAGGACAAAAGGGGAAGGGATCGATAACTGCGTGGAGATGGCGGCTGCCGTGCTATTGCCTCCGCTTTGCGGCTTCAATCCTTTTTCGATGGCGACGCGGGTATCATAATCCCTGTCTTCGAGCTTCAATCCTGTCAGCCGTACAGCTATCCTGCTGTCGGGCGAAAGGGTAGCTATGGTATAGTCCTGCTTTTTGCCGTCCACCTCAATGCTGAGCTTGTCTTTGAGGTCGGAAGGATTTACTTTGTAGTTGAACTGCAGGTCAAGCTGAGGCACTGCCGTAGTGCTGCTTTCACCCTGCCAGATCACCAGCGAATTATCCAGCCCCAAGGGAGGTGTGCTGAACGTGATCTTGTCGGCATTGCTTACTGAATTGTACTTGCTGTACCTGAGCACAGCATTCCTGACCCTGGCCTTATAGGTAGTAGCGGGCGCTAATGGTTGTGCGGGAGAAAAGACCAGCTCATCAGGGCTTTCCCAGCGAAAGCGCCCGGCAATGGCCGGCTCAAATGAGATATAATCGGTGCTGTCCCAGTTGTTCAGCAACGAGTCGCCCACCAGCGAGCGGTCAAAGCGGAATACGAGGTTGGTCAGCAGTGGCACTTCGCCTTTGGCATTGGTAAAATCAAGGCTGATGCTGTTGCGCTTACATCCGGCAAAAGCAAGAAGCCCAACCAGGACCGTAAGCAGTAAGGTTTTGATTCGCATGACGGGATCTTTTGATTTAATTGGTTGCATAAATTTACGGCCCGCAACAATATGCTTTGGTATTTCTACCTAAAATGACAATGTTCGGGGTAAAGGATATTGCAATCGTAATAGTAGCTACGTGATCAGCGCCTGGTATAATGTAATAACGAATGTCTGCAAATTATATGGTATTTGCAACCGGCGGAATTGTTAAAGTAAGATCAATATGCACGGGCAACTTAAAAAGGCCGGGCGAACCCGCAGGGTGCGGATTAATGCTGTACTTTCGTAACCGGCTTACCGGCATCAGCGCATGAAGACCAGGATCACCCGCCGACATATCATACGTTTTCTGAAAAGAACAGGCATTGCCCTGGCGGCATTGTTCCTGCTTTTCCTGCTCCTGAACCTGCTGTTCCCCCTACCTGATAAGGTAGAATATTCTACCGTGATCACCGACGACAGGGGCGAGATCCTCAATGCTTACCTTACCCGCGATGAGAAATGGCGGATGAGAACGGAGCTGGAAGAAATATCTCCCCTGCTTCGCAAAACCATTATTGCCAAAGAAGACAGGTATTTCTATTCCCATCCAGGAGTTAACCTTTTTGCCATAGCAAGGGCTGCGGTCCGAAATATCCTGCGCCTCAAGCGTACGAGCGGCGCCAGCACCATTACCATGCAGGTAGCCCGCGCCCTGGAGCCCCGCCCGCGTAATCTCTGGAGCAAGCTGGTAGAATCGTTCCGCGCCTTCCAGCTGGAATGGAAATATTCAAAGAACGAGATACTCCAGCTCTACCTCAACATCGTGCCTTATGGCGGCAATATAGAAGGTGTTAAGGCTGCCTCGCTGCTTTATTTCAAAAAGAACCCCGACCATCTGTCGCTGGCCGAGATCACGGCCCTGAGCATTATCCCCAACCGCCCTTCTTCGCTGGTCATTGGCAGGAATAACGGGCTGATCGTGGAAGAACGCAACCGCTGGCTACGCAAGTTTGCCGACGATGGCGTCTTTACCCGTAAAGAAATAGAAGATGCCATCACCGAGCCGCTCGATGCCAGCCGCGGGGTAGTGCCGCATCATGCGCCGCATCTTTCCTACAAGCTCAAAAAGAACGGTGGCACGCTCATTCCTACAGCCATCCAGCTCAATACCCAGCTGAAAACCGAGAAATTGGTGGCCGATTATATCCGCTCGCAGCGGCTGCGAAATATCAGGAATGCCGCAGTGGTGATCATCGACAACCGCACGCACCGGGTCATTACCTATATAGGCTCGGCCGATTTCACCGATACTACCGATGGAGGCCAGGTGAACGGGGCCAATGCTATCCGCCAGCCCGGCAGCACGCTAAAGCCCCTGTTGTACGCCATGTGCTTTGACGAAGGCCTGCTGACGCCTAAGACCGTAGTGACCGATGTACCCGTAAACTATGAAGGCTATGCCCCTGAGAACTATGACCGGAAATTCAATGGCTATGTAACCATAGAGCATGCGCTGGAGCATTCCCTGAACATTCCTGCCATCAAAAGCCTGCAGCTGCTGACCAGGGAAAAGCTCATCCAGGCCCTGGCAAGATGCAATTTTATACAGGTACAGAAGGACCAGCGCAAGCTTGGCCTGTCCATGGTGCTCGGGGGCTGCGGCACTACCCTTGAGGAGCTGACCGGCCTGTTCGCTTCTTTTGCCAATGAAGGGGTTTATACCCGCCCGGCTTTTTTACGCACCGAGACCGCAGTGCCGGGTACCCGGCTTGTTAGCCCGGCAGCCGCTTATATGGTCAATGAGATATTGTCAAAGGTGAGCCGCCCTGATTTTCCGCTCAACTGGATGGCTACGGAAAGGATGCCCAAGATCGCCTGGAAGACGGGCACCAGCTATGGCCGCCGCGATGCCTGGAGCATTGGCTATAACAAGAATTATACGGTAGGCGTGTGGGCCGGTAATTTTTCGGGCGTTGGGGTTGCTGATCTCAGCGGGGCTAATATTGCAACGCCCTTATTGTTCAGGATCTTCAACACGATCGACTATAACAATGATAAGGAGTGGTTCCAGCAGCCGGATGATATAGATATCCGCCAGGTATGCAGCGAGACCGGTCTGCCGCCTGCGGCGCATTGCACCAATTTGGTCACCGATTATTTTATCCCGCTGGTATCTACCACCCGTACCTGCGCTAACCTGCAGGAGATAATGGTCAGCGCCGATGAAAAAATATCTTATTGCAAAGGCTGTGCCCCTGTCGCCGGTTTCAGGAAAAAAGAGTACAAGCTGATAGACCCGGATATGCAATCCTGGATGGAGGAGCGCAGGGTGAGCTACCAGAAGATACCACCGCATAATCCTGATTGCGAGCTGATCTTCAAAGGCAATGCGCCTATCATACAGTTCCCGGTAAACGGGGCCGAATACCTTATCAGCCGGAAAAATCCAGAGCCGTTGCAGCTGATCTGCAAGACCGCCAATGATGTGAGCAGGGTGTATTGGTATATCAATAATAAATTCTACAAAAGCTGCCAGGCCGGCGAAAAGCAATTCTTTCTTCCGGAAGAGGGCCCGGTCAAGATCTCGTGCACGGATGACAAGGGCCGGAACCGAGATATCCGCATCAATGTCAGGCTGGTGAGTCTTTGAGCGGTTATATATGCAAGGTTAATGCCTGAGGCAGCTTTATTGGTTGTTAAAAGTGCCTGTCTTTTTTGTCTGCTGGCTGGTCTATCTACTCTAACATTCTATTCACCCACAGGCTTACTGCTGCTCAAATGCAAGCAACTCAAGAAACTAAAGAAAAAACATAGAACCATAAAACAACGAAGCATATTATCTTGTTTCGCTTGATCTTTCCATTCAAGCATACTTAATCCTTTTGCAATGATATAGGTTTTTGC